>Ga0302267_10000001_pt1 | contig 408095 bp, 329 predicted proteins | sample III_Bog_E1_3_FD_194555 | JGI IMG/M metagenome (GOLD analysis project Ga0302267, IMG submission 194555) | Peat permafrost microbial communities from Stordalen Mire near Abisko, Sweden - III_Bog_E1_3 | ecosystem: Environmental > Terrestrial > Soil > Wetlands > Peat | place: Sweden: Abisko... | reverse complement strand
CCGTGGAGGTGGGACTGGCGGTTCGGTGGGGAGAAGAAAGGCGAGAACAGGGTGGCGGTGGTTCGTCCCACCCTTCACAAAGAACGTGAAGGGTAGGGCACGCAGATTTTGGGGTTGGGCTGAGGGCCACCCGCCATAGCAACCTGAGAACTCCATATTTTTCACTTCGAGTGGCTGTATGCTTCTCATTCCATGATGGTTCCCGCACAGTAACCGAAGGTTACTGTGCAGCATCCATTCTGGGGTGATGTGTCCCCCTAATTCCGATGCGAAGCAGCGCGGGCTTTTTGCTGGATGTGGTGAGGATGCCGGATGGAGCCTCAGAAGCCGCAAGCCGCCCCGGAGGACGGCTTGCGGCTGGCTGCAACGGGCCATGGTTACGGCACTCGACAGTAGTTTGTGTCGAAGTTGCCCCTGATTTCCGGGTGCGCTTTGAGGTATCTAAACAGGCTCGGTTTGAAATCGCAGGGTGTTCTGCATGGGATAAAACCTGTAAAGCAGCTGCGATTGAAGTCGTAGGATATTTGCGCTTGGTCAAGTGTCGCTAAGGGTGTGAAGGATTCGTCCAGGCCTGAACCACCATTTTGTGTAATGTTCAAAGAAGACATTTCAACGGAATAGGCACTCGATGCCTTGTCGATTCCAGCCAGTTTGTGCCAGCTGTTCCCAAGCCATCCGTGACCTCCTTCGACAAAAGTATCGCCATTTACAGATTCGACGCGTCCGTTTTGAATATGCACACCCGCAAGGACAAGCCAGTTCCGTAAACCGAGGAAACCGCGCAAATAATTAGGCACGTAAACCATCAAGTACGCCATCGCGCCATGCCCATTAGAAAACACTTGAAACGGCGACAACTTCATTTCGTATGAATAGCTTGTGCTGTTTGCCTGGGTAGACTCTGGATACCTCTTAGCACCGCCATAACGAGCGACGAGCGGCAAGATTGTTTCCTCGTTGTCGCCAACCTTAATCAAAGCCGCTTCAGACAGCATGGACAGGGCGCGATGTACTGCATGTCGCGAATAGATGCGAAGCCCAACACTACACACAAGTAAAGCGACTATCAACGACAGAGTGATCTTTAGCATCAAGCCGGATCGTTTGCCAAAAGCTGCTTTCATTCCAGTCAAAAGTCTCATGCTGTACCACCCATATCCTTCGCTTGTGTGCGAAACACTCTACATCTCCGCGAAATTCAAAATTCTGATCGGAGCTGCCATTTATTGGGGATCTATATATTTAACTTCCTTGACCACAATGGATTGTGGCTTTTCCCTCGGGTCAACCGCAACAAGTTGCGGTTGGGAAGTTAAATATATAGATCCCATTTATTGCGGGGCTGGAGTGGCAACGGGAGTAAACTGCGGTACGTCTCCGCTACGATCTACATGAAGCTGCCATGTGGTTTGTACTGTTCCGTCAGAATTCTTTCCCACCACAATCTGTACTCGCTCCCCGTTAACGCTCCAGTGCTGATCGACCGGCGTCGAAAGGATTCCCGCTCCCGTTAATATGTGATCCTTTCCGCTGCCATCGTGTGTCCCCTGCTGTTCATAAGACCCGCCATTATTTGACTCCCAAAGGGATACTTTCTGTTTGGGATCACTGGGATCAGTGGAAACTGGTCCCTTCAACACACCATTCTCGATTTTGGTCGGAGTATATGTCACATGCCTGACACTTTCGTTGTCAGGTTCCTTAGTGTCCTTATTTCCAGGTATCGAACTAGTCTGCACTAGCACGACATTGTTGTTAACGCCTTTTTGAGCCACTTGCTCATCTGTCTTCCATCCATTTTTGTTTGCATAGTTCCACAGTTTCTGACACCAATCGCAATGTCCATCCGGGTCTGTGCCACCGAGCGGATTGTTCCGCATGTAAGCGTACAAGTTGAGTGTCTGGGGATTGTCGAGTTTCGCGTACGGTACAGGTTCGGCTTTAGCTGCCCAGTCCGGGGACATGAACCGCCCCATCGCACTGCTGTAGTACCGAGCTCCGAAGTAGTCGTTGCCTGATTCTGTGTCGCGTTCTTTGCCGGTAAAGTGATGCTCGGTGGCGTCTGTTCCGCCGCTGCCCACCGCGACACAATTCGACAGCAGCGTATTGCCAACATTGTTGCCAAAGGGCAGGCTGAGGCAGTTCAGCTCCGGCACTCCGAGGCCGAGGGCGGAGATGAGGGCCTGCACGCGCTTGGTTCCCAGCGGATCGGCAATGTCGAAGTGCAGCCCGTTGCTGGTGTAGGTGCCGGTGAGGCGGCCACCCTGCCAGATGTTGCTGTGCACCCAGTTGGTTGCGGGGTTCGCGCCGGGGCCGAGCTCGGTCACCTGGTCGCCGCCGGCGTCCAGCAGGTATTGGCTTTTCAGCGTAAACCCGTTGGCCGCGGTCGGTGCGCCGCAGCTCAGGCTGGTCTGCGACCCCTTGGCCACACGCCGCCCCTCGGCATCATAGAGATACTCGGTGTAGGTCGGCGAGCCGGTCGTGTTCTCCACCGCGCAGATCCGGCCTTCCGGATCATAGAGATACGCGTTGCGGGTGTCCTGGATCACGTTGCCTGCTCCGTCGTAGGTGAGGCTCGATAGCTGGTTGTTGTTGGCCGTGGTGTTCAGCGGCGTCGCCATGTACTGGGCCCCGATCGGCGCTCCCGGCGCGCAGGGCGTGGAGGTGGCAGTAGAATACGCCTCCAAGGTGCGATTGCCAAAGCCGTCGTAGTTCCAGCAGCCGTGGAGGTGGGACTGGCGGTTCGGTGGGGAGAAGAAAGGCGAGAACAGGGTGGCGGTGGTTCGTCCCACCCTTCACAAAGAACGTGAAGGGTAGGGCACGCAGATTTTGGGGTTGGGCTGAGGGCGACCCGCCGTGGCTTCCATCCCCGGTCCCCAAAGGCGAGGGACCGGGGGCACCCTCACCCGCGCTGGGAGGGCTCACCGAGACCGTGGCCACCCGCCTTGCGGGTTTGTATCTTTCCAGGGGCACCCGCGCGGGTGTGGAGAGCGGGGAAGTGGGGTTTGGGGAGAAAACCTTATCATTTCTGATTTATTTCGCGGGGTACCAGTTGGAGTGTTGGTAGAAAAGGAATTACCATTGCAGCGTGAGCCGCAAAGCAAGTCGTAACACTGACCCGAACAAGCCCGATATTCGCACGGTGGCAGCGCTTGCCAAGGTGTCGATTGCGACCGTTTCGCGCACGATCAACGCCTCGCCGGCGGTGAGCGAGAAGCTATCGCAGCGGGTGTGGCAGGCGATTGAGGAGCTGAATTACTTTCCCAATACCCATGCGCGGAGCCTGGTTTCCGGGCGCAGCCGGATATTGGGCATCATTGTGGAGAACATTACCAACCCATTCTTCCCGGAGCTGATTTCGAGTTTTGAGGAGGTTGCGGTGGCTCACGGGTACGAGATTCTGGTGAGCTCGACCAACATCGACTCTCCGGTGCAGCTGACGAATTGTGTGCGGCGGATGCTGGAGCGGAAGGTGGAAGGGGTTGCGGTGCTGACGTTTGGCAGCGAAGAGTCTTTGCTGGACCAGCTTGGGGTGCATGGAGTGCCGATGGTGCTGGCCGAGTTCAAGGTGGACGACCCGAAGATTTCGACGATTCTGCTGGACTACTCGGCGGGGATACACGCGGCAGTGAACCACCTGGTGGAGCTGGGGCATACGCGGATTGGATTTCTGGCGGGGCCGAAGGCGCTGCACTCGGCGGGAACGCGACAGTTGAACTTTGAGCAGTCGATGGTGGATGCCGGGCTGAAGGTGCAGAAGAACTGGATTATCCTCTGCGACCACACTCTGAAGGGCGGGGTGGCGGGTTTTACCAAGTTGTGGGCGCTGCCGTCGCGTCCGACGGCGGTGATCTGCTCGAACGACATGACGGCGATCGGCGTGCAGCGCGCGGTGTACATGGCGGGGTTGCGGGTGCCGGAAGACCTGTCGGTGATTGGGCTGGACGATATTGACTTTGCGGAGTTTACGCTGCCGCCGCTGACGACGATCCGGTTATCGCGGGTGGATCTGGCCAAGGCGGCGTTTGAAGCGCTGCAGTTGCAGGCGGAGAGCGGCGGGGATAGGACGATTCAGCGTGAGTTTGCTGTGTCGACGACCTTGGTTGTGCGGAACAGTACGGGTGCGCCGTCGAAGGCGAAGTAGGGGATTTTGGGATACCAGGGGGGAAGCCGAGGGGCTTCCCCCTTTTTGTCTTTGTCGCTTGACGGGTCAGGCAGGCAGCATCTTCAAGAGGCGACGGGCGAGGTCGTTGTCGTTGTCGATGTTCGCTCGTTCGAGGAGTTTGCGGGCCATGGGAGTGGATTGCCGTACGCCTTTGCCTTCAAGGTAGGCGATGGCGAGGTAGAAGAGAGCGTCTTCTCGCTCAGCCTGGGAGATGGCGCGGGCTTTGGATGCCTTGCGAAAGAGGCGAACCGCTTCTACGTGGTTGGCCCGGATGCCGATGCCCCAATAGGTGTGGATGGCGAGTTGCAGGGTGGCGCAGTCATCGCGGCTGGCCTGGGCTTTGCGGAACCAAAGGACGGCGCGGCGCATTTCATTGGCTAGGCGATAGGTGACGGCGCGGTTTTCGGCGGCGGTGCTGGATCCAGCGAGGATAGCTTTGCGGTATAGGCGGATGCCAGCCTGCCAGTTTTGTTTGGTAGCGCCTGGGGCGGTGAGGGAATTCGCGAGGCTCACCAGGGCGATTGGATCGCCCAGCGCGGCAGCACGCTGGTGCCATTCGCGCGCTTTTCGGACCGACTTGCGAGCGAGGGTCTTTCCTAAGGGGGTAAGGCAACCGTCTTCAAAATATGCAGCAACAAGGCATTGCGCATCGACGTCGTCTGATTCTGCGCGGGCGAGGAGACTGTTCCACTCCGCAGCGGTTGCTCGGCAGGGCTTGCTTGGAAAGGCAAAGCTGCGGTAGCGGAGAAGCCATGGGCGGGAGGGATCGAGCAGCTTTGCGTAGATGGATGGTTCTTGTTGCGAGGACATGATGGCGGAAGTTTAGCAGAGGAGCGGTGGAGGGCCGCCCTCGGGGCATCGAGCTGCGCTCGATTTTGGTTCTTGGTGGAGTGGAGAACGAGGCGGTGGTTACTCCCACCTTAGCCACAAAAACAAAGACGTGGCGAAGGTGGGGCACCCGGAGGGTTGTTGGGGACAGGGGAAAAGCAAGAGCCTGAGTACAAGGGATTCGCGCCAGCGGGTCAGGAGACGAGTTTGCGTTTGGGGGATTTTTGGGTGAGGTAGTGGTGGCGGTGGCGCATTTGTTCGATGGTGTCGTGGGTTCGCCAGGCTGCGGTGCGGCGGTCGGGGTAGATTTCGGGGTGGCCGAACTGGACGACTGCGGTGAATGTGGAGACGCCGAGGACACGGAGCATGTGGGGGAAGAAGGTTTCGTCGCCGAACCAGCAGAGGTCACGCTCGGTAAGCGGGGGGCTGGTTTCGTAGAAGATGGCGACGGGGGTGACTGGGATTTTGGCGTTGATGGCGGGATCGAAGAGGGCGGAGTGGAAGCGGATGACCTGGCTTCCATCGGTGCTGGTGCCCTCGGGGAAGAAGAGGACGGGCACGCCGTGGCTGAGCCGGCGTGCCATTTGCTCGACGGTTTCGCGGGAGCGGTTGCGGGATTCGCGGTTGACGAAAAGGGTTGCGCCGAGGTGAGCGAGTTTGCCGAAGATGGGCCATGTGGCGATTTCGCGTTTTGCTACGAAGGCGCAGGGGAGGGCCGAGGCGCAGATGAGGATGTCGAGGTAGCTTAGGTGGTTGGCAACGAGGAGGGTGATTCCTGTGGGGACCTTGCCCTGGATGCGATAGTGGATTCCCATGGAGTCGAGGGCGAGGTGGGCACAGTCCTGGAGCCACTGGGCGCGCTGTTCGAGGGAGAGGCGGCGGCCGCGGAGGACGGCGGGCAACCACATACGGGTAAAGGCGATGAAGCAGCGAGAGAGGCCGAAGGCGAGGATGAGCCCGCGGAGGAGAGTGCGTGTGGCTCTGGATGCGATGCCCGCCTGCGGCGGGGCGGTCATGAGGTGAGTGGGGCCAGGAATCGGTTCCGCGCGGAGGAAGTGATGGCGCGGAGATCCATCAGCGTCAGGAAGTCGATGGTGCCGAACTCCCGATCCCAGGCCGGGGCGCTTGCGATGCGGGCGCCGATCGCCAGATAGGTTTTGAGCAGTTTGGGCGGCCTGGGTGTTTCGGGGGACTCGGGGAGGGCGTCTTCCGTCGGGCAGAGGAAGGCAGCGGTGGGCCGGGTCTGTAGCTCGTTGGGTGCGCGATAGTTTTCGAGCTGGCGGAAGATCTGCCAGCCCTGGCGCGGGTCAGCCGAGTTGAGGCTGGAGCAACCGATGAGGTAGCGCAACTGCATATCGGTAGCATACTGCGCGATACCCCTCCAGAGGAGGGTGAGGACTTCGGGAGTGCGATGTTGGCGGCAAATGGAGGCGCGGCCGAGCTCGAGGATTTCCGGGCGGAGGTGCTCGAAGGGTGCGAAATCGAACTCCTGCTGAGAATAGTAGCCAAGGTTTTTGCGGGCGGTGAGTCCGGTTTGGAGTCGATAGGTGCCAACGACGCGGCGGAGGGGGTGATCTTCGGTTTTGTCTTCGACGAGGAGGTGGTCGCAGAAGAGGTCGAAGAGATCGGTGTCGAGTCCGGTCTGGTAGCTGGCGTTGAGTCCCTTGCCCATTTCGAGGTTGAAGACGCGGAAACGTAGGCGGCAGGCGGCGTCGCGGTCGTGAACGGATTGGGCGAGACGGAGCCGGTAACGACCGACTTCGGCATGGATGTGTTTTTTTTGGGCCGGGGATGGCGGGAAGGGGCTGGGATGGTCGAGGAGGCCGGTTGCGGAGACGGCGCGGGGGGAACAGAGGACGGCGGAGGAGGAGAATGAAAAAGCCGATGTGGGGTTCACGGGACCAGTATGGCGGCGGGTTTGCAACGAGACGGTGAACGCCATGCTAAGGTCCTGCAAAATCAGTGGACGGTGAGCGGTGGTGATGGGGGACGAACGGCGGTGGAGGGCGGGAGGAGAGAGCTGATGCCTCCCTCCTTTCAGGATGGCACGCTGGTTTTGTGGAACGCGCCTGTTATTGGATGGGGATGCGGTAGACGGTAAGGGAGTTGGGGGGGAGGGTTACGGGGAGGGTGGTGGAGTTGGCCGGGATGGTGAGGGTTGAGGTGGTGGGGGCGATGTTGGTGGGGTGTTCAAAGGAGTTTTCGGCCTTGAGGTCGTCGGAGGCGAGGGTGGTTACGGTGGCGTTGCCGGAGGGGGTTGCGCCGTTGATCTGGATGGTGGCGGGTCGGGGGGCGGGGGTGGCGTTGACGGCCTTGACGATGAGGGTGTGGCCGTCGAGGTCGGCTACGGTGTAGAGGCCGTCGGTGGCGTGGGGTGTGACGGGGACGATTCGGGTGCCGACGTTGGAGGCGAAGACACGCTGGACGTAGTAGTTGGGCGTGCCGTAGGAGTGAAGGTTGTCGAACCAGATGGCGTCGGGGACCCACTGCCAAGCGTCTTTGTGGGCGAGGAGCGGGGCGTAGGAGGCCATGCGGACGACGTCGGCGTTGCGTTCGAGGCCGGTCATGAAGGCAGCTTCGCTGAGGGCAGCCTGCCAGTTGTTGCGGTTGTCGGGACGGGCCGCGCCGGTGGTTTGCGCGGCGTACTCGCCGGCGAAGACCTTGGGGCCGGAGCGGTCGTAGTGGTCGTAGCGACCGGAGTTGGCGAGGAACCAATCAGGGCTCTGGTAGTAATGCTCGTCGACGATGTCGGCGTGCTCTTTGCGCCAAGTGGCCCAGAGGGAGTCGAATTCGTCGCCATCGGGGCTGGGGCCGGCGGCGACGACGAGCTGGATTTCAGGATGCTGGGCCTTGAGGGCGGCGGCGAAGACTTTGTAGCGCTCAACGTAGTGGGGGCCCCACTGCTCGTTGCCGATGCCGATCATGGTGAGGTGGAAGGGAGCGGGGTGGCCCATGGAGGCGCGGAGCTTGCCCCAGGGTGTGGTGACGGGGCCGTTGGCGAATTCGATGAGGTCGAGGGCGTCCTGGACGTAGTCGCGGAGGTCGGCGAGCTTGGCAGTTTCGCCGGAGTTGAATTCGCAGGCCATGCCGCAGTTGAGGATGGGCAGGGGCTTGGCGCCGATGTCTTCGGCGAGCTGGAAGTATTCGTAGAAGCCGAGTCCGAAGGATTGGAAGTAGTCGGGAGTGGGTCGGTGGTCGAATTCGTTGTTCCAGCGGTTGATGAGAGTCTGGCGCTGGTTGATGTCGCCGACAGTGGTCTTCCAGCGGTAGCGGGTGGCGAGCTGGCGGCCTTCGACGATGCATCCGCCGGGGAAGCGGAGGAAGCCTGGGTGCATGTCGTGGAGGAGCTGGACGAGGTCTTTGCGGAGGCCGTTGGGGCGGTTGGCCCAGGTGTCGGTTGGGTAGAGGGAGACCATGTCGAGGTCGACGGTGCCGGGCTCATCGAGGAAGAGGTTGAAGGTGGCGTGGTCGGCGGTGGCGGTGGGGCGGAGGATGGCTTCGTAGTGTGCCCAGGCGGCACCGGTGAGCCCGGTGAGGGAGGCGGTGCCGATCTCGTGGCCGTCGGGGTCAGTGAGTGTGGCGCGGAGGGCTTTGGGGCCGGAGGTGCGGACCCAGGCGGAGAAGCGGTAGTCCTTGCCCTGTTCGACGCCGATGCCGCGGAAGCCGGAGTTGGTGATGCCGTAGCCGGGCTGATAGGCGCGGACGCGGAGGTAGTGGGGGTTGGAGGGGTTGAGGGGAGCTTCGGAGTGGACGGCGATTTCGCCTTTGGGTGCTCCGAGGCCCATGTGGACGATGTTGTAGGTGACCTTCCATCCGGTGAGGGGTTCGGAGAATTCGAAGGAGCGGTTTTTGATGAGTTCTGGGTATAGGCCTCCGTCTGCGCCGAAGTTAATGTCTTCAAAGAAGATGCCGAACATGGTGGAGGCGATGGGAGCGCCGGGGTGTGCAGCGTCGACGCTGATGATGGCTGGGGCCTGGGCCTGGGCAGTCAGGATGGGGAGGGCAGCGGGGAGAAAGAGGAGAGACAGAAGTGCGAGACGGGCGGGGTTGCGCATAGGCAGCAAGGGTAGCAAGAAAACGGTTTCCTGGACAAGGGGGGAATAGGAGGGTCGCGGCGGGAGAGTTTGACGGGGGAAACGGAAAGGCCTTCCCTGGGGGAAGGCCTCAGATTGCTGACAAACCCAGAGGCACACCCTCAGGGCCTAAAGGCCGCAATGATTTTGCCTTGTTTCTGTACGGGCTGAAGCCCGTACCCTTCAGAAATAGGGACATTATGAGCAGCCTCAAGGCCTTCCCTGGGGGAAGGCCTTTGGCGTGTGTGTGGTGCGAGGTTTAGCGGATGCCGCATTTCACGGGGCCGGGGCCAGTGGTGGAGTCGACGATGGTGTAGCAGAAGCTGCTGGGATCGACGAACTGGAACTCGTTGAATCCGGCATCGGCAGCCTGCTTTGCGGCTGGGGTCTTGGAGAAGTCGGAGAGGGCGTTGGCGGTGCCGGCTTCGTTGGAGACGAAGACCAGGTTGAGGTTGTCGCCTTTGCGGGTCTTGGGGTCCATTTGCGGAGTTTTGCTGGGAGCCTTGTCGCCTACATAGTTGTCCGCATAGATTTTGACGTTCTTGAAGATGGGGACCTTGGCGTGCAGAGCTTCGGCAACCTCTGCGGCGATCTTGTCGCGAGCGGCCATTTCCTTGATGTCTTCGGGGCTGAGGGGTGCTGGGGCGGGCTCGGCTGCGGTGGAGGTTGCGGCGGGGGTGGCATCCTTTGCGGCGTTATCCTTGCATCCGGTGGTGAGGCCCAGGGTTGTAACGAGTGCACCTGCAATGACGATTCCAGCGAGGCTGGAGAGGGTTGTCGGCTTCAATTTCAGACTCCTTCCTATTGCTCAGGATTGATAAATTTTCCGTCCCGGGGCGAGTTTTGCAGGCCTGTGGAGGACTGCTTGGATTGTAGCCGCCCTGGTATTGCGAGACTTCAAGGCAAGTCGATGGCTTGCAACGACTTTAAGCCTAATTTTGAGGTCGGAAATACTTTAGCTCAACTGGGAGATTCGCGCAACGGAGTGGATCACAGCCGGGCGGGAGCGTGGTCACGGAAAAACGGAATTGTGGCGTCTGGCGCGGGAAACGTGGAGAAGAGAAGGCCCTATGAGGAAAAACCAATTGTTCCTTCATGGGGTTTGCTGTAGGTTCCAGATTTTGGGTGATGCCGCGGCGTTGGATGCTGGAGTTGAGCGGATCGGAGAAGGGCCCTGGAGATTGTCACTGTGATGTGGAACTTCATGTGTGCTGTGCTATCTGAATGAAATAAAGAGTTTTGGTTGTTTCGTGCGAGCATTGCTGCGCAAGGATGGTACAGAAGGGCTTGCGTGCCTGGGAAGGCCTGGGTGGCGAGTGGGACCTTCCTGTGGGAAACCGCGCTTCTGGTGTGGGAGTTGGGCCTTGCTGAGTGGATCGAGGGGAATGGAGACAAGTGGGAGCAGTTGGCAGGGCGTTGGCACACGGGATTTTGGGTGGGTTGGGTTACTTCCGTACTGAGTTAAGTAAGGTTATTGATTGCTTGAGTTTAGTTTGAGAAGTGAATGCGATAGATTCGATGTGAAGGGGTGTGGACTCAAGGTTGACAGGGGGCCGACGTGGGCGCAGGAGGCTGGCGTGAGCTGTTCCACTTGTCTTGGGGAGGGTGATTGAGCCAATACGATCCGACGCTATCGAATGCCGACCTGGCGCCGACGACGCGTGCGCAGCGAACCTGGGGCACGTACAACTACGTGGCGCTGTGGTTTTCGATGTCGATGGAGATTACGACGTACCAGTTGGCGAGCGGGCTGATTGCCGCGGGGATGAACTGGAAGCAGGCGTTGGGTACGGTGCTGCTGGGCAACCTGATTGTTCTGGTGCCAATGCTGCTGAACGCACATGCGGGGGCGAAATACGGGATACCGTTTCCGGTATTTATTCGTGCGGCGTTTGGGGTGCGGGGCGCGAATTTGCCGGCGCTGCTGCGGGCGATGGTGGCGTGCGGATGGTTTGGGATTCAGACCTGGATTGGGGGGCAGGCGATCCACTCGCTGCTGGTGGTGATGTGGCCGGAGTTGGGAGGGGTGGAGTGGCTGCTTTGGGTGTGCTTCCTGGGGTTCTGGCTGCTGAACATGGCGATTGTGTGGCGGGGGGTGGAGTCGATCCGGTTTCTGCAGGGGTTTGGTGCTCCGTTCATGTTTGTGATGGCAGCGGCATTGCTGATTTATGTGCGGATGAAGGCGGGGAGCTTTGGGGCGATGCTGGAGACGCCGAGCCGATTCCGGACGATGGGGGAGTTTTTGCCGGTGTTTTTTCCTGCACTGACGGGAATGGTGGGGTACTGGGCGACGCTGGCGTTGAACATTCCAGACTTCACGCGTTACTCGAAGTCTCAGGGCGCACAGATTGTAGGGCAGGGGTTTGGACTTCCGGTAGCGATGACGCTGTATACGTTTGTGGGGATTGCAGTGACGTCGGCGTCGGTGGTGCTGTTTGGGGAGCCGATCTGGAATCCGATTACGCTGTTGGGGAAGTTTCACCAGCCTGGGGTGGCGTTGATTGCGGTGGTGGCGATTCTGGTGGCGACGTTGAATGTGAATATCGGGGCGAACGTGGTGTCTCCGTCGAATGATTTCTCGAACTTGTACCCGCGGCTGATCAGCTATCGGACGGGGGGGATGATTACGGGATTGCTGGGGCTGCTGATGCGGCCGTGGAGGCTGCTGGCGAGTCCGGATGCGTATATTTTTGGGTGGCTGGAGGGGTATTCGGGACTGCTGGGGCCGGTAGCTGGGATTATGGTGGCGGACTACGTCTTTATCCGGAAGACGGTGCTGGATGTGAATTCGCTGTACCACTCGGCGGGAATATATCACTACACGAAGGGGATCAATCCGCGGGCGATTGTGGCGCTGGTGGCAGGGGTGTTGGTGGCTCTGATTGGGCTGTGGGTGCCTGCGCTCAAAGATTTGTATGACTACAGCTGGTTTGTGGGGTTCTTTGTGGCGGGGCTGGGGTATGCGGGGATGATGCGGATGTGGCCTGCGCGGGGGATGGCTGAGGCCGAGTGAGAGGGTACGTGTGCCATACTTGGCGTGCTCTCCCTGATGAGACTCAAGAGGTAGTGATGATGGATTCCCCTGGCCGCGAACGTGGCCGATTTGCTGTTTTTGGCGCTGTGGTGGCCTTGCTGGGTGTGATGCTATTGCAGATGGTTTTGCTGGCGCGGGCGAACTCCGCGACGTGGGATGAGGCGGACCATACGTATGCGGCGTATATGCAGGCGACGCGGGGGGATTATGGGCTGAATCCGCAACACCCGCCGCTGATCAAGTACCTGGGGGCGCTGCCGCTGCTGGGGATGCAGCTGAAGGTGCCTGCGATGGTGGATCGTGCGTACCGGCTGCAGGAGGTGATTGGGGGACGGGAATTTCTGTTTGGCAACGACGCCAACGCGATTCTGCTGCGGGTGCGTTTGGCTACGGCGGGGATCCCGCTACTGCTGGGGCTGCTGGTGTTTCTGGCCGGGCAGGAGATGTTTGGCACGGGAGCGGGGCTGATTGCGCTGGGGTTGCTGGCGTTTGACCCGACGCTGATGGGGCACTCAGCGCTGATGACGACGGACTCGGGGGCAGCGTGCTTCATGTTTGGGGCGGTGTATGCCTTTTACCGGTTTGCGAAGAAGCCGGGGTGGTGGCGGCTGTTGGTGGCGGGGCTGTTGGTGGGGCTGGCGCTGGCGTCGAAGCACAGCAGCGTGCTGCTGGGGCCGATGCTGGTGCTACTGGCGACGGTGGAGTTGGTGTGGCCGCGGGATGGGCATAGCCCGGTAGCCGGGAAGCGGGCGCTGAGGCTGGCTGGGACGCTGGCTGCTGTTGGGGTGATTTCCGTGGGGGTGCTTTGGGCTTCGTACGGGTTCCGGTTTGCGGCCAGGGAGGATGGCTTGCGGCTGAATCCGACGATGGGGGCGATGCTGGCGCGGGTGCCGAGCGCGGGAGAGGGGCATGTGCTGGGGATGATGTGGCACTGGCATGTGCTGCCGGAGTCCTATTTATATGGGATGGCGCATGTGCTGATCCAGTCGAAGGCGTTTACGAGCTATCTGCTGGGGACGACGTACCCGCACCCAGTGTGGTTCTACTTTCCAATTGCGATGCTGATCAAGTCGACGCTGACGTTTCTGATACTGCTGGCGGTGACGAAGTTGGTGGTGCTGACAGGCGGGCTGAGGGCATGGCGGGAGGTGGCGTATCTGTCAATTCCTGCGGTGGTGTATATGGTGTTTGCGATGACGGGTGGGATGAATATCGGGATACGGCATGTGCTGCCGGTGTATATCTTTCTGTCGGTTCTGATTGGCGGGGCGATGTGGGAACTGGTGCGGAAGAATCGGCGGTGGTTGCATGTGGTGGTGCTGCTGCTGGCGGTCCAGGCGGTGAGCGTGGCGCGGGCGTTTCCGGCGTATGTGTCGTATGCGAACGAGGCGGTGGGCGGGCCGGAGCATGTTCATGCGCTGCTGAGCGACTCGAGTTCGGACTGGGGCCAGCAGTTGAAGGATGTGAAGGCGTATACGGATGCGCACCAGATGAAAGATTGCTGGTTTGCGTATTTTGGGCAGGGAGTGGCTGATCCGGCGTACTACGGGATTCCGTGCAAGCCGCTGATTACGGCGGATTCGCTGTATTTTGATGGGCCGCACGATGTGCCGGGTGCGATTGACGGGCCGGTGCTGATGAGTGCGGGGGTGCTGTCTGGGTTTGAGTTTGGCCCAGGGAAGCTGAATGCGTATGAGCAGTTCCAGGGATTGAAGCCGGTGGCGGTGATTGACTATGGGGTGTTTGTGTTTGACGGGCACTTCGAGATTCCGCTGGCTGCGGCGCTGAGCCATGTGCAGAAGTCGGGGATTTTGCTGGGGGCAGGCAAGGTTGCGGAGGGATTGGTGGAGGCGCAGGAGGCGGAAAAGCTGGCTCCGGAGAGCGCCACGGTGAATGCGGCGATGGGCAAGGCGCTGGACGCGAGCGGGCGGAGCGCGGAGGCGACGCCGTATTACGAGAAGGCGCTGAGGCTGGCGGAGACGGTGGAGCCGCGGTTCCAGGAGGGGTTGGCGAAGGCGATGCGGGTGCGGCTGGGGGGTGCAGGCGAACAGGGTTCGAACGCTCATTAAAGAGCGAACCCGGCAATCGATCGAGAATCGCGTTCCATGTTGTGGGAGAAGCGGTAAATATGGAGGCGTAAATGAGAAGTACTTTTTTCGCGATGATTCTGGCTTTGGCTTTTAGCGGTTGCGCACGTGCGCAGCATCAGGTTATTCCGATATGGGACGGAAAAGCACCTGGTTCTGAATCCTGGGGAAATCACGAGACATTATCTCCCGATGGAAAGATTGTTACGAATGTCAGTTCCCCAAGCATGACTGTGTATTTTGCTGATCCGGCAAAGGCAACTGGGGCTGCCTTTGTTGTCTGTCCGGGTGGAGGAATGCGGATTCTGTCATGGGAAACAGAAGGGACCAGGACGGCAGAATGGTTGAATGAGCGTGGAATCACTGCGTTCATACTCAAATACCGTACTTTCCCTGACGAGGGAGCGCATGATACGACGATCAAAGAGAACAAGGCGCTTCCGCAGGTCGCGGAATTGAATGAGATTGTGAATGGAAATGCAAACCCTGAGAGAGGCAACGAAGAGCATAACAAGATCATGAATATGGCTATCGCCGATGCTCGGCAAGCGATTCGCATAGTTCGAGAGCATTCAGCCGACTGGCACGTAGATCCAAAGCGGATTGGCATTCTGGGCTTTTCAGCAGGGTCCGGCGTTGCTATAGGAACAACTTTTGGCGAGCAGGGCGAAGCGTATCCGAGTCTCCTGGTGGCTTTGCATGGCCCTTCGCTCATTGACGTTACAGTCCCGAAGTATGCACCTTCGGCATTTATTGCTGTTGGAAATGGCCATCCAAACGTGTTGAAGGGGTCTTTAGCGCTGTTTTCGCTTTGGCGCGCCGCGAGTCGTGCCGCTGAATTCCATGTATTCGATTCGTCTATCGAACTGGCAGGAGAAAGCGAGGCGTGGCCAGTTCTTGCGCTCTGGCTCCGAAGACAGGGGTTTATGGATGCGCCTCCAAATGCAGAACTGAGTAAGTGACGAATGTGTGTCATTGAGGATGAAGAATGATGAGCAAATCGAAGATCGTACTTGTACTGGCGGGCGTGCTTGGCGCTCAAGTCGCCCTTTGCCAGAATGCGGAGCCGACAGCAAGAGATAGCGCGGGCAGTTCTAGACGGGACGATTCCAGCGCGGCTCTCGGGCAATGGGCGGTCAGTCGATGGAAGTTGATGGACGATGTGGCCAAAATGCCGGATATCGAGGGGGATGGGAAATATCCAGCCACGTATGGCAATGCACCGTCTGGTCTTGAGTATGTGGTATACCGGCCGCAGGACATGTCGTCAGTCAAGGAGAAGCTGGGAGTCTATATATGGGGAAATGGCGGGTGTTATCCCGATGGTACGTCGGCGAGGTTTCATTTAACCGAAATCGCCAGTCATGGTTACATCGCGATAGCACCCGGATTTATCATCAGCGGGCCAAATGGGCAACATCAATCCGCTAAGAAAATGCAGGGTTCTGAACTTGACAGGGAAGACCTCGGCTGGGAAACAGCTGAGAAAATGACATCTGCCATGGATTGGATACTTGGTGAAAGCAAGCGCGATGGGAGTCCATTTTTCGGCAAGATCGACCCCGAGCGAATTGCCGTTGCGGGGTACAGCTGTGGTGGATTAGACGCCATGAAAGCGTCTTTCGATCCGCGCGTAAAAGTGCTTATTTTAGAAAACAGCGGGATACTTGATGGCCCAATTCCTGAACCCTTCGCTAGTGTACCCGTGTTCAGCCAAGTCAAGAAAGACGATCTCAAAAAGCTACACGTGCCAGTCTTGTATGTTCTGGGAGGACCCCAGGATGGATCTGAGCCGAATGGTTTGGATGATTTCAAACACATTCAGCATGTCCCGGTCTTTGTCGCGGACCATCCCGGTGCTGGTCATTTAGGCCTGCTTGCTGAGCCAAACGGTGAGTCGACGAAGGTGGAACTTGACTGGCTTGCTTGGTGGTTAAACAACGACAAGATCTCTGCGCGGACATTCACTGGGCCCGACTGCACCTTGTGCAGAGATTTTCGCTGGGTCGTGCATCAAAAAGGGATCAATTGAAGACCTACCTGGGTTGACTGCGCATCAATTGAGCCCTCGAATATTGAACTGCCAATGATTGATTTGAAGCCAGGGTTCAATCCGAAGCCACGAGGGCGTCGGCGATGGAGAGGGATTCGTCCAGGGCGGCGATGCCGCGGTCTAGTTCGGCTTCTGTGACGATGAGGGGTGGGGCGATGACGAAGTGGCTGATCCAGGCCTGCATGGAGACGCCCATACCCATCATTTTTGCGGCGATTTGATCGACTACGAGGGGTTTGCCCTCGACTTTGTCGCGCATGGTGTTGAAGGGCTCTTTGGTGGCGCGGTTCTTGACGATTTCGACGCCCCAGAAGAGTCCCATGCCGCGGACGTCGCCGACGGAGGGGTGTTTGGCCTTGAGGGCTTCGAGTTTGGCCTGGACGTGGGGGGCGAGGTCGGCGGCGCGCTGGACGAGGTTGAGGCGTTGCATTTCCTCAATGGTGGCAACGGCGGGGCCGAGGGTCATGGGATGGGCCTCGTAGGTATGGCCGTGGGCGAAGTAGTTTTCCTCGAAGTGGTCGGCGATCTTCTTGGTAGTGGCGCAGAGGCCGAGGGGGACGTAGGCGGAGGTGATGCCCTTGGCGGTGACGAGGATGTCGGGAGTGACGCCCCAGTGATCGACGGCGAACCACTTGCCGGTTCGTCCCCAGCCGGCCATGACTTCGTCGGCGATGAGGAGGACGCCGTGCCGGTCGCAGATTTCGCGGATGCGGGGGAAGTATTCGGGGGGCGGGACGAGGATGCCGTTGGTGCCGACGATGGGTTCGAGGATGATGGCGGCGACGTCGGACTCGTTGCGGATCATGTGCTCGATGTAGTCGGCACAGGCGATGTTGCAGGTGGGGTAGGTGTGCTTGATGGGGCAGTTGTAACAGTTGGTTTCCGGGGCGAAGATGACGCCGGGGCCCTTGCCGCCTGGCTCCATGGCCCAGCGTCGGGGGTCGCCGGTGGCGGCGATGGAGCCGCTGGTTGAGCCGTGATAGCTGCGGTAGCGGGAGATGATTTTGGTTTTGCCGGTGTACATGCGGGCGATTTTGAAGGCGGCTTCGTTGGCCTCGGTGCCGGAGGTTGCGAAGAAGAACTTTTCCAGGCCTTTGGGGAGAACTTCGAGGAGGAGTTTGCTGAGGCGTGCGCGGGAGGTGGTGGCGTAGCCGGGCATGATGTAGGCGAGCTCGCGGGCCTGCTGGGCGATGGCTTCGACGACCTTGGGATTTTTGTGGCCTAGGTTGACGCACATGAGCTGGGAGCTGAAGTCGAGGTATTGCTTGCCGGCTCCGTCGGTGAAGTAGCATCCCTCGGCATCGACGATGTGCATGGGCTTCCAGGTTTTCTGCATGCGCCAGGTGCCGTAGTTGTGCTGGCGGGTGAGGCTGACTACTTCTTCAGAGGAGAGGGGAAGTTGCTCGCTCATGGGTTTCTCCGGGTCGGGTTGGATGAGACATGCTAGCACCTGGGGGTTGGGGGGTGGGGAGGGGGAGGTGGAAGAGGAGTCAGGAAAGGCAGAGCTGCGGTGTTGGCCGTGTGGGGAGTAAGAGTAGGAGGCCTTGGCCTCGGAATGCAAGGACGGATGGAAACTCCCTCTATCGCGGAGTCGCGGAGAGGGGTCTTCTTGCTGGGTTCTCAGCCGAGAATATCTTTCATTGCGAGACGAAGTGCGAGCTGGTCAGATGGTTGCAGGGCGCCAAGAGGTTTGAGAATCAGGCGTTGCTCAACATTGGCGAAGACAGGCTTGATAACGGATGGCTTTAACAGGTTGGCTTCTTGCCATTCGTTGATTCAAACCTCACCCAGGCTTGAGAAGGCACGGAACTGGCTCGTGACCGCCATAATAACGGCATCCGGTCTGGCATTGTTGTAGGAACGGTTACTGACCACGACTGCCGGACGCTGCTTGAAATCCGTCTGGTTGGTGAATGGGAACCGCACCAGTACGATGTCTCCGAACTCATAGGGCATCGTAGGCCGCGTCTTCCGGGTCATTCCAGACGGCTTCGAACGCAGGACCGCTTGCTGATGCCGCCGATGTGGTCAAACTGCGCTCCTGGCCGCGTCGCTGGCGGACGAATTCCACGAAATCTTCCACCGCCGCGATTTGATCGGGGCTCAGCGATTGAATTTTCTGGGTCAGTGCGCTGGCATTTGAACTCATAGGAACTCCTGCGAATACTGAAATCTTATCCGATTTCCGGAACTGCGTGCTCGTGAGTTTGGAAAGCAGAAAGCTCCGGCGATGGTCGCCGGAGCTTTCTGTGGGTTGGAGCGCTGGTTATGCGCTGTAGAGGAGGATGCCTTCGGGCTTTTCTTCCGCTTCGGTGTCTTTGGAGACGGAGCGGTAGAAGAGCTGGTTGTTGACGATGTAGACCTCAAGGAAGGCGGGCCGGTCGGTGATGTGGCCGCCGATGAGTGCTTCGGAGAGGGGATCTTCAATGTAGCGCTGGAGGGCGCGACGAAGAGGACGGGCGCCATAGCTGCGGTCGCTGAGGGTTTTGTCGAGGATCCACTTCTTGGCGTCGCTGTCTACGGAGATGGTGATGGACTTCTGGGCCAGGTTGGCGTTGAGCTGGTTGACCAGCAGATCGACAATCTGGATGAGGTCGGCGTCGGAGAGCGACTGGAAAAGGATGACCTCGTCGATGCGGTTGAGGAACTCGGGGTTGAAGGTGCGCTTGACCTCGCCCTTGACGAGCTCCTCGATTTTTTCCATGACCAGGTCTTCGCGGTCGGAGGAGAAGCCGAGGCCCTTGTTCTTCTGGAGGTGGCGGGCGCCGATGTTGGAGGTCATGATGATGATGGTGTTTTTGAAGTCGACGGTGTTGCCGAGGCCGTCGGTCAGTTGACCATCCTCAAAGACCTGGAGAAGCAGGTTGAAGACATCGGGATGCGCCTTTTCGACTTCGTCGAGCAGAACGACGGAGTAGGGAGAGCGCTTGACACGCTCTGTGAGCTGGCCACCCTCCTCATAGCCGACGTAGCCCGGAGGCGAGCCGATGAGCTTGGCGACGGAGTGCTTCTCCATGAACTCCGACATATCGAAGCGGACGAGTGCCTTTTCGCTGCCGAAGAGGAACTGGGCGAGGGTGCGTGCGACTTCCGTCTTTCCAACGCCGGTGGGGCCGAGGAAAAGGAAGCTGCCGATGGGGCGGAAGGGTGACTTGAGTCCGGCGCGGGAACGGCGAATGGCGCGGGCGAGGGCGGAGATGGCCTTGTCCTGAGAGATGACGCGGCGGTGGAGTTCTTCTTCGACGCGGAGCAGCTTTTGCGTTTCTTCTTCCTTGATGCTGGTGATGGGAACGCCGGTCCAGCGGCTGACCACATCTTCAATGTCTTCGCGGCCGACGATGCCGGCGGCGGAGTCGTCGAGGTTGTACTTTTCGCGGAGGGTGCGGAGGTTTTCACGCTCTTTACGTTCTTCGTCGGAGTAGAACCGCGCCTTCTCGAATTCATGGTTGGCGATGGCGTTTTCCATGCGGTGAACGATGAACTTGATGCGCTTCTGGACCTCAGTGATTTCCTCGGGGAGCGAGGACTGGCGCAGCTTAACGCGCGCGCCGGCTTCGTCGATGAGGTCGATGGCCTTGTCGGGGAGGAAGCGGTCGGGGATGTAGCGGTTGGAGTGGGAGACCGCGAATTCGATGGCGTCGTCGGTGTAGCTGACGGCGTGAAACTTCTCGTAGCGGTCTTTGATGCCCATGATGATCTTGATGGCATCGGCCTCATTGGGAGGTGGGACTTTGACGGCCTGGAAGCGGCGCTCAAGGGAGCGGTCTTTCTCGATGGACTTGCGGAATTCGGCCGGGGTGGTTGCGCCGATGCACTGTATTTCTCCGCGGGAGAGAGCGGGCTTGAGGATGTTGGCGGCGTCGAGCGAGCCCTCTGCGGAGCCTGCGCCGACGAGGGTGTGAAGCTCATCAATGAAGACGATGGAGTTTTGGTTTTCCATCAGCTCTTTCATGATGGTCTTGAGGCGCTCTTCGAATTGTCCGCGGTACTTGGTGCCGGCGACGATGAGCGAAAGGTCGAGGGCGAGGACGCGCTTGTCGGCGAGGAAGCTGGGTACTTCGCCGTCGGATATTTTCTGGGCGAGGCCTTCGACGATGGCAGTTTTGCCGACGCCGGGCTCACCGATGAGCACGGGGTTGTTCTTGGTGCGTCGGCAGAGGATCTGAATGACGCGCTCGAGCTCGCTGTCGCGGCCGACGAGGGGGTCAAGCTGACCGTCCATGGCGGCCTGGGTGAGGTCGCGGCTGAACTCGTTGAGGAGGCTGGTTTCACGCTGTCGCTGTTGCTGCTGGGGGGCTTTTTCCTGGGTGACGCGTGCCAGCTCTTCGCGGATGCCGGCGAGCTTGAGGCCACGCTCCTGGAGGATTTCCGCGGCGAAGGATTTTTCTTCGCGGAGGAGCCCGAGGAGGAGGTGCTCGGTGCCGATGTGCTTGTGTCCGAGACGCTCGGCTTCCTCAGCGGCGTAGGCGAGGACGCGCTTGCACTCGTTGGAGAGGGGCAGGTCGACGGAGGTGGAGACTTTTTCGCGGATCGTCGTGTGCGCTTCAATCTGCTTGCGGATGGATTCGACGGAAGCATGGGAGCGGAGGAAGCGGTTTGTGAGCGCTTTGTCCTCACGGAGCAGGCCCAGCAAGAGATGCTCTGTCTCGATATAGGGTGAGCCGAACTGGCTGGCCTCATACCGCGCAAAGAAGATGACGCGTCGCGCTTTCTCCGTATAGCGTTCGAACATGATGATCCCTTTCTTCTGACAATCGGCTGCGGTGGTTGTCCGCTGAGTTTGCTGGCGGACAGGAACTGACGTGAAACGGGTTACAGTCGATGGTCGTCGGAGGCGTGATGGAGGCTGCCACCGTGCAAACGTAGAGTCCGGGTACATCGCCCGGCCAGTTCCAGGTTGTGAGTGACCAGCACTGAGGTCAGACCGTGCGCCGAGTGCAGGCGTTCGAGTAAAGCAAAGATCATGTCGGCCGAGTCGCCGTCGAGGTCGCCGGTGGGCTCATCGGCGAGGAGCAGGGCGGGACGGGTGACGAGGGCGCGGGCGAGTGCTACGCGTTGTTGTTCGCCGCCGGATAGCTCGCCGGGGCGATGGGAGGCGCGGTCTTCGAGGCCAACTTCGTTGAGCCATTGGGCGGCCTCCGCGAGGGAAGAGCGCCGATTGTCGCCCCTGGCCAGGAGGGGCATGGCTACGTTTTCGAGCGCCGTAAACTCCGGCAAGAGGTAGTGAAACTGCCAGACGTACCCGATTTCCCGGTTGCGGAAGCGGGAGGCCTGCTCAGGGTTGAGGTGCGTGACCTGAGTTGAGGCGCAGTATATCTCTCCTGAGGAAGGAGCATCAAGTGCGCCGAGCATGTGCAAAAGGGTGCTTTTACCGGAGCCGGAAGCGCCGACGATGGCGATGAGCTCGCCGGGGAAGATGGTGAGGTCAAGGTTTTCGAAGAGGGTGATGCGTCCGCGGGCGGTTTGGTAGTGCTTGGAGAGGCCGGAGACGCGCACCAGAGGGGTAGCGGCTGGGGGGGCTGCCGGGTTTACCGCCTGCGTGCTGGTGAGAGTGGCCTGCATCGTTTGACCTATATCGTATCGTGCCGGGGTGGGTGGATGGGATGGGGAAGAAGGAGGAAAGGTGGTTCCACTCCCTATTTGATGCGGCGGGATGGGAATAGGAAGCAGAACCAGGGACTGAGGGACCGGGGCGAGGGACTGGGAACTAGGGACGAGGGACTGGAGTGGTGGCCAGGCGGGCGATTTTGCCCTTGGGGCCGACGATGAAGGGTAGGCTGAGGGCGTTCCAGTTGTTGTTGTCGATGGGTTGCCAGGTGCGGCCGTCGTCGAGGGAGATGTCGGAGCCGTTGGTGCCGGCGGTGATCCAGGCTTTGAGGGTGGGGGAGTATTGGACGGTGGAGCGGTAGCCGTGGGGTGGGGTTTTGGAGGCTGTCCAGTGGAGGCCGCCGTCGGAGGAGAAGGCGGAGGTGGCGGTGGGGTCGTTGGGTTTGGTGTAGTCGCCGCCTACGGCGATGAGCTGTCGGTCGCCATCGAAGCTGATGGAAAAGATGCCCGAACTCTCGTTCATGGGAAAGAATGGCACTTCGGAGGTCGATACCGAGACTCGTTCTGGCTCCCCTCCATTGAAGTGCTGGTAATGGATGACCCGTGAACCGCCTTGACCGCCGGTAGCAAACCACACTTCTCGCGATTCTCCGTCTTTTGTCCTGAATGGGCCGAGCACGAGGCCGGAATTACTAGCGGCAAACGCTCCCTCGCCCTTGGGATTTGCCTTGAGCGCATAGAGCACGTTATCGACCAGAAGCCCGTTATAGCCGGTGAATTCAGTGAGGAATGGATGGTTCGCAACCGGATCTCCGGCCAGAAATCCATCGTTGGGTGTCCAGAGACGAATCGCATCCCAGAAACCGTCCTTGTCTGTGTTCTTACGCAGCATGGTCCAGGATTTGCAGGCGTCGGTGGTTTTGTAGAGGCGAGATTTATCGCCGGGGCCGGAGGACATAGCTATCGCTGTCGAGGCGTCGAAGGCCTGTATGCCGCGGAAGTCGAGGGTTGCGCCATCGGTGGCTGCGTCGGGGGTGGAGCAGCGGGTCCAGTGCTGGCCGGCGTCGGTGGTGCGGAGGATTGTCCCTTCTGTCCCTGAGGCCCAGGCGATGGTGCCGTCTACGGAGTCGATGCCGCGGAGGCCGGCGGTGGAGTTGGAGTCCTGCGGGGACCAGCTCAATTGCTGGGCGGAGGCGGGGAGGGCTAGGAGCAGAGCCAGGAATGGGGGGATGGGGCGCATGGTGGGGAGTATAGACGAGGGAGTGGACAGTGGGCAGGGGGGTGTTGAGCGTTTGTGACCAGAATGCGGTGGGGAGAGTTCCTATGCTGATTGGGCCGACGTGTTGTGAGTGGCAGGGATTGGGAGCGTGTATGACGACGAAGGATGAACAGAGATTGCTGGCTGGGGTTGCGCCGTGGAAGCAGTTGCAGGAGGGCGAACAAAAGGCCGAGGTGCAGTCGGGGGATATGCAGGGGTTGAGTTGGGACGAGGACTCGGGCAGCGAGAGCGTGGCGGAGTTGTCCGCCGAAGGCCAGGCGTTTGAAGCAGATGCGCTGGACGGGCTGGCGGATGGCGGTAGCTATGCGGACGGCGGTGTGCACGAGGTGCGGACGCGAGAGGTTCCGGAGGACGACGTGCCGGAGGAGTACTGGAATCCGGAGCGTTGAGGCGGATTTTTTGATTGGGAGGGATTCGGGAAGTTGCGAATCCGGGTGAGTGTTGAACATCTTGTCTGCTGTCGTCAGGGACGGCCGGGTAGCAGGCCCTAACTTTTGAGAGGAGATTTCCATGTTAGTTCGAGCGAATGAATTGAGCGGATACAAGCTGGAGGCGCTGGATGGCGCGATCGGCCATGTGAAGGATTTCTACTTTGAGGACAACAACTGGACGGTTCGCTACCTGGTGGCCGAGACCGGCGACTGGCTGGCGGACCGCGGGGTGCTGCTTTCACCGTATGCGCTGAATGGCATCAAGGATAAGGAGAAGGAGATTCCGGTCTTTTTGACGAAGAAGCAGATTGAGGGAAGCCCCTCGCTGGAGACGGACCGGCCTGTTTCGGCGCAGTGGGAGGCGCATTACTATCCTTACTACAACTGGCAGGGGTATTGGTCGGGGCCGTCGGTTTGGGGCAATGCGAGCTATCCGGCGGGCACGAAAGAAGGCTGGCAAGAGACGCAGCGGCGGAGCGGGACCGAAGATCCGCATCTGCGGAGCACAAAGTCTGTAAGCGGGTACGCGATTGAGGCGACGGATGGCTCGATCGGCCATGTGAGCGATTTTGTGATTGACGACACGACGTGGGCGATCCGGTATTTGATTGTGTCGACGGGCAACTGGTGGCCGAGCAAGAAGGTTCTGGTATCGGTGGGCTGGATCAAACGGGTCAGCTGGAATCAGTCGAGCGTGAATGTGGATTTGACGCGTGAGGCGATCAAGCTGGCTCCGGCCTTTGAGGAGAAGGACCTGCTGACGCGGGACTATGAGCGCAAGCTGCACGAGCACTACAACCTGGCAGGGTATTGGGACGAAGAGCTGATTCCGGCCGGGGTTCGGTAGGGTTTCAGCTGGGAGAAATGAGGAGGCGGGTGGGCTTTTGGCCTGCCTGCCTCTTTTTTGTTTGGGGGGAGTTGGCGGGGTCAGCGTAGGGAGGGGGACTGGTTCGTCCCCGGTCTCAAAAGCGAGTCAGGGCACCCGGAGGTGATTCAGGAGGCGGGGAAAGGCAGCAGTGGGTTAGAGTTGGCTGCGGAAGTAGTCGAGGGAGAGCTTGAGGCCTTCGGTGAGGGAGATTTTGGGTTCCCAGCCGAGGATATTTTTTGCCTTGGTGATGTCGGGTTTGCGGCGGGTGGGGTCGTCCTGCGGGAGGGGCTCGAAGACGAGTTTGCTGGACGATCCGGTGACTTCGAGGATGGCCTGGGCGCACTCGAGGATGGTGAACTCACCGGGGTTGCCGATGTTGGTGGGCAGGTGCTCGCTGGACCATGCGAGGCGTACGATGCCATCGATGAGATCGGAGACGTAGCAGAAGCTGCGGGTCTGCTGTCCGTGACCGTAGACGGTAAGAGGCTCGTTGCGGAGGGCCTGCATGACGAAGTTGGAGATAACGCGGCCGTCGCCGGGATGGAGGCGGGGTCCGTAGGTATTGAAGATACGGACGAGGTGGGTGTTGATGCCGCGATAGCGGTGGTATGCCATGGTGAGCGATTCAGAAAAGCGTTTGGCCTCGTCGTAGACCGAGCGGGGCCCGATGGGGTTGACGTTGCCCCAGTAGGACTCGGTTTGGGGGTGTTCGAGGGGGTCGCCGTAGCACTCCGAGGTGGAGGCGTGGAGGTAGCCGGCGGCGTATTTTTCGGCGATTTTGAGGGTATTCTCGGTGCCGACGGAGCCGACGTTGAGGGTTTCAATGGCCATGCGGAGGTACTCGGGCGGGGAAGCGGGGGAGGCCATGTTGAAGACGAAGTCGACGGGGCCGGGGTCGAATGGGAGGCAGATGTCCTGCTGGAGGAAGGCGAAGCGGGGCTCATTTGCGAGGTGAGCGATGTTTTCGAGGTTTCCGGTGGAGAGGTTGTCTACGCCGAGGATGGAGTGGCCCTCTGCGAGAAGCCGGTCGGTGAGGTGAGAGCCCAGGAAGCCGGCGGCGCCGGTGACAAGAATGCGCATGGACAAGAGAAGGTCTCCGAACTACGACAGCACGAGTTTGCGGGGTTTTCCCTGCTGCGCGGTGTAGGCTGCGGGGCGACCGACGCTGACGTAAGTAAAGCCCTGTTCGAGCATATAGGCGGGCTTGTAGAGGTTGCGGCCATCGATGATGATGGGGAACTTGAGAGCGAGATTGAGCCGGTGGAGGTCGAGGTTTGCGAATTCCTTCCACTCGGTGAGGATGATGACTGCGTCTGCACCCTGGGCGGCCAGGTAGGGGTCGGCGGCGTATTGCATGGAGTCAGAGGGAGGCAGGACGGCCTTGGTTTTTTCGGCCGCGGCCGGGTCGTAGGCGGAGATGGAGACGCCGGCATCGAGGAGCTTGCGGATGATGTCGATGGCGGGGGAGTCGCGGATGTCGTCGGTGTCAGCCTTGAAGGCGAGTCCGAGGGCTGCGACTTTTTTGCCGCGGAGGGTCCAGAGAGCGGCGCGGACCTTGTTGAAGAAGACGTTCTGCTGGCGTGCGTTGATTTTGCGGACTTCTTCGAGAATGTTGAAGTCGACGCCCTGCTGCTGAGCGACCCAGTTGAATGCGGCGACATCTTTGGGGAAGCAGGAACCGCCGTAGCCGATGCCAGCGCGGAGGAACTTGGGGCCGATGCGGGAGTCGAGGCCCATGCCGGCGGCGATGTCTTCAATATCTGCATCGACGGACTCGGCGAGGTTGGCGACGGCGTTGATGAAGGAGATTTTGAGCGCCAGGAAGGCGTTGGAGGCGTGCTTGATGATTTCTGCGCTCTGGGCCGAGGTAACGAGGAGCTTGGCCGGGGATTTTGTCGAGCAGAAGCCAGGCATGGCGCCCTTGGAGGCGTAATAGGTGCCGTCCGTGAGGGGCGCGTAGATGCGGCGGAGGAGTTCTGCGGAGCGGTCGGTGTTGGCTCCGACGACGATGCGGTCGGGGTGGAGGAAGTCCTCAATTGCGGTTCCTTCGCGGAGGAACTCGGGGTTTGAGACGACGTCGAAGAGTTGGGTTTCGACGCCGTGACGGTGCATGCATCGGCTGACCCACTCGTTGGTATAGACGGGGACGGTGCTTTTTTCGACGATGACCTTGTAGCTGTTGACGGAGCGGGCGATTTCCGAGACGACGGCTTCGACGTAGGAGAGGTCTGCGGAGCCTGAGCTTCCCTGAGGGGTGCCGACTGCGATGAAGACGGCCTCGCAGGCCTCGACGGCTGCGCCAAGGTCGGTGGAGAACAGTACGCCTTTGTTGAGGTGCTTGGCGAGGAGTTCGGGGAGGTGTTCCTCGTAGATGGGGACTTCGCCCTTCTGGAGCATTTTGACTTTGGCTTCGTTGTTGTCGACGCAGATGACGTTGTGGCCGATTTCAGCGAAGCAGACGGCGGCGACGAGGCCGACATATCCAGAGCCGATGACGCAGATGGAGACTTGCTGGGACATCAGTGGGGGGACTCCTTGGGGTTCAGCGGCGAGGGAGTTAGACCTCGGCCGGGATGGGAAAGCAAGTTGCAGCAGGTGGTCCTGGGTGGAGCAGGAGGCGGAGCAAATACGCTGAAAGGAAACGGTTAGTCGAGGCGCGAAACCCAGGTGTTGGGATTTGGCGGACTTTTGCCTATCTTTTTAAGGATATCTCTTCCCGGGGGGAGAGGCAATGTTTTCCGTTGACGGGGGTCTGGTAGAGTGAGGCAAACCGGGAAAGGGAGTTGAGTGATGGGACAGGAGCGATGGCGGGAAGCAGTGGTGGAATACATACGGGGTGAGGCGCAGCCGGTGGACAAATTTGGTCATCAGCCGCGACTGTATGGGCTTGCAGTGGAGATAGCGGGAGACCCGGAGGTGGCCGGGGCTTGCGACGAGGAAGTGCTGTTTGCGGCGGCATGGATGCATGATCTGGGTGTGTTTGTGGGGCATCGTCCGGCGGACCCGGCCGAGCTGGCGGGCTGGGATCATGTTCCGTACACGATTGCGCGGAGCCGGGAGTTGCTGGCGGGTTGGGGATTTCCTGTGGGGAAGCTGGAGGCGGTGGCGGATGTGATTCGGACGCATCAGCCGCAGGATGAGCCTCGGACGTTGGAGTCGGTAGTGCTGCGGGATGCGGACATGCTGGAGCAGTTGGGAGCGGTGGGTGCGTTACGGGCGTTTACGAAGGTGGGGCGGGATACGCGGTACCATCGATGGACGGAGGTGGTTCCGGTGCTGGAGCGCGCGCTGGAGCGGCTGCCGGGTTTGCTTCGTCTGGAGCGTTCGCGGCGGCTTGCAGAGGGGCGTGTGGAGTGTTTGCGGGGGATTCTGGAGGGGTTGCGTCAGGAGGCAGGGGACTGGCTTTGCTGAGTGCGGGGTGAAGCGTAAATGCGTGTTAACTGTCTCGAAATGAACAGACAGGCCAAGAGCGGATGCCTTTTGCAAATAACTATCCACTTGCAATAGGTGGGATTGGCTGGGTACACTCAAACTGGGATCGCCCTCGGGGGAGGAGGTCTGCAATCACAAGGAGACATCGGATGCGATCGAAGCTTGTCCTGGCAGTACTACTCTTTTTCACAGGAATACCCGTTTGGTCCCAGGTGGCGCCGGCGGCAAAGATAGGTGGGCTCCCCCTCGGTGTAGGTGTTGGAGTGATGGACTACAGCATCGATTATCGTCCGGGCGATCGGATGATCGGATTCCAGGGATGGGCGGATTACAAGATCTATCGGGGATTGGGGATCGAGGCGGAGGGAGAGATTCTGTCTCTCGGGAAACCGTCTCGAATTGCGGTCTTTGATCAGAAGTCGGCCAAAGGCGGGTTGATCTACAAGACACATACGATTGGTGGTTTTCACCCGTATGCCAAGGGGTTGTTCGGGCTGACGGATGCTCAGTTTGCCCCCTCCACGGCGTTCTATCACCAGGATTACTTAACGACGTTCGCGTTTGGCGGCGGAGTGGAGTACAGAGCCTGGCGGAATGTGTTTGTGCGGGCGGACTATGAGTACCAGTATGAGCATAACTACCTGAGCCTGCACGATCTGAATCCCAACGGGGTTACGGTTGGAGCTACGTATTATCTGAGGGGCATTCGCCATAACCACTAGGTATGTGTGAGCCCGATTTTCGGTAGAAGTGAGATGCGGCCGCCCGGATGCTATCCTTGGATCTGGTGAGCTTTCTTTGTTTTGCGATCAGCGCGAAGCCGGTTGCTGTTCCCCACTCACGAAACGAGGATTGACACATGCAGCAGAGCAATGGTGAATTTCTTCAGATTCTGGGTGTGAAGTTCTATGTTGGCGATGCAAAGGGAGCCATTGATCTGGTTTCCAGCCACGGCGGGTTGGTCGTGGTTCCTTCTGCGCCAACGTTGAAGAATCTGGGTACGGACAAGAGTTACCGGGAATCGATTCTCGGGGCTGATTTTGCCATTGCCGACAGTGTTCTGATGGTGCTGTTGTGGAATCTGGTGGAGCGTCGGCGGATACCGAAGCTCTCCGGGCTGAAGTACCTTCGCGCCCTTGTGACAGAGCCTCAGTTTTGCGAACCGGGGAGCAACTTCTGGGTAATGCCGTCCGAGCAGAGTGCCACGCGCAACCTCGCGTGGCTGAGTGCGAACGGAGTTCAGGTTGATGCCGGGAGCATTTATATTGCGCCGCAGTATGGTGCCGAGATCGATGATCCGGAGCTGCTTCGGTTGTTGGAAGCGCGCCGCCCGCGGCATGTCGTGATGGGAATTGGAGGCGGCACGCAGGAGCGGGTTGGGTACTATCTGAAGCAGAATCTGAGTTATTTACCCGCGATTCATTGCATAGGCGCAGCCATTGGCTTTCTGAGTGGCGATCAGGTTCGAATACCGGAGTGGGTGGACAGGCTCGGGTTGGGCTGGCTGATGCGTATATTTTCGGATCCGCGCCGTTTTGGAGCTCGCTACTGGGATGCCCGCCTGCTTGCACCGATCCTTTTGAAGTACCGTGATCGCCTTCCTGCGGGGAGTTGATTGTCGGGTATTTGATTCATTTCTGGGTCGAATCCTCGAGGACAAATGAAACGGCAGCCCATTGCGCAATGGGCTGCCGTTTTGTCGATGGGGAAAGTGTGAGGAGATCAGCCGAGAGATTGGGCCAGGAACTGATCTTTAGCGTCTTCAAAGGCGAGTCGAATGCCCTCGGGGAGGGAGATACGCGGCTTCCAGCCGAGTGACTGGATGCGACTGGAGTCTGTGAGCTTGCGGGGCGTGCCGTCGGGCTTGGTGGTGTCGAAGACCAGTTGGCCGTCAAAGCCGATCACTTTGCAGACGAGTTCGGCGAGATCTCGAATGGAAATGTCGGTGCCTGTGCCGATGTTAATGAGGGGTGCGATGTCCTGGCGGAGTAGCGAGTCGAACTGCGGTTCGGGCAGGTTCATCAGGAAGAGGCAGGCTTCGGCGAGATCGTCGGAGTAGAGAAACTCTCGGAGCGGGGTGCCAGTTCCCCAGACAACAAGCTGAGACTGACCGGTGGCTTTTGCAATCGCGGCCTTGCGGATGAGGGCGGGCAGGACGTGGGAGTTCTGCAGGCTGTAGTTGTCACCGGGTCCGTATAGATTTGTAGGAGCGGTGGCGAGATAGCGGGTACCGTACTGACGGTTGTATGCCCAGCACATCTCGACGCCGGCGATTTTGGCAAGGGCGTAAGGGCGGTTGGTGGGTTCCAGTTCGCTGGTAAGGAGGTATTCTTCCTTGATGGGCTGAGGGCAGAGCTTGGGGTAAAAGCAGGTTGAACCGAGGAAGAGCATTCGTTTGACGCCGGATTGGTAGCTGGCGTCGATGATGCTGTTCTGGATTTGCAGATTGTCGCGGATGAAATCAGCCGGGTATGTGTTGTTGGCCAGGATTCCGCCGACCTTGGCTGCGGCGAGGAAGACGTATTCGGGACTTTCTGCGGCAAAGAAGTCACGGACCAATGTTGCGTTGGTAAGGTCGAGTTCGTCGTGCGTGCGGCGCAGGATATTGGTGAATCCCTGGAGTTCGAGGGTTCTGCAGAGGGCGTTGCCGACCAGACCTCGATGGCCGGCTACGTAGATGCGGCTATTTCGTTCCATAGGTCCAGTGTCTCCGTTCTGTTACTTGCGGCAGCTTGAGCAATGCGTGCTGAGTGCAAGGCTGGAGCGTACTCCAAGGGGCCTGATCGGCACCGAGTGCAGGAAAGCCCTTCGGGGGTTGAGTCACGCCGTGAAAGCCGTGCCCCAATAGCTGCGCAGGGCCAAGACGACGCAGATGGGATGTCATCTAGTGGCGGTGCAATCCGTCATATCCATGCTGGCGAACCAGGAGGTCCTGTTCGGCGGCCTTGAGATCGGAGGCGACCATTTCTTTGACGAGATCTTCAAAGCTGGTCTTGGGCACCCACCCGAGTTCACGCTTGGCTTTGCTTGGATCACCCAACAGGGTTTCAACCTCGGCGGGACGGAAATAGCGGGGATCGACGTTGATGATTTCGCGGCCATTTTGATCGAAGCCTTTTTCGTCGACGCCTGAACCTTCCCAGTGGATTTGCATGTCGAGTTCCGCGGCGGCACGGCTGACGAACTGTCGAACGCTGAATTGGACACCGGTGGCGATGACATAGTCCTTGGGTTGCAATTGTTGGAGCATCATCCATTGCATTTCGACATAGTCGCGTGCGTGTCCCCAATCGCGGAGGGAATCGAGATTGCCGAGGTAAAGTTTGTCCTGAAGGCCTACCTTGATATGAGCCAGTGCGCGCGTGATCTTGCGGGTAACGAAGGTTTGTCCGCGCAGGGGGGACTCGTGATTGAAGAGGATTCCGTTACAGGCGTACATGCCGTAGGACTCGCGGTAGTTGACGGTAATCCAATAGGCGTAGAGCTTGGCCACGCCGTAGGGTGAGCGTGGGTAGAATGGAGTCTTCTCGGTCTGGGGAGTTTCCTGAACAAGTCCGTAAAGCTCGGAGGTGGAAGCCTGGTAGAAGCGGGTTTTTTCCGCGAGGCCGAGGATACGGATGGATTCCAGAAGGCGCAGTGTTCCGAGCGCATCCGTGTTGGCGGTGTATTCGGGCTGCTCGAAGGAAACTTTGACGTGGCTTTGCGCGCCGAGGTTGTAGATTTCGTCGGGCATGACTTCGCTGACTACATGGATCAGGTTGGAGGAGTCTGTGAGGTCACCATGATGGAGTATGAGGCGTCGGCCACTCTCGTGCGGGTCCTGGTAAAGATGGTCGATGCGATGTGTATTGATGAGCGAGGTACGGCGGTTGATGCCATGTACCTCGTACCCCTTGTTCAGGAGAAACTCGGCGAGGTAGGCACCGTCCTGACCTGTTATGCCAGTAATCAAAGCCTTTTTCAAGATGTGGGAGCTCGCTTTTCTGGTTTCAGAGTGACATGCAGCGTGGCGGTTTTGGAGAGTTCGCGGGAGAAGCGCAGAGAATCATCTCATGGATAGCGCGAGTTACCTTGACTATACAGGGCGGAAAATGCGACTGCAAGCACTTGAGGGCGGGTGGGTGAAGTACCTGAGCCGGATCATGCCATGCTGCAATAGAGTTCGAAAACGGTAAAAGGTGGGCGGAACTTTTTTGAGCGGAGAGGGTCTAACGGAGTGACAGCATGCGCGAGGCCGTGGCTTGGAATGGGTTGAAGCGCGGCAAGAGCAATTATGGGAGAAGGCAGGATGAGACCTATGAACGAGCAGGAAATCCGTTTGAGAGTGGGGCGAGTTTCGCCGTCTGGCTTGTGGCTGGGAGCGTTGTGCCTGGCAGTTTTGGGTGTGTGCGGAGTGAGTGCGGTAGCGCAGGAGCCGTCAGGGCAGGAACAAAGTGCAGCCGGCGCGCCGCGGACCGATGGCCAGATTGAGATGGACGTGGTGCATACGCTGGACGCCGCTCCGGAGCTGAAGGATGACTGGATTACGGCGGGGACGGTGCAGGGCGAGGTGACGCTGAGCGGAACCTCGGGCAGCGAAGCCAACCGCGCGCTTGCCGAGCAGATTGCGGGGAAGGTTGCGGGCGTGACCAAAGTGGTGAACAACCTGAAGGTGGGCGACCCGCAGACGGCACAGGACAATGTGGCGCAGGCGGGCGACCAGCAGCAGGCGATGGAGCAGGAACCCGCTAATGCGCAGGGTGCGCCAAGTGCTGAAGGTGCTGCGAATGCTCCAGCAGAGCCGCAGATGGGCCAGGGCGCGCAGGCGGAAAACGGTTCGGCGCCAAATGTGCCGGTGCAGGGGGGCAACCGCCCGGCGTATCAGCCGATGCGCCCGGCACCACCGCAGTATTCCCAGCAGAATTCTCAGCAGGGACAGTATGCGCAGCAGGGACCGGAGTATCCAGAGGGTCCGCGAGCGCCGGTGACGGTGGCGCAGGGGCAACTGCTGAAAGTGCGGACGGCGGAGTCATTGACCAGCCAGCGGGCCAAGGACGGTGAGCCGGTGGAGTTTACGGTGGTGCGGGACGTGTACTCGGCTGGAGTGCTGGCGATTCCGCGTGGTGCGACAATTCGCGGGACAGTGGTGGATGTGAAGAAGGCCGGCCGGCTGGGTGGAAGCGCGGACCTTGGGCTGAGGCTGACATCGCTGGATATGGGAGGCCAGAGCTACCCGCTGGATTGTGACCTGTTTAACGTGCGCGGGCCAAACAAGACGGGGCACACGGTATCCAATGCCATTGGCGGGGCGCTGATGGGCGCCTTGATTGGGGGCGCAGTAGGTGGCGGCGGCGGAGCGGCGATTGGCGCGGCTGCCGGCGGCGCGACGGGCACGGCAGCATCGGCGGCGACGCCGGGGCCGCAGGTTTGGATTCCGGCCGAGGCGATGATTGATTTCCATTTGAACTCCCCGCTGACGGTGACGCCTGTGAGCCGTGGGGAAGCGCGGCGGCTGGCGGGCAATGTTCCTCCGGGACCGCAGCAGAGGCCGACACTCTACCGGCGTGGATACCCTTATGGTTATCCGCCGCCTCCGGGGAACTACGCGCCGAATCCGTATTAACGATCGGAGCGGGGAATGGTTACTTCCCGGTCTGAAAATCCAGACCGGGGGCACCCGGTTGACGGACAGGTTCAAGCGAAAGGGGATGAGCGCGATGCTCATCCCCTTTTTGATTGGATTGTGGTGGAGTGTTGCGGCTATGCGGAGGCGGTTGCGGCTTCCTGCGCGGAGACCTTGACCGGGGTGAGCCAGCCGAAACGATCGGGCTTGAGTCCGTTGGCGATGCCGAAGAACTCATCGGCGAGCTGCTTGGTGATGGGGCCAACGGAGCCGTCGCCGATGACGATGCGGTCAATGGAGCGGATGGGCGTGACCTCAGCGGCGGTGCCGGAGAAGAAGACTTCGTCGGCGATGTAAAGCAGCTCGCGGGGAATGGCCTGCTCGATGACGGGCAGTCCGAGATGGCGTGCGATGGTGAGCACGGAGTCGCGTGTGATGCCGGAGAGGGCGGAGTTTGCCAGGGTGGGGGTGTAGAGGACGCCGTTGCGGACGATGAAGATGTTTTCGCCGGAGCCCTCTGAAACGAGTCCGTTGACGTCGAGCCCGATGCCTTCCGCGTATCCGTTGATATCGGCTTCCATGCGGATGAGCTGGGAGTTCATGTAGTTTGCACCAGCCTTGGCGAGTGCGGGCATGGTGTTTGGAGCGAGGCGGTTCCAACTGCTGACGCAGACGTCGACGCCGCCTGTGCCAGCCATGTATTTGCCCCAGGGGAAGTTGGCGATGAAGACCTCAATGGGCGATCCTTTGGGGCTGACGCCGATTTCGCCGTAACCGCGCAGTGCGATGGGCCGGATGTAGCAGGGTGCGACGTTGTTGGCTTCGACGACGTCGACGACAGCAGCGCAGAGCTCGTCGAGCGAGTAGGGCAGGTCCATGCGATAGATCTTGGCCGAATCGAGCAGGCGCTGCATGTGCTCCGGGAGGCGGAAGATGGCTGCGCCGGCGGGCTGGCTGTAGGCTCGGATTCCTTCAAAGACGCTGGAGCCATAGTGGACGACATGGCTCATCACGTGGATCTTGGCATCCTGCCAGGCGATGAGTTCGCCGTTGTGCCAGATCTTTTCCGTGGTTTGAATAGGCATGGTGATGAAACTCCTGTGGTGCGCACTTGCGCTAACGCTTAGGGTATCGCTTTGGGGTGAATCCTGTCACGTTTGAAGTTGGGAAGCGGAGGAGAGAAAGCGGATTCAGGAATAGCCATTCTTGCGAAATCGATTTGCCGTTGAGTGGCGATGTTCCGGTACGAGGGGCGCGAAAAAGTGGGTATGCCGGGGCGTGCGATGCGGATACAATCGAAGGGCAGTGGCAGGTGAAACGACGGTAAGGGGTTGCGCAAGTGTATCGGATACTTGGGATTGGCGAGCTGTTGTGGGATATGTTGCCGGCGGGGCCGCAATTGGGCGGAGCTCCGGCAAATTACAGCGTGATGGCAGCTCGGCTGGGCAACCATGCGGCAGTGGTGAGCCGAATTGGGAATGATGAGCTGGGGGCGCGGGCGCTGAAAGTGCTGGAGCCGTTTCCGGTGGACTGTTCGCTGATCCAGGTGGATCGGACCGAGGCGACGGGCAAGGTGACGGTGACGTTGCTGGACGGGCAGCCGAGCTACACGATTCACCATCCGGTGGCGTGGGATTTCCTGACGGTTACGCCGGAGTGGCTGCGAGCTGCTGGAGCGGCGGACGCGGTGTGTTTTGGATCGCTGGCGCAAAGGGACGAGCAGACGCGGACGACGATCCATGCGCTGTTGGTTGCGACGAAGCCGGAGTGCGAGCGGATCTTTGATGTGAATTTGCGGGATCCGTATTTCACGGCGGAGATATTGCGGGAGTCGCTGAAGCTGGCCACGGTGGTGAAGATGAACGACGCGGAGGTGCCGGTGGTGGTGAAGCTGCTGGGTCTGGCGTTTCCCGGGGAAACGGTGGTGCTGCGCGAGGGCGCGGAGATATTGCTGGGCGAGTTTCCGAATCTGAAGCTGGCGGCGATTACGCGTGGCGGCGAGGGGAGCCTGCTGGTGGCTCCGACGGAGTGGAATGAGCACGCGGGAATCAAGATCAAGGTGGCGGACACGATAGGCGCGGGGGATGCGTTTACGGCAGCGATGACGCACTATCTGCTGCGCGGGGCTCCGTTGAGCGTGCTGAACGAGGCAGGGAACCGGTGGGGCGGGTATATTGCGTCGCAGTCGGGAGCTATGCCGGCGATTTCCGCCGAGACGCTGCGGCGGATTACGGCGGAGATTGAGGAATAGCGGAGCTGGCGGAGTCAGGATGCAACGAAAAGGCCCTTGTCCGGGAGTATGCCGGGCGAGGGCCTTTTTGCGATTGCGGACCTATTGCTAGCCGTTGACGAAGCGCATGGCCTGGTCGGGGTAACGGTTGCCGGTGGCGGAGCCAGGGGGCAGGATGCGATCGATTTTCGCCAGTTCTTCGGGGGTGAGTGAGACGTGGATGGCGCCGGCGTTTTCTTCGAGGTATTTGATTTTCTTGGTGCCTGGGATGGGGAAGATGTCGTTGCCCAGGGCGAGGAGCCAGGCGAGAGCGAGCTGGGCGGACGTGCAGCCTTTGCTGGAGGCGAGCTGCTGGATGTGGTCGGCGAGGGCGAGGTTCTTGGCGAAGGCATCGCCCTGGAAGCGGGGGCTGAAGCGACGCCAGTCGGTGGGGTCGAGGTCTTCAAGGGTGCGGAAACGACCGGTGAGGAATCCGCGGCCGAGGGGGCTGTAGGGAACGAAGGCGATGCCGAGTTCGCGGGTTGTGGCGAGGAGCTCGGATTCGGGATCGCGGGACCAGAGGGAGTATTCGGTTTGGAGGGCTGCGATGGGGTGTATGGCGTGGGCGCGACGGATGGTGGCGGGGGCGGCTTCGGAGAGTCCGAGGAAACGGACCTTGCCGGCGGTGACGAGGTCGGCCATGGCGCCGACGGTTTCTTCGATGGGAGTGTTGGGGTCGACGCGGTGCTGGTAGTAGAGGTCGATGACATCGACGCTGAGACGGAGGAGGCTGGCGTCGCATGCGGCACGGACGTATTCGGGGCGGCCGTTGACACCGAGGTAGTCTCCGTTGGTGGCGCGGATGTTGCCGAATTTGGTGGCGAGGAAGACCTGGCTGCGTAGGCCCTTGATGGCCTGTCCGACTAGGGTTTCATTGCGACCGACGCCGTACATGTCGGCAGTGTCGAGGAAATTGATGCCGAGTGAGAGGGCGCGATGGATGACGGCGATGGATTCGGCCGGGTCGCCGGGCGCGTAGAAGTCGCTCATGCCCATGCAGCCGAGGCCGAGGCGGGAGACGGAGATGCCGGTGGAGGCAAAGGGACGGAATTCCATGATGGTTTCTCCAGGGGGAACGAGGGTGGATGGAGGCGGAATGCTTCGAGAGATTGGATGCCGGCGGGGGCGGTGGGGATGCAGGGGAGGGGGTGTTGTGTCGGGTTTGTGGAGAAAGGTGGATGGGAATGGAAAACAATGTATCGACAATGTATGAGACATTCGTGTAACGTTTTCTTCAAGTCACAATCCACCGTACATCGAATGAAATGCGCTGAAGAGTTGGAAGAGCGGGGATTGGAGAAGGCGAAGGGCGACGATGGCAAGGCCACGGAAGAAGACAGTTGAGATCGTAAAGCCTGTGCTGGCGGATGCCGGGCGAAAGATTCCCAAGCACCAGGTGGTGTTCGACTACCTGCATACGAGCATCCAGTCGGGCGTATTCAAGCCAGGGGACCGGTTGCCGAGCGAAGCCGAGCTGGGGAAGATGTTTGACGCGTCGCGGATTACGGTGGCGAAGGCGGTGCTGGAGCTGCAGCGGATGAACCTGGTGACGCGGCGGCCGGGAGCGGGAACGCATGTGCAACTGCGGCAGAAGGTGGAAGGGCACACGTTTGGGCTGCTGATTCCGGAGCTGGGGTTGACGGAGATTTTTGAGCCGATCTGCCACGGGATGATGCGGTCGCCGTTTGCGCGGCCGGATTCACTGCTGTGGGGCAACGCCTCGATGAATGGGCAGTCGAGTTCGAGCCGGGAGGCTGCGGAAGAAGCGGAACAGCTGGCGCAGTACTTTATCGGGCAGCGGGTATCGGGAGTGTTTTTTGCGCCTCTGGAGTTGATTGCGGATCGGGACGCTGCGAATCGTCGGGTGATGCGGGCGCTGGACAGGGCGAAGGTACCAACGGTCTTGCTGGACCGGTGCTATTTGCCGTATCCGGAGCGGAGCGATCATGATCTGGTGGGGATTGACAACCGGCGGACGGGATACCTGGCGACGGACCACCTGATCAAGCTGGGAGTGAAGCGGCTGACGATGGTGGCCGAGGCGCAGGCTGCGTCGACGGTGGATGCGCGGATAACGGGGTTCTACGAGGCGCTGCGCCATGCGGGGATCAAGCCGGAGCGGGAGCCGTCGTGGAGGGGAAGTCCTCAGGATTTGCTGTTTGTGAAGCGGATGCTAGAGCAGTCGCAGCCGGAGGGCGTGGTGTGCGCAAACGACGTGACGGCGGCGCGGCTGATGCAGTCGTTGCTGGCGCTGGGGGTGCGGATACCGGAGGAGGTGCGGATTGTGGGCATTGACGACGTGAAGTACGCGAACCTGCTGCCGGTGCCGCTGACGACGATGCACCAGAACTGCCCGGCGATTGGTGTGATAGCGATGGCGACGATGCTGGAGCGGCTGGAGTATCCGGAGCTGCCGACGCGGGAGGTGATGCTGCCGACGCGGCTGGTGGTGCGGCGGAGCTGCGGGGCATACCTGAGCGAGGGACTGAGGGACTAAAGGGGCTAGGGACTGAGGGACTCCAAAAGTGGTTTTTGGGCTGTTTTGCAAGCTGAACGGAAAATTCAAGTGTTTGATTCCATTTGGCTTATATGGTGAAAAGCGAAGTAAAAGAGAACAAAAGTGCATGTTTTTGTTGTGTTTTCGTTCTTTTTTGTTCGTAGGTTATTTGATTTAAGGTGGATGTGGGTTTTCAGGTGGTGTTTTTTGTGCAGCATTGTGCGTACCGCAGCCGCCAGCTTTATCGAGCTTTGCTCGATGGCTGGTTGACTCATAATTCTATTGTGCGCGTTTTGGGGTTCATTGTACGCAACGATTTATTGGGTTGGGGGGGAGGGCTGGGCTGACTGCGTAGTCGGTGGGGTGGGAAGGGGAGTTGGCTGGGGGCGGTGTTTGGCGCGGAGCCAGGCTACGAGGTTGGCGACTTCGTCGTTGGTGAGGGAGTCGGCGAAGGAGGGCATTTTTTTGCCGCCGTTGAGGATTTGGCTGGTGATGGCGGGGGCCTTCATGATTTTGCGGAGGTTGAGGAGGCTGGGGCCCTTTTTGGTGCCTTCGGTCGAGGGGCCGTGGCAGTATGGGCAGCCTTTGTCGCGGAAGAGATTTGCGCCGGTTTGCTCGGCTTGCTTTTTGGAAAGGGCGAGCGAAGGGGTAGCCGAAGTGGCCAGGATTGCGGCGAAGAGAATAGTTTGAAGAGGAAATTTACGAAGAATCACAGGTCTGATTATCTCACTTTGAGCAGGGCAGATGGGGGTGGTGGAAGTTGGATGAAGGGCGAGGAAATGCGGCGGCGGAGTTGCGGCGGAAGCTGGGAGAACTGAGCCGGGAGTGGGCTCGGGGGCGGGCGCATGTGGAGAGCTACGGGGAGCCGGGGGTGGTGGTTTTTGCGCCGGAGGAGGGAAGGCACGGGAACTTCTTTGATGCGTCGTTTGCGGCGATTGTGGGGAGGCCGGAGTGGATGCGACGGTTTGAGAAGATTCATGCGCAGGGACGGGCGTTGCCGGGGGCAGAAACGGGGAGGCGATGGCGGGAGCTGGACTCGTCGATGAGCTCGGATGCGCTGCTGATGAATGTGTTTTGCGCGCCGGGGGTGGTGGAGTCGGCGGTGGTTCGGAGGGCGCTCGGAGTTGATGGAGGTGGTCCGGAGTTTGGGTGGAAGGCGCGGGTTCCGCTGGCGAGTGGGAGAGTTGACCGGACGGAAGTGGATATGCGGTGGGGAGGGCTCTTGGTGGAGGCGAAGCTGACGGAGGGGGATTTCCAGACGCGGGCGGCGCGGGTTGTGGAGGGGTATCGGGATTTTGACTGCGTGTTTGAGCGGGAGCGGCTGCCGCGGGTGGAGATTCGGACGGGGCGAAGGCGGACTGCGGCGGAGTTTGCCGAGGCATTTACGCAGGAGTGGGATGAGCCGGTGGTGGATGACGGGGCAGCAAGGGAGTTTCAGGCGGGGCTAGTGGCCGAGGCGCGGGAGGCGGAGCCGGCGGAGGCGGGGTACAGGGGGTATCAACTGATTCGGAATGTGCTGGCGGCGTATGCGACGGGGACAAGCTTTTGCGTGGTGCACGATGAGCGGCGGCCGGATCTGCGGGAGGAGTGGTACGCGGTGATGGGTGCGGTGAAGCTGGCGGAGATGCGTGTGCGGTGCAAGGTGCTGACGTGGCAGGAGCTGGCGGGGATGGTGCCGGAGGGGTTGCGGTTTTTTTTGGGGGGGAAGTATGGGGTTTGGGGTGGGTGATGCAGGAGCTTTGTCGGGGGGTGTTGGCTTCAATGGAGCTGTGGTCGGGGAATCGGGGATTTGTTCCGCTATGGCGACTTTCCATTCCCTATCTGTAGTAAATGAGCGCTACGGGGATTTATCATTCACCGAGAGCCACTTCCGCTTCCAGTTGGCAATACATCGCACGGAACCCATCATTCAGCGATTCCCAGACCTTGTTTCAGGATAACTTCCGGGTCGCCGACGAATTGCCCAGAGCGCCCTCTTTAGGTTAAGAGTCGCTTCTGAGCCGGATGATCGAATGATTGAATGAGCGTTCTCACTATTTGTACAGCATGGCAAAGTGACTGTTCAAAAGCCACTTCGGAACGACTCCTTCGCTTTCCTCGTATATTTCAAATATGCAACTTAAACTGGCGCTACCTCTTTTTCTGGTTCTGGCATTTTTTGCAAGTCTTCAAAGCCACGCGTCCGACTTGGCCTTGGTTGGAGCAAAGATTTATCTTTCCCCATCTAAACCACCGATCGAAAGCGGCACGATCCTCGTACACAGTGGCCACATTTTATCGGTTGGGCCAATTGCAAAGATCAAAGTCCCACGCGGTACGACCGTAATCGACTGCAGGGGCCTCGTCGTGACTGCCGGTTTCTGGAACAGCCACGTGCACATTTTTTTGCCGGGATTGATTCATGCGGAAAACCTCTCGTCGGAGCAGATCACTTCACAACTTCAACTGATGCTCACGCGGTGGGGATTTACTACGGTTTTTGACATCGCTTCTGTGCTCGAGAACACCAATCTCATCCGCCATCGCATAGAAAGCGGCGAAGTGAAAGGGCCTCAGATTCTCACAACCGGTGAGCCATTCTGGATGAAAGGCGGAACGCCGATTTACGTTCAAGGCTTCCTCGAAGCCAATCACATCAGCATCCCGGAGGTGGAATCAATGGCGCAAGCCAAAGAGCGAGTGCGCCAGCAGATCAACGACGGAGCAGTTGGCATCAAGATTTTCGCGAATTCCGCGGAGCGCGATGGCATGTTAACCATGCCTTTAGACGTGGCCCAATTGATCGCCGCCGAGGCCCACCATGCTGGCAAACCTGTTTTTGCTCATGTCTCCAATAATCAAGGCATCGAGGTAGCGATTCAGAGCGGGGTCGATATCCTGGCCCACACGATTCCCACCGATGACCTCTGGAGTCCATCTTTCGTCCACCGTCTAACGGCAGCTCACATGGCTCTTACCCCCACGCTTACCCTTTGGGAGGTCGTGTCCCCGAACGCCACACCTGGCGAACTTGAAAAGGGCATGAGCAGGGCGGCCCAGCAACTGGGGGCTTTCTACCAGGCAGGGGGACAGGTTCTCTTCGGGACCGACGTTGGCTTCATCGAGCACTTCGACACTTCAGAAGAATTCAAGTGGATGTCGCGCGCCGGAATGAGTTTCCAGGGGATCCTTGCTTCGCTCACCACCAACCCCGCCCAGCGCTTCGGCTACGCAACTCACAGCGGACGCATCGCGAAAGGAATGGATGCCGACCTTGTGGTTCTGAGTGCTGACCCGGCACAGAACACCTCGGCATTTTCAAAGGTTCGATACACGATTCGCGGTGGGGACATTATCTACGCAGAGAAATGAAATTCCGCGAAAACCCATGGTGTACATCCGGACGCCCTTTGTAATTTTCGGTTGATCGCGGGCAGTTGAGGAGCAAACCTGAAGTAATTCTCAATTGTTACCAACAGCCCAATGCACTCATCCAGCGTGATTTACATGCCAAATTGAGGATCGGGAACGATAAACGCCCTTGTCGTCAATTGGTCGGAGCTCGTCTGGAACTTGGGAGGCTGCAGGAATCGAAGAGGCTCCCCTATCCTGGGGGCTGGAAGGCCGCCCGGGGAAGTGGTGAATTCGATTCTGTTGGCTTTCCTGACGGGGTCGGCGGAGGGGGTATTGCTTGAGGGTTCGGGGTGGGGGCGCTCTCGGGAGACATGAAAAGGCATCCCTCAGGGGCAGAAGCCCCGGGGGCATTTGGGGCTTAGCGGCACGGCTGAAGCCGAGCCCTTTCAAAACTGCTCAAGCTGTCGGCGGTGGGCAGGGGCAGAAGCCCCGTTGATGATGAGGGGTGCCTATGTACGTGCTAAAGCCCGTACCCTTCACAAAGAGGGCTACGGACATTGGGCAGTGGGTGAAGCCCGTGCTCTTCACTATGCGGGTGGCCGGCAGTCGCGGGGGGCTAGCGGTGCCTCTTTCTGGAGGTTTTTCTGGAGGGGGAGGCGTGCGTGCTGGAATGCGACCTTGTGTGGGTGAGGGTGGTGCGTTCTGCGCGGCCATGATGGCGGGTGTGTCTGCCGTGGTGGGGCGAATAGGTCCACTTGCGGATGTTGCCGGTGTCTACGTGGATGAATTGGGCTTTTGGGTAGTAGCCTACGCCGCCGGCGCCGAGGGAGAGGGCAGCGTCGCGGAGGTCCGCGGCTGGGACGCCGGGGACACGGATATCGAGCGCGGTGGCCTCAATGTGCTGGGAATGCTCGGCTGCGTTGGTGGTTCCGCTGGCGCGGAGGGCGTCGTTGGTCTCTTTGGAGCGATAGCCGGAAAGGACTTCGATGACGCTGGTGGGTCGATTGAGCTTGGAAAGCATGGTGTAGAGGAGGTCGAAGGCGCGAGGGTCGTAGGATTTGACTTCGCCGTTGTGGCTGTCGCGGAGATATCGGTTGAGCTTGTCGAGGCCCTCGAGGATATAGGTATCGCCGACGCGGTAGGTGACGTTGAGGTTGTCTTCACCCTGGCGGGCTAGTTTGAGGACATAGCGCGGGCCCTGGTCGGGGACGAGTTCGGAGAGGAAACCGACGTCGGGCAGGTTGACGTCCTGCAGCATGAACCTGTTGGCGTGGAGATGAGGATGCCTGGCGTGGAGGGTGGTTGCGGCGCTGGCCGAGGATGCGGCTGCCGCGAGCAGAGCGAGGGCGATGAGGGAGCAGAGGAGGCGGGCGGGGACGCGGCGATGAATGGATGGGGCAAAATGCATCGGCAAAAGGGCAGGACTCCTGATCTCTATCGTTATGTAATTTCAGCTGAGTCCGGAGGCGTGCCGCCTTGGGGGCGATGCGGGAGATGTCCGGCAACGCGAGGAGGTTTGGTGCCGCAGGTTAGCTTTGTGTTTAAGTTTACTGGAACGGCGGGGGTTCCGTCCAAGGAAAGCTGATATTTAGCCGGCGCTGGATGCCCATTTTTGGAGAGTGGGAGGGGTGTCGGATTGGGAATGGCGGGGAAATGCCCATCCCTTTCGGGGATGGGAGAGGGCATCCCTCCGGGGCTAAAGCCCCATGGATAGGAGTGGTTTCTATGTACGGGCTAAGGCCCGTACCCTTCACGAGGCGTGCACAGGCGGCTTGCGGGCGGCGGTTATGCGCCGCCGCCGGGGATGTAGGTGTATTCGATTTTGTCGGCTTTTTTGATGGGGTCGCCGGTGAGGTCGTGGGTGTGCCAGGGGACGGATTCGCTGGTGACTTCGGGGTGGCTGCGGAGGTACTGGAGGGCGTAGACGGCGGCGGTTGGGTCGTCTTTCTGGTCGGCGAAGCGGGCGGATTCCCAGGCGGCTTTGTCTTTGACGCCGAGTCGGCGGTAGAGGATGGCGAGGTTGTAGTGGGCGGCGAGGTCGTCGGGGTCAACGCCCTGCAGGCGCTGGTAGACTTCGCGGGCCTTGGGGTAGTTGTGCTGCTGGTAGTAGCTGAAGCCGAGTTCGCGGAGGGCGTCGCGGGAGCGAGGGTAGGGGACGAGGACGGCTTCCAGGTCGTCGATGGCTTCCTTGACCTGGCCGCCGTTGCGCTCGACCAGGGCGCGGTAGTAGAGGGCGCGGGGGTCGTTGGGGAGGAGGGTGAGGGCTTTGGCGAGGTTGGGGCGGGCTTCGTTGTACTTTTCCCAGAGGATTTCGACGACGGCCATGTTGGTGAAGGCGTCGGCGTAGTTGGGACGGAGGGCGGCGACGCGCTCGAAGGCGTGGACACTGGCCGCGTACTGCTGGCCGTCGAGGAGGCAGATGCCGTAGTTGTTCCAGCGCATCCATTCGGGATTTTCGTCGGGGGAGGGCGGGATGGGTGCGTTGAGGCCGAGGTTGAAGGTGCGTGACTGGGAGGCCATGTCGACGATGGGCTCAGGGTAGTGCTTCTGGCCCATGGCGTAGTCGAGGAAGTGCTGGTTGAAGCGACGGTAGCGGACGGTGGCGGTGAGGGAGATGGAGCCGGTGAGGTCTTTGGGGATACGGAAGCGGTAGCGAACGAGCTGGCTGCGACCGGACTGGAGTGCGTTGTTGTAGGCGAGGACGCGGTTGTGCCAGATCTGGTGGAGGTCGTTGAACTCGCCCTGTTTGTTGATGATGCGGTTGGTGAAGGAGTGGGCGGAGGGGTCGAGGCTGCCGTCGGGCTTGAGGAATCCGGATTCGGAGAGGGATTTGCCGGATGCGTCCTTGACGGTGAAGTCTACCCAGGCTTCGTAGAAGTCGCGCTGTTCGGGGACGAAGGAGTGGCCGATGCCTTTGTTCTGGATGACGACGTCGGCGGTGACGGCTTCTCCGGGTGTGAGGGAGAAGCTGGTGAGTCCGAGGGGAGCGACGAGGACGGAGTCGGATGGGGTGGCCTGAGCGGACTCCTTTTCGAGAGCGAAGATGTCGACGTTGAAGACGCCTTTGCGAAGGAAGGCGATGGTTTTGTCGAGCTGCTCATCATATTTGTAGTACTGGGACATTAGGGTGTTTGCGCCTACCCAGCGGTGGGAGGCGAGTTTGTCGTCCTTCGCGCCGTAGTCGGAGGAGTTGGTGGGGAGGGGTTCGCGGATCATGTGGCAGGTTTGGCAGGTGGAGACGGTGTCTTTGCGGTAGAAGGGGAGGGGTGACTGCTTGGTGAAGCTGGCCTGCTGCCATTCGTCGTAGGGGGTCATGGCGCGGAGCCACTTGTAGTCGTCGAGTGTGTGGGGGATGGCGGCCTTGTGGCAGGCGGCGCAGAACTCGGCGGTGTGGAGGACGGGGCGCATGACGGCTTTTGAGTGGCGGTCGAGGTGTGCGAGGATTTCGGCATCGGAGACGGGTCGGGTGATGGGCTGGTCGTTTTCATCGACCATGACGGCGGGAGTTCCCATGACGTAGGAGCCGGTTCCGGTGGTGGTGGTGGACTGGATGGCGTGGCAGGTTTCGCAGGTGACGCCCTCGTCGGCGAAGGGTCGCTTGCGGGGCATTCCCTGGGAAAGGTCGCCGGAGAAGAGAGCGACGGGGTTGTGGCATCCCTCACAGTGGCGGGAGAACTGTACGCCTTTTTCTTCAATGAGGAGGTTGACGTTTTTGAGGTACCAGGGAGCGCGGAAGGAGTTGGAGTGGACCGATTGGCGCCACTGGTGGTAGCTCTCCTTGTGGCAGTGGCCGCAGTACTCGGCGGTGGGGACGGACTTGGGGTTGAGGAACTGTCCGTTGGCGGTGGTGGCGTTGGAGGGGAGGAATGGGGCGTCCTTGCCGAAGGCGTAGTTGTATTTGCCGGAGACGTGCTGCTGGTATTCCGACGGTGCGACGGCCTGCCAGGGGGCGATGGTGGGGGTGGTGGCGGAGCCGGGGGCGGAGCCGAAGGTTCCTTCGTCGGGAGATTGCTGCTGGGGAGCGGCTGGGGGCTGGGCAGGCTGCTGGGCCGGTTGCTGGGCGGCGAGGACGCGGCCGATGGGGGCGCGGGCCGCGAGGATGAGGACGGCGAGAACGGCGACGGCGGGCAGCAGCCGGGTGAGGCGGCGACGGTGTAGAGCAGGCATTAAGACCCCCAGGGAAGTGGCAGACCACCATGCGGTATGGGAAAGATTCGCGCATGCAGCAACTGTGACGCAGGCCACATCCAGCGGCAGGTTGCTAAGAGGAGAGTAGCAAGCGGCCAGGGATGTCTGTCTTCCACCTAAGGTTGGAGGGCGGGGGTTGGTATTTTTGTGCCGTGATGCGTTGAGGGATTCGGGAGGGTGGAAGCCTATGTCCCGGATTGTGATGGGGCAGCGGGCGTGAGTGTCCAGAAAAGGCCTGAGCCTGATACTTTATTGATGTAGTTCAAGAAGGAAATGCCTTCGGCAACCCTATGGTCTCGACTAGCTATTTGCCACTTGTAGTGCTTTTCATTGCCGCGCTTGGGTTCGGCCTGGCGCCGCTGGGTCTTGCCTGGCTGTGGGCGACGTTGATGTCGCCGGCGAAGCCGAACGAGGTGAAGAACGCGATTTACGAATGCGGATTGGAGTCGCGCGGGGACGCGTGGGTTCAGTTTCGCTCGGCGTATTACCTATATGCGATCATTTTTCTGATTTTTGACGTGGAAGCAGTGTTTCTGCTGCCGTTTGCGGTGGCGTTTACGGGCCTGACTGCAGGTGCGTGCGTGGCGATGCTGGTGTTTGTGCTGCTGCTGGTCGAGGGTCTGGCGTGGGCGTGGGCCAAGGGCGTGCTGACCTGGAGCTAGAGCGGCCGGGTGTTTTGGTGAATTTGGGCGGGAATAACCTGATTTTTCGGGGAGTTGCGGATGGCGGTAGAGCCTGAACTGAAGATTGAACTCGGCAAGCAGGGTGTGTTTGTGACGACCCTGAACGAGCTCTACAACTGGGGCCGGCGCAATTCGGTGTGGCCGATGCAGTTTGGTCTGGCGTGTTGCGCGATCGAGATGATCGCGACGACGATGGCGCGGTATGACCTGGCGCGCTTTGGGGCCGAGGTGTTTCGTCCTTCGCCGCGGCAGGCTGACCTGATGATCATTTCGGGCACGGTGACGAAGAAGATGGCGCCGCAGGTGGTGCGGTTGTACAACCAGATGGCCGAGCCCAGGTATGTGATTGCGATGGGTGCCTGCGCGATCTCCGGGGGTCCGTTCAAACAGGGCTACAACGTGCTGAAGGGGATTGACCGTTATATTCCGGTGGACGTGCATATTCCGGGCTGCCCGCCGCGGCCGGAGGCGTTGCTGCACGCGTTTATGACTCTGCAGAAGCAGATTGAAGAGCAGCCGTTGACCGGGGAGGGCCGTCCGCGGCACCTGGATACGGCGGCGATGGGCGAGTTTCAGATTCCGGTGCAGGGCGCGCATGACCTGGAGCCGCCGGACAACCGTCTGGTGTGGCCGTTGCCCGCGCCGGCGGTGGTGGAAACTGCGCCAGCGGCGGAGACAGGAGCCAAGGAATGAAGAGTACCGAAGAGATTCTGGCTCGTGTGAAGGAAGCGGTTCCAGAGGCTGAGGTGGAGCTGGTGCTGAATCCGAGCGTGAGCGCGCAGCACTCGTTGCGGGTGAGGCCTGCGGATGCGATGGCGGTGGCGGCATTTTTGCGCGAGGACGCGGAGCTTGCGCTGGACTATTGCTCGAATGTGTCGGGCGTGGACTGGCCGGGCAAGGAAGTGACGGAGAAGGTGAAGGCGACGAAGCTGGTGGAGGGCGTGGAGACCGAGGTCGAAGAGACGGTAAAACGCCAGGAGCCGGGTTGCCTGGAGGTGGTGTACCACCTGTACAGCATGAAGCACTCGAAGGACGGAGCGCAGACGCCGGTGGTGCTGCGGATGCGGACGGGCAACCGGACCGACGATGTGACGCTGCCTTCGCTGACGCCAGTGTGGCGTTCGGCGGATTTTCAGGAGCGCGAGGTTTTCGACCTTTACGGAGTGGTGTTCAAGGGCCATCATGATTTGCGGCGGTTGCTGATGTGGGACGAGTTTGAGGATCATCCGATGCGGCGGGATTATGTGGAGCCGGACGATTTTGAGTATGAGCCGACGGCGCATGACGAGGTATTGAAGCGGGCCCAGGCGCAGGCCGCAGCGGAGGTGGCGCGATGACGGCCGCGATGGATTTCAAGACGTATCTGCCGCCGGTGATTGAGCCGGACGGGGACGGTTCGCTGCTGGAAGTGGCGATGGGTCCGCATCATCCTTCGACGCACGGGGTGTTCCGGATGGACCTGGCGCTGGATGGCGAGCGGGTAATCCGTTTGAAGCCCGTGTTTGGGTATCTGCACCGGAATCACGAGAAGATTGGCGAGCACACAAGCTACCTGGGGATGATGCCGTATACGGACCGTCTGGACTACATGTGTTCGCTGACGAACAACTGGGCGTACGCGATATCGGTGGAGAAGCTGACAGGGACGCTGGTGCCGGAGCGGGCGGAGTATATCCGCGTGATACTGGCGGAGCTGACGCGGATCCAGAACCATGCGAGCACGATTGGATTTTTGACGCAGGAGATGGGCGCGAGCGGCACGCCGCTGATGTATGCGTTCCGGGAGCGCGAGAAGATTCTGGACCAGTTTGAAGAGCTGACCGGATCGCGGATGATGTGCAACTACATGCGCTTTGGCGGATGCCGGGTGGATGTGACGCCGGCGTGGCTGAAGCGGACGAGCGAGATTGTGGCCGGGCTTCCGGGGTTCATCGACGAGGTGGAACAACTGCTGAGCGGCAACGAGATTCTGATGGCGCGTACGCAGGGGATGGGCGTGCTGACGGCGGAGTTGGCCATCAATGCGGGCGTGACGGGGCCGATGCTGCGGGCGGCGGGCGTGAACTATGACCTGCGCAAGGTGGACGGCTACGGCGTGTACGATCGGTTCAAGTTCCGTGTGCCTCTGGGCGAGCATGGGGATATTTTTGACCGGTACATGATTCGCGTGCTGGAGATGCGGGAGTCGGTGCGGATATTGGAGCAGGCGCTGAAGGATATTCCGGGCGGTCCGATTCGCGATCCAAAGGCGCCAGGGCGCATCTTCAAGCCGAAGGTGGGTGAGGCGTACGGGCGGATTGAAGCGCCGAAGGGCGAGTTGGGGTTCTACCTGATTTCAGATGGGACGGGGAATCCGTATCGGTACCGTGTGCGGCCGCCATCGCTGATTAACCTGACGATTCTGGAAGACATGTGCCTGGGGCATAATGTCGCCGATGTTGTGGTGATTTTTGGCAGTGTGGACATTGTGCTGGGCGAGGTGGATCGCTAATGGCTGAGCGAATGACGGAGGCGCGATGTTAGGCGAGGGATTGCTGAAAGGACTGGCTGAGACGGGGAAGAACTTCCTGGGCAGCTATGTTTCGAAAGAGCGGATGATTACGGTCCAGTATCCGGAAGAGCGGATTGCGCCGATCGAGAATACGCGCGATTTTCCGTTTCTGGTGTATGACGGGACCGACGCCTTGGCGGGGCTGCGGTGTGTGAGCTGCCAGATATGCGAGAAGGAATGCCCACCGAAGTGCATCTACATTACGAAGAGCGCGGACAAGAAGCCGGACGCAGTGGGGAAGATGCAGTTTTACCCGACGCGGTTCGATATTGATATTTCGGTGTGCATGAGCTGCCAGATCTGCGTCGAGGTTTGCCCGTTTGAGGCGATCAAGATGGATACGGAGTTTGAGCTGTCGACGACGGACCGGTTTGGCGGGCTGATGCATGACCGCGCCCAGTTGTCGAAATCGAATGAGTACTTTCACCAGATCCATCCGACGGAGGCTGCGGAGATAGACGCGCGGCTGGCTGCGGAGCGGGCGGCGGCTGAAGCCAAGGCCAAGGCTGCGGCGGAAGCTGCAGCGGCGAAGGCAGCGGCAGCGGCATTGGCTGCACAGGCAGCACCTGCAGCGCCAGCAACGCCTGCGGCGAGTACGCCAGCGACGCCAGTAAAGGAGCAGGGGGCATGATGAATCCTGCGGGATATATACAACAAGCGGACCAGATATTTGTGACCTTGCAGCATTGGGTTGCGGGGTTCTTTCCGTTGTGGTTGCAGCCGCTTGTAGGCATTGCGATTGCGGTTGTGGGGATTGTGGCGACGTTTCCGGCGTGCTTTGCGATTGCGGTGCTGCTGGAGCGCAAGGGACTGGGGCGGATTCAGAATCGGCTGGGGCCGAATCGCGTGGGGCCGTTCGGGATTTTGCAGCCGATTGCCGATGCGATCAAGTCGCTGACCAAGGAAGACATTGTGCCGTTGAGCGCGGACGGGGTGGTGCATTTTCTGGCGCCGGTGGTGTTGGTGGTGGTGACGTTCCTGGGCTTTGCGGTGCTTCCGGTGGGACGGAATATGGTTCTGCTGAATATGGACGCGGGGCTGTTCTTCTTTTTCGCGATTGGGGCATCGACGGAGTTGTCGATCTTCATGGCGGGGTGGTCGAGCCGGAACAAGTATTCGCTGCTGGGCGCGATGCGCGCGGTGGCGCAGATGATTTCGTACGAAGTGCCGCTGCTGCTGTCGAGCGTGGTGGTGGTGATGATAACCGGATCGCTTTCGACGGTGAAGATTGTTGAGGCGCAGGGGGGATTCACGGGGATTTTCCCGCACTGGTATGTGTTTACGCCGTGGGGATTTTTGGGATTTGTGTTGTTTACGGTGGCTGCCCTGGCGGAGACGAACCGTTCGCCGTTTGATTTGCCGGAGGGTGAGTCGGAGCTGGTGGCGGGGTACTTTACGGAGTATTCGGGCTTCAAGTTTGCGCTGTTCTTTCTGGGCGAGTATTTGGGGATGCTGTCGATATCGGGGTTTGCGATCACGCTGTTTCTGGGCGGATGGGGCGCGCCGTTGTCGTTTTTGACTTTTATTCCTTCGTGGGGCTGGTTCTTTTTGAAGCTGCTGGGAGGGATTGGTTTCTACATTTGGCTGCGGGGCACGATGCCGCGATTGCGGCAGGACCAGCTGATGAATTTTGCGTGGAAGTTTGTGCTGCCGATGGCGCTGCTGAACCTGGTGGTTGCCGGCGCGTGGCGGTTTATGGGCGAAGGCTGGCCGCGCTGGGTGATTGCGACCGCGGTGCTGGGCGGCGCGTATGTGCTGCTGGGCCGCACGCTGATGCGGCGGCAGAAGATTGGCCCGAGGAGCTATCGTTATGCGGAATAACTTAAGCCTGATTGGGCGATGGAACGAGGGGGCGCGATGATGTTTGGCGTGGGTGTGCCCTTTTTTCTGGCGTCCTTTATTACTTTGGTTGGAGCACTGGCTGCGGCGACGATGCGCAACCTGGTTCATTGCGCGCTGAGCCTGACGGTGGCGTTTGGCGGACTGGCGCTGCTCTATTTACAGTTGGGTGCGCAGTTTGCAGGGTTTGCGCAGATTCTGGTGTATATCGGGGCTGTGGCGATCCTGGTGGTGTTTGCGATTCTGCTGACGCGCGGAGTGGGCACGAGCCTGATCCATGTGTATGCGCGGAAGTGGGGCCTGGGTCTGGTGATTGCGGCCGGTGTGTTTGCGCTGCTGGGCTGGGCGCTGGTGACGAGCCTGCCAGGTGCGCAGGCGGTTGCGGAGCCTGAGGTTTCGATGCTGGAGATAGGGCGGGCGCTGATGAGCACGTATGTGCTGCCGCTGGAGATAGTGGCGGTGCTGCTGACGGTGTCCTTGATTGGGGCGGTGATTGTGGCGATGCCGGAAGGCAAGACGAAGGAGGATGGACGATGACTCCTCTTGCGGCGTACCTGCTGCTGGCAGCGCTGGTGTTTGCGATTGGACTGGGGATTGCGTTGACGCGACGCGCGGCGATCCTGGTGCTGATTGGCATAGAGCTGATGCTGAATGCGGCGAATTTGAATTTGATTGCCTTCTGGCGCTTTGGGCCTCATCCGGAGGCGCTGACGGGCATGATGTTTGCGATTTTCTCGATTGCGGTTGCGGCGGCTGAGGCGGCGGTTGGGCTGGGGCTGGTGATTGCGTATCATCGCCATTCGCGGACGGCTGATCTGGATGCGATGACGCGGATGAAGGGATGACGGAATGATGATTGCAAGTTGTGCATCCCTGATGAGTGCGCTGGTGGAGCCGCAGATGGGCGCGGTGCTGGCGTGCTGCCAGCCGTGGATTGTGCGGAATCTGTGGCTGATTCCGGCGCTGCCGATGGCGGCGGCGGGGCTGATTGCGCTGTTGAAGCAGCCGTACAAGAAGGCGGCGGCGGGGCTGGCGATCGGGTCGATGTTCGCGTCGTTCCTGCTGGCGCTGTGCGCGTTTTCGCGTGTGCTGCTGAGCTGGCACGCGGGAACTGAGACGCGGTATGTGCTGAACTTCGACTGGCTGTCGATGGGTGCGAGTTCGGTGCAACTGGGTTGGGTGCTGGATCCGCTGGCGGCGGTGATGCTAGTGATGGTGACCTTTGTGGGGTTGCTGATCTTCATCTACTCGGTCGGGTACATGGCGCACGACGTGAACTTTACGCGGTTCTTCTGTTTTCTGGCGCTGTTTGCGGGAGGCATGCTGGGGGTGATTATCGCCAACAGTTTGCTGCTGCTGTTCATGTGCTGGGAGATAGTGGGTCTGACGTCGTATTTGCTGATCGGATTTTGGTATTTCAAACCGGCGGCGGCCGCGGCGGCAAAGAAGGCCTTCCTGACGACCCGGATTGGCGATATTTTCTTTCTGCTGGGGATTGCGTGGCTGTTTGCGCAGACGGGAACGACGCTGTTTTACAACTACGGCGCGGGCGCGATTGAGTCGGGCGCCTTGAAGGTGCTGCTGAGCCAGCCGGGCGCGCTTGGGCTGACGGCGGCGGGCGGGATTGCGCTGCTGATATTTGCCGGGGCGGCGGGCAAGAGCGGGCAGATTCCGCTGCACGTTTGGCTGCCGGACGCGATGGAGGGTCCGACGCCGGTTTCTGCATTGATTCACGCGGCGACGATGGTGGCCGCAGGCGTGTACCTGGTGGCGCGTGTTTATCCGCTGATGGATGCGGGCGCGGGACCGGGACAGACGACTGTGGCGCTGACGGTGGTGGCCTGGATAGGAGCTGCGACGGCTCTGTATGGCGCCCTGGTGGCGATGGCGCAGAACGATATCAAGCGTATCCTGGCCTACTCGACGGTGTCTCAACTGGGCTACATGATGGTGGGTTTGGCGACGGGCGGGGTGGCGGTGGGGATGTTCCACCTGATTACGCATGCGTTCTTCAAGGCGCTGCTGTTCCTGGGGGCTGGGTCGGTGATTCACGGCTGCCACGACGAGCAGGATATTCGCACGATGGGCGGACTGCGCAAGGAGATGCCGGCCACGTTCTATACGTACATGGTGGGCATGCTGGCGTTGAGCGGGTTCCCGATCTTCTTTTCGGGATTCTGGAGCAAGGACGCGATCGTGGGCTCGGCGCACAACTGGGTGGGTTCGCAGGGACCGTTCTGGATGCTGCTGACGGGCGCGCTGCTGACGGCGTTCTACATGACGCGGCAGATTGCGCTGGTGTTCTTCGGCAAGTGGCGCGGAGATGGCCATGCGCACGAGAGTCCGCTGGTGATGACGGCTCCGTTGGGGATATTGGCGTTTTTCGCGGTGGTGCTGGGCGTGCTTGGGACGCCGGCGTGGCCGTGGTTTACGGGATTTCTGGAGAGCCGGGCAGTGCCGTTTGACTGGGCTGGATTTGCCGAGCCGGGACTGCTGCCGCTGATGGGCGTGGCGTCGCTGATTGTGTTCGCGGGGCTGGGGTTGGGCTGGATGCTCTACGGCAGCAAGCCGCGGGAGACGGCCGAGGCTCTGGATCCGGTGGAGCGGGCGCTGCCGACGCCTTTTGGGTGGCTGGCGCATCGGTTGTATTTTGACGAGTTGTACGGAGTGACGGTGCTGCGCTGGTATGGGTGGCTGGCGGGGTTGTCTGGCTGGCTGGACACGGCGGTCTGGGGCGGGCTGGTAGCGCTGGTGGCCGGCGGCTTCCGCGAGTTGGGCAGGGTGAACAAGGCTGTGGACACCAAGTGGATTGATGGCAGCTTTGACAAGGGCTGCGAGGAACTGGTGACCGGCGGCGGAGTGCTGGCGTGGCTGCAGGCGGGACGTTCGCCGGGGTATCTGCGGCTGCTGGCGTTTGGGGTGCTGGTGCTGGCGGGGCTGGCGTTGTTGGCCAGCGCGGTAAGTGGGCAGGTGCGGCTATGAACAATATTTTGAGTGTGTTGACGGTTCTGCCCGCACTAGGCGCCTTGGTTGCCTTGTTCAGTGGGAAGCGGGCGCGGCTGCTGGCGTCGATGGTGGCCCTTGTGTCTTTTGGCCTCGCGATGCGGGTTTGGTTCCTGGTGGATGGCACCGGGCAGATGTCGCTGGTGGAGCGCACGTCGTGGGTGCCGAGCCTGGGCATTGAGTATCACGTGGGGGTGGATGGCCTGGGCGCGCTGATGCTGATTCTGTCGGCACTGGTGACGCTGATGGCGGTGGCCGCGTCGCGGAAGGTGACGGGGAATCCGGGGCTGTATTTTGGCCTGATGCTGCTGCTGGAGTCGGGGCTGATCGGGACGTTTACGGCGCTGAATTTCTTCCATTGGTTTTTGTACTGGGAACTGAGCCTGATACCGGCATTCTTTCTGATCAAGCTATGGGGCGGGTCGAAGCGCGGGCCGGCGGCGACGCAGTTTTTTGTGTACACGATGGTGGGTTCGGTGGCGCTTCTGCTGTCGTTTTTGGCGCTGTATGTGGCGACCGGATCGATGGATTTTGAGGGGCTGGCGCAGTTGGCCGCGCTGGGCACACTGGAACCGATGATTACGGCGCACCTGGGGCCTGTGGCCCTGTGGATGGCGTTGGGAGTGCTGCTGGGATTTGCGGTGAAAGTGCCGCTGATGCCGTTCCATACGTGGCTGCCTGCGGCCTATGCGGAGGCTCCGACGGCGGTAACGATGCTGCTGACGGGCGCGATGTCAAAGATGGGCGTGTATGGCCTGTTGCGGCTGGCGCTGCCGATTTTTGGGCATGAGCTGGCGCAGGTGCGGACGGAGCTGCTGGCGCTTGCGGTGCTGACGGTGGTGGCTGGAGCGTGGGCCGCGGCGGTGCAGAAGGATTTGAAACGTGTGTTTGCGTACTCGTCAGTGAATCACCTGGGGTATTGCCTGGTGGCGATATTTGCGGTGATGCTGCCGGCTGCCGGTGACCCGGCGCTGACATTGAGCAAGGCGGCGGCGCTGGATGGCGTGGTGCTGCAGATGTTGAACCACGGGTTGACGGCGGCGGCGCTGTTCTGGTTCCTGGCGCTGCTGGAAGAACGCTCGGGCGGAGTGCTGGCGGTGGATGGATTTGGGGGGCTGCGCAAGGTGGCACCGATCTTCTGCGGGATGATGGGCATTGCGCTGTTTTCGTCGCTGGGGTTGCCGGGGCTGAATGGCTTTGTGAGTGAGTTTCTGATTTTCCGGGGAATTTTCCCGCTGGCCTGGCAGGCAGCAACGGTTGCGGTGCTGGGGCTTCTGATTACGGCGGCGGTGATTTTGACGGTGATCCAGAAGGTGTTTGCCGGCCCCTTGAACGAGAAGTGGTCTGGCTTCAAGGACCTGACGCGGGCTGAGCGATTTGGGTTGGCGCCGGTACTGACGCTGATGCTGATGCTTGGACTGGGCCCGCAGTTGATTCTTTCGGTGGTGAATCCCACAGTGGTGCACTGGCTGGCGGGGTGGAGATTCTAATGCTCGCATATACCATTTACATTTCGTTTGCGGGCGCCCTTTTGCTGGCGTTGATGCCGCGAGTGGCCGCCGGATTTGCGCGGGTGTTTGCGCTGCTGGTTGCTGTGGCCGGACTGGCGGTGGGGCTGGCCGCGTTTGTGCAGGCCGGAGCATCCGGGCCGGTGGCGGTGGCGAACCTGGCGTGGATACCGTCGATGGGGATCCATTACACGCTTGCCGCGGACGGGATCAGCCGGGTGCTGGTGCTGCTGACGGGGTTGGCGGCGGTGGCGGGAATCCTGTTTTCGTGGACGGTGAGCGAGCGGACGAGCGAGTTTTTCGCGTTCTTCCTGGCGCTGATCGGGGGCGTGTACGGGGTGTTTCTGTCGGTTGATCTGTTCCTGCTGTTTGTGTTTTACGAGATTGCGATTGTGCCGAAGTACTTCCTGATCGCGATCTGGGGATCGACGCGGCGGGAGTATGCGGCGATGAAGCTGGCGCTGTACTCGTTTATCGGGTCGGCGATGGTGCTGGTGGGTCTGCTGGCGGCGTATGTGACATCGGGCGCGCACTCGATGGACCTGCATGTGCTGGCGGCGTATCCGTATCCGGTGAGCTTCCAGATGTGGGCGTTCCCGCTGGTGTTTACGGGATTTGCGATTCTGGCGGGCATGTGGCCGTTCCATACGTGGGCTCCGACGGGCCATGTGGCGGCGCCGACGGCGGCGTCGATGCTGCTGGCGGGCGTGGTGATGAAGCTGGGCGCGTATGGGTGCCTGCGGGTGGCGATGACGGTTTTCCCGCATGGTCTTGATCCGTGGGGCTGGTCGCTGATGGGGATTGGCTCGTGGCGGACGGTGTTTGCGCTGCTGGCTGTGATTGGCATTGTGTATGGCGCGGCGGTGGCTCTGGTGCAGAACGACTTCAAGTTTGTGATTGGCTACTCGAGCGTGAGCCACATGGGCCTGGTGCTGCTGGGCCTGATGACCTTGACGCAGGTGGGTCTGGACGGCGCGGTGCTGCAGATGTTTTCGCACGGTGTGCTGGCCGGGCTGTTGTTCGCGGTGGTGGGCTGCATTGTGTACGAGCGGACGCATACGCGGGACCTGGGGGTGCTGGGGAAGCTGAACCTGGGCAAGCGGCTGCCGTTTGCGGCGGTGGTGTTTATTCTGGCCGGGATGGCATCGATGGGGTTGCCGGGCTTTTCGGGATTTGTGGCTGAGCTGCAGGTGCTGATGGGCGCGTGGCAGGCCTTCCCGTGGTTTGCGGTGGTGGCCGGCGTGGGGTTGGTGGTGGGTGTGGCGTATACGTGGCGGGCGCTGCAGAAGGTGTTTTTGAGTGATGCGCCAGCGGCGGTGGTGGAAGAGTCTCATCCTGATTACGCGCCGATCAGCTGGGCGGAGTGGGCGGGCGTGCTGCTGCTGACGGGCACGAGCCTGCTGGTTGGCTTGATGCCGAGATTGTTGCTGGACGTGATAACGCCGGCGGTGCAGGCGCTGCCTCACATACTTGTTGCGGGAGGCCGCTGATGAACGGCGCGAACTTTCAAAATCTTTTCAGCCTCACGTTGCCGGAGTCGATTCTGGAGGCGGTTTCGCTGCTGGTTCTGGTGCTCGATCTGGGTATCCTGAGGAAGAGCACGCAGGCGTTGCGGACCGCTTCGGTCGCGGCGTTTGGGGTGGTGGGTTGCCTGGCGGCGCTGGGATGGCTGTTGAGTCATCCGGTGCAGGCTGCGTGGGGTGATGCGCTGGTGGCGACGCCCACGGTGTTTGTGGCGCAGGCGGGGATACTGGTGCTGTCGGCGCTGGTGCTGCTGCTGTCGGTGCGGTCGGAGTTTTCGCGGAATCCGGGCGAGTTTGTGGCGCTGGTGCTGCTGGCTACTACGGGCATGATGCTGGTGGCGGCGGCCAGGGATCTGCTGGTGATTTTTGTGGCGCTGGAGCTGCTGAGCTTGTCCTTGTATGTGCTGGCGGCGTTCAACAAGCACCGGGCGGAGTCGTCTGAGGCGGCGCTGAAGTATTACCTGTTTGGGGGGATGTCGGCGGCGTTTCTGCTGTTTGGCTTCAGCTACCTGTACGGTTTGACGGGGACGACGAGCCTGGCGGGAATTGCGGCATCGATTACGGGCGGCGGACTGACGCCGCTGCTGGTGGTGGCGCTGGTTCTGGTGGCGGTGGGGCTGGGATTCAAGGTGGCGGCGGTGCCGTTCCACCTGTGGGCTCCGGACACGTACCAGGGCGCTCCGGCACCGGTGGCGGCACTGATTGCGTCGGGATCGAAGGTGGCGAGCTTCTCTGTGCTGGTGGCGGTGACGGCGGCGCTGGTTCCGGCGGGAGCTGAGCAGAGGGGTGTTTCGTGGGTGGTGGTGCTGCTGTGGATGGCCGGGGCTTCAGTGATACTGGGCAACCTGGGGGCGCTGGTGCAGACGAGCGTTCGGCGGCTGCTGGCGTACTCGGCGATTGCCCATGCGGGATATATGCTGCTGGGGATTGCGGCGCACACGACGGCGAGCGGGGGAGCGGTGCTGTATTACGCGCTGACGTACTCGGTGACGACGGTGGGTGCGTTTGGCGTGGTGGCGATTGTGGAGCGGGGCACGGGGAGCGACCGTCTGGATGCGTTTGCGGGGCTGGCGAGGCGGAATCCTCTGCTGGCTGGAACGATGCTGGTGTACCTGCTGTCGCTGGCTGGGATTCCGCCGCTGGTGGGATTCTGGGCGAAGTTCAACCTGTTTGCGGCAGTGCTTCGAGCTCCGACGGCAACGTTGTGGAGCCTGGCGATGGTGATTCTGGCGTTGGGCGCGAGCGCGGTTTCCCTGTACTACTACCTGCAGGTTTTGAAGCGGGTTTACGTGGTGAAGGGGACGACGGAAGTGCCGCTTGAGACGCACTGGATTGAGCTGTTTGCGCTGGTGCTGATTGCTCTGGGCGTGGTGGGGATGGGGTTGTTCCCGAACCTGCTGGGGCAGTGGATTGCGCTGGGGTAGTTGCTTTGACTGGGTTCAAGACGAGGGCTCCGCTGCGGCGGGGCCCTTGCAGTTTGTGGGTCAGGGTTTGATTGGGACGAGTTGGCGGATGCCGCGCTGTTGGAGGTAGGCCTGGTCCTGAGCGCGGCTGGCGAGGACGATGGCGGGGCGATGGCCGTCGTTGAGGAGCTTCATCCAAGCGGCGGCGAAGGTCCAGTCAGAGGGCCAGGGTTTGGTGGTGAGGCCGGTGTCGGGAATGACGAGGGCTAGGGGGCGGTCCAGCGGAACGGGTGGATTTTTGCGGAATTCGGCGGCGAGTGCAGCGAACTGGCGTCCCATGGGTTTGGGGCGGTTGTTCAGGTCGAGGAGTCCCAGGCCGTATTCGTAGTCGCTGAAGTCTTTGATGGCTGGGTCGATGTCGTGGGAGCACCACCAGGTGATGCCCCAGGCCTGGCCGGTGGAGGCGATGGCGTGGACGGACTGCTCCATGAACTGAGGCTTGAAAGCTTCGGGCATCTCCTTGTTGCCGATGCCGGTTTCTTCGACCCAGACGCGGCGGGCGGGGTCCGAGGCGTAGGCGGCGGCGAGCTCGACCTCGTACTCGGCGAGGTGGATGGCGGCGGGGTCGGAGTAGCGGAAGCGGTCGAGGACTCCGTCGAAGTAAATGTAGGAGTGGATGACGGTGGCGGAGCCGGTGGAGGCGAGGCCGGCGCGGGTGAAGCCGAAGTCGGCGAACCAGTGGGAGTGGTCGGCGCCGTTGACGTGGAAGCGGCCGGGGGCGATTTGGGCGCAGTAGGCGAGGATTTCCGCGGCCCAGGCGTCGGCTTGTGCGGGAGTGACGGGGTTGTTGATGGCCTGGAGGACGCCGAGCTCGTTGCCGATGTCGAAGCCGAGGAAGCGGGGATGGTTGCCGATGGTGTCGGCGATGCGGCGGAAGAGTAGCTTTTCGGCATCGATGATGGGGCGGGAGGTGAAGATGTTGCGGTCGTCGCCGTTTTCAGGGCGGGCGAGGGGATCGACCCAGGCAGGGAGGAAGGAGAGGCCGCTCATCCAGCCGTTGAGGACAGTGACTTCGACATCGAGGCCGGCGCGGTTGGCGGCGTCGAGCAGGGCGTGGAGGTTGGCGAGAAGGCGTTCGCTGACGGAGGCGATGCCGGGCTGGAAGAGGGACCAGAGCAGTTGGATGCGGATGTGATCCATGCCGAGGGCGGCGATGGCGTGGAGGTCCTCCTGGATGGATTGCTGGTCCCAGTCGAGCCAGCAGAACCACCAGTGTTTGCGGGGGGTGTAGTTGATGCCAAAGCGGAGGGGCTGGGCTGGGTGCTGGGCAGCGGCATGGAGCAATGGCGTTGCAAGCGGAGAGGCAAGGATGGCCGCGCCGATAGCCGAGTGATGGACGAACCTGCGCCTGGAGAGCATTCGTTTCAGGCCTTTCTGAAGTACAGGCATTATGCCACGCGGGTCTTACCGGAGGGTGTGGAGCGAAATGTGGGGGACACTGGGTTCCCTCAGGTGCGCGGCGGCGCGTTGCCCCCATGGAACTGGCCGAAATGACGTGCCGAAAAGATGCTGATCAGCAGCGCGCCGAGGCCGAAGGCGAGGATGTGGGTTGTCACTCGCGGATGGAACGTACCAACGAGGGCGAGGAGCAGGTATCCAACGAGCGCGTTGAAGAATCCCCAAACAACGTTGACGGTTGAAGAGGAAAGCCCCTGGCCGGAGGGTTTGGCAAAGGGAGTTTGAAAGGGGTGTCCCATGGTGCCGGAGACAAGGTGAGGAATGGCGTTCGCCGCGAATACGCCGGCGAAGAAGTAGGACAGAAGCCATGGCCAATTCATGATGGAGAGCCTTTCCTGGAAGGAATGGAATGATCTTCTGATTAGACGCTGTTTTGCCAGGGCAAGGGAAGGCGTTTGTGATGCTGTGCAGGGGTGAGGCTGCTGGGCGCAAGGTCCGGGGGTTGGCGACTTGACGCTGGCCGAAATATGCTTGCTGTGCAGCGCCGGGTTGCCTCCGGGTTGCAGAAGGGGAGGTAGTATGAGCCCGAAGAAGGAAGCTCAGAAGTCCACCCGGGGCGCCACCGTGACTGGCAAGTCGGTTGCGGGATTCACGGCGGAGGAACGGGCCGCAATGAAGGAGCGCGCCGGCGAGGTGAGAGCGGAATCGCGCCGAGGTCCGAGCGCCAAGGGGGCGGATGGGGAAGGTGACGTACGGACGAAGATCGCCGAGATGCCAGAACCGGATCGCAGCAAGGCCGAGCGGCTGCATGCCCTGATCAAAGCCAGCGCCCCAGGCCTGACGCCTCGAACCTGGTACGGAATGCCGGCCTACGCGAAGGACGGGAATGTCGTCTGTTTTTTCCAAGCCGCGGATAAATTCAAGGTGAGATACGCGACGCTCGGCTTCAGCGATAAAGCGAATCTGGACGATGGGGCATTGTGGCCCGTTGCCTTTGCGCTGAAGGAGTTGACTGCCGAAGTGGAGGCGAGGATTGTCGCGCTGGTGAAGAGAGCCGTGTCTTGATGCGTCGCTTTGGGAGTCCTTCGCGGTAGCGAAAGGATCATCCTGCTCATTGAGCCTGGATCCCGGGCCAGAGTTCTGATTGGTTGGGGGACGCGCTCGAGAGACCGGATGGCTGGGAGCTATTGGGGAGCGCGGAGGACGGTGGAGACGGAGGCGCAGAGGGGGCCGCCGATGTTGAAAGTGGCGGCGAATTCGGGGTTTGGGACCTGGAGCTTTTGGGGGACTTTGTGGAGGAGTTGCTGGGCGGCCCAGCCGACCATGGCGATGCCTGTTGCGCCGACGGGGTGGCCCTTGGCGATGAGTCCGCCGGAGGTGTTGATGCCGCAGTCGCCGGAGGGAGAGGCGAGGCCTTCCGACCAGTAGTCGGTGCCGTGGCCGGGGCGGGCTTTGCCGAGGATTTCTGTGCCGAGTGCGGCCATGACGGTGAAGCAGTCGTGGATTTCAGCGACCTGGATTTGGGCCGGGGTGACGCCGGCCATACGGTAGGCGGAGTTCATGGCGTGGTATGCGCCGGGGGGCTGGAGGACGCTGCGGAGGGCTGGCTGGAGGGGGTCAACGGCGGCGGCCCAGCCGAGGATCTGGACGCAGGAGTGGGGTTGGAGGCCGAGGCGGGCGAGACCGGCTTCGGTGGCCAGGATGATGGCGGCGTATCCGTCGGAGATTTGGGAGCAGTCGTAGGTTTTGAGCGGCAGGCCGTCGACGAGGTAGCGGTTGGGGCCGGCGATGGTGGTGGCCTGATCGAGAGTGAGGGGGATGTCGCGCATTTGGGCGAAGGGGTTGTGGTGTGCGTTGGCGTACTCGTGTACGGCGATGGCGGCGAGGTCGGCCTCTGATACGGCCCACGCGGCCATGTACTGCCGCATGATTTCGGCGAAGATGTGGGGGAAGACGAAGGTTTTTCCGGGGCGTTCGTCGGGGTGGGAGAAGTAACCGAGGGCTTCGCCGACGAGTTTTCCGTCGGCGCGGCCGTAGCTGTCGCGCATTTTTTCGATGCCGACGGCTAGGGCAGTTTCGCCCATGCCGGCCTGGAGGCGGGCGATGCCGTTGAGGATTGCGCTGCCGCCGGAGGCGCAGGCGTTTTCGACTGTGTCGATGGGCTTGGAGGCGAGGCCAGGGACGGAGGCGAGGAGTCCGGAGAGAAGCCCCTGCTGGTGGAGCGCGGCGGAGCAGACGGCGGCGATGGAGGCGGAGTCGAGGAGTGCGGCGGTGATGCCGAGTTGGGAGCAGACGCCGGCGGTGGCGGCGGCGAGCATCTGCTCCTGGGTGAGGTGGCCCAGTTTGCCGAACTCGGACTGGTGGTAGGCGGCGATGTAGATGTTTTTCATAGACTGCTGGTGTTGGATGTGGCGTCAGGGTTTGGAGTTGTATTCGCGGAGGAGGTCGGCTTCGCGCTGGCGGTAGGGGTGTCCGTCGGGGTAGAGGACGTCGTGATGCCAGACGACGGGGGGAGCGTTGACGTAAGGCTTTTCCCAGGAGTCCCAGGGGAGTTCGGTTTGTTCTTTGCCCTGGACGAAGCCCCAATTGATGGCGCCGGCGTGGTGTTTGTAGGCGACGGGCAGGATGGCGTCAAAGGTGGAGCCAGCGCCGCGGGCCATGTACTCGGTGCAGATGATGGGGCGGCCGAGTTTTTCGAGGTTGACGACGGCGGCTTCAAAGTCCTCAGGCCAGCTGTAGTTGTGGAAGGTGATGATGTCGCTTTGGGTGGCTTGGATGCGGGCGACGTTGTTCATGGTGTCGAGCGAGGACCAGTCGCTTTGAAAGAGGCCGCTGGTGAGTGGCTGTGAGGGGTTTGCGGAGCGTGCCCAGTCGAAGACTTGGGGCAGGAGAACGCCGACGCGCTCGACTTTCTGGGGCGGATCTTCGCGATGGTAGGAGTTTCCGTTGGTGCCGTCTGGCTCATTCCAGAGATCCCAGGCGAGGATGCGTTTGTCGTTTGCGAAGGCGCCGATGACGCCGGTGACGTAGGCCTTGAGCCGGGGTTCCTGGGTGGGGTCCATGAGTGCGGTGCGGCCGGGGCTCTGGACCCAGCCGGAGTTGTGTACGCCGGGGATGGGCGGGTGCTGGGGGCCGAGTTTGGGGTTGGGGTCCCAACAGGAGTCAAAGAAGACGAAGATGGGGCGGATGTGGTGTTTGTCGGCGATGGTGAGGAAGGTGTTGATGCGGGCGGTGAAGCCGGCGGAGTCCTGCTGCCAGAGGAGGTCGTGGAGGAAGACGCGCATGGTCTTCATGCCGAGGCCCTGGGCCCAGCCGAGTTCGCGGTCGATGGTGACGGGGTCAAAGGAGTCGGCCTGCCACATTTCGAGCTGGTTGATGGCGTTGGAGGGAAGGTAGTTGGCACCGGTGAGGAAGGGCTGTTGGGCGTACCAGGCGTTGGCCTGCTGGGGGGTCCAGCGGTCGCGGGGGAAGGCGGGGAGGGTGGCGAGGAGGAGTGCGGCGAGGAGGGTGAGTCTGACGAACTTGGGGAGAGCGAACATGGGGGCGACTCCTTGGGATTTGGCGACCTCGGCGAGGCCGTAGGTGCAACGCACACCAGCATAGCCAAGGGATGGGGGGATTGGATAGGATTGCGGGGAAATTAGCAGAGAGCGGGACGAGCGATGGCGGGGAAGACAGTGGATGCGCACCAGCACTTCTGGCGGTATGACGCCGGGGAGTTTGGTTGGATTTCGGATGAGATGGGGGCGATCCGGAGGGATTTTGTGCCCGGAGATCTGCGGCCGGAGCTGGATGCGGCGGGCGTGGACGCGACGGTGGTGGTGCAGGCGAGGCAGAGCCTGGAGGAGACGGACTGGCTGCTGGGGCTGGCGGCGGAGAATGCGTGGATAGCCGGGGTGGTGGGCTGGGTTCCGCTGGTGGATGAGGGCGTGGGCGCTGTGCTGGAACGGTATAACGGCCAAGCGAAGCTGAAGGGCGTGCGGCATGTGCTGCAGGCAGAGGCGGATGCGTACTTTGCGCGGGAGGATTTCAACCGCGGGCTGGGGCTGCTGAAGGGATTTGGGCTGACGTACGACGTGCTGGTTTTGGAGCGGCAGTTGGGGGCGGCAATTGCTCTGATTGACCGGCATCCGGGGCAGAAGTTTGTGGTGGACCATGTGGCGAAGCCGCGGATTGGGGACGGAGTGCTGGAGCCGTGGCGGAGCCAGATGCTGGATCTGGGGCGACGGGGGAATGTGTGTTGCAAGCTGAGCGGGATGGTGACGGAGGCGGATTTTGGGGGATGGACGGAGGCGCAGTTGTGGCCTTACGTGGAGACGGCGCTGGAGGCGTTTGGGGCGGAGCGGCTGATGTTTGGGTCGGACTGGCCGGTGTGTAGGGTGGCGGCGAGCTATGGGCGCTGGCTTGAGGTGGTACTGGGGTTTGTGGGGGAGTTGAGCGCAGAGGAACAGAGTTGGGTGATGGGCGGTACAGCCATTGCCGCGTATGAGTTGAAGTTCTAAACCGAGCAAGACGGAGAGAGAGTGCAGATTTCAGTTGCTGCTGTGAATGGGTCGAGTGTGGATGAGGGGCGTCAACCGCTGGTTCCGAAGGACCGGCTGATTCCGTTTGTGCTGGTGACGGCGCTGTTTTTTCTGTGGGGCGTGCCGAATAACCTGAACGACATTTTGATACGGCAGTTCATGAAGTCGTTTGAGATAACGCGGTTGCAGGCGGCGCTGGTGCAGTCGGCGTTTTACCTGGGGTATTTTCTGCTGGCGATACCGGCCGGGCAGATGATGCGCCGGTTTGGGTACAAGGCGGGGATTCTGACGGGGCTGTGCACGTACGGGGTGGGTTGTTTCCTGTTCTGGCCGGCGGCGATCGTGTCGCAGTACTGGTTCTTTTTGACGGCCCTGTTTGTGATTGCGTGCGGGCTGGCGTTTCTGGAGACGGCGGCGAGCCCGTTTATTGTGCAGGTGGGTTCGGCGACGAATGCGGAGCAGAGGCTGAATTTTTCGCAGGCATTCAATCCGCTGGGGTCAATATCGGCGGTGCTGATTGGGTCGCGGTTCATTTTTTCGGGAGTGGAGCTGAAGCCGGCGCAGGTGGCCGCGATGCAGGCGGCGCATACGTACCCGGCGTACCTGCGCGGGGAGACTCTGCGTGTGGTGGTGCCGTACCTGGTGCTGGGTTGCGTTGTGCTGCTGTGGGCGGCGCTGATTGCGCGGGCGAAGTTTCCTCATGCGGGGATGGACCACTCGGAGGCGGAGGAGAAGACGGACCACTCGCTGCCGCTGTGGAAGCGGAAGCATTTTGTGTGGGCGGTGGGGGCGCAGTTCTTGTACGTGGGTGCGCAGGTGGGGATGTGGAGCTACCTGATCAGCTATGTGCAGATGTATACGGGGGCGACGGAGCGGAGTGCAGGTTTCTGGCTGACGGGAGCACTGGCGGCGTTTACGGCGGGCCGGTTTGTGTCGACGCTGCTGATGCGTGTGTTCCAGGCGGAGAAGCTGATGGGGGTGTTTGCGGTAATCAACGTGACGATTGTGACGTTGGCGGCGCTGCGTCCGGGGCAGGCGGGAGTCTATTGCCTGCTGGCGACGAGCTTCTTCATGTCGATGATGTTCCCGACGATTTTTGCCGCGGGCATCAAGGGGCTTGGGACGCATACGAAGACGGCTGGGTCGCTGATTGTGATGGCGATTATTGGCGGGGCCGCGCTGACGCCGGTGATGGGGAAGGTGGCGGATTCGTATGGAATTGCGATGGGGTATCTGGTGCCGGCGGTGTGCTTTGTGGGGGTGGCGGTGTATGCGTGGTTTGGGTCGCAGCCGGAGGTTGGTGAGGTAGCGGCAGGTTAGAGCGGAGTCAGCGAGTCTAGCTGAGCTCGATGGCGAACGCCGGAGAAGTGAAATCCACCCTTGCCGCGATGGAACTGCGTCAAGGGTGGGGCACCCTAATTGTTTCAACTCATAGGAAAAAATGGGGCATCTGCATGAATTGCAGGTGCCCCATTTTGTTTGCGTTTGAGAATAGATTTGAGAGTCAGCCGGCGAGGGTGGGGTTTGTGAGTTCGCCAAGGCCTTCGATTTTTACGGTGACGGATTCGTTGGGTTTGAGCCAGCGTTTTGGTGTTCGGCCGAGGCCTACGCCGGCGGGTGTGCCGGTGGAGACGATGTCGCCGGGGAGCAGCGGGGTGATGGAGGAGATGTAGGCGATGAGCTCGGGGATCTGGAAGATGAGCTCGCGGGTGTTGGAGTTCTGGAGGGTTTCTCCGTTGATGGAGAGCGAGATGTCGAGGGCGTGGGGGTCGGGGATTTCGTCGGCTGTGACGATGGCCGGGCCCATGGGGCAGAAGGTGGGGAGGCTCTTGGAGAGGGTCCACTGGGAGGTGGAGAACTGGATGTCGCGGGCGCTGACGTCGTTGAGGATGGTGTATCCGAAGACGTGGCCCATGGCGCGCTCGGCGGGGATCTGGTAGCCGCCCTTGCCGATGACGAAGGCGAATTCGGCTTCGTAGTCGGGCTCGGTGGTGATGGGGGCCAGGATGATGGCTTCGCCGGGGCCCACGATGGAGGGTGCGAGCTTGAAGAAGACGACGGGGAACTTGGGCAGCTCCATTTTGGACTCGATGGCGTGGTCGCGGTAGTTGAGCCCGATGCAGAAGATGCGGGGAGGGTTCTTGAGGGGGGCGTGGATGCGGGCGTGGGCGAGGGGGATTTTGTCTCCGTGGCCGGCGGGTGGCTTGCCGTGGGAGATAACCTCGAGGAGGGAGCTGTAGCCGACGGCGCTGAGGTCGAGGATGTGGTCGTCGTGGAGGATTCCAGGGCGGATGGGAGCGGTGGGGACTGAGGCAGGGACCGAGTAGGAGACGAGTTTCATGGAAGACTCCGGTAGGGATGGGGTTAAGCAGCGGTCCAGCCGCCGTCGATGGTGAAGAGGGATCCGTTGATGAATGCGGCTTCGCGGGAGGCGAGGTAGCGGACCATGGAGGCGATTTCTTCAGGCTGGCCGAGGCGGCCGATGGGCTGGCGGGCGTTGAGTTCGGCGCGGATTTTCTCTTTTTCGTGGGCGTGGTATTTGTCCAGGTAGCCCTCAACGAAGGGGGTCCCGACGGTGCCTGGGCAGATGGCGTTGACGCGGAGCTCTTTGGGGTACTCGACGGCGAGCTGGCGGGTCATGGCGATGACGGCGCCCTTGGTGGTGCAGTAGGCGAAGCGCTGGCGGATGCCGATGAGTCCGGCGACGGAGGCGATGTTGACGATGGAGCCCTTGTTGGGGCTGGCGAGGAGCAACTGCAGGAGAGCGCGGGTGACGAGATAGACGGCGCGGACGTTGACGTTGATGAGGCGGTCGAAGTCTTCGGGCTCGGTGGTTTGGACGGAGCCGACGTGGCCGATGCCGGCGTTGTTGACGAGGATGTCGAGTCCGGCGAGCGGGGCGACGACGGCGGCGATGGAGTCTGGGCTGGTGACGTCGATGAGGACGGATCGGGCATTGGGCAACTGCGCGGCGAGGGCTTGGGCGGCGGGGAGGTTGAGGTCGGCGATGAGGACGGTGGCGCCGGCGCGGGCGAGTTCGCGGCAGGTGGCTTCGCCGATGCCGCTGGCTCCGCCGGTGACGAGGGCGGTGAGCCCGTCGAGGCGGAATGGGGAGTCTGATGCGGGAGGGATGCTCATAGGGTATCTATCTCAATGGCGGACGGGAGTTGGAGTTTGAGGTGCTTTCGTCCGACAGAAAATCATACATGGTCAGGTTTGGCGGCGTGTTGGGCCTGGAGGCCGCGGAGGGCGGCGAGGGCGCGTTGAGCGTCCGGCGCGGGGATGAAGAGGTGATCGTGGAAGTGGCCGGCGACGACGTTGGCGCTGATGCCGTGGGTGGCGAGGCAGGCGGAGAAGGCAGCGGTGAGTCCGACGGCTGCGAGCGAGGAGTGAACCCGAAGGAGAATCCAGCGGAGGGGGAGATCTACGGGGAGATTATTGGCTTGGGCGACTGGCAGGGGCAAGATGACGGTGAGGCCCTCCGGCTCGTGGAAGAGGCCGAGTGGGGCGAGGGCGAGGATGGATTGAGGCAGGGAATTGGGGACGGTGCAGAAGACGAACTCGCCAGGCTGAAGCTCAGGGTCGAGCGTGGCGAGGATGGCGGCGAGGCCGGTGAGTCCGCGCATGGGTGGACTCGGTCAGCCGGCGTTTTCGGTGAGGAATGATTCTGTTTTGACGCTGCCGTCGCGCTGCTTGACGAGGAGCTGGACCTTGCCCTCGGCGGCGTCAAGCTCCTGCTTGCAGGCGGCGGAGAGCCCTACGCCCTGTTCGAAGAGCTTGAGGGAGTCTTCGAGGGCGAGGTCGCCCTGTTCGAGCTGGGAGACGATGGTTTCGAGTTTTTTGAGGGAGTCTTCGAAGTTTGGCATGGAGATTCTCGCGCCTGTCGTTAGATGGCCGGGGTGGATGGTTTGGGGAGGACGGAGGAGATGACGTCCGCGGCGAGGGCGTAGCGGCCGAAAGGTGCGCTGACCTGTACGCCCTGGACCATGGGCTGGGCTTCGGCAAGCATTTCGCGGGCGATGCGGATGCCTTCTTCACGGGCGGCGTCCGGGGTTTCGGCCTGGGCCATGCGGAGCATGACGGATTCGGGCATGGAGACGCGGAGGTCGTTGCGCATGAATTCGGCATTGCGGAGGCTGGTGAGGGGCCAGATGCCGGCGATGACGGGGATGCGGAACTGCTCGATGCGTTTGAGGAAGCTTTCGAGGAGGCGGAGGTCAAAGACGGGCTGGGTGATGGCGTACTCCGCGCCGGCCTCGACCTTCCAGGCGAAGCGGCGGAGTTCGTGTTCGATGTCGGGGACGCCAGGGTTGGCGGCGACGCCGATGGTGAAGTTGGTGGAGCCGCCGATGGAGTTGGAGCCGATGTCGAGTCCGTGGTTGAGGCTGCGGACGACGTTGACGAGTCCGATGGCATCGACGTCAAAGACGGCTGTGGCGTCGGGGTAGTTGCCGAGCTTGGGCGGATCGCCGGTAAGGCAGAGGATGTTGCGGAGGCCGATGGACGACGCTCCGATGAGGTCGGACTGGATGGAGAGGACGTTGCGGTCGCGGCAGGTGTAGTGGAGGATGGTTTCGATGCCGGTTTGCTGCTGGATCTGGATGCAGAGGCTTTGCGCGCTCATGCGGGCCGAGGCGCGGGGGGAGTCGGGCACGTTGATGGCATGGACGCCGAGGGAGGCGAGCAGGCCGGCGCCGGCGAGTTCCTTGGAGCAGTCGATGCCCTTGGGGGGCACGATTTCGACGAGGGTGACGAAGGTTCCGCTGGCGATGAGAGCGCCAATTTTGGAGCGTTCGGCGATGGGCAGGGGTGGGATTTCCTTGCCGGCGGAGGCGGTGGAGCGAGCCTCGGGGACGACGTGGGCCTGGGCGTCGAGGGCGCGGATGGCCGAGCGCATGGCGCGGGTGTGGTTGGGGGTGGTGCCGCAGCAACCGCCGACGAACTGAGCGCCGGCCTTGATGGCTTTGCGGGCGAAGCTGGCCATGTACTCGGGCGAGCCGAGGTAGATGTTGCGGCCTTCGACGGCGCGGGGCATGCCGGCGTTGGGCATGGCGACGAGCGGGAGGTCGGTGGCGGTGCGCATGGCCTCAATGGCGGTGAGTACGGTGGATGGTCCGGTGGAGCAGTTGACGCCGATGCCGTCTGCGCCCCACTGGGTGAGCAGGGCGGCGGCCTGGACCGGGGAGGAGCCGTCGAGGCAGTTGCCGTCGTCGTCGACGGTGACCATGATGAGAACGGGCAGGCCGGGAGCGGAGTCGCGGGCGGCGAGCAGGGCCTGGTGGGCCTCGTTGAGGGCGGGCATGGTTTCGACGATGAGCAGGTCAACGCCTTCGGAGGCGAGGGCTGCGATTTGCTCTGCGAATGCGGAGCGGGCTTCATCGAGGCCGGTTTTGCCGAGGGGTTCGAGGCGGACGCCGAGTGGGCCGATGGAGCCGGCAACCCAGGCGTCGCCGGCCTGTTTTTCCATGAGGTGACGTGCGGCCTGGCGGGCGATTTTGACGCCGGCGATGTTGATTTCGGCGGTTTTGTCGGCGAGGCCATGTCGGGCGAGGCGGAAGCGATTTGCGCCGAAGGTGTTGGTTTCGAGGATTTCCGCGCCGCTGTGGAGGTATTCCTCGTGAACGGAGAGGATGAGGGCGGGGTCAGAGAGGTTGAGCTCGTCGTAGCAGCGGTTGATGAAGATTCCGCGTGCGTAGAGGACGGTTCCCATCGCTCCGTCGCAGAGGACGGGGCGGTCGCCAAAGATTTCCTGCAAAGTGGGCATGGTTGTCACGTTACGTCCGATGCTAACGCTTTTTGGCGGTTTTCTACCAGCTTTGAAGGAGGAAAGGGGTTTGTGGGTGAGCGGGAGGAGAAGAAAGGGGGTTGAGGTGGTTTGTGAAGAGAGGAAAGCGGGAGGATTGCTCGCCGAAAGCGGGTTGGGGCGTCCAAAAGGGGAGCGTTCAGCGGATCATATTCGCAGCAATGGCCGGATGGGCAAAAAAGAGAGAGCCAGACTGGGCGTAAAGGCTGGGAAGAGCCACGCCCTGCTTTGTTATACTTGGCGAGTCAGCTCGTTTTCGAGGTAGAGGATTTTGAAGAAGAGAAGTCTTGTAATTTGCGCCCTGGCGGCCATGGTGACCGCGGGTGTTCTGGCGGGCTGTGGGAATAGCTATTATTTCGCCGGTCGCGTGTTGCCGCCAAGCGGCATAGCGAACCGTGTTCTGATTGCGGTGCAGAACCCGAGCCCAGCGAGCAAGGGCGCGTTGGAGTTTGTGGACGCGTACTACGATATTCGGCAGAGCTACAACGACAAGATTCCTGGATTCAGCATTGCCGGGTTTTCGGGAGCGTTGCCGCTGACGATTCAGAACATGCCGGAAGAGCAGATTGGCGCGGTGTATTCGTCTGGGGACGGCACGTTTGCGCAGGTGAACTACGCGAAGGAGAACACGACGGGAGCGGCAGCGGCGTTCAACGGGCCGTCGTCGAGTGTGTTTATTTCGCGGAACCAGCTTTTGGCGGTGGCGGCGAGCCAGCAGGCGCACATGCTGACGGTGGTGGACAAGGCCAATAACAAGACCTACAGCCTGGGCTTACCCGGAGTGTACCGGGTGTCGATGAACCCTGGCGGCACGGTGGCGCTGGCGTTTGTGCAGAACTCGAACTATGCGTATTACCCGCGTCGCTTGCAGGCCAGCGAGTCGACGGCGCTGGCGGCGTATTACCAGGCGCATGCGACGTGGCCTGCGCCTTACGAGGATTGCGAGCCGAAGAACCTTCCGGCGATGTGCCTGGCGCAGATGCAGAGCCCGGACAATTTCAACGCGACGATCAATGCGTATTATGGAGCGGCGTTGAGCTTTGACCGACCGGTGAAGGCTGTGTGGTCAGCGGATGGATCGTCGGCGTATGTGCTGAGCTGCGGGCCGGAGTGCGGTGGCCATGCTTCGGGGGTGACGGTGATTCCGGTGGCTCCTCTGAATATTCAGAGCGGACAGCAGTCGGGTTCTTTGCCGACGCAGGCGACGATGACGACGATTGCGGTTCCGGGCGGAGCGAGCAATGCGCTGGTGGCGTCGACCACGCTGTATGTGTATGGCCAGCAGCAGCAGGCGGATGGACTTTGGGGCGGGTATCTGACGACGTTGGATATGGCCGCGAAGACGGCAGGGGCGGCGGTTTCGGTGAGCGATTCGGTTCCCGGACAGCCGACGAAGATGATCCTGGCCGATGACAACACGCTGTGGGTTGGCGGAGTGCGGTGCATCGAGGGCGAGCGTTACGCGAACGGGCAGTCGTATGGGTGCCTGACGATGTTCAACACGTCGACGAACTCGGTGACGATGCTGGAGCCATTTCAGGGCGACCTGACGGGCATCGCGGCGGTAACGAGCCTGCACAAGGTGTATGTAGCCGAGGGCGGTCAGATTTACATTTACAAGACCACCGATGGCTCGGCGATCAACAACTTCTATGTGACAGTGACCGGCACGGCGTCGGATGTGGCGTACATGGATGCGCTGACGGACGCGAACAACACAGACTACTAGCGATGGAGACCCCCGAGGCGAGTTCCGCGGTTGTGGATGTGCTGGCGATAGCCGCACACCGCGACGATGTGGAACAGACCTGCGGGGGAACGCTTTTGCGGATGAAAGCGCGGGGTCTGCGAACGGGGATTCTTGACCTGACACAGGGGGAAGCCGGGACGCGAGGGTCGGCTGCGGAGCGAGCGCAGGAAGCCTCGGATGCGGCGGCGATATTGGGTGTGAGTTGGCGCGAGGCGCTGGATTTGCCGGACGGCGCGGTGGCGAATACCCTGGAGAATCGGCTGAAGGTAGCACGGGTGATTCGGGAGTTGCGTCCGCGGGTGGTGATTCTGCCGTACTGGGAGGCGCGTCATCCCGACCACTCGACCTGCTCCACATTGGGATACGAGGCCTGTTTTGTGGCCGGGCTGGCGCGGTCAGGAGCCGGTGACGATCTGGGGAAGCATGCGCCACACCGGCCGTTCAAAATAGTCTACGCCAGTTTGTATGCGTATGTGCGACCAAGTTTTGTTGTGGACATCACTCTTTTCATTGAGCAGAGACATGCCTCGCTGATGGCGTACCGAAGCCAGTATGCGAACCAGGTGCGGGGCGGGGGGCTGTTTGTGGCGGAGGAAGAGATCCGGGAGCGGACGTTTGCCGAGGCACGGCACTATGGATTGCTGGCGGGTGTGAAGTACGGGGAGCCGTTTGTGCAGCGGGAGGTGGGGTTGGTGGACGACCTGACGCTGGTTCCAGTGCAGTCGATATGAGGGACAGGGACTTAGGCCTGGGGTGCTCTCCTCATTCAGCCTGGAAGGATTCGGAATGTGTGCGCGTATTTGCCTGGGGGTGAGACGGGCGCCTGGATCAGAAGACCTTGCGGTCCCCTCGACCATTTGAGATTTGATTGCGACCCGAGCAGTTCGACTTTTCCGATCTGGCGAGGGTAATTGCTCGAGTCTTCGGCGAGTGAAGTGATCAAAATCTTTCCGTCAGCAGGCCATCCGAGAGCGATGGCGTAGAGGGTGTCCCCCTTGGTGGTGAATCGAATGTCCGAGGAGCCAAACTTGAGGTGATCCAATTGATAGGCCCCAATCTTTGGAGCATGGATCGATGGACCTTCTCCGTAGACCTTCCATGGACGTGAGCCTTGGATTGCTTCGGAGTTGATCTTCTGCCAATCGATGAGTTCGCCTAGAAAGGCCATCTCATCGCTGTCCGGTTCACCGTGGCCCGGGAGTGGAATGTTGAGCAAGAGGTTTCCATTCTTGCTCACGATGTCCACGAACATGGGAATGATCGTAGAAGCTTTCTGATATCGGTGGTTTTCGAAGATAGAACGATCGTAATGCCAGGCGCCGATACACGCGTCGGTCTGCCAAGGCGCCTCCTGCAGCTTGTCTTCCATTGTCGCCTCGAAGTCGCGCGTCAGTGTGCCCCACACCGGCTCCGGAACGGTCTTCAGATTCAACACGGCTTCCAGACGACCGCCATGAGACTTCATATTCTTGTTGTAGTAGTAGGCCATGATTTGCGGCGCCAAGTCTGGAATCCCAAGCCAGACACCCAGATCCGGAGCCCACTGCCCGCCCGCGTCAAAATCGAATTGCGCGTTGTCGTCGAAATACAGCAAATCGGGGTTATAGCTGTCGATTACATCCTGCACCCGCAGCAGGAATTGCCTTGTGAATTCAGGGCACGGCGTGTTCTTCCGGTGTGGTTTGCCGTTGAGCATTTGAGGGTCCATGCCTTCCCACCATTTCCCCTTGCCGTCCGCGATGGTTTGGATGCCATCGTAAGGAACTCCTGCAAGCGGCCCAGTGGTGTCACTTTTATAGCGCACCGGCAGAAACTCGTCCCAAACCCGGCCCGGAGTTCCGTGATGACTGACGCCAAATCGCAATCCGTGGGCACGCGCAACCTTGGCCCAGGTTCCTACGATGTCACGCTTTGGACCTACCTCGAGACTGTTCCATGGCTGGTGCTTTGAATTCCAGCAATCGAAATTGTCGTGATGGGTGGCCAGGGCGACGAAATACCCGGCGCCTGCGCTTTTGTAGAGCTTGATCAGGGCTTCGGGGTCCCACATTTCGGCCTTCCAGAGATGGCAGATGTCCTTGTACCCGAACTGTGAGGGGTGCCCGTATGTTTTTAGATGAAACTCGTATTGTGGCGTGCCCTGAATATACATATTGCGCGCGTACCAGTCTCCGTCCTCCGGGACGCACTGAGGGCTCCAGTGCGCCCATATACCGAGCTTTGCGTCGCGATACCAATCTGGACACTGGTATGACTTGAGCGACTCCCAGTCTGGCTGAAAAGGTCCATTCGAGGGTTGTCCTCCAAACATCTGGGGATAACCTGATTTCGCCAATGCGGCCCAAGCGAAGGCTGATGCGCTGGTTGACAAGAAAGATCTGCGGTTCACGATTTGTATCGCCTCCAATGCCTTTCGCTGCATATCACCGTCACTCAAGACTCATCGGGCCCAAGCCATACCGGGGCTCCCTGATGCGTCAGCAGTTGGCTCTATCACCCTACGTCAACTGACCCTTCGAGACCGATCCGTTGCACATCTCATATCCGTAGGTCGTGCCGTCATCCTGGAAGGAGGTGAATGCGGGTGGCCGACCGTTCTTGCTTTTTCTCCAAGTTACCACGAAGTTGGGTGCCCTCCGACCCTATCGACGGGCGCCCGCATTTGTGACTGGGGTAAGTATGCGCCACCCGCCTGCCAGCTGGATTGAGCGGCGCTCGATTGAGGTTTTCTAGTGGGTTGAGGACGGGGGTTGGTGGGAATTGGGGGAATGGGCCTAACTACCGGTCGGCGGTATAGTCTAATGCTTGTTTCCGGAGATGTATCCGGGCTGTGTTCAGCTTTGTTTTCAGGAGAATTGTGTGTTGCTTCGTCATTGGTTGGTGGGAGTGGTGTGTTGTTTGGGTTTGGGCGCGGGTTGGGCGCAGGGAAGTGGCGGGTCTGGTGGAAACGGGCCGGTGACCACGCTGCAGGCCGAGTCGCGGGCGGTGGTGGTGGATGTGGTGGTGACCAAAGGCGACGGGCAGCCGGTGACAGGGCTGAAGAAGGCTGATTTTGGGCTGACGGAGGATGGCAAGGGGCAGGCGATCAATTTTTTTGAGGAGCACGCGAACGCTCCGGTGGCTGCGCCGGTGACGCCGCTGAGGCCGGGGCCGAATGTCTTTACGCCGCGGCAGTTGGCTGCTCCGGGAGCGGCGATGAACCTGGTGCTGCTGGACGGGATCAACACGCCGAAGGCGGATCAGACGCTGGTGGTGGAGCGGCTGATCAAGTTCGTAAAGGGGATGCCAGAGGGGACGCCGCTGGCGATTTTCTCAATGGGCGCGGAGCTGCACCTGGTGCAGGGGTTTACCAGCGACAGGGCGGTGCTGCTGGAGGCGCTGGAGGGGCAGAAGAGCGTGCTTTGGGCGCGGCATGTGGCTGGCGAGCGGAGCGCGAACAGCGCGAGCGACGACAAGGTGGACAAGGAGATTACGCAGGAGATGACGGCTCCGTCGCAGTCGGCTGCGGTCAATGAGCAGGTGATTCAGAACGGGATGGTGGGCGGAGTGGAGCGGAGCCAGGCGCAGCAGCGGGAGCTGCAGGCGGCGGCGACGGCGGGCGATGCGCTGACGGATTTGCGGATGCTGTCGCTGTTTTTGGCGCGTGTGCCGGGGCGGAAGAACCTGATCTGGTTTGCGAGCAATTTTCCGAACGGGATTGTGACCCTTGTGGACCAGAGCGACGACGCACGGGACGATATGCGGAGCCGTGTGCAGAAGGCCGGGGAAGCGTCGAGGTCGGCGAGGACGGGTTCGCAGAGCCTGGCGCTGAAGGAGATTGCGGATTTGCTGGCGCTGTCGCGGGTGGTGATTTACCCGGTGGATGCGCGCGGGATCAACGGGCAGACGTGGATGGATGCGGGCAATGGGTCGGGGATGTCGTTTGGGGAAATGCAGGCGGAGAACGATGCGTCCGGGGCAGCGTATACGGCGATGGCGCAGTGGGCGGATGCGACGGGCGGGGCGGTGATTCGCGACAACTTTATGGATGTGGCGATGGCGCGGGCGGTCGACGATGGGTCGCACTACTACACGCTGAGCTATACGCCGGGCAACGAGAAGATGGATGGGAAGTTTCGCCGGATACGGGTGAAGCTGGCCGAGGGTGGATATCACCTGGAGTACCGGCCGGGGTATTACGCGCTGGGGACACTGCACGGGCCACAGGAGGGGAAGGCTGATCCGCTTCAGGCGCTGTTGCTGCGGGGGATGCCGGGGCACGGGGATGTGCCGTTTGAGGTGAACTTTACCCAGGCGAAGCCGCAACCGGCGGCTGGTGCGGCGAAGGCGGGCGGCAATGGGAAGCTGACGGGCGCGACAACCAGGTATAACGCGGATTTTGTCATCCACTGGAAGGACGAGAAGTCGCCTGCGGAGGTGAAGCAGGACGCGGATCAGGACTGGAGCCCGGGCGCGAACGAGGCCAGAGTCATGGCTGTGGCGCATCGGGACCGGTTGCAGGTGGAGGTGTTTGCCTATGACCACGAAGGAGTTGCGCTCAACTGGGTGGGTGGCGCGCTGGGTGTGGAAGCGACAGCGGCCAACTACGACCGGCTGGTGAAGAACGGAGTAGCGGCGCACATGGTGCTGGATATTCCGGCGGGGGATGTGTACCTGGCGGCTGGGGTGTACGACTGGGCGACAGGCAAGTCTGGGACGCTGGAGATTCCGGTGAGCAGTTTGAGGGCGGCGCAGTAGTGGAGGGGTCTGGATGCTGAAGCGATGTTTGGTTTTTGGATTGCTGAGCGGTTTCGCCGGGGCAGGGTTGGCGCAGAGCACGAGCGGGGATGGGACGGCGCCGATCACGACATTGCAGGCGGATACGCGGGCTGTGCTGGTGGATGTAGTGGTGACGAAGGGCAACGGGGAGCCGGTGACGGGGCTGACGAAGAGCGATTTTGCGGTGGCCGAGGACGGCAAGGTGCAGACCGTGCTGTCGTTTGATGAGCATGTGCCGCGCGGGGTGAAGGCGGTGACACTACCGGCGATGCCGCCGGATGTGTTTACGAATGTGCCGTCGGCACCGGCAGCCGATGCGCTGACGGTTATTTTGCTGGATGGGCTGAATACGCCGCAGCAGGACCAGAGCTATGTGCGGGACCAGATACTTGCGTTCTTGAAGGCGACGCCGGGGGATGCTCCGGTGGCGCTGTTTACGCTGGGAGACCGGCTGCGGCTGGTGCTGGGGTTCAACGGGAGCCGGGCGGATCTGATTGCGGCGATTGAGGACAAGAAGACGGGCGTGGGGCCGCAGAAGACGTATGTTTCCCGGTCTCCGCAGGACGCGCTGGACGAGCAGGAGCACATTGCCAAGATGCAGATGATGCTGGGCGGCTTTGGGCGGTCGACGGCGGGAGTGGCGAGCGCGCGGTTTTCCGAGGAAGAGATGAAAGGGTTCAACCGCGAGTTGAAGACGGAGATGACGGTGGAGGCGCTGCAGAACCTGGCGCGGTACCTGGCGAAGATCGCGGGGCGGAAGAACCTGATCTGGTTTGCGACGGAGTTTCCGCTGCAGTTTTTCCCGAGCATGAATTCCAAAGGGATGTATGACCTGGGGGTGCTGAACAACGGGATGAAGCAGGTGGCGGATTTGCTGACGGTGTCGCGGGTGGCGATATACCCGGTGGGCGCGCACGGGATGGACACGCGGAACTGGATGGAGGGGGATAACGCGGGGTCTGGCGGGAGGCCCTCGGCCGGTGGCGCACTGATGGGAGACCTGAAGCAGGGGGACGCGGAGAGCGAGGCGAATACGTCGGCGATGACGGAGCTGGCGCAGGAGACCGGCGGGGAGATGATCCACAACACGAACGACATGGTGGGTGCGATGCGGCGCGCGATCGACAACGGGACGCACTACTACACGCTGAGCTATTCGCCGACGAATGCGAAGATGGACGGGCAGTTGCGGTCGATCCAGTTGAAGATGACCTCGGGACGGTACAAGCTGAGCTATAGGCACGGGTATTATGCGTTTGACGACGCGACGCCGCGGCCGAAGCAGGATTCGGTCGCGGTGGCGCGGGCGGCACTGGCGGTGGCGAGGGAGGAGACGACGGCCTCGGCGCTGAAGCTGGCTCCTCCGGCGTTGCTGCCTTTGTTGCAGCATGGGTCGCCGAGCTCGACGCAGATTTTGTACGGGCTGCGGGTGGCTCGGTCTCCGGCGCAACCGGCGGCCGGGGCGAAGCTGGCCGGGGCAAATGGGAAGCTGACGGGGCCGGTGACGCGGTACACGCTGGACTTCATGATTCGGTGGACGGATGTACGACTGACGAAGGCAGCGGACGGGAGCCGGACGGGGCAGATCGACGTGCAGATGATTGCGTACGACGCGGACGGCAAGGCGCTGAACTGGACGGGGAGCTCGATGGGGATGCACCTGACGCCATCGCTGTTCGAGGCGATCGAGCGGTCAGGGATTCCGGCGCACCTGGAGATTGACGTGCCGGCCAATGCGGCGAGCTTTGCGACCGGGGTGTATGACTGGAATTCGGGGAAGGCGGGGACACTGGAAGTGGAGCGGGGGAAGGTGGTGGCGGTAAGCGCAGCTGGAGCTGGGCAGTAGGGTGGGCAGCGGTTCTCCGCCGCGGCGGGACGGGGTAGTCACCGGGAGTGAGATGGCGGGCTGGGGAGCCCTAGCCTTCGAGCTTGTAGCGGGTTTCGGCGAGGCGGTATAGGCGACGCCAGACGAGGCGGTTCATGGTGACGACGATGACCGAGATGAGGATGGTGGCGAGCAGGAGGATGGGGAAGCGGCCGGAGTCTGTGGCGGATTGGATGGCTGAGCCGAGGCCGATGGTCTGGAGGGTATGGCCTTTGAGGTGGGAGTATTCGGCCATGACGGAGGCGTTCCATGCTCCACCGGAGGCAGTGACCATGCCGGTGATGAGGAAGGGGAAGATGCCGGGGAGGATGAGGGTGGTCCAGCGCTGCCAGCGGGTGAAGCGGTAGAGGGATGCTGCTTCGCGGAGGTCTGAGGGGATGGACATGGCTCCGGCGATGACGTTGAAGAGGATGTACCACTGTGTGCCGAGGAGCATGAGGGCAACTGAGCCGATGCCGAGTCCGCCGCCGAGCTGGACGAGTCCCATGAGAAGGATGGGGTAGAAGGCGGAGGCGGGGACGGAGGCTGCGACCTGGGCGATGGGCTGGACGACGCGGGCGAGTTTGGGGTTGAATCCGATGGCGACGCCGACGGGGATGGTCCAGAGGGCGGAGATGACGAGGGATGCGTTGACGCGGAGGAAGGTGGCTCCGGCGCCGAAGAACAGGAGCCGGAGGTCGGCCCAAGTGACGCCCTGGAGCATGAGGATGGCGCGGGACGCTCCCCAAAGGATGAGTGCTGCGGCGGCAATGGCGAGGATCCAGAGGCTCGGGGAGTTCTTGGTTTGTGCGGTGTCCTGGTCGATGGGCTGGACAATGCGGCAGGCGCGGGTGCGGGCCATGTAGCGGTAGATGGGCTCTTCGATGCTGTTCCAGACGCGGCCGGGGAGGGTGCGGAGGACTGTGGATTGGCGGAGGAGTTCTAGGATGGGCGAGGTAACGCGGTCGGCGGACTCGACCTGCTCGAACTTGAATTTGTCGCTCCAGACGATGAGCGGCCGCCAGAGGAGCTGGTCGGTGGCGACGACGATGAGGATGACGACGGCGATGCCGCTGAGGAGAGCTTTGACGTCGCCGGAGTCGGTGGCGGTCTGAATGTAGCTGCCGAGGCCGGGGAGCTGGAAGTTTCGTGTGCCCATGGTGAACATTTCACAGAGCATGAGGGCGAACCACCCGCCGGCGACCGAGACGATGGAGTTCCAGACGAGGCCGATGGTGGCGTAGGGGAGTTCGAGCTGCCAGAAGCGCTGCCAGGCTGAGTAGCGGAAGACGCTGGAGGCCTCGACCATTTCACGGGGGATGGATTTGAGGGAGGAGTAAAAGCTGAAGGCGAGGTTCCAGACCTGTCCGGTGAAGATGAGCAGGATGACGCCCATTTCAATGCCGAGCTGATGGCCGGGAATGAGGGCGACCATTCCGAGGACCACGGGTGGGAGGAAGCTGAGGACGGGGATGGACTGGAGGATGTCGAGGACGGCGACCATCCAGGCCTCAACGCGCGGGTTGTAGGCGGCGGTGTAGCCGTAGGTGATGGCAAATATGAGGCTTAGCAGGTAGGCGATGCTCATGCGCACCATGGAGTAGAGGGCGTAGACGGGCAGCGCAGAGACGGAGTGGGAGATGGGGACGACGGGGATGGGAGTGCCCATCCAGTAGGTGCCCATGTGGACGATGGCGAAAAAGACGGCGAGGCCGAAGGTGCCGATGGCGAGGTCGATGAGGAAGGTCCAGTGCCGGACGGTGACCAGGGAGCGGGCGAGGGGGTGTACGGGTTTGGTGGCGAGGCTGGGGCTCATTCCGCCTCCTCATTGGAGGCGACCTCTTCCTCGACCTCAGGAAGGATGAAGCGCCGGCGGGAGGCGTCAAAGTCGAAGAGCTCGGCGTAACGGCCCCAGTTGACGGCGGTTTCGATCTGACGGAGGGACTCGTCGTCGGAGAATTGTTCGTCGAGCATGTCGAGGAAGAACTCTTCGGGGACGGTGTGGTCGGATTTGTGTTCGAGTGCGCGGCGGATCTGGCGGAGGAGGAGTACGTTTTCGAGGGCGGCTTCGCGGAAGAGTTCCTTTTGGTGGAGGATTTCCGAGTTGGCGTAGGCGGAGCCGGCGGGGGTGATGGAGGCGTCGCCTTCTTCGATATTGAGGAAGCCGAGGAGTTGGGCGGCATCGACGATGGGGAGCAGGTCGTCGATTTCAAAGGCGAGATCATCGGCGAGGCGGTAGATGTCGTCGCGTCCGCCCTTGTCGATGAGTAGTTCGAGGAGACCGGCGACGCCGCCGGGACGAGCGTGGGGGAGCTCCTGGTAGTGCATGAGGCGCTGGTCGCGGGGGATTTTGCCGGTGGTTTGGTCGGGGGCTGCGGTGGGGGCGACTTCCGGCCGGGTGAGGACCTTGTAGATGTAATCGACGAGGTTGGTGAAGGGCTCGGATTTGCGGTCGCGGGGCTGGGGGAGCTGAACCTTGAAGTCGGTGCGGATGTGGCCGGGGTTGCGGCCGAGGACGATGATGCGGTCGGCGAGCAGGACTGCCTCCTCAATGTTGTGGGTGACGAGGAAGACGGCCTTTGTGGGCATGGTTTTGTTGGCCCAGAGTTCGAGGAGTTCGGAGCGGAGGTTTTCCGCAGTGAGGACGTCGAGTGCGGAAAAGGGCTCGTCCATGAAGAGGACTTCGGGCTCGACGACGAGGGCGCGGGCGAAACCGACGCGCTGGCGCATGCCACCGGAGAGTTCCTTGGGATAGGCGGCTTCAAAGCCGTCGAGGCCGACTGTGTCGAGCATTTTGAGGCTGCGTTTGCGGCGTTCCTCGGGGTCGATGCCGCGGGCCTGCAGCGGTGCTTCGACATTCTCCTGAACGGTGAGCCAAGGGAACAGAGCGAAGGACTGGAAGACGATGGAGACGTTGATTTCGGCGTCAGCGATGGGTTTTTCGTGCCAGTAGACTTGTCCAGCGGAGGGTTTTGAGAGGCCGGAGAGCATACGGAGCATGGTGGATTTGCCGGAGCCGGAGGGTCCGAGTAGGGCGAGGATTTCGCCAGGAACGATGGAGAGATCGGTGGCGGAGATGACCTGGATGCGGTTCTGGCTGGGCTGTGCGTAGTATTTTTCGATGCGCTCGGCCCGGATGATGGGGGCGATTTGGGTAGTTTCCTGCATCAGGTATCTCCGGAGTTCTGCTGCCAGCGTGAGCTGTCTGGGCGATGCTGTTGAGTCTTGACAGTTTAAGGAAGACGGATGAGAGGAAGATGAACCTGTCTGCGAGGTTGCTGGAAAGGCGCCAGGATGCTGGTGTGGGGAATCAGAGACTCTTGCCTCAGGGTAACATTGCGGAAACGAGGGTGGGGCAGGAGAGGTTGCAGTGGAGCGTGAATTTTGCAATGGTAGAGAGAGGGAATTGAGAGTAAATTAGTCCCACTTTCACAATGAGAATGAGACAGGGCCCAGAAAGTGGTTGGGAGAGGTATGGCTGAGACAGAACAGAGGCGGAAAGTACTGATTGCCGACGACGAGCGGGTGATAGCCGATACGCTGGCGATGATTCTGAATCAGAGTGGATTTCAGGCTCAGGTGGCGTATACGGGAGAGCAGGCGGTGGAGATGGCGCAGCTATTTGCGCCGGATATGCTGATTTCCGATGTGATCATGGCGGGATTGAACGGGATAGATGCGGCGATCAAGATACGGGAGCTACTGCCGAAGGTGAAGATCCTGTTATTTTCCGGTCAGGCGGCTACGGCGGACCTGCTGGAGAAGGCGCGGGCGCGGGGATATGAGTTCGAGATTCTGGCGAAGCCGGTGCATCCGGGGGATTTGCTGGCACGGCTGCGGGGGTGATGGCAGCCTTCGGCTGCTTGGGACCAGGAAAAGGGACTGAGAGTGGAAGACGGCGGGTTAGCCATTGGGGCTGGCCCGATTTCTGTTTCTTGGGGCTGTTTTGGGAAGTCGGTGAGACGTGCGGGGGTGATCAGAGTTCGCGTCGGCCTTCCATGGCGCGGGCCATGGAGACTTCGTCGGCGTACTCGATGTCCGAGCCGGCAGGGACGCCGGTGGCGATGCGGGTGATTTTGACGCGGTGGGGGCGGAGGGCGGCGGCGAGCCAGGTGGCGGTGGCTTCTCCTTCGAGGGTGGGGCTGGTGGCGAGGATGATTTCATCGACTTCGCCGCGCTCGACGCGGGTGAGCAGGTTGGTGGTGCGGAGCTGGTCGGGACCGACGCCGTGGAGAGGCGAGAGGGTTCCGTGGAGGACGTGGTAGACGCCCTGATAGGCGCGGGTGCGTTCGACGGAGGCAATAGAGGTGGGCTCTTCGACGACGCAGACGAGACGCAGGTTGCGGGTGGGGCTGGTGCAGTAGGCGCAGGGGTCTACGTCGGTGACGTTGTTGCAGATGGAGCAGAGGCGGAGGCCGGCTTTGAGGGCGCGGACGGCGTCGGCGAGAGATTCGGCATCGGCGTCGGCGGAGCGCAGGATGTGGAAGGCATAGCGCTGGGCGCTCTTGGTGCCGACGCCGGGAAGCTTTTTGAGCTCTTCGATGAGTCGTGCCATGGGCTCGGCGTAGCGGGACATGGGGAAAGCTCCAGAGATCAGAAGTCAGAGATCAGAAGTTAGAGATCAGAGATCAGAAGTTAGAGATCAGAGATCAGAAGTCAGAGATCAGTTGGCGAAGTGGTCGGACGGGTGTTGGGCCACTGGGCGGCTAGTATCTTGACCGCTAGGATATGTTATCTCCCCGGTCCCCAAAAGCGAGGGACCGGGGGCACCCATATGTGGAATCTTTGATTCGCAGTTAAACGGTCACGGGACTAGACGGTGCGGTAGACGATGCCGGTAAAGGTGGCGGGTTTCATGAAGCCTTTGCCCCACTGGTCGTCGAACTGTGCGGTGGGGTTCTCGGCGAGGGTTTCCATCTCGGTTAGGCCTTTGGACTTGAGGGCGGCTATCTTGTCGCGGACGGCGACGAGCATGTCGTGGTAGCGCTGGAGGTCGGCCTTATTGCCGAGGGGGCCGTGGCCGGGGATGATTTTGGTTTGGGAGTTGGCGACGGTGAGTGCGGTGGCGGCTCCGGCGATCATGCCGTTGATGTTGCCGCCGGTGCCCTCGTCGATGAAGGGGTAGAAGCCGTTGAACCAGATGTCGCCGAGGTGGAGGACGTTGGCGTTGTGGAAGTGGATGTAGATGTCGGTGTCCGTGTGGGCCGGGGCGAAGTGGACGAGATCGAGCTGGTCGCCGTTGTGGAAGGCGTGGAGGGAGTCATCAAAGGTGACGACGGGCCAGGCGGCGGCGGGATAGGCCGGGAGCGAGATGCCGAGCAGTTTGACGGACTGAGGGGTGGAGAGGCGCTCGCGGGTTTTGGAGTGGGCGAAGATGGTGAATCCAGCCTGGTGCATGGCCTGGTTGCCGTCGGCGTGATCGACGTGCCAGTGGGTGTTGATGAGGGCGTCGAGGGGGTCGGCGGAGAGGGCCTTGAGGGCGTCGAGGATGCGGGGAGCGGCGGTGAGGTAGCTGGAGTCGATGAGGATTTTGCCGTCGGGTCCGATTTGGGCGGCCATGTTTCCGCCTGCGCCCTGGAGGAGGAAGAGGTTGTCGTAGAGTTTTGTGGTGGTGATGGGGGTAGTGAGGGCTGGGGCGCGCATGGCGGCGAGGGGATCAGGAGCCTGGGCGAAGATGCGGGCGGGGCTGGCGGCCATGGCTGCACCTGCGGCGGCGAGAGCGCCGGAGCGGAGGAAGGTGCGGCGAGTGGATGAGGGATGGGCGGGGAAGTGAGTCATGCGAGTGGCTCCGTTTTGAGAATAGTAAGGATTAGCCGAGGCCGGGGATGTTGAGTCCGCCGAGGATGCCCTGGACCTGATTTTTCATGGCTTCGTCGGCTTTGCGCTGGGCGTCGTTGATGGCGGCGACGATGAGGTCTTCGAGCATTTCGACGTCGGCCTGGTTGCTGGTGAGGCTGGTGACGGCTGAGGGGTCGATTTTGATTCCGAGGAGTTGCTTGTTGCCGTTCATGCGGGCGGTGACCGCTCCGCCACCGGAGGAGCCTTCGAGGATGGTGAGAGCGAGCTTGCGCTGCATCTCTTCCTTGACGTGGTTGGCCTGGGAGAGCATTTCCTGCATTTTGAGGGGATTGAACATGATGCGACTCCAACGCTGGGATTTGGATGACGGGCGGGGGCGAAGGGTGCGGATTTTTCGAGATGAGGGTTAGCCGCGGGGGCGGAGGTCGATGACGCTGACGATTTCAGCTTCAAAGAGGTCGAGGGCGCGGGTGACGAGGGGGTGGTTGCGGGCCTCGTTTTCAATGGAGCCGGCGGGGGCTGAGGCGCGGGAGGTTCCGGCGGGGGCGAGTCCTTCACCGGGGACGATGGCGAAGCGGGAGGGGTGGCCTGCCTGAACGAGCTCGCGGCGGATGATCTTTTCCGCTTCGGCATTGAAGGTGATGCGGATCATGGTGGGCTTTGCGGGAACTTCAATGCGGACGCTGCCGCCATCGGAGGACCAGCGTCCGGCGGCGATGATGACGGCGGCGCTGGAGTGGTTGTCGGCTTCGAGGGCTTTGACGACGGCGTCTGTGAGTGACGCGAGGCCGGCGGATGCTGTTGGGGCCGATTGCAGGGCTTCGGGAGTTGGTGCTTGAGGTTCGGGAGCCGGGGCAGCGGTGATGAGCGCCGGGGCTGGGAGCGGGGGAACGATGGATGGGCCCAGGCGAGGTTCCGGGAGCTGATCGGGTTGAGCTTCCGGGGAGCGGGCCAAAGCACCTTCGGTGACGGTTTCAGAGGCTGAGCCTTCGTAGTAGGGAGCGCTGCTGACTGCGAAGGGAGTGAGGGATGCTTCCTGGGTGGACGGGCGAGGCAGGGTTTGGGTTGGGGACGGGGTGCTGTCGCGTCGGGCGGAGGTGGTTGCGGGCTCCGCGTGCCGGGAGCCGGATGTGGCGAATGGCGAGAGCGAGGGCGCGGCCGGAGTTGGCGTGGCAGGGCGGACTGTGGGCGCAGATTGCCGGGCGGGTGCCGACAGGGTGCGGCGGCCCGTTTGCGAGGCGAGGCCGCTGAGGATTTCCTCGACTGGCAGGAGGCGCTGGGCGTGGACCATTTTCAACATGCCGAGTTCGAGGTGGAAGCGCTGCTCCTGGCGGTAGTTGAGCTCGTCGAAGGTGCGGAGGATGATCTGGAGGTTGCGGGTGAGCTCTTCTTCGGAGAAGAGCTGGGCGGTGCGTGCGGCGCGGTCGCGTTCGTCCTGGGCGACTTCGAGGAGCTGGGTGGTAGCGCCGCCGATTTTGGACATCAGGCAGTTGCGCAGGTAGCGGACCATTTGGCGGGCGATGGAGGTGGGGCTGTTGCCGGAGTTGAGCAGGCGGTTGAGGTGGTCCATGAGCTCGGCGCTTTGGCCGGCGGAGACGGCGTCGAGGAGCCGCTCAAAGACGGCGTTGGGGACGGTGCCCATGAGCTCGCGGATCTGGTCGACCTGGAGGACGGGGCGGCCGTTGACGAGGGGCGCGGAGGCGATGGCCTGGTCCATGATGGAGAGGGCGTCGCGCATGGAGCCGTCACCGGCCTCGGCCAGCAGGGCGAGGGCGGCGGGTTCGGCATCGATTTCTTCGCGGCCGGCGACCATGCGGAGCTGGGTGACGATGTCGTCGAACTTGACGGCGTGGAAGCTGAAGTGCTGGCAGCGGGAGCGGATGGTCTGGGGGATGCTTTCCGGCTCCGTGGTGGCCATCATGAAGATGGCCCAGTCGGGCGGCTCCTCGAGGGTTTTGAGGATGGCGTTGAAGGCGGCATCGGTGATCTGGTGAGCTTCATCGAGGAGGAATATTTTGTAGCGGTCGCGAGCGGGCCGGACGTTGGCCTGGGAGCAGATGGAGCGGACGTCGTCGATGCCTCGGTTGGAGGCAGCGTCAATTTCGATGAAGTCGAAGGAGTGGGTGGCCTGGGTATCGCCCTCAGCATTGCCGCCGGAGGAGATTTCGCGGCAACTGACGCAGTGGAGGCATGGCTCTACGGTGGGACGCTCGGGTGTACCGACTTCGGTGCGGCAGTCGAGGGCCATGGCGAGGATGCGGGCGATGGTGGTTTTGCCGATGCCGCGATGGCCGGAGAAGATGTAGCCGTGGGCGATGCGCTTCTGGGTGAGGGCATTGATGAGGGTGCGTGTGACATGGTCCTGGCCGGCGACGTCGGAGAAGCGTTGCGGACGGTATTTGCGTGCCAGAACCTGATAGCCCATAGCCGGATGGTCTCCCATGTGGATTGTATCGTTCTGGGGGCCGGGCGGGGGCTGGATTTGGCGTGGAAAACGAGGCGGTCAGGGGGTCGGGGTTGTGGCGGGGCCAGGTTTGGCGGTGGCTTTGCGTTTGCCGCGCCGTTTGAGGGGCTTCTTCTTTTTGGCTGCGGATTTTTTGGCGAGGAGCTTGCGCCGTTTGAGCTCCTGTGGAGAGTACATGGAGCCGCGGCATTTTTGGGAGCCGCAGTTGCAGGAGCAGGGGTCGTCGCCGCCGTCCCAGAGGCAGTAGTCGTAGGTGATTTCGTCGCCGGCGGGAATGGGGCGGCGGGCGACGATCCAGATGCGGCCGTCTTCCTCGATGGTTTCGCAGTTGCCCTGACAGCTGTGGTTGATGAACATGGCGGAGCAGAAACCGTCGATGACAAGATGTCCGTCGCCGAGTCCAAAGAGGTATGTGACGGGGTAGTCGACGTAGAGGGAATCGGCGATGTCTTTGGGGAGGCGCTGGCCGGAGTACTCGGCGACGCGCTGGCCTTTGCGGATGGCTGAGGTGGTGTAGCAGCCGGCGGCATGGATGGCGGAAGAGCGAACGACGAGAGCCATGATTCGGGCCGCGGCAGGGATGGGCCGGCCTTTCGGAGGGTTTAGGGGCGCGTGTAAGGAGATGGAGACTCGCGCGGTTCTGAGGGGCATCGTACCATAGAGGAAGGTAGCATCTGAAGGGGTTTGATTGAGGTCGAAGTTGGGCAGATTGGGGACAGTCCGAGGCATGAGGTTGGGCGCGGTGTTATTCGCGCTTGCGCTTTTTGGGGCGGGTTTGTGGGCGCAGAGCCCAGGTCAGAGCCCGAGTCCGGCGACGCCGGGGCAGGTTCCGAGTACTCCCGCGGCTGGGGGGAACGATAATCCGTTTCCTGGGGAGAGCTCGGAAGTGCCTGTTATCCCGGTGAGTTCGGGTGCGGCGGATACTGGAAACGAAGCCGGGGACACGGCACATCCGCAGCGGATGAGCGAAGTGGACTCGGGGACGGGCGCGGCGGTTGATCCGGATGGTGACCCGGTGCGGTCTCCGGATGGGATGGGGTTTACCGCGAGCGATGCGGGATTCAGTTCGAGCCGGTCGGGTTTGGAGGGCGGGGCAGCGGGGCCAGAGGTGGATACGGTGCCGGGACGTTCGACGAAGGCCAAGACGCGGGACCAGGTGGTGAAGGAAAACGTGGACGTGGGTGGATTCTACCTGGATCGGAAGAACTGGGCGGCGGCACTGTTGCGATTCCAGAGCGCGTACACGCTGGACTCGGAGAGCCCGGAAGCGGTGTATGGGCTGGCGGAGGCGGAGCGTCACCTGGAGCAGTGGGCGAAGGCGCGAGAGCACTACACGCTGTTTCTGGCCTATGACCCGGAGGGGCCGAAGTCGAAGGGGGCGCGGAAGGCGCTGGACCAGTTGGATAAGGAGCATCCCGCGGGTGTGAGTGAGAGTTCGGCGAAGCGTCCTTAGAGTCTGCGGACCGGTTAGAGTGGGTAGGGTAACAGGGTTTAAGTTACTTATGGATTAGTTACCTTTATGTCCTTTGTAACCATGGGATTATCTGTTTGAAAATAGGACAATATTTTCTGTTGAGATTGGATAGATTAGCTTATTCTCAAATCAATTGGAGAGTCGAACTCCAAAATCAGCAGAAGTAGGTCAAGGACTTTATGCACCCAGTTCTGAAGACCGAGCTTTCCGTGCTTTCTGAAGAGATTCGTGGCGTGAGCCAGAGCGAAGCCCAGGTGAATCCGTTGCCGGGGTTAGGCCGTTGGAGTGCTCAGGAAGTGATTGAGCATCTGATACTGACCTACGAGATGACGATGGAGGAGCTGAACCGGCAGTTTGCGCGGGGACGGGCGCTGCGTCGGAAGCGTGGTCCGCTGGAGGTTTTCCTGCGGTTGCAGACGATTGGGCTGGGATATTTACCAGAGGGAGTTCCGGCGATGTTGCGGGTGAGGCCGCAGCATTCTCGTGCTCAGGGGGGTGCCTTGCTGGCGGAACGGCTTTTGAGCAAGGGGGAAGAGATGGATGCGCTTCTGGTGCAGGCGCGTCAGAAGTTTGGGATTCAGCCCTGCGCGGCGCACCCATTTTATGGTGGATTGCGAGTGGATGAGTGGCGTCGTTACCACGCGATTCATGCACGACACCATCTGAAGCAGTTGTGTGGCGCGATTGCGTTTGCGCGTTCGCACGAGGCGAGGGGGCCGCTTGTGATCAATGGATTGCGGGAAGGCCATCTGGTAAGTTAGCGGGGCAGCTGAAGCTATGGGAGGAAGATGGCGGCCCAGAAGCGGAAGAGCCAGAGCGGGAAGAACAACTCAAGACAGGCAGCCAGGCATAGGAAGGACCCGAGCGGGAGGGGCATTTGCGCCCACTGGCCTGGGTTTTGGCGTGTTCGGGTGAAGGCGATCCAGAGGATGGCGGTGATGGCTGCGGCGAAGATGGCTGCGGCGAAGGTTTCGAGAGCGGGTGCAATGCCGAGCCATACGCCGAGCATGGCCATGAGCTTTGCGTCGCCAAGGCCGATGCCTTCGCGGCGGCGAACGAGCCAGTAGGCGAGGCTGATGGCGAGGATGAGTGCGGCGGGAGCGAGGATGGCGATGGCCGATGAGGCGAGACAGTCGAGAAGGTTGAAAGGCTGGGCAGGGCTGACGGCGGCCCAGCTGCGCAGGAAGTTGAAGAGGATGCCGAGAGCGATGGCGGGGTAGGTGAGGCGGTCGGGGAGCCAGAAGTGTTCGGCGTCGAGGGTGGCGAGGGCGACGAGAAGCCAGGCGAAGAGGCCGTAGCCGAGGAGGGTGGTGACGAACCAGAGAGTGGGTTGGGCGGCGGACGGAGGCGGGGCTGAGGTGTGTAGCCAGAGGGCGGCCCAAAGGAAGGCGACGGAGAACTCGATGAGGGGATAGCGCCAGGAGATGGGGGAGTGGCAACTGCGGCAACGGCCGCGGAGGACGAGCCAGCTGAGGAGGGGGATATTCTCCCACCAGGCGAGGGCGTGGGGGCAGTTGCGGCAGTGGGAGCTGGGGTGGACGACGCTTTCGCCGTGGGGCCAGCGGGTGAGGCAGACGTTGAGGAAGCTGCCGAAGGCGAGGCCGAAGAGTGCGCTGAAGACGAGGCCGAGCCAGCGCATGAGCGAGAGGAAGGGTGCGGCGGTGTCGGGAGGCAGAGGGCTCATGCGGTTGTCTTGAAGAGGGGACGAATATCGAGGCTGGAGCGCTCAGAGGGAGCGTCGGAGGCCTGTTGGCAGGTTACAGTATTCTCATGGAGTCAAGCCCAGAGATCAGTTTGGAGTTGGCGTTGGATCTGCCGGAGAAGGCGGAGGCAGCGCGTTTGTTTGCCGAGTCGGCGGGGATCATGGCGCGGTTGCGGGGGCCTGGCGGCTGCCCATGGGATCGCGAGCAGAGCTTTGATACGATTCGCAAACATACATTGGAAGAGACCTACGAGGTACTGGACGCGATTGAGCGGCGGGACTGGCCGCACCTGGCCGAAGAGCTGGGCGATTTGCTGCTGCAGGTGCTGTTTTATGCGGAGATGGGCAGCGAACTGGGCGAGGGTCGGTTTTCAATTGAGGATGTGCTGGGTGAGCTTAACCGGAAACTGATACGGCGGCATCCGCATGTGTTTGGGGCGGAGGCATCGGCCGGGGCGGGGAACCGGGCTGTGGTGGATGCCGCGGTGGATGGGTCGTCGGAGCGGGTGCTGGCGAACTGGGAGGCGATCAAGAAGGCGGAGAAGAAGACGCGTGTGGAGGCTTCGCTGTTGGATGGGGTGCAGCGGGGGCAGCCGGCGTTGGCCGAGGCGGCGAAGATTGGTTCAAAGGCGGCCAAGGTGGGGTTTGACTGGCCGGACTGGCGGAATCTGCTGGACAAGCTGGACGAAGAAACGGCGGAGCTGGTGGTGGAGGCGGAAGCCGTGGCCGCGGAGCCGGAGCGTCAGGCTGCGGTGGAGGCTGAGCTGGGGGATCTGCTGTTTACGGTGGTGAACCTGGGGCGGCACCTGAGCGTGGACGCGGAGATGGCGCTTCGCGGAACGAATCTGCGGTTCCGGAAGCGATTCCGGGCTATGGAAGAAGCGACGAGCCGTCCGTTGGGTGAGTTGAAGCCGGAGGAGCTGGAGGCGCTGTGGGTGGGCGCGAAGAAGAAGCTGTCGGAGGAGAGTCGATGATTGTGATTCGCGCCTGCAAGGGGCTGGAGGAGTTGCAGGCCTGTGTGGATCTGGAGACAGAGGTTTGGGGATACAACGACGGGGATGTGATTCCGCGGCGGGCGTTTCTGGTAGCGCAGAAGATTGGCGGTCAGGTAATTGGCGCGTTCGACACGAGCCTGCCGGGCGCGCCGGAGCAGGGCAATGCGGGGTCGATGGTGGGTTTCGCGTTTTCTTGGCCGGGCGTGAAGACGGGCGCTGAGAGCCGGACTGGTGAGCCGGAGATTTATCTGCACTCGCACATGCTGGCGGTGCGGGAGAGCTACCGGAACCAGAGGATTGGGCGGCAGTTGAAGCTGGTGCAGCGGGAAGAGGCGCTGGGGCGCGGGATTCGGCGGATGGAATGGACGTTTGACCCGCTGGAGATCAAGAACGCGTTCCTGAATATCAGCAAGCTGGGGGCGGTGATTCGGCGGTATGAGGAGAATTTCTATGGTGTATCCTCATCTCGATTGCAAGGCGGGTTGCCTACGGACCGATTGGTGGCGGAGTGGTGGCTGGACAGTGAGCGTGTGAAGGCTGCCGTGGCGGGAGTTGCGCCGAGCAGTGTTGACGGGGATGCGCGGGAGATTGTGGTGCCTGCCGCGGTGTACGGCTGGAAGGCGTACGACGTGGAGCGGCACAAGGCGGAAGCGGTGCAGACGGAGAATCGGGAGCGGTTTCTGAAGGCGTTTGGCGAGGGGCTGGCGGTGGTGGCCTTTACGCGGGATTTGGACGGGAACGGGACGTATCGTCTGGGCCGCTGGAGTGATCCGGGAACGGCTTAGGGCGGATTTTAACGAGGCAGAATAGAGGACCGATGAAGATTGACGAGATTGTTCTTCGCGAATTGAATTTGCGGCTGGTGCGGCCATTTCAGACGAGCTTTGGTGTGACACGGGACCGGCGTGTGGTGCTGGCGGAGATTCACTCCGAGGGGTTGATTGGTTGGGGCGAGTGCACGGCTGGGGAGCATCCGCACTTCAGCGAGGAGTCTGTGGACAGCTGCTGGCAGGTGATTGTGGACGAGCTGGGGCCGACGCTGCTGCGGCATGAGCCGGAGAATGGCGGGGAGTGTCCGCGAATTTTCGGCCTGGTGCGGGGGAACCGGATGGCCAAGGCGACGCTGGAGAATGCGATCTGGGATATTGAGGCGCAGCGCGCCGGTGTACCGCTGAGCGATTTACTGGGCGGAGTGCGGGAGAAGATTCCGTGCGGGGTTTCGATCGGGATTCAGGCATCGATTTCGGAACTGCTGGAAGTGATTGAGCGGGAGGTTGCGGCCGGTTACCAGCGGATCAAGCTGAAATGCAAACCGGGTTGGGACATGGAGGTTTTCGAGAAGGTTCGGCACCGGTTCCCGGGGATTACGCTGAGCTGCGATGCGAACTCTGCGTACCGGCTGCGGGATGCGGACCATCTGGCGGCCTTTGACGCGTTTGACCTGCTGATGGTGGAGCAGCCGCTCTGGTATGACGATTTCTATTACCACTCGATGCTGCAGAAGCGGCTGGACACGGCGATCTGCCTGGATGAGTCGATCCGGAACCGGCGGGATGCGCTGGCGGCAATCGAGATGGAGTCATGCCGGATTATCAATATCAAACTGGGGCGCGTTGGGGGATTTTCCGAGGCGATTGCGGTGCATAATGCGGCGTATGAGCGGGGGATTCCGGTGTGGTGCGGAGGGATGCTGGAGTCGGGCATTGGGCGCTCGCACAACATTGCGCTTTCGACGCTGGCGAACTTCAGCTTGCCGGGGGATGTTTCGGCCTCGAAGCGTTACTGGGCCGAGGATATCATTGAGCCGGAAGTGACGGTGTCGGCGACGGGCGAGATTGCGATCAGCCAGGAGCCAGGGCGCGGGTATGCGGTGAAGACGGAGCTGATTGAGCGTCTGACGGTGCGCAAGGAGCATCTGCGGGCCCATGCCGTGGTGGGGTAACTGGCGGGAAGCCGGAGGAGCGATCGGGAGATGGAGGTCCGGGGGATGGACGCTTGCAAGGGATTGCTCCGTTGTTATATAGCTGAAATTACCCTTATGTCTCGTTTCGCCGGTGTGTTGTGCGCAATGTTCGTTGTAGTTCTGCTGAGCGGTTGCCGCGGGCTTGAGAGCCACGATGTCCTGCTGCAGACGGTGGCCAATGCGAGCCACACGCGGCGAGCGACGATGATCCAGCGACAGTATGTGATTGACGGGCGAGTGGAGAATTCGCCGCCGGTGACGTATGTGCTGCTGAGCGATGACCATGGTGATCCGAGCTACCCGTCGGGGGTGGATTTTCCGGCCGATCAGGTGGTGATGAAGCCGACGCACTGCGGGCGGCTGACGCTGGAATGGAACGGGGACCAGGACCTGATGATTGTGTGCGAGAGCTGCGGTCTGTCGATGGCCGCAGTTGGACAGCATGCCGATCAGTTGGGGATGACGAAGATCGAATATGAGGGATTCCCCGAGTCTTCGTCATGGGAGACGGCGCGGTAACCGGGTCGGTAAAGGTGCCGGAGCGGGGAACTGTGGGATTTGAAGAGATAGATTGAGATTATTTGGGAGCGGGTTCGGCCTGGAGCAGGCGGATGGCCTGCTGGTATCCCATGGATGACGGAACCGGTGCGTAGCTGGAGATGTCGAGCCTGGTGTCGAGCTTCCAGGTCTTGATGAGCAGGCGGGCGTTCATGACGAGGACCATGCGCGTGGTGCGCCACTGGTGGTTGCCGACGTCGGCCTGGTCGAGCTCGAGCGTGCCGCCCTGTTCGAGTTTTCCGAGGATTCCGCCGAGATAATCGACGTCGTGGAGCCGCTTGCCCTGGAGGTGCGTGACGCGCTGCTGTGCGACGTCGATCCAGAGTTCTCCGGCCATGGCTTTGAGGGCCTGCGACTCGAGGTCGGGCGGGTCGAAGCTGGGGTTGGGCTGGAAGGTGAGCCGGTAGCTGGGACCTTGCGGGGTGTCGATGGTGCCGGCGAAGGTGTAGAGGAAGGCCTGGGGCAGTGCGCGGAGGATTTTGCGGGCGTGCTCGGCGTCGCCCTGCTCGCGCTCCTGGCGGTGCTTTTGCTGGCTGGGGTCGGAGAGCAGTGTGCTGAGTCGTGCCTGTTCCTTTTCAGCATCGTCTGGGCTTAGCGGGGAGTTGTTGATGGCGATGAGGCGGGCGACGTCTCCGTCGCGTGTTTCGACGATGAGTTTGGCGCTGGAGATGCGCGGGCTGGTTTTGCGCAGGAGATAGCGCATGGGGTGGCTGGTGTCCTGGGTGGCATCGATTTCGGTATGCAGGACGCGCTGGACGAGGTCCTGGGCCTGGGCATTGGAGAGGTTCGGGGGCGTGTTGGCGGGGCGTGCGAAGAGCAGGGTGGGCAGGGACAAGAGCAGCGCGAGGTAAGCTGGGCGGAAGCGTCGCGGGAATGGGGAGAAGGGAATGGCCGTGTGCTCCTGTGGTGCGCTGCTTATGAGTTAGACGCGAGGATTTGGGCTGGGTCGCAAGAGTCTGGAGAATTTGGAGGTTCGGCTGGGGTGATTTTATCCGAAGTGGTACGGGGAGTTGGCCAGGATGGGAGGGTGTGTTTGTCAGGGGGGAGCCATGTTGTTATAGTGCGGGCAGGGTCCCGCGAGTGGGCCCGCCGAAAAAGGACGGATCGATGGCAGTGGAAAATGCACCGGCACGAATTGGGAAGACGATTCTGATTCGTGGAGAAGTGAAGGGCAGCGAAGATTTGTATGTGGACGGACGCGTGGAAGGCACGATCAGCCTGAGCGAAAGCCGTTTGACGATAGGGCCGAACGCGGTACTGGCCGCGGACGTGAGCGCCCGGGATGTGCTGGTGCAGGGCACGGTGCATGGCAATATTGTGGCCAGCGGGCGTCTGGAGTTGCGAGCGGGCAGCCAGGTGACGGGCGATGTGCGAGCGGCGCGGCTTGCAGTGGAAGACAATGCTGTGTTTCGCGGCAAGGTGGACTTGTCGCAGGCTCCGGCGAAGGCAGCTGAGGCGGGAGCCACGGAGCGCGAGGCAGAGTAAGAGGGAGTTCGGAGGCAGTTGGAATGCTGGGAAGGTTGTTTGATCGGCAGCCGTCGCGGGCGGTTGTGCCCACCGGCCCTGGGCTGAGTGGTCCCCGGTTTACCCGCCATTCCGGCGGGTGGGGCATTCTGCGGAAGCGATTGCTGGCGGAGCAGGGGATACGTGTGCTGGATGTGGGCGCGACATCGGCGGCGAACATCAACCTGCTGACGGGCATGGGCCAGAGTGTGTACATGGCGGACCTGATTCACGATGCGTACTCGCATGACTGGAAGTCTGGCGAGGACGAAGACGGGAACGCGATATGGGACGTGGAAGGGTTTCGAGGTCAGAATCTGGATTTTTCCGGGCGGAAGTTTGGGATGGTTCTGCTGTGGACGGCGCTGGACTATCTGCCGGAGGCGTTTGTAGCGCCGGTGGTGGATGGGTTGTATGAGGCGATGGAGCCGGGAGGGCAGTTGTTTGCGTTGTTCAATCTGAAGATGCAGCCGGAAGAAGCGCCCCAGTACCGGTTTCACCTGACGCTGAGCGATGATGTGGAGTTGCAACTGGCGCAGCCGATCCCGCTGCAGCGGGCACTGACGAACCGGAAGATTGAGAAGCTGTTTCAGAAATGGTCGGGTATGAGGCAGTTCCTGGCCAAAGACGGGGTTTCTGAGGCAATCATGACCCGGTGAAGGTGGCCCGGCGCGAGTTTATGCCCTGGGATTGAGGAGAATGCGATGAGTTTGCTGAAGGGAACGCGTGTGACGTGGCTGGGCCATGCCACGGTGCTGGTGGTAACGGCAAAGGGAACGACGATTCTGATCGACCCGTTTATTGAGCACAATCCGAAGTATCCTAAGGGGTTTTCTCTGCCGGACAAGATTGACTATGTGCTGCTGACGCATGGCCATGTGGATCATACGGCGGACACGGTTCCGGTGGCGGCGACGCATGGAGCGACAGTGGTGGCGATCTACGAGTTGGCGCTGTATATGCAGGGCAAGGGAGTGGCTTCGACGATTGGGATGAACATTGGCGGTACGGTGAAACTGGACGACGTTGCCGTGACGATGACGGTGGCGCATCACTCGTCGAGTTTGCAGGTGGCCGACGGTTTTGTGTACCTTGGCGAGCCTGCCGGGTATGTGTTGACGATCGACGAGGGCCCAGTGCTGTACCACGCAGGAGATACCGCGGTGTTTGGGGATATGGCGCTGATTCGGGAGCTGTACGCGCCGGAGGTGGCGATGCTGCCGATTGGCGGGGGGTACACGATGGGGCCGAAAGAAGCGGCGGTGGCGGTGCGGTTGCTGGATGTGCAACTGGTGTTGCCGATCCACTGGGGCACGATGCCGCAGCTAGCGGGGCGGCCGGAAGAGCTGGCGAAGCTGCTGGACGCGCCGGAGAAGGTGGCACTGCTGAGCCCGGGCGACTCACTTTAAGTGAATCTACAAGGGCTTAGCGGATGGAGTAAGAAAAGGCGGGGTACGGGATGGATTCGGTACGCCGCCTTTTCGGGATTTGTCTGTTTTACTTGGCCGCGCCCTTGCGCTGTAACTCCCAGCGGCGGCGAACTGCCTCAGCGATGCGCTTGCGGCCTTCCGGGGTAAGATTGCGTTTCTTTGTGAGCTTAGCCGGAGCATCGGCGGACTTTGCGGTTTTGACGATGCTGCGGGGTTTGCGGTCGGTAATGTAGCCCGAGCCTGCCAGCAAGGCACGCGCTTGTTTAAGGCGGCCAATCTCCTGATCGATTTCAGTAATAATTTTTGATAATTGCATATGGTTCCTCCTAAAAATTCCAGTCATCTCAATTCCAAGGGGAGCCCGAGGAGGAGAGGACTTATTACTTTGTATAAAAATGAGGGTGTGTTTGTAAAGCTCCGGATTGACCAAAGACAGGCAAGTTACGGTCCTTAAGACTGTTATTCGGTTTTAAGATGTTTCTTCTGAGTGGGATGAGTTGGGGAGAGAAAAACGGGAGGCTTCCATGGTGGAAGACTCCCGCTGGGTGACTATCGTTTCAAGTTACAAGGGATGGCATCAGGACTTGTGGCCAGCTTCGAGAGCCTTGTGGGCCGCGGAGCCAGTGGCGGAGAGAGAGCCGACAGAGTTTCCACCCGGGGAGGCCGCAACGGCTGATTTATAGCCCTTGAGGTCCTGGATGATGTCCTGCTTGTCGCGCGCGTACTGGCTGGCGAGGCGGGTGAGGGCGTAGGTGATAATGTCGCTGTGATGGAGGTCCTGGATGGAGGGGTCACGGCGGAGGTTGAGCCAGAGACGGTGAACGAGCTGGACATCGTCGGGGAGCAGAGCTGGCGCATGTGGCCCGAGGTAGTAGACACGGGAGTCGCCTTCCGGGCTTACGACGTAGAAGTTGAGCTGGCGTTTTGGCTCAGGGAGTGACTCCCATGCTTGGCCGATGTGGAAGGCCTGCTCTTCAGCGGACATCTTGGTGGAGAGACCGGAGACGATGGAGTCGACTTCGATGGCCATGGCGGTGCGCATGAGAGCGACGAAGATGTCGTTGGCTGGAACAACGAGCAGGGAGACCTTCTTGCCGAAGCTCTCCGCGACGGAAATGGCCTTGGTGAAGACCATCTGCTCGTGCTCGGAGAAGATCTGGTCTTCTGGGGTGAGGAACTCCGGACCTCCAGCGCCCATCATGCGTACGGTAAGGACGACGACATCCTGCTCGTCGGTGCTGGTGCGGGAGAGGGCCCATTTGAGAGCGAATGGGTTCGCGGCGTCGCGCATGGTAACCATGACGCCGCCGGGGCGGACGGCCACGGTTTCACGATTGACGACATCCTGGTGATCGAGCTGGAAGTGTTCTTTCAACTGGCTGGCGTTGAGGGCGTGCTGCTTGGCGTTTTTCTTTTCGGAGATGGAGAATATGGCGAAGAAGACGCTGGCGAAGATGATGCCGCTGACGGTAGCCACGGACTTGGTGAACAAGTTGACGATGGCCGTGGTGAGCAGGACGAGGAAGACGGAGGCGAGGCCGATGGGGTACTCGGTTTTGCCGATGCGGATATTTGGCGGGACCTTCCAGCCACGCTCTCCGTGGTATTTCCAGCGTAGGACGAGCATGGCGAGCGAGTTGAAGGTGAAGGACCAGATGACGCCAAAGGCGTATGCTTCGCCGAGCATGATGACGTCACCGCGGGTGATGAGGATGGTGAACATCTGGAGGGCAAAGACGAGATTGATGATGCGGTGGCTGGTGCCGAAGCGTTTGTGAGGCTGGCGGAACCAGTCGGGAAGGACGCCGTCTTCCGCAACACGCTGGAGTACACCGGTGGAGCCGATCATGGAGGTGTTGATGGCGCCAGAGAGGATGAGGAATCCGACGATGACGACGAAGATTCGGAAGGCGATTTTGAGCACTTCCGGTCCGGTCATGTACATGGCCAGGCCGGCGATGAGGTTGTCCTGGTAGATGTGAGTTCGCTGGTACTCGGGGATGAGCATGGAGGCGAGCAGGGTTGCGCCGCCTGTGAAGACGAGCGAGTACACGGCGATGACGATGGCTGCGCGCTTGAGATTCTTGAGCTTGGGGTGCTGGATTTCGCGGTTGACCTGGGCAAGGGACTCTTCGCCGGACATTGCGAGAACGGAGTGACCGAAGGCCATGAGGATGCCGAAGAGTCCGAGGAACGGGACGTATTTGGTTCCTCTGAGGAACCCGAGGGCGTCCTGGCTGAAGTGCATGTTTGACGGTGTGGGGAGCGGGGGCAGACTGGAGCCCTGATGGATGACGGAGTAGACGCCCCAGACGAGGAGGATGATGACCATGACAGTGGTAATCTGCATGACCTGCATGGCCTTTTCGCTGGATTCTTCAATGCCCTTGAGGTTCTCCCACCAGTAATAGATGGTGACTAGAGCGGCGAAGACGGCCGAGGTCTGGTTCATGGGGAACTGGAGTAGAGGAGTGTTGGTGTGGATGTCGACCATGATCTCCGGGAGCCATCGATGGGCGGCTGAGACGACGAGGAGTTCATTCATGAGGCCGGTGATGTACTGTCCGGCGGAGACGCCGGAGATGGGGCCTGTGAGGATGTAGTCGAACATGAGAGCGGAGACGGAGAGCTTGGCGAAGGTTCCGCCAAGAGCTTCTTTGACCACACGGTAGACGCCGCCGCGGGTAAACATGGAACAGCTTTCGACGTAGACGGCGCGTACGGCGAAGGAGAAGAGCATGACGCCCAGGATGAACCAAGGGGCAGCTTTTCCGACGGCCTGTTCGGCGATGCCGCCGGCGTAGAAGGCCGAGGAGCCAAGGTCGCAGAGGACGATAGCGGCGGCTCGCCAGAAGGAAATAAAGGTGAGCATGACCGAAGAGGCAACGACCAACCGGACACGGTTGGACATGGGTGCGTGAGTCGTACGGGTAGATGCCATAGGTGTTTGTGGCTAACCTGCGCCCTTTTCAGAATTTCAGAGATGAAGGTAAGACCCGGCTGGAGTCAGGGGTGAAGGCCCGAGGACTCAGCGAGGGTAGGGTGCGTGTCGACCGAAAATTTACGGGGAACAGGGGAGTTTCCGCGGAGGTATTTCGGGGCATTCGAAGGGAAATGGGATGGGTAGGAAATGAAATGTCCGGCTGACCCGCGCAGGGCAGGGGAGAGATGCGCGAAGAAGGAGGTCCAAGCCTGAAGTTGCCGATGAGCATCGTTGGATTGCCTGATTGGAATGGTGAAGCAGTTAATCCTTCCCAAAAAGTTCCTGAGCGTCCTCAATGAAGCTGATGACGACAACGACTGCTGACCCGGCCATCCCTACAAAAAACAGGACGTCAAGGACATGCATACCAAATAGACCAAGTGCCATAAATCAGATTGTAGACCTCAAGGGATAGGAATTCCATGAGGATTCCATGAGGATTTAGCGCGAACTGCGGAGGGATTGAGGGCAAAGGATTTGCGCCGGCTGGATTGGGAACGAAGGCCGGGATTTTGAGAATGGGGCGCGCTGCTCTGCTACACTGCGCCCATGCGACGAATTCCCCGCTGGACGCTGGCAGCAAGCGTGTTAAGTGCGGTACTGCTGGATTTGCCTTTCCCTTTGGCCGGGCCGCTGCCGGTGTGGCGGACGGTGTTTGCGTGGTTTGCGCTGGTTCCGCTGCTGGTGGCGGTGTTGCGGCTGGCAGATGCGGGGGAGAGCCGGCGGTGGGTGCTGGGCTGGGCACTGGGGAGTGGCTGGCTGGCAGGCGCAGTGTGGTTTGGGCTGAACTGTTACTGGGTTTACGGAACGATGCACAGCTATGGAGACATGGGTCCGGCGCTGGCGGCGCTGTGCCTGGTGCTGTTCAGCCTGTTTCTGGGGATATGGTTTGGGGTGTTTGCGGTGGCGCTGGCACTGGCTCGAATGCAATTGGGGCGGCGAGGCTGGGGCTGGCTGGCGGTGGTGGCGATTCCGTTTCTGTGGGTGGGGATGGAGCTTTGCCTGGCGCGGGTGCCGAATTTCCCCTGGGATCAGCTGGGTGACTCCATGGTGGACAATGCGCTGCTGATGCGGCTGGTGCCGTGGACGGGCGTTTATGGGGTGAGTTTTGTGCTGGCGGGGGTGAATGCGCTGTTTGCGGCGAGCGCGATTTTGCCGGCGGGAGCCAGGGGCAGTGTGCGTGTGGTGTGTGGCTTAGCCGCAGCGGTGCTGGCCGGGGTGGGGCTGGGTGGTTTTGCGATGAAGGCTCCGCGGCCGACTGTGCAGGCGACGGCGGTGCTGGTGCAGCCGAATCTGGACGTGGTGGCGGACAATGTGTGGACGCCGGAGCGTTGGAACGAGGAAATGGCGGCGTTTCAGAAGCTGGGCGGGGAGAGTTGCAAGCAATATATAGGAGGAATGCCGGAGACCGGCGCGCCGATGGGCGAGGTGGAGTGCGGGCCGAGCCCGGAGCCGCCGGCGCTTGTGGCGTGGCCGGAGTCTCCAGCGCCGTTTCGGGAGCTGGACCCGCGATTTCAAGCGGCGATGGCGGGAATAGCGAAGGCGGAACGAGCTCCGTTGCTGGTGGGCAACGTGGGCATGGAGGAGGATGAGGCGAGCGGGCAGTACCGGATCTTCAATTCGGCGAGCCTGGTGAGTGCGGATGGTCATTTTGCGGGGCGGTACGACAAGATGCACCTGGTTCCATTTGGGGAGTACATTCCGTTCCGGCGGTTGTTCTTTTTTGCCAAGCAGTTGACGCAGAATCTGGAGGACCTGGAGCCGGGGGCAGAGCGGAAGACGTTTCGGGTTGGTGCCGCAGATGGCTCGGTACATCGGTACGGGGTGTTCTTGTGCTACGAGAGCGTGTTTGCGGACGAGGTGCGGCAGTTTACGCGGATGGGCGCCGAGGTGCTGGTGAATCTGAGCGACGACGGGTGGTATGGGGATACGAGCGCGCCGTGGCAGCACCTGAATATGGCGCGGATGCGGGCAATTGAGAATCACCGGTGGATTTTGCGGGATACGAACAATGGGACGACGGCATCGATCGATCCGTATGGGACGGTGCGGCAGTCAATTCCGCGTCACCGTGTGGATGCGCTGCCGGCGGAGTTTGGATATGAAAGCGATTTGACCTGGTATACGGAGCATGGGGACGTGTTTGCGCAGGTGTGTGCCATACTGAGCTTGGCGCTGGTGGTATGGTCTGCGCGGAGCTTGCTGGGGCAGTTGGCCGGCAGGAGCTAGATGGCAAAGACCGGTCGTTGGCGCATCATCCTATTTCAAGACAGGTCTAGAAGCGAAATGTCGTCGTTAAACGATTTGGAATTTGCATTCGCTCCCCTTCGCGATACCGTACGCGACCTGCGGGAGTATCTTTGACCCGGCTCGGCTGGAACGTGAGCTGAAAGCGGTCGAATTGAAGCTGGCCGACCCGGCGTTGTGGTCGAATCCCGCGGCGAGCCAACCGCTTATGCGGGACCGGAAACGGTTGGAACTGCTGATTGCCGACGATGAGGCGCTGGTGAGCCGGCTGGGCGATATTCAGGCCTATTTCGAGCTGGCGAAAGAAGGTGCCGAAGAGGTGCTGCCCGATCTTGAGCGGGAGATGGGGTCGCTCAGGGAGTTCTGCGAGGCGCTGGAAGTCAAGACGATGCTGTCAGGCGAGACTGATCCGCTGAACGCGATTGTTACGGTGCATCCGGGCGCGGGCGGGACGGAAAGCCAGGACTGGGCCGAGATGCTGATGCGCATGTACCTGCGCTGGGCCGAGCAGCAGGGCTTCAAAGTGGAGATGAACGACCTGCAGGACGGGGACGAGGCAGGCATCAAGTCTGCGACGTTCACGATTCTTGGGGAGTATGCGTTTGGCCAGCTTGCGGGCGAGTCGGGCGTGCATCGGCTGGTGCGGATATCTCCGTTTGACTCCGCAAAGCGGCGGCATACGTCGTTTGCCAGCGTGTACGTGTCGCCGGAGATCGACGACTCGATTGAGGTGAACATTCGCGTGGAGGACTTGCGGATCGACACGTACCGGTCGGGCGGCAAGGGCGGCCAGCATGTGAACACGACGGACTCGGCGGTGCGGATGACGCATTTGCCGACGGGCATTGTGGTGACGTGCCAGAACGAGCGGTCGCAGATCAAGAATCGGGACAAGGCGATGAAGATGCTGCGTTCGCGGATTTATGAGTACGAGCTGGCGAAGAAGAAGGCCGTGACGAAGATACTGGAGGACTCGAAGCTGGAGATCAATTTCGGGTCGCAGATTCGCAGCTATGTTCTGCAGCCGTATCGCATTGCCAAGGACCACCGGACGAAGGTGGAAGTGGGCGATGTGGACAAAGTTCTGGACGGGTATCTGGAGCCGTTTTTGCGGGGATTTCTTTTAATGAAGCGCAGGGGGACGGCTGTGGCATCGGATGATGGGGATGATTTGGATGTCTAAGGTCCTGGCCGCACGGGCGGGCGCGACTGCGGTCGCAAAGGCCGGATCCTTCGCATTGCTCAGGATGTCAAGTGGTTTGGAGTGGGAATGGCTGCTGGGGGCGAGAATTTGATTGACGAGATGCTGAGCCAGTCGCGGGTGATTGCCGTGGTGGGGATGAGCGACAAGCCATGGCGGGCGAGCCATAACATTGCGGCTTACCTGGCGCGGGTTGGCTACCGGGTGTTGCCGGTGAATCCTGCACTGACGCGGGTTTTGGTGGGGACTGAGGAAGTGGACTGTTATCCGACGCTGGAGGCGGCCAATGCCGTGGCGAAGATTGACCTGGTGGACGTGTTTCGTGCGAGCGATGCCGTGCCGGCGATTGTGGACGATGTGGTGCGGCTGGGGATCAAGTATCTGTGGTTGCAGGATGAGGTGGTGCACGACGAGGCGGTGGCGCGGGCTGAGGCTGCCGGGGTGAAGTGCGTGCAGGACGATTGTATTTTTCGGCAGCACGCGGCGCGGGGTTGAAGGAGTTGGGAATGCGGATTGGTCGGATTTTGTTGGCGGGTGTTGCCGCGTTGGGGTTGGCGCCGTTTGTTGGTGCGCAGGCGCTGAGTGATGCGGCGGACGGGCCGCATGTTCATGTGCAGTTGGTGTTTCCGAATGGCGGGATTGCGGTTGCCGGGCATAAGACCGAAGGCGGGCTCTATTTCAAGATGGAGTCGGGCTGGCATGTGTATTGGAAGAATGCCGGGGACTCGGGCGAGCCACCGCGGATGAAGTGGACGCTGCCAGATGGGATTACCGCAGAGGGGTTGCAGTTTCCTGCGCCGAAGCGGCTACCGCTGGGGCCGCTGATGGATTTTGGGTACGAGGATGAGGTGCTGTTTCCGTTTGCGCTGGATGCGGCCCAGACGGTGAAGCCGGGTGACACGGTGGCGAGCGCGAAGGTGAACTGGCTGGTGTGCCGGGAAGTTTGCATTCCGGGCAAGGCGGAGTTGGGCCGGAAGTTGGTGGTGTTGGACCATTTGCTGAAGGATGTGCCGATGCCGGGGCCTGACACCAAGCTGTATGAACGGCTGGCGGGGAAGTTGCCTGAGGCGCTGCCGGCGAGTGCGAAGGCGGTGTTTGCGGCGACACCTACGGGATTCCGGCTGGCGGTTTTGACGGGGCAGAAGGAGACTGAGGGTTCGTTTTTCCCGGCGGACCAGGGAGTGGTGGACAATCCGGCTCCGCAGAAGGCTTCTCCGGTGGCCGACGGGGTGGTGCTGGAGCTGAAGAAGGACGCGAATCTGAGCGCGGCTCCGGCGAAGCTGGCGGGAGTGATTGAGCTGAGCGGGGGGCGGGCTTACGAGATTGAGGCGGTGCCGGGGGTGGTGCCTGTGGTGGTGCCGGTGGCGGGGCCGACGACGAAATTTGGAGAGCTGGCGCGAGCGACCGGGCTGGCGTTTCTGGGCGGGATCATTCTGAACCTGATGCCGTGCGTGTTTCCGGTGCTGTTTCTGAAGGGCCTCGCCCTGGTGAACTCGTCGGCGCATGAGCGGAAGAAGATTCGCGGGCACGGCGAGGTGTATGCGACGGGGATTGTGGTGTCGTTCTGGGTGCTGGTGGCGGCGCTGCTGGGGCTGCGGGCGGCTGGGGCGAACCTGGGCTGGGGATTCCAGTTTCAGTCCCCGGTGTTTGTTGCGCTGATGGCGGGACTGCTGTTCTTGATGGGCCTGAGCCTGGCGGGGCAGTTTGAGATTGGGCTGAGCCTGACGAGTGTGGGCGGGAAGCTGGCGCAGAAGGAGGGGTACGCGGGCAGCTTCTTTACCGGGGTGCTGGCAGTGATTGTGGCGACGCCGTGCACGGCTCCGTTTATGGGAGCGGCGGTGGGGTATGCCTTGCAGCAGAGCACGCTGGTGACCTTTGCGATCTTTACGGCGCTGGGGCTGGGGCTGGCTGCTCCGTACCTGGTGCTGTGCTTCCAGCCGGCGTGGACGCGGTTGTTGCCGAGGCCGGGCGCGTGGATGGAGATATTGAAGCAGGCTACGGCGGTGCCGATTTTCATCACCGTGATCTGGCTTGTTTGGGTTCTGGCGCAGACGCGCGGAGCGATGGGTGTGGCCGCGATCCTGGGGATGTTTCTGCTGCTGGCGATTGCCGGCTGGGTGCTGGGACGCTGGCCGGCGAAGCGGGTTCCGACCGTTGTCGCGGTGCTGGTAATTGCCGCGGGCGTTGCTGTTGCGGTGTATGGGGTGGCGAAGCTGGCCAGTCCGGTTGGCGCACATACGCAGCAGGCGCAGGGAAGCCAGTGGGAGCCGTGGTCGCAGGCGGCGGTGGACAGGTATCGGGCGGAAGGACGGCCGGTGTTTGTGGACTTTACCGCGAGCTGGTGCCTGAGCTGCCAGGTGAATGAGCGGGTGGCGCTGCGGACGGATGCGGTGCAGGCGGCTTTTGCGGCGAAGAATGTGGCGCTGCTGAAGGCGGACTGGACCGAGCACGATGACGGGATTACCGGGGCCCTCGCGGCGATGGGACGGAGCGGGGTTCCGGCGTACGCGCTGTATGAGCCGGGAACTACGGCTTCGGCGACGCTGCTGCCGGAGGTGCTGACGCCGGGGATTGTGCTGGATGCGCTGGGGAAGCTGCCGCAGAAGTAGAGACAGCCAGATATCTGAAATTCGAGGCCGGCGCAGAGGGAGCGCAGAGGCTTATTTGAGAGTCGGCAGATGTTTGCTGAGCTGGGGGTCTGCGTACTCCCCTTCAGCGGGATGACGAGTGGTGTTCGGAGGATAGTTTGCTAAGTGGCTTGAGGTGCCATGTTTCCAGGCGACCTCTGCGCAGGCGCCGGGACACGAGGCAAGAGCAAGGGCGGCCCAGATGGGCCGCCCTTTTGTTGGAGTTGGGTTGAGCTTAGAAGTCGAGATGGAGCGACATCTGGATTTGGCGTGGGCTGCCGATGGTGTGGGTGGTGATGCCCAGACCCGAGGGGCAGTTGTAGAAGCTGGAGTTGGATTGCGAGCCGTCGGCGGCGCAACCGGTGGGCAGGGGAGTGAGTCCTGCGTTGGGGAATGAGTTGTATCCGGCGTTCTGGCTGACTTCGTTGCCGGGGACGTCGAAGGAGCTGGTGTTGGTGAGGTTGTAGACGTCAAAGGTGTACTTGAGGTTGTAGCGCTCGCGGAAGCTGATGGACTTGACGAGGGAGGCATCGGCGCGGCGCTGGAACGACTGGCGGAAGATGTTGCGTTGACCGGTGGTGAAGCCGGTTTCGTAGGTGTCGGAGGTGGGGATGGCACCGTTGAGGCCGCCTGCGGGAAGCAGGGGTAGAGTGAAGCAGGCGGGGTTGAGGGCGGCACCCTTGGCGGTGGCCGGGTCGTAGAACGCGCCGGAGTGTCCGGTGAGCGCGGTCTTGGCGGTACAGCCGTTGGCGAGCGGGACGATGGGGTTGGTGATGCCATCGGCGGTGGAGTAGTAGATGGAGCCGATGGCGCCGGAGAAGTCGATGATGGAGTAAGGCTGTCCGCTTTGGAGGACGGTGAGGCCGATCAGCGACCAGTCGTTGGTGAGATAGCTGGTGAGGGAGTGCTTGGCTGCGAGATTGGGGATGCGGTAGACGTATGTGAAGTCGATGACGTGCGTACGGTCAAAGTCCGCCGAGCCGTAGCCGCTGCGCAGGTTGAGAGGGTTGTTGCCGTTGTAGAAGAGTCCGAGACCGGACTGTTCGTCAAGGGCATGGGAGTAAGTGTAGGAGGTGCCGACCTGGAGGCCGTGGCTCATGCGCTTGTCGACGTGTACCTGGAGTGCGTTGTAGGCATCGACGCCAGCTGCTTTGTATGTGATGGATTCGGCGGCGTACCCGATGTAGGGGACGCGGAGGTCGACGTTGCCGCCCTCGTAGTTGGCCTGGTAGGCGGAGCCGTCGGGGAGGTTTGCGTTGCCGACGGTGTAGCCGTAGGAGTAGCTCTGCTTGTACGAGCCGCCGCCGAGGGTGGGGTTGGAGGGCGAAGCGATGGAAGGCTGGTTGAAGGGGACGGGGATGACCTGGTGACGGCCGAGGTTGCCGACGTAGCCGATTTCAATGGCGATGTCGCTGCGGGGCTGCCACTGGATATCAAAGGTGTAGTTGATGGTGTAGGGGAGCTTGTTGGCGCGGTCGTAGACGCCGAGGGAAATGGGTTGGCCGTTGTTGACGACGCCTTCAAGCCCGCTGCCGTGGTTGACGATGCTGTAGGCGTTGGGCAGGTATTTGCTGAGGTCGGAGGCCTTGGGGTTGTTGGGCGCGGCGTACTGAAGGCTGGTTCCGTAGGGGTAGGAGAGGTCGCCTTCCGCATCGGTAGGACCAGTGACGGGAGGACCAAAGCCGCCATTACCACCGCAGGTGGGGATGTAGTAGTTGTAGAGGGACTGCGAGGCTGAGGGGCAGCTGGAGGCGTTCACGAAGGGAAGTTGCTGGTTGACGCCGAAGGGCCCGCCGGTGACGGTTCCGATGGCGTAGCCGGGGGAGAAGTAGCTGAAGAGTTCTCCGCGGTCGTAGTAGAAGCCCCCGCCGGAGCGGATGACGACTTTCTGCTTGAAGACGGAGGGCTGCCAGGCAACGCCTACCCGTGGGCTAATGCCCCACTGGCGGCCTGTGAGGGTGGTGGAGCTGACGCGGGAGGTTCCGTTCTTGTTGTTGCCGGCGATGATGAGGCCGGGGTTGTCGATGGTGTCAGAGCCGACGCTGTAGCTGTAGAGCTTGGGGTCGAAGTTGAAGATACGTCCGTATTTCTCAGTCAGGCCGCCATCCCAGTCATAGCGGACGCCGGCGGTGATGGCGATGTTGGGAGTGATCTGGTACTTGTCCTGGACGAAGGATCCGAGCTGGTTGGCGCGGTAGTAGCGGCTGGCATCGCCCTGCAGGAAAGAGGAGACGTAGAAGCCGGTGGAGGAGCTGCCGGGAGAGACGTAGCCCTGGATCATCTGGCTGAAGTCGTCTGTGGCGACGGTACCGGTGCCGGTTCGCTTGTCGATGGTGTTGAGCTGAGTGTAGGTAAAGTTGGTTCCAAAGCTGAGGGTGTGGCGGCCGATGGTCCAGATGGCGTTTGCTGAAGGCGCGAGACGGTTCTGGAAGACGCCGGTATTGGGTGCCTGGCCTTCGGCGTTGGGGCCGATGTTGAGAATGGCGGAGCCGAGTCCCTGGGGCTGCTTGCTGCCCAGGACGTTGTAGACGGAGACGCCGGGGAAGTAGGAGGAGCCGAAGACGTTGATGGCGCCGGTGCCGGCGGTGCCGCCGGGGATGGAGGAGGGAGCGAAGGGCTGCTCATTGTCTGCCCAGATTTTTTCGCGGAGTACGCCGATGGTCTGGGTGGTGGAGAAGTTGGAGGAAAGGAGCAGCGTGTTTATGACGGAGAAGACCTGGGAGCCAGCGTCGAGATGCTCGGTAAAGCCGGGGACCGAGGAGTAGGAGTATGGGGACAGGGTGGGGTCGTGCTGGTAGTAGTACTTGGCTGCCAGGGTGTCTTTGGTGTTGATGTTGTAGTCGATGTTGGCAACGGCCTGGTCAGACTTGAAGCGGCCGGTGCCGGGGATGAAGGCATTGTCAACGTGATTGAGGGAGGGAGAGAGTCCCTTGGCGAAGAGGCTGTCGTTGGGGATGAGCCATTTGCCGGGCTGACCGGGTAAGGCGGGTGAGTTGAAGAGGGCGAGGGCGGTGTGGTCGATTTGCCCTGCTGTGAGGGTGGTGCCGAAGGTGATGTTGGTGATTTCGGCGAGAGCAGAGGCGGAGCGGTCGTCGGTGAGTCCGTAGGGTACGTCGAGCAGGGAGTCGCCGATTTCCTGGTCCGAGACGTGGAGATGCTGGTAAGAGAGGTAGACGAAAAGCTTGTCCTTAAGGAGCGGGCCGCCGGCAGCACCGCCGAGCGTGTAGCGATGCAACTGGGGCACCTTGTTGTTGTCGGGGATGTCGCCGTCCTGGTTGAAGAAGAAGGGAGCGGCGTTGAGCCACGATGTGCCGCGATGGAGGTAGGCGGTGCCGTGGTAGGTGTTGGTTCCCGAGGCGGTGGAGAGGTCGATGTGTGCGCCGGAGGTGGAGCCCTGTGTGGCGTCGTACATCGAGGCGTTGACGTGGACTTCCTGGATGGTTTCAGGGGCCGGGGTGGGGATGGCGTCGCCGATGGACAGGTACACCGATGCCGCGGAAGGGATGACGCCGCCTGCGCCGGCTGAGGAGGAGACGCCGGTCGAGTTGATGACACGGGCGGAACTGACCTGGGAGGTGCTCTTTCCGTTGAAGAGGTTGCTGGCGTCTACGCCGTTGAGGGAGAAGGAGTTGGAGGTATCGCGCTGGCCGTTGGCCCAGATGGGTTCGTTGCCAAGGCCAGAGTTTGCGCCGGTACCGGAGGGCAACTCGGCGTTGACGCCGGTGGACTGTGTGGCGAGGCCGGTGAAGGAGCCGGTGGGCAGCGGCGCTTCTTCAATCTGCGAGGAGTCGAGGACGTATCCGTTGGTGGTGTCGACGGCGTTGAGCAGGGGGGTGGCATCGACTTCGACGGTGTCAGCCTTGGAGCCGACGGCGAGCTTGGCACTGACAGTCAGTGTTCGGTCGGCCTGGACTGCGATATGGGGGGTCTTCTGGATTTGAAAGCCTTCGGCGGAGTAGGTGATGGTGTAGTTGCCGATGGGGAGGTTGACGAAGAGGTATTCGCCGGTGGCATTGGACTTGACGGCGCGGGTGAGTCCGGTGCCTTCGCCAGTGGCGGTGACGTCGGCATTGGGGATGACAGCGCCGGAGACGTCTGTGACGACGCCGGTGATGCCGCCGAGGGTCTGCTGGGCTAGCAGCGGGGAAGAGCAGAGGGTGGCGACGGCGAGGAGAGTGAGCAGCCGGAGGAAGGACGGGACGGTGGTGCGAATGGAAGGAATCAAGTGCGCGCCTCTCGAAATAGGGATTTCCCGTGGCTTTGAAAATGATTCAAAACCAAGGGGTTGTGCATTGATCGACCTACAGTGGGCCGACCTAAAAGAAGAAGAATATGGAGTCTGCTGTCGGCTCGCCTTTTGGTCCCTGGGGAGGGAATTTGGCGAAGTTAGAAATACGATACCGAAGAGCACATAAAAATCAACGGTGTATTTCCAGTTTAAGGGATGTGAATTTGCAGTGATTTTGCTATTTGGGACTGGGGGCAGGGATTGTGGCTCTTGTGCGGGTACTTTGGGGTGCGGATTGGAGTTATGGGAGCAAGGAGACGTGAGCAGAGGCGATGCGCCAGCCTTGGAGGAAGCGGATCCAGAGCTGGGACTGGCGACCTCGGAGGATGCCGTTGGGGGCTTGGCGCTCGAATTCGAGGGTGATGGAGCCTGTGTCGGGTCCGAAGGCGACGATGTCGAGACGGGTGATGGTGCGGGCGAGGTCGGCGGTGGGTCGGGAGGCACGGAAGGCTTCAAGCTGGTCCTGGCCGTAGAGGTTTTCCGTGATGCCGAAGCGCATGACGTGGGGGGATGGCCAGAACATTTCAACGAGGGTCGGGACGTCGTTGGAGACGAGGGCCTGCTCGTAGAGAGGGTAGAGACGGCGCAGTTCGGCGACGACGTGGGGCAGGTTTACGGATTCGGGGGCGATGGTCATGAGGCGGGGAAGAGTTCGCGCTGGGGAAGGATGGACTTGGCGATGGCTCCGCTGATGGTGAACATGGGCTCGTTGACGACCTGGCTGAGGCGGAGGCGGAGAGCGACGGAGCAGAGCAGGTAGGCGTGGAGGTCGGTGAATCCCCAGCGGGAGACGAGCAGGTCGATCATGCGGTGGGTGGCGTTGCGAGCGGCGGTTGCGATGTCGGGGTCGGATTCGACGACGATCCAGGAGTCGGAGGGGCCGTCAGGGGCGACGGAATCGCAGGATTCGACGATGGGGCCGGAGAGGGACTGATGTTTGTGGAGGCGGAAGCCGAGGGTAACGTCGAGGGGCGCCTCTATGCCGTTGATACAGACTTCGCCGTCGCCCTGGGCGGCGTGGCCGTCGCCACAACTGAAGAGGGCGCCGGGGACCTGGACGGGGAGGTAGAGGCGGGAGCCGGCGCAGAGTTCGCGGACATCCATGTTGCCGCCGAAGTTGCCGGGGGGGCGGGTGCGGAAGCTGCCAGAGTCGGCCTGGGCGACGCCCATGACGCCGAGAAATGGGCGGATGGGGAGGGTTGCCGGGTGGAGGGAACGGGTTTCGTTGCCGTCGAGGTCCCAGTGGAAGAGCGAGGGCTGGGTGAAGCGGTCTTTGAGGAAGCCGAGGCCGGGGATGGTGGAGGTCCATCCCCAGCCGGTGTGGCGGGTGAAGAGAACGCTGATCTCGAGGACGTCGCCGGGTTCCGCGCCGTGGACGTGGACGGGGCCGGTGAGGGCGTGGATGCGGGAACGGTCGATGCGGAGGTAATCGGCGGTGGACATGCCGGAGACGACCTGGCCGCCGGAAGCATCGGTGCACTCGAACTGGACTTCGTCGCCGGAGTGGATGACGAGGCGGGGCTGGAGGGAGTTGTCCCAGAGGGAGTGGGTGGGTTCGGCGGAGAGGATGTGCTCGGTCATGGCTCGACCTCGAGGGCGCGAACGGCCATCTGGACTTCGACGATGGCGTTGCGGGGCAGGGCGCTGACCCCGACGGCGGCGCGGACGTGCTTGCCGGCATCGCCGAGGAGCAGGACGAGGAGGTCGGATGCGCCGTTGATGACGGCGGGGGAGTCTTCAAAGCCGGGGACGGCGTTGACGTAGCCGTTGAGGGAGAGGATTTCGGCGATGCGGTCGAGGGAGCCGAGTTCGCGCTTGAGGACGGCGAGCTGGGTGAGGGCGCAGGCGCGTGCGGCGGAGTAGCCGTCGGCGACGGTGCGGTCAAGGCCGACGGTACCGGTCATGACGCCGGCCGTGTTGGTGGAGATGACTCCGGCGAGGTAGACGATGGAGCCGACGCGCTTGGCGGAGAGGTAATTGCCGCCGGGGGCGGGGAGCGCGGGCAGGGAGAAGCCGAGTTCGGTGAGTTGTTCTTCCCGTGTCATTTGAGTTGACTGTAGCACGCGGTTGCGGGTGGGCAGGAGGGGAATTTTGGTGGGTTCCTGAGGGTGGTGCGGATAGGATGTTTGGAACGCGGTTGCAAGCGGACCGGAGGGGGCGAGGAAACGGAATGACGACACGGAGCACGAAGATATTGCTGCTGGCTGCGATTGCGCTGTTTTACACGCTTGTGGTGCTGAACAATGTGACAGATTTCGATTCGAACTACGAGTTTGTGCGGCACGTGCTGAGCATGGACACGACGTTTCCGGGCAACAAGGCGATGTGGCGGGCGATGGATGCGCCGCTGTGGCACCTGCTTTTCTACTGGGGGATTATTGGGTGGGAGGCAGTGACAATGGTGGTGGCGTGGTGGGGCGCGTGGTGCCTGTTCAAGGCGCGGAAGGGCTCTGTGACGGCGTTTGAGGGTGCAAAGCGGGTTGGCATGACGGCGTTGACGCTGAGCATGCTGATGTGGCTGGTGGCGTTTTTGACGGTGGGAGCGGAGTGGTTTTTGATGTGGCAGTCGAAGGAGTGGAACGGACAGGATGCGGCGTTCCGGATGTTTGTGGTGGTGGGAGTGGTGATGTTGGTTTTGATTCAGAGGGATTGACAATAATTGACTTATGGGGTAGGTCCAGGGATATGCGGCATGCTTGAGATGCAAGGTGGATGCTGCCAACTCGGGTTATCAAGTCCAGGTGCTACCCTCTCGGCTCATACCGCATGGCCACGGCCCCCGAGCTGAACTTCAGAAAGTTCACGAGCCGCAGGTCGAGATGCTTCGGGAGTCCGGCGAACAAAGTTGGCCCGTGGCCCGCGAGGCTGGGGTGCACCACAAACTCGTACTCATCGATCAATCCCATCTCGGCCAATGCCAGCGGGAGCTTTACGCCTGCCACGAGGAGTCCCTTCCCTGCCTTCTGCTTGAGCTGCAGAACGGCCTTCTGCATATCTCCGAGCAGGAGTTCCGCGTTCCAGTCGACACGGTCGAGAGTGCTCGACACCACGTACTTCTTTGCCGCATCGATCGTCCGGGCGAATGGTTCCATCCAATTGGGTCCAGCCACCGTAAGCGTCGGCGGTCGGAAGGCTGCTTCCATCATTTCGTAGGTCACGCGACCAAACAGCAGTGCATCGGCCTGGTTGAGGTTTTCGGTCGCGTGCCGGTGCAAGTCTTTGTCCGGGATGATGGCGCGATGATCGCAGCAGCCGTCCAGAGTGATGTTGATGGAATAGCGAAGAGGTCGCATTCCGGAAGAGTACCGCCGATGGTTTTGATTCGCAAGGTTGGCGCCATGCTTTGCTCAAGGGGACCGGCTTTTGTGGAGTTCGGAGAAGGAAGTGGGCTATTGCTGGGTGAGGCGGGCGTGGATGGTTTCGCGGCGGATGAGGAAACAGGCCATGCCGAAGGCCATGTAAGCGAGGTAGATGTAGGGGAACCAGAGGGCTGGGGCGTCGGGAATGGGGTAGAGGCTGCCGATGGCGGCGGCGATCATGACGGCGACGGTGAGCCAGCTGACGGCGACGACGGCGTGGGAGTGCTGTCCGAGTGCTTTGCGGGCGAAGGGCAGGGCGACGGCGACCAGGGCGTAGGCGGTGATGAAGCCGAAGACTGAGATGGAGCCGAGCCAGCCGTACATATCGTCGCCGTGGACGCCGCGGAGGGCGAGTGCCGCGGTGGCGAGGAACATGGCGACGGCGGAGAGAATGACGCCGGCGGTGGGTGTGCCGAATTTGCGATGGGTGCGGCCGAAGGTATCGGGGATGAGGCCGGAGTGGGCCATGCGGAGAAGGACGCGGGCAGCGGCGGTGAGGCAGGCGAGGACGCAGGCGATCATGGAGACGAATGCGCCAATGTCGATGGCGGTGCCGAGGGGCGAGACGCCGGCTTTGCGGGCGAGGACGTGGAGGGGGCTGGTGGAGTCGGAGAGTTTGCCGGCTTCACCGTGGAAGCCGAGGACTTCGGAGTAGGCGCAGAGGATGAAGAAGACTCCGGCGAGGATGGCGCACTGGATGACGGCGCGGGGTATGGTCTTTAGGGGTTCTCGGGCTTCGGCACCGAGTGTGGTGGCGCTTTCAAAGCCGACAAAGCTGAACATGGAGAGGACGAGCGCGGGTCCGAGGCTCTTGGGAGAGACTCCGGAGAGGGTGAGCTGGCGTGTGTCGAGGTGGAATCCCTGACGGGCGAGCAGGAGGATGAGGACGAGGAAGATGAGGCTGACGGAGACGACCTCGACCCAAAGCATCATTTCGGCAGAGAGTTTGACATCGCGCATGGCGATGGCGCCGGTGATGAGGAAAACGATGGCCAGGATGACGAGCGCGGGTGCGGTGATGGAAAGGAATTGGCCAAGGAGGATGTTGGCGTAGTAGAGCGCTCCGCCGGCCACCGATGCTCCGGTAGCAAGGTAGGCGATGAGGAGAGCCCAGGCGGCGATGGCTCCGAGGGAAGGGCGGAGGGTGTCCGCGGTGTAGGTGTAGAGGGAGCCGGGCGAGGCGGACATGCGTGCGAAGCGGCTAACGCAGAAGCCGACGAGGAGCATGGCGACGGTGGTGAGTCCGTAAACGAACCAGGTGCCGTTGCCGGCGAGGGCGAAGACGAGTGGGATGGTGAGCGATGGCGAGGTGGACGGGGCCATGGTGGAGACGGATTGGGCGAGGGTCTCGATGGGAGAGAGAACACCTTTGTGGAGGCCGTAGCCGCGGTCGAGCTGGTCGATTCCGTCATCTGGGACTACGAGAGGTATCTGGGACACGGGCGCTCCTTTGTTTGCTGCCATAGGTGTGGGTTGACTGGTTCATTATGACGTATGTGTCTAGTAGAATCCGGAGCATGATATTGCCGACAATCGTACTTGCCGGGGGAGCGAGCCGCCGTTTGGGGCAGGCGAAGCAGTTGGTGCGGGTGGGTAGTGAGACGCTGCTGGAGCGGACGGTGCGGGTGGCGGTGGAAGCCCAGACGGGCCCGATTGTGGTGGTGCTGGGCGCGGAGTGGGAACGGATTGCGGCCGAGACGAAGCTGGGTGGCTGCGTGGCGGTGGTGAATGCGAACTGGGAGCAGGGGATTGCGACTTCGATTTGCTGTGGGCTGGCGGCAGTGGTGCGAATTTTTCCCGGAGCCCCGGGGGTGATGCTGCTGGTAGCGGATCAGCCGCGGCTGACGAGTGCGCATTTGCGGCTGCTGGCGGAGGCTTTTGAGGCGCGGGACTGGCGGGTTGCTGTGGCGTCGGAGTATGCCGGGGTTGCGGGGATTCCGGCGATTTTTCCGGCGAAGCGGTTTGGCGAGCTGCTTGCGCTGACGGGCGACCAGGGAGCGCGGGGACTGCTGCGGGATGCTGGCGTGGTGCGGGTTCCTTTCCCGGAGGGCGGGTTTGATGTGGATACGCCAGGGGATCTGGCGAAGTTGTGAGATCGGCCCCCAAGGAGTGGGATACTTTCCCACCCTTGTCGTAAAATGCGCGAGAAGGATGGGGTACCGACAATGGGGTCCGTTGAAAACACGTAAGTTGCAGATTCTAAAATGTCCAAAAACTCCATCAAGACCACAGTAGTCGCACAATTTGGCACAAGTTTTCCTGGCGAATCTTGCTATACCCGAACGATCGTCTACGGTTCCGCTGGAGGTGCATCAGGGCAGCGCGCCGCCGGTGTCAAATGAAAGTTGCCTGCGCGAAGCTCTCGACGCTTCTTGATCATGTCGCCATTTCCATCAAATACCTCGAACCAACCCGCGAAGGATGCGGGATGATAGTCGCCTTTGGGATCACCTTTAGGCAAGGGCTGATAGCTATAAACGTCAACGAGGTACAGTTGGTCCAGCTTTGTCAGCGTTCGGTGGTAGGGATCTGACCGACCTGATAAGAGGCCTGCGGGGTCCATGAATTTTTCAGCTCGAAGATCCCAAAGCGCCGGAACCTTGCACACAGCCAAGGGAGCGACGCCCCAAGTGTCGATATGGAAAGCTGCAAGCGCTCCCCCGGGCGGGATGCTCAATCCGTCGACACTCAGTAGTGCCCGCTGGGCTTGCCCAAGACTCGATTTAGCGCCAGAGGGCAGTATGAGCAAAAGTGCAGCGGATAACAGAATTCGCTTCATTGTTTGCCTGCGCAGTAGTTGAGGGTTCCTCGCTAATTCTTGACCTGGTCCGCATCCCCGGAGTTTCTTCTCAGTGAGCAAAGCTGCTGACGGCATAGCACAAAACTAGCACAAAAACTGCCGCGTGATTTTCAAAGCGTTCTTCTTATTGAGCTTGGCGGACATTCGGAATCTTGGCCCCCAGATTGGTTTCCACTCCTCCCATCCTTGTCGCAAAAAGCGCGACAAGGATGGGGCACCCGATGGTTAGCGTTCGATGACTGCTTCGATGTAGCCGTGGGGTTCGTCGGTGGGGACGAAGACGCGGTTGGGGTTGTCCTGGCCGAAGGGGCTGAGATCGACGAGGAGGCAATGGAGGTTGGGCATGGTGAGCTTGATGCGTGCGACCTCTGAGACTGCTGCGATGGCGGCCACACCCATGTCGTAGAGGGTGTGCTGAACGCTGAGGCTGTGGTGGCCCGCGAAGACCTGGAGCAGGGTGGCGGTGATGGAGGCGCGGGTGGCGTCGTAGTCGGCGGGCTGGGCGGAGTATTCCCAGGTGATGGTGGCGCGGGTGCCGAAGATGCGGTCGGTGGATTCCTTCAGTGTGGTGAGTTTGTCGCGGAGGAATCCGGTGAACTCTGAGTGGGTGGTTTTGAGGAGGACCAGGCCGTCGATGCCGGAGGTGACGGCGGGGGCCGCACCGCGTGCAGTGAGGATGGCTGCGGTTTGGGTTTGCGGGCCGCCGAGGGTGTAGGTGGTGGGGTGGGGCTGGCCGTCGATGGGGAGTTGCTGCCAGTTTTTCTCTTCGATTTCGACGGAGACCTGGGAGACGTGGGGGTTGTTGGCGAGGAGGTAGTCAGCGAGTTCGATGGCGAATGCCTCGGGGGTGGTGGCGGAGGATTCGCGAGCGAGCCAGTAGACGGTGTTTTTCATGGTGTCGGTGGGCAGGACAAGGCTGTTGTCGGCCTGGGTGAACGCGGTCTCGAAGTCGCCGTGGAGCAGGACGCGGACGGACCACTCCTTCATGGCGTGATGGGTTGCGTGGCGGACGACTTTCATGACGCGGACGCGGGCTTTGCCGTAGCGATTTTCGGCGAGATGGGGCATTGGTTCTCCTGGGCTAGTGACACGACGGTATGGATTTGCACTCTCCCCGGTCCCCAAATGCGAGGGACCGGGGGCACCCTCCATGAACTTTGGTTTCAGAATGAAGCGGTCAAGGTACTAGCTGCCGCGGTAGGTGGTGTAGCTGTTGTCGCTCAAGAGGAGCGGGAGGTGGTAATTCTGCATGCCGTCGATCTCGACGGTGAGGGTGATTTCCGGATAGATGGTGCTGCGGCGTTTGTGCTCGAGGTAGTCGGCGGTGGCAAAGGTGAGGCGATAGATGCCGGAAGGGAGTTCGGCGGCGAGCGGGCGGAGGCGGCCGTCGTCGTCGGTGATGCCAGTCGTGAGGGTTTGCCAGCCGGTGCGGTTGCGGTGGTCAAGCTGGACGCTGATGCCAGCGGCGGGACGGCCGAGGACGGCATCGAGGACGTGCGTGGATATGCTGCTCATGGGTTGAGCCACTTTCTGAGGCGGATTTGGGTGATTTGTCGTTGCTGCTCGGCGGCTTCTGCCAGCTCCTGGGGGCCGGTGTTGGCGAGGCGGCGGAGGAGAATGGCGAGCATTTGCTCGGGGGATTTTCCTGTGGCGCAGACGATGTAGGTGAAGCCGAAGAGCTGCTCGTAACGGACGTTGGCGGCGGCGAGCTGGTCGAGGGTGGCTTGCTGGGCGGAGGCAACGGAGGATTGCTCGCCGGCGGACCAGGCGGTGGACTGGGCGGATGCGCGGTGGGCTTTGCGTTCGCCGATGCGGGGATGGGAGGCGAAGGCTTGGTGCCAGTCGGACTCTGCCATGGTCGCCCAAACGCGGTCGGCGGCGGCGAAGAGGGCGGATTCGGCGGGAAAGGGCCGCTGGGCGGCGAGGGAAGTAGCCCAGCGGGTGGCGGCGCAGCAGTGGAGGAGCTGTGTTGCGGCCTGGTCGGCTGGGAGCGCATTCCAGGCGGCGAGGATGGGGTTTGGGGCTTGGAGCGAGGCGAGGAATTCGGTGAGGAGGTTGACGGCGACCTGGGTGCGGTATTGGGCGGTGGAGCGGATGTCGGAGATGGGCTGGGCTTCAAGGCGGAGCGCGGCCTGGGCGGCTGCGATGGTGGCCTGGGTGAGGGGTTGGTGGAGGAGGGCGGCTTCGGTCGCGAGGAGGCGGATGGGGCGGTCGGCAAGGGAAGCGGCGGCGAGGCGGATTTCGTGGATTTGGTTGTCGTGGGGAATGGCGGTGGCGGCGAGGGCGACTTTGGTGACGGCCATGGCCTTGCGGGTGCCGACTTTGCGCAGGTAGGAGGCGTGCAGGGCGAAGCGGCGGGGGAGATGGATGGCAAGGACGAGCTCGTCGGGGCGGAGCAGACTGCGTTTGTAGCCGGTGTGGAAGTCGGCGTAGGGCAGGGTGCGGGAGCCGGTGGCGGAGACGAGTTCGATGGTGGCGTCGTAGACGAGCAGGGCGGGCGGGGCGTCGGCGGCGGGAGAGCCGTTGACGATGTTGCCGGCGAGGGTGGCGCGGCTCTGGTTGGCGATGGAGCCGATCCAACTGGCGGCCTGGGCGAGGAGAGGGAAGTCGGCAGAGAGGGTGGGATGCTGGCGGATCTCGGTGAAGGTGACGCCGGCGCCGATGCGGGCGGAGTGGGGAGTGACGGAGATGCCGCGGAGGTCTTCGAGCGCCCAGATATTGAGGAAATGGGTGGGTTGGAGGCGGCAGGCGGCGTGCTGGACCATGATTTCGGTGCCTCCGGCGAAGGGTGTCCAGTGGCCGGGCTGGGCGGCTAGCTGATCGAGGACCGCGGCGAGCGAGGCGGTGGCGAGGAACTCGTGGGAGTGGGGGTCACCGCGCATTGGGGGCCTCCGGATGTGCGGCGGCGGCGAGGACGGAGTCGAAGATTTTGATGAAGCCGGTGCAGCGGCAGAGGTTGCCGGCAAGGCCTTCGCGGATTTCCTCAAGCGTGGGGTTGGGCGTGTGGGCGAGCAGGTGAGTGGCGGCCATCAACATGCCTGGGGTGCAGATGCCGCACTGCGCGCCACCGCATTGGAGGAAGGCCTGCTGGAGGGGGTGGAGTTGGTTGGCGGTGGCGAGGCCTTCGACGGTTTCGATGGCTGTGCCCTGGAGCTGGAGGGCGGGAACGAGGCAGCTGTTGACGAGGCGGCCGTCGATGCGGACGGAGCAGGAGCCGCATTCGCCCTCGCCACAGCCTTCTTTTGCGCCGGTGAGGGCGAGGTCTTCGCGGAGGACATCGAGCAGGCGCTTCATGGGCGGGACGGTGACGGTGACGGGCTGGCTGTTGACGGTGAAGGAGATTGTTTTCATTGGGCGACCTCCAGAGGGAAGTCGGCGAGGCGGAGGAAGATGTCTTCGGGCATCAGCGGGATGGTGGGGAAGTTTTCTCCGATGGCGTCCTGGATGGCGTTGAGGATGGCGGGCGCGGGACCGTCGTGGGGAAGCTCGCCGATGCCCTTGGCGCCGTAACCGCCGTGCTGGAAGGGGATTTCTTCAAAGAAGACGCGGATGGGGGGTACGTCGGCCGCGGTGGGCATGATGTAGTTGGTCATCTGGTTGTTGACCATGTGTCCCTGGTTGAGGAGGACTTTTTCATAGAGGGCATACCCGACGGCCTGGGCGACGCCGCCCTCGATTTGCCCAGCGGCGAGGGTGGGGTTGAGGATGCGGCCGACTTCCTGTACGGCGACGAAGTCGGTGACCTCGGCGGAGTAGGTGGTGGTGTCGACGGCGACTTCGGCGACGTAGACGGCCCAGGCAAAGGCGGGGTAGGCCTCGCCGCGGTAGTTCTGGTCGTCCCAGAAGATGTTGGGCGGGGGTTCATAGCGGCAGAGGGACTCGACGTTGCCGTGTAGGCTGCGGTAGCGGTGGCAAGCGGCAAAGAAGTCGGTGCGGGAGTGGTTTTGGGGGAGATCGGCTTGGGCGCGGAGGAGGTCGAGGAGTTGGTGGCCAGCGCGCTCGATGAGGCGTCCGACGACCATGGCGGTGCGGGAGGCTACGGTGGGGCCGCTGTTGGGAACGATGGAGGTGTCGGGCGGGGCCATGGAGATGTCGTCGTAGGCGAGGTGGAGGGCTTCGGCGGCGATTTGGGGCAGGATGGTGTTGGTTCCCTGACCGAATTCGGTGCTGGAGACGAGGACGCGGACGTGGTTTTCAGGGGTGACGTCGATCCCGGCGAGGGAGTTGAGGTAGCGTTCGCCGGAGCCGGTGAAGCCTGCGCCGTGGAAGAAGCTGGCGATGCCGATGCCGCGTTTGATGGTGCTGAGGGGATTTTCGCGGGCGAATTGGGCGCGTTTGACGTGGTAGTTGGATTCGTGGAGGGCGCGGGCGAGGAGGTGGTCGAGGATGACGGACTCGCGCATGATCTGGCCGGTGGAGGTGGTGTCGCCGTCGTGAAGGAAGTTTCGACGGCGGAGTTCGTCTGGTGCGATGCCGATGGCCGAGGCGATCTGGTCCATGTGGCGCTCGATGGCGAAGATGGACTGGGGCGCGCCGAATCCGCGAAATGCTCCGGTGGGGACGGTGTTGGTGGCCCAGGCGCTGGAGCGGATGCGGATGTTGGGGCAGAGGTAGGGACCGGTGGAGTGGAGGGTGGCGCGGGAGAGCACGGTGGAGGACAGGGTGGAGTATGCGCCGGCGTCGGTGGCGATTTCGATGTCCATGGCGAGGAGCTTGCCGTTCTGGTCGACAGCGGTGCGATGGCGGGTGCGGGAGGGATGGCGCTTGGTGGTGGCGGCGAGGTCTTCCATGCGGTCGTAGACGATTTTGATGGGCCGGCGGGCCTTGAGGGCAAGCAGGCCGGCGTGTGCGGCGAGGATGGAGGGGTAATCCTCTTTGCCGCCGAATGCGCCGCCGGTTTCCGTCTGGATGACGCGCACTTTCTCAGCAGGCAGGGCGAAGACGGCAGTGAGGGAGCGGTGGACGTAGAAGGGACACTGGAGCGAGCCCCAGACGGTGAGGCCGTCGGCGTCTGAGTACTCGGCGAGGACGCCGTTGTTTTCGATGTAGAGATGCTCCTGGGCGCCGGTGCGGTATTCGCCGGAGACGATGTGTGCAGCGGTCGACCAGACGGAGTCTACGTCGCCCTTGTCGATGTGGAATTGCTTGATGAGATTGTCGTTGCCGAGGATGATTTCTCGCCGGGTTTCACTTTCCTCAATCGTGAGCACGGCGGGGAGCGGCTCGTAGTCGATGCGGATGGCTGCGATGGCGGCTGGGAGCCGGTGTTTGTCAGGATGGGCGAGCAGGACGATGGGCTCTTCGGGATGATTGACGACGGTGTCGGCGAGGCAGGGCTGGTCGGCAAAGATGAGCTGGATGTGGTTGTGGCCTGGAATGTCGGCGGCGGTGACGAGGACGAATTCAGACCAGTCGATGGCGGGGTCGTAGTGGATGGCGAGGATGCGTCCGCGTGGGATGGAACTGCGGACGGTTGCGCCGTACCAGAGGCCGGGCCGGGTGAGGTCGTCGACGTATTGGGCACGGCCAGTGACCTTGGCGAGGCCCTCTTTGCGGAGCTGCGGGGTGCCGACGACGCGGGTTGTGGCGGGGCTGGTCATGGTGTTTTTGGGGAAGCGCCTGTCCGGACCGGGGCCGGGTCGAGATTAGGCGTTAGCATACACGGACGGAAATGAGGAACGGAAGTGGTTTGGGCTGGGGAGCGGACTTGAGGCTGGGGGAGTGTGTGGTGCGAATGACGGGATGCCGCGTCTAACGACAGGGTATGCTTTTGAAGAAGATGCGCGTGGAATTGCTGACATTTGGGGTATTGCGCGGGAGCGTGACGGGCGGAGCGATGGAGCTGGCCGAGGGCGCGACTGTGGCTGACCTGGTAGCGGCGGTACGGGCAGGGCTGGCGAATGAGCCGGCTGTGGCTGGGCTGCTGGGGAGCTGTGCGGTGAGCGTGAATGCGGAGTATGCGCAGGGGGGACGGGTATTGCGCGAGGGGGACGAGGTGGGGCTGTTGCCGCCGGTTTCGGGCGGGTCGGAGACGAGACGGAGTTGGCTGACTCGGGAGCCGATTGCGGCCGATGCTCTGGTGGGGGCTGCCAAGGCGGGAGCCGATGGGGCCGTGGTGGTATTTGACGGGATTGTGCGGGACAACACGAGGGGACGGCGGACGCTTTACCTGGACTATGAAGCGTACGAGGAGATGGCGGAGCGGCAGATGGAGGCGCTGTCGGCAGAGGCCGTGGAGCGGTTTGGAGTGCGGCAGGTGCTGGTTGTGCACCGGTTGGGGCGGCTGGAGATTGGCGAGACGAGCGTGCTGATTGTGGTGGCTTCGGCGCATCGAGGGGCGGCGTTTGAGGCTTGCCGGTGGGTGATTGACACGCTGAAGAAGACGGTGCCGATCTGGAAGAAGGAGACCTTTGCGGATGGGGCGGTTTGGGCCGATGGGGAGCCATTTCCGGCGGAGTTGACGCCGGGCGAAGGGGTTGGGAAATGAGCCGCTGGCTGACACATGCTGTGGTGCTGGCGGGGATGCTGGCCTGGTGTGGGCTTGCGCTGGGGCAGACGGCTGCGCCCGCGACGGGTACGACTGGAGTGACGGAGGGCGAGCAGACAGCGCCGACTTTTAAGGTGAATGTGCGGCTGGTGAACGTGTTTACCAACGTGACGGACGCGACGGGTGCGATTGTGGGCGGGCTGACGCGGGAGGATTTTGCCGTGACCGAGGACGGGCGGGCGCAGCGGATTGCGGTGTTTGAACGGCAGTCGGAGTTGCCGCTGAACCTGGTGCTCGCGGTGGATACGAGCGGGAGCGTGCGCAAGGACATGGCGGTGGAAGAGCAGGCGGCGCGTCGGTTTATCCGTGCGTTGCTGCGGGCGCAGGACCGGATGGCGCTGATGGAGTTTTCCGACGAGGTGCGTGAGGTGGTGGGATTTACGAACCAGGCGAACCGGCTGGATAAGGGGTTGGGAAGTTTGCGCGGGGGCAACTCGACGGCATTTTATGACGCGGTGCTGCTGTCCTCGCAGAACCTGGCGCCGAAGCAGGGGCGCAAGGTGCTGATTGTGATTTCAGATGGTGGGGACACGGCAAAGAACACGACCTATGCGCAGGCGCTGGAGGCAGCGCTGCGGGGCGAGGTGATGGTGTACAGCCTGATTGACGTGCCGGTGGAGGCCAGTGCGGGCCGGGAGCTGGGCGGGGAACATGCGCTGATTACGTTGTCGGAGCAGACGGGCGGACGGTACTTCTACGTGAGCGACGGGGGGCTGGACAAGGCGTTTGATAGGGTGTCAGAAGATCTTCGGACGCAGTATCTGCTGGGATATTACCCGGCGAAGCAGGAGCCTGGGGTGAATTTTCACCGGATACGGGTGACGGTTCCGCGGGCTGCCGAGGAGTCGTTCCAGGTGCACTACCGGACGGGGTATTACGGGGATGGGCAGTAGGGCGGGTGGGTAGATTTGTGACGCCGGCTGGCGGGGAATGGCGGGGGCTACTACAATCGGTGACATGCCTGGAACACAGATGCACAACCGACGCAGCAAGAGTCCTCCGCCTGGAGAAACCGGCCAGGAAGCCCTGTATTTGCGATCACTGAGCGAGCGCCACGTGAGCGTTCAGGTGCAACTGCGGGACGGGGAGACGATCAGCGGGTGGATTGAGTATTTTGACGATGGGATGATTCGGATTACCCGCGAAGGACACCCGAACCTGTTTATTTATAAGCACCAGATCCGGATGATTACAGAGACGGCGCGGCGGCGTACGGTCGTGGCCGATGGGAATGTGGCGGGGCAATGAACAAGGCTGGGAGCGGGAACCTGGAACTGGGTGGGCTGAAGATTGTGGCTCAGGCGGAACCGCTGGCGCGCAAGGCCGGGGCGATGCTGCGGGAGTTTTACGCGCAGGGCGTGGAGACCGAATACAAGGGCGACGTGGACCTGGTGACGGTGGCGGACCGGACGGTGGAGGCCTATCTGCGCGAGGCGCTGAAGACGACGTTTCCGACGCATGGGGTGTATGGCGAAGAGGGAACGCGGGATCGGCTGGACGCGGAGTTCCGGTGGTACATTGACCCGCTGGATGGGACGACGAATTTTGCGCACAGCTTTCCGCACTTTGCCGTTTCGATGGGGCTGGAGCGGCGTGCGCCAGGGCTGGCCGAGGGTGAAGATGGGCCGGTGGTGGCCGGCATTGTGTACGATCCGATGCGGGATGAGTTGTTTGCCGCTGAGCCGGGCAAGGGCGCGTGGCTGAATGGGAAGCCAATGCGTGTGTCGAAGGTGCCGGAGTTGGGCGAGGCGCTGATTGCGACGGGATTTCCGAGCCGGAAGCGGCACGATTCGCCGAATATTCACTTTTACCACGAGTTTACGCTGCGATCCCACGGGGTGAGGCGGGCGGGTTCGGCGGCGCTGGACCTGGCGTATGTTGCGTGCGGGCGGATGGATGCCTACTGGGAGTTCAATCTGAATCCGTGGGACACGTCGGCGGGTTTTCTGCTGGTGGAGGAAGCCGGCGGGCGGGTAACGGGTTTTGATGGGACGCACAGGAAGCTGGACAGCAGGGAAGTGCTGGCGACGAATGGGCTGATGCATGAAGAGCTGCTGGGGTTCTTTGGAGATATGTTTGCGGGGCGCGGGCTGAGGGCAATTCCGACTCCGGCCGAGTATGCGGCAAAGCGTGTGGCGAGGCAGAGCGCGAAATCCTGATGTGTTTCGCGATGTGGACTGGGAGTGCAGGGGGTGGGATTTTCCTGTGCGCGCGAGGTTGGCGGCCCTTCCCAAGCGTTGCGTCTGTTGTGCTACTATGAGCGAGCAGAAACATCCTCCACGGAGAGCTGAAAAACCATGGCATACGTAATTGCAGAACCCTGTATCGGCACCAAGGACACCGCCTGTGTGGACGCCTGTCCCGTCGATTGCATTCACCCGAAGAAGGACGAAGGCCAGTTTGGCGACTCGGATCAGCTATTCATCGATCCGGTGGAGTGCATTGACTGCGGCGCATGCGTGCCCGCGTGCCCTGTGTCGGCGATTTTTGCCGCGGACGATCTGCCCGAAAAGTGGGCTCACTTTACCGAGAAGAACGCTGCCAACTACGGCCGCTAGTCTCTGAGTCAGAATCGCGTATCCCCAGAGGATGCCCGCAAACGCGCAGCCCCATCGGCTGCGCGTTTTTGCGTTCAGGGGAACGATTTGACAGGAGAATCCGGCAATCCCTAGGATGGGGGCGCTTTGTGCAAGCGTTTCAGGCGTTTGCGCCGTTTCTTTCGGAGATTGCATGTTCACTTTTCTCGTTCAGGGTCGTGCCGCGGTGCTGACTGTTTCCGTTCTGCTGTGTTGTGCTGTGGAAATGAGCGCACAGTCTTCCGCTGCACCCGCCGATACCGGCATTCGCCTCGCGGCCGATGGCAGAGGGCAGGCACAGCCGCTGGTGCACTTTTGGAGCAAGGTGGTGGGCGCTGGGCGGGCCAATGAGGGGTTGCGCGCCACCTGGCAGGAAGAGTTGAAGACCGCGGCGGACAATGACGGCTTCCAGTATGTGCGGTTTCATGGGCTCTTCCACGACGACATGTTTGTGTATCGGGAGGACGAGCAGGGAAGGCCGATTTACAACTTCCAGTACATTGACGACCTGTTTGACCGGATGCTGGCGAACGGGGTGAGGCCCTTTGTGGAGCTGGGATTTTCACCGGAAGAGATGGCGACGAAGAAGGCCACGGTGATGTGGTGGAAGGGCAATGGGAGTCCGCCGAAGGACTACAACCGCTGGGCTGAGCTGATTCAGAAGTTTGTGGAGCACTGCGAGGCGCGGTACGGAGCCGAGGAAGTGCGGCGGTGGTATTTCGAGGTTTGGAACGAGCCGAATTTGACGGACGGGTTCTTTGCCGGAACGCAGAAGCAGTACTTTGACCTGTACAAGATCACGGCGCTGACCATCAAGAAGGTGGATCCGGCGCTGAAGGTGGGCGGGCCAACGACGAGCAATTTCGATTTGGACGGTGCGGCGCTGAAGACGGCGCAGGATTCGGGCAAGCCCTTCGATCCGCTGAGTATTCCCTGGCGGCCGATTTGGATTGATGATTTTTTTGAGTATGCGGTGGCCAATCATTTGCCGGTCGATTTTATTTCGACCCATCCGTATCCGCAGAGCTTTGACATTGCGGCGGGGACGCCGGGTGCGGGGCATTACCGGCGGGGGATTGAGTCAACGCACGACGACCTGGCGATGCTGCGGAAGATGATTGACGCGAGCCCGTATCCGCACGCTGAGATTCAGCTGACGGAATGGAGTTCGAGCCCATCTCCGCTGGACCATACGCATGATTCGCTGGCTGCGGCGGCGTTTATCGCGAAGACAAATCTGGATTCGATTGGGCTGGTGGATTCGCTGTCGTACTGGGTATTTACGGATGTGTTTGAGGAGAATCGGAATACGGACTCGGTCTTCCACGGCTGCTTTGGGATGATCAATTACCAGCAGATTGTGAAGCCGTCGTTCCATGCCTACCGGATGCTGAACCAACTGGGCGACCAACTGCTGGCGCGGACCGATGGAGCGATTGTGACGCGGGCGAAGGAGTCTGGACGGATAACGGCCTTGGCATACAACTATCCGGCGGAAGAGCGGATTGTGATTCCGGAGACCGCGACGGTGGAAGAGGCCGATGCGCTGGTGGCTACGGGAAGCGCGCGAAGGCTCGAGCTGCACCTGAAGGGCCTCGTCCCGGGGATGGCGTTTGAAGTGGAGACGCTGGACCGTGCGCACGGCAACGTGGTGGCGGTATGGGAAAGGATGGGACGACCGGAGCCTCCGAATATGGAGCAGACGCGCGTTTTGCGCGAGGCGGCTTGGGCCACTGCCAAGGAAGTGGTGCGGGCGGACAAGGACGGGAAGCTGGATCTTGACCGGCCGATCGACGCCTGGAGTCTGGTGCTGGTTCGGCAGCTGTAAGGCGCAGCGGTTGCAGAGATGTGGCCCGGCAGGAGAGTCTTGAGCCATGAGCCTGCACTCTTCCGATGCCGTGATCTTGCGTTGCTGGCCGGTGAATGAGGCTGACCTGGTGGTCAGCTTCTTTACGCGCGACTACGGGAAGATCAAGGGGATTGCGAAGTCAGCGCTGAAGAGCCGGAAGCGGTTTGGGGGATCGCTGGAGCCGATGACGCAGGCAAAGGCGTGGTTTGCGGTGAAGCCGCGACAGGAGCTGGTGCGGCTGGATCAGTTGGAACTGGGGTGGTCTCCGCTGTCGGCTCCGGTGGATTATGCGCGGGCTGCGGTGCTGAGCTTCTACGCCGAGGTGCTGGAGGAGGCGCTGCCGGAGAACGATCCGCAGGAGACGGTGTTTCGTCTGCTGCTGGCGGTGCTGGACGCGACGACTGTGGAAGGGCCGTGGATGCCGCTGACGTATTTTTCGCTGTGGATGACGCGGCTGATGGGCTGGCTGCCGGATATGGGAGCGTGCACGATGTGCGGGGAGCGGCTGGCGGCGGACGAGGCGAGTTTTCATCCGGGGGAAGACGGGCTGTACTGCGCGTTGCACCGGCAGGGGGCGGGCGCGGTGCTGGATGCGGATGCGTGGACGCTGGCGCAGCGGATATTGCGGACGCCAGTGAGCGCGTTTGCCGGGGAGGCGTGGCCGAGGAAGCGGGCGCAGGCGCTCAGGCGGTTCAGTTGGCAGGCGCTGGAGCGGCATCTGGAGCGGCGTTTGCGGAGTGCCGAAGCGTTGCGGCAGTTGGGGGGATGAATGGGTTGTGGCCGGTTACGGTAAAATCAACCTAAGTTTTTTCCGTGAGAGTGCCCTTGTGTCTTCCATATCCGGTGTAAACCCTGTGTCTGCTGGTCATGGCGTTGCTGCCGTGACGCATCCCCTGACATTTCAGGAACTTCTTTTTCGCCTGCAGAGCTTTTGGGCGGCGCGCGGGTGCGTGTTGCAGCAGCCGTTTGACGTGGAGGTGGGAGCTGGGACGATGGCTCCGGAGACGTTTTTGCGGGTGCAGGGGCCGAAGCCTTACCGGGTGGGGTATGCGCAGCCTTCACGCAGGCCGGCCGATGGGCGGTATGGTGAGAATCCCAACCGGCTGTTCCGGCATACGCAGTTTCAGCTGATTCTGAAGCCGCCGCCGGTCAATGTGCAGGAGCTGTATTTGCAGTCCCTGGAGGCGATCGGGATTGACCTGAGCCGGCACGACTTGAAGTTTGAAGAGGACAACTGGGAAGGACCGACGGTGGGCGCCTGGGGCGTGGGCTGGCAGGTGATGATGGACGGGATGGAGATTACCCAGTTCACGTACTTCCAGCAGTGTGGCGGCCTGGATCTGGACCCCATCTGCGCGGAACTCACGTATGGGCTGGAGCGGCTGGCGGCCTTTCTGCAGGATGTGGACTCGGTGTACGACGTGGTGTGGGCGCGGGATCCGGAGACGGGTGCTGTGGTGACCTACGGCGATGTTCGGTTGCAGGAAGAGCTGCAGTACTCGGTGTACAACTTTGAAATGGCAGACGTTGGCGAGCTTTGGGAGCACTTCAACCGCTATGAGCGGGAGGCTACGGTGCTGATCCAGGAAGCCAACGCGGTGCTCAAGAGCGAGACGGCGACGCTGAAGGAAAAGCAGCGGTTTCCGCTGATGTCGACCTATGAGCTGGCGCTGAAGTGCTCGAACCTGTTCAATCTGCTGGATGCGCGAGGCGCGATCAGCGTGACGGAGCGGGTGGGGATGATTGGGCGGATACGGAACCTGGCGGTGGGTGTGGCCAAGGCGTACCAGTTGCAGCAGACGGCAAGCTAGAGCTAGAGAGCGGGTCGGCTGGAGCAGGCTTGCGAGAGAGTTAGAGAGACATGGCTGATTTTTTGTTGGAAATTGGGCTGGATGAGATTCCCGCCCGGATGATTGCCGGAGCGGAGGCTGAGTTGGGCCGCCGCGTGCAGGATTTGCTGACGCGGGAGCGCTTGCTGGGCGCTGGGGCGAAGGTGACGACGTACTCGACGCCGCGGCGGCTTGCCGTAGTCGTTGAAGGACTGCTTGACGGGCAGGCGGATACGGAAGAGCAACTGACGGGACCCTCATGGAAGGTTGCGTTCAAGGATGACGTGCCGACGGCTGCCGCGGAGGCCTTTGCGAAGAAGGCAGGCGTTGCCGTGGGAGAGCTGACGAAGGTGGCGAACGCCAAGGGCGAGTACGTGGGTGCGACGGTGAAGCGGCCGGGACACAGCGCGGCGGAGCTGCTGACGGCGGAGCTGCCGAAGGAAGTGCTGGCCTTGTACTGGGCGAAGAATATGTACTGGCGCGCGGGCAAACCGGAGCGGTTTGTGCGGCCGGTGCGTTGGGTTGTGGCGCTGCTGGATGGCTCGATAGTGCCCTTGGAGATTGCCGGGATTCATGCGGGCAATGTGAGCCGCGGACATCGGATATTGCATGGGGAAAAGCCGGTGGTGCTGGATCATCCGGCGAGTTACCCGGAAGCGATGCTGGTAGCCAAAGTTGTGGTGGATGTGGCGGAGCGGCGGCACTCGATTCGCAAAGCGCTGGACAAGGCGACGCGGAAGTTGCCGGGAACTCGCTGGCGTGAGGATGAGCCGCTGGTGGAGACGGTGGTGCACCTGACGGAGTGGCCGACGGTAATTTTGGGCAACTTTGAGCCGGAGTACCTGGCGCTGCCGGAAGAAGTGCTGGTGACGGTGATGCGGGACCACCAGAAGTACTTTGCCGTGGAGGGTGGGGACGGGAAGCTGGCGCCGCATTTTCTGGCGGTGATGAATATTGAAGTGGATGCCGAGGGTGAGGCGATCATCCGGCATGGGAACCAGAGGGTGCTGCGGGCGCGGTTCAAGGATGCACGGTTCTTCTGGGAGGTTGACCAGAAGACTCCGTTGACGGAGCGGGTGGAGATGCTGAAGACGGTGACCTTCCAGAAGGAACTGGGCAGCTACTACTGGAAGACCGAAGGAAATTTGAAAGTGGCCGCGGAGCTGGCGGCGACAGTGGCCGGGCGGGGCAAGGTGCTGGACAAGACGGCGCTGCTGCAGGCGACATTGCTGGCGAAGACGGACCTGACGGCCGAGCTGGTGAAGGAGTTTACGGAGCTGCAGGGGATTATCGGCGGGCTGTATGCGCGGGCGCAGGGGCTGGGCGAGACGGTGGCCGAAGCAATTTACGCGCAGTACACGCCGGCGGGAACCGACGATGGGATTCCGGGGACGATCGAGGGTCAGTTGCTTGGCCTGGCGGATCGCATCCAGACGATTGTGGCGATGTTCGGGATTGGGGCTGCGCCGACGGGGTCGAAGGATCCGTTTGCTCTGCGGCGTGCGGCCAACGGGATTGTGAAGATTCTTGCCGAGTCGGCTCTGCCGCTGACGTTGAGCGAGGTGGTTGGCTCGACCGGAGCAGGGACTGAGCAGGTGAAGAGCTTTTTGGCGGAGCGGCTGCATTTCTACCTGAAGGATGTGCGTGGATTTGCCTATGACGTGGTGGCGGCGGTGCTGGCTGCCGGGGCCGACGATGTGCGGGATGCCATCGCCCGTGCCGATGCGTTGACGGCGGTGCGCGGGTCAGAGGACTTTGTGGCGATTTCGGCGGCATTCAAGCGGATCAAGAATATTCTGCGGCAAGCGGCTGAAAAGAAAGAGCCTGTGGCGGCGGAGTTTGGGCAGGCGCTGGTGGAGGCGGAAGAGCTGGCGCTGGCTGCGGAGTCGGCTGAGCTGGCGGGCAAGGTTGCCGCGCTCAGGGCGAAGGCGGATTATGCCGGTGCGCTGGAGGCGGTGGCGACGCTGCGTCCGGCGGTGGATGGCTTCTTTGACAAGGTGATGGTGATGTCGCCGGATGCTGGGCTGCGGGCTGCGCGGCTGGGGCTGATTCAGCAGGTGCTGGATGGGTTCTCAGGGATTGCGGACTTCAGCGAGATTGTGACGGGGTAAGGGTCAACGGGTAAAACTAGAGGGTCGCTGTGCCTCCGAGAGAATCGGAGGCACAGCGGCCCTTTTTCATTGCCTCGGATGCTATTTGGAGTCGAGAAAGGCGCGGACCTGGGGGTCAAGTTTGTCGGCTTCGCAGCCGGTGGCGAGGTGGCCGCAGTCGGAGGTGAGGGTGATGACCTGGGCGTGGATGAGTGGGGCGAAGGCCTGGGCGGGAGCGGGGTTGACCATGTGGTCCTGTTGGGAGACGACGACGAGGACGCGGGCATGGACGCGTTTGGCGGTGTCTTCAAGCGATGCGCCGTGGGCGATGTCGTGGTGGATCATGGCCTGCAACTGGTAGATACGGTCGTTGGCGTCGAATTCAGTTGCGCCCTCGGTGCCGTATGCGGCGTACTCGTGGGCGAAGTTGTCGCGGGGAACTTCGCGGTTGTAGTGGCTGGGGGTGGTGAGGTTCATGTCCTGGAGGATGGCAGTGAGGGGGAGGGCGGGAGTCCTGGCGTAGTTGCCGAGCTGCCAGGCGGGGCTTTGGCGGATGGCGTCTTCCTCGGCGTGCCAGAGGAGGAGATCCCAGGCGGTGAGGCGGGTAGAGCCGACGATGGGCACTGCGAGGTCCATGAAGTCAGGATGGTCGACGATCCACTGGAAGGTCTGCATGCCGCCCATGGAGATGCCGATGACGGCATGGAGGTGGGGGATGTGGAGGGTTTCCGTCAGGAGGCGGTACTGGGACTGAACCATGTCGGCGATGGTGAAGGCGGGGAAGGCCATGCGCGGCTGGGCTTTGGAGTTGGAGGGGGATGAGGAGACGCCGTCGCCGAGGGCATCGACGGCGATGACGAAGTAGCGGGAGGGATCGACGAGTTTGCCGGGGCCAATGGAGTCGGCGAGTTCGGCTGAAACGCCGGTGAACCAGGTGGGGAAGAGGACAGCGTTGGAGCGGTCGGCATTGAGCTTGCCCCAGGTACGGTAGCCGATGTGGCAGTCCTGGATGAGTTCGCCGGATTCAAGTGGGCACTGGGCGAGGTTGGCGAGTTGCTGGGCGCCGTCGGGAGTTGGGGACTGGGCGGAGATGTGTGAGGCGCAGAGAGCGAGAGTGAGGGCGAGGAGGGTCGTGTGTTTCATCGAGGATGAGGATAGCAAAGGGGAAGCATGGGAGGCGAACGGGGTAGAGAGTGGGGGATGTCATCCCTTTGTGCCGTTGGCGCGTCTACAATCGAAGAGATGTCTGACACATTTTCATTGAGTTTGTGGTATCCGCAACTGCTGATGGCTGCTCTGGACGAGAAGCTGGAGACGGTGTTGCGGCAGTTTGCGCTGCATGGCGGCGAGCGCGGTGTTTTTTCAGCGACAGTGTGGCCGGTGAACTGGCGGGAGTCCGCGGTGTACCAGCAGGTGTATGGGCTGGGCGAGCATGGCTGCCAGATCGAGATTGCGCTGGAGGAAGCCATGGAATTTCATCACGCGGACTATGCGTGGGAGTTCCAGATTGGCTGGACGCTTTGGGAGCCGGAGCTGGACGGGGGCAAGCATCCGAAGTGGGAGCGGCGCAACCGCCTCGTCCGCGTGATTGGCTATGGGCCGGAGTTTGACGAGGGAGCGTTTGCCCAGGAAGGGCAGATTCGTGTGGAGTTTGGCACGGATGAGGCTTTTTTGCAGGAAGGCGTGGAGTTGGACACCGAGGCGTTGCGGTGCATTGAGGACAATGTGCGGCAGTTGATTGCGCTGACAAACGCGATCGAGCAGGAGACGGAAGCCTCGGCGCGGCTGTTGTGGTCAGAGTTGGGCGACACGCTCGCGGGCCGGCTGATGTCGCGGTTGAATAAGTTGCAGTAAGCGGGAAAGACAGGTTCATGGCGCTGAGTGCGTTCGCCAAGTCGTGTGGTTGCTTCCGGGAGAGACGATGGCTGTGAAGGGATTTCGGCTGTCGATTGAGCGGATGCGCGCCCTGGTGCTGGTGGGCGGCGGCGTGCTGGTGGTGGCGATTGCGACAGTGCTGGTGGTGGGTCACCTGAAGCGGCGCTTTCTGCACATTGACCTGCCGAAGCGGCTGGGGGCGGACATCCAGGTGCAGTCGGACGGTTTCGATTACACGCAGACGAGCAAGGGCAAGACGATCTTCAAGATTCATGCGGCACGGGCGGTGGAGCTGAAGGGCGGCGACAAGGCTCTCCTGCATGATGTGCGCATTGAGCTTTATGGGGAAGATGGGAGCCGCACGGACACGATAGCTGGGGCGGAGTTTTCCTACGACAAGGATGCGGGGCAGGCCGAGGCGGTGGGGCCGGTGGAGATAACCCTGATGCGTCCAGGTGTCAGGCCGGCGATTGCCGCGGAGGTTCCTGGTGCGGGCAAGGATGCGGGCAAGGCAGTGCCTGCCGGAAAACCTGCGGATGGGATTGTGGGCAAGGTTCCGGCGCTGGTTGGTCAGATGGCGGACGGGCAGATCCATGTGAAGACGAGCGGGTTGCGCTTTGACCAGAAGACGGGACGGGCGACGACGGCCGAGCGGTTGGATTTTGCCGTGAGTCAGGCGAGCGGGAGCGCGATTGGCGCGGATTACGATTCCGGGAGCGGGCAGCTGGTGCTGGATCACGCGGTGGCCATGCGGGTGATGAGGCCGAATGGGGTGGTGACGGTACATGCGGCACATGCCGAGTTTGCGCGGGAAGACCAGAGCTGCCGGATGAGGCAGGCGGAGGCGGAGTACAGCGGCGGGAGCGCGGATTTTGCCGAGGCGGTGGTGCATTTTCGTGCGGATGGGTCGGTGGAGCAGCTGGACGGGTCGGGCGGAGTGGAGCTGAAGACGGCCACGGGAAGCCAGATGGATGCTCCGACGGGACATTTGGAGTTTGATGGGCAGAACCAGCCGACGCATGGGGTGATGGAGGGTGGTACGCGGCTGAGTTCGTCGCAGGCGGGGCGTGTGAGCACGGGAGCAGCGCCGCGGCTGGTGGTGGAGTTTGCCAAGGGTGGAGAAGTGAAGAGCGCACACCTGGAAAAGGGAGTGAGCTTTACGAGCCGGCAGACCGTGGAAACAGCGCATGGGGAGCGGACGGTGCGGCGGACATGGCAGTCGCAGGTGGCCGATATTGCCTTTGTGGCGGTGAAGGCGGGCAAGGTTGCCGGGGCTGCGGTGGGGCGGGGTAAGGTGGAGCCGAGCCGGATTGAGGGATTTGGCGGGGTGCAACTGACGGATGAGGGCTCGGGCAGCGGGGGTGGGGCTGCGCGGATGAGTGCGGATCACATGGTGGCGAGCCTTGGGCCGGAGATGGAGCTGACGCGACTGGATGGGAACGGGCACGCCAGTTTTGCGCAGCGGACGTCTTCAGGGGCCGATGAGTCGAGCGCGTCGGAGGAGCTGACGGTGCATTTTGCGCCGGTAATGGCGAAGGGTGGGGCTTCGCAGAAAGGTCAGTCCAGGGCAGGCCAGGTGCAGGCTGCGCAGATTGAGTCGGTATTGCAGACAGGCAACGTGGTGCTGGTGGAGACTCCTGGATCTGCGGGTGGAAATCCGCTTCGGGCGACCTCGGCGCGGTTGGATTACGACGGCGTGAGCGAGATTGCGAACCTGACGGGAGGCGACACTGCGCCGCGTGTTCGGAGCGGCGGGCTGGATTTGACGGCTACGCGGATTGATGTGAACCGAGTGAGCGGGGACGCCTGGGCTCATGGGGCCGTGAAGGCCAGCTGGAGCGGCTCGGTGGACGGCAAGACGGGCGGGATGCCGGGGGCGGGATTATTGGGAGGGGGCGGCGATGGGGGGCCGGCGCACGTGGTGGCGGCCGACGCGGAGCTGCATCAGGCGACGGGAGAGGCTACTTTCCGGGGGGACGCTCGGCTTTGGCGCGAGGGCAACAGCGTAGCCGCGCCGGTGATTGTGCTGAACAGGAGCCGGGAGACGCTGCACGCTGAATCCAACGGAACAGCGGTACGAACGGTGCTGGTGAGCGCGGGGAGCAAGACGCGCGGTGCGAACGTGCTGCGTGTACGGAGCGGGCAACTGGATTACTCGGATGGGGAGCGGCTGGCGCGGTTTGCCGGGGCAGCCGGCGGCCAGGTGGTGGCCGAGGAGAGCCTGGCCACGGGAACCGTGACGGTGGCCTCGGAGCGAGTGGAGGTGCTGCTGTTGCCGGCCGGTGTGCATGGTGCGGGCGGGTCAGCTTCCGGTGTGGACCGGATGACGGCAGTGGAGCATGTGACGGTGAATTTTCCGGGACGCAAGGGATTTGGCGAAAAGCTCGTCTATACAGGAGACGATGGGAGCTTCCGGCTGACGGGAAGCTCGGCAGCGCCGCCGCGGATTGTCGACCAGGCGCGGGGTACGGTGACGGGCAGCACACTGGTCTTCCACAGTGGGGACCAGAGCGTCGAGGTGGAAGGCGACGGGGGCAAGACGGTAACCGAGACGCGGACACCGCGGTAGGGGATTGGGATAGACTTCGGGAAGAGCGATGCAGACACTGACGGCCGAGGGAATCGGCAAATCGTATAGCGGACGGCAGGTCGTACGCGAGGTGAGCGTACACATCTCGCGCGGCGAGGTGGTGGGATTGCTGGGGCCGAACGGGGCCGGCAAGACGACGAGTTTCTACATGATTGTGGGCCTGGTGCCGCCGGATGGCGGGCGGGTGCTGGTGGATGACACCGATATAACGCGGGTGCCGATGTATCTGCGGGCACGCAATCACGGGATCAGCTATCTGCCGCAGGAGCCGTCAGTGTTTCGCAAGCTGACGGTGGAAGAGAATATTCTGGCGGTGCTGGAGAATCAGCCGATTGCCGACGCGGAGCGGCGGCAGCGGACGGAGCGGCTGATACACCAGTTGAATTTGAAGCATATCCGAACGACGAAGGGATATGCGCTTTCCGGCGGTGAGCGGCGGCGTGTGGAGATTGCGCGGTGCTTGTGCATCCAGCCGAGTTTTCTGCTGCTGGACGAGCCCTTCAGTGGGATTGATCCGATTGCGGTGCTGGATTTACAGAAGATTATTTTTGAGCTGAAGTCGAGCGGGATCGGGATTCTGATCACGGATCATAATGTTCGGGAGACGCTTTCGGTGACAGATCGAGCCTACATTATTGCTGAGGGGAGAATTTTCCGTACGGGGACGCCGCAGCAGCTTGGCAATGACCCGGAAGTGCGGCGAGTATACCTGGGCGAGGGATTCTCTCTGGACTGAGGATCAGTCAAGTTTGAAACCAGGAAAGAGGAATGGTCAGGTTCCCTTGGTGAGTACGGGAAGCTGTCTGATGCCCATTCTGGTACGGGGTGTGGTCGCGAGCCAAGTACGGTTCAAGTTTCATCCCGCTCCATTTACACTTGTCCCAAGCTCGAGCTTAGAGGAATCAGGACCCAGACGATGCCGCTGCTTCAACCCAGACTGAATATCAAGGTGGCGCAACGCCAGATCCTGACGCCGGGTCTGATGCAGATGGTCAGCGTGTTGGCGCTGAACAAGCTGGAGCTGACGGAGATGATCAACGCGGAACTGGTGGAAAATCCGGTTCTGGAGGAGATCGACGAGTCGGTGCCGTCTCTGGATGAGATAGGTGGCCGGGAGGCGATGCGGGACCGGGTGGAGCCGGAAGCTCCGGTGACGGAGAAGGATCCGTTTGAGGAGATCGACTTCGGCTCGTATTTTCAGGAGTATCTGGACCCAGGTTTTCGGACGTCGCAGGAGATGGAAGAGTCGGACGCTCCATCGTTTGAGCATTTTTTATCGCAGCCGACGACTTTGACCGACCACCTCCTGTGGCAGCTGGGAGCGATGAACCTGGTGGCCGGGGTGGTGGAGTCGGCCGAGTTTCTGATTGGGAATCTGGACGACAACGGGTATCTGTCGACTCCGCTTGAGGAGCTGGCGCGGGTGTATGCGGAGGCCGATCATGCTGCCGGTTTGGCGGAGACGAGCGGAGCTGAGGTAGTGGCGGCGCTGAAGGGACTGACGCTGGCCCTGGGTATTGTGCAGCACCTGGACCCGGCGGGAGTGGGCGCGCGCGACTTGAGCGAGTGCCTGGCCCTGCAACTTGAGGCGCAGCGACATGAGCTGGAGATGGTGTACACGCGGCTTCCTGAGGATGCGGTGGAGCAGGATGAGGTGGAGGCTGAGCGTGAGGTAGGCGGCGAAGCAGCCGCGTATGCGGCGGACCACAGTCCGCACCATGGATTGCATGACGCTGCCGAGGCTTTGCTGAAGGAGCGCCGCAAGACGTTTTCGACGGCGCAGCTGATTGTGAAGACGCATTTGACGCTGTTGTCGAAGCGGGATGCGAAGGAGATATCGCGTGCGGTGGCGCGGCCTATCGCAGAGGTACATGCGGCCATAGAGCTGATTCGGACGCTGGATCCGCGGCCGGGGCTGCGCTATAACCGCGAACAGGCACGGCTGATCGAGCCGGATGTGGCGTTTGTGAAGAGTGGGGATACGTGGATGGTGGCGATGAACGAGGAGGATATGCCCTCATTGCGGCTGAGCCATCGTTATCGCCGGATGCTGACGGCGGAAAACACGGACAAGGAAGTAAAGGACTACGTGAAGGAGCGGTTCCGGTCGGCGATGCAGCTGATGCGGAATATTGCCCAGCGGAAGAGCACGATTCTGCGCACGTGCGAGGTGATTGTGCGTCGCCAGCAGGAGTTTCTGGATGTGGGGATTGAGGCGCTGCGTCCGATGATGATCAAGGAAGTGGCCGAGGAGATTGGGGTGCATCCGTCGACGGTGAGCCGGGCGGTGGCCAACAAGTATGCGCATACGCCGCAGGGAGTCATTGAGCTCCGGGCCTTCTTTTCGGAAGGCTCGAATGGGCCGGAGGGCGCGGATACTTCGCTGGTGGTACTGAAGCGCAAGGTGCGGAAGCTGATTGAAGAGGAAAATGTGGCGCATCCGCTGACGGATGACCAGTTGGCGGCGCTGTTGCAGTCGCAGGGGATCCAACTGACGCGGCGGACTGTGGCCAAGTACCGCGAGGATATGAATATTCCTTCGACGCATCAGCGACGCCGGCGGTAAATGGCAGAGGTATCAAGCGGCTGGCGGTGGCGGCCGGCCGGGAATTGGCGCATACTGGCTCATCGGTAAAATCCTGCTTTGCGGAGTAGCTCGTGCGCTCTTATTCGATCGTCCTGGTGTGTTTCCTGGGTTCATTCTCCCTTTCTGCTTCTGCACAACAAGCCAATACACAAGCTGCGTACCATGCTCTGCGCACGTTGCAGCCTGTGCCATTGGCGATGCCTGTCGAAAACCTGACGCTGACGCGTGATGCGGGGGTGTTCACGTTTACGCGCGGAGAGATTGCGCTATTTGGCGAGGTGAACGGGAAGGTGACGGGCGCGGTGTTTGCCGGGACTGGTCACTTCCACCTGACTCCGCCGACGGCTGTAGAGCGACACAGCCTGGAAGTGCTGACGAAGAAGCCGGAGTTTGACGAGGACTTTACGGTTGCGGTGCTGCGCTTTACAGACGAGACGGCGGCGGAGCTGAAGAAAGGTGCGAAGCCGACGCAGGGCGCGACCGAGGACAAGACATTTACCGAGGCGGAGGCGGAGTTTCGCACGTTTCAACGGGAGCATCTGCATGAGAATGTCGATTTGCGTCTGCTGGAGGATGTGCTGAGTCCGGCGCCGGGGGGATTTTTTCTGGCGGCAATGAAGGGCGTGACGAACCACAATCTGCTGTTTGAGATTGATCCGCACGGAGCCTCGGAGGTGGCTCCGGAAGAGGTGCTGCTGGGTAGCTGGAATGGATGGGGATGGACGTATCCGGCAGCGTTCCACCTGGCCGGGGAGTATGCGGCAGGAACGGCGAGCGGGCGGCAGCAGAACAAGCCGTTCAAGGTGACGAGCGAAGAGCTGGAGACTTCGATTGAGAAGAACGGCTACTTGGGCGGTCAGGCGACAGTGCACCTGGAGGCGCTGGCGGACGGTGTGGCGGTGGTGCCGTTTGACCTGTTTCCCACTTTGCGGGTGAGCAAGGTGGAAGGCGAGCACGGGGATGCGCTGGATTTTGTGCAGGAGAAGAAGGAAGACGACCCGGATTTCGGCCTGGTGCTGGCTGCGCCGTTGAAGGCGGGGCAGACGACCGTGGTGCATATTACCTATGGCGGCAAGGATGCGGTAAAGAACGCAGGCAGCGACAACTATGACCCGATTGCGCGGGAAGACTGGTTTCCCAATGGGGGCACGGGGCTTGGAAACTATTCGACCTACCACATGGTTTTTCATGTGGCAAAGGATACGCAACTGATTGCGACGGGCAACAAGATCAGCGAAACGGTGGACGGCAAGGTGCGGACTTCAGTGTGGGAGTCGGGCATGCCATTGCCTGTTGTCGGGTTTCACCTGGGCAAGTTCGAGAAGAAAGAGGGCAAGACTCCAAGCGGTGTCGATGTGACGGCGCTGGCCAATGGGGCGCTGCCGGATTGGGCCTCAGGGCTGAACAGGGCGGCGGCGGGCGACGATGTTCCGGTGCAGGGTGAGTCGCACATGGCCGTGGCGGCGGTGGGCAATATGAACACAACCGGGATGCTGCCGGTGGAGTTGTCCCAGGGAGCGGCGGCGATCCAGGTATATGAGAGCTTCTACGGGAAGCTGCCATTTGACCACGTGGCGCTGTCGCAGCAGCCGGCGTGCAACTACGGGCAGAGTTGGCCGATGCTGGTGTATCTGCCGATTTGCGGGTTCTGGGATGGGACGATTCAGCATCAGCTGGGGCTGAAGCCGGATGACCAGTACTGGAAGACGGTGACGGCGCACGAGGTGGCGCACCAGTGGTGGGGGCATACGGTGGGCTTTATGAGCTATCGGGACCAGTGGATGAGCGAAGGGTTTGCGGATGCCTCGGCGGCGTTTTTCCTGCAGGCGACGCGGAAGACGGATGTGGATTACCTGAACTTCTGGAAGGAGCTGCGGCGGCAGTTGACGGAGCGGAATACGGACGGGTTTCGGCCGATCGATGTGGGGCCAGTGACGATGGGTTTCCGGCTGAGCTCGCAGAAGACCGGTTGGGGCGTGTACCAGAACCTGGTGTATCCGAAGGGCGCGTACATCCTGTACATGCTGCGGCAGATGATGGCGACGAGCAAGAACGGCGACCTGGAGTTTCGCGCGATGATGCATGACTTTGTGGATACGTACCGGCTGAAGGTGGCCACGACGGAAGACTTCAAGGCGATGGTGGAAAAGCACATGACGCCGGCGATGGATTTGGACGGGAACCACCGGATGGACTGGTTTTTCAACGAGTATGTGTATGGGACGGAACTGCCGAAGTATCACTTTGAGAGCGATGTGACGGACAAAGGCGACGGGGTGATGATGCACTTCAAGTTGACGCAGTCGGGTGTGTCGGAGACGTTCAAGGCGCGCGTGCCGGTGTATGTGGAGCTGAGCGACGGGCGAACTGTGGAGTTGGGGCGGGTGCTGATGGTGGGCAACAAGACGGATGAGGAAAGCGTTCCGATGGCCAAGCCGCCGGTGCCGATCAAGCGGCTGGCGATCAACTCGATGTACGATCTGCTGGCGGTTGAGAATTAGGGAGTATCGGGTGGGGCTTCGGTTTCTATGGCGAAGAGCATGGTGCGGTAGTCGAAGGTGTAGCTTTTGAGTCCGTCGAGGATGTCCATGCCGAGCAGGCCGTAGGTGGGGTCGATGGCGGCGTTGCCCAGCGGGTCCGCGAGGACCTGGATATCGCGCAGGGTGAGCGGGGTGTTGCCGACGAGGAGATGGACTTTGTCCGCGGTGTAGGCTGGGGCGGCGGGCTTGCTGGCGGAACCGGGGACGGAGAGCAGCTTCATCTTTTGTCCGGCGAAGTCGTCGGGGTGTTCGGATAGATAGCGCGAAGTGAGGTAGGTCTGCTGGCCGCTGGCATCGACCTGGAAGGTGCGTTCGTCGCCGGGCTTGCCGAGGGCGACGAGGATCTGGTCGCCGTCGAGGAAGAAATGCGCGCCGGAGATGAGGCGTTCGCCGCGTTCGCCGGGTTGGACCTCAATGCTTCCGCTTTGGGTGACGCGCAGGCTGCCGAGGGCGGAGATGGCGGGGTAGCCCAGGACGCCGCGAATCTGGTACTGGGAGTGGGGGTAGAAGTAGTCGGCATCGTCAAAGACGAAGGCGGTGACGTTGCGGAAGGTGACTTCGCCGAGGGTGAGGCGGGGAATGAGTGTGGCTTGGACATGGATGGGGCGGCCGGTGATGCCGTGGACGGTGACGGCGTCGTCAGAGATTTTGAGGCCGATGAGATGTGCCGAGGAGCGGCAGATGAGGTTGAAGGGCGCGGTGGGGTCGAACATCCAGTCGTGGGACTGGGCATCGACGAAGACGGGGACCTCCATGAGCCCGAGCGGGTCGCGGTCGTAGGGGATGGAGAAGGGGTTGCCGTATTCGACGGTCATGGGCGGGTTGTCGGCGACCAGGGGCAGGAGTTTGAGGGGGAGTTCGAGGGTGTCCTGCTCTTCGGGGGTGAGGGTGGTTTGGCTGGCGAGGGCGGCGTAGCCGGCAGCGGCTTTGTGCAGGTCGCCGAGGCGGAGGTAGTCCTCAGCGAGGGTGCGGCGGAGGAACTTGACGTAGGCTGGCGCGACGGCGGTCTGGCCGGGGGTGCCGAGGCTGTCGGCGAGGGGCTGGAGCAGGCGGATGGATGTGGCGAGGTTGTTCTGGCGGGCATTGAGGACGCCGCGGAAGAGATCCAGCTCTGGCTGGGTGAGGGAAGATTCGGCGTTGGGGGTGTTGAGCAGGGCTTCGAGAGCGATGTACTGATGGTCCTGAAGGAGGGTTTCGATGCGGGGCAGGTCGGTGGAAGAGTTTGCCTGGCCGAGGACGGAGCCGGTACGGATTTGTGCTCCAGCGCCGACCTGGACCTGGGCAGGGGGAGCCTGGGGTTGGGGTGGCAGTGGTGCCTGAGTTGGGGTGGCGAGGGGGTTGGGCAGGGCAGTGATGTTGGGCAGGGCGGGCTTGAGGACGGGCCTGGATGCGTCCGGCTGCTGGGCGAGCGCTGTGGCTGGCAGGAGAAGCGCGGCCAGCAACCAGGGCTGGATTCTCCGCAAGCCGCTGACGCCAAAAAGATCCATAGGTACGAAGTTACCAGATTTGGGGGTGGTGTCTGGGGGGCGGGAAGGAGTTTGAGGCGGGCCCTCCGGTGCGGTTGGGTGCACCAGATTGGGCCGGGCAGATACGGTTGCGTCTCAGTTCCTGAGGAAGTCTTTATCCCGTACCCGGTAGACTTGGACTTGACATGAAGAGACGAATGATTGAGCACTACGAGATATTACGCCGGTTGGGATCGGGCGGCAGCGGGGTGGTGTACCTGGCCAGCGACACGCTGCTGACGCGGCCTGTGGTGCTGAAGATACTGCGGCGGGGATTGCTGACGCAGGGACAGATGAGGACGACGGTGCTGCGCGAGGCGCGGCTGGCGTCGGCTATCGAGCATCCGAATGTGTGCGCGATTTACGAGGTGGGCGAGACCGGGGACGAAGCGTACATTGTGATGCAGTTTGTTCCGGGGCAGTCGCTGGACCGTTTGATTGAGCGGGGGCCGGCGCATGTGCAACTGGTGCTGTCGGTGGGCATCCAGATTGCGGACGGATTGCAGGCGGCGCACTCGCTGGGGATATTTCATCGGGATTTGAAGCCGCAGAACGTGATGCTGACCGAAGGCGGGCTGGTGAAGATTCTGGATTTTGGGCTGGCGCGGCGGCTGCATCCGGAAGAGGCGACGTTTGACCCGGCCAAGCCGGGAGCGGCGGCAAAGAGCGCGACGGCGGGGGACGCGTACACGGCGCGAGGCGGGACGATCCGGTACATGGCGCCGGAGCAGTTTGTGACGGGCCAGTCGAGCGTGCAGTCGGACATTTGGGCGCTGGGAGTGATTCTGTACGAGCTGTGTACGGGGAGGCATCCGTTTGCGCGGCCGGATGCGGAGGATTTCCAGGTGATTCGTGCGATCCAGTTTATGGATGTGCCGGACCTGGATGAGAGCGCGCCGGGGATTTCGGTGGAGTTGAAGAGCGTGATTGGCAACTGCCTCGAAAAGAATCCGGGGGCGCGGTACGCCTCCGCGGCGGAGGTGCGCGAGGCGCTGAAGACGATCATGAAGGCGATGCAGTTTGAGACGGGAAGCATTCCGGGCGATGCGGCGGCGAGCCTGGTGACGACCGGGCCTGAGGCGGAGAAGCGGAGCACGAGTTTCTTGTCGATGCTGGCGGAGCGGTTCCGGGAGTCGGTGAGCGAGTCGCCGAAGCAGAATTCGCTTGTTGTGCTGCCGTTCAATAATTTGGGGACGGTGGAGGTGGCTCCGCTGTACGGGTTTGCGCTGGCGGATGCGATTGCGGCGCGGCTGGTGCGGATTCCGTCGGTGGTGGTGCGGCCGACGAGTTCGCTGATGAGTTTGCCGACTGCGCAGATGGATCCGTTGGATATTGGTCAGCGGCTTTTGGTGACGCATGTGCTGGCGGGCAACTTCATGCGGTCGGAAAAGGGATTTGACCTGAACTGGCAACTGCTGGATGTGGCGGCGCAGAGCTTGCGTTCGGGAGGGACGATCAGCGTGGCGTCGTTTGACCTGATTGCTGTGCAGGATGAGATTTCAAACGAGGTATTTGCGGTGCTGCAGGGGATGGGCGGGGTAGAGAATCCGGCGCTGCAGGCCGACGGGACCACGCGGACGGTGGGCAAGGATGTTTCGCTGCCGGCGCAGGCTTCCGAGGATTACCTGCAGGGCCGAGCGATGCTGAGCTCGTTTATGACGCGAACGGGTTCGCGGACGGACCTGGACAGGGCGCGGGGGTTGTTTGAAAAGGTGACGAAGAGCGACCCGGAGTTTGCGTCCGGGTGGTCTGCGCTGGGTATTGCGGAGCTGCAGTATGTGCGGCATGGGTTTGGCGGGCAAATTCATGTGATGACGGCGCGGCGGTCGTTTGACCTGGCGCTGAAGCTGGACCCGGGGTCGAGCGAAGCGAATCTGTACCGGATCTATATGCTGCTGTCGCGAGGAGAGAAGGAATCTGCGCGGCACGGGATTGCTCATTTGCTGGCGACGGCGGCGAACGACTGGAATGTGCACATGGTGGCGGGAATTACGCTGCGGCTGGACGGGATGTATGAGGAGGCGCTGGACCAGTTTGGGCGGGCTCTGAAGCTGAATCCGGGCAATGCGGCGCTGTTGTACAACCACCGTGCGCGCGTTTACCACTACATGAATCAGTTGGACATTGCCGGCGATGAGCTGGCGAAGGGGCTGGCGCTGGAGCCGAGGCATCCGCTGCTGCGGACTTCGCTGGGGTATCAGCAGATGCGGATGGGGAATTTGCGGTCGGCGATTGCGATTCTGGAGGAAGTGATTCGGGACGACGATTCGATGCGGATTGCAGTGCCGACGCTGGCGCTGTGCTATGTGCAGGTAGGCGAGCGGGCGTTGGGTGCTTCGCTGCTGAAGGACGGTACGCTGGCGGCGGCCGAGGCGGACAGCGAGATGGCATACCGGCTGGCAAGCTACTTTGCCGTGGAGGGCGATTCGAGCGAGGCGCTGCACTGGCTGCGGAGGGCGATTTACCTGGGGAACGAGAATTTTCCGTGGTTTCAGCAGAATCCGGCGTGGAATAATTTGCGCACGAATGCGGACTTTGACCGGATCCTGGAGGATTTGAAGAAGGCCTGGCGGAAGAATCAGAAGCTTTGGAAGCGGTTGTTTGAGGAGTTGCCTGGGGATGGGGCTTAGATTCCTCTGAGTCCGGCGATGAGTGCGAGCAAGGCGAGCGCGAAGCCAGTGGCGGAGACGGTGGAGAGGAAGTTCACTGCGTCATTGTTGAGCAGGTTACGGGGTTCGAGGGTTGCACCGAGGAGGCTGTCGAAGAGCAGGCCGAAGACGCCGGCAGCCAGAGCGACGGCAAAGAAGAGCCAGTCCCAGCGTTGTGCGGTGATGGCTGAGGCGGCGAGGCAGCTGATGGCGGCGACGATGGCGGCCGCAAGAATGCCTGCCAGGGTTCCGACGAGGGTGATGGCGCCGTCGGTGCCGGGTGCTACTTTGCGGAAGGTGGTCAACATTCTGGGTTGGCCGCCGAATACCTGGCCGATTTCTGAGGAAGCGGTGTCTGCGGCTGCTTCGGCGAGGGCTGCGGTGGCGAGCAGGCCGGCGAGGGCGGGACTGTGCTCGCCTTCAAGGGTGCCAATAAGGGAGGCCGCGAGGGCGGCGATGCCGAGGTTTGCGGCGACCTGGGCGGCGTTGCGTCCGTGGCGGCTTTCGCTGGTGCCGAGGTGGTCTTTTTGGGCGCGGCCGATTTTTGTGGCGATGTAGGTGAGCAGAAAGACGGCGAGGAGTGGGAGCAGGGCTCCGTGGAGCCAGCTCCAGTTGTAGGGATAGCTGGTTGTGGAAAACATGAGGCTGGCGGTGATGACTGCGCCGGTGAAGGCGGCGGCTGGGGTGGCGGCGCGGAGCTTCCAGACGATGAGGCCGAAAAGGGCGCTGATGCCGAGGGTGAGTGCGGCGACGCTGGTGACCTGCGTGAACCAGGAATGGGCCTGGAGGACGACCTGAGCGCCGGTCCAAGGGAGGACGAGGAGCAGGACCGCCTTGGACTGCCAGTGGAGTTTCCGGTCGCGAGGGGAGGTCATGGGAGTCCGCCTTGGGTGGTGCTGGTTCGCTTGTCTGCTTCCAGAGTAACAACCAACGGGCGGCCTGTGCGTCCAACAGGCGATGCTGTGATTTACAATCGTACGGTAAGCAGGACACTAACTGAATGATCGAAATATCCCGTTATTCCATGCCGGCTCGGCGGCTGACTCAGGGTACGCTGGTGGCGGCGCTTGTTGCGCTTGCCGGATGCGGCAGCAACTATCGCCCTACCACGACCCCCATCACACCTACCGGCCCGGCGTCGCAGCCAGGCTCCTACGCGTTTGTGATCTCGGCACCGTCGGCTACGGCCAGCGGAATCGGCACGGTGATCGACTACTCCGGTGACACGGTGATGGCGACAGCACCGATCGGTCCCGGACCGTTTGCGTTTGCCATCAATGCGAATGGCACCGAGGCGTGGTCGATGAATATCGACGGAACGCTGAGCAATATTCCTGTGAGCACGAACCTGCAGCAAAAGAACGTTTACGTTACGACGCTGAACTCCTACACGGGGATTGACCCGATTGTAGCCGTGTTTGCTGGAGCGAATGGCGAGTATGCGCTGGACGTGCGCGGGAACCAGCTGGATGTTCTGAATGGTAGCCCGGCCGCGGCGTTGAAGCTGCAGTTGCCTGTGGATCCGACTCCGGTGACGATGGTTGGGTCGGGGTTGGCGCAGCGGTACTACGTGATCAGCCAGACGATTCCATACCTGACCACGACAACGGTGGACGGGAACACGGTGCAAGGCGGCGTGGCGTGCAATGTGGACGCGCACGCACCGGAGCTGGCCAGCCAGCTGGGCTTTGCCGATGGCATGGAGACGACGGGCTACACGATTTCCTCGCATATCCAGGTGGGTGTATGCCCGGTGTACGCGGTGGAGACGACCGACGACCGGCGAGTGTTCGTGCTGAACCGGGGCAGTGACACGGTTTCCGTGATCAACAGCCAGACGAACGCGATTGACTCCTGCACGCCGTTTACGAACCAGAATGGTCAGCCGGTTACTTGCCATCCGAGCCTGCCGGTGACACCTGCGGCTGGGCAGATTCATGCTGGGCCAGTGTATGCGGAGTACAATGTGGCGACTGCGCAGCTGGTGGTGGCCAACTACGACGGCAACTCGATCAGCATTATTGATGTGAGCACGGACGAATACGGGAACGACAGCCCGACATTTGGGACGACGTATACCGTTCCGGTGGGGAACCATCCCTCAGCGGTAACAGTGCTGGCTGATGGGAGCCGGGCGTATGTTGCCAACCAGAGCGACCAGACGGTAACGATTGTGAACCTGAGCAGCCACACGGTGGAGAAGACGCTGCCGATCTACGGGCATCCGCGGACGGTGGTTTCGACGCAGAACTCACTGTATGGCAAGGTGTACGTTGCTTCGCCGGACAGCCCCTACATCACGATACTCCGGACGGACCAGGATATTGTGGATACGACGGTGCTTGTGCAGGGCAATGCGATCGATGTGCGCGCGACGAGCCCGGATGCCGCGACCGCAAATGCGAACGTGGTGAGTCGGCTGCCGGGCGCAGGTCAGCCGTGCTTCCTGTCTCCGGAGCAGCTTGGCGGGGCTTCGGGAATGACGATTGCCAACTGCCGTGTGCAAGACCCAACGCTGCTGACTGCAACGATGAAGAAGTAGGCAAGGAAAGTAAAGGAACGACGGAGCGGCCAGGCATGGATTGCCTGGCCGCTTTTGACTGTGCGCGAGAGAGCGGCATGAGCGTTCGGCGGGGCGACGTGATTCTGCCAGACTCATATGGGAACAGAGAAACACCGGCGAGGGATAGCCTGTCGGTGTTTTTTGGTTTCAGTGAGTCGGGCGGCCCGCTGGAGGATCAGTTTCCAGCCATGACCGGGGATGAGGTGGGAGCCGAAGCACCTGGAGGATTTTCGACGGTCACAGCAAAGCCATACGCATTGATGTTGCTGGGTATCTCCGGGAGAATGACCGCTCCGGTGCCGGTTTGATCCGGGATGAAGGTGCCGGCGGAGACAGGTGCAGCATTGTTGGCTTGCAGTATCCAGAGCTGGTAGGTTTTGCCGACCGGTGGCATGGGCATGTTCTCGACGTGGAAGATGAGCTTGTGCATACGGGCGGAGTAGAGCGCGTGGCCGATGGGCTCCTTGAGCGATTGGGGCTTCGTGTACAGGACAGTTGAGACAGCGTCAGAGCCGCGCAAGAAACTTTCGATTTCGCTGGCTTCTGCCGCCTCTGTCTGGAAGCGCTGCGTCTGGCCGAGCAGAATATGTGCCTCATGGGTGTGCTGGACGTCGTCATAGCCGACGATGATCAGTGCGGCGGCCAAAATGCCTGAAGCGATCTGGAGAGTCCTGGGAGTGATGAGCCACTCTTTGATGTCGGTCACGCGGCCGTAGAGAATATGCTTTCGCCTTTTCTGGCTGGGGCGCTGGAGTGGGGCGGTGTCGTCGCGGCTGAGGCCGAGCTGGAAGCGGTCTCGAGCGCCCGCGGGCAGTTCCTGGAGTGGTTGGGAGCCGCTCCAGGCTGCCAGTGTCGCGGTGGTTGCTGCGAGGTCAGCGCGGCATTTGCTGCACAGGGAGATGTGGGCGGTGAGGTTGTTGAGCCGAGTATCGGAGAGAGTTCCCAGCGCGTACTGGATGAGCTCATCTTCCGGGATGTGTACCTGTTCTGGCATGGTCATGCTTCCAGCGCCTTTCTCAGCGACAGCAACGCCGTGCGAATGCGCGTTTTGACGGTGCCGAGGGGAGTTCCTGTCTTCTCGGCGATTTCACTTTGGGAGAGGCCGCCGAAGTAGGCCATCTCGAGGGTGGTCTGCTGGTCGGTGGACAGCCCTTCTGCGATGGTGCGGACCTTTTGGATAAGCTCGGAGTTTTCGATGGTCTGGGCGAGGTTGCGGGGCTCCGTGATGACCAGATTTTCGAGGGGCTCCAGTCGGGAGCGTCGGCGAATGACGTCGATGGAGCGATTGCGGGCCACAACGATGAGCCAAGTGGCGAGGCTGCCACGCTGGGAGACGAATCCGCCGGGCTGACGCCATACCTGGAGCAGAACTTCCTGCATTACGTCTTCGGCGTGTGCCTGGTCGCGGAGGACTTTGAGCGCGATTGAGTAGACGAGTCGGCCATAACGGTCAAAGAGCGTCGTCATCGCGTTCTGATCACGCGCTGCGACCGCTTCCAGCAATTCGGCATCTGTCATTTTGCCCGACTTCCATATTCTTCAACTGCATTGCCTGCCCACATGAGGATACGAGGCAGCGCAGGGTTTGGATGCATCGGAGTGAACATTCCCTGGTGAGTGGCTTGGCTCAGAGCAGAGGAGACTGTCTCAATAGGGTACAAAAAAGACACCCATCAATGGAAGCATAATAGAGATGGAAGGAAAAGCGGGTTGGCACGGATTCGTATTGATCAATTACTGGTTCAAAGAGGTCTCGTGCCCAGCCGGGAACGCGCACGCGCGCTGATATTGGCGGGGCGGGTGCTGGCAGCCGAGCAGAAGGTGGACAAGCCGGGGACGGCGCTGGCCGAGGAAACTCCGCTGCGCCTGCTGGGCGAGGATATGCGCTATGTGAGCCGGGGCGGGCTGAAGCTGGAGGCGGCGCTGGAGCACTGGAAGATTCCTGTTGAGCAGCGCTGGTGTGTGGACATCGGCACCTCGACGGGGGGATTTACGGATTGCTTGCTGCAGAATGGGGCGGCGCATGTTTCGTGCGTGGATACAGGCTTTGGCCAGATTGCGATGAAACTGAGGCAGAGCGAGCGGGTGCGGCTGTACGAGCGAACCAACGCCCGGCTGCTGGGGGCCGGGGCACTGGCAGCGGGAGCCGGCGAAGAGCCGCTGACGCTGCTGGTGATGGATGTGTCGTTTATCTCGGCGACCCTGGTGCTGGGGCCGGTGCTGGCTGCCGCAGGGCAGTTGACCGAGGCGGTAGTGCTGGTGAAGCCGCAGTTTGAGGCCGGACGCGAGTTTGTGGGCAAGGGCGGGATTGTGCGCGACGAGGCGGGGCACCAGTTGGCGATTGAGCGGGTGCGGGAATGCGTTGCGGACCTGGGCGGGCAGGGTATCGAAGTGATCGATTCGCCGATTACGGGCATGGAGGGGAACCGCGAGTTTCTGCTTCATGCGGTGTGGCCGAAGGGCTGACCGCGAAGTTGAGCGGCGAAGCCGGGCTGCGCTGCGGTACACTGAAGCCCGAATGAGTTCCTCTCCCATACAACGCATTGCCATTGTGTCGAAGCCGCTCAAGGATGAGCTGGTACACCTGTTGCCGGAGCTTGTGGGCTGGCTGCGGGAGCACCATTACGAGCCGGTAGTGGACCGCGAAAGCGCGTCGTACCTGGTGGGCGCGGAAGAAGCGGAGATTGCGCCCAGCGGGAGCATGGTGGCGGGGGTCGAGATGCGCGACCGTCCGGATTTGCCGCTGGTGAGCCCGGTGCTGGTGATCATGCTGGGAGGCGACGGGACGCTGTTGTCGGTCGGGCGGATTTTTGCCGAGCACGATACGCCGATTTTAAGCGTGAACCTGGGGTCGCTGGGATTCTTGACCGAGGTTCGGCTGTCCAATCTGTATCCGACGCTGATGGGGTGGTGCCAGGACTGCTGCACGATTGATGCGCGGACGATGCTCCATGCGGAGTTGTGGCGCGAAGGGGAGCTGGTCTCGACGTTTGAGGCGGTCAATGACATTGTGTTCTCCAAGGGTTCCATCTCGCGGATGGGGGACTATTCTGTGGAGCTTGACGATCGGCTGGCGGCGCGATTCCGGGCAGATGGAGTAATTGTGGCGACACCGACTGGGTCGACGGCGTACACGCTGGCGGCCAACGGACCGATTCTGGTGCCGGGGGTGGATGCGCTGGTGATTACGCCGATCTGTCCGCACCTGCTGACTCTGCGTCCCATGGTGGTGCCGGGCAGCGCGGCGCTGACATTGCGCGTGGAAGGGGCTCGTCACGGACTGCCAAACCACACGGTGCTGACGGTGGATGGTCAGCAGGCGGTGGACTTGCTGACCGGCGACGAGTTGCACTGCCACCGGTCGGAATTTGCGGTGAAGCTGGTGCGGCTGGAGGGCAACGGCTTTTTTGATGCGCTGAGGAGCAAGCTGAAGTGGGGCGAGCGGTAGACTACCGGCTTGGTGTGTCGTTGTCGCTGAGCAGAGGCAAGGCAAGAATTTCTTTTAGGAGAACTCGCGACGTGATGCTAGGTATCCGTGAGACTGTTTGCATGTGTGCGGTGGTTGGGGCTATGGCGCTGACCGGAGGAGTATCCGCCTGGGCTCAGGAGCACCAGGCTGCTGAGACCAAGGCTGAGGTGGTGAAGGAACTGCCGATTCCGGCGGAGACGACTGCGGTGAGCCAGCACCAGATGACGGTGCGTGGGCAGACGCTGCACTACACGGCGACGGCGGGCAACCTGCTGATCACCAAGGAAGACCACGACGAGTCGGAGAAGCCGTACCACAGCGTGTTTTACATTGCGTACACGCTGGATGGAGCGGATGCGAAGACGCGGCCGGTGACGTTTCTGTACAACGGCGGGCCGGGTTCGGCGTCGATCTGGCTGCAGATGGGTTCAGTGGGGCCGGTGCGGGTGATATCGGCGAGCCCGGAGCCGACGGGCAACGCGCCTTTCCAGGTGGTTGCGAATGACGAGACACTGCTGGACAAGACGGACCTGGTGTTTATCGACGCTCCGGGAACGGGTTACTCGCGGCCGGTGGGCAAGGGAACGGTGAAGGATGTGGCTGGAGTGGACGAGGACCTGCGCGCGTTCACCAAGTTCATTGTGCGATATATCACGGTGAATCAGCGGTGGAACTCGCCGAAGTTTCTGTTTGGCGAGAGCTATGGGACGACGCGTTCTGCGGGATTGTCAGCGACGCTGAATGAAGCCGGGGTGCAACTGAACGGGATTGTACTGCTGTCGTCGATCTTGAACTACAACGCGCGATCGGCGGGACTGGATAACAATTATCTGACGGATTTTCCGAGCTTTGCTGCGATTGCCTGGTACCACAACAAGGTGGCCAATAAGCCGGCGAATGTGCTGGATTTCGTGGAGCAGGCGCGCAAGTTTGCCAGGGGTCCGTATGCCGAGGCGCTATACGCGGGCAACGGACTGAGCGCGGAGGAGACGGACAAGATTGCGACCGAGATGAGCGGGTTTATCGGGCTGAGCGCGAAGTTTATCAAGGAAGCGAATCTTCGAGTGTCCGCTTCGCGATTCCGCAAAGAGCTGTTGCGAGACCAGAACAAGGTTCTGGGCCGGTACGATGCGCGATTTGAGGGGCCGGATGCGGATGCGGCTGGGGAGAACCCAAGCTTTGACCCTTCAGACACGGGAATCAGCGGAGCGTATGTGGCGGCGTTTCATGACTACGTGGAGCGGGAGTTGAAATACAGCTCGAGCGACTCGTACAACAACCAGGGTGTGGGGCTGAACGAGAACTGGGACTGGAAGCACAAGGCAGGGAGTGGACCGGGACGGGCGCAGGCGATGCCGTATGTGGCCGGGGACCTGGGGGCGACGATGCGGCAGAATCCACACCTGAAGGTGTTTGCGGCGAACGGACTGTATGACTTGGCGACGCCATTTACGGCAACGGAGTGGGAACTGGCGCACATGGGCACCGATGCGAGCCGGCGGGGGAACATTACGTGGGGCTATTATCCCGCGGGGCACATGGTGTATCTGAATGTGGATGCGCTGACGAGTTTCCGCGCGGATCTGGGAAAGTTTTACGACAGCGCGAAGTAGGGACCGGGGGGAATTTTGGGAGCTAGCCGGGGAGTCAGAGCTAGCGGTTGAGTTCAGCCAGCAGGACCTTGGCTTTGTCGGCTAGGGTGTGCGCGCCGTCGACATCTCCGGAGTCCAGGGCTTCCCGTGCCTGCTTCAGGAACTCCCGAATATGCTCGGCTGTCTTCTGCTCGGCGTCGCTGAGTTGGCGTGTGACGCTGTTCAGACCCTTTTCAGTTGCAGCGATGGTGTCGGAGGTTTCCGAGCGGGTATCGCTGGAGCCGCCTGAGGAGAGTTGCCCGATAGCGCTCACGCTGGGGGCGGTAGTGTTTGCCGCTTCCTGCGGGGGAGTCGGCTTTTTCGCGTGGTGGATGGGTTTTTGGGGGACGGCGGCGGGAGTCGGCTTGGGAGCCGGAGGAGTCGCGGGCTTGGAGTCGCCGACGATTGGTGGGGGCAGATCTTTGGCGGAGATGTTTGAGGGGGCTGGCAGCGGTTTGTCTTCGATGGGCGGAGCGAGAGGCTGGGTTTGCGCCTGGTCAACCTTGTGACCACAGCCCATCAACAATACCAATGGCAGCAGCCAAAAGCCGTACCTGGCCGTAACCTTCATTCTTCCAACCCCTTTGTCCTGATCATACCCGTCGGCTGAGGATGCCGGCGTCCCCGGTCTGCGGTGATGAGAGGAATTCGCAACTGGAACTCCGAACCACAGCCTATCTGTGATTGTACGTCGATACTGCCATGATGCAACTGGAGAATGCGGTAAGTCATGGCTAAACCGATCCCACTTCCGCCTTTTCGGGTGGTGAAGTAGAGGTCAAAGATTTTTTCGCGCAGGTCAGGGGGGATGCCTTCGCCCTCGTCTGTGACGAGAATGATGCCGTGTTTGCTGTCTTCGAGGAGTCGGACGCGGAGGCGGCCGCCCTGGGGCATGGCCTGAGCGCCGTTCTGGACGACGTTGAGGACAGCCTGCTTGAGCAGGTCGACATCGACTTTGGCGATGAGCGGCTGGGAGGGAAGGTCGCTGGTGAGGATCACGTGCCGGTTGAACATTTCGTCGGAGGAGAGGGCGACGACGTCGGCGACGATCTGGCGGAGGTCGTGTTCGACGAGACGGACCTCAACCGGGCGGGAGAAGTCGACGAGGGTTTGAACGACGCGGTCGAGGCGGTGAATTTCGGAGTCGATGACCTGGAGGTGGCGGTTGGCAGCTTCGCCGCCTTCGCCGAGTTTTCCTTTGAGCAGTTCCAGATGAACGACGATTGCGTTGATGGGGTTCTTGACTTCATGGCCGACGCCGGAGGTGAGCCGACCGATGGCGGCCATGCGGCGGGAGAGTTCCAGTTCGGATTCGATGACCTCGACGGACTCCTGATCATGGAGTGTGAGCAGAGCGCCGAGTCCCTGTCGCGAGCGGTCGTCGTGAATGAAGTCGAGGGAGACTACGATGCGATGTCCGGACTCGGTGAGAATTTCTTCCTGTACGAGGGTGAGTCCGGACTCCCAGGCATCGCGGATAGTTCGCCTGAGAATGGTGTTACGGTCGAAGATTTCGCGGGCGTGATGTCCGAGGATCTGGTCACGGTCGAGAGCGAGAAAGCGGCGGACGGAGTCGGAGACGAGCACGGCGCGTCCGTCTCCAGTGAAGAGGAGAATGCCGTCCTGGAGGTTTCCGAGGATTTGGTCGAGGTTTTCCTTGAGGGCTGAGAAAACCTCTTCGACATTGCGCATGCGCTGCCCGATGCGCTCGATTTTGTTGGAGACGCGGACGACGGTGTCGGCATCTTCGGCGGGTTCTTCGGCTTCCGGAGTCCAGTAGTCGAGCTGAAGGTTTAGCTCTTCCATGGGTTGCAGGGCAAGGTTGCCGAGCAGGAAAGCGACGAGCAGTGCGGTAAGGAGAGCAAAACCCATGAGGGTGATTGCTGCGGTGAGCCAGGGTTTATAGAGGGCGCTTAGCAAGGTGGTTCGCACGCCGACGCGGACGGTGACGAAGGGCTCCCTGTTGCGGTCCAGAGGGAGTACGACGTCGTAGACTTTTGGCGGTCCGAAGACGGTCTGGAGGAGTTGAACGGGGTTGCTGTCGCGCAGGGTTTCGTATGCGGGGCGGAGGGGGAGCATCTGGTCCTGCCCACTGGGCCCGGTGGTGAGCAAGGCGCGGTCCTGAGTGTCTGCAATGCTGATGTCGTAAACGGTGGGGGAGTAGCGGTTTACGGAGTTTACGACGGCCATGAGGGCGCTGTTGTCGCGCACGGCGGCAGCTGCCAGGTTGCGGAGCTGGGTGGGATCGTTGGCGGCTACTTGCTGGTTTTTCAGGCCGGTTTCCAGGGCGAGTTGGAGGGCGTAGCGGATTTGCCGGGCGACGAGGAGATTGGTGTCGTAGGACTGCTGGACGGCGGCCTGCAGCAGTTTGCTGAGGTAGACGAGCGAGAGTGCGGCAGCCACCATGAAGACCAGGCTGGTGATGGCCAGCACGAGTTTGGTCTTAAGCTTCATCCGCGTGGTACTCCTGGCTGACGGGCCGCCTCGTATTCCTTGAGTTTATTGTGCAGGGTCTTGAGGCTGATTCCAAGAATTTCCGCAGCACGGGTCTTGTTTTGCCCGGTGTGTTCGAGGGTGTGGAGAATGAGCAGGCGCTCGGCATGATCCACAGTGGCGCCAACACGGATGGAGATTGCCTGGCTGTCGCTGGATCCGTAGACGGGTGCAGTTGGTCTGCCGAAGCCGGCGGGCAAGTGGTCTTCTTCGATGACGCCTGCGTCCTGGCAGAGAATAACGGCGCGTTCGACCAGGTTGCGGAGTTCGCGGGCATTGCCAGGCCAGGAGTGCTGGTTCATGCGGGAGAGCACATTGGGTGAGACACCAGCTACCCGTCGGCCATGCTTCTGGTTCATTTCCGCGATCATGGCCGCGACCATGGGGGCAATGTCTTCGGGGTGGTCGCGGAGCGGTGGCATGGCGATGTGGAAGACGTTGAGCCGATAGTAGAGATCGGAGCGGAGCTGGTTGTTGGCGACGGCTTCCTCGGGGTTGCGGTTGGTGGCGGCGAGGACGCGCACATCGACATCCTGCTCGGTGCGTGCTCCGAGGCGCCGGAGTTTGCGTTCTTCCAGGACGCGGAGGAGCTTGGCCTGCGTACCGATGGGCATTTCGCCGAGTTCGTCGAGGAGCAGGGTGCCACCTTCGGCGAGTTCAAAGCAACCCTGGCGGCGCTCGAAAGCTCCGGTAAAAGCGCCTTTTTCGTGGCCGAAGATTTCGCTTTCCATGAGGGTTTCCGGGATGGCGGCGCAGTTGACGGCGACGAAGGGGCCGTTTTTGCGATCGCTCAAGTCGTGAAGAGTGCGTGCCACGAGCTCCTTGCCGGTTCCGCTCTCGCCGGTGATGAGCACGGAGACGTTGGACGGGGCGATGCGTTCAATGAGACCGAAGACCTGCTGCATGGGCTTGGAAATGCCGACGAGGGAGCCGAGTACGCCGCTTTGGCGGAGTTGGCGGCGGGTGACTTCGAGCTCCTGCTCGGTGTCGCGCTGGCGGACGGCATTGGCGAGGATGGTTCTGAGGCGGGTGGCGTCGACGGGTTTCTGGATGAAGTCGTATGCGCCGAGCTTCATGGCATCGACGGCGAGCTCGACCGAACCCTGTGCGGTGAGCACGACGACGGCCATGCGGCTGTCAGTTTCCGTGAGGCGGTTGAGGAGTTCGAGGCCGTCCATCCGGGGCATTTTGAGATCGGTGACGACGATCGCGGGATCCCAGGCGATGGCCTTCTCGAGGCCTTGCAGGCCGTCCTCCGCTGTCTCGGTGCGATAGCCCCAAGACGAGATCAGCTCCGCCAAGCCCATGAGGGCGTGGACCTCGTCTTCGACAATGAGAACCTTGACTGGGGTGCGCATGGTCTCCCTTTGGCTTGACCGGGTGCGGATTGGACAAGAGGATACAGTCAAACGGGGTTGAGTCTCTCGCTCAAAATTCGCGGCACAGGAGAGCTTGTCCGGCGCGGCGAAGGAAGTAACTGACAGCCATCGTATCGAGAAGATTGTAACTTCCGTTCGATGTACTCCGGGCATATCGAAGGCTCTTGCGTCTCATTTTGCCTGTGGGTGTTATCCGAGGAGCATTGAGCGTTCCGGTAAGCCTGAGATGGCATGTACCGTTCTACCATGATTGGCGCATGGATGCCTCATGGGAAGGGCAAAGCGGGTATGCTTTTGAGATGATGGATTACGAAATTGCCGCCTGCAACGCGGCCAGGCTGGTGGATGAAGGCAGGGCGCGGCTGATTGACGTACGCGAGCCGTGGGAGTTCAGAACCGCGCATGTTGAGGCGAGCACGCTGATTCCGATGGGGGAGTTTGCTGGCCGGGCCCACCAGGAGCTGGACCCGGACGATCATCTGCTGATCCTGTGCCACCACGGGGCACGCAGCCTGTCGGTAACCAACTGGCTGCGTCAGCAGGGGTTCGACAAGGCGCAGTCTGTGGCTGGGGGAATCAACGCCTGGTCGTCTGAAGTGGACTCGAAGGTGCCGCGCTACTGACCTCCGGCAGGAAGCATATACTTTCGTTTTGGCAATTACAGGGGTGAATTTATGGCATTGTCCGCAACTGACTACGCAAGACAGCACCAGGCACGTTTTCTGGAAGAGCTGAAGGCTCTACTGCGCATACCGTCCGTCTCGACAGATCCGGAGCACCGGGGAGACACACGCCATGCAGCGGAGACGCTGGTGGCAAACCTGACTCGCATTGGGATGGAACATGCGCGATTGCGCGAGACCTCGACGGCAGAGCGGGAGGGGCATCCGCTGGTGCTTGCGGATTGGCTTCATGCTCCGGGCAAGCCGACAGTGCTGGTGTACGGACACTATGATGTGCAGCCGCCGGATCCGCTGGACGAGTGGCTTTCGCCCCCGTTTGAGCCGACGGAGCGGAATGGAAACCTGTATGCGCGGGGAGCGGTGGACGACAAAGGCCAGGTGGTTGCGCAGCTGAAGGCGCTGGAGTCGTTGCTGGCCGTGGGCCCGCTGCCGGTGAATGTGCGTGTAGTCCTGGAAGGCGAGGAAGAGGTGGGCGGCGAGGGTATTGCCGACTTTGTGGCCACCAATCCACCGGAGCTGAAGGCGGACTTTGCGCTGGTTTCCGACACGGAGCTATTTGCTCCCGGGCTGCCTACCCTGTGTGTAGGGCTGCGGGGGATGATTTACACGGAGCTGGAGGTGCGCGGAGCCAAGACGGACCTGCACTCCGGGATGTATGGCGGGGCTGCACCGAATCCGTTTGTTGCCCTGGCGCAGATGATTGCGCGGCTGAAGGATGAGTCGGGGCGGATTCTGATTCCGGGGATTTATGACAAGGTGGTGGCCCCGAGCGCGGAGGAGCTGGCTGCGTGGCGGAGTTTGCCTTTTGATGAAGAGCACTATCGGCAGACGGAAGTGGGTAGCCGGGAACTGGTGGGGGAAGCCGGTTACAGCGTGCTGGAGCGGACATGGGCAAGGCCTACGCTGGAGGTGCACGGGATGCCCGGCGGGTTCATTGGCGTTGGAGCCAAGACCGTGATTCCGGCCAAGGCGACGGCGAAGATTTCGATGCGGCTGGTGCCGGATATGAATCCAGCCGAGACATTTGCGATGTACCGCGACTATGTGATGAGCATTGTTCCGCCGGGGGTGGACGTGGAGGTGCGGTTGATCCATTCCGGGGAAGCGTGCCTGGTTCCCGTGGATAATCCGTATATCCAGGCGGCCACTGCGGCGCTTCACCAGGTGTGGGGCAAGGACACGGTCTTTATCCGTTCGGGCGGTTCGATTCCGATTGTGGGCGATTTTGCGCGGAACCTTGGGATTCCCAGCGTGATGATGGGATTTGGACTGCCGGACGACAATCTGCACGCGCCGAACGAGAAGTTCCATATTGCCAACTTTCATTTAGGCGTGGAGTCGATTGTGCGTTTTCTGGAAAAGGTTGGGGAACTGGGAGCCTGAGCGTGGACGAGGGTGGCGAGCGGCTGTCGGGGTTTGTGCTTGCCGGTGGCCGTTCCACGCGCATGGGTATGGACAAGGCGCTGGCGGTGGTGGGCGGCCGTCCGATGATTGAGATCGCTGTGGGAATTCTGCGGGAAGCTGGGGTGCAGGTTGAGATTGCCGGGGCACGCAGCGACCTGAGCAACTATGCGCCGGTAGTGCCGGATACTTTTGTCGATGCGGGGCCGCTGGGCGGGGTTCATGCGGCGCTGGCCAGTTCGAGGGCTGAGTTTTGCGTGTTTCTGCCGGTGGATATGCCATTGATGCCAGCGGAGGTGCTGTGTGCTCTGATTGACCGCGCTGTGGAGTCTTCTGCAGGAGCTACGTTCTTCCGGTTAGAGGGCCACGCTGAGCCGTTTCCTGTAGTTCTGTGGCGGGCGGAGATGTTGTCTGTGATCGCCGAGCGCCTGTCAAAAGGGGAGTGTGGTTGTCTGGCAGCGTGGTTGGCTGCCGGGAACGGGCCGGGGGCTGAGGGAGCGCAGGGGCTTCGAGCTGAGGACGTTGCCGCGGCCGGGTTGACGAGCCAACTTCGCGGTATTTCGCCGGAGCTTTGGTTTCAGGGCGCGAATACCCCGGAAGAACTGGCCCAGGTCGACGGATCCTATCGCCGTGGGCGGGCAAGAGCGGGCGGGAATCGCGTAAGCTGATGGTGTGAGCGAACCGGAAAAGCAAGGCGGCAATCCCGAGCACCGCGAACAGCCTAACGGAGGCGAGCCTGGGCAGTCTCTGGCGGACGAGTTGAGTGAGCTGGATACTTCGATCAGCATTCTGGAGCTGGAAGCAGCAGCCGATAGCGCGTCCGCGCTGATTGCCGATGCGGTAGCCCATGCTGAGGTGAAACCTGGTCCTGCGGAGCCCGCAGGCGAGCCCTTCATTGATTTTCGCGATGTCACGATTTCGTTTGGTGGCCGGAAGATTTTGGATAGAGTGAGCTTTCATGTGGGGCGGGGACAGACGCTTTGCATTCTGGGGCGGTCGGGTGTGGGGAAGTCCGTTTCGCTGCGCATTCTGCTGGGCTTTCTGAAGGCGGATTCGGGCTCAGTGCGGGTGGACGGCGAAGAGATTACGACCATGGGCGAGCGAGGCCTGCAATCGGTTCGCAGGCGCGTGAGCATGGTTTTCCAGAACGGAGCGCTGTTTGATTCGCTGACGGTGGGGGAGAACATAGCGTTTCCGTTGCGCGAGAAAGGCGGCCTGGCCGACGATCAGATTGAGGTGTTGGTAGGTCGGCTGTTGGAGCTTGTGGATGCCACCGATCTTGCGGACCGGCTTCCCTCAAGCCTGTCGACCGGGCAAAAGCGTTGCGTGGCGATTGCCCGAGCGTTGGCTGCGCAGCCAGAGGCGATTCTGTATGACGAACCGACAACAATGGTGGACCCGATCATGGCACATGGAATTGGGGACCTGATCCAACGATTGAAGCATCAGTTGGGGCTGACCAGCATTGTAGTGTCGCACGATATGCGTTTCGCAATGCGACTGGCAGATCTTGTGCTGTTTCTGGATGCGGGGGAGGCGCGATTCTTTGGCACGATGGAGGATTTCAAGCGTTGCCCGGATGTGCGTGTGCAGCGATTCCTCGACCTTGATGCCTACCTCGTGCCGCAAGTTTCTGTCGATTGAAGCCGAGGTCAGGCGAGGTTTGAGAAATGGTTTTCTGGCGGCAAGGGAGCGTGCGCAGAGGAGACATCATTGTAGTAGTAATCTTCACGCCCAGGATGAATTCTTCATGATGTTTTCGGTAAGCGATAGAAGCTAAATAGTTAAGCCTTCATACCGTCCGAAAAAAGCGCTATCCGAAAATCCGTTTGCCTGATATTCTTTACTTGCTGGACGGAACTAAGCGGCGCAGATACCCCATGCACCTCAGTTCTTGAACCGCCTTGGGATCATGCTCATCTCAGGTAGTTGGAGCGCACAGCTTCCGCCGAACGAAGAGTGAATTGATTTTCCAAACAGTTTTTCTTCCCATCCGCAAGTGATGGGCAACCTTGCAGGGACTTTCGGACTCTAATCTTTTGACCGTCCCGAAAATTTTTCTTTGCTTCCATTGAAGTTCTCTTCTGTTGGCTGGTACTCGATGTGAGGGAGGTATTTCTCCTGTGAGGCCAGACGATTGTCGTTTTTGCGAGGTAGACAAAGAGAGATGGCAACTTCAGAATTCTGGCAACGAGCTGCAAGCCCTGCACCTTCCGCTCAAGAGTGGAGTGAGACGGGGACTGCTGGCCGCCATCGCACAGCGCGCGGAAGCAGTCTGATGTGGATGATACTGGATGCCCTCACCGTGGTGGGGGCAGCCACACTGGTGACGGTCCTGGAACTCCACACCAAACCTGTTGCGGATATGCATGGATTTTGGAGAGGAACGCTGATTCCGGGCGGATCGGTGGGGCTACTTTCATTGCTGCTCTGTGGGTTCACGGCTTCCCTGATTGTAATCAGCCGAGGGATGCATCTCTACGAGCCGACGCGGCTAACCAACCACCTTCACGAGCAGCGATTGAGCGCACAGGCCTGCCTGGTGTCAGGTCTGCTGCTGACCGGAACGCTTTATCTTATTCGGGGCGAGGCGATACCGCGCAGCATTGTGATTCTCAGTGTGCTGCTGATCACCGTGACGCTTGGACTGCGGCGACTCGTCTATCGCACTCTGATGTATCGCAAGTTCAAGCGAGGGATGAACACCCGCAATGTGATTATTGTGGGTACGGGAGCCGAGGCGCATGCGTTGCGGCATCATTTTCAGAGCATCCGGCAGCTAGGGTACATCTTCAAGGGTTTTGTGCACGTGCCGGGGATTGATACGCCAGTTTCAGGTTCGACGGGTGAGGTGCTGGGATCGCTGGACTCACTGTTTGACCATGCGCGGAAGCATTTTGTGGACGAGATTTTCTTCACATCGCCAGGGGAACGCGGCGTGGTGAAGGAAGTGATGGAGCGGGCGCGCTTTTACGGGATTGACTTCCGAGTGGTACCGGACCTGTATGACGGGTTGGCGTGGAACAGCACGATTGAGTACATTGGGCAGTTTCCCACGATCCCTCTTCATCGCGGCCATGTTCCGGAGATGGCGCTGATCTTCAAGCGGGTGATAGACATTGTGGTTTCGCTTTCGGCGATTGTGATGCTGTCGCCGCTGCTGCTGCTGATTGCGATCGCGGTGCGGCTGGATTCGCCAGGACCGGTGGTTTACTCTTCCGAGCGGATCGGCAAGAAGGCCAGGACCTTCAAGTGCTTTAAATTTCGCACGATGGTTCGGGATGCCGACCGGCGTCGTGCGGAGATCATGCACATGAACGAGCGGCAGGGCATTCTGTTCAAGATGACCAACGATCCACGGATCACTCGAGTGGGGCAGTTTCTGCGGAAGTACTCTCTGGATGAGTTGCTGCAGTTTTTCAATGTGCTGCGTGGGGACATGAGCATTGTGGGGCCTCGTCCGCCGATTGCCAGTGAGGTAAAGCAGTACGATCTGTCTCACCTGAGGCGGCTGGATGTGACGCCGGGAATTACCGGATTGTGGCAGGTGCAGGCGCGGCAGGATCCGTCGTTTGACAGCTACATTTCGCTTGACGTGGCATACATTGAGAACTGGAGCGTCTGGCTGGATCTGAAGATCATTTTGCGCACGATCGGCGTGGTCTTTGAGGGTACAGGCTCGTAGGCTTCGGCTGGGCAAGTCTGCTGCTTTACACTGTATATGTGAAGATCGCACTGGCACAGATCAATCCCACAGTCGGAGACTTCACTGGAAATCTCTCGAAAATAGTGGATGCAAGTCGACGGGCGGCCGCTGCGGGCGCGCGGATTGCCGTGTTTCCGGAGCTTGTAATCTGCGGATATCCGCCGGCGGATCTCCTGGAAAAGCCGAGCTTTCTGGCGCGCGCAGTTCGCGCCGTGGAAGAGTTGCGGCTAGCCACGGCGGGGTTGTCTGCGGCGGTGCTGGTAGGCGTCGCTCTGCCGGCACCTGAGGGATCCGGCAAACGTGCAGTGAACGCCGCCGTACTGCTGGACAAGGGAGAAGTGCTGTTGGAGCAGCACAAGATGCTGCTGCCGTTCTACGACGTGTTTGACGAGCAGCGGTATTTTGCCCCGGCAACGAGCCAGCGGGTGATTGATTTCGAAGGCGAGCGGCTGGCGATTACGATTTGCGAAGATGCGTGGAATGACAAGAACTTCTGGCCGCAGAGGCTCTATCCGGTGGACCCGGTAGAGGACATCATGCGCCAGCATCCGAGCATTCTTATCAACATTTCGGCGTCGCCTTTCTGGCACGGCAAGCTGGCAGTACGGGAGCGGATGCTGGCGGCTGTGGCGACGCGGCACGGGATTCCGATTGTGTTTGTGAACCAGGTGGGTGGCAACGACAGCCTGGTGTTTGACGGGTCGTCGTTTGCGCTGGCCGCGGATGGTTCCGTGCTGAGCCAGGCATCGTCTTTCGACGAGGACCTCGTGATTACTGAGATCAGCGCTGCCGCGGTAACGCGTCCACTGCTGCCGCAGGATGGCGAGGCCGCTGAGACGGAATCGGCGTACCGCGCGCTGGTGCTGGGGACGCGGGATTATGTGCGCAAGACGGGTTTTCGCAAGGTGCTGATTGGGCTGAGCGGTGGGATTGACTCGGCTTTGGTTGCGGCAATTGCCTGCGATGCGCTGGGAGCGGAGAACGTGCTGGGCGTGGGCATGCCCAGCCAATACTCGTCCTCTGGATCAGTGGAAGACAGCCGGCGGCTGGCGGCAAACCTGGGGATGCGGTTTGAAATTCTGGCGATTGAGCCGTTGTTTCGTGAGTTTTCGCAGACACTGGAGCCGCTGTTTGCGGGTCTCAAGGCTGATTTGACGGAAGAAAACTTGCAGTCGCGGATACGGGGCACGCTGCTGATGGCGCTTTCCAACAAGTTCAACTCACTGGTGCTGACGACGGGCAACAAGTCGGAGATGGCGGTGGGTTATTGCACGCTTTACGGGGACATGGTGGGGGCGCTGGCGGTGATCGGCGACCTGGTGAAGACGCGGGTGTACGCGCTGAGCCGGTGGGTGAACCGGAATGGGGAAGTGATTCCGGAAGCGATTTTGACGAAGGCTCCGTCGGCTGAGCTGCGTCCAGACCAGAAGGACACGGATTCTCTGCCGCCCTATGAGGTGCTGGACCCGATTCTGGAGGCGTACGTGGAGCGGTATGAGAGTCCGGCGCAGATTGTTGGACGGTACGGTTTTGCTGCGGAGACCGTCGAACAGGTAGTGCGTCTGGTGGAGCGTACGGAGTACAAGCGGCAGCAGGCCGCACCGGTGTTGAAAGTGACGCCGAAGAGTTTTGGGATGGGGCGCAGGTTTCCCATAGCCGCCCGCGTTCAGGTATAAAGCAAGAGGATGCGGTGATGCGCCGAGGCGCGGCCGCTTAACAAAGGAGAATGTCGCTTGAATCGTTTATCGCTTCGTTTGGCCGGCGTCGTTGCGCTTGGTTTTGCTGGATTGTTTACGCTTCCGCTGGCTGCCCAGCAGGATGTACCCGTAGCACCCGCACAGAGTGCGGCAGTTGCCGCCGATCCGGTTTTTCCGAAGCCTGAGGCTTCCGATTTCACGGCGGAGTCGCCTACGAAAGACCAGGTTTATGCATTTCTGCAGGCATCGTGGGGTTATGACTCGAGCCGCTTGTTCCAGGTGCAGCGGATTCTGAAGACGCAGGTCGCTGGTGTATCGAATGTGGTGATTCTGGTTGGTGAGAAGGCCAACAAGCAGATCAGCGTGCTGCAGTTCTTTGCGATGCCGGATGGCAAGCACATCATTACGGCGGGCGAGATTCTGCCGTTTGGCGAGCATCCGTACGCGGAGAACCGGGCGAAGCTGCTGACACAGGCCAACGGGCCTTCGCAGGGCGCGGCTTCGAAGGATCTGGAACTGGTGGAGTTTGCGGACTTCCAATGCCCGCATTGCAAGGACGCGCAGTCCACGATGGACAAGCTGGTTGCGGATTTCCCGAATGCTCATATCGTGTACCAGATCTTCCCGCTGGTGAAGATACACCCTGAGGCTTTCCGGGCAGCTGCTTATGGGGCGTGCGTGGCGAAGATGGGCGGCAATGCGGCGTACCTGCAGTACTCGGCCGCAGTGTATGAGGGCCAGGCGGGATTGTCGACCGAAGAGGGCGCAACGCTGACGCTGTCGAGCGCGGTGACCAAGGCTGGACAGGATCCGGAAAAGGTTGAGGCGTGTTCGAAGACGGACGAGACCAAGGCTACGGTGGACTCGAGCATCAAGCTGGCGGAGGAACTGGGGATCAACCAGACGCCTTCGCTGGTGATCAATGGACGTCCGATCCCGCTGGGCGGGATTCCGTACGACACGCTGAAAGAGATGATCGCCTACCACGCGGCGCACGATGGGGCTGCCAAGTAGCTGAATCGTGAAGGGATGACAGAGGCCGCCTTCGGGCGGCTTTTGTTGTTTTGCTGCTGATTTTCCCGGGGGACCGCAAAAGTGCCTTTTGGGCTGTTTTGTAAGCAAAACGGAAAATTTAAGGGATTGATTGCACGGTGTTTCTATACCATAAAGCGAATGAAAAGAGAACAAGAGTGCATGTTTTTTGTTGGGATTTTTGCGTTATCGTATTTTTTTCTGTGGTTTAGGCTGATTTCTTGTGGTGTTTTCGTGCACGCATCTTGCATTTTTGCGGTGGGCGATTTGGGTGAGGGCAACTACAAGGGCAGGTGGAGATTTAGGGGATTAGTGGCCGGTGCTGGGTTTGTCGATTTTGAGGATGGGGCCGCTGCCTGCTGGGTTCATGTCGCGGACTACTGAGGGAGTTACGAGGATGAGCAGGCGCGCTATGTTGACGTTTTTCTGGACGTCGTTGATGTCCTCGAGTCCTGGGATGTCGGCGACGCCGGGGTTGCCGCTGAGGGCGCGGGATTCCTGACGATTCAGGTCGCTGAGGAGGACGGCGGTTTCGCCTTCACGGAGTGTGAGTACGCCGGACATGGACTGGTTGTTGAGGATGGGAATGTCGTTGAGGCTGGAGCCGCCGAGGGCTTCGATTTTGAGATCGAGCGTGAGGGCGACGTCGGCGGAGCGCATGATTTTTGGGGTGGCTTTGAGGGTGAGTCCGAGGTCTTCGTACTGGATTTGGGGGACGATCTGGTTGGAGGCTCCGACGGAGGCCGCTGCGGCGACGGCGAGCGAGGAGTATTGGGAGCTTTCGATGGGGTAGCGCTGGCCGGTGCGGATGGTGCCGGTTTCCTGGTCGGCGAGGCGGAGGTGCACGTCGTCAAGGATGCGGGTGTCGCTGGAGTTGAGGCTCATGGTGAGGGTGGCGGGGCTGACGGCGAGGATGGAGCCGGTGATGCCGTTGCCGAAGCCGATGAGGCCCTGGTTGAAGGGCGGGCCGGAGAGCTGTCCTGCGGCGAGCAGAATGAGGACGATCTCGATCTTGTTGGTGAGGGTGGTGTCGTTGGCGACGAGTCCGGTGGCGAGGATTTGCTGCACGGCGGACTGGTTGGCGGCGATGATGGAATTGACCTCAGAGAGGGCGTTGTAAGCGCCGGTCTGCTGGAATGCTGTGACGCCTGTTTCGCGGGCGCTGGTGTGGGCGATCTGGATGATTTTGACGTCGAGGTCTAGCTGGCTGCGTCCCATGACGAGCTGGGAGATGGTCTGGTTGAAGGCCTGGATGGTGCGCGTGGGAGCGCGGAGGGTCATGGTGCCGGCGGTGGGCTCGACGGAGGACTGCTGCGCGTCGAAGACGTTGCGGGCGAGGTTGCCGATGTCGGTGAGTTCGGCGGAAGAAAGGCCGGGCAGGCTGATGGTCTCCATTTGCATGGACTGGAGCTGGTTGCGGTTGTCGCGGGTGTCCATGGTGACGAGGACGCGGTGGGGATCGACGGGCTCGTAGAAGGTGTGGGTGGTGAGGGCGAGCAGGTCCATGGCCTGTTCGAAGGTGGCGTCGTCGGCATCGATGCGTACGGGGCGGTTTTGGACGCTGGGGTCGACGGTGGCGATGATGCCGAAGGCGCGGAAGACCTGATCGATGGCCTGGGGCTGGCTGGTTCGGAGGTGGAAGCTTTGGCGGGCGCGGCTGGGCTGCAGGGGGCTGGCTGAGCCGGGGGCCATTTGGGCGTCGAGCGGAGCGGCGGCGCGTGTGCCGATGGGCGCGCCCTGGACGGCGTCGGCGAGCTGGTGGAGATGCTGGAGAACGACAGGGCTGGCGGGGTCGAGGATCTGGGCGCGGAGCAGTGAGTCGTGCGCGGCGGCGTTGTCACCACGCTCGGCGAGGTGGACGGAGCTTTGGACTAGGTGAGTGATGGAGCTTTGGCGGGCGAGCTCTGCGGCGCGCTTGTAGGTGGGGTTGGCGGAGTCCAGGTCGGAGGCTTTGTCGAGGGCTTCGAAGGCTGCTTCGGGCTGTTCCTGCTCGAGGAGATGGACGCCTTTGAGGTAGAGTTTGGCAGCATCTCTCTGGTTACGGATTGCGGCCTTGTCGAGGGGAGCGCCGAGGGAGATTTCAGGCACGGCGGGGGTGCTGGTGGCTGGAGCCTGGGGGCCGCTGGCGAGCAAAGCCGCGGCGAGGAGGAGGGCGATCATGGTCGGCTCCCGTTGGACTGCGGGGTTGTGAGGGCAAGGAGGTCGGAGAGGCTGCTGGCGCAGGCGTCGGGGTGGTGCGCGGCGAGGTCGTCAAAGCTGTAGTGTCCGGTGGCGACGGCGATGACGGATAGGCCGTTGTCTCGGGCGGCGGAGATGTCGCGCGGGGTGTCTCCGACGACGCAGATTTTTGGGTCTTCGGGGCCGTTGGGGCCGAGTATTTCGCGGGCCTTGTCAGCGGCATCGGCGATCATGGCGGAGCGGACGGGGAAGCGGTCACTGAAGCCGCCGAAACGGAACCATTCGCGGAGGCCGGCGGCTTCGACCTTGGTCCATCCGATGAGCTCGAGGTTGCCGGTGGCGAGGCCCAGAAGGGCTCCCTGACGGGCGAGGTGAGCGAGGGCTTCGTGGACGGCGGGCATGCACACCAGGTCGAACTCGGCGCGGCGGCTGAGGACGGTCTGACGCATGGCTTCGAGGATGGCTTCGCACTGGGGCTGCCATGCTTGCGCGGGCAGGCCGGCGAGAGCGAAGGCTTCGTAGAGGATACCGGTGTCGGTATTGCCGTTCAGGTTGACGCCGGACAGGGAGATTTCCATGCCCATGACGTGCTGGATGCTTTCGGCGAAGGAGTTGAAGTGGATGCGGTCGCGGCTGCGGAGGAGCGTGCCGTCGATGTCGAAGAGGTAGGCATCCTGGAGATCCCACGCGAAGCCGGGCTGTATGAGGACGCGAGAGGGCGGGGCGATGTCGGAAGTGGGCATGATGATGAATCCCCGGGGCGCAGCGTCCAGATTTAGCTGAGAACCCAAGGGGAGAGCCCCTGGGGTTAGCGCGCCTGCTGGCGAAGGCCGCCAAGCAATAGACGTTCGCTGCGCACGGGACGCTTGAGTCCGGCGCGCACTTCGGCGACATCGAGGTCGAGCTCAGCCATGATGCGGCTGAGTGTGTTGCGATGCATGCCTAGCTCCTCCGCTGCCTTGCACTGGTTTCCGCGATGTGCCATGAGCACTTGGACCAGGTATTGGCGTTTGAAGTGGCGTACGGCATCCTCGTAACGGACACCATTGGAGTGCATCTGGGATACAAGGCTATCTAGTTCGCGCTTCACGTCTCGTCCTCGTGTCTCAATAGATTGCCACGTTCGGCTCGGGTCTGTCCTGTCCTGGTGAAAAAAAGGCTGGGGTCATGGGGCGTCCTCACGCCGCTGGGTGGCTGCGGGGAGAGCGCTCAAGCCCTCGTAAACTCTTTGTTTGAGGCTGGGTGACGTGATGGAGGAGAGCATGGCGGTGGGGCGCAAAAAATAAGTTATGAGGCGGCTTTCGAGCAATGCGTTGGACTGGGGAAAGAAGGCTGCGATGACCATAATGCAGACCATGGCCATGATGAGGCCGCGGAGAGCGCCGAGGGCAAGGCCGAAGATACGGTCAAAGGCACCGAGGCTGCTCCAACTGATGGCGGCCTGGACCTGATGTCCGAGCATAGCCGCGGCGACCATGGCGGTGAAGATGAGGAGGAGAAGCCAGATGGTTTCCGCGCGGGCGAGGCTGTGAACCATGGGAGCGAGTTCCCCGGCGAAGCGCTCGAAGTTGTAGCTGGAAAAGGCGAGGCCGATGAGCAGGCCAGCGAGGGAGAAGGAACTGCGGATGAAGCCGCTGCGCAGGGCGAGAATCGCGCTGAAGAGGATGACGAGTGCGATTGCGAGATCGAGAGAGCTCACTATGCCTATGGCCTCCAGCGGGGTGAGAGTCAAGAAGGAGCAAGGTGCCAAGGGTGGACTGCCGAGGGGGGACCGAGGAAGGGCCGGCAGGAAAGCTTAACTATAGCTTTGGCGGATTGGCGTGTCAAAGCGTAATGGGTGGGTAAGGGTCAACCGTGGCAAGGACTTAGAGCGTCTTCCGAAATGCTCAAGGACTTTCTGGTAGCAGAGAAGCGTTGATTCTCCTGGGGGAAAATCAACGCGAATTTCTCACTTTCGGTCTACACCTTTTCGGAAAAACCTCCAGGGGATGGCTGCGGGAGAGACGTGAGGGGGTAAATCAGAGGCTGGGCATAGCGGGAAGGTGCTTGCGGAGGTGGGCGATGCCATCGAGGACGCGGGCTTTCATTTCCGGTGTGGTGAGGTGCGTGGCGGCCTGTGCAGCGCCGAGGAAGCGTTGTTCAAGCCAGGTGTCTTGCATCCATGCGGTGGTGGGGAAGAATGCGGCGAGAGCCATGACGAGAAGGGTGACGAGGAGCGCGCCGCGGAGGATTCCGAAGAGAAGGCCGAGCGAGCGGTCGAGCCAGCCGAGACCGACGCCGTGGACGAGCTTGCGCAGGAACCAACCGGCAAGCCCGGCGAGGACCATGACGAGGATGGCAACGATGCAGAATGCGACGAGCTGAGCGAAGGCGGGGCTGTCGATGAGTCCGCCGAGGCGGTGGGCGACGACCTTGTAGCGGGCGCTGGCAATGGCGATTCCGAGTATGAGTCCGGCGAGGGAGAAGACGCTGCGGATGAGGCCGGTGGCGAAGCCGGCCAGTGCGCTAAGCAGAATTACGAGTAGTACTGCGATCTCGAAGATGGTCATCGGCTGCGGGCTCCTGCGCTAGAGAACGAGTGGTTTGCCGGTGAGGAGGCGATAGGCTTCGAGGTACTTGTCCTGGGTGCGCTGGACGACAGCTTCGGGGAGCGCTGGCGCTGGTGCCTGCTTGTTCCAGTGGATGCTTTCGAGGTAGTCGCGGACGAACTGCTTGTCAAAGCTGGCTTGAGCGCCGCCGGGGCGCCATTTTGAGGCTTCCCAGAAGCGTGAGGAGTCAGGGGTGAGGACTTCGTCGCCGAGCAGGATGCCGTCGGGTGTGCGGCCGAACTCGAACTTGGTGTCGGCGAGGATGAGTCCACACTGACTGGCATGGGCTGCAGCGCGGTTGTAGATGGCCAGGGTGAGGCGGCGGAGCTCGGAGGCATCCTCGGGGCCCACTGCGGAGACGACGCCGTCGTAGGCGATGTTGATGTCGTGTTGGCCGTCGGGGCTTTTCGTGGCCGGGGTGAAAATGGGCTGGGGAAGCTGTGAGCCGTCCTGCAGGCCCTCCGGGAGGGGGATGCCGCAGACCGTGCGGTTGGACTGGTACTCCTTCCAGCCGGAGCCGGCGAGGTATCCGCGGGCGACGCACTCTACGGGAAACATGGTGGCGCGCTTGACGAGCATGGAGCGGCCTTCAAGCTGGTCGGCATAGGGGTGGAGCTGGGCAGGGAAGTCCCGGACCTGGGTGGCGATCAGGTGGTTGGGGACGATGTCCTTGAGGAGGTCGAACCAGAAGAGGGAGATTTGGGTGAGGATTTTGCCCTTGCCAGGGATGCCGGAGCCGAGGACGTGGTCGAAGGCGGAGATGCGGTCGGTAGCGACGAGCAGAAGGGCATCGCCGACGGCGTAGAGGTCACGGACTTTGCCGCGTCCGATGAGAGGGATGGAGCCCAGATCGGTTTTGAGGAGGACAGACACGTGGTTTGCCTTTCGCCTGCGAAGTCGGAAAGTGGCCTCTTCATTCTATGCTGCCGGGGTGGTTTGGCGGGGGATTGGATGGGCAGGTGGGATGGAGGAGGAGGCAGTGTTTTTTGCACAATGGGTTGTGATGTACATCACTGAGTGAAAGCTGGGCATCGGAGAAACTCAATTTGTCAACGCGGCTCAGGTATCTGGAAATCAGGTCCCGGGAGTCGTAGACACGGAGCAGCTGTGGTGGGGAAGCCGCAGTTCGCCTCGTCGAAACCGGGAGACCGGTGACAGCGCTAATTGACCTCCACGCTCGTCACTGGTCCCGGTCCTTACGCTAGCTATACTAGAAAAGAAAAAATCGGGTCTCGATGCTGGGGAAGGCATCGAGACCCGATTTTTTTGTGCCTTGTTTGCGCTTGGAGATTGCGTTTTGTCGGTTGCTGGGGAGACGCGGCTACAGCATTCTCCGAAAAGGTGTAGACCGAAGCTGAGAAGTTCGCGTTGATTTTCCCATAGGAAAATCAACACTTCTCCTCTGCCAGAAAGCTCTTGGTCATTTCGGAAAATGCTCTAGGCGGAGGCGCGTTCGCGCTGCTGGTGGCCGAGGTGTACGCTGACGACCTTTGAGACGCCCGGCTCCTGCATGGTGACGCCGTAGATGAGATCCGCGGCCTGCATCATGCGCTTGGAGTGGGTGACGAGGAGGAACTGGGTGTCCTGGCTCATGCCGTGGAGCAGGTCTGCGAGGCGGCCGACGTTTGTTTCGTCGAGCGCGGCATCGACTTCGTCGAGGACGCAGAAGGGCGCGGGCTGGTACTGGAAGATGCCGACGAGGAGACTGAGGGCGGTGAGGGCCTTTTCACCGCCGGAGAGCAGGAGGACGTTCTGGAGTTTCTTTCCCGGGGGTGAGGCGACGATTTCCAGGCCGCTTTCGGCCTGGTTTTCCGCGTCGGTGAGGCGTAGGAAGGCCTGGCCGCCGTGGAACAGGCGGGTGAAGACCTTGCCGAAGTTTTCGTTGATGTGGGCGAAGGCTTCGTCGAACTTGGTGCGGGAGATGACATCGATTTCGCGAATGGTTTCGCGGGTATTTTCGATGGAATCGATGAGGTCCTTGCGCTGGGTTTCGAGGAAATTGTGGCGTTCGGCTGTTTCTTTGTACTCTTCGAGGGCCATCATGTTGACCGGGCCCATGGCTTCGAGCTTGATGCGGAGTTCGCGTCCGGCTTCTTCCTCAGCGGTGAGTTCGTCGCCTTCGAGGAGGAGGATGCCTTCTTCGGCGCGGAGCAGGGTGGCCTCAAGGTTGAGCTCGGCTAGGCAGGTGGCTTCGAGGTGCTCCAGGTCGCTTTTGAGCTTGGCGGCCTGGGTGCTGAGGAGGCTGCGGCTGTCGCGCATGGCATCGGTGGCGGAGCGGAGGGCCTTGAGCTGGTGCTCGAGGACCGTGAGCTGCTCGCGCAGGGCGGCGGCCTCGGCGGAGGCGGCTTTGGCGGCTTCGAGCTGCTCGTCGCGGCGGGTTTTGAGCTCGATTTGGCTGGCCTGGAGGGCACCGGTTTCGCCCTGACGTTGGGTGCGTTCGGCCTCGGCGGCGGCGCGCTGCTGGTCTAGCGTGAGGAGACGGCGTTCGAGGTCGGCGTGGAGCCGGTCGATGCGCTGGAAGGCGGATTCCGCACCACGGCGACGCTCTTCAAGGCCGGCCAGCTCGGCGGTGACGCGGGCGGCTTCCTGCTGGAGGGATTCACGGTTGTAGCGCATTTCGGCCAGCTGCTGCTGGTGCTCTTCGAGGGCGATTTCGGCGGCGCGATGCTCGGACTCGAGGCGCTGGGCCTCTTCCATCTTCTGAGCGATGAGGCCCTGCTTCTGGTCGCGGGCCTGGTGGTTGCGCTCGGCCTGGAGGGTCCACTCCTGAAGGCGGCGGCCGATGCGCTCGACCTCCTGCTCCATCTGCTTGAGAGCCGCGCCCTGGTTGGCGGCTTCGCGCTCGGCCTGGCGGCGCTCCTCGCTGAGCAGTTCGAGCCGGGTGGTGAGCTCTTCGATGGCGCGGGTGGCGGCGATGGAGCTGGCCTCGACGGTCTCGAGCTCTGCGGCGACGGACTCGACCTTGCGGAGGGTATCGCGGAGTTCGCGCTTGACGGCGAGGGGGCCCTCGGTGGCGGGCTTGCCGCCGGAGACTGTGCCGTTGTGGAAGTATTCGCCGGAGGGGGCGAGGAAATAGCCGTGGCGATGGGTGGTGGAGAGCTGGCGGGCGGTGGCCGAGTCGGGGGCGAGATAGCCGTGGCGGAGCTTGGGGAGCATCGCCTCCAGATGGCCGCCGAAGCCGTTGAGGACGCGGATGGTCTGGCGAAGGGGGATGAGGCCGGATGCGGGCGCGGCTTCGTCGATGGCGGTGGAGGGCTGGCCATCGGGGTGGATGAGGAAGGTGGCGCGGCCGTCCATGCCGGAGCGAAGGAGGCGAACGCCCTCTTCGGCGTCCTGCCAGTTTTTGACGACGATGTAGTTGAGCTCTTCGCGGAGGAAGTCGTCGGCGAGGATCTCGTGTTCGCCGGCAACGTCCAGGAAGTCTGCGAGGGTGCCGATGGGGGCCATGCCGGGGCCGAGCGAGTCGGGCTTGAGGAGCTTGCGGACGGTTTCCGTGGAGTAGCTATGATTGCGGATGACGGCTTCGAGGGAGTTCTTGCGGCCGTTGATTGTGGCCTGTTCGCCGCGGAGTTGGTTGGCTCGGGTGCGGTGGGCGGCTTCCTGCTGGCGGCTGGCAACGAGGGATTGGCGCAGTTCGGCGATTTCAGCTTCCAGATGCTTGAGGGTCTCGGTGGCGCCCTGGTAGCGGGAGTGGAGATCGCCGCGCTCGGTGCCGAGGTTGCCCTGTTCGGAGCGGGCGAGGCCCATCTCGTTTTCGAGGCGCTGGGCTTCGCGTTCGAGGGCGGCGAGGGCTTCCTCGGCCTGGGCGGTCTGGTTGCGGGCGGTGCCGGCGAGGGTGAGCAGGTGCATGGCGGCGCGGCGGGAGCTTTCGAGGTGGCGCTCGGCGTCGGCTACTTCCTGGGCGGCCTGGCGCGCCTCGGTCTGGCGGGCTTCGACCTGCTGGCGGAAGGCGTGGGATTCGTCGGCGGCGGTGGCGAGGAAGGCTTTCTGCTGGGCGCGCTCCTCGGCGATGCCGGCGACCTGGGTACGGGTTTGCTCGATTTCCGCAGTGTTGGCGGCGAGGCGGGATTCGAGCTCGGCGATGCGGTCGTGGTTGTTGCGCTCGCGGGCGGCGGCACGCTCGAGCTCGACGGCGGCGGCGTTGGCCTGGGACTGGGCCTGCTGGCCTTCGGATTCGAGGGAGTAGCCGCGGGCTGTTAGTTCGTGCTGGCGGGCTTCCTGGTCTTCGATGTCGGCCGCGGAGGTGTCAATGTTGGCGGTGAGGGCGGCAATTTCGAGATCGAGACGGATCTGTTCGGCGTCCATGCGGGCCATGCGGCTGGCGAGGGTTACGCGGAGGCGGCCACGGAGTTCGTCGCGGAGGGCGGCGAAACGTTCGGCCTTGGCGGCCTGGCGCTTGAGGCTGTTCATCTGGCGGGTGACTTCGTCGAAGATGTCATCGACCCGGGCGAGGTTTTGCCGGGCGCTTTCGAGGCGGAGCTCGGCGAGGCGCTTTTTGGTTTTGAAGCGGGTGATGCCGGCGGCTTCTTCGATGATGGCGCGGCGGTCGTGGGGCTTGGAGCTGAGGAGTTGGCCGATGCGCTCCTGGCCGATGATGGCGTAGCTTTCCGGACCAAGGCCGGTGCCCATGAAGATGTCTTGAATGTCGCGGAGGCGGCAGAGCTTGCCGTTGAGCAGGTACTCGCTTTCGCCGGTGCGGAAGAGGCGGCGGGTGATGACGATCTCGCCTTTTTGCGGGGTACGGGAGAACTTTCTGCGGCGGATCTTGAGGACGACAGGTTGGCCGCCTTCGGTGAGGCCGGCCTGGCCCTGCTCGGGATTCTGGTCGAGCTCGTCTTCGTCGAGGACCTGGCCGGGCTGGTTTTCGGCGATGATTTCGTCGGCTTCGGTGGCGCGCTGCCTGCGCAGGGCTTCTTCGTCCCAGTCGGCGGGCATTTCGTGGTCAAGGTGGATTTCCGGTTCGAGGGCCATGGGCCCCTCATAGGCTTCTGGGTCGACCATGGTGATCGTGACCTCAGCCATGCCGAGGGCCTTGCGTTCGCGTGTGCCGGCGAAGATGACATCCATCATCTGGGAGCCACGGAGTGTTTTTGCGCTCTGCTCGCCGAGGACCCAGGTCACGCCATCCAGGATGTTGGACTTTCCGCACCCATTTGGGCCGACGACCAGAGCGATGCCGGTGCCTGGCAGGACCAGTTCCGTGCGATCGCAAAAGCTCTTAAAGCCCAGAATGTGTATCTTCTTGAGTTTCAGCATCCATACTCCTGAATGGTCGAGACCGGTTGTTCGACTGGCACTCCCGGCTGGGGCGCTTGTGCGCCGGAGCCGTCTTTGGATGGCGCGATTGCCTGACCGTTTCGGCTGGAAAAGCGGGCAGGAAATATTGCCATCCGAATACAACCCTACGAGGCTGAAGGGGCGGGGTCAACGGGGGTGGGGAGGGTTCTTGTGGATAAGAAGTCCGAAACTCGAAAAGGAGAAATAGGCAGGAAAGACGGGTGATTTCGTACCCGGTTTTCCTCAGGTTTGGGGTCATCGGGATTGCGCGGCGAGAGTTGCTACTGCTTGAGGCGGTCGTCGAAGGGGTAGTGGTAAACCTGTTCGATGACGAGCCGGTAGGCGTCGGGGTGGGCTGGGTTTATGAGGACGTTCCAGGTTTCCGGAGCGAGGGCTGAGGGCACGCGGAGCAGTGGCGAGCTGAGGCTGGTGAGCCAGCGGTTGCCAATGGCCTGGGTGGCATCGAGGTTGGTACGCCTGTTGGCGGGCAGTTCGCTGTCTGAGATGTCGGCGAGGGGCAGGCCGGAGCGGGCGATGCGCAACAGAGTGTAGAGGGCCGGGACGCTGCCGGCGGCGGTGTGGACGCAGGTTTCGAGCAGGGCTCCGGCAGGGGACTGGGCGGTGTAGACGATGCGGAGTCCGGCGCGGTGCCAGCGGCCGGAGGCGCGGAGTCCGCCGATGCCGTCGAGGTCGGTGTGCCGGCTAATGCGCCAGAGATGCATCCGAGCCGCCTTTTCAGAGGTAAATGCCTTCATCGATCTGGAGGAGCAGTTCCTCGACGATGCGCGCGCCGGTTTCCGTATTGAGCAGTTGCATTGGGGAGCGGCTGCCTGGGGCGAAGAGGTCGCCGCGAGTGGCGGGGTCCAGGCGGGGATTGGGACGGCGCAGCCAGGCGAGAGCTCGACTCCGGCTGCCCATGACCTGCTCGGCAGCGGTGAGGACGCGAAGCAGGCGGAAGACGCGGTCTGATTCCTCGATGGTGAGGTCTTCCTTGCGGGAACGGCGGTGCTGCAGGGTGCGGGCGGGCAGGACGATGGCGTGGATTTCGGCGCGATCGAGGCCGGTGGCGAGGAGTTGACCGATGACGGTTGGAGAAAGGCGGCCTTCAATGACAGCCAGAGCCTCGGAACCGCCGCGAGCGGCTTGGGACTCCAGCGTGGACCATTCGTGGGTGACGGCAGCGGCCATGGATTTGGCTCCTTGGGCTACATTATGCCATGAATCACTCGGCAATGTGTAGGATGGCGTGCGCATGTGACCGTTTCATCCCCGATTTCTATTTGAGGTCGATGCGGTTGAGACCGCTGGTTAGAGGGGTCTCGTTGCCTTTCCAGACGAAGGTGCCGGTCAGGCCCGGTGGGAGGGTGACGTCTGCGCGCGTGGGGGCGTAGGCGACCTGGATTAGTCCATTCGCGTGGGGGTAGGTTGCGGTCAGATGGGTCAGGTTGCCGAGGTGTGGGGCGATGCGGACGGTTTGGAAGCCGGGGCTTGCCGGTGCGATGCCGGCGACGAGGGTGAGCAGGTCGTAGGTGGGGTGGGCGCTCCAGGCGTGGGAGTCGGAGCGGGTGTCGCCGGGCTGTTCGGGCCAGGTGGTGAAGCCCTGCTGGAGGAATCCGCGCCAACTGGTGAGCAGCTTGAGGTAATCGTCGTCCATGCCGACGTGCTCGAGTGCGCGGGCGAGGTAAAAGCGGAAGTAGTAGCTGGCATCAATCAGTTCTGGCCCGGAGGTGGGCTCGCCGAGTTCCTTGGCGAGGACCTTGTGCATGACGGCGGCTTGCTGGTCGCGGGGCAGGACGTCGTGGAGGACGGCGAGGATGTTGGCGTGCTGGCTGTAAACATTTTTGTCTGGGGAGTCAGAGACGAGGCCGGTGGTGGGGTTCCAACACTGGGCGAGGACGCCGGATTTGGCCTGGGCGAGGCGAGTGCGGTCGATTTCGGCGTAGGGCGCTGCGCCGAGGTGGGTTTCGAGGTCGATGGCGTCCTCAAGGGCTCCGATGTACTGGAGCGTGGTGAGACAGCTTTCGCCCTGCTGGTCGTAGGAGGGGAAGTCGGATTTGGTTTCGACCCAGTCGATGAAGCTCCACCAGGGGAGCTTGGTGAGGAGGCCGTCGGGGTGCTGGTACCCGGCGAACCAGTCGAGGACGGTGCGGGTGCCGGGCAGGACGGAGCGGACCAAGGCGGGGTCGTCGCGGTACTGGTAGTTGTCGTGGATCATGCCGATCCAGAGGAGGGAAAAGGTGGGGATGTACTGGGCAAGGTTGGAGGGATAGCGGCTGGCGGTGATGCCGTCTGGAATGCGGGAGTCGTCGAGGGCGCGGATGGCCTGGCGGGGGAGGCGTGGGTCGGCGGTGACGGCGTAGGTGATGAGGGCCTGGATGCGTGTGTCTCCGCCGTACTGGAGCTGCTCGTAGTAGGGGGTGTCCATGTAGGTTTCATGGGCGTCGAGCTGGGCGGTGTGCCAGCCGATCTGGAAGATGCGGTCGAGCTCGGAATCACTTGAGGTAAAGGTGGCCAACTGCTTGAAGGGATAGGCGGTAAAGTGCGCCCGAAGACCGTCGAGATGGAGCGGCTGGTCGGCGGTTTCGATGGCGATGTCGAGGTAGCGCCAGGTGCGCCACCAGAGGGGCTGGAAGGTGCGGTTGGAGCCGCCGTCGGGGTAGATTTCGTCGTGGATGCCGATGGCGACGCGGTCGCCTACCTCATTGCGGTTGCCTTTGTGCTGCTGGGCGTCGTAGAGGGCTTCGGCGTAGGTGAGGGTGATGCGCGCGCCCTGGCCGGCGGAGAAGTGGAGTTCGGGGTAGGCGGTGGTGAGCTCGCCGCGGTCGAGCATGAGGTGGATTTCCTGGTGGGGAGCGATGGTGGCGGGGATGTGTCCCTCGGTGCCTCCGGCTCCGTTGGCGAAGCGGAGGGTGACCTGGCCTTCGACGGTTTCGCGGACGAGCTTGCCGGGGTCCTGCTCGGTGTAGGCCATGGGCGGGAGGGTGTCGGGGACGAGTTGCCAGGGGACATCAGCCTGTGCGCCGCGGGGGGCGGCGATGCCGGAGTGCTCGTAAATGGCTTCGCGGAGGGCGGGACCGGCGGCTACCCAGCGGCCGGAGGTGGTGGGCTCGGTGAGCCAAGTCCAGTCGTAATCGGCGGCGCGGAGGGTTTCGCCGTAACCGGCGGCCATGTAGGCCCAGAAGCCGTCCGCGGTGCGGGGGAGCGGGGTTTGGCCGGGCTCGTCTTCGACGCTCCAGGAGGAGTCGGTGTTGACGGCGGCCTCAGCTGGGGTGTCGCCCTCGACGAGGAATGCGGTCCGGTCGGAGATTTGGGCGACGGGGGCGTAGATGCCGAAGTTCCAGACAGTGGCGGCGAGGGAGTTGGTGCCGGGGACGAGGAATGGGGCGAGGTCAAGGGTTTCGTAGCGCCAGTGGGCGATGTCTCCGCGGGCTGGGCCGTCGCCGACGCGCTGTCCGTTCAGGTAGAGGATAAAGCGGTTGTCGGCGCTGACATGGACGAGGAAGTGGGCTGACTTTTCAGGTACTTGGAAGGATTTGCGGAAGTGGAGGGTGAGGGGTTCGCGGAGAGGGGCGGTGGGGTGGGAGATCCACTGGGCGTGCCAGGTTTGGCGGGGTTGCTGGGCACTTACTGTTGTGGCTGAAAAGCAGGCTGCGATTGACAGAATTGCCGAGATTGCCAGGAATCGATGCCGGACCATTGTTCTTCCCCCGCGGAATCGTGCATTTTACGTTGCGAGAAAACTATAGCTGAGCAGGGCGGGCGGAGAACAATGGGGTTTCGCGGGTGAGTCGGCTAGATGCGGTTGGAGGCGCGGAGGGCGGCGATTTCGGGGTCGGTGAAGACGCGGGAGCGGATGAGGAAGCGGAGTCCCAGGGACCCTTCGAGGGAGAACATGCCACCGCGTCCGGGGACGACGTCGAGGATGAGCTGGGTGTGCTTCCAGTACTCGAATTGGCTTTTGCTCATGAAAAAGGGAGTGTCGCAGACGGTGCCAAGCTGGACGTCGGAGTCTCCGGTGAGGAATTCAGCGCGGGGGTAGCACATGGGGGAGCTGCCGTCGCAGCAGCCGCCGGATTGGTGAAACATGAGGTCGCCGTGGGTTGCCTGGAGGCGGGCGATGAGCTGGGCGGCGGCTTCGGTGACAAGAACCTGGTCGGGGATGGGGGGCATGGGGAAGGACCTCGCCGGGAGAGAGTGAGAGCGGAAAGAACGCTCAAAAAGTCTGTTTTTGGGGCAATTACAGGATTTTGATCTCCAGGTACGTTGTAGATGGCACGTTGCTTGCCTGAAGAAGAAGAGAAGCAAGGCAAATGTTTTGTTGCTTTCGAGGATCGTTTCCGGTTTCTGTGAGTTGGGGGTGAATTCTCAGCCGGTTGCCGTGGGCTGATTTTGCCTGGTTTGGGGGCATTGCTTGAGCGAGTGTGCCGGCTTGTTCCTGCTTACCTCCCGATTGTGCGCTTTTGGGGAGGCAGTTGTCGCCAAGTTTCATGGACTAATTTTCACGAGTCATGGTTGGGCGTCAGGCAAAGATCCAGGCCAGTTCCCTTTCGTTGCGGAGAGATGGTCGTTCCCGGAAGACCGGCGATTTCCACCGTGCGCGAAGGGGTGGCGAGCGGATGGGGCAGTCGCCGGGGTGTTTGGGAAAGGAAAAGCCCCCTGGGGATCGGGGGCTTTTTTGTGATCGGGAGATGGGCGCGGTTAGTTGCCGGAGAGCAGGCTGGGTTCCTCCGGAGAGCGGAGGCGAACCAGGCGGTCGATGGCGTAGGGGGCGCGGTGGGTGCTGGTGTGGTAATGGCGGACCTGGAGCTCGCCGAGCAGGCCGATGGCGAGCATTTGCAGGCCGGCGACGATCATGACGGCGGCGACGACGAAGAGGGGGCCGTGGGCGTCCATGACGTTGGCGTGCGGATTGAGGATCTTCGAGACGAGCAGGAAGAAGGAGAAGAGGCCGCCGAGCAGGATGGAGATGGCGCCGAAGCCGCCGAAGAAGTGGAGCGGGCGGCTCATGTGCTTGAGCAGGAAGCGGATGGTGAGGAGGTCAAAGAAGACACGGAAGGTGCGTCCGATGCCGTAGTGGCTTTTGCCGCGGAGCCGGTTGACGTTCTTGATGGGGATTTCGCAGATGGTGGCGCCGTACCAGGCGGCAAGGGCAGGGATGAAGCGGTGCATTTCGCCGTAGAGGGGGATGTTCTGGATGATTTCGTGGCGATATGCCTTGAAGGTGGTGCCGAAGTCGTGGATATCGACCTCAGAGAGCTTGGCCATGAGCCAGTTGGCGCAGCGGGAAGGGAAGCGGCGCATGACGAAGTTGTCGATGCGCTCTTTGCGCCATCCGGAGACGACGTCGTAGCCCTCTTCGAGTTTTTCAATGAAGTTGGGGATTTCGGCGGGGTCGTGCTGGAGATCGCCGTCCATGGAGATGATGAAGTCACCGGATGCGTTGTCGAAGCCGGCGGCGAGTCCGGCGGTTTGGCCGAAATTGCGGCGAAGCTTGACGACGAGGACACGGGAGTCGACGGCAGCGATTTCTTCGAGGAGCTTGTAAGTGCGGTCGGAAGAGCCGTCATCGACCAGGACCAGCTCGAAGGAGTCGCCTACCTGCTCCATGACGGACTTGAGGCGGTCGTACAGCTGGGTGACATTTTCCTCTTCATTGTGGAAGGGAACAACTATGGAATATTTCGGCATATCACCAGTATAGATGCGGGTGAAATAAAAATGGCGCGAAAAAAGGCGGTTTGGCGGGATGAGGAAGTTGGCGGGGATGGTTCTGGGAGGGTGTTCTTGGGGGATTTAGGAGCAAAAGAAGGGCGAGGCCGAGGCCCCGCCCTTGCTGTTTGAGGCGAAGATCTAGCGCCAGTGGCCTTCGACGAGAACCCATCCGCCGTGGCGATGTACCCAGCGGTGGGCGACCCAGACGGCGTGGCGATGGGGTGGGCGCTCCCAGCGGCCGGGGGTCCAGACGTAACGATTGCCGTCCCAGTTGTGATAGCCGCTGATCCAGACGAAGTCTCGGCCGGGGGCGGGGCCACGGGTTTCGACGATGGGAGCGGGGGGTCCGATGCGGACCACAACCTGCGCATGGGCCGCGGCAGGGACAAGGAAAACAGCCAGCAGTGCAGCGAGGAGGAACTTTTTCATGGAGTGGATCTCCTTTTTTGTCTCTCTCGTCCGGCCGGTGTGGGAGGACGAGGCGTTCTGTAGGATGAAACGCCTCGTGTGGGGAATAGTTGCGGTCTGTGGTGAAAACGGTTAGCTGAGTGTTTCGGTGAGGATTTTGGCGGCCTGGAGGCAGTCGGCGTGGCTGACGTCGGCGTGGGTGACGAGGCGGACGGCAGTGGGGCCGACGACGGAGGCGAGCAGGCTCTGTGCTTTGAGCGCGGCGACGAGCTGGGAGGGGGTTTGGCCGGCGATTTCAAAGATGACGATGTTGGTTTGGACGGTTTCCATGTCGATGGTGACGCCGGGAAGGCTGGCGACGGTGTCGGCGAGGAGGCGGGCGTTGGCGTGGTCGAGATGGAGGCGAGCGGGCATCTGCTCCAGGGCGATGAGCCCGGCCGCTGCGAGGATGCCGGCCTGGCGCATGCCGCCGCCCATGGCCTTGCGGTAGAGGCGCGCTTCCGCGATGGCGGCGCGGCTGCCGACGAGCATCGAGCCGACGGGCGCGCGAAGGCCCTTGGAGAGGCAGAACATGACGGTCGAGAAGCCGCGGGTGAGGGTGGCGACGTCTGTGCCGAGGGCGACGGCGGCGTTGAATACGCGTGCTCCGTCGAGGTGGGTGGGCAGGTTGCGCCTGGCGGCTTCGTGCCAGATTTCTTCGAGGACGGGCAGGGGGGTGCAGGTGCCGCCGGCCATGTTGTGGGAGTTTTCGATCTCGATGAGGGCGGTGTCGGCGCGGAAGCCTCCGCGGGGGAAGATGACGGGGGCGATGTGTGCCCAGGTGAGGATGCCGCGGGGGGCGGCGACGGGGCGGAGCAGGCAGCCGGAGAAAGCGGCTGCGGTGGCCATTTCCCAATCGAGGATGTGGGCGCGGGATTCGCAGACGATTTCCTGGCCCGCGCGGGTGTGGAGACGGATGGCGACCTGGTTGCCCATGGTTCCGGTGGGGACGAAGAGGGCGGCTTCACGGGCGAAGATTTCGGCAGCGCGGCGCTCGAGCAGATTGATGGTGGGGTCTTCGCCGTAGACATCGTCCCCGACCTCGGCGGCGGCCATGGCGTCGCGCATCTCCGGGGTGGGGCGGGTGAGGGTGTCGCTGCGGAGGTCGATGACGGCAGAGGGGACGGCTGTTTCCGGTTGATACACGGTGGGTTTCTCCGATATGTGCAGGGGTGTGAGGGGCAGTGTTTATGCGGTGGTCTGGAAGGGTGGGCGATCAGCCTCAACGTGGGCGCTGAGGCCAAGGAATTCTGCGAAGGCGTCGTTGGAGAGGAGTCGGCCGCAGTCCGTGAGCCGGACGCGGTTGCCGTCCAGGGTGAGCAGGCCATCCTGGGCGAGGCGGTGGAGGATGGGCTCGGCGGGAGCGACGGCGGCTGGGCCGAACTCGCGGCGGAGCGCGGCGATGTCGACGCCGGCGTTGCGGCGAAGGCCGAGGAACCAGGCCTCTTCCAGCTGCTGTGTGGGAGAGAGCCAGCCGGTTTCAGGTGTGCCCGGGTGCTCGGGGTCGAAGTTGGCGGGCGGACCTTCGAGGTATGCGGCGAGGTCGCTGGTTGTGGTGGCGCGCAGGGCTGTGCCGTCGGCGGCGAGCAGCATGGATGAGGCGTCGAGGCCGAGACCGAGGTAGGGCAGGCGCTGCCAGTAGCGAAGGTTGTGGCGCGAGGCGAAGGTGGGGTCCTGGTCAGGGGATATGGCAGCGCTGGTGCGGGCGAAGTTGGAGATTTCGTACTGGTGGAGTCCGTTGGCGGCGAGGGTTTCGAGCGCCGTTTCGTAGAAGCCGGCTATGGTGTCGTCGGAGGGGACCAGATCGGCGTGGTAGCGGGCACCGCCGGAGAGAAGTTCGCGGCCGAGGCGGGAGTCTTCGTCGATTTCAAGCATGTAGACGCTGGCGTGGGGGGTGCCGGCTTCGGTGAGGACGGCGAGGGATTCCTGCCAGGAGGCGAGGGTTTGCCCGGCGAGGCCGGCGAGCAGATCGAGGTTGATGTTGGAGATGCCTGCGGCGCGGAGGCGGGCGAGGTCGTTGAGGACGATGGCGCGGGTGTGGAGGCGGCCGGAGGAGGCGGCTTCCTTGTCGATGAAGGACTGTACGCCGAGGGAGACGCGGTTGACGCCGGAGGCGGCGAGGGCGGCGAGGGTTTCGTCGGAGATTTGGCCGGGGGCGCACTCGACGGTGATTTCGGCGTCGGGGGTGAGGCGGAAGTGGGTGCACATGGCGGCGAAGAGGCGGGCCATGTCCGGGCCGGAGAGGACGGACGGAGTGCCTCCGCCGAGGTACACGGTGTCCACGGTGCGAGGCAGGTCAACGTCCATGCCGGTGGCCCATTGGGGAGCGGCGGCCATGTCGGCGATGAGGCGGTCGACGTAGCGTGCGTGTTCGCTGGCGGGGTAGACACCGGAGGCGAAGTTGCAGTAGGTGCACTTGGAGCGACAGAAGGGGATGGAGAGGTAGAGCCCGAGCGAGTTGTGCGCTGCGGCAGACATCGTGCTCTATTTTCGCATTTTTGGGGTGCACGGGTGAAACGGGTGGTTTGAGGTTGACCAACCGGAAGCAGACGGGAAGGTTGGGTTTTCCCTGGTAAACAATGCGGATTGCCCGGTGGTTTCTGGCTGTACCAATTTCGTCACAGGTTCGGATAGACAGACAGGACCTTGGTGACGGCGGAGATTACGCTGCCAGCGGTGTCGATGTTCTTGGTGATGGTGGCGATTTGTGCCTGTATCTGTGCAAGGGCAGTGTTGATGGCTTTGATTTTGGGTGTGAGTTGGATGAAGAGCGCGGTATTGGTTGCCAACTGCTGCTCATCGAAAGCAGTGAGGATGTCGGCGATGGCCTGCTGTGCACCGTAGACAAGATCCTTGCTCTGAATATCGGATGCGTCCCAATAGGCCTTGCCCAGGGCATCATAGGCGGCTTGGTAGGTGGCACCGGGATCTGGATTTTGAAGAAGGGGCGAAGCTGGGGAACTCATGGTCATTCTCCGGACAAAGAGGTTGGTTGCGATTCTATTTGGTGGGCAAGGAGCTGTAGTAGGAAGCGAGGCTTTGACCGGCGGCCTCGAGGTCAGCAATCTTCTGCTTGATCGACTCCGGGTCATTGCCCTGAGCGGCGGCGGCCAGGGCGTGGTGGGTGAGTGCGAGGGTGTGCAGAGCAACCTGAAGCTTGGCGAGAAGTTCATCGTTGGCCTTCTGCTGGCCGGCTAACGTGATGAGCTTTCCGATTTCGTTGCGGTGTTCGACGGGATCGAGCGTCGTGCCTGAGTGGCGTATGAACTGATCTTCTTGTTCGATGAGGGTCTGATAGTCGACATCCGCTTGACGGCGAAGGACCGTGATGTCGCTATTGAGCAGTTCGCATAGCGTTTTGACCACAGGGTTCATGTCTTGCGTGACTTTGGGGAGAGAGCTATTGACCTTCCTGGCGATCAGGTAGTCGCCGAGAGCCCGGACCGCTGTGCTGACTCCGTTGGCTTCTTCAGCGCTCATGACGGGAGCATTGGGGACCGAGTTCACGAGATCGGTGGCAACGGTGGAACTGAGCGATTTGAGGTTGGAGCCGACACCGGAGGCGGCGGTATTCATATCTTTGGACGATTGGCTGCCGGTGACCTGGACAAGAGAAGCGGCGTAGGCTTTGAGGCCATCGAGAACCGTGATGCGGGCGTTGAGCTGCTGGGGAGTGAGCAGGGGCCTGGTGTCGGTATACGGACTCCACTTTGGATTCTTGTCGTAGTCGTAGACCGCGGCGGCGACCTGCTCGTCCTGACGGAGCTGGTTGGCGGCGCGGTAGGCGTCCTCTGAGCTGGTAATGACCTGGTTGGTGGCTACGGAGAAGGCCGCTGTGTGTTTTGCAAGAGGGGTGAGCGAGCAGCCCGCGGCAAGGATGCTGAATCCCAGAGCGACGGTCGCTGCATACGACCCGCCGAAAGGCCGACTGTTCCGCCATGCGGAGCCACATGCGCGTATGTGCACTGAAGACTTGGAATGCATGGCCAAGATTGGACACCTCTCGGAACAAACTGTCAACTTGAATGCGTGTGATTCATGTTAGGATGCTGACGGTCGCGAATCCTAACTCTGGAGTGACTCCATGTCAAAACGAATTATCTACTGCGCCGATGGCACCTGGCAGACTCCGGTCAATAATACGAATGTTTACCGGCTTTATAAAGCACTAACTGTGGCTTCCGATCAGGTTACGTTCTACGACGATGGAGTAGGAGCCGATGCAACAGGGCTTAATCGTGTTCTGCAGGGAGCATTCGGACAAGGGATTCTGCAGAAGATACAAGATGGCTACACGAAGATAGCCCATGTTTACGAAGAGGGCGACGAGATCTTCCTGTTCGGGTTCAGCCGGGGAGCCTATACGGCGCGGAGCCTGGCGGGCATGATCGCGAATTGCGGATTGCCGACGGGAGCTTTCAGCGACGACTGCGTGACGCAGGCGTTCGCGGCCTATCGCGATCCGGTCAATCGAGCTTCGATCCTGGCCGGATTGACTGCGTGCGGCCTTGCGCCGGCCACGATACAGATGGTGGGTGTGTGGGACACTGTGGGTTCGCTGGGGATTCCGGCGATCTTCGGAGGAGTGGACGAGAAGACTTACGGGTTTCTCGACACGGGTCTGCATCCGGCAATCCGGAACGCCTGCCATTGCCTGGCGCTGGACGAGAAGCGGGCGCAGTTTCCGGCTACGCTATGGACTTCCCCACCAGCGGCCGGCCAGACCGTGGAGCAGGTCTGGTTCTCTGGATGCCACGGAGATGTGGGCGGGGGAACAGCAATGGCCGGCGGAGTGGATGCAGGCACGCGGCTGTGCGACATCACGATGGGCTGGATGGTGGCGAAGGCACAGGCCCTCGGAGTCACAATGGATCCGGCGATCGCGGCACAGTACGGCACATTGCCCGCGGACTTTGCCCTGGATTCCATTCGAGAGACCTGGGCACCGGTGGATGGGGCTCCAAACCTGCGGCCGGTGGCTCCCGATGCCGCGGTTGCCAATAGTGTTGCCGTGCGTTTGAAGTATGCCCTGAATTATGTTCCCGGATCTCTGACAGTGGAAAACGGAGGTCTGGCGGATGGGTATTCCTCCGTGACGCTCGTCGACGAGAACGCTTTCTAGGAAGTGATTGGGAGAGGGGCTTGGGGCTCTGAATCCCGGGCGAATTCAGAGATGGGTGTTCTGCGCGTGGAGGGGTTGTGTACACTTCTCCCGCTGGGGTTTGGGGCAAATTCTGTTTCGCCAAAGGTGCCTTTGATGAAGATGAAGTTGTGTGTTTTCGGAAACGCTTTCATGCTGTTGCTGCTTGCCGCTGTGGCCGCGCGTTTGCCGGCGCAGGAGGCGAAGCATTATGAGCCGACGCTGGCTTCGCTGGACTCGCATCCGCTGCCGGAGTGGTATGGGGACGCGAAGCTGGGAATCTTCATCCACTGGGGGCTTTACTCGGTGCCGGGGTGGGCTCCGCTGAACCATCCGGACCATGATTTTGGCTCGGAGGACTACATCGTGTATGACCCGTATGCGGAGTGGTATCTGAATGTGGTGAAGATTCCGGGGTCGCCGACGCAGAAGTACGACGAGGAGCACTTTGGGCCGCACCACAACTACTACGACTTCAAGACGCAGTTCAACGCGGAGTCGAAGAAGTGGAATCCGGATGCGATGGCGGCGGTGTTTCACGATGCGGGGGCGAAGTATGTGGTGCTGACGAGCAAGCACCACGAGGGATTTACGCTGTGGCCGAGCGCGGTGGAGAATCCGAACCAGACGGGCTTGCAGGCGGAGCGGGATATTGTGGGCGAGCTGTCGGATGCGGTGCGGCGGTCGGGGCTGCGGATGGGCCTCTACTACAGTGGCGGGTACGACTGGACGTTTAACCGGGGGCCGATCGAGAAGAACAGCGATTACGATGCGGTGAAGCCGGAGAGCGTGGCGTACGGCAACTATGCCGACGCGCAGATTGAGGAGCTGATAGCGAAGTACAAGCCGGCGGTGCTGTGGAACGACATTGACTGGCCGAAGACGGGCAACGCGCTGAAGGTGATGGCGGACTATTACAACGCGGTTCCGGATGGGGTGATCGACGACCGGTTTGGCGTGGCGCATGCGGATTTTCGCTCGCCGGAGTACGCCAAGCTGGACCAGATCAGCGAGAAGAAGTGGGAAGAGTGCCGCGGGCTGGGGCGGAGCTTTGGGTATAACCGGGCGGAGGGCGAGGCGGAGACGATCGCTCCGGATGAGCTGATTGCGCTGCTGGTGGACATCGTGAGCAAGAACGGCAACCTGCTGCTGGATGTGGGGCCGGAGGCGGATGGGACGATTCCGCCAGTGCAGATGGAACGGCTGAGGGCGCTGGGCGCATGGCTGAAGCAGAATGGCGAGGCGATCTACGGGACCAAGCCGTGGACGCGGGCCAACGGGACGACGAACCAGGTGGACGCCAAGGGCAAGGCCGTGGAGGTGCGGTTTACGCAGAAGGACGGCAAGCTGTATGCGACGCTGCTGGGCCGGCCGGCGGGGCAGACCGTGCTGCTGCACAATGTGAAGGCTGCGGCGGGAACCGAAGTGGCGCTGCTGGGCGCGGGGCCGGTGAAGTGGACGCAGCGGGCCGAGGACCTGGAGGTGCAGTTGCCGGCGAGCATGCCGGGCGACTCTGCGTGGGTGTTGCGGCTGACTCCCGGGAGATAATGGAACCTGGGCGAGGCCGTGCACGTATGCCGACAGCATGAGTGTGGGGCGTCTGGAACTGGATACAGCGACAGACGGGAGATGCGAATGCTGGTTGAGCTGACGTGGAAGATTCTGCTCTACGGGTGGTGGGCGCTGGAGGTGTATCTGCTGGTGCGGACGCGCACCCGGTCGGGCGAGGGGAAGGTGCAGGACCGGGGATCGCTGCGGGTGCTGTGGCTGACGATTTTCCTTTCGGTTACGGCGGCGACCTGGATTGGCTCGGCGACACCGCGACAATTTGGACGCCATGCGGGCTGGGTGGTGGTGGCGGCGGAAGCGATGCTGGCTTTTGGGCTTTTGTTTCGGGTAGCGGCGATTGTGACGCTGGGCCGGGCCTTCAGCGTGAATGTGGCGATCCGCGAGGGGCAGCGGGTGATGAAGGACGGGCTGTATGGACTGGTGCGTCATCCGTCGTATACGGGCCTGGTGATTATTTTTGTGGCGCTGGGGCTGGGTGAGCGGAACTACTTTTCGCTGGCGATTATGACGGTGTGCCCGACGGCGGCGCTGCTGTATCGGATCCACGTGGAGGAGGCGGCTCTGCGAGAGCACTTTGGTGCGGAGTACGTGGCGTATTGCGCGGAGACGAAGCGGCTGGTGCCGGGCGTGTACTGAGCTGGACCGGCTTGCGCCGACGCGGTGTGCGGGTGCAGACTCAAGGTGTCATGAAAGCTATACAAATCCATCAGACAGGCGGGCCGGAGGTTCTGACGCTGGCCGAGATTCCCACTCCTACTCCCGGTGATGGGCAGGTGCTGATCCAGATTGCGGCGACGGGCGTGAACTTCATTGAAATTTATGTGCGCGAGGGCCGGTACAAGGCTCCGTTGCCGCTGGTGCCGGGCTCGGAGTGTGCGGGCACGGTGGCTGCGCTGGGCGAGGGCCTAACTGGCCTGGCGGTGGGCGACCGGGTGGTTACGGTGTCGGCGGTGGGGGCCTACGCGGAGTACGCACTGGCCCCGGCGGACAAGGTGGTGAAAGTTCCCGACGGGGTGACGCTGGAGCAAGCCGCGGCGGTGTTTCTGCAGGGCATGACGGCGCATTACCTGGCGCATTCGACGTTTCCGCTGAAGCCGGGAGACACGGCGCTGGTGCATGCGGCGGCCGGTGGCGTGGGGCTGCTGCTGACACAGATGGCAACAGCGGTGGGCGCGCGGGTGATTGCGACGGTGTCGACCGAGCCCAAGGCGAAGCTGGCGCGGGAGGCCGGCGCGGCCGAGGTGATCTTGTATACCGAGGTGGATTTTGAGGCTGAGGTGAAGCGGCTGACTGATGCGCGCGGCGTGGATGTGGTGTACGACTCGGTGGGGCTGACGACCTTTGAAAAGTCGCTGCGGAGCCTGCGTCCGAGGGGGATGATGGTCCTGTTTGGCGGCTCGTCGGGGGCAGTGCCGCCGTTTGACCTGATCCAGCTGAGCACGCTGGGTTCGTTGTATGTGACGCGGCCAACGCTGTGGCACTACATTGCCACGCGGGTGGAACTGGAAGCGCGTGCCAATGCGGTGCTGGGCTGGGTGGCGGAGGGCAAGCTGAAGGTGCGGATGCAATACACGTATCCGCTGGCCAAGGCGCCCCAGGCGCAGATGGATATTGCCAGCCGGAAGACGACGGGAAAGCTGCTGCTGGTGCCGTGAAAGTGGATAGTGGGCAGTGAACAGTGGTCAGGGATGAGGCGTAAGCGTGCTGGAAATTGGGGCTGAGGACAGGGTATTTGTATTGACCGGGGCTGGGGTGAGCGCGGAGAGTGGGCTGGCGACGTTCCGGGCGAGCGATGGGCTGTGGGAAGGGCACCGGGTGGAAGATGTGTGCACGCCGGAGGCCTGGGAGCGGAATCCTGAGATGGTTTGGGCGTTCTACTCGGCGCGGCGGCAGGCGGCGGAAAAGGCTGTGCCGAATGCCGGGCACCGGGCGCTGGCCGAGCTGGAAAAGCGGCTGGGCGACAGGTTTTTCCTGTGCACGCAGAACGTGGACAATCTCCATGAGAAGGCGGGAAGTACCCCTGGGCGGCTGGTGCACATGCACGGGGAGCTGTTTGTGTCACGGTGCGCCGACGAGTGCGGGCGGCCGCCGATTGAGGATAACCGGCTGTATCCGGACTTCGCCTCGATAGCCCGGTGCGCGTGCGGGGCCCTGCTGCGGCCGCATATTGTGTGGTTTGGCGAGACTCCGCTGGAGATGGACAGGATTTACGCGGAGATTGACCGGGCGACGGTGATGCTGGTGGTGGGCACGTCCGGGGCGGTATATCCGGCGGCGAATTTTGTGGAGTGGGCTCGGCGGAAGGGTGCGCGGACGGTATATGTGGGCCCGGAAGCGCCGCTGAATGCGTCGCAGTTCAGCCAGGTGGTGCTGGGCAAGGCTGGGGAAGCCTTGCCCGGACTGCTCGGCGTGTGAGGGCTTGCCTGGCACCTCTCGTCTGCGAGGCCGATGGCGATGAGCGCGAAGCCTTTGGGCGCGCGGTTGGCGGTCGAGCGCGTGATGACGATGAGGAAGAAGGCTGTGAGAACCATTTCGGCGACGAAACAGGCCAGCAGCGAATAACCGCCGGGGAGTGGTCGGCGTAGCTGTAGTCTTTTAGGAGTGAGACAAACCTTCAGATCTTCGATTGTTGCGTGCCTTTGGATTGCCTTGGTATTTCACGCCAACGATGCCGCGCACGCACAGCTGCCATCAATCGCTGTACGACGCACCAAAGCAGATTTCGAAGGGCATTCAGGAATCCAGATCGTCAGGAGACCGGATCGACCCTTTATCGAGAGGCGCTACGGCCAGCAACTTATCAACTTCGACTTGCTTATTCAGAATTCTGGGACAAAGAAGTACGACCTTGTCTCCATCAAACTTCAGGTATTCGACAGTGGCGGCCGTCTCGAACTCGAGCGTGAACTGAATGAGAATGGAAGGCCCCCCGCTCTCGACATGATTGGAGAGCGCGTATTGCCGCCGGGCAAAGTCCTGGACGTCTTCCAGCCGTTTTACGCCTTCGATTCGGCCGTTGACGTCAGTCGAATGCATCTTGAATTGTTGTTTATGGAGCAAGGACATGCTGCTCCCCCTGCAGCAATCACGGCGGATGAGCTGGTCTCTGTGGATGTGCGACCCAGGTCCTTTGATCCGACCGCATTTTCGCTTCCACTCCACGGTCTGATCCTGGTTCACGATGGTCACGATTTTTATTCTCACCACCGCCGCTACAACCTGGTATCAAGATACGAGGCTGATCCGGGCTCGGCGGTATCCGCGAATCTCTACGCGTACGACTTCATGACGACCACGAGCGAAGGCCTGCTGTTCAAGGGTGATCCAAATCGTAAGGAGAGCTGGCTCTCCTACGGAGAACCGATATTTGCCCCGGCGGACGGATTGGTGATCGAGGTGGTATCCGACCTTCCGGAAAATTCATTTACCAGCACGGGAGAAGCTCACTCCCCTCCAATAGAAGAGGCCAAGGACCCAATGGGGTTCGGCAATCACGTGAAAATACAGCATGCCGACGGACGAGTCAGTTGGCTGCTCCACATGCAGCCTAATTCGATTCGAGTTATGGTTGGAGATCATGTGCGTGCCGGCCAGTTCATCGGCAAGGTAGGCTTTTCAGGGGATTCACTCTTCCCTCACTTGCATTACAACGTAACCGACGGTCCCAACTATCCATCTCAGGGCGTGCCCTCTTACTTCAAACAGTTTGTCCGGGTCTTGGGTGAGCGCCGGATTTCCATGTCCAAGGGCCAGATCGATACAGGCGATATGGTCGTGGATGGGGACGGACTAATTAGGGCCTGTTCACACTACCTGGGTGGATGGCGTTGCGAGCGTGAATCGGGCCAAGCAATTCTGGGCACGCAAGGCCGAGTCCGAGAGCTGTGGCGAGCCCACCGCCGAGGGCGAGAACGAAGTATGGCCCGATTTGCGCCGCAACCTGCAGGGACGGGGCCAGTTTTCCCCATGTCTGCGTCGCTGCTCGCTTCAGTAACCGGTTACAGCGCACTCGTCACTCCTTGAACTGAGAAAAACTGGTTCCCATCGCCACCACCCAGGTAGTGTGAACAGGCCCTAGATAAGTCTTCGCCCAGTTTGCTCGTTGATGCCAGCCTTGCCCGTGTCCGTGCGGCGTCGGTGCGTGAGCGCAGGAGCCGCACGGAATACGGCTGGGTGAGTGAGGACTTGCCGGATCAGTATTCCTTGCCGGCGATGCCGTTGTAGAGGAGTCCGCCAAGTGCGCCGCCGATGAGCGGAGCGACCCAGAAGAGCCAGAGTTGGGCCAGCGCCCATCCGCCGACGAAGAGAGCCTGGCCGGTGCTGCGTGCCGGGTTGACGGAGGTGTTGGTGATGGGGATGCTGATGAGGTGAATGAGTGTGAGGCAGAGGCCGATAGCGATGGGCGCGAAGCCTTTCGGCGCGCGGTTGTCGGTCGAGCCCATGATGACGATGAGGAAGAAGGCTGTGAGAACCATTTCCGCGACGAAGCAAGCTACCAGGGAATAACCGCCGGGGGAGTGGTCGGCGTAGCCGTTGGCGGCGAATCCGCCTAGACTGAAGCCGTCTTTGCCACTGGCGATGAAGAAGAGCAGCGAAGCAGCGATGGTGGCGCCGATGACCTGGGCAATGATGTAGGGAAGGGCTTCTTTTGCGGGGAAGCGCTTGCCGGCGACCAGGCCGATGGTGACGGCCGGGTTGAGGTGGCAGCCGGAAATGTGGCCGATGGCAAAGGCCATGGTGAGTACGGTGAGGCCGAAGGCCAGTGCGACTCCGGCAAAGCCAATGCCCAGACCGGGAAAAGCTGCGGCGAAAATTGCGCTGCCACAACCGCCGAAAACCAGCCAGAAGGTACCGAAACACTCCGCGATCGAGCGTTTGAAGACTGTCATTTGTCGTTCTCCTTGCAAGGGTGCTGTAACGGAAGCAACTACAGGGAAGGCAATCCGTTACGCGGGCAAACTTTACACGACTGCGATTTGGCAGTGCAAGGGAAAACTGGCGCGGATGACGGGCGGTGGGTGCTAATTCATGGAGTAGAAGGCGAGCATGAAGCGGTAGTAGCTCCAGAGGTCGACCTTCGAGCTCATCTCGTAGGTGGAGTGCATGGAGAGCAGGGGGATGCCGACGTCGAGCACCTCCATGTTGCGCATGGAGAGGAAGCCGCCGATGGTGCCTCCACCGCCGACGTCGACCTTGAGCGTCTGGGTTTGCCAGGCGATGCCGTTGCTGTCGAGGGTGCTGAGGACGCGGGCGGTGAACTCGGAGTTGGGGTCGAAGCCGGCGCCGTAGCGCTTGATGGTGACGCCGTAGCCGATGACGGCCGCGTTGGAGTTCTCAGAGTTCTGGGGAAAGATGGGGTTGACGCCGTCGTTGGTGTCGGCGGACAGGACCAGCGCTGCGGTAAGGGCGTTGCGCACGTCGAGAGCCGTGGCCGGGTGGCCGGATGCGGCCTGAGACTGGGCGTCGATGAGGCCGGTCAGGGCGGAGTCAAGGAATTGCGAGCCTGCGCCGGTGTTGTTGACCGAGCCGACCTCTTCAAAGTTGGTGATGTAGGCGAAGGCGGTCTTTTTGGGCGTGCCCTTGAGGTCGAGCAGAGAGCGCGTGGCGGAGTAGGCGGACAGCTTGTCGTCCTGTCCCCAGGAGCCGGTGAGGCCGAGGTCGAGGCCGACATCGGCGGGCTGTGTGGCTGGGACGAGCTCGAGTTCGGCGGCGACCAGGTCTTCATCGTGGATTTTGTAGCGGGCGCGGAGGGCGGTCATGACTTCATCGGCGACAGTGTCCTTTTCGCCGGGGATGGAGCCGATGACGGGGGTCATTTCTTCGCCGCCGAGGACCTCGGTGTAGGTGCGTGTGCGCAGGAGCTTGTCAGAGTGGGGTGCGGCATCGGGGATGACGAAGACGGGGTCGCCGGGGGCGAAGCCGATGTTGACGTCGAGGTGGCGGCCGTCGGTGGTGTCGATGCGGCCGACCAGGGCCATGGGCAGGTTGGCCCACTGGTAGCGCTTGATGCCGCCGTAGGGGATGGTCTTGAGGATGGCGACCGAGCCCGGCGCGTTGAGCACGGGGCGGGACTTGAGGTTGATGTGGGGGGAGTCCTCGTGCGCTGCGACCATGCGCGATCCGGTCGTGATGGGGTCGGAGCCGATGACCGCGAAGAGGACGGCGCGTCCGCGGTTGCTGACAATGAGCCGCGCGCCGGGCTTGACCTGGGCGGGGGCGGTGAAGTCGACAAAGCCGGAAGCGGTGGCCAGGCGGGTGAGCTCGCGCTCGGAGAGCGAGGCCGACTTGGCGTGGCGCAGGTAGTCCTTGTAAGGCTCGGCGAAGTGGAAGACCTGGGCGCGCTGGTCCTGGGACAGGGTGAGCCAGGCGGATTTGGCCGCGACGCGGCCGTCGGGGTTGATGGTGTCCTGGGATGGGGCTGGGCTGGAGACGGCGAGGAGCGTAGCGGCGAGCATGGCGGCAGGGAGGATGCGTGGCGAAAGCATTTCCAAAGATACAACGAGCGGAGCCAGTGGTGTTAGCGGGATTTGACGAACTGGCGTCGGCGGAAGCGGAGAGCGGTCCAGTCGGGGTCAATGGAGACGGCGCGGACGGTCTCCCAGCCGAGGGCGTTGAGCCCGGCCCAGCCGGTGTCGCGGTTGAAGTCGCATTTGAGCTTTTTCGACGTGCCTTTGGGGTAGGCGTACCACAGGATGCCGTCACCGGGTATGGCGGCGTCGAGCCGGGGCGAGAGGGCGTCGACCTCGGACTGCCGCGTCACGAAGGCAAGCGCGAAGGACATCTCGGCGGGCAGGCGGCGGTGGAGGTGGAGGGTGGGCAGTTGGGCCAGCTCGGGCTCAAAGCTGGTGGGGGCGTTGAGGACGGCGATGGATTGCTGGTCGCGAAGGTTGAGTTTGCGGAAGATTTCGCTCATGGGGGGAATTGTACGGAAAGTGGGGATAATTATCGGCAACGATTTTTGTGCGGCGGATTTTGCCGGCTTCCAGATGGATCGAGAAGCGTTCGATGGGGCACGGGCCGGGCGGATGGCCTCTTATGACCAGTCGCGAGTGAAGGCGAGCCTTAGCATCGAGTCGTCGGCAAGGATGGACAGGTGCCATGCGAATGGGGAGCGACCTGCCTGCCACCTGCCTGGACGAGGAAAGGAATTCATCCATGTCACGAGCTACGTATCAAGACGCGCCTCATTCCCTGCTGGACCACGATCATCAGGGGTTTCACGAAACGCACCCCGGGGAGGGAGCAGAGGCAACGAAGAATGGTCCGATTACGAGCCACGCTTGGGGTGCGGCCAGCGCGACCAGCCCGCTGGAGCCGATCCAGATTCAACGGCGCGCGTTGGGGGTGCACGATGTGCTGCTGGATGTGCTGTATTGCGGAGTGTGCCATTCCGACATTCACACGCTGCGGGGAGAATGGGGACCGACGCCGTACCCGTGCGTTCCGGGACACGAGATCATCGGCAAGGTGCAGGCCATCGGCAGCGCGGTGACGAAGTTCAAGGTGGGCGACGTGGGCGGTGTGGGCTGCATGGTGAACGCCTGCTGCGCGTGCGACAACTGTCGCCAGGATCTGGAGCAGTATTGCCTGCACGGCAGCACGATGACCTACGGGTCACCCGATGCGGCGACGAAGGGCCACACGCTGGGCGGCTACTCCGACAAGATTGTGGTGACGGAGCGCTTTGTTATCCGCATTCCGCCGGGAGCCGATCTGGCCGCGACGGCGCCGCTGTTGTGCGCCGGAGTGACGACGTTTTCGCCAATGCAACACTGGAAGCTGGGCGCGGGGCAGCACGTGGGCGTGATTGGGCTGGGTGGCCTGGGACATATGGCGTTGAAGCTGGCCGTTTCGCGCAAGGCGGAGGTGACGGTGTTTACGACGTCGCAGGGAAAGCTGGCCGATGCCCACCGGATGGGCGCAAAACATGCCGTGTTGTCTACCGATGCCGAGTCGATGAGGAAGCACGGCAAGTTTGACCTGATGATTTCGACGGTGCCGCAGGGGTACCCGATGCAGCCGTTTCTGGACCTGCTGAAGCTGGATGGCACGCTGGTGAACGTGGGCGCGCTGGGGCCGCTGGAAGGGATCAATGGGCTGGGCCTGGCGATGGGCCGCAAGAGCCTGGCAGGTTCGATGATTGGCGGCATTGCGGAGACGCAGGAAGTGATTGACTACTGCGCTGCGCGCGGCATCAAGGCGGAGATCGAGCTGATCGGGGCCAAGGACATCAACAAGGCTTACGAGCGGGTGGTGAACAAGGATGTGCGCTACCGGTTTGTGATGGATGTGGCATCGATGGGGTAGGTTGTTCTTAGAATTCGCTGGGCAGGAACTCACGGCGATTTTGGTCGTGAGTTTTTGCGTGGGGGGCTTGGTCGGGTAACTCGATACAATTCCGAGTCAGGATGCGTTCGGTTTTGAGATGGGTTTGGGAACAGCAAAAGGAGAGATTGCCGTGCAGATGCGTATGCTGGGTAAGACTGGACTGGAGGTGTCGGCCATTGGATTGGGGTGTATGCGGATGAGTGCCGGGCATGGGCCGGTGCCGGGGACCAAGGACGAGATGATGGCGGTGATTCGGGGCGCAGTGGAGCGGGGCGTGACCCTGTTTGACACGGCGCAGGTGTATGGGCCGATGGTGAATGAGGAGCTGGTGGGGGAAGCCCTGGAGCCGGTGCGCGGGCAGGTGGTGATTGCCACCAAGTTTGGGTTTGCGTTGAACGCGCACGGGCGGCAGGCGGCGGGAGTGGACAGCCGGCCGGGGGTAATCAAGGAGAGCGTGGAGGGGTCGCTGAAGCGGCTGCGGGTTGAGACGATCGACCTGCTGTACCAGCATCGAGTGGACCCGGAGGTGCCGATCGAGGAAGTGGCCGGCGCGGTGAAGGAGCTGATTGCGGCGGGCAAGGTGCGCTGCTTCGGACTGTCGGAGGCAGGCGCCGCGACGATTCGCCGGGCCCATGCGGTGCAGCCGGTGGCAGCCGTGCAGAGCGAGTACTCGCTGTGGTGGCGCAGGCCGGAGGAGGAGATATTGCCAGTGCTGGAGGAGCTGGGGATTGGCTTTGTGCCGTACAGCCCGCTGGGGCGGGGATTTCTGGCCGGGTCGGTGACGGCGGAGACGGTGTTTCTGGAAGGGGACAACCGGGGGTCGTATCCACGGATGACGCCCGAGGCGATGACGGCGAACAAGGCGCTGGTGGACGCCATAGGGGCGTATGCGGCGCGGCGGGATGCGACGAATTCGCAGATTGCGCTGGCATGGCTGCTGGCGCGGAAACCATGGATTGTGCCGATTCCGGGAACGACAAAGCTGAAGCGTGTGGAGGAGAACATTGACGCGGCGGAGCTGGAGCTGAGCCCGGCGGAGATGCGGGAACTGGACGCGATTCTGGCGCGGATACCGATCGAGGGCGACCGGTATCCGGAAGCACTGGAGCGGATGACGGGGATTTAGAGCAGAATCAGAATAGGTATGCCCGGTCAGGTTCAGCGAGGTGGGATTTTTCTTGATAAAAAATCCCGTCGTTCCATTTCGCCGCTGGGTACAGCAGTTCTGATTCTGCTCTAGTGGTTAGGGGGCAGGGCTTTGGGAGCCCTGTCCCGTTTTGCGGTTAGAAGTGGAACCGGTACTTCAACTGCGCTGAGATCATGCGCGGGTCGTTGGTGTGGAAGCCTCCGATGGTCACCGAGTTGTCGAGCAGGACGCGGTGGTTGGTGACGTTGAGGATGGATCCGGAGAGATGCCAGTTTTCGCCGAAGCTGTGCCCGCCGGAGACGTCGAAGGTGGTGTGTACGGGCAGATAGTTGCCGTAGTAGGGGCCGTTGTTGGGGCAGGTGGAGGGGTCGCTGCAGGCCAGGCCGTTGGAGAAGCCGGAGCCGTAGTAAACGTTGGTGGAGAAGAAGGAGTGCTGGGGCAGGCTGGCGGTGAATCCGGCGTTGAGGGTGTCGCGCTGGTCGTGGTCGACGGGGGTGTAGTCGAAGTTGCCGGGGTTGCAGGCGGAGTCGCCGGGGACCGAGCAGGTGAAGCCGCCGATGATGTTGCCGCGCTGCTCGGCGATCTGGTTGGAGTAGGTGAGGTGGAACTGGCCGAGTTTGGCGATCTGCGGTGAGCGCAGGGTAAGCTCCCAGGCGCGGACCAGGGCGCCGTCGACGGCGATGGGGAAGTACATGTTGGATTCGCCGAGGTTGGAGTGGTCGAGGAAGTTGTTGACGCGGTTTTTGACGTTGGCGACGTCGAGCAGCCATCCGCGGTAGGGGATCTGGATGCCGAACTGGTGCTCTTCATCTCGCTCGGAAGGCAGCGGAGTGAAGGTGTTTTCGCCCCCGCCGAGGCTGTTGGCGTAGTTGAGCACTCCGCTGGAGACGGTTTGGATGGGCGCGGGCTGGAAGAAATGTCCGTAGAAGCCGCGCAGGACCCAGTTGAGGCGAGGAATCTGCAACGTTGCGCCAATGCGGGGGTAGATGGCGGATTCATTGAGCGCGGCGCGGTAGATGCTGAAGCGCTCGCCGCCGATGAGGGTGATGTAGCGGCCCACGCGGAGGTGGTCGGCGAGGTAGAACTCCACCAGGCCGGCGTTGGCGGTGGCGCTGGTGTTGGCCTGGGAGCTGGCCGAGCCGTCGTTGACCTGGGTGCCGAAGAGATCGTTTTCCGCCTGGAAGAAGCTGTAAAACCCGGCGGAGAAGCTGTTGGGGCCGGCTTCCGTGCGCAGGTCTCCCTGGCCGCCGGCGTAGTTGGAGCCCTGGTGCCATGTGGTGGCAACGGGCAGGTCGTTGGGATTGGAGTCGTAGTTGGATTGGTTGAGGTGGTAGAAAGGCGCGAGTTCAAGGACGGTGCGGGGCGAGAGGGTGTGGACCCAGTTGGCGATGAGGAAGCCGTCGCGCTCCGATTGCGCATCGCGCAGTCCATAGGAGTTGTAGTAGTTGGCCTGCTGCTCCCAGTCGTTGGGGTTGGGGTCGTAGGGAACGTCGAAGTAGTCGCTGCGGAACTGGGCGTTGAGGCGGAACTGGTCGCGGGTGTTCTGGTTGCGGATGACGGAAAGAAAGCCGCTCTCAGAGTTGGTGGCGTCGTGGTTGACGGTGTTGACGGGGGTGGCGAGGCCGTAGTTGGAGCGCGAGCCTGTGGCGCTAGCGTACCAGGCGGTTTTGGCGGAGTGGTCGCCGAGCGAGAGCTGGGTTTCGCCGGAGTAGAAGTTGCCGGCGGAGAGGACGAGTTCGGCCTGGCGGTCGCGCTCAAAGCCGGAGCGGGGCAGGACGTTGAAGACGCCGTAGGTGCGGTCGCCGAGGTCGGCGGCGTAGGAGCCACGGTCGGTTTCGAGCTGGTCGATGTCTTTGGGGTCGATCTGGGGGCCGACGTTGGAGGCGATTTTGGTGTTGGGGATGGCCACTCCGTCGATGAGCCAGCTGGTCTGGTGACCGCCGCGCATGTGAAGCATGTCGTGGGTCATGTACGCGCCGGGGACGAAGTCGGTGATCATCTCCATGCCCAGGGTGCGGTCGGCGCCGGGGGTTTCGTCGATGAGTTGGCGGCTGATCAGGGTGGTGGGAGTGACGGAGTCCGATTGCGTGGCCGGGGCCGAGACCTGGACGCTGGTGGTGACCGGGGCGACGGCGAGGGGAATGTGCAGGATGGAGCTGGCACCGGCGGAGACGGTCACGGCTTCCTCCGCGGCTGCGAATCCTTTGGCGGCGACATGAAGGCGATAGCTGCCGATGGGAACGGTGGGAATCAGGAAGCTGCCCTGGTTGTCGGTGGTGGTGGTGAAGGTGAGCGCGGAATCTGCCGCGGCCAGGGTGACCTGAGCGCCGGCGACGGGGAAGTGCTGACTGTCGTGGACGATGCCGTGGACGATGGACAGGGTGGTGGCGTGGCCGGTAGAGGCGGCGAGAGCTATAAGCGCGGCTATGAGGAAGGCGGGAAGATATTTGCGCAGGGGCAACGGTGTCTCTCCTGAGATGTGGGGAAGTAGATGCAACGCCAGGCCTATGGACGCGGGGATGCGCCGTAGGTGAAACAGGCCGGGGAGGGATTGCGTTAGAGGAGAGAGGGTGGGCCGCGTTTGGGCCAGGTGCGGCGGGCGCTGATCAGGGCTGCGGCGCGGCTGGACTGCGGGGTGCGGCGCTCAACGAGCAGCGTGGATTGGCCGCCGACCGATGCGACCAGGGCATGCTCCGAGCTGACCGAGGTGGCGACGCTGCGCGGGTACGAGGGGCAGCAGGAGGGTGCGCCAAGGGTGGTTTCACCGCTGCTGGCGGCCATCATGCGCCGCATCTGCTCCGCGTTCATGTGGCAGTGGTGGGCACCGTTGCGGCGGCAGCAGGCGGGCAGATTGGCTTCGTCGCGGTTGCCTGCGATGAGGGTCAGCGCGCCAGCGGGCAAGGCCATCAGGCTCGGCGCGAGACCGAGGATCAGGGCGAGCAGGATGGAGAGCAGGCGCTTCATCAGTTTGTATCGTACATGAGTCCCGGAATCGAGGGCGCGGGAGTTTTGCCTTGAGCCTGCCGGAGATTCTCCATCGGACTGCGGTTAGAATGAAGAACACAGAGGCGGGCCAGATTTCCCAGCTGACCCCTCAATTCACGCAAAAAGGAAGTGCACGTGTCCCAGGCAGCCGTTTTGTCCTCTCTGCAACCTTCGTCGGCAAACCCCCTCCGTATCGCGCTGTTTGGCTTTGGCACGGTGGGCAGCTCGGCGGCACGGATACTGATTGAGTCGGCTCCGGAGGGGTTGCGGCTGACGCATGTGGTGAACCGGGGCGTATCGCGGAAGAAGGTGGATTGGGTTTCCTCGGACGTGGTTTGGACGGAGGATTTTGACACGATTCTGGCTTCGGACGCGGTGGACGTGATTGTGGAGCTGGCGGGCGGGCTTGAGCCGGCCGGAACCTGGGTGCGCAAGGCGCTGGAGTCGGGCAAGAGCGTGGTGACGGCCAACAAGAAGCTGATTGCGTACCACGGCGTGGAGCTGGCGAAGGTGGCCGCAGAACACGGCGCGGAGCTGCTGTACGGGGCCGCGGTGGCGGGCGGAATTCCGGTGATTCCCGGCATTGAGCACGGGCTGGCTGGGGACAGGTTCGACCGTGTCGAGGGCATCCTGAACGGGACCTGCAACTTTATCCTGAGCAAGATGGAGCATGGCGCGGAGTATGCGCCGGTGCTGGCCGAGGCGCAGGCGCTGGGCTATGCGGAGGCCAATCCGAGCGAGGATGTGGACGGGTTTGACGCTCGGGCCAAGCTGTCAATTCTGATGCGTCTGGCGCTGAAGGCGCAGGTGCATCCTGAGGAAATCGAGGCGCGGCCGATTACGCAGGTGGGAGCGATCGACTTTGGCTATGCGCGCGACCTGAACTGCACCATCCGCCAGATTGCCCGGGCCGAGCGGGTGCATGGCAAACTTGCGGCCACAGTGGGGCCGATGCTGGTGCCGCTGCAGTCTCCGCTGGCCTGGTCTAAGGGCACGGAGAACATGGTCATGACGACCGGCCATTACGGCGGGGAAGTCGTGTTTTCGGGCCACGGCGCGGGAGGGCATCCGACGGCGGTGGCCGTGGTGAGCGACCTGGTGAACCTGGCGCATGGGTCAAGACGGATTCCGGCTGTGGCCGAGCCGGCCACCATTACCACCGAGCTGGAAGTGCCGCACTACATCCGCTTCCTGGTGAATGACCGGCCGGGGATTGTGGCCGGCATTGCGACGGCGCTGGCCAAGGAAGGCATCAACCTGAACGCGATCTTGCAGAAGCCGAACTTCCCGTTGGACCGGCTGCCCTTTGTGATTACCGTGGAGCCTTGCCGGACGAGTGCACTGCGCCGGGCGCTGAAGGAGATCAGCAAGATGGACGCCCTGCTGGAGATCCCGTTGGATATGCAGATATTGGAGAAGTGACGCACGCCTCATGCCGCCGTGACATCCGTCACTGACCGCAGCGCGTTTCAGCCCCATACTTTTGTTAGACAGAGCTTTGGCGTAAATGTTGAGAAAAGGTGCTCTCAATGCATCGCGAAGCAAGAGGCGGCGTAGTCTCTGAAACAGGCTGGCGAGCCCACTGTCGCACAAGTTTTAAGGGCGTGCGTCAACCAGCGCATGGCTCTACGAGGCGACTCTCAACTTGAATGTTGAGAGTCGCTTTTTTGCGTTTGCGCGGGTGTTTCAGTTGCAGGGGGGGCGGTTATCTGGCTGCAACCGCAGACGGAACTCCGGGCTGGATGGTTTGTGCGACTTGGGCGAGGCGCTCGTAGGAGTCGAGGCGGTCATGGGCGTCGTAGGTGTCGGTGACTGCGATGACCTCGTCGGCCACGGTGTCGCGGATGAGCTGGTCGAGCCCGGCGCGGACCGTAGCTTCCGAGCCGACGATGGCGGAGCGGAGCTTGCTCGCGACCGCTTCCATCTCCCAGGGCTGGCAGAGGGCTTCGACGGAGTCAACCGGGGGCAGCAGTTCGACGGCCTGGTTGCGGATGAGGCGCAGGAAGCGCTGCTGGGACGTGGTGAACAGATGGCGCGCGGTAGCGTCGGTCTCCGCGGCGAGCACCTGCACGGCGACCATCAGATGCGGCTGGGAGAGCGTGGCGCTGGGGCGGAAGTTGTCGCGGTAAAGGCTGCTGGCGACGTAGAGGTAGTCCGGCGCAAAGTGCGCGGCAAAGGCGAAGGGCAGGCCGAGCTTGGCGGCCAGCGCAGCCGAGAAGGTGCTGGAGCCGAGCAGAGTGATGGGGACATTGCTGCACTGGCCGGGGATGGCGCGGACGGGCTGATCGGACCTGTTCGGGCCCAGGTAGCCTTGCAGCTCGCCGAGCAGGGCGGGGAAGTCGTCGCCGGTTTGCGCGAGATCGCGGCGGAGGGCGCGCATGGTCTGGTTGTCGCCGCCGGGGGCGCGGCCCAGCCCGAGGTCGATGCGGCCGGGGTAGAGTGCGTCGAGGGTGCCGAACTGCTCGGCAACGACAAGCGGGGCGTGGTTGGGCAGCATGATGCCGCCCGAGCCGACGCGGAGGGTGCTGGTGGCGCCGCCGATGTGGCCGATGAGCACGGCGGTCGCCGAGCAGGCGAGCCCTGCGATGGAGTGATGCTCGGCCAGCCAGTAGCGGGCGTAGCCGAGCTGCTCAACGTGCTGTGCGAGCGCGACGGAGCGGGCGATGCCGCTGCCCGCGCCCTCACCGGGGCGAAGGCTGACGAGGTCTAATACCGAAACTGGGAGTCCATTGCGTGCCATGGGTATTGGATGCGCGAGGGAGGGATACGGCTTCCAGCTTTTCGGTGGGATCGGTGATGGACCTCGGTGGGTACTGGTAGCTTGCGCGGGAAATACTTCGTAAGCGGAGGAACTGTGGAGAGACCCATGCAGTGGAAGAGGCTTACCGCGGGGGCGACGGCGCTGGTGCTGTTGTTGACCGCTTCCTCACCGGGCGAAGGCTGACCAGATCCAGTACCGAAACTGGGAGTCCGCTGGTTTTCAGAGTTGCCTATTCGTGTGGCGGGAAGAATGAGCTTGCATTGTCGTCGCCGATTTGCAGGGAACAGGCTGCCAGAATTTGTTCCAGGGGGCCCTCTGGCCCCTGAATCTTCCATATGACGATGTGCTCGTGGATTTTGGTGAGAACTACGAGGACGTTGAGCGGCTGGACTGTGACGCCAGGCGGAGTTCCGGAGGCAGAGATGGTGGCAAAGGTCCGGTCGTTCACCTTGTACATGCCTGGTTGGGAGACCTTGCTGTCTGCCCATTTCGCCACGGCACTGCGCGCGGTATTGACCGCGGAGGACTCCAGCGCTCGCTGGTCAAGCAAGCCAAAGAAGCAGGCTCCGTCGTAATCGGTGATGGTGACAAAGTCGGATGTGCGGCTTTCCTTCCGATATCTCTGCGCCTTGAAGAGCAGCGTATCGCATTGGGCATGCGGTTCGAGCCCGTACGACTTGTTTTTGGCGTGTTGCTGATCCTCTTTCAGCTGGCCAAGCGGAATCTGCTCAAAATCCGATGGGTAGCGAAAGGCAAAGGAGGGCAGTTGGCTGCGATAGATACTGACTGGCCCGGGATCAAGGACAGGCGCGAGATTGCCGGGCTTGTCCTGATCGCGGGGCTGTGTCTCCGAGGCCTCTGCCGAAGCTTCCGTTGTCTCGTCGTGGAACCAGATCGAGTAGAAGAACTGGTTCTTGACTCGCTTGCCGTCGAGCGTGGCCGGGATGAATTTGAATTTCGCGGCGGCCTGGATTGCGGCCTCGGCCATGGCTTGTGTTGGGGCATCCTCCAGGCTGGCGTCCTCGACGGTATTGTCTGCGCCGATCTGAAAATGCACGTGTGCTGCGTCATTTTTTTGGGCATCGGGAGTTCCCGCAGGCAGAGGCGGGCTGTAGCGATATTCCACCGTACCTTTGCCCCATTCCTCGGGATTGGCTGCGGACGCGGAGCTGCCGGTCCGCTGCATGGTCGGAGTGGGCTCTAATCCGTCCAGTGCGTGCGGGTCCAGAGGCGCGTATTGGAGATCCAGATCGAGTGCGGGAAAACTTCCCGCAGCGACATGCACGTGGGTGTACTCCTGCCGGCCCTGGAAAGCGATGTAGTTGCTGTAGGTGATGTGGAGGCTGAGCGGAATGTCTTCCGAGACGAGAAGGCCCGTGGCGTTCTCAAAACACCAGCGGTACTGGCGGGGAAAGCCATCGCCGGGAGCGGGCTGCGTGGCGGCAAAACAGGTCAAGGGCTCGCCTTTTTCGCCTGAGGTCGCCGATTCTGAAACGGTGTAAGCCGCCGCTGCTGTTGAACTGGGCACGTGGAGCACAGCGTAATGGACCAGTTGCGCAATTCGTATGGGCATGGCCTTGGTTGACCGCTCAAGCCATGGGTGACCGGTGTCATTCTTCATCTCCGACTGCTGAAAATCCGGAAATTGAAGCTCACGTTGCCAGTGCTGGGCATCGGCCCATTTGTACTCGTAGGTTCCTGTGCCCGTGCCGTGCAACGCCAGGCTGGACAAGGCTTTCACCTGAATCGCGACAGGTTGCGAACCTGCCCCAAAAAGGCTGGTGCTAGCGTGTGCCCGGGCGACGGCAATGGCAAAATCTTCCTGATCCCTGGCCCGGTCAACGCCGGATTGGGCATGAACAAATAGAGCCGAAAACAGGAGGCTTCCAACGACGGAGCAAAGGCGCGTAACTTGCTGCATCTCTTTATCACTCCAAATTATGCGCACTCAGGGGACAGGCACTTCCATCCCGCGATATCTGCTGAACAGATGTATCCTTGCGATTCTTCCTGTCCATTATAGCAGCACACCCTGGGGCGCTTTGGATGCGCGGTGGTGCCGGGGGAGCTTCGGGAGGGACCGGGGGGCAGATGGGTCGAGATGCGCAGGATGGCGGAGTGAGGCCGCGCGATTTTAGAGTCCCACCTAAGCCACCAGAACAGTGAGGTGGCGAAGGTGGGTGGGTGCTGCGGTCACGCCGCCTTAGCTGGGCTGGCGAGGGCGGTAGTGGCAGGTGCCTCCGGCCAGCACAGGGGACCACTGTTCGGGGTTGGCGGGTTGTTCGCTGGAGCCGAGGAAGAGGATGCCGTCGGCGGCGAGAAGCTTGTGGATGTTGGCCATGAGCTTCTTGCGCGTCTCCTGGGAGAAGTAGAGCATGACGTTGCGCAGGAAGATGACGTCGAAGCGCTCGGTAAAAGGAAGCTGATTTCCGCAGAGGTTGGCCTGGCGAAAGTTGCAGATTCGGCGGACTTCGGGTTTGACGGTCCAGTCTTCGCCGACGTGATCAAAGAATCGCACGACGGAGCGGGCAGGGAGTCCGCGGTTCATTTCGATGCGGTGGTAGGTGGCCGACTGTGCGCGGTGGACGACCTCCTGAGAGATGTCCGTGCCCTCGATGCGGATGTTCCAGCTGGTGAGTAGGGGGAAGTGCTCGGTGAGCATCATGGAGAGCGAGTAGGCCTCCTGCCCGGTGGAGCAGGCCGCAGACCAGATGCGCAGGGAGCGGGCGTGCCGGCGCGCTTCAATCAGCTTGGGCAGCAGGTCGGTGCGGAGCAGCTCAAAGGGGCGTCCATCGCGGTAGAAGCTGGTTTCGTTGATGGTCATGGCCTCGGCGACGGCGCGCTCGAGTGTCGGGTTGCGGCGCAGTTGCAGCAGGTCAATGAGCTCAGAGATGTGGGTGAGTCCCTGGTTGCGCAAGAGGCGCTGCAGGCGTGTCTCGAAGAGGTAATCGCGCGAGGGGTCCAGCACGTTCTGCGACTGTTCAAAGACGAGCGCGCGCAGGAAGCTGTAGTCGACCGAGATCTGCGGTAGGTGGCCAGGGGCGTGCGCGGGAGCGTGCGCGGATTTCATCATGGGATTGGATGAAGGGGTAAACACGATCAGACCACCGATTCTCGAAGCTCGACGGCCTCGCGTTGTCCCCGGCCGGTGAGCCGGAGGATTTCAGGAGCAATGGCGTTGAGGGGCAGGATGCGGTGGGCCAGACCAGACTGGGCCACAACACCCGGCATCCCCCACACCGCACTGGTTGCCTGGTCCTGCACGAGCACCGTGCCAGCGTGTTCGCGGATGAGGCGGCAGCCGGCAAATCCGTCGGAGCCCATGCCGGTGAGCACGACACTGAGGACTCCGGAGCCGTATACCTGCACGGCGCTCCGGAAGAGCACATCGACAGATGGGCGGCAGTGGTTTTCCGCGGCTTCCTGTTGTAGGCGGATGGTGGGCTGCTGGCCGCTGCGGCCAACCACCTCCATGTGCCAGTTTCCCTTCGCAATGTAGATTGTGCCGGGGCGGACGGGCTCCCCGTGCACGGCCTCATGGACCCGCAAAGGGCAGCGTGTATCGAGCCGTTCGGACAGGAGTTTGGTGAAGAGTTCCGGCATGTGCTGCACCACGAGCACGGGAAGGGGGAAGTTGGCGGGCAAGGCCGGCAGCAGGCTATCGAGCGCGGCCGGGCCACCCGTGGATACGCCGATGACCAGTGCTGTGGCGTTTGAGGAGATGGGCAGGAGCTTTTTCGCAGGTAGCTGGGGACTGGTGGGGTAGCCGGCAATCGGGGCCCAGGGAATAACGCTGGAAGATGCCGGTACCGGGGCGGCAGGGGACGGCCGCGCTGCGGCAGCCTGAGGAGGATGGGCGAATGCACCGCTGGAGGACGAGGGAGCGGAGGCGTATTCGTGGGCGACGGGCTGCACGCGGCCGGTAAGGGCCAGAATGCGCGGGACGAGATGGTTGGCGAGGGCCTCGACGGCGGCCTCGCGCGAGGGCTGGCCGGAGGGTTTCGCGACGTAGTCCGCTGCGCCGCTGGCGAGAGCCTCGATGGTGACCTGGGCCCCTCTCTGGGTGAGGGTGGAGCACATGATGACCGGCATTCTCAACCCCCGCATTCGCATCTGTTTCAGCGTGTTGAGCCCGTCCATGACGGGCATTTCGACATCCAGCAGCACCAGGTCCGGACGCAGTGCTTCCATGGCGCGCAGGGCTGCCGCTCCGTCGCTTGCTGTGCCTACAGTCTCCAGCCGCTTGTCGATGGCCAGCACACTGCGCAGCAGGCTGCGCATGACGGCGGAATCGTCCACGATTAGGATTCTCGCCAACCTCGGTGGGGCCATGGCCTAGATCTCCTCAAGGCCGAGCATCGCAAGTTTCTCGCTGAGGGCTTCGCTGTCAAAGGGCTTCATGAGGTACTCGTCGGCCCCGGCGTCGAGAGCGCGCAGGATAAAGTCGTTTTCGGCCTCGGTGGTCACCATCATCACCTTCACCTCGCTGTAGCCTTCCGCACGCATGTTTTTGAGCATGTCGAGTCCGCTCATGACCGGCATATTCCAGTCCACCAGGGCCAGGTCAAACTCCTCGCAGTCGTGAATGCGCGTCAGTCCGGCCTGACCATCCGCAGCCTCTTCGCACTCAATGCCCTTTTCTTCCAGAAGCCCGCGGAGATAGTCCCGCACAAACCGGGAGTCGTCGACAATCAAAGCTCGCATTGCTGCTCCTTCTTCAAACAGTTGTGTTGGAACAAACGGGATAGGGCAGCCTCAGGCTGCTGCCGCTCCCAGGCGCATGGGGTCGAGCCGTTCCGGGTCGAGCATGACGAGCAGGCCCTCCTTGAGCTTGTAAGCGCCGGCAAACAGGGCGCGCCGCCGCTCGTCGAGCACCGAAGGGTTGGCCTCATGGTCCGCGGAGGAGACGGTAAGCACCTCGCCAACCGAGTCCACCAGCAGGCCGAAGCAGCCGCTGGCGCTCTCCAGAACCAGAATGTCCTGCTTGCCCTCCTGAACGGGAAGGCCCAGCAATTGACGCAGGCTGACGGTGGTGAGCACATCGCCGCGATAGTGGACCAGGCCGCCGACAAACTCCGGCGCCAGGGGCACAGCCTGCGGTCGAGCTCCACCCACAATCTCAAGGATGTGCGTGATGGGCACGCCGAAGATGGTTTGTCCAACACGCACGGAGCACACCTCCACAAGCGTTGCCGCTGCTTTTTCCTTGCGACGTGCCAGACCCATCTGCGGCGCCGCGTCCTGACGTGTCAATCCGTTCTCCGTGCTCATGCCACTCCCTCCGGCAGCGTGCTCCACTCGGTCTGCTGCTCACCTTGTCCACCTAAGCTGATGGGCAATGGCGGGACCGAACCAAGGTCCACAATGCCCGTGACGTGATCCTTGAGCAGGGTGACGCCGGAAGCCGCCTGCTGTGTGCCCGCCTCAAAGAGGTCGCCGCCCTTGGCCACATCCAGGACATGGCTGACGGCGATGCCCACGTGGCGCGCGCCCTCGCGGCAGACCACGACGGTGAGTTGCGCATCCGAGTCGCCGTTGGCCGCGGCGATGACTCCGCCGGCGTCGTCGATGGGCAACAACTGGCCTTCAAAGTTGAGCACTGGCCGATAGCCGAAGTACTCGATGCGCGAGAGCGGAATGCGCTCGATGCGGAGCACCTCTCCGAGCGGCACGGCGGCGCGGCGATCGGCCGCCTCCACCAGCAGGAACTCGGACTGAAGCGTCGTCGCTTCCTCCTCCTCGTCCTGAACGCGGCTGTTGGCCTGCTCCTCTTCCCCGCGCATGTTCACACCGGCGCGGCTTGCAATGGATCCGGGGTCGAGAATCAGCGCCAGGTCGCCGGAGCCGAGCACCGTCGCGCCGGAGTAAAGCCCGATGGACTTGAGCACGGCGCTCAGCGGCTTGACGACGATTTCTTCCGGGTCGGCGAGGCCATCGACGACCAGGCCAAAGCGGCGTCCGTCGGCGTCGAGCACGGCAATGAAGTTTTCCTTGCCGTCACGGCTGGCGGCCTGCAGGCCCGGCGAAAGCATGCGGTCCAGAAAGACCAGCGGCAGCAGTTTGCCGCGAAGCCGGTAGAGCGGCGCGCCATCCATCCACTCAATGGTGGTGGCCACCTTGTCCTGCGGAATGTGCACCAGCTCGCTGAGCGCTCCCTGGGGAAGGGCAAAGCTCTGCTCAAGGCTGCGCACGATGAGCGCGGGAATGATGGCCAGGGTAAGAGGAATGCGCAGGCGCAGGGTGGTTCCCTTGCCGGTGCGCGAGTCAAGCTCCACCTTGCCGCCGATCTTTTCGACATTGGTGCGGACTACATCCATGCCGACGCCGCGGCCGCTCACGTTGGTGACCGCCTCGGCGGTGGAGAAGCCGGGCAGGAAGATCAACTGCAGCAGGTCGCGCTCGCCCAGATGCGCGGCACGCTCAGCGGTGATGAGGCCGCGTTCGATGGCCTTGTTCCGCACCCGGTCCACGCTGATGCCGGCGCCGTCGTCGGAGACTTCGATGATGACGTGGCTGGACTCCTGGTAGGCGCGCAGTTTGAGCGTTCCCTCGGGGTCTTTGCCGTTGGCCTGGCGCACTTCGGGCGGCTCAATGCCATGGTCCAGAGAGTTGCGCACGGCGTGGGTGAGTGGATCCTTGATGGCCTCAAGCAAGCTCTTGTCAAGCTCGGTATCCTGGCCTTCCATGACCAGCCGAACCTTGCGGTGCAGGGCCTGGGAAAGGTCGCGGATGATGCGGGGAAACTTGGAGAAGACGTTCGAAACCGGCTGCATGCGCGCCTTCATGACCGATTCGCGGAGGTCCGCGGTGACCATGTCCAGGCGCCGGGAGAGCAGGGTGAGGTTAGAGTCGGCCGCGGTGGCCTGCAGAATCTGATTGCGCGTCAGCACCAGCTCCCCGACCAGGTTCATCATGCGGTTCAGCAGCATCACGTCGACGCGCAACGTGCTGTCGCTGGCCGCGGTTGCCGAGGCGCGGGGTTTGGGCGCGTCTGATGACTTGTCGGCGGACGTAGCCGGTTCAATCGAAGCGAGACCGGGCAGAACGACGGCTGAGCCAGCGCCGGACGGAGTTGCCGGAGGAGCCGTGGGCACAGGCGGCGGAGCGGCAGCGGCGCTGCGCACGATCGGCGCTGCCTCCTCCACTTCGCCGGCAACGAGGCCAATTGGCACGGCAACAGGCACTGCGGAAGCTTCCGGGAGCTGTAGTTCGTTGAGCCTGCCGATCAGAACAGCATCCTCGCCGTCCCCCTCGCTGTTATGGCTCTCAATAGTGCGGAGAATCGCCCGGAGACCATCCATGAGCTGCAACAGGCCGGTGATGATGGGCTGGTTGGCGACCAGCTTGCCGTCACGCAGCATGCCCAGAAGGTTTTCGCCGGCGTGGGCCAGCTTCTCCAGGCGCTTGAAGCCCAGAAAGCCAGTCGTGCCCTTGATGGTGTGCACCGAACGGAAAATCTCTCCCAGCAGATCCGAATCCTGGGGCCGCTCTTCAAGGTCGGTCAGGCAACGCTCCATCCTGTCCAGACCCTCCTGACTCTCAATCAGGAACTCTCGCGTCAGTTCGTCCATAATCCATCCCTTGGGTGCGCCGGGTATTCCGTGCTCGCCCAGGCGGGGCGATGCGGAGACAGCGCGTCACTCCGTCCTTATCGGTCCTCCCCAACCAAACTTGAGCGACACGGGGAATTTGCGTTGGGCAGCCGGGCGGTTTAGCCTGTAGCTCCACCGCTGTTGAGAAGAAAGGAAAACGATGACCGCTGCAACCCCAGAACCTGTAGTCCGGGAAACCACGCAAATCCCAATGCACGAGCTGGTTCAGGCGGCAATTGCCGTGGCGGCCAACGCCTACGCACGCTACTCTGGCTTCCAGGTCGGCGCGGCTCTGTTGCTGTCAAATGGCGAGGTGGTAACCGGCACCAATGTGGAAAACAGCAGCTTCGGCCTGACCATCTGCGCCGAGCGCTCGGCGATGGTGCGCGCTGTGGCTCTGTACGGGCCCCAGATCCGCGTCAAGGCCGTGGCCATTGTGAATCTGAACCACGCCGCGAGCCCTCCCTGCGGCGCCTGCCGACAGGTGCTTTCTGAATTTATGGACGGCTCGGCGCCGGTCAGCTTCCCGGTTCGGGAAGGATCGAAGATCCGGCAAGTCGTCCACACATTCGGTGAGCTGCTGCCCCACACCTTTGAGTTTCAGCCCAAGTGAGCGATCTATTCATGTCTTCCGCACCCACCCCTGCCACGATTCAAGATGCCCCCATTCACGCCATTGACCTGATCCGCAAAAAGCGCGACCGCGGCACCCTGACCGAGCGGGAGATCCGCTACCTGGTGGCCGGGGCGGCGGACGGCTCCCTGCCCCTGGAGCAGCTTTCCGCGTGGCTGATGGCGGCCTGGTTGAACGGGCTGAAGCTGGAAGAGATTCGCGCCCTGACGGTGGCCATGCGCGACTCCGGGGAGAAGTTTTCTCCGGCCGGGCTGGGCAAGGTGGCCGTGGACAAGCACTCGACCGGGGGCGTCGGCGACAAGACCAGCTTTCTGGTCGCTCCCATTGCCGCGGCCTGCGGGCTGGCGGTGCCCATGATCTCCGGCCGCGCCCTCGGCCACACCGGAGGCACACTGGACAAGCTGGAGGCCATCCCCGGCTTTCGCACAGCACTGACCCTGGCTGAGTTTGAGGCGGTCATCCAGAGCTGCGGGGCATCGATCGTGAGCCAGACGCCGACCCTGGTTCCCGCCGACCGGGTGCTGTACGCCTTGCGCGACCGCACCGGTACGGTCGAAAGCCCAGGGCTGATCTGCGCGTCGATTTTGAGCAAGAAGCTGGCCGCCGGACTGGATGCCCTCGTGCTGGACGTGAAGACCGGCTCAGGCGCGTTTTTGCGCGACCCGACGCAGGCCGATTACCTGGCCGCGCTGATGGTGGCTACCGCCGAGCTGGCCGGGACGCGCACCGTGGCCGTGATGACGGATATGGGCCAGCCGCTGGGCCACGCCGCGGGCAACTGGATTGAGCTGGTGGAGTCGGTCGAGCTGCTGGGCGGCCAGCGGCCGACGGCAAGCGAAGATCTGCGCGAGCTCTCGCTGATTCTGGCCGGGTGGATGATTCACCTGGGCGACAAAGCGGCTACGGCGAAAGCCGGTTACGCCCTGGCAGAGGCTACGCTGAACGACGGCAGCGCGCTGCGCCATTTTCTGGCGATGGTGGCCCTGCAGGGCGGCGATGTGAGCGTCTTTGACGACCCAGCAGCCTTCCACAAGCCGGGAGCTACGGCCGAGGTGCTGGCCCCGCGCTCCGGCTACATTGCTGCCATGGATACGACCGCGCTGGGCTGGGCGGTGCAGCGGCTGGGCGCGGGACGGGAGAAGGCCGGCCAACCGGTCGATCCGCACGCGGGCATCCTCTTCCACGCGCGTCGCGGTGCGTATCGGAAGGCTGGCGAACGGCTGGCCACGCTCTACGCCACGCACGCCGGGCTACTGGCCGAGCCGACTGCGCTCCTGGAGGGTTCGATTACGTGGTCGGATACTCCGCCCGAGCCGGTGCCACTTGTAAGCCGCGTCTTTACGCGTGCCGAGGCGGAAGCCCACCTGGCCGGCTTCGGCTAGGCTTCAAGGTTCCAGGACCAATGCTGTAAGGTAATCGAAAAGCATATCCCCCCTGTTTTGCGCGCAAAGGAGCTTTCTTTGGAGAGATACACAGGAGTTCTGGGCATTTTGGCTGTCCTTGGTGCGGCCTGGCTGGGCTCGACCAACCGCACGTCCATTCGCTGGCGCACGGTCGCCTGGGGACTCGGCCTCCAGTTCCTCTTTGCCTTCCTGGTGCTGCGCTTTGACATGGGCCAGAACGCGATGCAGTGGGCCGGCGGAGTCATCCAGAACATGCTTTCCGCCACCTACGCGGGCACCAGGATTCTCTTCGGCCAGCTCGGCCTGCCCAATGCCGGGTTTGTAGGCGACGCGATGGCCCAGAACGGCCATCCCAACGCCGGCTCCATGTTCGCCTTCCAGGTGCTGCCGACCATCATCTTCATCTCCGCGTTTTTCGCCATCATGTACCACATCGGCGTGATGCAGATCATCATCCGCGGCCTGGCCTGGGTCATGCTGAAGACCATGCGCATCTCCGGTGCGGAGAGCATGAACGTGGCCGCCAGCATCTTCATGGGCCAGACGGAAGCGCCCCTGACAATCCGCCCGTTTTTGGCCAAAGCCACGCGCTCTGAGCTGATGACCATCATGACCAGCGGCATGGCGCATGTTTCCGGCGGCATCATGGCCATGTACATTTCCCAGGGCATCAGCGCCAGCCACCTGCTGTCGGCCGTCATCATGACCTCGCCTGGCACCATCGTGATGGCCAAGATGATGGTTCCGGAGACGGAAGTTCCGGCCACCGAAGGCCGAGTCGTCATTCCCAAAGACGAGTTGCACGCCGAGGAGAACTTCATCGGAGCCATCGCCCGCGGCACCATCGACGGCGGCAGGCTGGCCTTCAACGTGGGCATCATGCTCATCAGCTTTCTGGCCCTCGTTGCGCTGCTGGATTCCATTCTGAACTGGTTCCACCTGGGCCACCTCTGGTTTCCCGGCTCGCTGGGGCAGATTCTGGGCTTTGTCTTTGCCCCCATCGCCTGGCTGATCGGCGTGCCCTGGCACGACTGCTCGGCCATCGGCAACCTGCTCGGCACACGCATGGCGCTGAACGAGGTCATCGCCTACATCAACCTCGGCGCGCAGAAGGCGTCTCTCTCCCCGCGCTCCTTCACCATCGCCACCTTTGCCCTGTGCGGCTTTGCTAACCTGGGCTCGGTGGGCATGCAGATCGGCGGCATCGGCGCACTGGTTCCGGAGCGGCGCAACGACCTGGCCAAGCTGGGTATCCGCGCCATGCTGGCCGGCACAATGGCCAACCTGATTTCCGCTTCGATCGCGGGCATGTTTTTGGGGTAAATGAAGCATACGGCCGGCCTGGTTCAGTACAAATCAGCCCGGTCGCCTGCGAAACATCTCCGCAACCAGCCCCAAAGCAGCGTAGATGGCGCAGTTCAGAATCATGAATTCGTAAAAGGTCATTGGCCGGCGCCGCCCGATCATGGAAGCGGGAGCGGTAACCGTTACGGCCAGCCAATGGCCCACGTTGACTCCCGGGCCCAGCAACAGGCCCAGCAGCACCCAGAGCCCGGCCACGGCAAAGCCGCAAACCGCCCAGGTGCCGAGTCTCCGCATTCTGTTCATGGTGCCCTCCGGAAATGTCTGCGAGTCTACGCCGCCGGCAATTGGGGCGGCCACACGTTCTATGAATTTGCCCCGCGCAGCCGCCGGATGCGGTAGTAGAGCGTCAGCCCGGTCACCGTTCCGCAGGTAGCCAGGCTGGCCGACATGCCCCAAATCAGCGAGGGGTCGTGCTGCAGCACCCCATGCAGAATGCCCACCACTTGCAGCACCGAGAAGCCACCAAAGGTGACCAGCGAAACGCCCTCATCGGTTTTCTTGCGCCAGACGGCGATGATCTGGGGGACGAACAGCAGCGCGTTGCCGCCCAGTCCCAGGCCAAAAATCAGGGCTACGATATCCTTCATGCAGTTTCCCTTCCCAGGCCAAATCTGGCGGCGTTTCGGGCCTTCGCCCGAGCAGCCTCTTCTTCGCGGCTGCGCGGCGCAGCGGTGGTTTCCAGGCTCGCCAGCAGGCGCGCGGAGACGGCCGTAACGTCATCCACGGCGGCCAGAAAAGCCGCCTCATTGGCTTTTGATGGCTTGTTGAAGCCGGTCAGTTTGCGCACGAACTGCAGCGAAGCCGCGCGGATTTCCTCGTCCGTGACGGGCGGGTCAAAGTTGAAAAGCATCTTGATATTCCGGCACATGGTCAGGACTCCAATCCGCAGCGCGACCGTCGGAACGGGCCGCGCAGATTCCTCCACTCTACCCGGGGCGAGTAGAATCACCAAAAGCGCCATGGCAGACACAACGATTTCCTACTTCGACCAGACCTCAGAGGCAGCCGACTTCCTTCGCGGCAAACTTGGCTCGCTCCGGCCGGCAATCGCCATTGTTCTGGGCTCCGGCCTGGGAGCGGTGGCCGAGGCCGTCACTGAGCCCACCCTCGTTCCTTACGGGGAGATTCCACACTTTCCGCAGTCCACCGTCGCCGGCCACTCCGGGCGGATGGTTGCCGGGCGGCTGGGCGGCGTGCCGGTCATTGTCATGCAGGGCCGCGTCCATTTCTACGAGGGGTACACGCCGCCGCAGGTCACCTTTCCCATGCGCGTGCTGGGCCGGCTGGGCATACATACCGTAGTCCTGACCAACGCGGCCGGGGGAATCAGCCATACATACCGCATCGGCGACCTTGTGCTGATTGCCGACCACATCAATGCCCTGGGCTTCAATCCGCTGACCGGACCCAATGAGCCGCGTTTTGGCGATGGCGAACGCACCGGGCTGCGCTTTTTCGACATGACGGAGGCCTACAGCCGGCCTCTACGCACCCTGGCGCGCGAGGCCGCCCGTGACGAGGGGTTTGTGATGGAAGAGGGCGTCTATCTGGCCACCTCCGGGCCCAGCTTTGAGACGCCGGCGGAGATTCGCGCCTTCCGCGCGCTGGGCGCGGACCTGGTGGGAATGTCCACGGTGCCGGAGACGATTGTCGCCCGGCACATGGCCATTCAGGTGCTGGGCATCTCCTGCGTCACCAACCTGGCGGCCGGAATCAGCGCCGCGCAGCTGAGCCACGAAGAGGTCTTTGAGGCGGGAGCCAGGGTGCAGCACCGGCTGGCGGCACTCTTTACGCGGCTCGCGCCGAAGCTGGCGGCTGCCGGGTCGGAGCGCGGGCAATGAGCACCAGCCTGCTCACTTCCAGCTTGCCATTTCCGCCCGTCGTGCTGGGCATCTCTGGGGCTTCCGGCTCGGGCAAAACCACCCTGGCGCACGAACTGGCGCGCACCCTGGGCGGGGTGCATTTCTCACTCGACAGCTACTATCGCGACCTGGGGCACCTGCCCTGGGAGGAGCGCACGCGGCAGAACTTCGACGACCCCGCGATGATTGAGAGCAGCTTGCTGGCGACCGATGTGGCCGCGCTGGCGCGGGGCGAGGCGATCGAGCGCCCGGTTTACGACTTTGCCTCGTATACGCGCGTGGCATGCCAGGCGGAGCCGGTAGGCCCCATTGTTGGCCCCAGCGCACTGCTGATTGTGGAAGGGCTGTTTGCGCTCTACTTCCCCCAGTTGCGCCCGCTTTGCCATCTGAAAATTTACGTGGATACGCCGGACGACCTCTGCTTTCAGCGCCGCTTGCGGCGGGACATGGAAGAGCGTGGCCGCGACCCGGAGAGCGTGCGCCGGCAGTACGATGCCACGGTGCGCCCGTGCGGACTGGCGTTTGTCCGCCCGCTGATTGACTTTGCCGACCTGGCGGTGGATGGCGGCGATGCGCTGGACTACAAAGTGGAGCAGGTGCTGGGGCTGATGAAACGGCGGGGGTTGCTGCGGCGGGACGAGGTGGGGCAATAGCTTCCCCATAGGATCCGCCGCCGATGAAGCACCGCAAATTTGCCTTTGCTAACACCTACGGTTCATATCAACTAACTTTAATCTGCCATCTACAGAAACTAATTTCCAAGTCGATACTCTATAAGTACATGAAGCGTTCGCTCCAACTCGCGAAGTCCCGTGCCATGGGCTGGCTGGGCCAGGGATTGTCTCCCCGCCAGCTTGGCTTTACCCTCGCACTGGGTTTTGCCGTTGGTTGCGTGCCGGTGTTGGGCGTCACCACGGCGATTTGCACGGTGCTGGCGCTGGCTTTTGGGCTGAACATGCCGGCCATCCAAGCCGCCAACTGGCTGGCAATGCCCTTCCAGATTTTTCTGCTGGTGCCATTTTTGCGCCTTGGGCAGTGGCTCTTCCGTCGACCGGCGATGGGTTTTTCGCGCAGCCAGATTCTCGCTGAGCTAACCCGGGCCCCCTGGCAGGCTATGGCCCGGATGGGTGGCATGTGGAGCCACGCGCTGCTGGCCTGGCTGGTGATGGCCGCGCCTTTCTGCCTCCTGCTCATGCTGGCTCTGACCTTCCTGCTGGGCAGATTGCCGCGGATGTCTGCGGCCCAGTCCGGCGACTGAGCCGGCTATCTCCTCAAAAATCAGAACTTGTCCACGACCGGAACTGCGCTGTCGACCCAGGCCGAGTAGATCATGTCGCGCAACATGCTTGCTCCGGCGGCCAGACGCTCGTCGGTAAAGGCGCGTGATTCCGGTGTGCCCGCCTTCTCAAAAGCCCCCACTTTGTCCAGCGCGTAGACGCGGTCCACGTACGTAGCCGACTGCCGCAGGTAGGCCACGTAGGCATCGAAGATATCTCCGGAGATGGGCTTGACCGGGGTCATCTGCGCGGCCACCTCTGCGGCCTGAATGTTCGCCCCGGCAGGGCTGACATAGGTGCCTTCAAAGCGCCAGTGGATGCCGTGCGCGGTGGAGTAGCCGTTGGGGTTGGCGGGCGACGCCCAGCCGTCGTAGTGGATGGTGGTGTGCAGGGGTTGCGAGCCGTCGCCCACGTAGTGGCCCAGCCAGCCGGCGTAGAACAGAATTGCCTGCTCGACCGGGCGGGTATCTTCCTTTGCGGCTGTCTGGCGGCGGTACTCGCGCATGGCGGCCTTCAGCCGCTGCCACACTTCGACCGTTTGCCAGGGCTGCAGGCCGATTTTTTCCGGGCGTTGGCCGTGCGCGAAGACGCTGGCCTCAAAGTCTAGCCGACGGCGCGGCAGGGGCCCCAGCGCGTCGGCCAGCTCCAGGTCAAGGAAGTGCTCGGGCGCTTGGGCGGCCAGCAGCTCGGGCTCCGCGTGGGAGCGCCAGCGGTCCGGTTCGGGGCCCAGATACTCAACCTCGTTCACCGCTTCCGGTGTCCGCAGAAAAGCCGGCACGTCCTGGGGCAGGGAACTGACGGCCAGGCGGTTGATGATGCGATGCCCATCGCTTCCCCAGCCAAAGGCGGGCGGCGGAACAAGGATCAGGGCAGTCAGCGAAAAAGCAGCGAAGCGGCGCAGCTGGAGCAGACTCATAGCGGCAGTATAGAGCAGTGGAATGAAAGAGTTTGTGCACCGCAGGCAGCGCAGAGAGCGCGGATAATGACACCAACATGACAAAAAAGGCTTTTCTAATGCAATGCAACAGCCTATACTCGGCGTAACACATAAGTTGTACAAAAGTAACCACGCATCCCGGATGCGATTGAATCAAAAAGGGATGCTAGTTGAACCACTTTACCCGAAACTGCAGGCGGAAAGAATTTGAAGAGCGTAAATTCAAGAGCTGCAAGGATCCTGGTCGGATGCCTTGCGGGATACCTGTTGGCGGGCTTTGCTGCCCACTTGGTATGGGGGGCGTCGGTTGATTTTCTGACTGCGGCCGCGGTTCTGGCCATCGCAATCCCTCTTGCCGCTCTGTTTCTGCTGCGCGCCCTCCCGATCGCCTCCTTACAGTCAAGGAACAGCGAGGCAGAGCGCGCAAAAAGTCTGCTGGAAGCGACCAGCCCCATGCTGCTGGCCACCGACATGGAGGGGCGATTCACATACGTGAACCCCTCAGCCGAGCGGCTCCTGGGCATTCGCGCCGCCGATCTCCTTGGCCAGGAACATGTTACGTCCATCTTTGGCCCCGGCGAGCTGGAGCGCATCAGTGCCTGGCTGCAGCGGCAGGACCCAACGTCGGGCGAAACCAATGACCACTCCAGCGATCCGCTCAGGGATTGCGTGCGCTACATTTTGGCCTATCCGCCAAGCCAATTGCGGGGATTTGACCTCTACCTCCGCCGGCGCGACGGCAATACCTTCCCGGCGACCTTGTACCTGTCGGCGATTCGCGACGTGGATGGGCAGGCTGCGGGGCTGCTGGCTGTCGCCCTGGACCAGACGCTGACGCATCGCCAGGAGCGGGCTCTGCGGGAATCTCGGGAGCGCTTCCGCGATCTGTTTGAAAACGCCAATGAAATGATCGCGACCCTCAGCCCTACGGGTCAGTTCGTCTACGTCAACCCCATCTGGAAGTCCTGCTTCGGGCTGGACGACAAGTCTTTTGACGGCCTGGAGTCGCTGGAGATGATCTTCAGTCCGGATTGCCGCGAGGAAGTGCGCAGCCTGTTCCGCGAGGCCGTCGATGGCGAAGTGATTGACCGCGCGCCCATCCGCACGGTGACCGAAGACGGGCGTGTGCTGCACCTGGAGCTGAGCATGAGCCGGCGCCAGAAGGTGGGCAATCCCATGGCGGTGCGCTGCCTGCTGCGCGACATTACACCGCAGAAGCAACGCGAACGGAGATTGGCGCTGCAACTGGTGGTCAGCCAGATCATCGGGCAAAGCACATCGCCCGAGTTGGCCGCACTGCGCATCCTGGAGGCAATCTGCCTGTCACAGGGCTGGGATGCCGGGCTGCTGTGGCAGCTGGACGAGGAGAATCACCAGTTGGGCTTCTACTCGGCCTGGGCCGCGCCGGGCAAGCGCGGTGAGGCCATGGTGCAGGAGAGCATGGGGCTGCGCATTCCACTCAACACGAGTGGAAAAGATTTGGATGGCGAGCCGCCAAGCCTGCCCGTGATTGTTTGGAAGCAGGGCCAATCGGTCTGGATTGAGGACCTGCGCAACGATCCCCGCTCCCCGCGCGTGGATGCGGCTCTGCGCAATGAGCTGATTACCGGCTGGGCCATCCCGGTGACGGTGGGAAACAGGCTGATCGCAGTTCTGGAGTTCTACAGCCATCAGAAGCAGCGCGAAGAACGCGAGACTCTGGCTACGCTGGAGACGGTATCGGCCAGTGTGGGCCAGTTGCTGGCCCGTTCCCGCGAGCAGGAGCGGGTGGAAGACCTGAACCGTACGCAGAAGATTCTGCTGGACACGATTGAAGACGGAATCTGCGGCGCCGACCGCGTTGGCAATGTGACCCTCGTGAACCCCGCCGCGGCCCGGCTGCTGCGCGCGCGGACCGACCAGCTTGAGGGCGTCTCCGTGCACAATCTGCTCCATGGAAGCACCCCCGGGGGCAACCACTGCGGCGAAGACTGCAAGCTCATGCGGGCCATTGAGCAGAACACCTCCGCGGCGGCGGATACCACTGTCTTTCGCCAGGACGGCAGCAGCTTTCCGGCCGAGTTTTCCCTCACGCCCATCATGGAGCAGGGGCGTTTTTCCGGCTCCGTGCTCAGCTTCCGTGACATCAGTCAGCGCTTTGCCCTGGACCGCATGAAGGATGAGTTTGTCTCCACCGTGAGCCATGAGCTGCGCACTCCGCTGACCTCCATCCGCGGCGCGCTGGGGCTCTTGTCTGCCGGGCTGCTCGGCAAGGTGAGCGACAAGGCCGCCAACCTGTTGCGCATTGCCTTGACCAACTCCGACCGGCTGGTCCGGCTGATCAACGACATCCTCGACCTGGAGCGCATCCAGAGCGGCCGCGAGCCGCTCACCTTCCGCCCCGTCGCACTGGGCGAAATCGTCTCCCAGGCTATTGACGGCATGCAGCCGGTGGCCGACGCCGCTGGAGTGCACCTCATCCACGACGCCAACCTGGTGCAGTTGACAGCGGACCCCGACCGCCTGCTGCAGGTCATCACCAACCTGCTGTCCAATGCCGTCAAGTTCTCCCCGGAAGGCTCGACGGTGACGGTGACCATTCGCGAGGGCTCATCCGGGGTGACGCTTTCGGTCATCGACCAGGGCCGTGGCATTCCGGCCGACAAGCTGGACACGATCTTTGACCGGTTCAAGCAGGTCGATGCCTCCGACGCTCGCCAAAAAGGCGGCAGCGGACTCGGACTGGCAATTTGCCGCACCATTGTCAAGCAGCACTGTGGCCGCATCTGGGCCGAGCGCAATGCTGTTTGCGGCTCCACCTTCCGCGTGCAACTCCCCTACAAACCGGACCTGTCCGACAACGCGCCGACGCCCCAGATCGAGCCGGACCGGGGAAAGATTCTACTGGCGGACGGCAACGACCAAACCCGAGTACTAGTGTCCACGCAGCTGCGCCGACAGGGATACCAGGTGGTGGAAGCGGCCACCATCCCCGAAACCATGGCCGCGCTGTGGGACGGCCCGGTGGGCGGCAAGACTGCCGGCATTGAAGCCATCCTTGTCGATATCGCGCTGGATAACCTGAACGGGTGGGAGATTCTGCCACGGCTGCGCCAGGACTCTGCTGCGGCCAAGGTGCCCATCGTCCTGCTCAGCGTGGACCATCAGGACCCGTCGCTGCCCTTGCCCGCCGGTGCGGACGGATGGATCAAGCAGTCGGCCGACGACGAAACACTGCTGACAGAGCTGACCCGAGTTCTTTCGTCGCCGGGCGAAAAGGCACGCATCCTGGTCGTGGAAGACGACGTGGACCTGGCCCGAGTCATTGGTGCCGTATTTGCCCGCGACGACATTGAGGTGCAACTGGTGCACACACGCCAGGCCGCCCTCAGCGCCTGCTCCAGCTTCAAGCCGCAGCTGATTGTGCTGGACCTTTCGCTTCCCGATGGTGACGGCTTCAACGTGGTGGACTGGCTTCGCCAGCACGAGGACCTGGCCCACCTGCCGCTGATTGTTTACTCGGCGCGCGAGATCAGCCCGTCGGAGCGGCCGCAACTGAAGCTGGGACCCACGCACTTCCTTACCAAGGCCAAGGTGCAGCCGCAACAGCTCGAGTCCCTGGTGCTCACAATGCTCCGCCGATCGCGTCAGATGGGCGACGAAGGGCACATCGAATTGAATTTGCCAACTCCTCTGGAAAACCGCGCCGTTGCCAACACGCCAATTCCAAATACAATGAATTCGTCGAAGTAACAAGAGGCTCCAGGAGAGGGAATATCCGTTGTCGCGCAGAATCCTGATTATTGATGATGAAGACGATATCCGCCAGGTGGCGGCCCTGAGCCTGGAAACCGTGGCCGGCTGGGACGTCATTGTGGCCAGCTCCGGGGCACAGGGTCTGCAACGCGCCGCCGAGCACCTTCCCGATGCCGTGCTGCTGGACGTGATGATGCCCGGCATGGACGGGCCCACAACCTTCCGCGAGCTGCGCAAGAACCCTGCCACGGCGCATATTCCGGTGATTCTGCTCACAGCCAAGGTGCAGAGCGCGGACCAGAGACGGTTTGCAGACCTGGGGGTGGAAGCGGTGCTGACCAAGCCCTTCGATCCGCTCCTGCTGGCCGCGCAGATGTCGCGCGTGCTGGGCTGGGAGTAACCATGCCAACGCCTGGAATGGGTGCGGCGCTCGATCGCCTGTGGACCCGTTTCCTTCCGGAAACTGAGGCCCGGATCAACCTGCTGGAAGATGCAGCAAAGGCACTCATGTCTCCTGGGCTGGATGCAAGAGCGGCCTGCCGCGAGGCTCACCAGGCCGCGCACAAGCTGGCTGGCACCCTCGGTACCTTTGGCCTCCAGTACGGAACCGAGATTGCCCACTGGGTTGAAACAGCCCTGGAAGAGGGCACCGAATCGCCCTCCGCCAGTGAGCTGGCCTCGCGCGTCGCCGAGCTGAGATCGCTGGTGCGGCAGCGCGCCGCAGGGCACGACCAGTGCTGCGAAGGCCCCATGGAAAAATGCCAATGTTCCGGTTGAGCCCTGACGGAGTTTCAGCGTACTCTTAGGCGATGGCTGAAACGACCCCCCAAACACTCCAGGACACGCAAGCGCACACAACGGCTGGAGCTTCCCAGTCGACTCCAGCCCTGTCGATTCGCCGCCTGCGCAAGGCCTTTGCCGACGTGGTGGCCGTCGATGGCCTTGACCTGGAAGTCCGCCGCGGCGAGTGCTTCGGTCTGCTGGGCCCCAACGGCGCCGGCAAAACCACCACCATTGAGATTTGCGAAGGGCTCACCGCGCCCGACTCCGGCACTGTCGAGCTGCTGGGGATGAACTGGCGCGAGAATGGAAACCAGCTACGCCAGCGCGTAGGAATTCAGCTGCAGGAGACGCAGTTCCCCGACAAGCTGACCGTGGAGGAGACGCTGCGCATGTTCCGCAGCTTCTACCGGCATGGGCTGACGGTGGACGAATCCATCCTCACGGCTCAGTTGGAGGAGAAGCGCAAATCCCGCGTGGGCGGCCTCTCCGGCGGCCAGAAGCAGCGGCTGGCCATGGCCTGCGCCCTGGTCGGCGACCCGGAACTGCTGTTTCTGGACGAGCCCACGACGGGGCTGGACCCGCAGGCACGGCGGCATCTGTGGGACTTGGTGGACCAGTTGAAGCAGGCCGGTCGCACCATCATCCTGACCACGCACTACATGGACGAGGCCGAGCGGCTGAGCGACCGCGTAGCCGTCATGGACCACGGCAAAATCATTGCCTTGGGCACGCCGCAGCAGCTGATTGCGTCGATCGGCGGCGAGCACATTGTGGAGTTTGCCGTGGGTGGCCCTAAGGGTGTTGCAGGAGCTCACGGCGAGGTGGATACGGCGGCTTTACTGGCCATTCCCGGCGTGCAATCGCATCGCGTGGATGCCGGGCTGCACCAGCTTTCCGTCACAGAGCTGCACACCGCGGTGCCGGCGATCTTCTCCGAGCTGACAGCGCAGGGGCTCGCGCTCAGCGAGTTCCGCACCCATTCGGCCACTCTCGAAGACGTCTTTGTGGCCCTGACAGGAAGGAATCTGCGCGATGAGTAGCCCGAACCGGCGCGAAATGAGCTCACTCTATCAACTGACGGCAGCGCGATTCCGCCTGTTTTTCCGCGAGCCCGAGGCCATTTTCTGGATCTTCATCTTCCCCATCCTCATGGTGGTCGGTCTGGGCATCGCCTTCCGCAACCGGCCCGCGGATATCCTCCCTGTAGGCGCGACCACCCCGCACTTTGCCGAGATGCTCAGCCAAGACAAGGGGCTCTCGGTCGTCACACTGGACCCGGCGGCCGGCGCCAAAGCCCTGGCCACCGGCAAAATCCTCGTGCTGGCCAGTGAAACGCCTGACGGAGTGGTCTACCAGTACGACGACACCAATCCCGACGCGCGCAACGCCCGGCTTCTTGCCGACGACGCCCTGCAGTTGAGTGCCGGCCGCACGCCTGCCATCCCTCTCAGGAACCAGTTCGTGCACGAGGCTGGCGCGCGTTACATCGACTTCGTCGTTCCCGGTCTGTTGGGCATGAACCTGATGGGCTCGGCCATGTGGGGCATGGGTTTCGCCATTGTGGAAGCCCGCCAGAAAAAGCTGCTGAAGCGCATGATCGCCTCACCCATGCCGCGCTGGCAGTACCTGGCCTCGTTCCTGTTGTCGCGGCTCTTCATCCTGGTCATCGAGGTAGGCTTCTTCCTCGGTTTTGCGCGCATCAGCTTTGGCGTGCCCTTTCGCGGACCGCTGTGGCAGCTGGCGCTGGTCTGCGTGCTTACCTCGCTGGCCTTCTCGGCCATGGCCCTGCTGGTGGCATCACGCGCGCGCACCATGGAGGCCGCATCCGGCCTGATGAACCTGGTCATGATGCCCATGTGGATTCTCTCCGGCATCTTCTTCTCCGCCACGCGCTTTCCGGCCATCATTCAACCCATCGTCCGCGCCCTGCCCCTGACCGCGGCCATTGATGCCATGCGCGGAAACATGCTGCAAGGGCAGTCGCTGCAACAGCTCATGCTGCCGGTGCTGACGCTGATCTTCTGGTTTGTCGTGCCCTTTGCCGTGGCGTTGAAGATCTTCCGCTGGAAATAGTGCGCCGGAAGTTTCTGGACACGAAAAAGCCCCATTCCTGCGCCCAATATTGAGCTCTGGGATGGGGCTTTTTATCCGTCGTTACTGCTCGCTCGACTGGTTGGCCACCTGCAGAAAGTTCTTCACACTGAAGACTCCCGGCACGCTGTTGGCGCGCAGGTAGGCCGCGTCGCTGTCGCCCTTGTTGTCCACCGTTCCGTACAGCTCCACGTTGCCGTTCTGCACAGAGATACGGATGGGCTTGGCCGGGTCGATAGCGTAGCGGTTCAGCCGGGCATAGCCATAGACGGAGCGGGCCACAGCCATCCGGATCTGGTCGTCCATGATGGAGACCGGATCAACCTCCACCTCGTCGGTCACGTCTTTGACGCCGGGGAAGGTGCTGACCAGGGCGACAGCCGAGTCGCGATCCACATAGGTGCGCGCGTGCCCTCCAAGCGTCACCGCGCCGTCCTGCACGGCAATCGAAATTGAGTTGAAGGCATTGCCGTAGCCGACGCGATCATACTGGAGCTTTTCCAGAAGCTTCTGCGTCAACTGGCCATCGGGAACCACCGGGCCACCCACCTGGATCTGGTCGCGCACGGCCGTGACGCCCTTCACCTTCTGCGCGCGTTTGGCGGCATCGGACTTGTAAACCGCCAGATCGACGGTTCCGGTGAGCGTGGCGATGCCGTTGTCCACCGTCACTTTGACATCGCGGAACTGCTTCTTGTCGAGCTTCTGGGTGACTGCCGAAGCCACGGTACTCGAATCATCCTGGAAAGCCGCGCCGGCACGCGGCGCTGCATGGGAGCTGAGGGGAAGTGCCAGCACCGCGCCCACACTGAGGGTGGCAAGCAGAACCCCGCCGAAAATTCGATTGCTTTTCATAGATCGCCTCCTGGGATCTGGAGCAGAATCAGAACTGCTGTACCCAGCGGAGAAATTCAAAGGCGGGATTTGTTATCAAGACAAATCCCACCTACCTAAGGCTTACCGGGTATACCGATTCTGATTCTGCTCCAATCCCTGAACCATTGTCGGCGTATCCGCCGCACGGCCTCTGCCCCCTTGGACACAGGAAAGCCGGAAAAGTTTTGCCTGATTTGCGAGGAAGACTTTGGCCCTATCGATAACGACGCCGCGTCTTGAGCACCATCGAGAAGATGCCCGACTCGTCCTGGGTGACCAGCAGCGAGACGTGCCGATTGATGGCGATCTCCGCCTGGATGAGTTGCTGCGCGGTGGAGTTGACGTTGCTCGCGAAGGTGAATGTGACGTTCTGGCCTATCTGCTCGACGACGGTGACGCGCGCCGAAGAGTTGCCGATGGAGCCGATGAAATTGGGGTCCACCTTGACCGCGCCGCTGCCGAACAGCCGCTGCACCCGGTTGGAAACGGTTGCGTTGAGAGCGCCGCCCAGCAGAGCGTCCGTGGTCGGGTTGTCGCCCGCCTGCTGCTGCGTCTGGGAGTTGATGCGCTGCTCGTCGCTGGTTCGTCCCAGAGCCAGCAGCGCGATCACGTCGGCCTCCGGCAGTGGCGGCTCGGAGCGATAGGTAATGTTGAGCTTGTCCGGGGTGCCGTGCAGGCCGAGCGTAATGTCGTAGTCTTCCACGCGGGCCGTGGCGTCGAGATCAAGGATGGGCTGGATGCGCACCGGGTTGTTGAAGTTGATGTCCCCGCGCTCCAACTCGTAACGGGTTCCGGCCACTGACGCGCTGCCTTCGGTCAGCGAAATGCGGCCCAGCAGCGACGGCGCGGCCAGGGTTCCGCGCAGGTGCAGGTCCACGTCGCCGGCCAGCTTGGCAAAAGCGTTTTGGAAGTTCAGCTGGGGCGCCGACGTCAGATGGACGTTGAGGCGAATATGATTCGACGGTGCGTCTGGGGAGATGATGGGTTGCACGGCGTTGCTTTGCGCGGCAAAGGTGGCCAGATCCAGGTCAGAGTTCACCGAGAAGCGGGTCACCTGCACGTCGCCGGAAAGCTCCAGGTTCTGCTGCGGCCCCAGAAGATGCAGGTGGGCGTCGGCCAGGGAGCTGATGCCCTGCGGATAGCGCAGGCGTATGCCCAGACCGGTCGCGGTGAGGTCGGCGTAAAGCCCATGCTGGAAGCCGAGGTAGCCGGCCAGGCTGAGCTGCCCGCCGCCACTCATCGCCGTCAGGGAGCGCACTTCCAGCCGGTTCTGGATGAACTGAAGCGTGCCGTTGATCTGGCTGAGGCCGTTGGGGAAGTCACCCAGCGCCAGCGATCCGTTGCGGAACTCCACCTTGCCCTGCAACACCGGATCCAGCAGCGGCCCGTGCGCCTCCATCTGGAAGCTGGTGACGCCGGAAGAGATCAAATCCGGGTCAATGGACTCCGCCAGCCGCAGGTTGATGGTGCCGTTGGCGGCCAGATCGAGCTGCTGCTTGCCGGTCAGCCCCAGCGAACCGCGCAGCTTGATGTCGGTGTCTTCGCCGGTCACTTCCAGCGGGTCAAGCCGGGCGATGCCGTTGGCGATGGCAGCGTGCGCCGCGCCCTGGCTGCGCAGGTGTACTCCCTGAACCACCACCGCCAGCTCACCCACATTGGCCTCGCCGGTCAGCTTCTCCGGGTGCGCCAGGGGGCCGCTCAGCGCTAAGGTGCCCTCTAGGTTCGATTGGCCGTTGATGCCGGTCACTTTCAGCAGCTTCAGCAGCGCGCCAATGTCGAACTTTGAAAAACGCAGGCTCGCCGTGGTGTCGAGCTCGGCATTCATCGCCGTCTGGCCGTGTGCGCTGAACTCGCCGGCGCTCTGGTGCGAACTGAGGTCATAGACCACGTTGTGCTGGCGGGTGGTCGCGCTGATGAGCAGGTCGGCCACCGGCTCCGTGCCCAGCGTCAGCCCGCTCAGCACTGCGTGGGCCTGCACGTGCGGGTCGGCTACAGTGCCGTCGCCGGAGACGGTAAAACTCAGCTTCCCGGCCACCTCGCTCGCCACGTGGTTGGCCTTCAGTTGCGTCCCAAGGTCAATGGTTGTGCCGCGCGCATCCACCTGGAAGCGCTGCTTGTCCATGTCCCAGCTACCGCTCCCGGTCAGCCGCCCCGTGCCCTGCTCCGCGGTGACGCTGGAGAGCTTGACCAGGTTGTTCTGCAGCACCCCCGCCAGTCGTAGATGGTCCACCGGCGTGCCGTAGATGTCCGCCTTGGACAGATCTGCCGTGCCCGAGCCCACCAGCGCCGTCACCGGCCCCTGCAGGTCAATGTGCCCGTTCACCTTGCCCGTCACCGAGGCCTTCACGCCGGCCAGCGGGAGCAGGTCTTCGATTGGGTACTGGCGGAAGTCGCCCCGCGCGCGGATGCTGCTGCCGTTGTCGAACTCGTCGTTGGTTTCCAGCAAACTGTAGTTGGGCTCGCGGCTGTCCACCTGCCCTTCCAACTCCACCGTCGCCCCGCCGCGATGGATGGTTCCATGGCGCAGCACAATGCTGGCCGGCGTGTAGACACCATCGCCCTCCACCGTGTCGCAGGTGACAAACTTGGGCGGCGCATCGGCGCCTATCTGGGGAATCTCAATGCCCACGTTGGTGCCGGAGAGGTGCCCTTCCACGCGGGGGCGAATCCAGGAGCTGGTAAGCCGGCCGTGGAAGTTTATCTGCCCGCTGAGCTGCTTGCCGCCAGGCCCGACCGGCGTGGCCGTGCCCGGCAGAGCGGCAGCGCCCACCCGCGTACCGCTGTGCAACCCCAGCGCGCGCAGCGACCTGTCAAACTCCGTCATGTCGGTCGAAACCAGGTCCACATCCAGGTCCGAGCCGCGGTCAATGGGGAAAACCGCTAGCGCTCCACTGCCCTCGACCGTGTTGTGAGGCATGTGCACATCGATGGTCTGCATCTGGATGACGCCGCGCTCGGCGTGGTAGGTGCCGTCAAGCAGGCCCTGCACCGGCACCTCGCCCGGCTCCGGCTTGCTGCTGGGCGCAAGACCAAGATGGCCGCCGATGCTCAGGTCAAAGGCCCAGCCCGTCCAGTCGGCCCAGGCCGGCCCATTGGTGACCGTATCCAGGCCCAGGCGGTGGTACTGCTGGTTGGCCGTTATGTCCAGGATGTTGTCCAGCGTCACGCCGATCAGCTTTGCCCGCACCCGGCCCGTGGGAACAGGCAGCACAATGTGCTCGCGGCGCACCTGCTGCGCATAGGCACTCCCCGGTACCGGCGAGTTGGCCAGCCAGTTGTCATAGAAGAACTCCCCGTCGATTTCGCCCCCGCCAATGGGGTGGGTGCGGATGTTCGACACCAGCAGTTGGTCTCCATCCGCGCGGAAACTGGCGCTCAGGTCGCTCACATGGACGTCGACGATGGGGTCGAAGTAGTGGACCTCGGTGCCTTTCAACGTGCCCTCGGCCTGGAACTTTCCGCCCACGCCGTTCACCGTTGCGTGCAGGGTGACCATTCCGTTCTTGAGAGCAGCCAGGCCCAGGCCGCCCGGCGCCACACGCAGATCTACATTCCCGTCAGCCTGTGCGTCCCACCGCCCGGTTGCGAAATCCTCGATCCCGCCATGGACCGTCACCGTCTGGTTCAGGGCAACAAACCGCATCTGCTCCAGGCGCAGGCTCTTGCGCATCAGCAGCGCGGTCAGGTCCAGGTGGCCGGCCATCGGCTCCACTTTGCCCAGCGTGTCGCCCTGCCCGTAGGTGAGCTGGTTGAGCGTAACGTTCAGGCGGTAGACGCCGTCGTCCTCCGCCGTCTCCCCGGACGAGTCGCCCATCGACGGAATCCAGGCCAGCCCGGCTTCGGCATCGTGCACCTGCAAGTCAAGGGGCAGCAGGATCACCTTGTCAGCAATGTGGATGCGCCCGTGATGTACGGCAAAGCTGGCCACGCGCAGGTCGAAAAGAGTATCGATGATCGGCTTGCCCGGCTTCGGAGCGTGCTTCGGGTGAGGCTGGTTGGTGCTCCCGTCCGGATTGATGATCAGGTGAAAGGAGGGGTGGTCAACTTCCAGGGCGTGCAGCACCACGCGCGAGGAAACGCCGGAGCTCACTAGGCCGTAGATGCCCAGCTCGGCATGGATTTTGTCGACGTGGGCGTAGGGCTCTTCGCCTTTGGGCTCCATGCCGTGGATGGTGATGCCCTCGGCGTCCAGGCTGAGACGCAGCACATTCCAGCGGAAGCGGGCGATTTCGACAACACCGCCGGTGCTCTGCTCCAGCACGGCAATCAGCTTGCCGCGGATGAGATTTTCAAACTCCGGCGTGCTGATCCACAGGTAAAGCGCGACCACACACGCGGCGATAAGCAGAAACAGCGTTCCGCCGGAAACAGACAGGTGCAGCAGCCAGCGGCGGCCCTTGCGGATCTTCGGCGCAATGTCGGCCAGCAGCCCGGCAGCGCGCTCGCTGACCGACTCGGCCGACAGCGAGGCCACCTCCCGCGACTGCTCCTCGCTCAGATTCGGCTCCTCGGGCTCGGCCTGGGGCTGCTTCTCGGGTTCAGCGTGAGGTGGCTTGGGCTCGTCGTTCGTCACCTGCCACCTCCTGCCCCGGCGCCCGCGCCGGCCGGCGCGGGCGGGCGAACGGACCGCTGCACGGGCAGCTCCACGACAGTCTTCAGCGCCGGATCCAGTACCTCCACCTGGCCCTCGTCCTGCAGCGTTTTCAGCCAGTCGTTCAGCAGGCCATTGACCTGCTGCTGCAGCAGAATCTCCTCAATCCGCGCCGACACCTTGTCCAGCGTCGGGGCATCCTCAGCCCGCGCATACTGCGGCAGCAGCGTCTCGTGGTAGTACTTTGCTATCTCTTCCGGAGCGATACGAATGCCGGACCGGAAACGCAGCTCAATGAACCGCAGCACCGCCAGCCGGTTCTCCCAATACGTCTGCACTTCATCCGGGGTCAATTGCAGAGTGGCCAGGTACCGGGCCCAGCCGGTGCCCGTGCCGCAGTCGCGCTGCTTGCAGGCAGGCAGGTTCTGGCGCAGCTCGTTCAGGCTGGCTTCGAGCGCGGCGGCCGCAATCTCCATTCCGTGTGGATCCTCGCGCAGAATCTGCTGCTCGATCAAGGCGCGTGTGGTCAGCCGTTCCAGGGCCTGCGCAGGCGCTTCTCCCCCGCGCTCCCGCGCCGGCAACAGGTCAAACAGACGCATCTCCAGGTCCAGATCGCTGGCCAGGATGGTGGTGTTGTTCACCACTGCAACTACCCGATCCACTTCCCCACCCACGGTCTGCGCAGGCGCCGGATAGGGCAGCACAACAAGCGCTGCCAGCAGAGTTACGCCCGCCAGCCACCGAACCGGCACGCTTCCACACGAGTTGTAGCGGCGCGCATGCATCAGAAGCTCTGCCCCAGACTGAAGAAAAAGTTGAAGTGCGCCCCCTCGCCCACGTACGGCTTGGCCAGGTTGATCTTGTTCACCGCATCATAGGTCACCGGGTAGATGGGCGGATTCAGGTTGTAGCTGAAGTCCACGCGAATGGGCCCGACCGGGGTGCGGTAGCGCAGGCCCAGGCCCACGGCGTGGGAAAAATAGTTGAACGAGCAGGTGCCCTGCTGACCGGTGGAGGTGCTCGGCCCGGTCGGCGCTCCAGCCGTCAGGTCGCGGCAGCCCGTACGATTCTGCTGGCGGAATCGCAACAGGCTGGCCCAGATGTCAGAGGCATTGGTGAAGACGTTGCCCATGTCGTGGAAAGGCACAAAGCTGAGCGAGTTGCCCACGAACGGCAAGGTTGGCGCAGGCAGCCGCAGCTCCGTGCTGTTCACAAATACGCCGGCCCCGCCGATCGGGTAGCCGGTCTGGGGGTCGCGCGGCCCGGCCGAGTTGACGCCAAACCCGCGGTGCGAGTTTGCCCCGCCGCCGTACAGCCGCTCAGGCAGCGGAATCAGCTCGTCGCCAGCCGTGCCATAGGCCCGCTCCTGCCCGTAGCGCGTGTTGCGCGCCAGCACAATCTTGTTCTTGCCAATCAGGTAATAGCTGGAGTTGGAGACATCAACCTGGTTGAAATTTGCCTGCGAGCTGAACACCGCCGAGGAGAGAAACTCCTGAAAGCTGGTGTAGGTGCCCCGATGCGCGTCCAGCGGCGTATCCCGCGTATCGCGAATCCACGTAAAGGCCGGGCCGCCAACCCGCACCGCCTGCGAAACCAGCGGAATATCGATCGCCGGCACCTCTACGCTGTTTGCATTGACCTTGACCCGGCGATAAATGAACTGGTAGATCAGCGTGTTGGCCTTGCTCAATCCGCTCTGATCCCCGGAAAAGTGCTCGGTCAGCCGCACGCTGCCTTCCAGCTTTGAGGCCGAGTAGGTGGTCACGTCCTGGCTGTTGTTGTAGCCCCTGGAAAGGCTGAATCCAAAGTTGGGACTGCCGAAAAAATGCGGGTACTGGTACAGCAGGTTCACGCGCTGCTCCAGCAAGCCCAGCGTGCCCCGCAGGCTGGCCGTCTGGTCGCGCCCAAACAGGTTGATGCGGCTCACCTCCAGCAGTCCTCGCGGACTGGCGCCTACCCGTCCGTTGGGATTGCTCGATGTGCCGCCGCTGACCGTGCCGGTCTGCGCCTCAAAGCCAAACCCGTAGCTCACGTCCCAGCGCCGCGCCTCCGACAGCTGCAGCAGCACCGTCTTCTGCGGCTCCTCGCCCGTCGGGTTCTGAATCGCAGTATTGACTTCGTTGAACAGCGCCAGGTCGTACAGATTCCGCTGCGTGGTCAGCAACGCCGTCTGGTCCAGCGGGTCGCCGTCATGCAGCGTAATGGCACGGGAAATCGTATCGGGACGCGTAGAATGCAGGCCCGTAATCAGCACCCGGCGCAGAAAAATCTGCTCCCCTTCGGCAATGTGGAACACCACATCCACCTCGCTCGGGTCTTTCGGCTGCTCGGTCTGCGTCAGCTCCACACGCGCCTGTTCATAGCCACGGCTCAGGTACCAGGTAAGCATCGTCTCCCGGTCTCCGGCCAGGTTCTGCGGAGACAAGGGCTGCCCTGCGACCGTGTTCAACATGCCCGCCAGCTTGGCGCTGGAGTTGTCAATGCCCCCCACCAACTGCACGGAGTGCACCCGCTGCTGCTGCCCCTCCGCAATGTGGTAAACAACCGTCAGCCCTACCACCTTCACGCGCAGTGGACTTTGCCCCTGGTCATCGGCATCCACAATCTCCGGCGTCACCTGCACCTTCCAGAATCCGTTGTTCTGGTAGATGGCCTGGAGCGCCGCCACGTCGGCCGCCACCAGAGATTGGTTGTACACCCCCTGGCGCTCAAAAGCGTCGCCCGCGCGCACACTCAGCAGGTCGCGCAAAGTGGGCTGGTCAAAGTAGTGCGCCCCGGTGATCGAAACCTGCCGCACACGATGACGCGCACCCAGCTTCACCTCGTAGACAATCTGCACCTCTTCCCCGCTGGGCACTGCCTGCTTGTGGCTCACCTTCGCGTCAAAGTATCCCAGCCGCTGAAAGTAGTTCTGCAGGTTGCGGTTGCCTTCGTTCAACAGATCCTCGTCCACCGCGCCCTCTTCATACACGGGAACCAGCTTGCGGATGCGATCCTCGCTCAGGTTGACGCCCTCCACCTGAACCTTCACCACCGGGCCGCGATTGGCCGTCACCTGCCAGTCCAGGTGATGAGTGCCTGCGTCATATTGCGGCTGGGCCAGCTTCACCTCGGCCTCCAGGCGCTGCTCCTTGCGGTAATAGTTTTCCAGCCCGCCCAGAGCCTTGCTGGCTGTGTCCCGGCCCACCTTTTTGCCCGGCTCCAGGTGTGCGTAGTGGCGGACAGCATCGTCGGAGAGCCCGCTTTCGCCCTCGATGGCAACCTTGCCCGTCCGGGCCTGTACGCCGGAGGCAACGGTGTAGGCAATATCGACCAGCTGATCGTCCGGGTGCGGCGTCAACACGTGTTGAAACGTGGGCTGGCGAAAGCCGTTTTCCGCCAGCACGCGGCGCATTTGGGCCTCCGCCTGGGTCAGCGACGACGGCGTAAACCGCTCGCCCGGATTCAGCCGGCTGGTGCGCAGCAGCATCGAGTTGATGTTCGCTCCCTTCGCTCCATCGACCGTAACCATCCCGATAAACGTACGCGGGCGGCCGGCAAAGATCAGCGCCACCCCATCGCCCTGCTCGCGAACGCTCGCCGAAAGACTGTCAAACTGCCCAGTCGCGTAGAGCCGTCGCAAACTGGCCCGCACCTTGTCCGCGCTCAGTGCCGCTCCGGCCTGCTCCGCCAGTTGCGAAGGAACCGGCGTCAGGTGCGTCAAACTTACTCCCTGAAACTCCATCGAGACCACAGTCCGGCCCTCGACAGATATCATCCGGCTGCGCATGGCCGCGGTCGAGGGCTCGGGAACCTGGGCGGCCGGTACAGCCTGGGCTGGCTGAGACTGTGCTGCCTGCACCCCAGCGGGCTGCCCCGTCATCCCGGACTGAGCGGAGCCTACCCCCGGCAAACAGAGCAGCAACACCGCGAAAACCATCCGCCGATCGCCAAACCATCTCCGCTCCGCCGCTGCCCTGATCCACCGCTGCATGAAAATATGCCACTCCACACCACTCCGCGCCACGATTGCCACTCCCGGCGCTCGGCTTGGTCCTTTTCCCTGGACCCTCTTCCCTATACTAATAAGCAATGGCCCCTCGTGACGGCTCATTTGCTGGGAACCGCATCAGGTTGTCCAGAGGACCGTCTAACCATGGACGCACGCCACCTCGCGCGGTAACCGGCAAACACCGTGCCAGCTTATCGTGCCAGCCCATCGTGACTCCTAAGTCCGAGACCACCGCAGGGAGTTGTCTTGAATCGGCACCAGGCAAGCCAGCAGCAACAGGAACCCGACCAGATCCCCGCGCCGCTCGACGAGCCCAGCGCAGGCCCGCCCACCGACGCGAGCGATGCAGCGGCCGCCGGCACGGTTGCCCCCACGCCCGACCCCAATGACGATGATGTCACCCTCATCCTCGCCCAGCAGGGCGATCACGCCGCCTTTGCCCGCCTCTACGCCCTGCACAAGCGCCGCGTCTACTCCCTCTGCCTGCGCATGGTCACCAACCCCGCCGAGGCCGAAGATCTCACCCAGGAGTCTTTCCTCCAACTCCATCGCAAAATCGCCTCCTTCCGCGGCGACTCGGCCTTTTCCACTTGGCTCCATCGCCTCACCATCAATGTGGTGCTCATGCACCTGCGCCGCAAGGGACTCAACCTCATCTCCTTTGACGAGGCCATGGACACCTCGCCAGACTCCGGCCCCATCCGCAGTTTTGGCGCGCCCGACCTCCGCCTCAGCGGCACCATCGACCGCATGACCCTGGAGAAAGCAGTGGAAGACCTTCCAGCCGGATACAGACTTATCTTCGTTCTGCACGACATTGAGGGCTACGAGCACAATGAGATTGCCACTATGCTCGACTGCTCAGTCGGTAATTCAAAATCCCAGCTGCACAAGGCGCGCCTCAAACTGCGCAATGCCCTGGGCACCCGTCAATCTCCGGAGGTGGGCAAATGACCCAACCCGACAACATCCCCCTGAGCCCGCGCGACACCAGTTCCACGCCCGCCTCAGAGTTGGAGTGCATAGCCTTCCAGGCCCAGATGCCGGAGCGCATCGGCGCCGGCGAAGACCTGCAAACCAACCCCCACCTCCTCACCTGCGATCGCTGCCGCGCCCTCGTCCGCGATCTCGAAGCCATTGCCGAAGCCGCCCGCCGGCTCATGCCCGCCACGGCCGAGCCGCCCGACAAGCTGTGGGAGCAGATTGAACGCGCCATTGCCGAGGAGGAGGGCTAAAGTGGCTACCCAACCTTCCACCATCGGCACCCGCCCCGTTGGCGTCCCGGCGCGCATCGTGCTCACCGGCTTCATGGGCTCCGGCAAGTCCACCGTAGGCCGCCTGCTCGCCCGCATCCTCCGCTGGCGATTCATTGACGCCGACCAGCACATTGAAACCCTCGCCGGCATCCCAATCACTGAAATCTTCCGCCAGCACGGCGAGCTGCACTTCCGCCAGCTTGAGCACGAAGCCATCGCCCGCCTGCTCACCGGCAACAGCCTCGTCCTGGCCCTCGGCGGCGGCGCCATTGAGCATGACTCCACGCGGCAACTGCTGCTCACCACCCCCGGCACCCGCCTCGTGCACCTGGAGGCTTCGCTCGACACCGTCCTCAAGCGCTGCGCCGGCACCGACGACACCCGCCCCGTTCTCGCCGACCGCGCCAACCTCTCCGCGCGCTACGACCATCGCCTTCCCCTCTACCGCCAGGCCCACCTCAGCCTCAACGTCGACGATCTGCCCCCCTACCTCGCCGCCCAGGCCGTCGCCCGCCAACTTGGCCTCCATCCACCCCGCTAGCCCCGTGACCGCTTATGTGTGAAACATAGATTCCAGCATTTGGTGCCCCCGGTCCCTCGCTTTTGGGGACCGGGGAGATCGCATAGCCAAGCTGTCACGTCACCAGGCCCCGCCAAGTTCCACTTTTTCACCCAGCCAACTTCGCCCTCCACCATCCGGCACCCGTCCCAGCGCCGGCTTGCTATCATCAAACCAGTCCCGTTTTCGCAGCCGACCGCCTGCCATTGCCTCGTTCCCCGCCTGGCATGGCCCACCGACGCGCTGCCCATGAGGTCCAACACTTCCCGATGTCGATTGCTTCCTCCACCCCGGCCAGCTCCATCGTAGCCGCACCCCCTGAGGGAGCAGCGCACCAGGCCCATCACGGCCACGAGCTGCAGCCCGGCGCCACCGCCACCCTCATCGGCGACCTCCGCGAGCTCTTCAAGTTCAAAGTCACCCTCATGGTGCTCATCACCACCTGGGCAGGCTTCTATCTCGGCTCCATCAGCTCCGGCATCACCAGCCTCCAGAGCGGCCTCCTCGAAACCCTCATCGGCGTCGCCCTCGTCTCCGCCGGAGCCAGCGCCCTCAACGAGGCCATCGAGCGCAAGACCGACGCCAAAATGCTGCGCACCGCCAACCGCCCCATCGCCTCCGGACGCATCTCCCTGCCCCTCGGCCTGGCCCTCGGTTTTGGCGCGGTCATCGCCGGCGGCTTCTGGCTTGAGGCCACCACCAACCTGCTCACCGCCGGCCTCGCCCTGCTCACCGTCTTCACCTACGTCGCCATCTACACCCCGCTCAAGCGCATCACCACCCTGGCCACCTTCCTCGGAGCCTTCCCCGGTGCCGCCGGCCCGCTGCTTGGCTGGACTGCCGCCAGAGGCCAAATCGAGTGGCGCGGCATTGCCCTCTTCGCCATCCTCTTCGTCTGGCAGTTTCCCCACTTCATGGCCATCGCCTGGCTCTACCGCCATGACTACGCCCGCGCCGGCATCAAGATGCTCCCCGTCGTCCAGCCCGACGGACTCTCCACCGTCATTGAAGCCACCGTCTACGCCATCGTCATGATTCCCGTCAGCCTGCTCCCCTGGAAACTCGGCATGGCCGGCCTGCCCTACGCCATCGGAGCCTCCCTGCTCGGCTGCATCTACCTCGGCTACACGCTCCGCTTCAGCCGCATCCTCAAAGCCACCAACGAAACCGAAAGCCGCATGTACGCCCGCGACCTGCTCAAGGTCAGCGTCATCTATCTGCCCCTTCTGCTCACCGGCCTCATGCTGGCCGCAACCGTAAAATAATCTCGATTTTCAAGGAACGACCGCAATCATGACCGCACCTGCAATCCAGACCCGAACCGCTGTCGCGGCCATCCTCGGCGTCAGCCTGGCGGCCACTCTTTTCCTCTTCTGGCTCATCTACATCCACCCCGCCTCCGACGCTGCCGGAGTCCGCTTCGCCTTCCTGCCCGCGCTCAACGCCGTGCTCAACGGACTCTCCGCCGTCGCCCTGCTCATCGGCTACATCTTCATCCGCGGCCGCAACATCGCCGCCCACCGCGCCGCCATGTTCTCCGCCTTCGGCTTTTCCACGCTCTTCCTCGTTGGCTACATCCTCCACCACAACCTCCACGGCGACGTCCGCTACCCCCTCGCAGCAGCCCTCCGAACCCCGTATCTCTGGCTGCTCGGCTCCCACATCATCCTGGCCATCGTCGCCCTCCCGCTCATCCTCATCACCTTCTTCCTCTCGCTCACCGGACGCATTCCCATGCACCGCAAAGTCGCCCGCTGGACATTCCCCCTCTGGCTCTACGTCGGCGTCACCGGCGTCATCACCTACGTCATGCTTCGCCTGGCCACCGCATGAGCAAGCCCACCGCCCCAACCCGCCCGCAAACGCCCGTCCCGCCACCCGGCGACGGCACCACGCAGTTGCTCCGCTCCGGCTTCCTCATGCTCGGCGTCGGTATCGCCTGCTTCCTGGTGCTCTTCTTCGTGCTCGGCGGCATCGACGTCGACGGAGCACACTCCAACACCGGATGGCTGGCCCTGGTCTTCGGCATGATGTGCGTCCCCTTCGGACTGCTCCTCACCCTGCTCGGCGTAGCCAAGTGGGTCCGCAACCGCTCACTCAGCCGCCCCTGATTCCTGTCCACTGGCCACTGTTCGCTGTTACACTTTCACTGACTCACACGGAGCAATTCTCATGGCAAAAAGCGTCAATAAAGTCATCCTCCTCGGCAACGTCGGCAAAGAGCCGGAGATCAAGGTTCTACCCAGCGGCCAGCCCGTCGCCAACTTCTCCATCGCCACCAGCGACAGATACAAGGACCAGCAGGGAAACTTCCAGGACCGCACCGAGTGGCACAACATCACCGCCTACGGCAAGCTGGCTGAAATCGTCCGCGACTACGTCAAAAAGGGCAACAAGCTCTACATTGAAGGCCGCCTGACCACCCGAAGCTGGGACGACAAAGACACCCAGAAAAAGGTCTACCGCACCGAGATCGTAGTCGCCGACCTCTCCCTGCTCTCCGGCCGCGACGACCAGGGCGGCGGCGGTGGCAACTACCAGCAGCGCAGCGCAGCCCCAGCCAGCACCCCCAGCTCCGGCGGCTACGACCAGCGCCCCAGCAACAGCTACGAAGACTCCTCCCAGATCACCGACGACGACATCCCGTTCTAGCGTTCACCGACGGGAACGGTGTAAACAATTACCTTCAGACAGTAGCCGCCGTAGCTGTGGGAAAGTGGGAAACGCGAAACGTTTTCCAAAATGAGAACTGAAATCCAGCCAACAGCAATCTGACAAAACCCGAACTGTCTCACTCCAGGGGGTCACTCCACCGCTTGTCAAACCCCCTATTTTCCCTGCCATCGCAAAACCTAACAAAACAAACCACTAAGACCGCAGGAAAACCGGGCTAACCCTGCCGGGAATTACACCCCAAAAGCGCACAATCAAGGCAGTCGTCCAGAGGGCAAAGTCCATGCAAGCAGACATCCGAAAAATCGTTCCGTCCGCCGAATGCCGAATAAGTGCGCAAAAGCGCACAAAACACACCAGGTAACCACCCACTAAAACAAATTCCATCAATAACATAGGAGGAATTTCCCGCAAAAACACCCCACCCCCCCTTTTTCCGGCAAACTCAATCGGCCCGCATTCAGTCCTGCCGCAAGCGTAATCAAATCGGTGAGCCACTACGCTGGAAGCTGAAACCGCATCCCCACACCCGCACTTGGTACACTGGCCATGCAAAGCAGGGGAGAACCGCAATGGATGAGTTGGAGTTCCGCCGCGCAAGCGACACCGCAATCGAAGCCCTCAAGCAGGAGCTCTTCGACACCGAGGAAGACGGCGGCTTCGAGGTCGAGGAGCAGAATGGCGTCCTCTGCGTGCTGTTTGAAGACCCGCCCGCAAAGTTCGTCATCACCCCCAACAACCCCGTCCGCCAAATCTGGATCTCCGCCCTCTCCACCAGCTTCAAGCTGGACATCGTAGACGGCCAGTTCGTGTTCCCCAAGACCGGCCAGACCCTCATCCCCCTGGTAAAAAGCCTCATCGAACAGCAGATCGCCCAAGCCTGATTCCCCATGAAACGCGCCAAGCTCTCCATCGCCATCCTCGCCTGCAACGAAGCCGCCAACATCCGGCGCACGCTTCAGAGCGTGGCCTGGGCCGACGAGCTCGTCCTGGTAGACTCCGGCTCAACCGACGGCACCCTCGACATCGCACGCGAGTTCAACTGCGTCATCTTCCCGGAACCATGGAAGGGCTACGGCCCGCAGATGAACTCCGCCATCGACAAATGCACCAGCCCCTGGGTCTTTTCCCTCGATGCCGACGAAGTCCTCACGCCCGGGCTGACCGCCTCCATCCAGACTCTGCTCGCCGGCGAGCCCAAATTCGACGCCTACTGGGTCCCGCGGCTCAACCTCATCTTCGGCCGCTGGATGCGCCACGGCGGCCAGTATCCAGACTACAAACTGCGCCTCTTCCGCCAGGGCACCGCCCGCCTGCCGGAGGACACCGAGCCCCACGCCACGCCCAAGTGGGCCGGCCCCAAAGGCAAGCTCACCGGCGACCTCCTCCACTACCAGTACCCCACCGTCGCCCTCTACGTCGAGCACATGAACCGCTACAGCACCGCCAGCGTACCCCTCGTCCTCCGCAAGGGCCGCACCTGCCTCGGCCTCGTCGAGTTCCTGGCCATGACTCTGGTCAACCCCACGCTGACTTTCGTGAAGAACTACATCTGCCGCCTCGGCTTCCTCGATGGCCGCGAGGGGCTGCTCTTCCACCTCTACCACTCCGCCTACATCAGCTGGAAGTATGGCAAAGCCTGGGAAGCCAGCCGCAAGGCCACACAGCCCAGCTGACGGGCTAACTCAACGGGCTGGAGACTTACTTGCACTGACCGCCGGCCAGATACCCCTGATTACCGCTAATATCCACAAATTTGCGGCCTCCAGTGAAGTACCTCACTCGCCAATGGTTACAATTGGACAAATCTCCGGTTAAAACGGCATACTGGAGTGCTTTAGTAGGAAAATCCTTTTACTTCGGCAGTTGGTTTGTCAGAAAGTCACCTATGGATACGCCAAAGAAGGAACCAAAGCCAGGGCATGTCAACCTGAAAATGCTGGCAGAACACCTCCAGCTCTCCCAGACCACCATTTCACTGGTCCTGAACAGCTCTCCTTCGGCCAAGTCCATACCGCCGGAGACCCGCGCCCGCGTGCTCGAAGCCGCCGAGCGGCTCAACTACCGTCCCAACTACTTCGCCCGCTCCCTGCGCCAAAGCAAGAGCCTCTCGGTCGGCGTCCTCGCCCCCGACCTCAGCGAAGGCTACTTCACCCGCGTCATGAGCGGTGTGGTCGAAGAGCTGACCCAGAAAAAGTACTTCTACTTCACCGCCTGCCACGACTGGCGTCGCGAGCTGATGGAAGAATATTCGCGCCTGCTCGTCGAGCGCGCCGTGGACGGATTTCTGCTGCTCAACACCCCGGCGGAGATCCCCGTCCCCGTGCCCGTCGTCGCCATCTCCGCGCACACGCCATTGCCCAACGTCACCAACATCGTGCTCAACCACAATCGCTCCGTGGAAATGGCGCTCGAGCACCTGCACGCCCTCGGCCATCGCCGCATCGCCTTCATGCGCGGCCCCAAGGCCATCCCCGACTCCGAATTCCGCTGGACCGGCATCCAGGCCGCAGCCAAAAATCTCGGCCTCAAGCTCGACTCCGCGCTGGTCACGCGCATCGACCAGGGCAGCTGGAACATGAAGACCGGCTACCACCCCATGTCGCCGGAGATCGGCTACGGCCCCATGAAGAGCCTGCTCGAACGCACGCGCGACTTCACCGCCATCTTCTGCTTCAACGACATCGCCGCCATTGGCGCCATCCGCGCACTCTCTGAGGTGGGCCTGCGCGTCCCGCAAGACGTCTCCGTGGTCGGCTTCGACGACATCCAGTCCGCAGCCTTCTGCACGCCGTCCCTCACCACCGTTCGCCAGCCGCTCAACGAAATGGGCAAAACCGGCGCGCGCATCCTGCTCGAACGCATCGCCAACCCCACCGCCGAGTACCCCCAGGAAGTGGTCATGGAGCCCGAGTTCATCGTCCGCGAATCCACCGGGCCCGTAAGGAAATAGCAAGCAATCCCCCCAGGTAGTTTGAACCAGTCCTAACCACCCAAATCCACACCCCGCAGGGCTATGCTGGAAAGACGCATGGCCCCGCGCAAACCCAGTCCGAAATCTCCCCCCGGCCTCTTCGCCCCGGTCTCAAACGCCGCGTCCAAAACCCTCGCATCCCCAGCTCCCATCGAAAATCCCTCCAGCATCTCAGACCCATTCGCCAGCTTCCACCCCGTCACCGCCCGTTGGTTTCAGCAAGTTTTCGAAGCTCCCACAGCTCCCCAGCGCCTCGGCTGGCCCACCATCGCCCGTGGCGACAGCACACTGATCCTGGCCCCTACCGGCACCGGCAAAACGCTGACCGCCTTCCTCTGGTGCCTAGACCGCCTCATGCTCAGCCAGCCACCCACTGCGCCCGGTTGTCGCATCCTTTACATCTCACCGCTCAAGGCACTCGCCGTCGACGTAGAGCGCAACCTGCGCTCGCCCCTGGCCGGCATCGCCAACATGGCCCGCCGCATGGGCGTCCCCGTGCACGACCCGGAAATCAGCATCCGCACCGGCGACACCAGCCAGAGGGAGCGCGCCCGCTTCCGCCGCAGTCCGTCGGAAATCCTCATCACCACCCCGGAGTCGCTGTATCTGCTGCTCACCTCCCAGGCCGCGGAAAGCCTGCGCACCGTCGACACCGTCATCATCGACGAAATCCACGCACTGGTCCCCACCAAGCGTGGCGCTCACCTCGCCCTCTCGCTCGAACGCCTGGAAGCCCTGACCCAGCGCCCGATCCAGCGTCGCATCCAGCGTATCGGGCTCTCCGCAACCCAGCGGCCGCTGGAAGAGGTAGCCCGCTTCCTTGGGGGCGTAGACGTGAGCCCTGTCGTCACTCCCTCCACGCCCCTCATCGTCGGGGCCCCGCTCGATCCCGTCCTCGCACTTGCGCCTACTGACTCGTGGTCGGCTGACATCGTGGATACCGCCAACATCCGATACCGTCCCGTCACCATCGTCAACGCCAGCGCGCCCAAGCAGCTCAAGCTGCGCATTGAGGTTCCGGTCGAAGACATGGCCCGCCTGGCCGAAATCGAGCAGATTCCATCCGGTCCCGCCTCGCAGGCTCCCAAGCGCGTCTCCATCTGGAACGCAATCCACCCCCGTCTGCTCGAAATCATCCGCTCCCGCACCTCGACCATTCTCTTCGTCAACAGCCGCCAGGTCGCCGAGCGCCTCGCCGGGGCACTCAACGAGCTGGCCGGAGAGGATATCGTCCGCGCCCATCACGGCTCCATCGCCGCCGCCCAGCGCAACATCATTGAAGAGCAGCTCAAAGCCGGCCAACTGCGCGGCCTCTGCGCCACTTCCACGCTTGAGCTCGGCATCGACATGGGCGCCGTCGACCTCGTCATACAGATTGAAGCGCCGCCTTCGGTGGCCAGCGGCATGCAGCGCATCGGCCGCGCCGGCCACTCCGTCGGAGCCATCAGCGAGGGCATCCTCTTCCCCAAATACCGCGCCGACCTGATTGCGTGCGCCGCCATGACCGGGGCCATGCATGCCGGCCACATTGAGTCCACCCGCTTCCCCCGCAACCCACTCGACGTACTCGCCCAGCAGATCGTCGCCATCGTCGCCCATCCCCCCACGCTCGGCCCACCCGACAAGAAGAAGCGGTCCCCAAAACCCTCCCCTGCAGACCTCTTCCCGGACTACGACCAGCCCTCCGAAATCCTCTCCGAAGGCGAATCCGGCGAAATCGACCCCGCCTACGAGGTCAACGTCGACGACCTCTACCGCCTCGTCCGCGGCGCAGCTCCCTTTGGCGAGCTCACCCGCACTGCCTTCGACGGCGTGCTCGACCTGCTCAGCGGCCGCTACCCCTCCGACGAGTTCGCCGAGCTTCGCCCCCGCCTTACCTGGGACCGCCTGCGCAACACCGTCACCGCCCGCCAGGGCGCCGCCCGCCTGGCCATCCTCAACGCCGGCACCATCCCCGACCGCGGCCTCTACGGCGTCTTCCTCTCCGGCGCGGAAGGCAAGGCCATGCGCGTCGGCGAGCTCGACGAGGAGATGGTCTTCGAGTCCCGCCCGGGGGAAACCTTCATCCTCGGCGCGACCACCTGGCGTATCGACGAAATCACCCACGATCGTGTCCTGGTCTCTCCCGCGCCCGGCGAGCCCGGCAAAATGCCCTTCTGGAAGGGTGATGGCCCCGGCCGCCCGCTGGAATTTGGCCGCCGCATCGGAGCCATGGTCCGCGAACTGCGCGCCATGCCCGTCCCAGCCGCCCTCACCCGCCTGGTCACCGAGCACGACCTCGACCCCGGCGCGGCGGAAAACCTCCTCCGCTTCCTCGCCGACCAGCACGAGGCCACCGGACAGGTCTCCGACGACCGCAACATCGTCATCGAGCGCTGCCGCGACGAGCTTGGCGACTGGCGCGTCTGCGTGCACACGCCATTCGGCAGCCGCATTCACATTCCCTGGGCCATGGCTGTCTCCGCCCGCATCCGTGCCGCCGGCGGGCCCGACGTTGAAACCCTCTGGGGGGACGACGGCTTTGTTCTCCGCTTTCCGGACTCCGACGAGCCGCCCAGTTCCGACTGGATCATGGTCGAGTCTGCCGAAGCCATGGCCCTCGTCCTCCGCCAGCTCGGCGCAACCGCGCTCTTCGCCGGCCGTTTCCGCGAGGCAGCCGGACGCGCGCTGCTCTTGCCCCGCCGCCGCGCCGATGGCCGCGCACCCCTGTGGCAGCAGCGCAAGCGCGCCTACGACCTGCTCAGCGTGGCCAGCCGCTATCCCGCTTTTCCGCTTCTGCTGGAGGCCTATCGCGAGTGCCTGCGCGATGTCTTCGATATGCCCGCCCTCATTGAGACCCTGCGCGGCATCGAGCAGCGCCAGCTCCGCGTCCACGTCGTCGACACGCAGAAGCCCTCGCCCTTCGCCGCATCGCTGCTGTTCACCTACGTCGCCAACTTCCTCTACGACGGCGACGCACCGCTGGCGGAACGCCGCGCCCAGGCGCTCACCATTGACCAGGATCAGCTCCGCGAACTGCTTGGCGAGGCCGACCTGCGCGAACTCCTCGACCCCGAGGCCATCGCCGAAGTCGAGGAGCAGCAGCAGTGTCTCGTCGATCTCTTCCGTGCCCGCAACCCCGACGGCCTGCACGACCTGCTGCTGCGCCTCGGCGACCTGACCCGTGCCGAACTCGCCCTGCGCATCGCCGCTCCTGAACTGCTCGACCACTTGGACCGCCTTATCCGCTCCCGGCGTCTGCTGGAGCTGCGCATCGCCGGCGAAAAGCGTCTCATCGCCATCGAAGACTGTGCCCGCTACCGTGACGGCCTGGGCATTCCGCTGCCGCCCGGCATCCCCACTGCGCTGCTGGAGCCGGTGGCTCACCCGGTCGTCGAACTGGTCCGCCGCTACTCCCGCACCCATGGCCCCTTCACCCTGTCTGAGGTCGCCGGACGATTCGCCCTCGACCCTGCGGAAACCGAGCGCTCGCTCGCCCATCTCTGCGCGGAGAACCGCGTCGTCGAGGGCGGCTTCCGCCCCGGCGGGCTGCATCGCGAGTGGTGCGATGCCGAGATTCTGCGCATCATCCGCCGCAAATCCCTCGCCCGCCTGCGCAAGGAAGTTGAGCCTGTCGAGCAGCGCACACTGGCCCGATTCCTAACTCACTGGCAGGGCCTGCTCACCCCCCGCCGCGGCATGGACGCACTGCTCGACGCCATCGAATCGCTGCAGGGCGCACCCATCCCCGCCAGCCTGCTGGAGACGGCGATTCTCCCGGCGCGCATCCAGAACTATCAGCCCGGCGACCTGGACACGCTCATCGCTGCCGGCGAAGTCACCTGGGCGGGCGTCGAGCCGCTCGGCGAGCGCGATGGCCGCATAGCCCTCTACCTCGCCGACAAAATGCCGCTGCTCACCCTCGACCGACCCGACCTCACGCCCCTCACGGAGCGGGAAGAGCAATTGCTCGCTGCCCTGGAAAAGGCCGGCGCCAGCTTCTTCACCCCGCTCCACGAAGCAGTCGGCGGCGGCTATCCCGGCGAGTCGCTCGACGCACTCTGGAGCCTGGTCTGGCGGGGCCGCGTCACCAACGATGCCCTGCACGCTCTGCGCGCTTATACTACTCGCCCCGAGGCGGCGCGCAAGCAGCGCTCCATGCACGCGCAAGGCCCGGCATTCCGCTCCCGCCGCACCACCCCGCCCACCGCCCAGGGCCGCTGGTCGCTCGTCGAGAGCCGCAAACGCAGCATGAGCCTGCTCGCGCCCTCCGCCACAGAGGCCGGCCACGCCCTCGCCCTCCAGTTGCTCCACCGCTACGGCGTGCTGCTGCGCGAGTCGGTCGCCGCGGAGAACGTCCCCGGCGGTTTCAGTGCGGTCTACCCCATCCTCAAGGCGCTTGAGGAAAGCGGCCGCATTCGCCGCGGATACTTTGTTGCCGGTCTCGGGGCCACGCAGTTCGCCCTGCCAGCGGCCGTCGATCTGCTGCGGTCACTGCGCGCCGCACCCGACCCGGACGCCGACAAGCCGGAGTTTGTGATGCTCGCCGCCACGGACCCCGCCAACCCCTACGGCTCCGCGCTCAAGTGGCCCGACCTGCCCGCCGAGGCCGAGGACACCGAGTCCGCCCCCCGCCAGCTCACCCGCGCCGCTTACGCCCAGGTCGTCCTCTGCGCCGGTCAAGTGGTGGCCTGGCTGCGCCGCGGCAATCCCAACATCCTCGTCTTCCTGCCCGCCGAGGAGCCGGACCGCTCCCACGTCGCCGATGGCCTCGCCCGCTTCTTTGCGGCCTACGGGCTCGACCGGCTACAGCACGAGCCAGCCTCTAGCCACACCGCCGGCTTCCTCATCAGCACCGTCAACGGCCTGCCCGTCGCGGCGCATCCATTCGCCCACGCCCTGCACAACGCCGGCTTCCACCCAGGCCCGCTGGGGATGCACGTCCGCCGCTCCGCCCGCTCGCCCATGGCTTCGGGCCGTCCCACGCCGGAGGAAGCCGCCCGCAACCGCCCCGCGCTCACACGGCCATCTTCCGGGCCCTCCGCAAACGTAGGCCCCGGTTATCCCTTCGGTGGAGGCCGCTAAGCTGTGCCCGAAGGCGACACTATCTACCGCTCCGCCCGCGCACTGAGCCGCGCTCTCACAGGCAAAACCGTCACCCGCTTTGAAAGCGCCTACGCGCAACTGGTTCAGGCCGACGACCAGCTCCCCTTCGCCGGGCAAACCGTCACGCTTGTCGAGGCACGCGGCAAGTGGCTGCTCATGCACTTTTCCGCCGGCTCGGTGCTGGCCACGCACATGCTCATGACCGGCAGTTGGCACATATACCGCCCCGGTGAGCGATGGCAGGCCCCCCGCCGCGACCTCCGCGTTCTGCTTGAAACCGAGGATTTCGTCGCCGTCGGCTTCCGCATTCCGCTCGCCAAAATCCATACCGAGGCTAGCCTGGCCCGCGACCTGCGTATCCCTCCGCCTGCCGCCGACCTGCTCCGCGCCGAGTTTGCCCCCGCCCAGGCCCTCGCCCGCCTCACGGAAGAGGGCAGGGAAGAGCTGGCCAATGCGCTGCTCAACCAGCGCCTGCTGGCCGGCGTCGGCAACGTCTTCAAGTCGGAGATTTGTTTTCTGCTTGGGCTCAGCCCCTTCGCCCTGCTCGGGAGCCTCAGCGAAACACAGCTTCAGGCCGTCGTGGCCATGGCGCAAAAGCTGCTGGCGGCCAATGTGATGGAAGACTCAGGCGACCGCATCGTCACCTTTCAGGGCAGACGCCGCCGCACCACAAACGCCTCAGACCCGAAAGAAAACCTCTGGGTCTACGGCCGCACTGGCGAGCCCTGCCGGAAGTGCGGCGAGCCAATCCGCCGCTGCCTGCAAGGCCCCGACGCGCGCTCCTCCTACTGGTGCCCGCGCTGCCAGCCACTGCCTCTGTAGTCTGCTACGGCTTCTTCCCGCCGCCAAAGATCTTCTGGAGCAGGCTGCGATGATCCGTCGAGGCGTGCCCGCAGGTCTCCATAGGCACCGTGCCGTCCACAAACCCCGCCTCATACGTGTCGCCGGAACATCCCGCGTCGCTGGGCAGGTTGGTCGCCTTGTCGATCGACACCATCTGCACCCCTTCCGGCATCGGGAATGAGTTCGTGTCCGAGTACTGCGGCAGCTCCACGGCCCGCTTCATGAATGCCGCCCAGATCGGCGCAGCGGCTGCCGCGCCGTGCAGCTTCACATCCGTGTAATCGTCGTTGCCCACCCACACAATGCACAGCAGGTTGGTGGTGTAGCCGGCAAACCACGCGTCGTGGCTGCTGCCCGTCTTGCCCGCCGCCGGAGCCGTGAACCCCCGCTTCCGCGCCTCGTAGCCCGTGCCATGGTCGATCACGTTCTCAAGCATGTCCGTGGTCACGTAGGCCACGCGCGGGTCGAGCAGTTGCTTGGTCATCGGGCTGAAGTCGGTAATCACATCGCCCGATGGGCTGCGCACACTGGCCACCATCCACGGGTCAATGCGCAGGCCGCCGTTGGAGAAAATCGTGTACGCGCCGGCCATCTCCAGCGGAGTCGCGTCGTAGGCCCCAATGGCCATCGCCGGCGTGCCTCGTGCGCCCGTCACTCCGGCTTCGCGGGCCAGCGATGCCACTGTGTCATAGCCCACCATGCTGGCCAGGCTGATCGTCGCATTGTTCAGCGATTTCTGCAGCGCAAACCGCGCCGTCACCGGCCCAAAATACTCGTCCTTGTCGTTGTGCGGAGAGTACGGTTGCCCATACGCCTCAAAGGTCGTCTGCTCGTCGTTGAGAATCGAAATCTGCGAAAAAGGCTCGTCGTGCCCCGGCAAACGCGTCCCTTCCATCCCCGTCGTCAAGGCCGCGGCATACACAAATGGCTTGAAAATCGACCCCGTCGGCCGCTTGGAGACCGCGTGATTCAACTGGCTCTGCCCATAGCTGCGCCCGCCCACCAGCGCCAGCACCTGGCCCGTATGGGGATTCAGCGCCACCAGCGCCACCTGCGGATAGGTGACGCTCTCCCCTGGCTTGCGATGCGCGTGCATCTTGTCTACCAGCGCGTCAATTTCGCCCATGCTGCTGTCCACTGCCCAGGTGGCCGCACGTTGCAGGTCCGGGTCCAGTGACGTGTAAATGTGCAGTCCCTCGCGGTTGAAGTCGCGCTCGCCCAGCTTTTGCGTCAACCGGTCCCGCACCAGGTCCACAAAATACGGCGCCTCGCTCGCATCGACGCTCTGCGCGCTCATGTGCAGCGGCTCGGCCTTGGTGCGCTCGGCCACATCTTTCGTGATCGCCCCGGTCTCCACCATTGAGTCCAGCACCAGGTTGCGCCGCTCCAGCGTCCTGTCCGGGTGCCGGTACGGCGAAAAGTAATTCGGCCGCTGAATCATCCCCGCCAGCAGCGCGCATTCGGCCAGGTTCAGCTGCTTCACATCTTTGCCGAAGTAGGCCTGAGAAGCCTCGCCAAATCCATTGATCGAGAAGCTGCCCCGCTGCCCCAGGTTGATCTGGTTCGCGTACATCTCAAAAATCTGCTGCTTGTTGAACCGGTGCTCCAGTTGCAGCGTGATCACAATCTCGATAATCTTCCGCTTCAGCCGCTTTTCCGGAGACAGAAAGAATCCCCGCGCCAGCTGCATCGTCAGGGTTGACCCGCCCTGCTGCTTCTGCCCGCTGCGCACATCGCGAATACCGGCCTCCAGCAGCCGCCACACGTTCACCCCATTGTGCTCGAAAAACCGCCGGTCCTCAATCGCCAGCACGGCCTGGACTAGGTTCGGCGGAATCTCGTCGTACGTCACCAGCCGCCGCTTCGTCCGGTTTACGTCCTCGCTCAGCCCGGTAATCAACACCGGCTCCAGCTCATAGCTGCTCAGCGTCTGACCATGGTCGTCGGTCATGTACGCCACAAGGCCGTTCTCAAAGTGGATCGTCGCCCCGTCCTGCGTGTGATAGCTCTGCGGGCCCGGCCGAACCGTCACCGTCGACGGCCCAATGGCAAACGTGCCCAGCGCCGAAAGCGTCCCAGCCCCATCCTCGGTGTACCCAGCCTGGCGCAGCTCGCTCACAATCGCCACCTGGTTCAGATGCTGGCCCGGCCGCACCTCGCGCGGAGCCGCGTAGATCTTCGCCGTCGTGGCAAACAGTGGCTCCTTCAACCGCGCTTCCACCAGCGGCTGGTAGGTCACGTAAAAGTAAGCTCCCACTGCAAAAACCACCAGCCCCACCGCAGCAATCGAGGCCAAACCTGCCACCACCAGCAGACGCAGCCAGCCCCCCTGGTTAGCCGGCTTTTTGAAGCGCACTCGAATTGCCATCGTTTCCGTCTCCGTACGTTCCGGGAAATACGTCTTCCCACGTCTTTCAGTTCAAAGGAACTACCGGGTCAGCTCGCCCAGCCGCGCCACCAAGTCGCCCAGCGCAACCTCTTCGCTGGTTAAAGTGGCTCGCGTCACCAGCTCCACCTTGCCGTCCACCACTTTCTTGCCCACGTTCACGCGGTAGGGAATTCCCACCAGGTCGGCGTCCTTGAACTTCACGCCGGCACGTTCGTCGCGGTCATCCAGCAGCACGTCAAAGCCGGCAGCTTCCAGCTCCGCCGCCAGCTCTTCGCCCGTTTCGCGCAGTAGTTGGTCGGTCACGTTGGTCACCGTCACCACCACAGTAAACGGAGCAATCGCAGCCGGCAGCCAGAAGCCGTTGGCGTCGTTCGACTGCTCGATCGCCGCCGTCAATATCCGCTCCACGCCAATCCCGTAGCTGCCCATAATCGGCGTCACTTCTTTGCCGTTGGGATCCAGCACACGCGCCCCCATCGCTTCGGAGTACTTGTAGCCCAGCTTGAAGATGTGGCCAATTTCCACAGCCTTGCCCACCACCAGCTTGCCTCCGCAGCCGGGCGTCGGGCAGCCTTCGCCCTCAATCACCGTGCGAATCTCGCCGGCCACCGTCCAGCCATAATCCTCGCCGGCGGTCACGTTGCGCAGATGGTAATCGGCCCGGTTGGCGCCGCACACCATGTTCTTGCGGCCTTCCAGCGCCTTGTCCACCACCACAGTGGTGCCCGGGGTCAGCGGCTGCGCCACCGGCTTCAGGCCAACTGGGCCCAGATACCCTGCCGGCCCGTTCAGGAACTGCTGCAGCTCTTCAACCACCATCGGACGCAACTCCGCCGCGCCCACCAGGCCCATCAGCTTCGTCTCGTTCACCTGGTGGTCGCCGCGCAGGAAGGCGGCTACACCGTGCCAGCTGTCCGCCGCACCGTTCGTTCCCCGCTTCAGCGCCATGTACGCCACGCACTTGATGTCGGAAGCAGGCGAAATCTGGAAGAACGCCGCCACATCGGCAATTGAGGCGCATCCCGGCGTGTGCACCAGCTCCGGATGCCCGTCCCCGGTCGGCTCCATCTCCCGTACCTGGGGCAGAACGGAAGTCGCCTTCTCCACGTTGGCCGCATATCCGCACACCGGGCAACTGGCGATCAGGTCCTCGCCCGCGTCTGTGTACACCATGAACTCCTGCGACTGCGAACCGCCCATTGCTCCCGAATCCGCATCCACGGCCACAAACTTCAGCCCGCAGCGCGAGAAAATCGTCCGGTAGGTCGCATCATGCAGCTCAAAGCTCTTGTCCAGCCCGGCCTGGTCGATGTCGAACGAGTAGCTGTCCTTCATCGTGAACTGGCGCACCCGCAACAGGCCCGACTTGGGCCGCGGCTCGTCGCGAAACTTCGTCTGAATCTGGTACCAGATCTGCGGCAACTGCTTGTAGCTGCGCAGCTCATTGCGCGCAATCGAGGTCATAATCTCCTCGTGCGTCATGCCCAGGCACAGGTCCGCGCCCTTGCGGTCCTTCAGCCGGAACATGTTGTCGCCCATGCCTGTCCACCGCCCGCTTTCTTCCCAAACCTCGCGCGGATTCAACGCCGGCAGCAGAAACTCCTGCCCAATCCTGTCCATTTCTTCGCGAATGATGCCGATAATCTTGTTCAGCGAGCGCTGCCCAAAGGGGAGATACGAGTAGATGCCCGCTCCCAGCTGACGAATGTAGCCGGCGCGCAGCAGAAACTTGTGACTGGCGACTTCCGCGTCGGAAGGAGCCTCACGAAGGGTAGGGGCAAACAGTTTTGACCAGCGATGCATGTGCGTCCAATTCTTGTCTGAAAGATCGTGTCGTGAAATCGAATACCCCTCCGATTCTAAACGGTCAGGCGACCCGGCGCGTCCACCCGTCAGCTTTCCGGCACGGCGATTGCCGCGGACAGGCAAAATCAGGGCAAATTCATTGCGGGTTCAAGTTCTCTGTTGCACAACCTGATGTATACGGTTACATTTTCAGCGGAGCTTAACCATGATCATTCCCGCACTCAACCGGATATCCCGGCTTGCCGCCTTCGCCGCCCTCGCCATCTTCACCGCCGTCACCGCCATCCCCACCGCCCAGGCGGAAGAGGCTCCCAAACTCGTCCAGAAAGACGGACGCTTCGCCTTCCTCGTCGATGGCAAGCCCTTCCTCATGCTCGGCGGACAAATCCACAACTCCTCCGCCTGGCCCAGCGAACTGCCCCAGGTCTTTCAGTCCATGGCGGCTCTGCACGCCAACACCCTCGAAGCTCCCGTCTACTGGGAGCAGATTGAGCCCACACAGCGCCAGTTCGACTTCTCCATCGTCGACCAGCTCGTCACCGGGGCCCGCGAACATCACCTCCGCCTCGTCCTGCTCTGGTTCGGCACCTGGAAGAACGGCCAAATGCACTACGTCCCGGAGTGGGTCAAAACCGATACAAAGAAGTACCCACGGATGATGCGCCCCGATGGAGAACTGACCGACACGCTTTCGGCCGACGGCACGAACACCCTCGCCGCCGACAAGGCCGCCTTCGTCGCCCTCATGCGCCATCTGAAAGAGATCGACAGCGACCGGCACACAGTCATCGCCATCCAGGTCGAAAACGAATCCGGCGGCATCGGCACCGTGCGCGACTTCAGCCCCGAGGTCAATGCCGAGTTTGCCGGTCCGGTCCCCGCCGACCTGCTGGGCATCACCCACAGCAAGCCCGGCACCTGGGCCCAGGTCTACGGCAGCGAGGCCGACGAGACCTTCCAGGCCTATCACCAGGCCAAATACATCAACGAAATCGCCGCTGCCGGCAAGGCCGAGTTCCAGATTCCGTTGTATATGAATGTCTGGATCAGCTATCCCCCGGCCGAGCTGCCCGAGCGCGCCCTCCACCTGCCCGGCATCGAGTATCCCTCCGGCGGCGCCGTGCAGAAGTTTGTCGGCCTCTGGCGCGCCCTCGCTCCCGCGCTCGACATGATCGGCCCCGACATTTACGCCGACGACTCGGGCTTCTACCTCGACACCATGAAGGCCTACAATCGCCCCGACAACCCCCTCTGGATCCCCGAGACCGGCCGCAACGACAGCTACGCCAAGTTCCTCTTCTACGCCCTCGGGCAGGGTGGACTCGGCTTCTCGCCCTTCGGCGTGGACTCGCGCGGTTGGAACATCCTCGGCGACGAACAGCCCAAAGCCCACTCCGCCAACTTTGCCCTGCTCGGCCCCATGAGCCGCGAAATCGCCCAGTGGAACTTTGAGTGCAAGCTAAAAACCAGCGTCGAAGAGCCCGGCCGCGCCCAGCAGGAGCTCGACTTCGGTCCCTGGCAGGCCACGGTCTCCTACGGCTTCCCGCAGAACGACGGCCGCCGCCCGCCGGGCACCAAGGATGCGCATGGCGTGGCCCTCATCGCCCAACTCGGGCCGGATGAGTTCGTGGTCACAGGCATCGACGCCAGCATAGCCTTCCATCTCCCCGGCAATGGCCCTGGCCAGCGCATGCAGATACTCTCCGCCGAAGAGGGCCGCTACGAGAATGGCGTCTGGAAGAAGCTCCGCCTATGGAACGGTGACGAAACCGACCGTGGCCTCAGCTTCCCCCAGTCCGACCCAACCGTAGTCCGCGTTCGCCTCGGCCGCTTCTAACCTCAGTCGAGGAGACAGACCTCGTCCTCAACCACCCTCCGCGTGCCACATCCATGTCGCGCCCTTTGCGACATGGGGCCACCGCGGGCAGGTCTTCGTCCGCGGGGATATCTATGGAAGGAAACCACCAATCCTCCGACCTGAACCCACCCGAAAACCTCAATCGAGCGCAGCTCGATCCCCTGACCCCTAAAATCTGTTCCCACTTCTGCCGGTAATTAATCCGAAATCTGGCATACTCTATCAAGCGACACCAAAAGGCCGCTAAATTGGTCAGAAACTCTGCAAAACGCCCAAAAACGCACTTCGTTCCCTTTTGTTTCGCTTTTGTCCATATAACCAATCTGCAATCAACAACCTGCGTTTTCAATTTTGCTTGCAAAATGCCCAAAAAGACACTTTTGGGGTCCCCTGAATCGAGCGCAGCTCTATCCAGCTAGCAGCTAAAAGCTAGCTCCTAAATCAGCTCAATGCCCCACAGATCATGCAGGTGCAGCACGCCCTCGACCCGGCGCTCCGCGTCCACCACCACCAGCGCGGTGATCTTCTTCTCTTCCAGCAACGCCAGCGCGCGCGCCGCCAGCTCATCCGGGCCAATCGTCCAGGGAATCCGGTGCATCGCGTCGCCGGCCGTCTTGCACAGCGCCGCTCCGCCTTCGCGCTCCAGCAGCCGCCTCAGGTCGCCGTCCGAGATCACTCCCAGCAGCCGCCCGGCATCGTCTCCGGTCGCCTGCACCGTGGTCAACCCCAGCTTCTTCCGGCTCATCTCGTAGATCACGTCGGTCATTGAGGTCGCAGCCGTCACCACCGGAACCGCATCGCCCGCATGCATCAAGTCGCGCACAAAGGCCAGCTGTTTGCCCAGCTTGCCGCCGGGGTGCAACTCGGCAAAGTCCTCTGCCCGAAAGCCCTTGCGCAGGCTCACCGCAATGGCCAGCGCGTCGCCCAGTGCCAGCATCGCGGTGGTTGAGGCCGTCGGCGCCAGGTTCATCCCGCAGGCTTCCCGCTCCACGCTGCAGTCCAGGGCCACGTCGCTGGCCTTGGCAAGGGTCGACTCCGGGTTGCAGCAGAAGCTGATCAGCGCGTCGCCCTTGCGCTTCAAGGTAGCCAAAAGGCGCAGAATCTCTTCCGTCTCGCCGCTGGCAGAAAGCGCAATGACCACATCGTCCGGCATCAGCACGCCCAGGTCGCCGTGAACTGCCTCGGCCGGATGCAGAAACAGCGCCGGGCTGCCCGTCGAGCTCAGTGTCGCCGAAATCTTCTGGGCGATGATGCCGCTCTTGCCCATCCCCGTCACCACGACGCGTCCCCGCCCCTGCCCGCAGCGCAGTACAAGTTCGACCGCGCGCGCAAATGCGCCAGCCATCGCGCCGTCCAGACGGTTTGCCAAGGCTTCCAGTGCAGCCGCTTCGGTACGCACCAGCGCGCCCGGAGTCGGCTCCGGTCTCTGGCTCGCGTTCAACCCCTTTGCTTCCATGCGCTTTTGATGGTAACAGTTTCCGCCTGACCGATTGCATCCACTCGCTACGCCCATGCATCTTACAATGGACTGAGATTGGGGTGACTTTGAGCGTGAAACGCAATATCGTAGTCGGATCCGTAGTTTTGGGCGTCCTGGTGGTTCTTTCCGCCGCCGGCTGGGCAAACTGGGAAAACCGCCGTCAGGCCGCTGCCCGAATGATGGCCGAGCAGGCTCAGGCCGTGCTCATTCCCGCCTCCGATTCCGCCCCGGCACACTTTCAGGTGCCCCTGGTCGGCAAGGCCGCGCCCAACTTTACCCTCACCGACCTGAAGGGCAACCGCGTCTCGCTCTCCAGCTACCGCGGCAAGGCTGTACAGCTGAACTTCTGGGCCACCTGGTGCGCTCCCTGCAAAATTGAGACTCCTTGGCTCATTGAGCTGGAAAAGCAGTACGGCCCGCGGGGCTTCGAGGTTTTGGGCGTCTCCTTTGACGACTTGAACAAAGACGATCCGAAGGAACTGGCCAAGGACAAGGCGGAGATTGTTCGCGGCGCGGCTCTGCTGCACATCCCCTATCCGGTTCTGATTGACGGCGACAGCATCGGCAAGGCCTACGGCGACGTGGATGTATTCCCAACCTCGTTCTTTGTCGACCGCAAGGGCACCATTGTGGCCGCTTCGGTGGGCTTGACCTCAAAGGATGAGCTGGAAAACAACATTCGCAAGGCGCTCGGGGCAGGGAAGTAGATGTTTCGTGCGCTCCGGGCTTTCTGGGTGCTGGCCCTTGCGCTGGCCGGTTGCAGCATGGCAGCAGCCCAGCATGCGCAGCCTTTTGCAGGTCTGGGCATGAAGCCTGCGGCCCAGAAGACACTGGCAGTGCAATATCTCTTCCCGGAACAGGTCGCGCTGACCCCGGGCAAGCCCACCACCGTCGAGCTGCACTTCCGCGTTGCTCCCGGTTTGCACATCAACTCCCATTCTCCCCTCGGAGAGGGAATGATCCCCACCACACTGATGCTGCCGGAGAACTCCCCGATTCGGCTCGTCAAGGCTGCCTTCCCCTCCGGCACTGACTTCTCTCTCCCCCTTGCGCCTGCCGAGAAGTTGAGCGTCTACACCGGGGAGTTTGTCGTCCGCGTTCAATTGCTGGCGCCCGCCGGCGAGCGCCTGGTGGAGGCCTCGCTGCGCTACCAGGCCTGCGACAACAATGCCTGCATGCCGCCCCACACCATCCCCGTCGTTTTCGACGTGGTAGCTCGCTGAGTTCGCAGCTCTCGCGGCTTTCAGGCAACTCCAGGGTCCTTCGTCCATCGCTCGAAAACTCTCGAAAGCTTATGGAAAGGAAGCAGTTACTGCTGCATCTGGCCGAGTCGCGCATCCCTGTCAGGATGCGTGGAATTGGTGTTGGCTTTCCCCGGAGGAGTTATGCTACTGTTTTCATGCTGGCCGGCCTGAGTTCAGGGAGGGTTTCCCGCTCTGCCTGAGTCGAGCCTCTCAATCCTTCGTCATTGTTCCCTGATGTCTTGTAACCAGTTGCCCAGGCGAAAATCGTGGAAGCCACCGATAAGAAGAAAATTGGGAAGTACGACATCACGGGGATCCTCGGCCGCGGCGGCATGGGTGTGGTCTATCGCGCCGAAGATAAACGGATCGGGCGCCAGGTCGCGATCAAGACTCTTACCGAAGGATTTTCCGGTCAGCCGGAGATGCTGGACCGCTTCTATCGCGAGGCCCAGGCCGGCATCCTGCAACACCCCAACATTGTCATCGTTTACGATCTTGGCGATGAAGACGGCATTCCCTTCATCGTCATGGAGTTTGTCACCGGCGTTCCGCTGGACAAGCTGATCGACTCGGGCAACAAACTCTCCCTGATTGAGAAGCTGACCATCATCGAGCAGGTTTGCCTCGCGCTCGGTTACGCGCATTCGCGCGGAGTTATCCATCGCGACATCAAACCGGCCAACGTCATTGTCGAGCGCGACCCCATTCTGGCCAAGATTGTTGACTTTGGCATCGCCAAGGTTCAGGGAGCAGGCGGCGAATCCGGACTGACCCGCACGGGCAACGTCATCGGCACCATTCACTACATTGCCCCAGAACGCCTTCGCGGTCAGCGTGGCGACGGTCGTTCCGACCTGTTTGCTACCGGCGTCATGCTCTATCTGATGCTGACCGGCCAGCTCCCCTTCAGCGGGGAAGACATGTCGGTGTTGCAGAAGCTGGTCAACGAGCCGCATCCGCCGCTGAAGACCTGGCTCGCGAACTATCCGCCGGCGCTGGATGGGATCATTGATCGCGCCCTGGCCAAGGATCCTGAAGAGCGGTATGCCTCCGCCGAAGAGTTTGCGTCCGAGCTGCATACGCTGGTCGAGGAACTGAAAAAAGGCCAGGTTCTTGAGCTCTTCAGCGATGCCGAGCGTCTGGCCTCGGAGCAGCAGTATGGCCGCGCCCGCGACCTGCTCTACCAACTCGTCAAGATTGAGCCGCAACACACCACGGCCAAGCAGTTGCTGAGCGTGGTGAACCAGAATCTGGCCCGGCTGCAGCGTGCCGAGCAGGTGCGGCAGCTGGTGGCCGAGGCGGAAGAAAACCTGGCCGGATCACGATTCCCGCAGGCCATGGCTCTGTTTGATCAGGCCAGCAAACTCGAACCGGAAAATGCCGAACTGCTGGCTCGCATCGAGCAGGTCAAGGAGAGCAAGCAGCGCTTCGACGAGTTGGAAGCATTGATGGGTCAGGCCGACATCATGCGCCAACGTGGCGATATTACGGGCGCGCTGAAAGTTGTTGAGAAGGCGCTCAAGGTCAGCGATGGCGATGCACGCATCCGCACCTTCCACTCCGAGTTGTCACGCGAGTTGCGCCAGGCAGCGCAGCAGGAGCAAATGCGAGAGCTGCTCGGCAAGGCCCGTAGCGAGCTAACCTCGCGGCGCTTTACCGCAGCCATTGAGATTCTGCGTGAAGCCAGCAAGATTGATCCGTCGCAGGCCGAGTTGGAAAACCTGCTGCAAAGCGCGCTCAGCGGACAGGAGCAGGAGCAGCGCCGCAGGATCATCGAGCAGATCAATGTCGAGATTGAGAACTCTCTGGAGAGCGAGAACTACGACCGCGCTTCGGAGTTGCTGGAGCGCGCTCTGGAGAAGCTCCCCAATGAGCCCTCCCTGCTGCAACTTAAGACCCGCATCGCTGTGCAGACGCGCAAGCTGCGCGCCCGCCAACTGATAGATGAGACCGTGACCCGCTCGCAGGCGGTTTTTTCCAGCTCTCCCGCCGAAGCACTGCAGATCGTGCAGAGGGCGCTGCAGGAGTTACCCGGCGAAGAACGTTTGCTGTCACTGGAAGACTCCTTGCGTCAGCGTTTGAAATCGGTCGAGCAGGAAGAGATCCGCGGGCAGTATCTGCGCCAGGCGCAGCAAGCCATCGACGCCAATCACTTTGACAAGGCTGTAGAAATCCTCGACGCGTATCAGTTGGAGTTTGCCGACGCGGGCGGGGTTGCGGAACTTCTGGAGTTTGCCCGCGCCGAACTGATCCAGCAGCAGCGACGAGCACAAATTGCTCAGAGTCTTGCCGAGGGCAAGGCGCTTCTGGACGCTCAGCAGTTTTCCCAGGCAATTCAGTTGCTTGAAGCAGCCAATACCGCTACCGGCGACCAGTCAATAGCCCGGCTGCTGGGCGAGGCCCGTGCCCAATTGCAGGAGTTCGAGCGCAAGGCCGAGGCGTTGTTGACCCGCATTGCGCGGCTGCGGGAGCGAGGCCAACTGGAAGAGGCGATTGGGCTACTGCAGCCCATGCCTGCCGCCCAGGCAGCCGGTACGCCGCTGAATGTTCTCTTGCAGGAACTCGTCGCCCAGAAAGGTCGCCAGCAGGCTACGACAAACGCCCTGACCGCGGCGAAACAAGCGGCGGATAAAGCAAACTTCCAGGGCGCCATCGAATCGCTCCAGGCTGTTGAGCGTGCTTTCGGGGAGTCCGCGGAGATCAAGCAGGCCATTGCGGACATGGAGGCTCGCCGCCAGCAGCACGCCAACAAGTTGCTGTCCACCTCCGTTGCGGCTGCGCGAGAAGCGCTGTTGGCCAGCGATGCGGCCCGTGCTATCCAGGAGCTGAAAAACTCGGCCGAGTTTGTCGAGTTCGCCAGCGCGGCACAGCAGGCCGACTGGCAACGCCTCAAGACAGAAGCCACCAAACCTCAGGCAAGAAAGGCCACTGGCACTGTCGCCCTGGCCGGCCTTGAACTGGGAGAGGTAGAGTCGGAGAAAAAAAGCAAGTTACCGCTGATTCTGGGCGCTGTGGCTGTCGTTGTTGTGGGCGCGGCGGTCGCCTTTTTTGTCATGAACAAAGGAAAGAGCGGCCAGCCTGAAACCGCCTCAAGCACGGTCACAACACCTGCCACAGGTCCTGTAGTGGCTCCGCCGCCGAGTGGTACCGTGGTGATTCAAGGCAGCCCAGGCGGCACCAATGTTTTTGTCGATGGAGTACTCAAAGGCTTCACGCAGAATGACGGCAGCCTCAGGCTTCCGCTCGATCCGGGGACGCATTCGCTGCGCTTCTCCAAGGCCGGCTACAACGATCTTTCCGCAGTCTCTGTGACCATTGCGGCAAATGACCAGAAGCATCTCCCGTACGCGTTGACCGCCGCTGCGGCGGGCAGTGTTCCGGTGGTTACTGATGCGTATCTTTCCATCCACTCCAATCCGGGCGTGGGAATCAGCGTTGACGGTGCACCGCTGGGCAAGACCGACCCGCGTGGTGACCTGGTCGTTACCGTGAAGCCCAGCGCCAAGACGCTGGCATTGGCACTGGATGGCTATCAGCCATACAGCCAGGGGATCAGCATCCGTGCCGGTGAGCACAGCAGCATGACCGTCATGCTCACGCCGATTCCGGTGGCGCCCAAGCCTCAGCCCAACTTACCACCAGAGGCCGTGCAGATTCTCTCCTTCTCGCCTTCCGCCTCGCAGATTGAGCAGGGTCAGTCCACGACCCTCCGCTGGCAGACATCCAAGGCCACCGAGGTTTCGATAGACAACGGAATCGGCCGTGTGGATAACTCCGGCGAGACAACGGTTCGCCCAATGGCCAACACTACTTACGTGCTCATTGCCAAGGGCCCGGGCGGCACACAGCAACGTCCGCTGAATATCATCGTGGAGCAAAAGGCTCAGCAGCCGGCTCCGCAACAACCGACCCAGCAGCAACCCCAGACCGTCGATCAAAGCGTCCTGATTCAGTCCGCGATTAATAACTTCAGCGCGGCGTTCAATGCCCATGATGTGGGTCGAATGCAAGCCGCCTGGGTGGGTATGACATCCAGGCAGGGCAAAGACTTTCAGAGCTTCTTCAAGGATCAGCCCTCGGCGAAAGTGTCAGAAGCTTGCTCCCCCAGCCAGCTGAATATCGCTGGAGACTCGGCTGATTGGAGCTGCTCGGAGACCACCAGTTTCAACTCGTCGGGCAAGCAGATTTCAAGCCAGCACGCGGCACATTTCCACCTCACCCGCAAGGGTGGCGCATGGACCATCGCCGACAAACGCTAAGTTGTCTTCCAGCCATTGAGGCCCGACGCTGTGGCTGTGATGAGCAACTCCCGCAGGGGAAACCTCGGCGAATTGAACGTTGGGTTGCTTACCTTTGCGAGGGTAACGCCATCGGATGCAATCCGTTGGTTGGTCACTGCCGAGGCGAACAGAATCCTCGCGAAATCCGACACGGTTCGCCATGCCCCAGTTGGGTTTTCTAGCGTGGGCTCCCGATCTGTTTAGGTGGTACCTCATGCGTTCAGAAGGGTAATTCCCGCCGTGTTACAGGATGCGAAAACTGACTCGCAGAGCGCATTTTTACAGGTCAATTGGAGTGTGTAGCTCCTTTGTTTTGAGGGGTTATGCCGGGTGTCATGCGCGTTTTATGGAGTTACATAAAAACTGCTTGACAATTCAAACGGACGGTCCTAAGGTTAAGTTTCAAAATTCGGCCATGGTATCAGCGCACGATGAAAGAGTGCTTCATGGTAGTAGCTCGCGAAGTTCTTTGAGCAAAGCAGGACGTGTGGTTGGGTTCGTCTGCCGTCACTGCGTATCAAGTTTTAGATGGCTTCGTGATTCTGAGGTACAACTCTTCAAGTAATAGATGTAAGATGTTCCGAATCCTTGTGCGAGTATCGCCAATTGTAGCCATGGTTTTTTGCGGAAGCTTCCGCGAAACCTCGGCCGGAACTGGAAGCGATTCTCGTCTCCTTCTGGGCCTTCAACCGATTCTGTCTCGGAGACCTGATTATGGTGCGGCGATTTAGCGTCTGTTCGTCGATGTGGCTGCTTTGTGGCGTTCTTTTCTTGATCTGCGGGAACCCCGTGAGCGCTCAATCGAGCGACACGGCCAGAGTTCCGTCGCAAGGCGGTTCGCCTTTCGTCGTTGCTCCGTCCATCATGATTACAGCCAGCCCCACGGGCGCGGCTGTGGGTGACCTTCGGGGAGATGGGCATGACGACCTGGTCCTTACGCGGGCGGGCTCGGGAGCAGTCACCGTGCTTCTTGGAGATGGGCACGGAGGCTTCGCGTCCCGTACGGACTATGCCGCAGGAGCCCATCCAGAGCATCTGCTCCTGGCAGATTTGACTGGACAAGGTCACATGGACGTGGTGGCTGTGGACAGTGCAGCCGGCACGCTTGTCGTGTTGCCTGGGAACGGCGATGGCACACTGAGTAAGGCGGTTGCATTTCCTGCCATTACCAACCCCGTCGCGGTAGCCCTGGGTAACTTCGGCGGCAAGGGAAAGATGGATGTGGTGGTCGCTGGACCATCCTCCGCGGCGGTGTTGCTCAATGACGGCAACGGCCATTTTTCTGCGCCGGTAAATTTCATGCTTGACCGCCAACCGCTTTCCATCGCCTCCGGCGACCTTGACGGCAGCGGCCATGACGGTATCGTCCTCGCCAATCAGGATGGGTCCGTAAGCGTGTACCCAGGCGTGGGCGCTGGACACTTCCGAATAGCACCACCGATTTCAGTTGCATCCGGCCCGCTTTCTTCGATCGCTGTAGCCGACCTCGCGCACAGCGGGCATCTCGATCTGGTGGTAACGCATGCAAACGCCAACCTGGTGACCGTGCTGCATGGCAAAGGCGATGGAACCTTCCAGCCGGGAAGCAGCTATACAGTCGGCAACGGGCCTGCCAGCGTCCTGGCGGTCGACCTGAAGAGGGATGGTGCGCTCGACCTGGTTACGGTGAACAAGGCCGCCAACACCTTCAGCGTTTTGAACGGGAATGGAGACGGCACCTTCGGCGCTGCTAGGGACTATGTCGCAGGCAATCTGCCGGTAGCTGCGGTTGTCGGCAACTTCAGCGGTACGGGCAAGGTCGGGCTGGCGATTGTAAACAGCGGTGACCTGTCTGTGAGTATGCCTGCGCCCAATGGCGACGGAACCTTCCAGGCGGCGCGTTCCTATGGCACAGCAGGTTTGGAGCGGAAGGCAGTTGCCTCAGGGGATTTGAACGGCGACGGACTTGTCGACTTGGTTGTAACTAATTTCTGCGGCTCGGATGCTACCTGCAAGAGCAATGGCACAGCCAGCATCCTGCTGGGCAACGCTGACCATACGTATCGTCTTGCCGGCAGCGTGGAACTGGGCAGCGGCCCTGTCGATGTGAAGCTGGCTTCGCTCAGCGGCAGCAAAAAACTCGATCTCATCGCGGTCAATCGTCAGGACAAAACCCTCCTGGTGCTGGCCGGCAACGGGGATGGAACCTTCAGCAAGGCCACCACATATTCTTTGAGTGGCAACCCAACTGCCTTGCTTGCAGGGGCCTTCACGGGAAGCGGCAAAGTGGGCGTCGCAGTCACCACGGATTGCGGGCAGGCCTCGTGCGCGCAGCCCGGCAATCTGGAACTCTGGCTCGGACATGGCGACGGAACTCTGACACAGTCAGCAATCCTTCAGGTTGGCTATGCGCCAGCATCCATTGCAGGTGGCGACCTGCGCGGCACCGGTCATATGGACCTCGTGGTGGCCAACGCCTGCGGCCAGGACAGCACCTGCAAGTCCGTTGGGTCAGCCGCCGTCCTCCTTGGAGACGGTACGGGCAAGTTCGCGGCCAAGGCACCCATTAGCATTGGCTCGTCGCCCGCATCCATTGCCCTGGCCCAACTCAATGGCAGCCGGTTCGATTTGGTGGTTGCCCAGCGCGGCAGCGGTACAGTCGCGGTCATGGCCGGGGACGGAAAGGGCGGCTTCGGCGCCGCCGCATCCTATTCCGTCGGGTCTTTGCCCACTGCGTTGGCCATCGGCAACTTCACCGGTCACGGAACCATGGATGTCGCTGTAGCCAACTTTGGAAGCTCGACCGTCAGTCTGCTTGCCAACAATGGCAACGGCACTCTAAAGCCTGCCGTGACAAACACTGTCGGCACGGGTCCTGAATCGTTGGCCGTCATTTCTTCCTCGAAGAGTGGCCCCGCCAGCCTCGTCACCGCCAACGGTAACACTGGCGCACACCCGATGGGCAGCGATATTTCACTCTTGCTGCGCCCCATGCTCGGTTCATCCACAGCGACTGTCGTACTCACCAGCGGTACCAGCCCATCCAACGTGGATGATGCGGTTTTGCTGACTGCCGCGGTGAGCGGTGGTGGCGGAACCCCAACGGGCACTGTAACGTTTGCCATCGATAACGGAGGCGGTTCAACAACCTCGATCAGCGATTGCGGCAACCCGGTCACGCTCGTTGCCGGAACTGCAAGCTGCACCACTCAGCAACTGCCGGCGGGATCGCTCAATCTCATCGCGAACTATGCCGGAGACGCTACGTATGCCATCGCCGCATCCGTGGATGTGAGCCAAACCGTCAATTCCGACAGCACTACAACCGCTGTCGGCACTATCGGCGCGGGCACGGTTGGTCAGTCCGTCTCGATTACGGCAACTGTTTCGCCGTCACAGTTCCCCCTGGCTACTCCGGCGGATGGACTCGCCATTACCGGCAACGTTGCATTCTCTCAGGGTGGCTCTTCGATCAGCGGCTGCAGTGCTCAACCGGTCAGCTTCGTTTCCTCCAACGGCACTGCCACGGCAAACTGCACGACGAGTTCCTTCGCCGCTGGCAACTATACGGTCAAAGCAACATATGTAGGCGATGCAAACTTCGCTACCAGCACGGACGCCACAGGCAAGAGCCTGACAGTCGCCGCCGCGCCTTCTACGGTCAGCTTCTCCACCACTACGTCCAGTACGGTGGCCGGCGCTCCTGCATCGTTTAGCGCGTCAGTAGCTCCGAATGTGGGTACGGCCACCGTTCCTTTCACCGGAAATTTCAAGTTCTATGATGGGGCCACCCTAATTGGAACTCTTGCCTCCAACTCGTCTGGAACGGCCGCGTTTTCATACTCCGCGCTTGCTGTCGGCAGCCACACTCACATTACGGCCACCTACGCAAATGATGCGAACTACACTGCCGCAGCTGCAAGCGGCTCGGTATCCGTAACGGTAGCGAAGGCGGGCACGACAACTGCGATCACCACGCCCCTGACGGCGAACGTGAACGGTCCCCTGACCCTCAATGCGACTGTCTCTGCCGACAGTCCCAGCGCGGGAACCTCGGTGTTCACATTTGCCGGGACGATGACGTTTAAGGACGGCACTACGACCATTTGCAACTCCGTCGGAGTCAGTTCCACTCTGGGTACATCAAACTGCCCGATTACAGCTGTCTCCGGGGGACTTCACAAATACACTGCCATTTATTCCGGCGACGCCAACTACAGCAGCGATACCAGCGCGGAAGTTGACTTTACGCCAAGCGCTGCCGGCACAACGACAGTGTTGGCTTCCAGTCAGAATCCTTCCATCGTGGATGCTTCCGTAACCATGACTGCAACTGTAGCTCCGGTCAACCCACCCACACCCGTCTCGGATACACAGACCATCAGTGGCACCGTTACCTTCTACGACGGATCAACGATTCCGGCCAACGCGGTCTGCAGTGGAAAGAGTGTCACATTCAGTTCCACCACCGGGATGGCCACTGCTACATGCGCAACGTCATCGCTGACGGCAGCCGCCAGTCCACATTCGCTCACGGCGGTGTTCACCAGCGGCGATAGCAACTACAGCACAAGCACCTCCAGTGCGCTACCTCAGACCGTAAACAAGGCAAACACAACTACCGCTGTCAGCAGCATCGGCGCTTCCAGCAACCTAAATCAGAATGTGACCTTCACGGCTACAGTCAGTGCTCCTTCCGGGGCGTCGGTGGCACTCGGCGGGACGGTCACTTTCTCTGATAACGGCAACATCATTACCAGTTGCGGCACGGCGGGCGCGGTCACCATCACCTGGCACTCCGGCAGCGCAACGGGAACGGCAGCCTGCGCAACAGCTGGGCTCGTAGCCGGAAGCCACTCCGTCGTCGCCACCTACAGCGGAGATGCAAACTACAATGTCAGCAATAACAACGTAAGCCAGTCCGTTTCCAAGGGGACAAGCTCCACGGCGATCGTTTCGCAATCTGCAGGAAACACCTCAACCGTCAATCAGGCGGTGACACTGCAGGCAACAATCACGCCTTCCGCCAGCCCAGTGCCTTTGTCCGGCACGGTCACCTTCAGCGATGGAGGCAATCCAGTAGCCGGCTGTGTGGTCAGCTTCTCAACTTCGACCGGCATCGCCAGCTGCACAACCAGTTCGCTTACCTTGGGCAGCCATACCATCACGGCCACCTATGCCAATGACAGCAGCTACACAGGCAGCAACAACAACGTCACTCAGTCCGTGACCAAGGGCACCAGTTCGGTCGCTCTTGTCTCCAGCCTTCCCACCGCCGCAGTCGGCCAGCAGGTTCAGTTCACGGCCACTGTTACTGCGCAACCCTCTGGCACGATCGGTCTCGGTGGTTCGGTCAGCTTCACGTCTGACGGCAACCCCATCAACAACTGCACAGCGATTGCCGTGAATGCAACGACAGGGATTGCCCCTCCTTGCTCCATCTCGTCGCTGGCTCTTGGAACTCACACAATCAAGGCTACGTACGCCAATGACAACGACTTCTCCGGTAGCAACGCGAGTATCCAGCAAATAATCTCCACAGCAAGCACCTCGATGGTCCTTACATCGTCGATTGCTTCGCCCACAGTCAATCAGCCGGTGACCTTTACCGCAACGCTGTCCACTACACCTGCCGGTAACACCGCCAGTCTGACCGGCACAGTTGCCTTCAGCGACAATGGCAGCACCATCAGTGGCTGCGGCGCCGTTGCGCCTTCTTCCACTGGCATTGCGAACTGTCTGGACCCGAATTTGGTGGCTTCGACTACGCCGCATGCCATTGCAGCCAAGTACCAGAATGACAGCAGCTTCGGCAGCAGCAACGGGAACCTCAATCAGACCGTGGGCAAGGGTAGCACCGCGGTTGCCTTGGCCACTTCCGGTGCGCAATCTACCATCAATCAATCTGTGACGTTCACCGCCACCATCACACCAAGCCCAACAGGCAACGTGATTCCGTCCGGAAAAGTAGCGTTTACCGATAGCGTTACTGGCAGCGCAATTCCAAACTGCTCAAGTATGGCTCTGAGCCAAAATGGCGGTGTCTACACGGCCGCCTGCTCCACCTCTTCGCTGGCTCTCGGCGCGCATACAATCACGGCCACCTACGGCTCCGATTCCAACTTCACTGGCAACACAGGCACGGTCGCACAGACGGTGGCAGCAGCAACTGCTGTCATCACACTGACTTCCTCGCCCAGTGCTGTCATGGTCAATCAGGCGGTCGTTCTGTCGGCAAGCATTCCCGTTGCCTCCGGCAGTGCCACCCCTACCGGCACCGTGATCTTCAAAGACAGCTTGAATGGAAATTCAACGGTGCTCTGCGCCAGCGTGGCTCCGTTGCAGGCTGGAACCAGCAGCAACTGGGTTGCCTCCTGCTCGGTCGCCGGCCTGGCCGCAGGCAGTCATAGCTTGAAGGCCAGCTATGGAGGCGACAATAACTTCTCCGTCAGCGATGGCACGACGTCACTCAGCGTTGCTCAAGGGTCCAGTTCGCTGGTTCTGACGAGCAGCCTCAATCCATCCGTTGCAGCTGTTGGCAATACCGCTGGATTTGAGGACACTGTCACGTTCACCGCTGCCATCACGCCTTCGCCAATGGGCGTGATTACCCTCGGTACCGGGACTGTCGCCTTTACGGATAACGGCAACACAATCTCTGGGTGCGCTACAGCTGCCGTCACCGGCGGCAAGGCTACATGCACCACAAAGACCCTGGGCGCCGGTCAGCACAGCATCAACGCAACCTATGCCAACGACCCCAACTTCACTACCAGCACAAGCGGAATCCAGCAGTTGGTGGAAGACTTCTCAGTGGCCGTTTCTGGAGTTCCAGCAGGGACAATGGGAGTGATCGTGACCAAGGGATACACCTCTTCCAAAGATCCCTTTACACCTGTCACTCTCAGCGTATCCAGTTCCTCCGTCGCGGGCTTTTCCACTTCCGCTGGGAATGGCGTTGCCCTCAAGTGCACCTCCACGGCAGGGGCACCGGCATGCATGCTCAGCAGTAGTGGAGACACAAACACTCTCAACGTCATCGCCTCGGGTGTCGAGCCGTCGCTCACCTTCTATCTGGATGCGACTTCCGCGACTCCAGGAACATACACCTACACTTTGACTGCCACAGACCCAACGACAAGCCTGGCGCAATCAACCACTTTCACGGCAACGGTTCGCGCAGTCTCGGCAGCGCTTACTGTGATTTCTGGCGCCACGTCCGGGAATACCGAATCTGTAACGTTCAACCTGCCGGCCGGGGTTACACTCAGCAACTTTACCTGCAAGTACATTACCGGCACGGGCATCACGGGAACTACTTCCGCACCTGTTGCCGCAGGAGTGGCCTGCACCTTTGGAACCCCGGTAGTTTCAGGTACCACAGTGACAATACCGGTAACCATAACAACCAATAGCCCCATCACCACCGGCGGTTTGTCTGCTCAGCGCGGATTCCTGCCCATCCTGTTTGGCCTCACCCTGGTTGGCCTGCTCGGCCTGCTGCGGCGCAAGGCAACTCGGGTCGGCTTCTTCCGTGTGATCATTCTCTTCGCGGTTGGTGCTGGGTTGCTTCAGACAGTTGGGTGTGGTGGGTCCTTCTCGGTGAAGACAACCACTGTCCAGGGTGGGACGACACCACCGGGTTCCTATCAGTTGCTGATCGAGGCCACCGGCAGTGACGGAAATACCTACTCTGCAGTACTTGAACTGCAGGTAACACTCTAGGAATGTGAGTTGGGTTCTGCCGGTGATCTTTAGCGCCGGCAGTTCCCCAGAACTTCAGGACTTTGTCGAGGGAGACCGATGAAACGACGTACTTTAATTTTGCTGCTGCTCACAGCCCTTTCGAGTTCCTGCGCCATGGCTCAAATTAACTGCGCACTCGGCTCAGCCGATTCTTCGAAGCTTGTCTGCCAAATTCCGTTCTCAGCGGGATTATTGAACAACTTCTCGGCACTCGGATCCAACGGTACAACAACCCCGAGCGCCGGCGCTGCGGCAACTCTGTTCAATAGCGCCATTGCTACACAGGTAAGCCAATTGCCGTTGGCCTCTGCCTCTGCTGGAACCGTTCTCGTCTATAAGAATGGCGTTCCGGAAACTTTCAACAACCTTGGCCCGATTCTTGCTGATCGCGCTTCCACCATAGGCAAAGGGAAAGTATTCATCGGGTTTACTGGGAGCCAGTTTGTCTTCACCGACATCAACGGCAAGTCACTCTCAAGCCTGCCTTTCTCCTTCTTTTCCAATGCTTATAACTCTGGCGGAACACTCCTCAGCACAACCTATACCGCTGAGTCTGCAAAGCTGAATTTCCGCGTGGAGCAGTTCGTCGGCGTGGTCACCGTCGGTGTCTCCAAACGCATTGACCTTTCGGTAATTGTCCCGGTCGAGCGAATCTCCATGGGTGCGACCTCGGTCAATTCCACGTCTTATGTGGTCAGCGCTGGCGGAACCCTTCTTTTCTCCCAGGCAAATCCCAATGTATATGCCTCGGGAACAGCGAGCGGTGTGGGTGACATTGCTGGAAACCTGAAGGCTATTATCTGGACTGGAGAGCGGGATACAGTTTCCGGCGGCTTAACAGTGCGTGCTCCGACCGGCGATGACTTGAACCTGCTCGGCTCCGGTGCCTTTGGATTTAATCCCTACCTCATCTACTCTCACCTCGGCCGCGTTTCAACCCACGCCAAGATCGGCTACCAGTGGAACACCACCACGGAGTTGAACAATCCCACCGCAAAAGCTGGTGGAAACAAGGCTTTGCCCGGTGGTTTGCAGTTTGATGCGGGCGCGGATTGGGCTGCCAAGAAATGGCTCACCCTGGCGGCGGACATTCTGGGCAACCAGTATCTGAATGCCCCTGCCATCGTCACCTCCACTACTACGATTGCAGGCTTGACCACCCCGGTCCCTACCAGTTCCACCCAGAATTCCAGCTACTCAATCAGCAACCTCAGTACTGGTTTCAAAGTGAACCCGGTCGGCAATCTGGTCATCTCAGCTAACCTGCTCACCCAACTCAACAACAACGGTTTGCGAAGCCGTCCAACTCCGCTGGTAGGCATTTCCTACAAGTTCTAACGGTTTCGCTTCACCGGATTCGACGCTGTGGGAAAAGAAGCTGGCCTCCTCCTGGGAAGCCAGCTTCTCTTTTTCTGCAAAGGCAAGAGACCGCCATCATCGCAGATGAGCGGAGGTCAGCCTTGCCGGAAGTCCGCCGGCTAAACCCTGCGCCGATCTCCTCACTGCGGCGCCCCAGTCTCCGAGAATGGGATATTGGGAAGGAAAGCATATCTTGCAATCCGGCCCTCAAATTCCTCGCAGCCCCAGGTTGCCTCACCCCGGCAACCCGACATAATGACCCTTGTGATGCACCGTCTCGTGGTCTTCTTCCGCTTCCAGGTGGGTAATCACCTCGGCCGGCATGCTCAACTCCGCCACCAGCCGCTCTTCCAACATCGTCGCCTGAGTATGTGCGTCACCCAACCCGGTTTCGCTCGGGAACAGCAGATGCACCTCAATTAGTTGCCGGTAACCCGTCGTCCGGAAGCGAACTCCGTGGTAGTGCATCCCCAGTTCGCTGCACAAGGCATCCAGCTTCTCCCGTATCTCGTGCCCTATCGCCGGGTCGGAGTAATCCAGCAGCCCCACCGCCGCATGCCACATCAGCCTGCTGCCCGACCACAGGATATTCAAAGCCACCACGATCGCCACAATCGGATCAAACGGCTTCCAATGCGTCGCCATCACCAGCCCCAAGCCGGCCACCACGCCAAAGCTCGTCCAGCAGTCGGTCAGCACATGCTTCCCATCCGCTACCAGGATCACCGAGTTCACCCGCCGTCCGGTCCGCATCAGGTACCAGCCCAGTGCGCCATTCAGCAAACCCGCCCCCAATAGCACCAGTGTGCCGTACCCCAGGTGCTCCAGTTGCAGCCCTGCCAACCAGCGGTGAATTGACTCAATCAGAATCGCGATCGACGCCAACACAATCATCGCGCCCTCAAACCCCGCCGAGAAAAACGCAATCCGCTCGTACCCGTACAGGAACCGCGGCACCGCCGGCTTCAGGCTCAAATGCAAACTGAATGCCGCAAATCCCACCGCCAGCACATGCACCACGGACTCCGCCGCATCCGACAGAATCGCCAGCGAGCCCGTGTAGTAATAGGCGCCCACCTTGCCCACCAGCATCAGCACGCCCACCGCCAGCGACAGCCACATCGCAAACCACGAGTCGCGAATCTCCCGCTCATCCCGCGCGCTTGCCGCCGCAACTCCCGGCCTTACCGCATCGTGCTCGCCTCTCTCGGCCATCCGTCGCAGTCTCCCCGGTTTCCGCCGATAATCTCACGTTTCGTCACCCCTGCAGGTGACCCTGAGCACAATCCAGTGGCAAACCCAGATTCCCAACGCAAAACAGAGCGCAGACTCAACTAGAAAATCTCCCCCAGCTTCCGAAACGACTCGACTTCAAGCAACTTCTGTCCGGCAGCAGCCTTGCTCACCTCCGCGTGCTCCAGAATCCACGTGTCCTTGTGGAAGATGAACACCGCGTTCAGCCCCGCCGCCAGCGCCGGATTGATGTCCGATTTCGGGCTGTTGCCAATCATCCACGTCGTCGCCGCAACGCATTCGTGCCGCTCCGCAACTTCCCCGTACGTCTCGGGATTCTTCTCCGCCACAATCTCCACCGCCGCAAAGTGTTGCGCCAGCCCCGACCGCGCCAGCTTGTCCGCCTGCTCGGCTGTGTTCCCTTTGGTCATCAGAATCAGCCGGTTCCGCGATGCCAACTCCGGCAGCAGCTCCGCCACTCCGGGCAGCAGCTCAATCTCCTGGTCCGCAATCGACTGCGCAAAGCTCAAGATCCGAGCATGCCTCTCCGCGCTCACCGGTGCCTCCGTCAGCCGCTCAAAACACGTCACCAGCGACCGCGAAAAGCTGTGCAGTCCGTACCCATGCGCCAGAATCGACTCCCGCTCCGCTCGGTTCAGCTCCTGCCGAACCTCCTCGCGCGTATACGCATGGTGGTTCAAATACCCGATAAAAGCAGTAATCGCCCGCTCAAAGTAAATGTTGTTTTCCCAAAGCGTATCGTCGGCGTCAATCAGCAGGGTCTGGCCAGTCATGTTAGGCATGGCTCTATCTTAACCAGCCGCCCAGCCCAAACAGCAGTACTATTCATTGTAAAAAGCCGCTCGCGAAAGACGCTCCGCCCACCGTCGCACCCCAACCGCCGTCAGTCCCTGCCCATCACTCACCGCCAGTTGCACCGCCAGGTTGCCCAGCGTCGACCCCTCCGCAGGCCCTAGCACCACCCCGAGGCCCGTCGCCCGCTCCGTCAGCTTCACCAGCAGCTCATTCCGGTTCGCTCCGCCCAGCAGCACAATCCGCTCCAGCCGCCGCCCCGTCAGCCGCTTCAACTCGGCAATTACCTCGGAATAGCGCCTGGCCAGGCTCGACAAAATCAGCCGCACCAGCACCGCCTCGTTCCCCGGCTCATCGCCAATCGTTGCTTTGCCCTCCCGCGTCAGCTCCGCATGGATCCGCCCCGGCATCTTGCCCGGCAGCATCAGCTGTGCCGCATCCACGCGCAGCATCTCCGTCGGCTCCGCCAGCTTCCCAGCCTGCTCAATCAGCTCCACCAGCTCCAGCTTCCGCCCTTCGCCCGCCCAATGCTCCAGGCACTGCTTCACCAGCCACATTCCGTTCACATTTGCATGGAAAAGGCTTCCGCCCACCGCCGAGCCCTGGTTCGTGAACCCACCCGCCAGCGCATCCGCCGTGCAAATCGGTGCATCCACCACCGTGCCCACCAGTGACCACGTCCCAGCCACCAGGTACGCGCTGTTCGTCATCTCATAGGAAATCGCAGCAATCGCCGAAGCCGTATCGTGGCACGCTGGCGCAATCAGCACCGTGTCGCGAAACGCGGGCAGGGAAACCAGCGGTCCCGCAATCCGGCCCACCACCGTCCCCGGCTCCACCATCTCCGGCGCACAGCCGGCATCCAGCCCCAGCCGCGCAAAAACCTCCGCCGACCACGCTCGCCAGCGCCCATCCACCAGCCCCGTATGGCTGGCAATCGTCCACTCCGCCACCCGCCGTCCGCCCAGCCAGCTCAGCACATACTCCGGCAGCATCATCCACGGCGCATCCGCCCGTCCCGTCATCCTGTCGGCAAACAACTGATAGGCTGTATTGATCCGCAACGGCTGCGCTCCCGTCAGCGCAAAAAGCTCTTCGGCCGAAATCAGACGATCTGCTTCCGCCTTGGCCGCCTCCGTACGAATATCGCGATAGCAATAGGGCAGCTCCCCATGCCGTCCATCCAGCCCCAGCCGAACATAGTCCACCGCCCAGCCATCTACTGCGATCGAAGCCACGCCCTCTGGCGCAGCCTCGGCAGCCTCCCGCAATCCCGCTTCCACGCCCGCCAGAATCTCCTCCAGCGGCCACCGCAGTTCGCCGTTTACCCCCGCCGTCCGGTCAAACACTGGTCCATTGGCAAGCCGATGCACCAGCCGTATCTGCGGCTCCCCGTTCACCCACCGCAGCAGCGAAACCCGGCAGCTCTCCCCGCCCAGGTCGATCGCCACCCGTGCCCGCAAGTCCGCCGGACGCCCAGCTGTCCCCCCGCTCATCGCAGAAACGCCTCGGGCAACCCGCCATCCACAGGAATTAGGTGTCCGCTCGTGCACCGCGACTTGTCCCCGGCCAGAAACAGAATCGCTTCCGCGCAGTCCGTAGGGTCAATCGGCTGGTGCGTCAGCGTCCGCTTCGCGTAGAAGCCAGCCAGCAGATTCCGCAGCTCGTCGTCCGTCAGCGCTTCGCCAAAAGCAATCCCGTATTTCGTCAACGAAGCCCGCACCCGGTCCCGCGGAAACATCGTCGAGCCCTTCACCACCGTCGCCGGATTGATCCCGTTCACCCGGATCTTAGGCGAAAGCCCCACCGCCAGCTCTTTCACCAGGTGGCTCAGCGCGGCCTTACTCACGTCATACGCCTCGCTGCCCCGCTTCGGCACCACCGCATTGGCTGAGCTCGTCAGCACCAGCGTCGCCTCCAGCCCCTGCGCCTTCAAAATCACCGATGCCTCATCCGCCAGAAGGTAATTTGCCGTCACATTGATCTCCAGCGTGGTACCCCACATCGCGTCTGAAACCACTCCGTCCGGCGAAGACGGAAACAGTGCCGCCGTGTTCACCACAATATCAATTCCGCCAAACGCCGAAACCGCAGCCTTCAGCGCCGTCTTGATCGCCTCCCGGCTGCGGATATCCACCGGCCCCCAAGCCAGACACTCCGCCGGAGCAATCATCTTCAGCTCTTCCACCGTCCGCTCCGCACCCGCCACATCGCGGTCGGCCACGTACACATGCGCTCCCCGTTCCGCCGCCAGCCGCGCCACTTCCCGGCCAATCCCGCTGCCCCCACCCACAATCAACGCCACCTTGCGGCTCAGTTCCTTCTCCGCAGGCTGGCGGCGAATCTTCGCCTCTTCCAGCGCCCAATACTCAATCCGGAACGCCTCCGAAGGCGGCAGTGCTACATAATTCGAAAACACTGAGAAAGCGCTCGATGGAGCAGCCGGTCCCGCCTGCGGAACCTCATCGCCCGTCTTCACCACCGCCGCGCCAAATCCCAGCCCGCTCGCCCCCTCCATCACGTGAATCGCGTTCGTATAGAACTCGCCCGTTATCCGCGCCTCAGTCTTGTTCTTGCCAAAGCTGAACATCCCCAGCCCCGGCACCAGCACCACCGTTGGACTCGGGTCCCGCAACGCAGGGGACTCAGCCAGCGCGTGATCCTTATAATAGCTCCGGTAGTCATCGCGATATGCCGCCAGCGCAGCCACCATCCCTGCCTTCAGCTCATCGACTCCCGCCCCCTCGGCCCACGGCACAAACATCGGCCGAATCTTCGTCCGGATAAAGTGGTCGGGGCAGCTCGTTCCCAGCCACGCCAGATCCTTCGCGTCCGCTGAATTCACAAACCCCAGCACATCTCCCTTGTCCGTAAAACTCCCAATCACCCGCTTGCTCTGGCTCAGTTGCCCACGCAAGAACGGCATCACCTCCGCCGCCAGCTCGTCACGATTCGCCCGCACCTCAGCCACCTGCCCGCCAAACAGCCCAGCGCCCAACCCCAAAGTCAGTTTCGTTAGGTGCTCATTCAGAAACTGCCCCAGCTGGTCGATCACCGTCAGCGTGTTCACATAGCACTCGCGCTGCGTCTCGCCCCACGTAAACAGTCCGTGTCCGCCCAGCACAATGCCGTCGCAGCCCGGCGTCGAGACAACCGCCTTCCGCAGCATCATCGCCAGCTCAAACCCCGGCCGCTGCCACGGCAGCCAAGCAAGCTTGTGCCCGTAGATGCGGTTGAATTCCTCCATCTTCTCCCTGCCGTTGGCCGCGGCCGCCAGCGCAATCCCCCAGTCCGGGTGCAGATGGTCAATATGAGGGAAGGGGAGAAACCCGTGCAGCGGCGTATCGATCGAGGCCGCCACCGGATTCGCCCGAAACGCCGCCATCGGATACAGCCCCACAACCTCGTCCTCAAACGCCACGCCCCGATAGCTCTTGGCAAACGACAGCAGCTTCTCCTGGTACACCGTGGCAAAACCCGCCCGCTTGATGCTCCCCAGGTCGCCGCCTGACCCCTTCACCCAAAGCACCTTCACCGGCTCGCCCGTCAACGGGTCCGTCTCCGTGATCTTTGAGCTCGTGTTCCCGCCCCCGAAATTGGTGATGCGCAGATCCGACCCCAGCAGGTTTGACCGGTACCGCAGCAGCTCCGGCTCATCCAGCGTGCTCGCAAGCTGGGCATCCCAGCGGTCTTCCAGATATCGGAGAACAGGAGATTCGGCGGACATTTCGATGGTCATGGGTTTCCTTCAGCGCAACCGCGCACAATGTTTTCAAACGAATCAACGATACCACGCATAAAGCAATAGGGGAAGAGTTTCGAATAAGAAATTACTGCTACACGGCTCCGCGCCGCCCAGCCACTCCCTATTACCCGCTCTCAAACGCTCGGGCTGCGCAACTCCGCCGCCGTCACAATTCGGTGGCGCACATAATTGTACGGAGGCACCGCATTCCCCCGCACCAGCGTTATCCCCAGCTGAATCAGCCGCGGCCCATACGTATGCGCCTCATGCGAAATCGACCCGATCAGCGCGCATCCCTCTACCTTCATCGCCTCCAGCACCTCAGGGATGCAATCCTGCCCCACAATCGCAAAATCCCCTTCGCGTTCCGCCTGCCGCGCCGCATCCAGCACCCCCAGAGCGCTTGAATCCGTCGCAGCCGCCACCAGAATCCGCTCTCCCGCCTGCGTCTGGCTCAAAAACTTCTCCACTGCCGCCTGGCTCTTGCCCCGCAACCCGCGTCCTTCCAGCCGCACAAACCGCTCTGCACTCAACTCCGGCAGCTTCATTCGAATCCCTTCAAACGCGCCCGAAATCCGGCTCTGCACAAAGCTGCCCGCTTCCGCCAGTCCAATGCCCAGAACCCAGTCCGCTTCGCCCTTCCAAACCCGCTGAGCGTGCCCTGCCAACACCAACCCCGCCTCGAATCCCACCTCAAAGTTGTCCACGCCAAAGTACGTCGCGCTCGGGTGCGGCACATCAATGGCGATCACCGGCACTCCCGCAGTCTTCAAAATATGCGCAACATGCGGCGCAACTGACTCTTCCGCCTGGAACTCCAGCACCATGTCCACCCGCTGCGTCACAAATTCCTCGGCATTCCGCAGCGCCGTCTGGGCATCATACTTGTTGTCCAGCACAATCAGCTCCACCCCGGAACTCGCTGCCGCCGCCGTCACCGACGCCGCCACCTGCTGCGAAAACGGCAGGTCCGCGCTCTGCACCGCCAGCCCAAACCGCAGCCGCTTCGGTCGGCTCACCAACCGGTACTCTCCGCTCTCCGTGTGCGCCACATAACCCCGGTGCACAAGCGTCTTCAATATCCGGTACACGCTCGTCTTCGAGATCTGCGTCCGCTGGTACACCTCTTCCAGCGTCATCGCACTATTCTCCCCCTCCAGCATTTCCAGCACATCCAGTGCCTTAGAGAGAATTGGAATCAGATACAGCCGCTTGATCTTGCTCGTGGCCACAGGAATTCTCCTCTTCGTGCTCTCGCCCGGCTTATCCCAATGGGAACCGCCTCCCGGCAAGCGCTGTTTCAATCCGGATATTTATTCGCGGTGAATCCAATACAGAATATGCCCTGAACCCCACCTTCCGCACTATATTTCCGCTATCTATCCCCGCTCCCGGTCCTGCTGGCGGCGTGCATTCACTCCCTTCGCTCAACGGACACGGCCCCTTCGCAGTACGGCCGTCTCCCACCGCCTCCCTCAGTCCGCTTCGTTCGAATCAGCCTCACGAAATGGCATTTCCCGGCCCCTCAGCATTACTCTGAAGTAGCTCACAGAAATTGAACGGGAGTTTGCATGGCTTCGATCCGTGTCGCCCAAGTGCAGGATGCCGCCGCAATCTCGCATGTCCATGTCCAAAGCTGGCTCTCAACCTATCGCGGCATCCTTCCCACCCAATACCTCGCCTCCTTGAACGAAGCGGATCGCGTCCCTCAATGGCAGGACTGGCTTACCCGCGACATCACTGTTTTCGTCGCGGAAATCGACGGCGAGATCGTCGGATTCGCCGGTGGTGGCCCCATCCGCGAGCCACTCGCCTCCTGCGACGCGGAGCTCTACTCAATCTACCTGCTCCAAGAAGCGCAGGGCCGTGGCATCGGGAAGGCTCTCGTCAGCGCGGTCGCCGGCCAACTCGTCGAAATGGGCTACCAAAGCATGCTCGTTTGGGTTCTTGAGCAGAATCCTGCTCTTTGCTTCTACCAGAAAATGGGTGCCCAGCACCTCATGAAGAAGGAAATTGAAATTGGCGGACTCTCTCTGCCCGAACTCGCCCTCGGCTGGCCTGACTTGCGCTCCTGCCTCTCCTCCACCAATCCCATCTCACCCGATCGCTTCCCTGGTACGGCCCTTCCGTCCCTCCCATCCACACGCACCGATCTTTAACAGCAACACCTGCAAAGCAAACTTTGACACCCCATCCCAAATCTCCTGCGATTCTCCACGCTTGCCCCTCCAACCCCCCTCAGCGTCGACTCGGCATTTTGTCGCTCATTTCAAAACCTTCGAGCAGCACATTTTGAATCGAGTCCGCAGGCCTTGGGGATGTGGAACAACCCAAACCTCCCCGCGGTAAGTTAAATTAAATTTGTATGCTAAAGACTATGCTTTCAGGCCGTTTCAACTTCCCCCGCATAGTCGCCATCGCGATCCTCGCATTCGCCCCCCATCCGGGCCATGCGACACCGCCAATCCTGAACAACTCGGCGGCCGCCTCGATCATCATCGACGGGCTCGGCAAGGGAACCGTCCCACTCCACGGCCCATGGCAATTCCACCCCGGCGACAATCCAGCTTGGGCCAGCCCCTCCTTCGATACCTCTGCCTGGCAGCAACTCAGCGCTGACCAGCCCTGGGGAAGCCAGGGCCACGGACAACTCACGGGCGTTGCCTGGTACCGGTGTTCTGTCGTGCTTCTCCCAGCCCCCGGCGTAAATCCGAAGTTTGCGCTTCTGGTGCCCCATGTCGGCGACTCGTACGAAATCTACTGGAACGGCGCACTGATCGGGCGGAACGGCAGGCTGCCTCCACACCCCGTTTGGTATATCTCGCAGCCCATGCAAGTCTTTCCACTTGGCCAGGTGCAACGTGGCGTCCTCGCTGTGCGCGTGTGGAAAGCCCCCCTGCTCTCTGACGATTCAGGCGAACTCGGCGGTTTTGATGCCGCCCCATCAATCGGCAGCCCCGATGCGATTGCAAATGCCCAGGCCGCCGATGAGTTTCAGTGGCTGCGCAGTCGGCAACTCCAATTTGCCGCCAATCTTCTCAGTGCCGTCATTGCTATCTTCAGTCTCCTCCTCTGGTTGCGTGCTCCCAGCCGCTGGGTCTTGTTCTGGACCACGGGCTTTGCCGTCGCTCAGCCGCTCATCCTCCTGCTCCTCAATGCCCACCTGGGCTTTCCCTACTCTCTCGCCATGGCAGCGTCCCAACCCCTGTCCGCCATGCAGGACATATCCCTCTGGTTTCTTCTCCTATGGCTTCTGTCCCTTCATGAAAGCCGCGCCATCTCCCGCATGACCCGGATCTTTGCCTGCATCTACATCGTCATCGCGACCCTGGATGGGGTAATGGTCACCCTTACCTGGAATCCCCAATGGGCACGGATTGCCCAGGTCTCCGATGACGTATTGACCATCTTCTGCTTCCTGCTTGAGGCTTTTCCTCTCGTCCTCGTGGGATATGCGCTCTCCAAGCGAAGGAGGCTGAATTCGGCCAGGTGGCTGGTCGCCATCCTCGCCTTCCTCGACGAAATGTTGCTCGTCTTCAGCTACCTCGTCAAACAAGGACGCCAATTCACCGGCTGGTCCATCGCGGACAAAATCGACTCGCCCCTCTTTTTCCTTGACGGCAATGGAATCACCCTCAGTACCCTCGCCGGAACTCTCCTGCTCGTCGCCATTCTGTACGCCGTCTACGACACCGTTCGCCAGGACCAGCGCCGGCAGGATGCCCTCGAACAGGAAAAGAGGGAACTGCTCCGCAAAAGTAACCGCATGCGCCACCACGCCGAGCACGATGGCCTGACCGGCCTCTGGAATCACCGCATGATTGTTGAGCGCTTGGGCGAGGAAATGATTCGTGCATCTCGCGACGGCACACCGCTCAGCGTGATCCTCGCCGACGTCGACCATTTCAAGAAGGTCAACGATACCTTTGGCCATCTCACAGGCGACATGGTATTGAAAGAAATCGGTGCAGTCCTTTCGCGCACCCTGCGTCCCTATGACTGCGTCGGTCGCTACGGTGGCGAGGAGTTTCTGCTCATCCTGCCCAACTGCAAATCCGAAAGCGCGCTGGCCCGCGCAGAAGAGCTGCGGATCGCCGTGCAGTCAGAGCGCATCCTCGATGGTGAGATATCCCTCCAGCTAACCGCCAGCTTCGGAGTCGCCTCGGTTCTTCCCTCACACAATGGGGCTGAGGCTGCCATCCGGGCCGTCGACGCCGCTCTCTACCGTGCCAAGAGATCCGGACGAAACCGCGTCATCCAGGCTGGGATGGATGTTCCGGTCGGCAATAGCTAGCCTCGCGACCCATCCTGGCGCCGTCTTCGGTCAGGAGTCTCCCGGCCAGCCCTCCACAACAAAACCAGAGACGCATTGCCCCGTTCATCGTTGCCAGGGCAATCATTTCCCGAGCCAGCCTCTCTGGTCTTGTCACAGCACCCGAAATATCGATGCGAGGCAGGGCCTAGGCCTGCCCGCATTACTCCTCTCCAGCACCCAGCAGCGAAGACTGCTCGGCGAATGCTTCCTCGGTGCCGGCTCGCACCTTCTTGGCAATCCCCGTCCATACCGGATTGGTTGTCGAGGAATCGAAGGTTCCACTCGCCACTTCCGTCTCGTAAGCTGCACTCTTCTGCATCCCGTCTTTGTACGACGGAAGTTCCTTCACCAGCTTGAAGGCGGCCGCAATCACCACTCCGACATCGTCCTTCAACTCCTCGGACACCGAAGCGTAAACCGCGGGCTTGTGCTCCTCAATCCACTGGAAGGCGATCGGCAATACGAAGGAACTCACCCAATCGCCGTAGGCGCTTAACGCTTCCATGCCCGCAATCCACGACGGGTGTGTCTCCCAATCCCGGGGACCACCCGGTGCTGGTGCCTTGGGTGCATGAGGCGGGCAGTATACGCAAAACTTCTTGACAATCGGCATAGGCATCTCCATGGGCTCGAGCGCCACACAGGTCGACTCGAGGCCGGGTTGGGAAAAAACTTGAATACGTTTCAGGCGATTCTTCAAACCGCCTGTCAGGGTGTGGACTTGCGTGCGTGTGTCTTGTCACCAACGTGTTTGGAGAACGTTTCAGTGGGGGAAGACGAGTCGAATTCTATCATCCAGATACGCAAATTGAGCATAGACAAAGGATGACCTCAATGCTCCCGGCTAGCACCCCCAAACGCCCACAAAATAACCATTGACAGCCTGCCCTCCACTCCCCTACGATTCCGCCAGTTCCATTAAGGAATTTGTTTGTCATCTTAAAAGGAGTGCCGCTCTTGGTGCCCAACCCCATCCTCGGAGTCTTCCTCCACTGGCTCGGCGGTCTCGCCTCCGCCAGCTTCTACGTGCCTTACCGCAAGGTCCGCGGATGGTCCTGGGAAACCTACTGGCTCGTCGGCGGCGTCATGAGCTGGATCATCGCTCCCTGGCTCCTCGCCGCCATCCTCACCCACAGCCTCCTGAGCGTACTCATCCACACCCCATGGTCCACCATCGGCTGGTGCTACTTCTTCGGACTCCTCTGGGGCATGGGCGGGCTCACCTTCGGCCTCACTATGCGTTACCTGGGCCTCAGCCTCGGCATGGCCGTCGCCCTCGGCTACACAGCCATCTTCGGCACCCTCATCCCGCCCATCTTCCGCGGACAATTCCCCTCGCTCATCGCCCAGCACTCCGGACAGGTCATCCTCGCCGGCATCTCCGTCTGCGTTCTCGGTATCCTCTTCGCCGGCTTCGCCGGCATCTCCAAGGAGCGCGAACTCACTGCCCAGCAGCAGCAGGAAGACATCCCGGAGTTCAACCTCCGTCTTGGCCTCGGCATCGCCACCTTCTGCGGAGTCATGAGCGCCTGTTTCGCCTTCGGCCTCGCCGCCGGCGACCCCATCAAAGCTCTCACCGTCCAAATGGGCACACCCGTCATGTGGCAGGGCCTTCCCGTGCTCATCGTCGTGCTCACCGGCGGCTTCACCACCAACTTCATCTGGTGCGCCATCCTCAACTACCGCAACCGCAGCTTCGGCGAGTACCGCGCCATCCCCCACGGCCGCATTGAAAACCCCTCCATCCTGCGCAACTACCTGCTCTCCGCCCTCGCCGGCCTCACCTGGTACATGCAGTTCTTCTTCTACACCATGGGCGAAACCCAAATGGGCCGCAAATACGGCTTCTCCAGTTGGACCCTCCACATGGCTTCCATCATCATCTTCAGCACCCTCTGGGGCATCGCGCTGCATGAGTGGCGCGGCGTCGGCACTCGCACTAAAATCCTCGTCTTTCTCACTCTGCTCACCCTGGTAACATCCACCGCCATCGTGGGTTACGGCAATCTGCTCAGCACCCGCTGAGCCCGTCTTTTTATAGAGGAACCCTCATGTCTACATCCGTACTGCAAATCGACCAAGCCTTCGCCGCTCTCGACAACTTCAAAATCGAAATCCCCTCCTGGGGCTTTGCCAACACCGGCACCCGCTTCGGCAAGTTCACCCAGCCCGCCGCCGCCACCTCCCTTGAGGAAAAATTCGCCGACGGTGCCGAAGTCCTCCGTCTCACCGGCGCCACCCCCACCATGGCCCTCCACGTCCTCTGGGATCTCCCCAACGGCATCGCCGACGCTCACACTGTCACAGAACTCGCCCAGAAAACCGGCATCCAGCCCGGCTCCATCAATCCCAACCTCTTCCAGTCCCAGCAATACAGGTTCGGCTCCCTCTGCAATCCCTCCGCGGAAATCCGCGCCCACGCCCAGGCTCATCTCCTCGACTCCGTCGCCATCGCCCGCCAGCTCGGCTCCCGCGACATCTCCCTCTGGATGGCCGACGGCTCCAACTACCCCGGCACCCAGTCCATCCGCAAGCGCATCGACTGGCTCTCCGAAGGCCTCGCCGCCGCCCACGCCCAGCTCGCTCCCGCCCAGCGCCTCCTGGTCGAATACAAGCCCTTCGAGCCGGCCTTCTACCACACAGACATTGCCGACTGGGGCATGGCTCTCCTGCTTTCCAAAGCCGCCGGTCCCCAAGCCAAAGTCCTCGTCGACACCGGCCACCACTACAACGCACAGAACATCGAGCAGATCGTCGCCTGGCTCCTCCACCAGCACATGCTCGGCGGATTCCACTTCAACGATCGCCGCTATGCCGATGACGATCTGACACTTGGCTCCATCGACCCCTACCAGGTCTTCCGCATCTTCGCCGAGCTCCACGCCGCGGAAGCCGACGGCCTGCCCATGGATGTCGCCTTCATGATCGACCAATCCCACAACCTCAAGGGCAAGCTTGAAGCCATGGTTCAAACCGTCGTCACCGCACAGGAACTCTGGCTCAAGGCCGCCCTCATTGATCGTGCCCAGCTCGCCCACCTCCAGCAATCCTGCGACCTCGTCGCCGCCGAAGAGCTCTACCGCACCACCTTCTGGCAAGACGTCCGCCCTCTCGCCGCCCAATGGCGCGAAGCCCGCAACCTCCCCGTCAACCCCCTCGCCGCTCTCCGCGCTAGCGGCTACGTCGAGCAGGCTGCCGCCATCCGAGGCCCCAAACAGTCCACCGGCGGCGGCTACGCCTGACGGCCCGCTCATTCAAAATCCCCCAATAAACACCGCAGCCCCCGCCCAGCGCCGGAAATCCCGGCCCCAGACGGGGGCTGCATTGTGTTCTTTCGGTTAAGCCACCTGCCAACTAAGCCAGGTCGAACCGGTCCAGGTCCATCACCTTTACCCAGGCCGCCACAAAGTCCTGCACAAACTTCTCTGCCGAGTCGCTGCTCGCATAGAACTCCGCCAGGGCCCGCAGCTGTGCGTTCGAGCCAAATACCAGGTCCGCAATCGTCCCCGTTCTCTTCAACTCGCCCGTCGCACGGTCGTGCCCTACCAGCACGCCGTCCGCCTGCTTCGTCCACACCGTGTTCATATCCAGCAATGTCACGAAGAAGTCGTTCGTCAGCGTTCCCGGACGGTCCGTAAACACTCCCAGCGCCGACTGCCCGTAGGTTGCCCCCAGCGCACGCAGCCCGCCAACCAGCACCGTCATCTCCGGCGCAGTCAGATTCAGCAGATTCGCTTTGCCGACGAGTAGCTCCGCAGCATTCTCCTCCAGGCCCTTCCGCGCAAAGTTCCGGAACCCGTCCGCGACCGGCTCCAGCACCTCAAAGGAGGCCACGTCCGTCTGCTCCTGCGAGGCATCCGTACGCCCGGCAGAGAAGGGAACTGCCACTGCGTGCCCCGCCTGCTTCGCCGCTTCCTCCACGGCTGCCGACCCGCCCAGCACAATCAGATCGGCCAGCGAAACCTTCTTTCCGTCCGTCCGGCTCGCGTTGAACTCCTTCTGGATACCCTCCAGCACAGCCAGCACCTTCGCCAGCGCTGCCGGCTCGTTCACTTCCCAGTCCTTCTGCGGAGCCAACCGAATCCTCGCTCCATTTGCCCCGCCGCGTTTATCCGTCCCGCGGAAGGTCACGGCCGATGCCCATGCCGTTTTCACCAGCTCGGCAGTCGACAGCCCCGAGGCCAGAATCTTCGCCTTCAGCCCGGCAATCTCCGCCGCCCCAACCAGCACATGGTCTACCTCCGGCACCGGGTCCTGCCAAATCAGCTCTTCCGTCGGCACCAGCGGCCCTAAATACCGTGACAACGGCCCCATATCTCGGTGCATCAGCTTGAACCACGCCCGCGCAAAGGCATCCGCAAACTCCTCCGGATGCGCCAGGAAACGACGCGAAATCTTCTCGTACGCCGGGTCCATCCGCAGCGACAAATCCGTCGTAAACATGATCGGTGCGTGCCGCTTCGACGCGTCATGTGCGTCCGGAACAGCTCCCGCGCCGCCCGCGTTCTTTGGCGTCCACTGCTGCGCTCCCGCCGGGCTCTTTGTCAGCTCCCACTCATACCCCAACAAGTTTTCGAAGTAGTTGTTGTCCCACTTCACCGGATTCGTCGTCCACGCGCCTTCCAGCCCGCTGCTGATCGTGTCCGCGCCGTTGCCTGAGCCAAAACTGTTCTTCCAGCCCAGGCCCTGCTCCTCAATCGGAGCACCATCCGGCTCCGGACCAACATACTTGTTCGGGTCTGCCGCGCCATGCGCCTTGCCAAACGTATGGCCGCCCGCAATCAGCGCCACTGTCTCCACGTCGTCCATCGCCATCCGCGCAAAAGTCTCGCGAATATCCTTCGCTGCCGCCACCGGGTCCGGCTTGCCGTTCGGCCCCTCAGGATTCACATAAATCAGGCCCATCTGCACAGCAGCCAGCGGATTCTCCAAATCCCGCTCGCCCGTGTACCGCTCATCGCCAAGCCACTTCGCTTCCGATCCCCAGTAAATATCCTCTTCAGGCTCCCAAATATCTTCGCGTCCGCCGCCGTACCCAAACGGCTTCAAACCCATCGTCTCCAGAGCCACGTTGCCCGTCAGCACTATCAGGTCGGCCCAGCTCAGCTTCCGTCCATACTTCTGCTTGATCGGCCAAATCAGCCGACGCGCCTTGTCCAGGCTCACATTGTCCGGCCAGCTGTTCAGCGGTGCAAACCGCTGCGACCCGCCGCCCGCTCCACCGCGGCCGTCCCCAGTCCGGTACGTCCCCGCGCTGTGCCACGCCATGCGGATGAAAAACGGTCCATAATGCCCATAATCGGCCGGCCACCAGGCCTGCGAACTCGTCATCAGCAACCGCAGATCCGCAATCACCGCCTCCAGATCCAGCGTCTTGAACTCCTTCGCGTAGTTGAACTCCCCGCCCAACGGATTCGCCTGCTCCGAGTGCTGGTGCAGTATCCGCAAATTCAGTTGATTCGGCCACCAGGTCGCATTCGTTGGTGCTCCGGAAACCGTGTGCTTCACGCTACCGTGCAAATACGGGCACTTCGCTTCTTCTGTCATGTCTCTCTCCTTCGGAATGTGCAAACCTGCGTGGCCTGACGCATCTCCGTCTCTTTCGTCGATAGGGTTATTCAAAATCTACGGGCGCATCCCATCCGTCCGGAATTCAACCTGCCGGCACCCAGTGCGTTTCCCGGTGCCATCATACGCCCACTCCCCAACCCTAGTCTGGCCAAATCCATTCGTCCAGTAGATTGTCTCTACAGTAACGATAGCTTTCATCTATGATAGAAACCACCCAATACGGCAGGAATCCCCATGAACCTTCAGGACCTTCGCTACCTCGTTGCTCTCGCCCACCACCGACACTTCGGACGCGCCGCGGAGGCCTGCAATGTCAGCCAGCCAACCCTCAGCAGCCAGATCCGAAAGCTTGAGTCCGAGCTCGGCGTCACACTCCTCGAGCGCACCAACAAGCGCGTAGACGTCACCCAGGTCGGCTCCCAGATCCTCGCACACGCTACCAGCGCGCTCCACTCCGCCACACAAATCGAGGATGTCGCCCGTGCCTCTCGCGACCCCCTCGTCGGCTCCCTCAAACTTGGCGTTATCCCCACCCTCGCCCCTTACCTCATGCCCCTCATCCTCAAGCCGCTCCGCCTCGGCTACCCCGGCCTCAAAATCGAGCTATGGGAGGACCAGACCCGCTCCCTCATCGATGCCCTCCGCGCCCATCGCCTCGACTGCGCCCTCCTGGCCACCTCCTCCGACACTCCGGAAATCACCGATCTCACCCTATTTGACGAGCCGCTCCTCGCCGCCCTGCCTCTCGACCATCCCCTCGCCGCCTCTAAGTCCATTCACGAAGAAGATCTCGCCGATTCGCTGCTCGTCCTCGCCGATGGCCACTGCCTCGCCAACCAAGCCCTCGCCGCCTGCGGAGCGCGCGACTCCGCCCCTCGCTCCGCCCTGCAGGCATCCATGCAGGCCGCCACCCTTGAAACACTCGTTAACCTCGTCGCCGCCGACTACGGGACCACCCTCATTCCCGCCCTCGCCTCCGCCTCACTAGCCCTGCGCGGCATCGCCATCCGTCCCCTGGCTGGCCACCGCTTCCGCACCATCCGCCTCGCCAGCCGGCCCGGATTCCCACGCCCTCAGGCCCTCCGCGCTCTTGAGAAAGTCATCCGTCATGTCATCCACCATCCCCTGGCTCCCCGGCCAGCCGCTTCCTCGCCCCACCACCGTGAAAATAAATCCCTTGCCGGACAACCACACCCCTCCAGTGCCATCTAAAATTGCTGACAATTCACTTCCTCACTCGGAAAGGACTTCGCCATGAATCTGCGCAGACTTTCGGGCTCTCTCGTCCTCACCTTCGCGGCTATCTTCGCTTGCTCCACTGCCTCTGCCGCCGGAACCTACACCATCTACTCGAACAACGTCACCCTCTCACCCACCAGCTCCTCCGTCACCGACTACAAGGTTGATAAAGTTCCGGATACAGGCTCTCTCTACGTAACCTGCGGCCTCATCACAAAGGTTTCCGCATCCACGCGTGCGCCCTTCTGCTATCCCGGCCTTCCCCACGCCGTCGCCGTCACCGCAGGACAAACTGTCACCGGAACCCTGGCCATCCTGCCCTACGCCCCACCTATCGCAGGTGTCGCCCCTGCCGTTGCCTTCGCCTTTGCTGGCCCCTTGCTCCTCTTCTTCTTCCGCCCACTCCGCCGACTGCGCTGGGCCACCGCAGCCATCCTGCTGACCACCCTCTCCGCATCCATCGCTCTCGCCGGATGCGGCGGAAGCGCAAATGGCTTGACCAAAGGAACCTACCAGTTCTCCATCTCCGCTACCAACACACCCGACAACGCCGGCCCCACCTCCTTAGCAACCTCCACCTTCACCGTCATTGTCGAGTAGCGCCCATCCCTACCCAACTCATTGCATTTGCAGCACGGCTGAAAGCCGTGCTGCAAATGCGATCGCTCTCGGCGTTCCTGACTCCTGACCCTGAAAAATTCTTCCCCCAATGCTGCCGGTAATTGATCCCAAAACGCGCACAATACTTGCAGAAGGAGATTTCCCGATGCCTCGGCCCACAACCAACCGGAAAACCCGCGACCAGATCACCGGCGGCATCTTCACACCAGCTATCCTTTACCTGTAAATCCATCCGATTCTTACCCCGCGCAACGATGACTTTTCGCACAAATTTGTGCAGAAAATGCACTATATGCAAAGCCAATATCCATTGTTGATTCAATAACTTATTAGCATTAAATCCTCAAGAACACACAAAAACATGCACTCGTGTTCTTTTTTCTTCGCTTTTACCGATATAAGTCAAATATAATCAACAACTTGACTTTTTCAGTCGACTTGCAAAACTGCCAAAAAGGCACTTTTAGGGTCCCCCACTCTCCGGCCCCTCAGTCCCACACAACCGCACGCTGCCTCACCGCCCCACCGGCAGCGAAAACGCCACGTAGCTACCCCCCGTCGGCCCCTTCGGATCACGTCCGCCCGCCGCAGCAATCACTACAAATTGCCTCCCCTCCACCGAGTACGTCGCCGGCGTCGCCAGCCCACCAAACGGCAGCTGCGTCTCCCACAACAACTCCCCCGTCCCGCTGTCAAACGCCCGGAACTTCCGGTCAAACACCGTCGCCCCGATAAACACAACCCCACCAGCCGTCACAATCGGCCCGCCGTAGTTCTCCGTTCCCGTCGCCTTCAACCCCTCCGCCATCAGCGCCGGATACTCTCCCAGCGGGATCCTCCACAGGTACTTGCCCGTGTTCAGGTCAATCGCATTCAACGTCCCCCACGGCAGCGCAATCGCCGGATACCCATCCGGATCCAGAAACTTCCGGTAACCCGTGAACCGGTACGGAACCTTCCCGCCTCCACCCATCGTGGAGTTCGGCTTCGCCGTCAGGTCCATCCCGATGTACCGCAGCAGCGCGTCCAGTTCCGCCCTCTTCAATTCCGGCGAAGCCGGCATCACCCCCTTGCCATCCCGCAGCACCTCCACTACCTGCGCAATCGATAATCGGCTCCCCACCCCCGCCAGCATCGGAACACTCGGCGCCTGCCCTTCCATCTGCTCCCCGTGGCAGGCCGCGCACTGCTCCGCATACACCCGCCCACCCACCGGATTCGGCACTGCACCAGCCACCAGCTCCTGCTTGTCCGTCTTCCCAGCTTCCGTCAACAGCAGCGCTTTCAGATACTTGACAATCCCCGCAGCCTCCTCCGCGGAGAGATTCGGCAAGCTCGGCATACGTCCCTTCCCATGCGCAATCGTGCTCTCAATCTCCGAGTCCGTCAGCCGCTTGTCCACCCCCACCAGCGACGGAAACGCTGGCGGCGAACCGCCCAGATTGGTGCCATGGCACATGCCGCACTGCGACCGGTACGCATCCGCACCCGCGTTCCCGCTCGGCTTGTTCTCTTCCAGACCTCCCGTCCATGCCATCTCGTTCTCGTTCACATACAGCACCCCGGAATTCGGATCCACTGCCGGACCGCCCCACTCCGCTCCCCCGTCAAACCCTGGAAACACAACAGTCTGCTTGCCAACGCTGAAAGGCACAAACTGCCCTTCGCTCCGAAACGTACGAAACTCCTTCACCGCCCACGCATGGGCCTCCGCCGTCCGGTTCGTCAGCATCTCTTCCGTGAGCCGCTGCCGCCCATAGGGCGCGGGCAGCGTCGGCAACGGCTGCGTCCGGGCCGTCACTTCCCCCACTACCGTGCTCGCAGGGTACGCCCGCTCCTCTATCGGAAACAGTGGCTTGCCCGTCACCCGGTCAAACAGATACACCCACCCCTGCTTGGTCGTCTGCGCCACCGCATCTACGCTCTTCCCGTCTCGCTTCACGGTCACCAGCGCCGGCGGCGCGGGAAAATCCCGGTCCCATATATCGTGGTGCACTCCCTGGAAATGCCAAAGCCGCTTGCCCGTCGCCGCATCCAGCGCCAGCAGGGTATTCGCAAACAGGTCGTCCCCAATCCGGTCGCCCCCGTAGAAATCAAACACCGCCGACCCCGTCGGAACATACAAAATTCCCCGTGCAGCATCCAGGCTCATCCCCGCCCAGTTGTTTGCTGCGCCAGCATCCCTCCACGCATCCTTTGGCCAAGTCTCGTACCCCGACTGCCCCGGATGAGGAATCGTCTGGAACCTCCATCGCAGCGCTCCCGTAAGCACATCAAACGCCCGCACATCCCCCGGCGGCGCCGGATGCGTCTCCGGATTCCGCCCCCCCACCACAATCAGGTCCTTGTACACCAGTCCAGGCGTCGTCAGCACCACCGACTGCTGCTCAAACTCGTCCCCTTTGCCGTCAACCCGCAGCCCCTTGCGCAAATCAATCCGTCCGCCCTCGCCAAAGCTCGCAATCGGCTTCCCCGTTGCCGAATCCAGCGCATACAGGTAGTTCATCACCCCAGCCAGCACGCGCCCCTGCTTGCCATCTGTCCAGTACGCCACGCCCCGGTTCGGCTGCGTTCCCACAACCCCGGATTCAAATTTCCAAAGCAGCTTGCCCGTCACCGCATCCAGCGCAATCACCTTCTGCGACGGTGTATACGCATACAAAACCCGCCCCACAATCAACGGATTCGACTGCATTCCGCCCTTCTCGCCGGTATCAAACTGCCACGCCACCTGCAGCTGCGACACATTACTCTTATCAATTTGCTTCAGCGCCGAGTAATGGTCCCCATTCCTCCCCCCGTTGTATGCCGGCCAGTCACGGTCCTTTGTCGGCGCAGCACTTTGTCCCGAAACTACCCCGCAACACGCGGCAAACATTGCCAGCAAAGCCACAATCCTGCAAGTCAGCTTCATCATCGGATATTCTCCCGGAACCCCAGCGATTCGAGAAGCATATCGTACCCGCTGCTGCAATGGCTTTACCCTTCAAAACACTCTTCACCGAACCTTCTTTCTTCCCGCTCAACTTGCGAGTAAACTTGAATCTATGGCGGAGATTCATCGCAGAAAATCAGTTACTGTAAACATCGGCTCTGGCGCAAACACCGTCCGGGTCGGCTGGGAAGTTCCTGTCGTCGTCCAATCGATGACCAACACCGATACCGCGGATGTCGAATCCACCATCCGCCAGGTCGAAGCGCTGGCTCTGGCTGGCAGCGAAATCGTGCGCGTCACAGTCAACAATGATGATGCTGCCGCCGCGGTCCCACACATCGTCGAAGGCCTCGCCAAACGTGGCATTCATACCCCGATCGTGGGCGACTTCCACTACAACGGCCACCTGCTCCTGAAGAAGTTTCCCGGCTGCGCCGAGACCCTTGCAAAGTACCGCATCAATCCCGGCAACGTCTCGATCGGACGCCGCGACGACGACAACTTCCGCACCATGGTAGAGGTTGCCGTGCAACATCAGAAGCCCGTTCGCATCGGCGTCAACTGGGGCTCACTCGACCAGGCACTGCTCACTCGCATGATGGATGAGAACTCGAAGACCGCCACGCCATTGCCTGCGCGCGACGTCATGATGGAAGCCATGGTCGTCTCGGCGCTCGACAACGCGGCCGCTGCGGAACGCTACGGCCTGCGCCGCGACCAGATCATTCTTTCGGCAAAGGTCTCCGGCGTTCGCGACCTCATCGACGTCTACACCAGCCTCGCCGCACGCTGCGACTATGCGCTGCACCTCGGCCTCACCGAAGCCGGCATGGGCGCCAAAGGCATCGTGGCTTCCGCCGCCGGCCTCGCTCCGCTGCTCCTCGCAGGAATTGGCGACACCATTCGCGTCAGCCTCACCCCGGCTCCCGGCGGCGACCGCACCGAAGAGGTTCACGTTGCCCAGCAGATTCTCCAATCGCTCTCCATCCGTAGCTTCATGCCCCAGGTAACCAGTTGCCCCGGGTGTGGGCGCACAACCAGCACCTACTTCCAGGAGCTGGCCGAGCAAATTCAGAGCTACCTGCGCATTTCCATGCCCGCCTGGCGAAAGCAGTATCCGGGCGTCGAAGAGCTGAAGCTCGCCGTCATGGGCTGCATCGTCAACGGCCCCGGAGAATCAAAACACGCGAATCTCGGCATCAGCCTCCCCGGAACCTTCGAAGACCCCAAAGCCCCTGTCTACGTGGATGGCAAGCTGTACACCACCCTCCGTGGCGACCACATCGTCCAGGAGTTTCAGCAGATCCTCGACAACTACGTAGCCAACCGCTACGGACAGGGCGCCAAGCAGCCTGAACTCGTGGAGATTCACTAGACCCGGCTACATTGCAAACTAAAGCCCTGTGGATTCCGCAATGCGACGCGGATTCCACAGGGCTTTTGGACGATCGGATGAGAAACGGTGAGAGTCTCCGCTAGTACAGACGGAAGCGCACTTCCACATTGACTGGCACAGGAACGGGCTTACCTGTCTTCTGGTCCATGGCGGGCTTGAATTTGTACTTCTGAACAGCTTCGACGGCCTTTTCGTCGAGTCCCATCCCGAGGTGGCGGACGACGTGGACGTTCTGAGGGTTGCCCTGGGCGTCGACGATGAGGTTCACGACGACCGTTCCCTCGTATTTGGCGCGGCGGGCTTCGTCGGAGAACTCCGCCTCTACCTTGTTGACCAGGTAGGGCGCGCTGACGCCATCGCCGACGCGGCGGAGGCCGCCACCGAGGTTGCCGCCCTCGCCGGGGCCGTATCCGTTTCCTGTTCCCGAGCCGAGCCCACCATTCTTGCCGGTTCCCATGCCCGCGCCGGATCCCTGACCGTTGGAGGCGAGAGTGACATTAGGGCTCTTGGTGACGCCAAAGTTGGGCATCATCGGGTTGTCCGGCAGCTTGATGTCCTTCTGGATATCAATGGCCGGATCAACGACCAGCTTGGGATTCGGATTAACGGCCACCTGGGGCGCGAGGATGGGGTTCTTTTCAATCTTGGGTGGACGGCCCTTGATGGGATCAATGATGTCGTGGGAGCCGCCGCCACCACCGCCGCCCATGTTCCCTGGCTTGGGGGTGGTGGGCTTCCACGGCGCAATGTCGATGGCTCCGAGGTCCGTGAGCTTGGGAGGCAGAATTTCTTTGATCTGATTGCGGAAGCCGTAGATGCCCAGCAGCAGGATGGCGACGTTGATGCCGGCGGAGATGGCGACGGCTGTCGGGCTGCGTTTGACGGCGAGCGGATCGATCACGGGTATGGGCTTGCTGGTGAGTTCCAGGGGCGGCAGCTTCGGGGGGAAGAAGAGGTCAAGCAGGTTTTCGTACAGGTCTTTCCACACGGACTTTGTTTCAAAGGCTCGACCCATGAGCGCGTCGAGATCGTGCCCGGGTGCTCCGGTCACGTGTCCGCTCGGCGCGCCGTCTCCGGTGCCCGCGCCCGTGCTGGCAGTGGCTTCGGCTTCGGGCGGATTGAGCAAATCATTTGCCATAGTTTCTGACAGTTCCCATCTTCCGGCATGAGCCGGGGAAAAAGTAAAGCAAATCCGTGCCATGGGCCTGACCTTTACCCGGCGCGGAGACTGACCTCGCACAGGAAACCCATCTCTCCATTATGCGGGAGCGCGGCCTGTGCTGTCTTGCAGATTTCTCATCCGGCTTCTCAGAAACCCAATTCCCTTCGCCCAGCTGAAAGCGCATGAAGGTAACCGGCGGTGGAAAAACTGCGCGCTCTACAGACAATAGACGTGCGGGGCGGAATCTGGTTACCGAAAATTCACGGATTCGCCGTTTACACTTGAGGGTGGATAGCAAGTAAACAACTACGGGAGTACGCATGTCTGCTGTACCGGAGCTGAAGGCAACGCTGACGCTGCCTAAAACTGATTTTCCGATGAAGGCCAACCTGCCCCAGAATGAACCACTTCGGCTGAAGCGCTGGGCGGATCTGGATATTTATGGCCGGCAGCGCCAGGCGGCAAAGGATGCGAAAGCTGCCGGGACTCCCCTGCCCGTATATCTGCTGCACGATGGACCGCCCTACGCGAACGGGCCGATCCACCTCGGACATGCGCTGAACAAGGGATTGAAGGACTTTGTGGTGAAGTCGAAGACGATGGCGGGGTTTGACTCGCCGTACGTGCCGGGTTACGACTGCCACGGGCTGCCGATCGAAATCAAGGTAGACGAGCAGCTTGGTCGCAAGAAGCTGGAGATGCCGGCTGCCGAGGTGCTGCAGGCTTGCCGGGCGTACGCGCAGAAGTATGTGGACCTGCAGACAAGCCAGTTTGAGCGCATCGGATGTTTTGGCCGTTGGAGCGAGCCGTACCGGACAATGGCCCGGGCGTATGAAGCGAAGACCCTGGAGGCGTTTTACGGTTTTTTTGAGAAGGGATTTGTCTATCGCGGGCTGAAGCCGGTGTACTGGTGCATCCACGACCGGACGGCCCTGGCGGATGCAGAGATTGAGTATGCGCAGCACACCAGCCCGTCCGTCTATGTGAAGTACCGGCTGACAAGTTCGGTGGAGCAGTTTGGCGCGGAACCGGCGGCTGCGTTGGCGGGTCGCGAGGTTTCGACGATTATCTGGACGACAACACCCTGGACGCTGCCGGCGTCCTTGGCCGTGGCTTTCCATCCGACGTTTGAGTATGTGGCGATTGCCGCCGGGCAGACGGCGGACGCGCCGGTGTACATTGTAGCGGCGGAGCTGGCGGCGAAGGTGGCTACAGCGTGCCACCTGGGCGAGCCGACAGTCCTGGCTCGATTCCACGGGAGCAAGTTGGATCGGGCAACGTTCCAGCATCCGTTCCTGAATCGGCCGATCCTGGGCGTGAATGCGGATTACGTGACGGCGGATGCTGGAACGGGCGCGGTGCATACGGCTCCGGCGCATGGCGCTGACGATTTCTACACGGGCGTGCGCTATGAGCTGGACCGGACGTGCCGCGTGGACAACGCCGGTGTGATCCATGTGGATGCGAGCGTTTGGCCGGGTGCAGAGCCGCCGGCGTTTGACGGGAAGAAGGTCTTTGCGGCGAATCCGCTGGTGATTGAGCTGCTGAAGGAGCGGGGCGCGCTGCTGGCGCAGGAGAGTATTACGCACAGCTACCCGCACTGCTGGCGGTGCCACAAGCCGGTGATTTTCCGGGCGACGGAGCAGTGGTTTATTCGTCTGGAAACGCCGGTGAAGCGTGCGGATGGGTCGGAGACGACGTATCGGCAACTGGCGATTGAAGAGATCGACAAGGTGGTTTGGGACCCGGCGTGGGGCAAGGAACGCATCACGAACATGATTGCGACGCGTCCGGACTGGTGCATCAGCCGGCAGCGCATCTGGGGTGTGCCGATTGCCGTGTTCATGTGCGAGACCTGCAACCATCCGGTGCAGGACGCGGTGCTGAACCGGCGTGTGATGGACCTGTTCGAGAGCCAAGGGGCAGAGGCGTGGCACACGATTCCGGTGCATGCGCTGCTGCCTGCGGGTACCGCTTGCGCTGAGTGCGGCGGGACGGAGTTCCGCAAGGAGATGGACATTCTGGACGTGTGGTTTGACAGCGGGACAAGTTGGATGGCTGTCGCGGAGAGCGATCCAGATTTGAAGGGAGCCTACGGCCAATTCCAGGAAGCAGAACGCCTTCATGGGATCGCCCGAGACATTGACATTATTGATCGCGTAGAGAGAAAAGATGAAGTCCCGAAAGTGCTGTACCTGGAGGGCGGCGACCAGCATCGCGGGTGGTTCCACTCGTCGCTGCTGACGTCGGTGGCGCTGCGGGGTAAGGCTCCGTACTCGAACGTGGCGACGGCGGGCTGGACGCTGGATGAGCTGGGGCGGGCGATGTCGAAGTCGCTGGGCAACGGCGTGGATCCGGTGGCTGTGGCCGAGCAGTTGGGTGGGGAGATTGTGCGGCTGTGGGTGGCCAGCGTGGACTTCCGCGAGGACATGGCGGCCAGCGACAACCTGATGAAGCGCTGCGCGGAGATTTATCGCAAGCTGCGGAATACGTTCCGGTTCCTGCTGGGGAATCTGCATGGGTTTACGCCGGCGACGGATGCGGTGAGCTTTACCGAGCTGGAGCCGCTGGACCAATACATGCTGGCCAAGACGCGGGAGCTGACGGAGCGCGTGCTTGACTGGTATGAGCGGTTCGAATTTCACCGTATCTATCACGCGGTGAACGAGTTTGCGATTGCCGACCTGAGCGCGTTTTACCTGGACGTGCTGAAGGACCGTATGTACACCTTTGCGCCGAGCTCGCGGGAGCGGCGGTCGGCACAGACGGTGCTGTGGCAGATTGCCGAGACCCTAACGCGGTTGCTGGCGCCAATCTTGAGCTTTACGGCGGACGAGGTTTGGGATTATCTGCCGGTGGTAGAGGGGCGCGAGGCCAGCGTGCATCTGGCGCGGTTCCCAAAGGCGGAGGAGATTTATCCGGAGGACTCGGCGGTGCTGCTGGCGGAGTGGAACAAGATATTTGAGATCCGAGATGCAGCGCTACGCGTACTGGAACACAAACGCCAAGATGGGGTCATAGGAAAGGGCCTGGGGGCCGACATGATAATCGAAGCGGGAGGCGAGGCCTTAGTGCTTCTCCAAAAGCACGCGAAAGGTCTCAAGGAAGTCCTAAATGTTTCGAGTGTGCGAGTTGTAGATTTGGGGGAGGTGATGGTGGCGCAGATGCTCACGAGCGAGAACCCTCCGCTTGCCCCCGAGAACTTCATTCCTGAATCCTTCCAATCGGAACAATTGCTTTCCTCATTGGGTGGGCACGTTAATATCCGTGCAGTCCCCGCCTCGGGGACCAAGTGCAACCGGTGCTGGAACTTTATGCCGGAAGTTGCGAACTATGGGGTGTGGGAGAACGTGTGTACGCGCTGCCATGGGGCCCTGACGGCCATGGGCGTTGTGCCCCCGACTGCGGAGGTGACGGCATGAGCTGGCAGGCTCCGCGCAGGTTGCCTTGGCTGCTGGCGTTGTCGGCGGCTGTGATTGGTCTGGACCGGTGGTCGAAGATCTGGGTGACAAACCACATTGAGCTGGGCCAGGCGATTCCGGTGATCCCGCGGGTCTTCCGGATTACTCATGTGTTGAACGACGGCGCGGCGTTTTCGCTGTTTGCGGACTCGGCCACGCCGGAGCATGTGCGGTGGGGGCTCATTACGTTTTCAGTGCTGGCGGCGGTGGGAGTGCTGGCGACGCTGGTCTACCTGGGGCAGAGGTTTACGCTTACGACGGTATCGCTGGCGCTGATATTGGGCGGAGCTATCGGCAATGTGTACGACCGGATCCGGTTTGCCTCAGTGGTGGATTTTCTGGAAGTGCATATTGTCCACTACCACTGGCCGGACTTCAATGTGGCGGACTCGGCGATTGTGACGGGGGCGTGTTTGCTGTTGCTGGAGTCGATGCTGCCCAGGAGCAGGGAACAGTAGTCAGGGGTCAGAGGTCAGGGCTGGTCTTTGAGCTTCGCCTCTTGCTCCTTGATTTTCTGCGTGATACCTTCCGAAGAATCATGAAAATTCGCGATTGTCTCGCTGCACTTGCAATGTGTGTTGTTGCCGCCAGCTCCCTTGCCCAGTCTGCGCCTGTTCCGCCGACGGCTACCGGGGCAATATTAGCCGGAAAACTGATTGATGTGCGCACCGGCGCGGTGCGGGGCCACGCCTATGTGGTGCTGGCCGGCGACCGGGTGCTTTCGATTGAGGACAAGGAGCCGAAGGGGGTTCCTGTTACCGACCTGAGCGCGTATACGGTGCTGCCGGGGCTGATTGACGCGCATGGGCATATCCTGTCCAATCCGACGAGCCAGTCTGTGGCGGTTGGTCTACGGACGTCTGCTCCGCAGGCGACGCTGTGGGGTGTGTATAACCTGCGGCTGTGGCTGGACCACGGGTTCACGGCGGTGCGGGATGCGTGCGAGGGGCCGTCGGATTATCCGCAGTTTGCGCTGCGGGATTCGGTGAATCGGGGACTGATCCAGGGGCCGCGGATTTCGGCAGCAGGCGGGTGCATTTCGCTGACTGGCGGTCATGGGGATGGATTTCCGCTGTCCCCTGACCTCAATGTGCCGGAGAAGGCGAATATTGCTGATACGGTGGACGACGTGGCCCGGGTGGTGCGTCGGGACATCAAGTATGGTGCGGACTGGATCAAGCTGATGGCCACCGGCGGAGTGATGGACCCGATCAGCGACTATCACGTGCAGGAGCTGAGCGAAGAGCAGATGGCCAAGGCCGTGGAAGTGGCGCATCGGGCGGGCAAAAAGGTGATGGCCCATGCAGAGGGCACGGCTGGAATCAAGGCCGCGGTGCGGGCAGGTGTGGACTCGATTGAGCACGGGACGATGCTGGACGAGGAAGGCGCGCAGATGATGGAGGAGCGGGGGACGTGGCTTGTGCCGACGCTCTACTGCTTCCAGCACGATATGGAGACAGGGCTGTCGAAGGGGCGGGACCCGGATTCCTTCGCCAAGGGGCAGGAGATATTGGCGGCGCAGGGGCCGGCATTCAAGCTGGCGCTGGCGCACCACCTGAAGATTGCCTATGGGGTGGACGACGACGATGTGGACGAGTCGGTGTCGCGGGAGTTTGGGGCGCTGGTGGCAGGGGGCATGACGAACCTGGGCGCGCTGCAGGCGGCGACGATCAATGCGGCGACACTACTGGGCAAGGAGAAGCAGTTTGGGACGATTGAGCCGGGGCACTATGCGGATATTATCGCGGTCTCGGGCGATCCGCTGGCGGATATTACGGTGATGTATCAGGTGGCGTTTGTGATGAAGGGCGGACAGGTGGTGAAAGACCCGGCGCATCCGGATCGGAATGTCGTGGTACGGGTGAAGTAGGGAGACCGAGAAGGCTTCCTGGTTTGCTTGGTGGCTGTAGGTTTCTTGGCTGAAAAGCGGTGCTTTTGGGGGAGTGATTCGCTTGCGGGGCCACTCATCATGCGGGGGACCCCAAAAGTGCCTTTCCGGCTGTTTGCAAGCCAAAGTGAAAAGTCAAGTAGTTGATTATAGGCGCCTTGTATGGGTAAAAGCGAAGAAAAAGAGAAAAAATGCGGTGGTTTTGTTGTCATTTTGCTCTTCTCCGACGGTAAGTTTTTTGGTTTAGGTTAGTTGCAGGCCAGAAAACGGTCTGTTTTGTGCAACACCGTGCAGGAAATGAGCGTCCGGGGCGGAGCAGAAACGCTGTTTGGCCTCCGGGTAGGGGCGGGCTCCCGTAGAGATGCCGCACGTGCCCTGGGCGCAGAGGTACTGGGCGGCTGAAAGCCGGGGCATGGCAGATCTCCTTCTGAAATGATTGTGCGCGTTTTGGGTTAAATTAGCGGCAATTTGTGGGGAAGAATTTTTCAGGGTCAGGGTCAGTGGTTGGGAGAAGGTTTCTATCGATCGAGGAAAAGCTGACGCCAGAAGCCTGGGGTACCGACCATCAGGGCGGCGTCGGAGGTCGGGGCCACGAGGCGCATCAGGAGGGCCTTGGCCACGGCTGGAAACGACCGGCGGAGGAAGAAGACCTCGACGATGGGGTTGATGGTGGCGGCGTGGTTGAGGTGGCCGCCGACCCCCATCGGGAAGAGGATTTGATGGATGCCGTTGCTGATCCAGTGGCGGATGAGGAAGGAGCGCATGGTCATGGAGAGGCTGAGTTTGGGGTGGTCTTGGTGGTTGAACTGGTACATCATGACAGCGGCGTCGGCCTCAAGGAATCCGCAGCTGTAGCTGAGCAGTTTGCCCTCAGGGCTGCGCAAGGTGGCGTGCCAGAAGTTGGGCTGAGCCAGGGCGTAGGCGTCAAATGCGTCAACGAGGGCGCGGCGGTAGGGGGCAGGGCGAGACGCGAGGCCGAGTGCGTAGCGTTCGTCGGCTCCAAGGGAAGCGGGGTTGGCGCTGATGTGGAAGCGGAGGTCGGCTTCGAGTGCTTCTTTGTGGCGGGCTTTCATGTGGCGGCGGTTGCTGTGGCCGAGACCCTGAAGAAACAGCTCAAAGGTGGGTGGCAGGGGAATGATATCGCGGGTTTCGCAGGGCATGGCGAGGGCCAGGTAGTGTCGATTGGCGACGGAGCGGAAGGTTTGGGAGGCGTCCCCGGCCTGCAGGTCTCCAGAGATGTAGAGGTTCAAGTGGTCCACCCGCGACAGGCTGGTGAGGGTATTGAGGGCTTGGAGCGCGGTGGTCCAGAGCGGAGCGTTCTGGCCTTTGCAGGGCTGGTAGGCGTAGAGCTTTGATGCGTCCAGGCCGGCGCAACTGCGTCGGAAGTAAAGCAGGTCGCCGTCGGCCTGCTGAACCAGATGTGAGCAGCGGGTGCGCACCGAGGAAAAGATGAAGTGGCCATAGGCGGCCCAGCAGTTGGGGTGACGCCCGGCAGGGTGAGGCGCGGGCAAGGATGTGACTTCAGAGAACTCGGAACCCGTTTGAAATGCCGGGGCCGACTCCGGCTCAATCTCGACGTAAATCGATCCCATTTTGGTCAAGGCTCCCAGTGGCATGCATGCGCTTCCCTGAGATTTGAATCTATGCGGGGGATCTGGGAAAAGGAATCCACTGAGAGTGGAGAGTCGGCTGCAACCTTTTGGTGAGCTGACCCAAAACGGCACTGGGAAAGGGCTTGCTCATTCCGGCGAGTGGGTGGGGAAGTCCCGGGAGGTGGGGGCAATCCTGAGGAGCTAAATTTCCGTTGACTCTAAAGCGGTTATGTACGGGCGACAGCCGCCTGCCCCAGGGCAGGAGGTGTATTCAGCACGCTCTTACGCGCGCGGGCCAGGGTCAGCGATTCGGCAATTGCGGTTATTTCTCTGTAGCCAGAACGGCTGCGGAGGCGCGAGCGCCGGAGGTGAGCGCGCCCTGGATGGAGGCGCTGGTGAGGTAGTCTCCCGAGAGGACGATCCCGCTGTCGGTGGGGGCTTTGCGGGCCGCCTGCAGGCTGAGTTGCATGGGCAGGGCATGTGCGATGGGGTAGCCGCCGACCACGTTCCAGCGGTTGACCTGGGACCCGAACCAGCGTCGGAGCTGGGCGCGGACATCGGCTTCAAGGGCGGCCATGCCGGGATCGGTCTCCGGGGCGAGGCCGACCACGTTGGCGCAGATGAGGTGGGCTCCGGGGGGCGCGTAGGCCGGCGAGACCAGGCTCATGACGGCGAGATGGTTCACTGGGCCGGAGTTGGGGCCGTCGCCGTTGAGCACCACGACGGGCTCATCGACCGGGGCTTCCGTGGCCGCGTAGTAGAAGGTGGTGGTGCGGTTCCATGTGCGAGCCGGGGCGGGGCCGGCGGGGCGAACGGTGGCCAGCAGGGTACGGGCTTCGGGTTCGCGGGCGGCCATGACGAGCTGTGTTGCCTCAAAGCTGCCGGCATCTCCTGCGGTAACGCGCCAGCCGAGGGGAGTCTTTTCCATGGCGGTGACTGGGGCGTTGAGGCGAACAATGTCCGGAGCAAGGCTGGCGGCAAGCTGGCGGGGAATTTCTTCCATGCCGAGCGCAGGCACGGCGGCCAGGCCGGTGGCAAAGATGCGAAAGAGCCAGCGGAACCAGCGGGCGGACGTGGTGAGGTTGCGCTCGAGGAAAATGCCGCCGAAGAAGGGCGCGAAGAAGCGCTCCTGAATCATGGGGGAGAATCCGCCGCGGCGAAGGAATTCGCGGGTGGTTTCCTCGGGCTGGTTGAAGAGGTCGCCGTCGGTTTGGCGGAGGCAGTCGTTGCGGAGGCGGCGGATGCGCAGCTTGTCGCCGAAGGGGACGACTGAGTCAAAGGCAAAGGAGATAGCTTTGCGGAACTCGCGGAAGGGGTCGGCGAAGCGGTGGAAGCTGCCGCCCTGGCGGACGAGTGCGCCGGGGAGAAAGGTCTTCAAGTTGAGCGCGTCGTAGTCGAGGACGCGTTTTGCTTCGGGGTATTCGGTGAGCAGGACCTGGAAGCCGCGGTCGAGGCGGAAGCCGTCGACGGTGTCGGTGCGGATGCGACCGCCTGGGGCGTCGGCGGCGTCAAGCAGGACGATGCGCTTGCCGCCAGCGGCGAGTTCGCGGGCGCAGTTGAGTCCGGCGAGTCCGGCGCCGACAATGATGGCGTCGAGCTCGGCTCTTGGAGCTGGAGTGGGGGCGGTATCGGGCTTTGCCGGGGTCTTTTTGGATGCTTTCCGGGCGGACTTTTGCTCGTGTTTTGCCCCCGGTACTAGCTCGGCCTGGGGTGCAGGGCCGGGTGGCGTTGTGGCGGCGGGGAAGAGCGGCAAGTCGTTGGTTTCCACGGGCCAAGTATACGTCGAATGGGGAAGCGATTGACCCATAATCCGCGACAGCGCGCCACTGGTGGATGTGCTAGAAGAGCAGCACGGCGACGCGGTAGCTGGTGAAGGCGGCTTGCTCAGAGCCGTCGGACTGGGCTGGGCAGGCGCCAACCGCAGCCCTTTCAAACTCGTGAAGGCGTTGGGTGAGCATCTGGGGAAGCGAATTAAGGCTGCTGCTTTGCCAGCGCATGAGGAAGTGGCTTTGCATGGCGGGCGGCGGGTTGCGCGGCGAGCCGGAGTCCTGAGCGCAGGCGGCGCGGGCATAGGCGACGGAGGTTGAATCCGTGGCTACGGCGAGCCCGGTGGCGTGGAGCTTGGCGGCGACCTGGCCCTCGATTTCGGCGCGGCTGAGGGCGCGGACGGACTGGGCGTAGTCGGCGGTGGCGTAGAGGCCGCCGCGCTCGGCGACGAGGGAGATGCCGATGCGGTCGATGGCGGGATTCATGAGGTTGGCGTGGTGACCGGGGGAGGCCATCCAGCCTTGATGGATCTCCTCGGGCGAGTCGCCAAAGGCGATGTTCTCTTCAATGAGAGAGAAGTGTGCTCCGGCCGAGCCGGCGCGCTCGGCGAGGTCGGGTTCGCCGCCGTAGCGGTGGGCGATGGGGCCCTCCTGGGCCATGCGCTCGGAGTGGAAGTGGGCGGCCTCGGCAAGGGATGAGTCCCAGAGGAGGGGCTGGAGGCCAGCGGCGGCGCGGTCGCGGTTGGCCAGCTCGACAACGCGCCGCTCAGCCGGGGTGGGGGCTATGCTGGCGTGGGCAAAGGCGGGCAGGGAAGCGAACAGGCAGAACAGAAGGACGGCGAGACGGAGTGGTTTGGGGCGGAGGAGAGCCATAGGGTTGTAAACACCGATTTTAGACCGATGTCGCGCGGTATGCTTGCTTTGTAGACCGTGATTTGCAGACCATGACAGGCGCGAAGATATCGACGATGGCGCGGCGGCAGCCGCTGGCGGTGGTGGGACTGGTGCTGCTGGTGGTGTTTGTGCTGGCCGGGCTGCTGGCTCCATGGCTGGCGCCGGCGAGCCCGACGGCGATTGATCTGACGCACCGGCTGGCGGGCCCCTCCGCGTCGCACTGGTGCGGGACCGACGAACTGGGACGGGATACGCTGAGCCGGCTGCTATACGGGGCGCGGCTTTCGCTGGCTGTTTCGGTGACGGTGGTGGGGATTTCGCTGGGGCTGGGGCTGGCGGTTGGCGGGCTGGCCGGGTACCTGGGCGGCTGGGTGGACACAGCGCTCACGGTGGTGGCGATGAACACGTTTCTGGCGCTGCCAGGGATTCTGCTGGCGATTGCGTTTGCGGCGTTTCTGGGGCCGGGCTTCCAGAACCTGGTGCTGGCGCTGGCCATTGGCGGCTGGGCGGGGTACGCGCGGCTGGTGCGCGCGCAGGTGCTGGCGGTCAAAGAGCGAGAGTTTGTGGAGGCGGCGCGGGCGTTGGGCGCGGGCGGGGGAAGGATCTTTTTCAAGCACATATTGCCGAACATGATGCAGCCCTTGCTGGTGCAGGCGGCGATTGGCATGGGCGGGGTGATATTGGCCGAGGCTACGCTGAGCTTTCTGGGGCTGGGGATTCCGGCGCCGACGCCGAGCTGGGGATCGATGCTGAACGATGCGCGGGCGCACCTGTTTGATTCGCCGCACCTGGTGCTGGCGCCGGCGGTGGCCATGGCGCTGGCGGTACTTAGCTTTAACTTTCTGGGTGACGCGCTGCGGGATTATCTGGACCCGCGGACGCGGATGCAGATGGGGTTGTAGGGATGCGGATTGCGGTGGTTTCAGACACGCATGGGCTGCTGCGGCCGGAGCTGCTGCCGCTGGTGGCGGGCGCGGACCACATCTTGCACTGCGGGGATGTGGGGAAGATGGGGATTTTGCGGGTGCTGGAGGCGATTGCTCCGGTGACGGCGATCGGGGGCAACATCGACAGGGGCGGGGAGTGCGGGAAGCTGCCCGCGACGGAACTGGTGACGCTGGGAGGAAGAGATTTTTATCTGCTCCATGATTTGGGGGAGCTGGACCTGGAGCCTGCAGCGGCGGGGATTGCGTGCGTGCTGAGCGGGCACTCGCACCGGCCGGATATTCATCGCCATCGGGGTGTGCTGTATGTGAATCCGGGGTCGTGCGGGCCGCGGCGGTTCAACTTGCCGATTACCTGCGGTCGGATTACCGTGAGCGACGATGGGGAGCTGGCGGCGGAGATTCTCGCGCTCCCCATTGCGGAGTAACGGCTCCTAGAACGGCAGACGGGCAGTAAAGACCAGGTTGTGGTTGCTGGAGCGGAAGCGGGTGAGGGCGATTTGCTCGCCCGCGCCGAAGGTTAGGCCGAGGCGGCCGGGTTTGCCCTTGGCGTCGTGGGTGAGGGGAATGCGCCCGATGACCAGGCCGGGGGTGGCGTAGGTGGTGGATTTGCCGTCGTTTGCGCCGCCTTTGTAGAAGCTGGAGTTCAGCTCGACTTCTGGCCAGAAGAGGCGCCCGGCCCCGCTGTGGGCGAGCCGGTACTGGGCGACATTGTTCCAGGCGATGGTGTGGCCCAGGCCCTGGGAGTTGGTGATGGGCAGCGTGCCGCCGGCGGTGGAGGTGAGTGCGAGCAGTCCCCAGCCCTTGCCGACAGCGAGCGTCGGCGTGATAACGGCGCAGCAACTGCCGTTGCCACTTTTGCCGGTGGGGATGGAGGCGGCGAAGAAGGCGGTGATGATGGCGTTGCCGTGCTCTTCATTGCGGGCGAGGAAGCGGTATTTGGAGTTGAAGCTGATGTCGCCGAAGCCGTCGTTGTCGCCGGGCGCGGTGTGGGAGAAGAAGGGCGGCAGGTTGACGAGCAGTTCGATGTGGCCCGTTGGGATGATCTCGAAGCCTTTGCCGTTGCCAAAGTTCCACTTGTTGTAGAGCGCACCGTTGGTGGTGCGGACGAAGTCTGTGCGGAACTCCTGCTCAAGGCGGGGGGTGACGGTGACCAGCGGGGTGATCCAGTGGGGTTGTTCGGCCTGTGTGGCGGAGACACGGGCCTGGTAGCGGCTGATGAATCCAGAGCTCTGGGCGTTGGCGGGGAGGCTGATGGCGGCGGCAGTGAAGACGAGCGCACAGCGCAGAATAGGGCGCAGGGAAGGGAATGGGGAAGAAGTGTTCATGATTCGATAATAAGCGAAAGTTAAATGCGAATATAGGCGAATTTTAGGTGCGGGAAACAGAAGGGACTTCATGGGGTTGTCCGGCTGGGTATAGTCTGGCTGCACTGTGCCGGAGAGGCGGGCACGAACCTTGGAGCGAGGTGCAGGCGATGGCAGAGACCGATATGTTGCTGAAACCACGAGAGGCCGCGGCGGCGCTTGGAGTGAGTTACGCCACCATTAAGCAATGGATTCTGGCGGGTACGCTGGAGACGACTCGAACCCCGGGCGGGCACCATCGCATTGCGCAGAGCGCGCTGGCGCGGATGCTGCCGGCGGAGTCGGTGACCCAAGCGGTCCATCTGGAGTCGCGGGAGCGCTTCCGGAATGTGAGCGGGCGCAACCAGCTTGTGGGGACGATTGAAGAGGTGCGCATCAGCGGATTGCTGGCCAAGGTGGTGCTGTCGATAGGCGACCAGCGGATTACGTCGATTATTACGGCCGATGCGGTGCGGGAGATGCAGTTGCGAAAGGGGCAGACGGCGGCCGCGTTGATGAAGTCGACCGAGGTGATGATCGTGCGGGTTTGAGCGGACAGCGTTTTGCTGGTTCCCCGTGCGCATGGTGTCTGCTACACTCCGCCCATGCGCTTTTTTCAGAAGACCATTTTTTGTTTGCTGACGGCTTCGGTCGCAGCTGCCGCCGTGGCGCAACAGCCTGAACCTGTTGCTGCGCCCAGGGCCGATTTGATTCTCCGGCACGCAGTGATTTTGACCGGCGAGGGATTGGCGGAGGGCAAGTCGCGGATTGCGTCGGCGATTGCCATTGGCGGGGGCAAGGTGATGGCCGTGGGCACGGATGCGGAAGTGGCGCGCTTTCGCGATGCGCACACCAAAGTGCGCGACCTGAACGGCGCATTTGTGATGCCGGGGCTGAACGATGCGCATGTGCACCTGGGCGGCGCGGGGCAGACCAAGCTGAATGTGGATTTGACGGGAACTCCGTCTTTGCAGGCGATGCTGGCCGGTGTGCAGAAGTATGCCGACGCGAGCCCGGCGGGACACTGGCTGGTGGGGGGCAACTGGGACCACACCTTGTGGGCCGAGAAGGTGCTGCCGACGCGGCGACAACTGGATGCGGTCACGGGCGGTCATCCGGCGGCTCTGGACCGGATTGACGGTCACATTCTGATTGCCAATTCCGCCGCGCTGCAGGCGGCCGGAGTGACAGGGAAGACGGTGCCTCCGCAGGGTGGGGCGATCGATCTGGATGCGAATGGCGAACCGACGGGGATACTGCGAGAGTCGGCGATGGAGTTGGTGTACAAGGTGGTTCCGCCGCCCTCGGACGCGGAGCGCAGGCGCGGGCTGGAGCTGGCCATTGAGGACGCTGTCTCGCACGGGCTGACCAGCGTGCAGGACAACTCGCCCTGGGAAGATTTTCTGGTGTACGAGCAGTTGGAGAAGGAAGGCAACCTGCGGGTGCGGATCTCAGAGTGGCTGCCGTTTGCCGCGCCGATCGAGGTGCTGAAGAAGGCTCGCGCGCACCACGACGCAAACGACCCAATGCTGCATACGGGGATGCTGAAGGGCTTCATGGATGGATCCCTGGGGTCGCATACGGCGGCGATGAAGGCTCCCTTCAGCGATGAGCCGAACAACAGTGGACTGCCGCAGTACGAGCAGGCGCAGTTAAATGCGATGGCCGTGGAGCGCGCCAAAGCTGGGTTCCAGCTTGGCTTCCACGCGATTGGCGACCGTGCGGCGGCGATGGCGCTGGAGGCGTTTTCGCAGACCTACGATGCGTGTCCGCAGCTGGCTCCGCAGGACAAGAATCCGTACAAGGTGCCGCGCTGCTGGCCGACAGTGGCCGAAGGGCACAGGGACCGCGTGGAGCACGCGCAGGTGGTGGACCCGGCCGATATTGAGCGGTTCAAGAAGCTGGGAGTGATTGCGTCGATGCAGCCGAATCACCTCCTGACGGACATGAACTGGGCGATGGACCGCCTGGGGCCGGAGCGGGCGGCGTATTCGTATGCGTGGAAGGCGTTTCTGCAGGCGGGGGTGGTGCTGGCCTTTGGCACGGATTATCCGGTGGAGCCGGTGACGCCGTTTCGCGGGTTGTACGCGGCGGTGACGCGGGCCAATGAAGCAGGCACGAAGACGTATTTCCCGAAGGACGCATTGACGCGTACGCAGGCTCTCTACGCATATACCCAGGGCTCGGCGTATGCCGAGTTCGCGGAGAAGCACAAGGGCAAGCTGACGCCGGGATTTGATGCGGATCTGATTGTGCTTGACCGCAACCTGCTGACGGTGGACGCGCCGAAGATTCTGAAGACGCGGGTGTTGGAGACGGTGGTTGCGGGCAAGACGGTCTATCGGGCAAGCGATGCTTCGGGCGGCCGATGAAGCTGCGCGCGTACCTGCTGATGCTGTTTGTCGTTTTCGTGTGGGGAACGACGTTTGTGGTGATCAAGAATGCCTTGCAGGATGCGACTCCGCTGGCGTTCAATTTGGCGCGCATGACGATTGCGTTTCTGGTGCTGGCGGTGGCGTACCACCGGCACTGGCGGGAGATTAACCGGCACCAGTTGTTGGCCGGCGCGGTGGTGGGCTTTTTCCTGGCCGCGGGCTACCAGTTCCAGACGGCCGGACTGGCGCATACGACACCAGCGAAATCAGCGTTTATCACCGGCCTTGTCGTAGTGCTGGTGCCGCTGTTTTCTACGGTGCGGGCGGTGCGGCCGCCGGGCGCACACAGGCCGCACTGGAACGCGTACGCTGGTGCGCTGCTGGCCTTTGCGGGCATTGTCCTGCTGACGGTTCCGGCGGTTGGCGGTGGACTGTTGCCGGATATGGGCGCGGTGGGCGTGGGGGACATGCTCACGTTTGGCTGCGCGGTGGCGTTTGCTTTCCATTGCCTCGCGTTGGGTCATGCTTCGCCGCGGATTGGCTTTCAGCCGCTGGCGCTGCTGCAAATTGGTTTTTGTGCGCTGTTCATGGGGCTCAGCACACCGCTGCTGGAGCATCCGCAGATGCATTTGACGCTGCGGCTGGCCATCTCGATCGGGGTTGGGGCGCTGTTGGGAACGGCGGCTGCGTTTTCCATTCAGAGCTGGGCGCAGTCGATATTGCCGCCGACGCACACGGCGCTGATTTTGACGCTGGAGCCGGTGTTTGCGTGGCTGACGTCGTTTGCGCTTGGGGAACGGATGGGGTTGCGTCCGGCCTCTGGCGCGGTGCTGATTCTGTTTGGGATTGCGATGGCGGAGCTGATGCCGCAACCGCATCCTCCGACGGCGCACGAGCTTTAGTTGGTTTTATGGCAATGGGTTGGCGTAGGTCTGGGTTCCAGAACCGGGCGAGATGTTTTTCTCCAAATGAGTTTGCGGAAAAGGTGGGTTTGAGGATGATTCGACGAAGCATGGCGATGTTGGCCGCGAGTGCGTGTGTCCTGGGGATGGCGGGCTGTGGCGGCGGGGGCGGATCGATGGGAACTGCGCCGGTAACTATGGTGCTGAAGGTGAACTCCACGAACCCGGCGAGCGGGGTTTCGATTACGGCCTCGCCAGCAGACAATGCCGGAACAGCGAAAGGCAGCACGAGCTTCGAACTGACTTACAACGCGGGGACGGTGGTGACGCTGACTGCGCCGGCGACGTCGGGCAGCAATGGGTTTCAGTCGTGGGCCGGATGCAACGCCGTGAGTGGGAAAACATGCACTGTGACGATGACGAACAATGCCACGACGACGGCAAACTATGGGCCGCCCGCGGCTCCGGTGGTGACGGTGACGCCGGGGTCATTGAGCATCACGACGCTGCAGGGCCTGACGGTGGGGGTTGTGGTGAAGGGGACTCCGGCGCCGACGGGCACGGTTACGTTCACCTGTGGCAGCTACAGCTCCGCGGCGACGACTCTTGCGGCAGGCAGCGCGAGCGTGGTGGTGCCGGCCGGCGCGCTGGCGTTGGGCAGTGATGTGATCCAGGCGACGTATGCGCCGGACGCGGCAGGTGCGGTCTACTACCTGGCGGCGAGCGGTAGCTCGGCAGCGGTGAGCGTGGTCACACCAGCGGCGACGACGGTGACGGTGGACGAGGGAACGCCGGGGATTCCGGTATCGGAGCAACTGCTGGGGATGAACCTGGCGGCGTGGGGCGACCCTACGTTGCCGGCGATTGCGACCTCGTTTGAGGCCGCGGGGATCAAGGCGGTACGCTGGCCGGGCGGTTCCTGGTCAGACGACTACCACTGGGCCGGCAACACACTGTGCGGCGGGGGCGCGCCGGACGGCAACGCGACGTTTCAAAACTTTGTGAGCCACGTGGTGACGCCGGCCCGCCTGGATGTGGCGCTGACGGCGAATTATGGGACCGACATTGCGTGCTCAGGGCCGGGCGACCCGACCGAAGCGGCGGCGTGGGCGGCCGAGGCGGTGACGTTGAACGCGAACGTGAGCCGCATGACGGTGGGCAACGAGGAGTACGGGAGCTGGGAGACGGATCTGCATGCGCTTCCGCATGACGCGATGACGTACGCCAATGCCACGGCCAATGGGTACTACCCGGATATCAAGGCTGCAGCGCCGAATATGTTGGTGGGTGTGGTGGTAAATCCGGGAAATTCTCCGGCTTGGGATCCGATTGTGCTGGCGAATGCCAAGTATGACTTTGTGGAGTTCCACTTCTATCCGCAGGGGCCGGGCAGCGAGAGCGATGCGTACCTGGTGAGCAAGGCGCCGCAGGATCTGACCTCGGCGATCAACACGGTGAAGACGGAGCTGGCGACGGCGGGCAAGGCGGGGACGCCGATCTACGTGGGCGAGACGGGGTCGGTGTACAGCAATCCTGGCAAGCAGACAATGTCGATTACCCAGGGACTGTTCGCCGGGCAGGTGCTCGGTGAGCTGATGAACGATGGTGTGTCTCGGTTGACGTGGTGGATTGGCTTTGCAAATTGCAATGGAACGGCCGGGAACGACTCGAGCTCGCTGTATGGGTGGCAGAACTTTGGAGGGTACAACGTCTTTGCCGATGGGCCGACGGACACCGGCTGCGCGGGCGCGGGGGCGATTGGGACAATGTCGCCGACGGCGCGGGCGTTTCAGCTGTTCAGCCAAGTGGCGGTGAAGGGCGAAAAGGTGCTGGGCGCGACGGTGACCGGGGACACGACGGATGTGCATGCCTACGCGGCGACGCACTCCGGGGGCGGGGGCACGGCGCTGGTGCTGTTCAACCTGAACCAGAACCTGAGCCAGCCGGTGACGGTTGCGCTTTCCGGCAAATCCAGCGCCACGTCCGTGACTGTGACGACGTACAGCAAGGCGATCTACGACGAGACGAACGCGGCCACTCCGGTGTGGGCCGCGCCGACGACGACCAGCCTGGGCGCGCAGGGACTGCCCCTGACGCTGACGCTGGATCCATGGAGCATGAACGTGGTGGTGGTGCAGTAGGGAAGAGCGCGGCAAAGGAAAACGGGCCAGCGACTGTGAGGTCGCTGGCCCGTTTGTGTGTGTGCAAGGTTGCGTTTGCTTACCGGGGGGCGGGCTCGGCGGAGTCGGCCAGAGCGTAGGCCAGCACGGTCATCACGGCGGCGTTCTCGTTGAGCTCGCGGGGGTTGACCTTGTCGAAGGTGTCGGCCGCGGTGTGGTGGTAGTTGAAGTAGAAGCGAGAGTCCTGCGAGGGAGCGAAGCTCGGCACGCCTTTTTCGGTGAGGCCGTTGATGTCTTCGCCGGTCTCCGGGGCGCTGCGGAAGGTCTGCGCGCCGATGGGTTCGAGCGCCTGGGCGACGGGCCGCAGGAAGGCTTCCAGGGCGGGTTTGCCGGCCCACATGACGCCGTCCGGGTGGCCTGCGCCGAGGTCAGACTCAATGGCGCCGATGTGGTTGGAGGCGTCCTGGCCGAACTCCTTCATGTAGGTGGCCGCACCTTGGGAGCCCTCTTCCTCGCTCATCCAGGCAACAAAACGGACGGTGCGCTTGGGGTGGACGCCGAGTTGCTTGAGCAGGTGGATGGCCTGCATGGCGACGACGATGCCGGCTCCGTCGTCGATGGCGCCGGTTCCCAGGTCCCAGGAATCGAGATGGCCGGAGACGATGACCACCTGTTCGGGATGCTCGGTGCCTTTCCAGTCGGCAATGACGTTGTAGCTGGGAGCATCGGGCAGCGTCTGCGGGGTGAGCATCAGGTGCAGGGTGATGGGGCCCTGGCTGGCGAGATTCGTGAGCAGGTCAGCGTCTTCGGCGGTGACGGCGGCGGCGGGAATCTTCTCCATGCCGGGGGCGTAGTTGGTTTGCCCTGTGTGAGGAATGCGGTAGTCTGCGCCGCCGACGGAGCGGACGAGCACGGCAGCCGCGCCAACGGTAGCCCCGACAATGGGAGCGGCAGCGCGGTAGCCGACGGCGTCTCCATAGGCGTAGATGCCTCCGGATTGCGCGGCCAACTGCTTGTCGAACTTCTTGTTGAAGAGGAGAATCTTGCCCTTGACCGCGTCCGGGGGGAGAGCTTTCAGCGCGGCCCAACTGTCGACAACGACGACCTGCGCGGTGAGGCCGTCGGCCGGGGTGGCGACGCTGCCGCCAAGCGCGGTGAGGACGACTTTCTGCGTGGTCCCGGGGGTCTGGCCGGGCCAGGTGGTCAGCTCGGCAGTTTCCGCACCGCGCACCCAGTGGGGGACGGAGGTCTTCTCGAGGGTGACCTCGGCGCCGAGGGCGCGCATCTGGTCGGCCACGTAGTCGACGGCCTGCTGGGCCTGGGGCGAGCCGCTGAGGCGGGGGCCTATGTTGTCGGTCAGGTGGCGCAACTGGTTGAGCGCGTAGGGGTCGTTGATGGCCGCGTCGCGCAAGCGGTCCATGGTGGCCATCTGCTCCGGGGTCCAGGCGGATGCGGCGGAGCCGAAGATGCGGGCGTAGATGCGGTCGCGCATCGAATTGCCAGCCGGTGGCGGGGCGGCCGATTGTGCCGGAGTGGCCGCGGCGACGATGGCGAGGGTGAGCGTGGCGGCGATTTGGGCGGCAAAGGCGGGGCTAAAGCGTGTGCGGTGAGCGAAAAACATGCCCGATGGTAGCACAATGAAACTCAGTTTCCGGAGAATGCAACAAAGCGTGCGACTCGCGGCGCTTTCCCACGTCTACAGATAGGACACCTGCGCACTCGTCTGCTGGGTATACTAGAGATTGGCCCGTAGAGTGGTACCTGGTCACGGAATCTTCACCCGCCCCGGCGATAAGGGGCCAAACAAAACCAACGAGGTTGCAGGGTCTATGCGATCACTTCCCACGATATTTGAACGGCTGCGGACGCGCCGTCTTGCCACAACCTTTGCCGTGCTTGCCGCACTTACGGCCGCCATCCTCGTCGGCTCCTACACGGCGCACGGGGTGCACGGGCAGGAAAAGCAGAATGACAGCGCGGATGCAACTCCGCTCAAGATTCCCAACACGACGGTAGCCCCGAACGCCTTTGCGCAGATCGCGAGGGAAGTGGGCCCGGCGGTGGTCAACATCAACACGCGCACGCTGCCCAAAGAGATGGCCAACAACGGCAAGCGGACCAACCCGCACGCGCGCATGGCGCCGCAGGACCCGGACGACGAGGACCAGCAGGGCGACGGCCAGGCTCAGGGCCAAGACCAGCAGGGACAAGGCCAGGGGCAGGGCAACGGCAACTTTCAGGACTTCTTCAACCGCTTCTTTGGCGGCCAGAATCCTGGGGAGCAGGATGACCAGGGCCAGGAGCGCGACTCGCTGGGTTCAGGCTTCATCGTGGATGCCAAAGGTTACATCATCACCAACAACCACGTGGTGGAGAAGGCCGACGAGATCTACGTGAAGCTGTCGACCGACCCCGACACAACCGACCTGGGCCGCAAGGCGCGGGTGATTGGCGTGGACAAGGCGACGGACCTTGCGGTAATCAAGATTGAGACCGACAAGCCGCTGCCGACCGTAAAGCTGGGCAACAGCGACAACACGGCGGTGGGCGACTGGGCGATTGCCATCGGCAGCCCGTTCTCGCTGTCGCAGACCGTGACGGCGGGCATTATTTCAGCCAAGAACCGAACGATCGAGCCGGGCGCGAGCGGGCAGTTCCAGCACTTTATCCAGACCGACGCGGCGATCAATCCCGGCAACTCGGGCGGACCGCTGGTGAACATGAATGGCGAAGTGATTGGCGTCAATACCGCCATCTTTACCCAGTCTTCGGGCTACCAGGGCATCGGCTTTGCGATGCCTTCGAACACCGTGGTGCAGGTGTACAACGACCTGATTTCGCCCAGCCACAAGGTGACGCGCGGTTCGATCGGCATCAGCTTCAAAGAAGGGCTTTCCGGGGCCGTGGGCCGCATGTACGGCTTCAAGGCAGGCGTGATCGTGAATTCGGTAACGCCGGGCGGTCCCTCGGATAAGGCAGGCATCAAGCCGCGGGATATCATCGTGTCGATCGACGGCAGGGCGATCAAGGACGGCAACGATCTAGTAGCGGAGATTGCCAGCCGGCATCCCGGCACGACGGCGCGGATCGGGTACATTCGCGACGGCAAGCAGGAGGAGGCCACTGTAACCATTGGCGATCGGGACAAGGTATTTGCCGAGGTTGCCAAGAATGAGGAAGAACAGCCGGCAGACAAGGGCGACTCCGGCGAGGCCAAGCTGGGCATTACGGTAAAGGAGCTGCCGGCGCCGCTGGCGGCGAAACTTGGCACCGGCGCCATGGTCGTGCAGTCGGTGCGGCCGGGCAGCTTTGCCGACATGCAGGGTCTGGTCCCCGGACTGGCGATTACCCGCATCAACAAGCAGCCAACGGCCAGCCGGGAGCAGTATGACAAGATTGTCAACGCGCTGAAGTCGGGCCAGGACGTAGTTTTCGAAGTGGTGAATCCGAAGCGTCCGGGAGACGGAATCAACTTCCTGGGCGGTACGCTCCCTTAGCCTGGGGTTGTCTTGCAGTGTCCAGTGGGGAATGCCCGGCGGTTAAGCAGGGCCTTCTTTCGCGTTTACTCATCCGAGTAAATTTCAGAAATGTGTCTTGTTGATTCCTTTTGTGTGGCCTAGAATGACCAGGGGATCTCTTGCTTGGCAGTGATATGAGGTATCTTTTATGACATTTTCCCGTATAGCCATGGGTTTGGTGCTGGTTTCGAGTTTGGCGGTAGTTCCGGCGATAGCTGCCACACATCGCCATGCAGCTACCAGCGGCCACAAGCATGCCAAACATGCGTCGGCGCCAAAGGCGAAAAAGATGCACGGGCAGCAGGCGATTGACCCGGAGCGGGCAACCGCAATCCAGCAGGCCCTGATCCGTCAGCACTACATGAACGGCGAGCCAACCGGACACTGGGACGCGGATACGCAGGCAGCGATGACCAAGTTTCAGGCGGACCAGGGCTGGCAGACGAAGATCACCCCGGATTCGCGGGCACTGATTAAGCTGGGCCTGGGACCGGACCACTCCGCGGCGATCAACGCGACCAGCGACAGCCACTTCAACACGCTGTCTTCAACGGCTCCTGTGGAACCGCAGTCGCAGGGGCTCGTTGCAGCTTCCGGCGTCAGTCACTAGATTTCGCTTCGCTTTTGCCATCGAGCGCCGCTTCCAGCCAAGGGAGTGGCGCTTCTGTTTTGTGGGCGCGCGTTGTGCACGGGGGCGGAAGCGGCCGGCAAATGTTGGATTTCTTTTCATCCAATCCCTGGGCCGGTGTATCACAATGGGTGTGCACTCCAATTCCCTCAGAGGATGTTCCCAATCGTGAAGAGAGTTTTCAGCCTGGCCCTCCTGGCGCTGCTGCCGTGTCTTGCCCGCGCTCAACAACCTGGTCCGAATCCCGCCGACATCCAAGTGGAAACCGGCGTTCTGGATGGAGCACCGTATCGCATCGACATGCCGGAGAAGTGGAACGGCACGCTGGTGATCTATTACCACGGCTATTCGGAGACGCCGGCTGCCTTTGACAAGACCAAGGCGAACAGTATGGGCACTGGCCTGGCTTCGGCGGGGTTTGCCGTGGCCCAGTCAGGCTACTCGGTGATTGGCTTTGCTCTGGAACATGCCATCCCGGAGACCGAGGCGCTGCGCGAGTACACGATTGCCAAGTACGGCAAGCCCAAGGCGACGTACGTCATGGGCCACTCGATGGGCGGGGAGCTGACCATGGCCACCATGGAGAGCTACCCGAACCGCTATGACGGCGCGTTGCCGCTATGCGGCCTGCTGCAGCCCTCAACCTGGGCCATCACCCACGGCGGGGCGATTCTGGCGGCTTTCCACTACTACTATCCGGGCGTGTTGCCCGGGCCGGTGGGTGTTCTCGCGGACTTTGTAATCGACGATGCGACGGTGGAGCGGGTGCTGAAGGCTCTGTCCACGAATCCAACGGGCAAGGCGGAGCTGATGGCGATCGGGCACATGAAGACGGCGCGCGACCTGGCCGGCGGGATGGTGTTCGCGACCTATATTCAGCGCGACCTGGAGCAGAAGATTGGCGCGCCGGCGATGGACAACAGCAATGTGATCTACGCCGGAGGGCCGGACGACAATGCGCTGAACGATGGCGTGAAGCGCTACCACGCCTCCGAGGCTGCCTTGGCCTACCTGAAGACGTGGTACACACCGACCGGCATATTGCTGAAGCCGGTACTGGCGGTGCATACGACCTATGATCCGATCATTCCCGCCGAAACAGTTAGCCTGTACGCGGACCAGGTGGTGCGGGCCGGGTTTGGGCGGAACTTTGTGCAGCAGTATGTGAAGGCCGACGGGCACTGCAACATTAACGGGGACCAGACGATGGCCGCGTTTCAGGAGCTGATCCACTGGACAACGACGGGCGAGAAGCCGGAGGGCGGGCTGGTTCCGGTGGCGGCGAAGAAGTAGGCAGTTTGGAACAACGAAAAAACGGGCAGCCTGAGTTTGCATCAGGCTGCCCGTTTTTCTTTTCTGTGCGCTTACTTGGCTTCCAGTTTCGTCCAGAAGTCGTAGCGTGCGCGGTTTTCGTCGGGCCGGGAGGTGATGGGGTTGTCCAGATGCAGGACCATGTCGCCATCGGCGTATTTGGGCCAAATAGGCAGGCCGGGGCCGTTGGGGTCGCCGGTCTTGGCAAAGTTGGTCCAGTAGCTCATCATCTCGTCGCTCAGCTTGCGGTCTTCGTCACGCCACACGGCTCCGGGACGGGTGTCGAGCGTGCCAAAGATGTACTCGATGTCGTCGGAGTGGAAGGCGAAGGAGCCGGGGTGAAACTTGCTGGGCGGAGATGCCAGGTCAAGCTTGTAGCGGTAGACAGGCGAGTCGCCGGTCTTGCGATGGTATTCCATCCACTTCCACGTGCCGTAGGCGATGAACGAGTCGCCGCCAAAGTCGGTGGCCGAGCGCTCAACCTCAGCCTGGGTGGTTCCGGGATAGAGGGCCAGGAAGGCATCCGCCTTGTCGCCGAAGCGCTCGGTGGCCATGGCCTTCCATTTTTCCGGTGTCATGCCCTGCGCCAGGAAGCTGCCTTCGTCGCGGTTGAAGCCGGCCAGCAGAGGCACGTGGGCCTGTTTGCCGGCGATGTAGGTGTCCACGACAGGCTCGGTGAGGAACTTGCCGTCAATGTCGGGAGGAAAGCCGACCATGCCGTTTTTGGCGGCAGCTTCCAGGATTTTGTCGGTGGGCACGGCTCGCAACTCGGCGAGGGTCTTGACGCCCAGGCCTTCCACGAACTTCTCGTCTTTCGGCCCGCGCGTGGCCAGTGGTTCATAGGCCAGTGTACCCTCGCTGAGGGCTCCGCCGCTCTCGCCAATTGCCTTGGCGAAGAGTCCGCGCCCGGACGGGGCGGCCATGAGTGTGCTGACGGCAAAGCTGCCGGCGCTTTCGCCGAAGATGGTGACGTTGGCCGGGTCGCCGCCGAAGCCGGAGATGTTCTTCTTGACCCATTCAAGGCCCGCAACCATGTCCATGAGGCCGTAGTTGCCGGCCGAGCCACCCTGCTCGGCAGCCAGTTCGGGCGTGGCCAGGAAGCCGAAGACGCCCAGGCGGTAGTTGATGGTGACGAGGATGACGCCCTTGGTGGGCAGGAAGTCGCCGTTGTGGCGCGGCTCTGAGCTGCCACCGCCGGAGTAGCCGCCACCGTGAATCCAGAACATGACGGGCAGCTTGGATTTGGCGCTCGCGTTGGCCGGGGTGTAGACGTTCAGCGAAAGGCAGTCTTCTGAGGCGTCGCCGTCCTGGAAGATCATGTCGGCAAAGACTCTGCCCTGGGCGCAGTGATGACCGTACTTGGTGGCGTCGAACTCACCCTTCCACGGGGCAGCGGGCTGGGGAGCCTTCCAGCGCAGGTCGCCAACCGGCGGCGCAGCATAAGGGATTCCCTGAAAGGCGCGAACCGCGCCGGAGTTGATGAGCTTTCCGTGTACTTTGCCGTCGTCGGTTTTGACCGAGAGGCTGTCAGCGAAAGCGGAACCGGTACCGGAGATCACCAGTGCGGAAAGCGCCATCGTGCACATCCATAGAGAACGTAGTTTCACTTCGAAATCCTCCCCCAAAACAATACAGGATAAGCGATTTCGACGGCTGTAACGATTTGTAACAGCAGCGAGCGGGTTAGACGGACTCCGTCGCGAGCAGGTCGGCGATGGTTTCGCGGCGGCGGATGAGGCGCGCTCTGCGGCCCTCGACCAGCACCTCGGCGGGGCGCGGGCGGGTGTTGTAGTTGGATGCCTGGGCCATGCCGTAGGCGCCGGCGTCAAGGATGGCCAGCAGGTCGCCAGGCTCAAGCGGGACCATCTTGCGGTCGCGGGCAAAGAAGTCTCCGGTTTCGCAGACCGGACCGACAATGTCGACGGGCGCAACCTTGCCCTTGCGCGGGGTAACGGGGACGATCTCGTGGAAGGCCTGGTAGAGCGCAGGGCGGATAAGGTCGTTCATGGCTGCGTCGGTGACGACGAAGGTCTTTTTGCCGTTGCGCTTCACGTAAAGCACGCGGGTCACGAGGGCGCCGGCCTGGGCCACGATGAATCGGCCAGGCTCCAGCACAAGGGTCACGTCCAGGCCCTTGAGCGCGGACTCGACGGCTGCGGCGTACTCGGCGACTTTGGCCGCGGGGTCAAAGCCGGGCGCGCCATGGTAGTCGATGCCCAACCCGCCGCCGGCGTCAACGGCCTTGAGTGCGATGCCGTCTTTGGCCAGCTCTTTGACCAGGCGGGCGACGCGCTTCATGGCTGCGCCAAAGGGGTCTGAGGTGCGGATCTGCGAGCCGATGTGGACGCTGACGCCGTAGGGAATGAGCCACCTGCTCGCCGCGGCCTGGTTATAGATGCGGCGGGCCTGGCCGATGTCGATGCCGAACTTGTGCTCGCGCAGTCCGGTGGAGATGTAGGGGTGGGTCTCGGCGAAAACGTCGGGGTTGACGCGCAGGGCAAAGCGGGCCTTCTTGCGACGCTTGGCCGCGCGGGCGGCCAGCAGGTTGAGCTCGGCTTCGCTCTCCACGTTGAAGGCGAGGATGTTGGCGTCAAGGGCGCGATCGATTTCCTCGGCGGTTTTGCCTGCGCCGGAGAAGACGACGCGACCAGAGGCCTCAGGAGCGGCTGCGAGCACGCGATCCAGCTCTCCCCCTGAGACAATGTCAAAACCCGCGCCCTGGGCCGCCAGAAGCTTGAGAATGGCCAGTGCAGAGTTGGCCTTGACCGCGTAACAGACCAGATGCGGGCGATGGGCCAGGGCCTGCTGAAACAGGCTTAGACGATCACTAATCTGCTGGGCGTCGTAGACGTAAACCGGTGTGGAGAATTTGGCGGCCAGCTTGTCCAGAGCGACGGAACCGCAGGCCAGAGGCGCAGCGGGGCTGACGCTGGCAAATGGCCGGGCGGGGAAGTGCTGCGCGATGGCGAGGCTGGGGGCGGTCTGCTTTGATTTTGCCAAGGGAATGTCGACTTCTGCCTTTTGGAATGGCTACAAGATTGAGCCTAGCAGAAGTGCGGTCGCCGACGACGCGAAGGGCAGCGTGGAGGCTGCCCCGGTGCGAGGATGTGAACACCTAGACTTGCGGCGGTGGGGGTTGAATGGGCATGGTGGCTTCGTCGGGAATGCCGATCCAGGCGGCGAGGTAAAAGACCTCAGGAATGGGGAAGACGAAAATTCCGAGGACGACGGTGAGGATGCGCAGCAGGCCGATATCCCAGCCGTAGGAGCGGGCAAAGGCAGCGCAGACGCCGGCAAACTGGCGGCCGTGAACGGGACGCACGAGGCGCGGAGGAACAGGCGGCATGCCGTAGGGAGCGTAACCCGGAGGCGGGACAACATTGACAACGGTTCCGCAGACGGAACAGAAACGGGCTGCCGGAGCCAGGGCGCTTCCACAACTGGTGCAATAGGCGATCATACGATTCACTCCCGACTGGTCAACTCAGTCATTCACAGTGTTGTACGCGAGCGGCGTTGAGATTGTTCCCGGCTGGGTCCGCACTTATTCGTGGTAGGGCTCACGCAGCAGCCGTTTGGCTATATCTCCCTGGGTGGTGTCGGAACCGGTTGCGATTGCGGCCTGGTAGTCCCGTATCGCGAGCGGACGCTGTCCATTCAGGTCGTGGCATTTGCCGGCGGCTACCAGTGAGCGGCGTTTGAGTTCGGCGCCGGAGTTGGGTGTCCATGCGGCATGTTCGTAGGCCTCGGCAGCATCGCCATAGTGGCGCTGTCCTTTGAGTCCCTCGCCCAATCCAAAGTAGGCTAGCTCCATATGTGGGTCGTAGAAAAATCCCGGCTTGGCCGCTTCCGACAGTAACTTTTGGTACGCATATACGGCAGCCATTCCTTCGCCCGCGTCCTTGCGCAGATTGGCCTCTTCGAGGGTGAACAGAAAGTCGCGCGGATACTTCGCCTCGAGGCCCCGAACGACCTGGATTGCTTCCTGGTATTTTGCCTCGCGACGAAGGAAGAGCATGATGACGGTGCTGGACTCGACAGAGACCATGGGAGCACGCGATGCAGCATCGTGCAGCATCTCCATGCCGCGCTGTTTTGAACCGGTGATGCCGGCAAATCCGAAGAAGAATTTGAAGGCCAAGGGCAGTGCTCCGATGACGTACTGATAGGTGCCGACGACGAGCTTGGCATCGATGTAGTCCGGGTCAATCTGCAGCACGCGCACCTCGTCGCCGTGGGCCTGCAGCGCCATGCGGAAAGCCGCGCCAAAGCTGCGCTCAACCATGGCCATGTAGGCGGCGCGAAGGGCTCGTGCCCAGCCGCGCGCGTACAACGCATCAGCATCGTGTGGATTGGCGTTGATGCGCGCATCGGCCAGGCGATTCGCTTCATCGGAGAGTGCGAAAATGCGGTCGCGTTTGGCGGGGTCTTCCGGCGTGGGATGCTTGCCGGTGAGGAAGCCGTCGTTGGCGTAGAAGGTGGTGTCGAGCAGGTCCTGGCGATAGAGTTCGGCGAAGACTTCCGCCTCGAGCAAAAGCGTGGCCGCTTCAGGATCCTGCCAGTGCTCGCGGTGCACTTTTTCCAGAAGCTCAATGCAGGGCGGATAGTCCAGCACATAGAAGTGCTGAAAGGCTTCACGCACGAGCGGATCGCGATTGAGCGGGTTGCCGTGCGGCTCCCCGGCAAACGAGACAAGAGGTGCCGTGAGCAGGAGCGCAAGCAGGGCGATCTTCGACGACAGTGCAGCGCGCAAGCATGCCTCCTGAGTTGGGTGCACCGGGCGCGAGCCGCTGGTGCAATGTGCGCCGGGCGGCGCAATGTGTCCATGGTAATTGCCCAGGGCTGTGTCACGAACAAACAGGCTGCGCGAAGGGATTGCGCACGGTGCAATTGAGAGACTCCGCGGGATGGGGACAGCCTGTGGAAAAGTCGGGCGATAGATAGGGGCGAAAGCTCGAGAAGTCGCGAAACTGTCGAATTATGGGGCATATTGCAGAGGTTATCTGTGGCGACATATCCGGGGATAACTGACGTGATGTGCGGTTAAGTGGGCATGGTTGGGCCGGCTATGTTGGCGGAGTCAGCAACAGTAGAAACTTATGTACCCAAAGGACTTAGACGTTGCGCTGTGACTATTGTCGCATATGATATTAGCGTTGTAGTAACTATTAATGTTGCCAAATTACCACATTTCTGGAACACGTTTTCCCGAGAGCCTCAACGCTAAAATACGTAAAATCATTGACTTGTCATTGAGTCGCGGGTAGACTTCAACAAGTATCGCTATGCCAACAAACCGACTTTGCACTTCCCGATATCGTCGATCGTTAGCCGCAGCTGCACTTTTGCTGCTGGTAACGGTCAGTGGTTCGCCTGCGCAAGCCGCTGCGAGTTCGCATGCGCGCAAGCACCCCGAACCAAATAAGACCGGGCGCTGGACCCAGGTTGGCAATGCCTCCTGGTATGGCCATCGCTTTCAGGGACGCCGCACGGCCAGTGGGGAAGCTTTCGATCTGCATATGTTCACATGTGCTCACCTGTCGCTACCGATTGGCACGCTGCTCCGGGTAACCAACCTGGCTACGCATCGCACTGTTATGGTGCGCGTCAACGACCGCGGTCCGCTGGAGCCCGGACGTATTGTGGATCTTTCCTACGCCGCGGCACGTTCGTTGGGATTCAATCACACGGGCAAGATGCGGGTGCGCCTGGAAAGGGTCGAGGGCGCGGAGATCGCGCAGCTCAACTGGCCTGACCTTGGGCAACCGAATCCAATGGCGGCTTCCCGCTAGTACAACCTGAAAGCTTCTGCTTGCTGCGTGCAAGCAGCCGCACCAATGGCGCTGTTCGATACACTCGAAAGCAGTGTGCATTTGTTGCGGCTGAACCGGGCCGCTCAAGGCAACGCCGGAATCTGTGTGCTGGAGTTGTGGGATGAGCGGAAGCTTCTCAAAGATTGGCGAGACAGGCAAGACCATCGCGGTGGAGCAGGCACGGCAGCGGCTCATTGTCGCGCTCGACGTGCCGGCTCAGGCTGAGGCACTGGTGCTGGCGGACAGTCTGGGTCAGTCATGCCGATGGTTCAAGGTGGGCTTGGAGTTGTTTGTCGCCGCCGGGCCGTCGGTGGTGGAGGCGCTGGCCGGTCGCGGGTACTCGGTCTTTCTCGATCTCAAACTGCATGACATACCCAACACAGTCGCCTCTGCGGTGCGCAGCACGGGCTCTCTGGGCGCGCGGATGCTCACTGTCCATGCCGCGGGTGGTCCGGTGATGCTGCATGCCGCACAGGAGGCCGCAGCGGCATTGCCAGTAGCCCCCCAGTTGCTGGCGGTGACAGTGCTGACCAGCATGAATCAGGCGCAGTTGGCGGCCATCGGGGTGGAGCGAACGCCCGGCGAGCAGGTGAGCCTCCTGGCACGGATGGGTATCGGTGCAGGGATCCGCGGCTTCGTATGCTCGCCGCAGGAGGTGGCCACGCTGCGCGGTCTGACTGGGCCGCAGGGTGTGCTGGTGATTCCGGGGATTCGACCGGCGGGTGCGGCACAGGGCGACCAGCAGCGGATAGCCACGCCCGCGATGGCGTTGCGCGACGGCGCCAGCTACCTGGTGGTGGGCCGGCCGATTACGCAGGCAGCGGACCCGGTGGCAGCGGCTGAGGCGATTGTTGCCGAGATGGCGGGAGCATTGGCCGTCTAAGGCAGGTTGGCGATGTGGGGGGCGGGGGATGCCGGTTACATGGCTCCGCGTCCCCATAGCACGGCGGGAATGGTGCCGAGCAGGATTTTCAGGTCCATCCACAGCGACCAGTTGTCGATATATTCCAGATCCTGGCGAATCCAGTTATCAAAGTCCGTATTGTTTCGTCCTGCTATCTGCCAGATACAGGTAATGCCGGGCAGGACGCTGAAGCGCCGTAACTGGGACGAGTCATCGATCATTAAGACATCGCGCACAGCGAGGGGCCTTGGGCCTACCAGGGACATTTCTCCGCGCAGTACGTTCCATAGCTGGGGAAGCTCGTCGATGGAAGTTTTTCGAAGTAATGATCCGACCATTGTAATACGCGGGTCGCTGCGTATCTTGAAGACGGGTCCACCTAGCTCATTTCTATGTTCCAGCTGAGCCTGAAGATACTCTGCGTCCTGCACCATGGTGCGCAGCTTGAGAATGCGGAAGCGACGGCGGTGCAGGCCATAGCGTTCCTGACTGAAGAAGATAGGTCCCTTGCTGGTTGCCTTGATGGCAATGGCGGCGGGGAGCATGAAGGGAAGGCTAATCAGAAGCAGCGCGGCGGCGGCGGCGAAGTCGAAAGCCCGTTTGACATAGTGGGTGGAGTCTTCCCGAACCATGCGGAGAATGGAGTATTTTTGCCGGCCGGGTTCGAGTCGGGCGATGCTGGTTTGGAAGAGGTGCGAGGAGTGGCGGACCTCGACGCCGAAGCGCTCACAGACCTCAATGACGCGCTGGATATCCTCGTACATGGAGCGCAGGGGCAGGGAACAGTAGACGATGGAGATCGGGTTTTCCTTGAGCACGGTGTCGAGCAATGCGAGGCCGCCAAGGTATTTATCGCGCATGGGTGCGGAGCCGACGAAGGAGTCGTCGAGAACGCCGGCGACGTGGTAGATGGGCGAGTCGGTGAGATCGTCGAATACGCCCCGCGCGCCGCGGCCAGAGCCGACCAGCAGCACTTCGCGGCGGGGCAGCAGGGCATCGACAGCGGAGAGGCCGATGAGTGCGGTAGCGGCCAGTAGCAGCAGTCGCAGCAGGATGCTGCCGAAGATGAATTCGACGACCGATAGCAGCGCGTGCGGAGCGTCGAGGCGGAGCAGGATGCAGGGGGAGAGGACGATCCCGGAGAGCAGGGCTGAAGCCATGCTGCTGGCCAATTCGCGGTGTAGCAGGGTCTGTTGCCCGTGCCAGGTGTGGCCGTTGACGATCCGCGCCACCAGGGTAATTGAGATAAGCATGGAGAGTTCGAGCAGACTGATGCGCGGGGTGCGCCACCAGACAGGATCGTGCAGAAGAGTGGCTGGATTGCGGTGCAGCCAGTAGGCGCCAAGGACGATGGCTGGAATCATGTTTCGGAGCAGACTGTAGATGCCGGTGTGCAGAGCGCCGACCTCCTGCAGGTGCCGTTCCAGCTTGCGCCAGTTCAGCTTTTGCCGGCTGGGCTGTGCGGTCACTGTGCGGGGACGAGCCTCTGCCGTTCCGTTCCACATATATATTTATGCCTCCAGGCCCTGGTCCTGGGCGCGAGTCCTGGGCGCTGGCGTGCGCTGTCTGGGCAAGAGCCGTGTGGCGGCCGTTGGATGATCGACCACCTGAATGGATTATCGGCTGAATAGCGAAAAGATGAGGGAATTCAAAGTGCAACAAATGTGGCAGGCATCGGCTACATAAGGCGCAGGGCATCCACGTCAACAATGAGGTTGCGGCGTGGGATACCGGCCTGCTCGGCGTGAGCCAGGGCAGCGCGCAGGGTGGCGTTGAGGGCGCGGCGGGAGCTGGCCTTGAGGATCAGGTGGAAGCGCCAGGTCTCCTTGATGCGGGCTACGGGCGCGGTGCAGGGGCCCAGAACGCGCACGCCTTCGGGCTTGTGTTTGTCGAACCACTTGCCCAGAATGGCGGCCCAACCGGCTGCTTCCTCCATTTTTTTGGACTGGATGAGCAGGTTGGCGAGTACGCCGAAGGGCGGGTAGTGCATCCAGCGGCGGTACTTCAGTTCGCGCTCGACAAAGGCGCTGTAGTCGTGAGTTGAGGCGGCCTGGATGGCGTAGTGGTCCGGGTAGTAGGTTTGCACGACGACTCGGCCTGGCAGTTCGCCGCGGCCGGCTCGGCCGGAGACCTGGGTCATCAGCTGGAAGACGCGCTCGGCGGCGCGGAAGTCGGGCATGGAGAGCGAGTGGTCGCAGCCGACGACGCCGACCAGCGTGACGCCGTGGATGTCGTGGCCCTTGGCGATCATCTGGGTGCCGACGAGAAGGTTGATTTCGCCGGAGTGGAGGCGGGCCAGCAGACGCTCCATGTCGTACCGCCCGCGGACCGTGTCGCGGTCCATGCGGCCGATGCGCGCGGTCGGGAAGATCTCCTGGAGCTTTTCTTCGCCCTGCTGAGAGCCTGTGCCAAGGTAGTAGAGGTGCTCGCTCTCGCACTTGGGGCATTGCTTGGGCACGGTGCGCCGGTACCCGCAGTAGTGGCATTCCAGGCGCTGGCCGCTGGAGGCGATGGACTCCTCGCTGTCGATGGGCTTGTGGTGGGTCAGCGAGATGGCGCAGTTCTGGCACTCCAGCTTTTCCCCGCAGGCCCGGCACATCACCACGAACGAGTAGCCGCGGCGGTTGAGCAGGATGACAGCTTGTTCGCCCCGGTCGATGGTGGCCTGGGTTTCGGCGATGAGCAAGCGGGAAAAGAGCTGTTCCTGGCCGACCTGCTGGAACTCCTGGCGCATGTCCACCAGCTCTACAGCGGGCAGGGGACGGTTGAGGACGCGGTCGGCCAGGGTCAGCCGCTTGTACCTGCCGGCCTCGCAGTTCTGCCAGGTTTCGAGCGAAGGCGTGGCCGAGCCCAGGACGATTGGGCAGCCGGCCAGCTTGGCCAGCATCACGGCGGTGTCGCGGGCGTTGTAGCGCGGAGTCTCCTCCTGCTTGTAGCTCTGGTCGTGCTCTTCGTCCACCAGAATGAGGCCGAGGTTAGGCACAGGCGCGAAAATGGCCGAGCGGGTGCCGACGACGATAGGCGCCTCGCCGCGGCGAATGCGGTGCCAGTGCTCGGAGCGCTCGGCCGGGGTGAGCGCCGAGTGCAGCAGGGCGACCTTGCTGCCGAAAGTGGCGTCCAGTTGGGCTGCTGCGGCTGGGGTCAGGCCAATCTCCGGGACCAGCAGGATTGCGCCCAGGCCGCGGTCGAGTGCGCGCTGCATGGCGGCCAGGTAGACGGCAGTTTTGCCGGAGCCGGTGACGCCGTGCAGCAGGAACGGCTGGAAGCCGCCCAGCGCCGTGGTGATGGAGGCCAGCGCTTCCAACTGCGGCTCGTTGAGCGCGTGGTTGGGATTGACATGGCCCAAGCTGCTGACCGAGTAGGTGGAGGGCCGCTCGTCGATGCGCACCAGCGCGCGGCGAACCAGCGTTTGCAGAGTGCTGGGCGAGGGGCAGACACGCTGCAGGGCAGTGAGCGGCAGCTCTCCGCCGGCCGCTGCCAGCTCGGCCAGAATGGCCTGCTGCTTGGCGGTCAGGGTGGGCAGGCGGGTCTCCGGAAGGAGCACGACGAAGCGCTCAGTGCGGCGAGAATCGTGCTCGACGGCGGTGGTTTCGCGGGCGATCCACTTCTTGCGGACCAGGCCGGCCAAGAGCGGCAGGTCGGCGGCGGTGGCCGTGCGCAGGGTGCTCAGCTTGACCGGCTCGCCCTCGGCCAGCCGGGTGAGCACTTTGTGCTCGATGTCCTGCTCTTCGGCGGAGACCTTGTTGCGGCGGCCGGTCTTGGGCGAGCCGTCAAGAGCGGCGGCGAGGGCGTCGCGACCCGCATCGCTGATGCGGTAGTAGACGGTGCGTCGCATCTCGGCCATCAGGGGCAGCATGGTGCGCAGAACCTCGCCCAGGGGAGCCAGGTAATACTGGGCCATCCATGTTGCCAGGGCCAGGAGCTGGTCGGACAGGATGGGCTCTTCGTCCAGCACCGTCTCAATTACCTTGGCCGCAAAGTCCAGCGGAGCCTTGGAGTTGAGCGCGACCACCACGCCGATGAGCTTTTGATTGCCGAAGGGCACAATGACCCGCCCGCCGACCGGTACCTGTGCGCCATGGGGCTCGGCGTAGGTAAAGGTGCGGTCCAGGGGGACAGGCAGCGCGACTTCGCAGTAGTTGGGCATGGTGGCCACTTCCAGTGTAGTCGGTGCCCCATTTCCACAGGGCTGCATGGTGCCGCGATTTGCAGGTGCGCTTCGGGCGGCCATTTGGGCTACAATTCATCTCGATGACGAAGCCCGCCAGCAAGACCAAAACCGCAAAGACCGCCTCTGTTGCATCCGCCGAAGTTGTTTCCGTGACCACGCACGCTCCGGCGCCGGATCAGACGCTGACCGAAGTCGGTCCCATGACCTTGACCATTGATATTGGCGGGTCGGGGCTGAAAATGATGGTGCTGGACGCCAACGGACGCGCGGTGACCGAGCGCATCCGCGCCGCCACGCCGGAGACGCCCACGCCGGAGGCTGTCCTCGCCGTGCTGGACGAGTTGCGGCTGCAGATTCCCGCATATGACCGCGTGTCGGTCGGTTTTCCAGGGGTCATCAAGCACGGCACGACTCTGGGCGCCTTCAACCTGGACCCGGGATGGGCCAACTTCCCCTTGCAGGCGGAGCTGGAGCGACGCTGGGGCCGCCCCGTACGCGCCGGCAACGATGCCGACGTGGCCGGCTACGGAGCCATTACCGGCGACGGCGTGGAGCTGGTGGTGACCTTGGGCACAGGCATGGGCGCGGCGCTGTTCACAAACGGGCACCTGTGCCCTGGCCTCGAGATTGGCCACCACATCTGGCGCAAGAAGGGCATGACCTACGAAGACTATCTGGGTCGGCGTGGGCTCGACCGATTTGGAAAAGACAAGTGGAACCGCTACCTGCTGGAGGCGATCGCCAACCTGGAGGCGCTCTTCAACTGGGACCACCTGTACCTGGGTGGTGGCAACACGAAGAAGATCACCTTTGACCTGCCGGCGAATGTGACAATCGTCTCCAACGAGACGGGGCTTCTCGGCGGTGTGGCGCTATGGCGGGACCAGGCGTAATCCGCACATCCTTTGGGGAAACAAAAATGACCGCTCCGGATGCCGGAGCGGTCATTTTCGTTTTGGCGCGTTGCGGCGGTCGATAGTGCGGGCGCTAGCCTGCCGTTGGCCCATCGTGTTACCCCGGACTCCCAACTTTGTGCAATTGCGACCAGACGAGAACCGATGAGGAGTGGTGCTCTTGGAAAATGGGGCGAGCGGGGCCGGAGTGCGCCATGATTGGACGCCTTTTTCCCTGGTCCGTCGCACCAACCCATGCACGGCCGCTTAGCGTGTCTCGTGCGCATGGGCCAGCGGAGATGCCGATGAAAACCTTCCTGAACCAGAAGATACGGCTTGCCTTTGGCTTCGCGATATTGATCCTGCTGGTGATGGGGCTCGTTTCCTATCAAGCGCTGCAGACGGCGACGGAGCGAAGCCAGTGGGTGCGCCATACGCATGAGGTGATTGAGCACATTCAGGATCTGGCCTTGACGATGGAAAGTATTGAGTCTGGCAGCCGTGGATTTGTGCTGACAGGCAATGAGCTGTATCTGGCCGGGTATGGGGAGAATGTGCAGAGGGCGGGCCGGGACACGGCTGCAATCCAGACGATGACGGTCGACAATCCGGCGCAGCAGGGCCGGATTCCTGCGATCGAGGCGATGACTGCCTCCATGATTCACGATGCCGACGTTGCCATTGAACTGCGCAGGGGTGCGGAGCTGGATGCTGTGGCTCTGGGCATGGAGCAGGCGAGGCAAAACACCGGGGCGTTGCAGGCGCTGTTGGCGACCATGCAGGGCGAAGAGGTTCGGCTGCTGGGTTTACGCATGGCAGAGGCGGATCACGATCGTGGCATAACAAAGTTCATCCTCATTATCGGGACGCTGCTGGGGATATTGATTCCTGGTTTTGCGGCGTGGTCGGCGTTGCGCGACAGCACGCGACGGGCGATCGCCGAGGAGGCTCTGATGGAGCGCGAGAGCCGCACCCGGATGCTGCTGGAAGGGGTGAAGGACTACGCGATCTTCATGCTGGATCCCGAGGGCAATGTGCTGAGCTGGAGTGCGAGCGCCCAACACATCAAGGGGTATACGGAAGCGGAGATCCTGGGGCGCAACTTCTCCTGTTTCTTTCTGAAAGCGGAGATTGAAACCGGGAAGCCAGCCGAGGTGCTGAGCACCGCAGCAAGGGACGGGCGATGTGACGTGTATGGCATGAGGGTGCGGAAAGATGGCACGGAGTTTCTGTCCAGCGTCAACTATTTTGCCTTGCGCGACAAGGGCGGCAAGCTGACGGGCTTTGCCGAGTTGTCCCGAGATATGAGCGAACATGAGCAGTCCGATGCCAAGTACCATGGCCTGCTTGAGGCGGCGCCGGATGGCATGGTGGTGGTGAATCGGCAGGGCGACATTGTGCTGTTGAATGCGCAGGCGGAGAAGCAATTTGGCTACCGGCGCGATGAGTTGCTCGGGCAGAAGGTGACCGCAATCATTCCCACGGGCTTTGCCGAGCGCTTGCTGGCGGACGGTTCGCGGACAGCCTCCGAGGCGCTGGCGCAGCAGATTGGCACCGGGATTGAGCTCAATGGGCTGCGCAAGGACGGCAGCGAGTTCCCGATTGAGATGATGCTGAGCCCGCTTGAGAGTCCGGAAGGAACCCTGGTAACGGCGGCGATACGCGACATTACCGTGCGCAAGGATGCGGAAAGGCATCTGGCGCAGATGGAGGGCCGGTATCGTGGTCTGCTGGAGGCAGCGCCGGACGGCATGGTGGTAGTGGATGAGCAGGGGAAGATCGTTCTGCTGAACGCCCATGCTGAGAAACAGTTTGGCTATCGCCGGGATGAGCTGCTGGGTCAGCGCGTGACGGCGATCCTTCCCACGGGCTTTGCGGAGCGGCTGATCGCGGACGGAACCCGGACCGCAGCCGAGGCGCTGGCGCAGCAGATTGGCACGGGCATTGAGCTGCATGGGCTGCGCAAGGACGGAACGACGTTTCCGCTGGAAATGATGCTGAGTCCGCTGGAGAGTTCGGAAGGCATTCTGGTAACGGCGGCGATTCGCGATATCAGCGAACGGAAGCAACTGGCACGCCAGTTGCACCAGAGCCAGAAGATGGAAGCGATTGGGCAACTGACGGGCGGAATTGCGCATGACTTCAACAATCTGCTGGGTGTGATCATCGGCAATCTTGACCTGCTCGACCGCATGGTTGCCGACAGGCCGGACGCTGCGAAGCGGCTGCAAACGGCCCAGAAAGCCGCAATGCGCGGCGCTGACATTACGCGTCGGCTGCTGGTCTTCTCCTGCAATGAGGAACTGCGGCCATCCGTGATTGTGCTGGGCGAATCGATCCAGAACGTGATTGATCTGGCAACGCGCGGCGTCGGGCCGGAGTTCCAGATAACCGCGCATGTGGACGAGAGGATGCCGACGGTTTTCGTAGATACGGCGGGGCTGGAGAGCGCGCTGCTGAACTTGGTGGTGAACGCCCGCGACGCTATGCCGAAGGGCGGAATGATCCTGATTGCAGCCGAGGTGCAGAGCCTCGAAAGCAGCCATCCGGCGGTGCAGACTGGCGAACTTAAGCAGCGCCAGTATGTGCATGTTTCCGTCTCCGATACCGGCGTGGGTATGAGCAAGGCAACGTTGGAGCGGGCCTTTGAGCCGTTCTTTACCACCAAGCCGCGGGACAAGGGAACGGGCCTTGGGCTGGCCATGGTGTACGGATTTGTGAAGCAGTCCGGAGGCACAGTGCGTGTGTACAGCGAGCTTGGGCAGGGGACAACGGTGTCGTTCTACCTGCCCCTGTCGGATCAGCTCATTGCGCTGGCGCCGGTGGTTCCTCATACAACCGGTGAGACCCGCCTGACTGCAACGGTCCTGGTGGTAGACGATGATGTGGACTTGCTGGAAGTGGCCGTGACCTATCTGCGGGAAAAGGGTTACAAGGTGCTGGAAGCCAGGGACGCCGAGAGCGCGCTGGTGGTGATCGCCCAGCATGAAGGGATCGACCTGATGGTGACCGATATTGTAATGCCCGGCGGAATGGATGGAGTGGAGCTGGCGAAGCAGGTTCGCAAGCTGCAGCCGGAGATGCGGATACTGTACTCGTCGGGATTTCCGGCGCGTGCGCTGGCGGAGCGCAGCGGGCCGCTCATCGATGGTCCACTGCTGCGAAAACCGTACCAGCGTTCGGAGTTTGACGCGGCGATTCATGCCATGTTTGTCGGCAAGGATGCGGAAGTGACCCATTGAGGTCGCGGCGGGGACCTCAATGCGTAGGGAGAGAAAGATGAGCAGAGTGCCGCGAATACTGGTAATTGACGATGAAGAGGATATTGGGGAGCTGATTACTGCGTCTGCGACTTCGCTGGGATTCGCGTGCGAGGCGACGACGGACGCACATGCCTTTCTGAAGATGCTGACAGCGGATACGACGCTGGTGCTGCTCGACCTGATGATGCCGGAGATGGACGGCGTCGAACTGCTGCGGTCGCTGAGCCATCGGCATTGCAAAACGGGCATTGTGCTGATGAGCGGAGTGGGCATGCGCGTGCTGGAGACGGCTGGGCAGCTTGCCGAGGCGCATGGCCTGACCATTGTGGGCTATCTGCAAAAGCCGTTTCGCCTGGCGGACCTGGAAGTGCTCCTGGTGGCTCATGCGGAGCGCGCGGCAACGCCTAAGGTGCGCCTGCGGAGGGTAGAGAAGATTGAAGACAGCGAACTGCGCCGAGCCATTGAGCGGGATGAATTCGTGGTGCATTACCAGCCGCAGGTGGAAATCTCGACAGGCCAGGTGACAGGACTGGAGGCGCTTGTGCGTTGGCAGCATCCGGTGCATGGGCTGGTTTTTCCGGACAGCTTCGTTGGCCTTGCCGAGGCGCTCGGATTGGTGGACCGCCTGGGGTGGATTGTAGCGGCCAGAGGAATGAGCGAGTTGAGGCAGTTTGCAGATGGGGATGGCAAGATGCCCAGCTTGTCCCTGAACGCTTCGGTATACTCGCTCCACGATCTGAAGTTTCCAGACACACTGATGGCGCTGGCGGAGGCGCATGGAGTAAAGCCGGAGTGCCTGACGATCGAAATTACAGAGTCGGGGCTGATCAAGGAACTATCCAGCGCGCTGGACATTCTAACGCGCTTGCGGATGAAGCAGATCAATCTGTCGATCGATGATTTTGGGATGGGCTATTCGATGATGCAGCAACTGCGGAATGTGCCTGCGACCGAGCTGAAAGTGGACAAGTCGTTTGTGCAGGGGATTCACGAGAGCGAACGGGATCGCACCATCGTGCAGAAGACCATCGAGATTGGGCACGAGACAGGCTTGATGGTCATTGGCGAGGGTGTGGAAACTGCGGAGCAATTTGATTTCCTGAAGCGAAACCACTGCGACGCGGTGCAGGGGTTCCTGTACAGCCGTCCGCTTCCGGCCTGCGAGATGCGGCAGTGGCTGGGGCACTACCGGCGCGAGAGCTTGAGAGCCTGATGCGGTTCGGAGATGCCGCCGGGAGTTTTCCGAGAGAATGTCTCTTTCCGGCTTCGAAATTCACGGTACTTTGCCTCTGCAGACAGGCACGAGGCAACGCCTCAGGCAAACTCACGGTTGCAGCTTTGTCGCCCCACATTCCAGATGTGACGGGGTCAGTGCTTGAGACAGTCCATCAGGAAGTTCACTATCTCCTGAATGCTGTCGTTTGATTCTCGCTTTTCGTGCTCCAGCATTTGGTCCTGAACGGCCCAGAATGCAAGGTTCATGGGGTGGTAGCTTTCCAGGGACTCTAACTCCCCAGAGACAATCGCATTATAGCCGGACATAGCTGCCCCCTGAAGCCCCAGGGTGAAGTTAGTCGCTTTTTGTACTCTTTCGGTGGGCATGGCAAGAAGCTGCCTATTCATGGAGTAAATGAGCTTCTTCCCGAGCTTTGTCTTGGCGCTCCCAATCCTTAACATAGCGCTTTGTCTCTTTTGAATGATCGTGGTGTTTGCTCCCAGTCTTCTATTCGCTTCGATCAATTCCGGTGTCTCGTTGATGGTCGGCAACCTGTGCACATCCATCATGAGCACGATGAGTCTGTCGCGCCAGGTCTCAAATGCTGCCTTTGCGCCTGGGTTTTCTCCAGCAAAGGCATACGGCTCTAATTCGAGGAGTGTGGCGAGCAGGACCTGGTGACGCGACGTACCGTGGGAGAGCCGATGAGTTGAAGGGTACGGGCTTTAGCCCGTACATAAATTGAGCATAATCAACGGGGCTTTAGCCCCTGAGGTTCAGATTCTGGGACTCCGGATACTTTTTCAACAAGCTCTTAGATGTTGTTGATAAACTTTGCCCGCGATTGCCTTTACCCCGGTTTTTGTTTCGGACATGAAGCTTCCTTTCTCGTGAGCGGGATTTGAGTCAAAGCAGACTGCAAAATGCCTTCAATGTCAGAGGAAGGCACATGGGACTGCTTCGGGAGCTATTTTCGGGGAAGCACAGGTGAGGCGGGGAAGGCGAAACTTGAGCCTCGGTTCTTTGGGTTGCAGCGAATTGTATCGACACGCAATCAGATTGGGAAGCAAAAAGCATGACCGCTACAGATGCCGGGGAGTCATGCTTTTTGCGGCGCCTTCAACCCCAGCTCGCGCATGGCGATCTGCAGGTCGGCCCAGGCAAACTTCTTCTGGTTGGGGTCGCGCAGCAGGTAGGCCGGGTGGTACGTCACAATCAGTTTGGTCCCGCGGAAAGGGTGGACTGTGCCGCGCCAGCCGGAGAGTGCACGCTTTTCCCCGGTCAGGTAGGTGACGGCGGTCTGGCCCAGGGCTACGATGACCTCCGGACGCACCACGTCGATCTGGCGAAATAGGAACGGCGAGCAGGTGTGGGCTTCGTCCGGCTCAGGAGTCCGGTTGGCCGGCGGGCGGCACTTGACCACGTTGGCGATGTAGACCTGCTCGCGCCGGAGGCCCATGGCAGCGATCATGTTGTTCAGCAATTGGCCGCCCTTGCCCACAAACGGGATGCCCGAGGCGTCTTCGTCCGCGCCCGGCCCTTCGCCGACAAACATCAGGCGGGCGTTGGGGTCGCCGTCCCCAAAGACCAGCTTGTTGCGCCCGGCGGCCAGACCGCAGCGGGTGCAGTCGCCGATGTCATCGCGGATGATCTGCAGGCCGCCGGCGTGCTGCTCGGGCGGCAGGGGGTCGGCAATGGCCGGTGGGGCAGGGAATGGTTTGCGGGCGGCCATGTCGTACTCCTCTGGAAGGGACGGGATAAGCGGGGCTGATTCCTGCTGCCAGGCCCGATTGGGCGCGGCGGCTGCCGGGGTTGCTTGTGCAGCGGCCTGACGGGCTTCTGGTGCGGCTTCCGGCTGGGCCCACGCGGACTCGTCGACCGGGCGGCGATAAAACTCGCCGATGCCCAGCTCGCGGTAAAAGCGCATCCGCTCGCGAAGCGCCGCCTGCGCGTCCTGTGGTGTTGTCTCAGCCTGGTCCAAAGTAGTTTGCCCCGGTTTGAGTATGGCTGCGGACTGTGCTCCGCTACTCCTCGATAATAATCTGGCGGCGCGCCGCGGCCTGGCGTTCTTCGCGGCTGACGGTTTGCCCGGCGGAGAGCTCGACCAGGAGCGATTGTGGTCGGCGCAGCGCGACCACTTCGTCCAGAATCCGGTCGGCCAGCTTGCGCTTGGGCATCTCCGGCAGGTCGATGGCCTTGGTCTGCGTCAGGAAAGTGGCGGCGTTCGCGTCAGAGTCAAAGCCGATGCCCTCACGGGAGACGTCGTTGATGACGATGGCGTCCACGCCCTTGCGCAGCAGCTTGGCGCGGCCGCTTTCCACACCGTTTTCCGTCTCCGCGGCAAATCCGACGATCAACTGGCCGGGGCGGCGGTTGCGCACGGCTTCCGCCAGAATGTCTTCGGTCGGAATCAGCTCCAGCGTAAGCGGGCCGGAGCGCTTCATCTTCTGGCCGGCCACCTCGCTGGGCCGGTAGTCGGCCACGGCTGCGGACTTGATCACCAGCGTGGCCGTGGCCATCTTCTCCAGCACGGCGGTGCGCATCTCCTCGGCCGTTGTAATCTTGACCACCTCGCAATGGGCGGGTGGATAGAGCGCGGTGGGCCCTGAGATAAGGATGACTTTAGCGCCGCGGCTCTGCGCCGCCTCGGCCAGCGCGTAGCCCATTTTGCCGCTGGAGCGGTTCCCCAGGAAGCGGACCGGGTCCAGCGCCTCGCGGGTGCCTCCTGCGGTGATGAGCACGGTTTCCCCAGCCAGGTCGTGGCTGCGTCCCAGGGCGTTGAGCACGGCGTTGGCGATGAACTCCGGCTCCGCCATGCGGCCGGGGCCTACCATGCCGCAGGCCAGGTGGCCGGAACCGGGCTCAACGACCCGGACCCCGCGCTGGCGCAGAATCTCCAGATTTGCCTGGGTTGCGGGGTGCTCCCACATATTCGTGTTCATGGCAGGGGCGACCAGCACGGGCGCCGCGGTGGCCAGATACATGGTGGTCAGGAAGTCGTCGGCCAGGCCGTGGGCAAACTTGGCTAGGATATTGGCCGTGGCAGGGGCAACAACGAGCGCGTCGGCCCACTGAGCCTCCGAGATGTGCTCAATGCCGGACTCCATGTCGGAGTCGTAGATGTTTCGATCGTGCGTCTGCGGCCAAAGGCTGGTGATGACTTTGTGCCCGGTGAGCGCGGCAAAGCTGAGCGGCTGCACAAACTGCTGGGCGTTGGCGGTCATCACGACGCGCACTTCCAATGCCTGCCGCTGCAGGGAGCGTACCAGCTCAGCCGCTTTGTAAGCGGCGATTCCACCCGAGACCCCGACAGTAACCTTCATATGAGGATTGTAACCCGGATGGAATTTGCCAGTTGAGCTACCCGTTAGACAGCCAGAACGGTGATGCCGTTGTCTTCCGTGATGGGCTTTTCCGGGGGCGGCCCGGTGTGGACGTAGGCGATCATGCCGGCCCGAATCTCATCCTGGGCCATGCGGCAGGCCTTCGTGCTGGTTGCTTTCATCAGCGGAGCTGCGCCGCTCTGGATTTGGCGGGCGCGCCGTGCGGCTACCATGACTTTGCGATAGTTGGAGTCGAATTTTGTCTCGATGGGAAGGTTCTGCGACATTCATTCCTCCTGGAAAAGACTTCTTTGTGGTGGTTCACCGGGGAAGATACCAAAAGACTCAAGCACAGGCTTCAGCCGCTCACGGGAGTTGATTTCGCGGCAGTTCTCCGCGATTTCGAAGTCGCGCCGGGACGTGCTGTCCACCGGTTTGCCCTCTCGTCGCATCCGCTCAACCACCACAATCGCCTCCAGTTGCGCGACTGCCCGCTCAAGAACATCGTTCACAAGAATATAGCCGTATTGGCTGTAATTCTCAATCTCCTTGCTCGCCTCGTTCAACCGGCGGAAGAGAACTTCCTCATCCACATGGCCCTCCGCACGGCTGCGATTTCGCAAACGCGTGCGCAAAACCTTGGGGTTGGGCGGCATGATAAAGATGGTGACCGCCTCGGGAACCCGCTCGCGCACCTGGCGTGCGCCCTGGACATCAATGTCCAGCAGCAGGTCGCGACCAGCTTCCGTGGCCTCTTCCAGGGAGCGGCGCGCCGTGCCATAGTAGTTGCCGAAAACCTCGGCATGTTCCAAGAATTCGTCTGCTTCCACCATACGCTCAAATTCATCGCGCGTGCTGAAGTGGTATTCACGACCGGTTTCTTCGGAGCCGCGCGGCTGCCGTGTCGTCCAGCTGATGGAGAAGTCAATGCCGCCCACCTGCGAACGCAGCGCGTTCACAAGGGTGCTTTTGCCCGAGCCTGAGGGCGCCGAAATGATAAAAAGAATGCCTGCCACTGTGCCTGCTTTGTCCTCAAATCCTATGCGAATCGAACCGGTTGTGCCGCCCAAACGCTTCTTTTTCTATTCCAGATTCTGAATCTGCTCGCGAGCCTTCTCAATTTCCGCTTTCATCGCCAGGCCCAGCTCCGTAATGAGGGTGCCCTTGCCGGCCACCCCGGCGGTCTTTGACAGCAGGGTATTGGCCTCGCGGTTCATCTCCTGCAGCAGAAAATCGAGCTTCTTGCCGGTTTCCCCACCTGCCGCCAGCACATCGCGGAAGTGCTGAATGTGCGTGTGCATGCGGGCGATCTCCTCGGAAACATCGCTGCGCTCCACAAGCAGCGCCACCTCTTCCAGCACCCGCTGGCGATTGATCTCCGTGCCGCCCACGGCCGCTGTCAGCCGCTCCGTCAGCCGTTGCTGGTAGCGGGCTTCCACTTCCGGCCGCAGCTCGGCCACGCCGTTGACCGCTTCGCTCAGCCGGTCGAGCGTGTCCACCAGGACATCGGCCAGGGCAGCGCCTTCCCGCTGGCGCATGGTCTTCAACGCGCCAATCAGGGCCGGGATGTTCTCCAGCACGCTCGCTGTCAGCGCGGCGGTGTCTGCGTCCGTGATCCGCACCTCTGCCTGCATCACCCCGGGCACGCGCAGAATCACGTTCAGGTCGGGCTGCCCTTGCAGCTCAAACTCCATCGCCGCCGATTGAAAGGCATCGACATAGGCCGCCACCAGGTCGCGATTGTAGGCCGAGCGGACCTCCGCGGTGCGTTCCACATTCAGCGCCAACTCCACGTGCCCGCGCATCAGGCTCTCCTTCAGGATGCGGCGCAGATCCATCTCCAGCGCGTCCAGGCCAGAAGGCAGACGCAGCTGCAGGTCGAGGAAGCGGTGGTTCACGCTCTTCAGCGTCAGAGTGTAGTTGGCCTGCCCGGCCAACTCGACGGCGACACGGGAGAAGCCGGTCATGGAAGAAACCGGCTGGGACGAGACTGGCTGCGAACCGACTGGCTCGGCGGCATCTGCGATCATTGCGGAGTTTTTGCTCATGGTATTCATGCCGTCTCCAGCGGCTCGGCGGAGGACTCGTCGAATCCGCCCATAAACTGCAACTGGTTGAGCCGCTGATAGGTGGCTGAGGCGTTCAGCAACTCGTCGTGGGGAGCGATGGCGGTGATGCGGCCATCTTCCAGCACCGCGATGCGGGTGGCGCGGCGGATAGTGGACAGCCGATGGGCGATGACCACCACCGTGCGCCCTTGCATCAGGTTGGCCAGGGCAATCTGGACGAGCGACTCGCTCTCCGCGTCCAGCGCCGAGGTGGCTTCGTCCAGGATGAGGATGGGCGCGTTCTTGAGGATGGCGCGGGCGATGGCGATGCGCTGCTTTTCGCCGCCAGAGAGCCGGAAGCCCTTTTCGCCGATGATCGTGTCGTAGCCCTGGGGCATGCGCAGGATGAAGTCGTGGGCCAGGGCGTTCTTGGCGGCCTGCTCCACGATCTTACGGTCCATCTCCGGCTGCCCGTAGGCGATGTTGTTGTGCACCGTGTCGTTGAACAGGATGGTTTCCTGCGTGACCTGGGCGATCTGCTTGCGCAGCGACTCCAGCGTAAGCCCGCGCAAGTCATGGCCGTCAATGAGGATGCGGCCACTGGAGACATCGTAAAAACGCGGCAGCAGATTGACCAGGGTGGATTTTCCCGCGCCGCTGGGGCCCACAAGGGCCAGCATTTCGCCCGTGTGAATCTCCAGATTGATGTTGTGCAGAATCTCGTGTTCGCCCTCTTCGGTGGAGTACGAGAAGCCGACGTTCTCAAACACAACGCTCTTGCGGAAGCCCTTCAGGGTGTGGGCCATCACCTTTTCCCGCACGTCATCTTCCGTATCCAGGAAGTTGAAGATGGAAACGGACGCGCCCATGGCCTGCTGGAAGCTGTTATAGAAAAAGGCGAACTTGCGGACTGGATCGTACAGCTTGAACAGGGCAATGATGAAGACCACAAAGGTCTGCATGGACATCCGCCCGGCGATGATCTCTCCGCGGCCGATCCACAGCAGCAGGGCAATGGCGACCGAGCCGATCACGTCCATCAACGGCGAGCTGATCGATTGGATGCGCACCGAGCGCAGATTGGCGCGAAAGAGCCGGCGAGCGGCTTTTTTGAAGCGCAGAATCTCCCATATCTCGGTTGAAAATGCCTTCACAATGCGGTTGCCAGTGATGGTTTCGTGCAGAATGTTCTGGATTTCCGCAACCCGATCCTGGCCGGTACGGGTGCGGGTGCGAACCGAGCCGCCGATTTTGCGCGCTGAGGTGATGACCACAGGCACAAACAACAGCAGCGCCCAACTCAGCCGCCCACCCAGCCCGATAACCACCGCAATGGTGAACAGGAAAGTGAAAAACTGCTGCAGAAACTCGCCCAGCACGGCGCTGACGGCGGTCTGCACACGCTCCACGTCGTTGATCAGCGTGGAGAGAATCGTGCCGGTCGGATGCTTGTGGAAGAAGCTCGACGAGCTGCGCATGATGGTTTCATACAGATGGTTGCGCAGGTCGGTGATCGAGCCGTAGCCGGCGTAGTTCACCAGATACGTGCCGGTGTAGTCGCAGATGCCCTTCAGCACCGTCGAGCCCACCAGGGCAACAGCCACTACTGTCCAGGCGTTGTGGAAGTGCGAGGGGACAATGGTGAGCAGGTCGAACTGGTATTTGGGCGGCAGGTTCGGAAAGAGCGGGTAGTGCTTGGCCGGGGAGTTGGGATTGAGCACCGTGCCCAGCACCGGGCCCAGGATGAGCAGCCGCAACGCCTCCAACATGCCCACGGCCGCCAGCAGGATCACGCCAAACAGGGACTGGAACCAGTAGGGCAGCACATAGGCGGAGAGACGGAGCAGTCGCTTCATCGTCCCAACCCCCAAGCGCGGGCAGGGGGGCGAGCGATCTCCGGCTGAACCCAGTGGCAAAGCTGCATCTTGCTATTGTATCCGGCAGCGTGGAGATGGTCTTTCCTCTCGCCCAAGTTCATGACGGTGCAGGGTCTTCCGTTCCTTTCCCTTACCGCGGCATATCCCGGTGCAGCGCCTTGACCCGGTAGCCGGCCTTCTTCAGCCGCTTGGTCATCTCTTCAGCCATCATCACGCTGCGATGCTTGCCGCCCGTGCAGCCAAAAGCGATGGTCAGGTAGCTCTTGCCCTCGGAGACATAGTGGGGCAGTAGGAAGAGCATCATCTCCGTCACGCGCTGAAGAAACTCCGTGGTCTGGGGAAAATCCCGCACAAACTTGGCCACCTTGGGATGGCGGCCGGTGAGCTCGCGAAACTCCGGCACAAAGTGGGGATTGGGCAGAAAGCGCACGTCAAAGACCATGTCGGCGTCCAGCGGAACCCCGTTCTTGAAGCCGAAACTGAGGCACGTCACCAGCAACTGGTCCTTCAGGCTGCCGTCTGCGTCCTTCGGTGCAAAACGAGCCTGGACGTGGGCACGCAGCTCATGGACGTTGAAGCCGGAGCTGTCGAGGATAATGTCGGAGATGTTGCGCACCGGGTCCAGCATCTGCCGCTCTTCGGTAATGGACGGGGCCACCATCTGGCCGCGCCCCAGCGGATGCGGCCGGCGCGTCTCGGAAAAGCGGCGCACCAATACGGCGTCCGAGGCATCGAGGAAGACAACAATCGTATGCAGCCGCTTCTTCAACTCCTGCAGAATACTGGGCAGCCGGTCCAGCGTGGGGCCTTCGCGCACATCCACAACAATCGCTGCGCGGTCGTACTCCGGCGACGCCTGAAAGATCCCGGCAAACTCCAGCAGCAGCTCCAGCGGCAGGTTGTCCACCGCGTAGTAGCCCAGGTCCTCAAAGGCGCGCAGTGCCGAGGCCTTGCCGGCCCCTGAGATGCCGGTGACGATGACCAACTCCTTGGGTCCATGCCCGGGCTGGGGCGACGATTCGGAGGCGGCGCTCTTGGGGAGACTCTTCCGCGCAGCGATTGGGTGATCCAGGTCGCCGAGGGTCTGTTCAAGGCGTGGATTGGTCGCCTCAGCAGGCATCGTAGTCGGCTTGGTCGTCGTTTTCCGTGTGCGCGGCATGGCCCCATCCTAAGTCATTTGGTTCCGGCTCGTCGCGGTAAGGCGCAAAGTACTGTGAACAGGGCTAGTCCGGGCCAAAGGTTGGCTGACCGTTGAGCGGGGGCATGGCGGTGCGCATGGTATTTGCCGCGGGTACCGCCGGCTGTGTGGCCCAGCGCCCCTCCGCGATCAGCCCCCTGGTGGACTCCGCGCTGACGGCGCTCGAAAACAGGAAGCCCTGCACAAGGTCGCAGCCCATCTCGCGCAGGGCTTCCTCTTGGTAGCCATGTTCTACGCCCTGGGCCAGCGTGGTAATGCCCAGCGCGCTGCCCATCTGGATAAGCCCGGAGAGTACCGCGCTGGCGCGGCCACCCTCCGCCGAAGCCGCAGTCAAGCGCTGGTCGAACTTGATCAGGTCCACCGGCATTTGCAGCAGGTGGTTCACCGGGGCCAGGCCGGCACCAAAGCGGTCGATGGCAATGCGCACTCCGCGCTCGCTCAGCCGCGCCAGCACCTGGGTTGCAGCCTCCGGCGCTTCATTCAGAACGGTTTCTGGAATCTCAAAGAGCAGCCGCGCCGGGTCAACGGCCGAGCGTGACAGAACTGCGTTGACAAGTGAGAGCATCTCCGCGTGGTAAAACTGGCGGCCGGAGAGGTTGATGCTCAAGCTGAAGGCGGCCTTCGGCCACTCGGCCGACCAGCTGTGCAACTGGCGGCAAGCCTCCAGCATCGTCTCACGGTTCAGCGTTATGGTCAGCCCGGCGCCCTCGGCCGTCTCCAGCAGGTTGTGAAACGACTCAAAGACTCCGTTGGCCCGCCGCCAGCGAAGCAGCGCCTCAAATCCCTCCAGCCGGCCACTCTCAAGCCGGTAGAAGGGCTGGTACCAGATGGCATACTCGCGCTTGTCCAGCACCCGCCGCAGCTCCCGCTCCTGCTCCTGCTGCGAGCTGATGTGCACCTGCATGTAGCGGTCGAAGATCTCAAAGCGATGCCCGCCCTGCTGCTTGGCCCGGTACATCGCAAAGTCGGCGTCCCGCACCAGTTGCTCGGGGACCCGATGCTCCCCGCCGCACAGGGCCACGCCCAGGCTCGCGCCCACGTGCACGGTGTGACCCAGAATTTCAAAGCTCCGCTCCAACTCGGCCTGCACACGCGTGGCCACCACTCCCATGTCGTCGACCGTCTGCACATGGTCCAGCAACAAGGCAAACTCGTCTCCGCTCAGCCGCGCAGCCGTATCCTGGGGGCGGATCGTGCCGCTCAGCCGGTTGGCTACCTCCACCAGCAGAGCATCTCCGGCACAGTGCCCGCGGTTGTCGTTAATCTCCTTGAACTTGTCCAGATCAAGGAAGATAACCCCGCAGCCGGCATCGCGGCGGCGGCTCCGCCGGGCCATGGCCAGCTTCAGCCGGTCCAGAAACAGGGCGCGGTTTGGTAGCCCCGTCAGCGCGTCATGCAGCGCATCGTGCTCCAGTTGCGCGGTGCTCTGCTTCTGGTCGCGAATGTCCCGGTAGCTGAGGATGTAACCAATAAACGTACCGTCTGAGATCAGCGGCGCGCAGCTCAGACAGACTTCAATTGCCTCGCCATCCTTGGTGTGCCGCACGCTGTCCAGGGCCGCCCGGCCCCGCGCATGCACCATCTGCAGAATCAGCGAAAACTCTTCGGGCTGGGCACTGGGATGCTGGAAGCTGGCCATCTGGCGGCCAACCAGCTCCTCCGGTGTGTAGCCGAACAAACGCGTGAACTCATGGTTGATGTAAAGCACCTGCTCATCCCGCGTAATCAGGATGGCCTGGGGAAGGCAGGCAAGGGAAGCGGCCAGAAGGTCGGTGGGTGGGAGGGCTTGCGTCGCTTCCAGCACAGTCGCAGGAGCAAAAGCCTCCAGCAAGGCTTCCGAAGTTCCGTCGCTCTGGTTGTCTCTTTCTATCATTGGCTGGCAGCTGTCTTTCCGGGAGTCTGGCGGTGCCCGGAGCCTGGCGGCGCGCAAACTCAGGCTTGGCCCGGTGTCATTGCTTTGCTGGAAAACTCATGGACGCGAAATCGCTTCCGCGTCCATGAATCTGAAACTGCGCCCGCAATGGCATCATAGCGGGAGCTTCGCTGAATCGACTACCGAAATCCCTGCATACGGAGCGCCAAAACTCCTGTGCCTCTGTTGGAAAGAACTCAGAGCGGGATCTCGGCCAGCTCCATCTGACCATCCCGCCGCCGATGCAGGACAAACAACTCCCCGGCAAGATTGCGAAATACCAGTAGATCCTTGTCCCGGAACTCGGCTTCCTTGACCGCCTCTTCGATGGTCATGGGCCGGATGGCCAAAGCCTCCGCCGCCGAAAGCACATGCGGTTCCACCACCTTCGGCTTGCCGGGGAAGGAATGCACGGTAATGGCCGCCTTGGTCTGGCGCCCTGGCGCCCTGGCCACCGGCGGTTTGGCCTCCTTCTCCTCCTCTTCTTTGGCGGCCTTGCGCAGGGAGCGCTTCTTGGGTGCTGCGACCGGTTCTTCCTCTGCCTTGGCCTGCCGCTTGCGGGTGCGTATCCGATCCCGGAACCGCTGCGCCTGCAATTCGGCGTGCTCCAGCGCCTCCCTCAGAGCCACTACCTGCGTCTCACCCTCACCGGCAGCCAGAATCTTGTGGTTGCGGGTGGTCAGGGAAATCTCGGCGATTTCCATGTGGCGTTCCGCGCGAAAAGTAACCGAGGCTGCTGTCACTTTTCCCAGAACCAGCGCGACTCGCTCTATGCCTTCGGTCGCTGTCGTACGTAGGGATTTGGAGATCCGTACCTGTCGGCCTGTGAACTCAACGTCCATCGTTCTCCTCCAAATGCCGGGGCCCTTGCGGCGGCCCTCGGTCTTCTGCCGCCGGCAGAGTTCCCGGCGCAAAAACCTGAACAGTGAGTGTAAACCCAAATCCCGACGCTCGCAGCTCAAGGGCCTTGATGCAATGGAATCAATATCTTCCAAATGCTCCAAAAACGGCAAATCCCCATCTGGTCGTCGCCGCCGGGCGGACACGTCAAACCAGATGGGGATTCGTTGGGAACTCGCTCTAGGGGTGCCCGTGACGCAGCGGCTCGTCGGTTTCCTCCTCCGGCGGCACGCTCAGCGTACACTTCTGCTCGCGCCGTCCAGCACAAACATCGTCATGCCTGGATCCAGCAGCACCAGACCCCAGCTCAGATTGGCGTGGATACCCGGAGAGCGGTCGTAGATCGGGCTGCCATTGGTCAAAATCCCGAATACGAAAAGGATCAAGCCAACCAGCGTGAACATCAACCCCATGGCAATACGCAGATCCAGATTCCTTTCGGGCTCCTTTCCTCAGGCAAGGAAAATGTTCACTGCGACGGCCACCAGCAGAATGGCCGCGGCCAGGGCTTCCGGACGTCTCCACCACTTCGCGTGCACGTGCGGCGGTTTCGGAGTCAAGGAGCGTACCAGTCCCACCAGCGCTGACTCCGGCTTGGGCTTGGTCATCATGCTCACCACGATCGTCAGGATGAAGTTCGTGCTGAAGGCGAAGATCGCTCCCCAGAAGTTCTGCGCCATGTCGCTCGGATAGTGGTGCAGCACCGCGATCCATCCGCCGTGGACGCCAGGCTTGACCTCAATGGGCAGGCTGAGCCCGTGATGGAGCATGGCCGCCGCGGTGCCGCAGATAAGCCCCACAAAGGCGCCATGTCCGGTGGCCCGCTTCCAGAACATGCCCAGCAACAAGGTGGCAAGCAGCGGGGCATTCACAATGGAGAAGACCAACTGCAGGGAGCCTAGGAAGTTGTTGAAGTGGATGGCCGCGTAGGCTGCCGCGATAGACAGGAATATACCCCCCACCGTGGCCCACCGTCCCACCGCCAGATAGTGTCTATCGCTCGCGCCTTTGTGGATGTACGCCTCGTAAAGATCATAGGTAAACACCGTGTTGAAGGCTGTCACGTTGCCCGCCATGCCGCTCATGAAGCTGGCCAGCAGAGCCGTAACGCCCAGACCCAGAATGCCCGTCGGTAAAAAGTGCTGCAGCATGTAGGGCGTGGCCATCTCGTAGTCCAGCAGCGGCTGCCCGCTGGCGGTCAGCATCGGCTTGCCGGTGGTCGCGTCCACCTTGGCCGGAATCAGCCCACTCCCCTGCTCAACCTGCTGCGACACCACGGTGGTTTCGCGGAAAATGGCTCCGTTGACCACGTGGGTTGTGGTGGTGGAATGCGGAGTGGGCAGGCCAATGGCCACCAGGCCCGGCACAATCACCAGCAACGGGAGGAAAACACTGGCGATCGCCGCAATCAGCGGAGCGCGCCGCGCCGAGTTCATGTTTCTCGCCGCCATCGCCATTTGAATCACCCGGAAGTCCGTACACCAGTAGCCGGAGTTGAGGACGATTCCCAGGCTCACGCCGATGCCAAGGCTCTCGATGCCCGTGGGGTTGGTGTGGCTTACGCCGCGCCACGCAAGCAGCTGCCCTGTCGGCAACGTCGCCAAAACTCCGGTCCAGCCGCCCGCCGAGTGCAGTCCCAGCACCACCACGGGCAACAGGCAGGCAATCAGAAGAAAGAACTGCAGCGCCTGGTTGTAGATTGAGCTCCTCAAGCCGCCCAGCCAAACATAGGCCCCCACAATGAGCGCGGGCAGCACAATCGAAATCGGAAGGATATACCCAGCCGACAGTCTCAGCGCGTACAACGTCCTGTCGAACAGGTGCAGCGACTGCATCAACCGCGCCATCAAATACATCGTGATTCCCGAACTGAGGACCATCATCACGGCAAACAAACCCGCATTCAGTGCGCCTGTCTTCTCGTCAAATCGCATGCGCAGGAACTCCGGCACTGAGCGGGCCTTGGATCCGTAGTAGAGCGGCATCATGTACAGGCCCACAAAGAGCATCGCGGGGATTGCGCCCAACTCATAAAACTGGAAGGCCTTCAGGCCATACCTGGCTCCCGCGGCGCCCAGCCCGATCACCTCCTGTGCGCTCATGCTGACGCTGATAAGAGCCAGTCCACAAATCCATGCCGGCAGGGAGCGCCCAGCCTGGAAGAAATCCTTGCCTGTCTTCACCCGGCTCTTCAAGGCATAGCCAATGCCCAGCACAAAGGCTGCATACAACAAGATGACAAGGCAGTCGATGACGGTAATAGTCAACGCGTACAACTCCTTCTATCGGTGAATCCCTGAGCAGGCACTCAGCACGTTTGACCAGGCAAGTACTCGCGCACGGTCAGGATCAGTTGGCTCTGAACGGGCTCAGACCCCTCGGCCCAAAAACGCCAAGGCCCTCCGGCGCAAACCGGAGGGCCTCGAAACCGGCAGGCAGCATTGCCCCGCTATGCCAGTTCGGCCGGTGTCGGCTTGTGGCCCGACCAGCCATAGTACGCAACGTAAATGTAGCAGATGATGGGGAGGACAAAGGCGTATTGGATCCCGACCTTGTCGGCCAGCCAGCCGAAGAGAAGGGGAATGACCGCTCCGCCAACGTTTCCAATCGTAATCACGCCCGAGCCCTTGCTGGTCATCGGCCCCAATTCGGCGATGCCCAACGCAAAGATGGTCGGATACATGACGGAGTTGGCCAGGCCGCAGAGCACCAGGCTCCAGATGGCTACCTGTCCCGTGGTGAACATGGAAACCAACAGCAGCAGGACGCCAAGGATACCCAGGCCGACCAGCAGTTTATCCGCCTTGATCCAGGTCATGACGAAGCTGCCGGCAAAACGACCGATCATGATAAAGATCATGTAGAACGAAGCCAGGAAGGCCGCAGTCTGGGTGTCGGTTACTCCCTGCGTCCTGAAGTAATTGATTGCAATGGCTGCCAGGGCGATTTCAACACCTACGTAAAAGAAGATGCCCACCATGCCCAGCACCGTGTGCCGATAGCTCCAAATGCTGCGGTCCAGCAACGCATCGCGATCACCGGCGGGCCGGAAGGAGCGCGTCGAAGTGATCGATGGCAGGTGCATCAGCATCACCGCGAAACCCAGCAGAAACAGCGCTCCGGCGATGGCAATGTAAGGTCCCTCAACAGTGTGCGCAATGCTCGCTTTGCTGGCAATCTTGCTGGGATCTGTAAGAATGTAGTGCCCCACCACCAGAGGAGCCGCAGCCGAACCCAGCGAATTGAAGGCCTGCGCCAGAGTCAATCGAGCCGGGGCGCTGTGTTCAGGGCCGAGAATCGATACATACGGATTGGCTGAGGTCTGCAATGCGCAAACGCCCGTTGCCAGCACGAAAATCGCGGTCAGGAACAGCGGAAAGCTGATCAGGCGGGCTGCAGGAACAAAAAGCAGCGCGCCTACTACCATGATGAACAGCGAAATCACCATGGTTCGCTTGTAGCCCACAAGTTCAATCAGCCTGGCGCTCGGCACCGAGAAGACCAGATACGCGAAGAACCACGCCGTGGTGGCCAACATCGCCGGCCCGTAGGTGAGGTCAAAGATCGACTTCAGGTGAGGCATCAGGTTGCTGTTCAGGTTGGTCAGAAATCCGAAGATGCCAAACAGAATTGTTACCGTAATAAACGGGACAATATAGTTGGGCGCGCCTGCCTCTGCCGGTGGTGTGGATCGTGTAGCCATGAAGGTTTTTCTCCCACTTCCTTAAGAATTACAAGGTCTTTCATGCCTGCAAATTACGGCCAATTTGCAGACGTCGCGCACTCCGCCATATCGTTGGCGAAGGATTAGAAATGGCAATGCCGTCCTGGAAAGTACCGAAAACTACTGTATGCGCTGGGGTGGATATACGTCCAGCGAATCCGTAAAGGTTTTCATTTGCCATCCCAAATCCGCCGCTTCCATCCCCCGGAATTTTGGCGCCCCTTCCCGCTCAGATTACACTGGAGAAGATGATTCTTACCCTCGAATGGACCTCCGAAGGCGTCCGGTTTATTGACCAGACCAAGCTCCCACTGGAAGAAACCTACGTGCTCGCCACCAGATACCAGCAGGTCGCCGATGTCATCGTGACCATGGTCGTACGCGGCGCGCCGGCCATCGGCGTCTCCGCAGCCATGGGCGTCGCTCTGGGCGCAAAGCTGACCAAGGCCACCAGCACCGACGCTTTTGCCCCGGAATTTGAGCAGATATGTGCCCTGCTGGCCGGAACCCGACCCACCGCCGTCAATCTCTTCTGGGCCATCGACCGCATGAAGACACTCTTCGCTCGTCTGCGTGCCGAGCGAGCCGACCTGGCCACCGTCCAGCAAACCCTGCTCGACGAGTCGCTGGCCATGTACGACGAGGACATTGCCGCCTGCAAGGCCATGGGGGCTTTCGGCGCGGAGTTTATGCCCGACGAGGGCGGCGTGCTCACCCACTGCAACGCCGGAGCCCTGGCCACATGTGGCTATGGCACGGCCCTCGGCGTGATTCGCGGCGCCGTCGAGCGCGGTAAAAAAGTGCATGTCTACGCCGACGAAACCCGGCCCTTCCTGCAAGGGGCCCGCCTCACCGCCTGGGAACTGATGGCCGACGGCATCCCCACCACCGTCATTTGCGACAACATGGCGGCCAGCATGATGCGCGCCGGCAAGATACAGGCTGTCGTGGTCGGATCCGACCGCATCGCCGCCAACGGCGACGTGGCCAACAAGATTGGCACCTACGGCGTGGCTGTGCTGGCCAAAGAGCACGGCATTCCCTTCTATGTCGCGGCACCCTGGTCCACCATCGATCGCGCCACGCTGACCGGGGAGGATATCCCGATCGAGGAGCGTTCCGCCGTCGAAGTTACCCACCACGGCGGCAGGCAGTTGACTCCCAACGGCGTGGGCATCTGCAACCCCGCCTTCGATGTCACTCCGGCTAAGTATGTTACCGCCATCATCACAGAGAAAGGCGTGCTGCGCGCTCCCTATGAGGCCGCGATGGACGCTATGAATTCGAGTTCCCCACAACACGCAGGATAATTCTGCCTGGCGCGCGCTGGCCTGAGGTTGCCGCTGAAACTGTCAACGTTCCATTGACCAGGTTCAGCTGATAGTTTGATGAGGTCAGAGTACCCTGCGCAATCGTGATGGTATAACTGCCGGCGGCCGAGCTGGACGTGGCCGAAGTGCTTATCGCCGGCATTCCAGTGGCGGCCGCCGACGCCAGGTCGCCATTCACCATTCCGCTCAGCGTGAATGTGAAGTTTGGCAATGCCGCACCCTGCATCATGGTCAGGTTGTCTGCCGTAATAGTCAGTTGCGCCGGCGTAATGGTGAGAACGCCAGGTGCGAAGCTGAAGTTATAGTTGGGCGAGGCCAGCGTTCCCGCTGCGACAACAATCGGATAGGTTCCGACCCCTGCGGTCAGACTGGCCGTGAGCGATGGCGCGCCCGACAGCGCGGCGGCAGCTGTATCGCCGTTCACAAAGCCTGTAACGACATAACCGGTCGGAGCCACGCCGCTGCCGTAGACCATCGTCGCGCTTCCTGCGGTAACCAGCAGCGTCGCCGGGGTGACCGCAAGCGTTCCGTTGGCAAAGGCGAACGTGTAGTTGGTCGCGCTCAGGGAACCCTTGGAGCAGGTAATGGGATAGCTGCCAACCATCGCTTTCGGCGTTCCGGCCGTTTGACACGACGCGCTGCCACTTACCACGCTCGCCGCATCGCCATTGACGAATCCGCTCAGACCATAGGTGAGGGAAGGGACCGGGTTGCCGTACGTCATCCTCTGGCCTTGCGCCGTTACGGTCACCGTTGCCGGGCTCACAACCACTTGCCCGGGCAGGAACGCAAAGGTGTAATTGGCGGCCGCTAAAGTGCCTGGGCCAACGGAATACGGATAAGTCCCAGCGACGGGCATCGTACTGGCGGCGGTGGAAATTGCTGGCGTGCCAGCCACTGCGGCAGCCGTGTCCTTGTTAACAAACCCGGAGATACGATAGGGGAGATTGGGCAAAGCCACCCCATACACAAGCGAAACTGTCGACCCGCTGACCGTCAACACGGCCGGGGTGATCGTGAGGGCCCCACTCTGGAAGACAAATAGGTAATTCTTTGCCGACAAAGTTCCCTGGCTGGCCGCAATCGGATAAGTTCCCGCGCCCGATCCTTGCTGCGCCGCCGTGTTCAGGGTTGGCGCACCTGACACTACGGATGACGTATCGCGGTTGACAAGTCCTTGCAGTGTATAGCTGAGCTTCGGAATTACCCCACCGTACACCGAGGCAGCTGCAGAAGGAACGACCGTGAGCTGCGCCGGCGTAATTGTCATGCTTCCGGTGGCATATGCGAAACTGTAATATGCTGAACTCAATGTCCCCACATTTGCCGAGATGGAATAGGTTCCGACGGATGAGGTGGCCGCAACCGTGGAGATCGCTGCACTTCCAGCTACTGCGGCTGACGCTGTGTCATTGAAGACGAACCCGCTCAAGCTGTAAGTGAGCGCAGGCACAGTACCGCCGTAGACCATCGTCGCTGGATCCGGAATCACCGTCAGCACCGCCTTCTGCACTGTCAGCACACCGCTCTTGAAGGCGAAAGTATAGTTTCGGGCGCTTAGCGTTCCCAGGCTGGGCTGGATTGAGTAGCTCCCCGGAACAGGCTGGCTCCCAGCGGTTGTGCTGAGCGCGGCCGCCCCCGACGTGGTGTTATACGGGGTATCCGGATATACAAATCCGGTGATCGAGTAGCTCAGACTGGGAACGCTGCTCCCGTAAATCATGCTTGCGTTTGTCGCGGATACCGTAAGTACGCCTGGCGTAATTGTAAGTGTAGACGGGTTCAGAGTAATCGTATAGTTGCTGTCGGAGATGGACCCTTGAAGGATCATGATCGGATAGTTTCCAATCCAGGAGGTCGGTGTTGCCACACTGAATAGGTAAGGGGATCCGCCCAAAGATGCTACCGTGTCTCCGGCAACAAGGCCCACAATGGAGTAACGAAATGGCGCTATATGGACACCGTAGACGCTTGTCGCAGGCAGGGCGTTGATCGTAAGATGAGCTGGCATCAGCGTCAACGTCGATGGCACAAAGACAAAAGTATAATTTGCGGAGACAAGAGTCCCCATCGAGATATTGATCGAGTAAACTCCGACAGGGGATCGCGAGGTTGCGGTCGTGGTGATGACTCCCTCTCCTCGATAGGATATCCATCCATAATCCTTGTTGACATATCCCGTGACCGTAGCGTTGAACTGGAGCGGAACCGATCCATAGACGGATTGAACCGGTGTCGCGGTGAATGTGAGGACTGCGGGAGCAACGGAGAGAGTTATGACCACGGTGGGCGCAGCCAGATAGCCTATGTTTCCCGCCTGGGTTGCTTGCAGCGTGATCGTCCCCGCGCCGGTAATAGTCAGCAACGCGCCTTTTCCCTGAATTGAGCCTGGCCCGCTGACCACGGACACGGTTACTGCAAGTCCAGAGGAACTGGTAAAGTTGAGTGGCACCGGGGACATGCCGTATTGCAATGGAGGCAATGCGGAGTAGGAGATCGATTGTGTCTGCTGTAATAGCGCAGCTCCCGATGCAGAGATCGTCTGGCTGTTGCTGATTAGTCCCATACCTGTCTCTGTGAGGTAGATACTCTCGCTAAGAAGTGCTCCCGGCTGGACGGGTGTAAACGTCGGCGATAACTGACAGAGAGTACTTGGCAGCAGCGTCGCTCCGGCAGCACAGGAGCTGGAGTTGGACTGCTGTGGGAAGTCGCCAGGGTAACTCAGCGTTGCTATGGTCAAGGACTGGTTGCCAAGGTTGATCAGGGACAGTGGTTTGGGGCTGTCTGGGCTGGGAATATTCACGTAGGTTGTTTGAAAGGCCAGCGTGTCTGGGATCGTTGGGGAAAGTTTGACGATGCGATTATTGCCGGTGTCTGCAATATAGATGTTTCCCATGGAGTCCAGGGCCAGTGCGCTCGGTGAATTCAGGTCGCTGTCAATTACGATTGGTGTTCCGTAAGTGCTGCCGTTCCAGAGGAGCAACAGGAGCCGATTCGTGATATCATCCACGACGAAAGCATTCCCGAACGCGTCAACTGCGATGGCAACTGGCTGTCGCAGACTCGACACAGGGATAAGGTAGTTTTTTAGCGCCTTGGGAAGGCGCTGGGGCGGTGCCGGGATACGATAGATGCCGTTTGCGTACGGCTCTACAGAGTACAGCCACCCCCTCGCGTCCAGCGCAACACCCGTGGAAAGCGGCATGCTGGTTGAGGTAGTCGTTGCGTAGCGACTTCCGTTCCAGGTTTCTTTGGTGACATAGTTAGCGTAAGTATTGGCGACAAAGAGGCTCCCGGCATAGTCCAAAACCAAGCTTGACGGACCGTCGAACGCACCCGGAACCAGGGATGAAGACTGATTATCCTGGCCAGGATTCTGGATGCGAATCATCCGGCTGTTCCCATTGGAGGAGACATAGAGTGTTCCGGTTACATCTGTGGCCAGTCCCATTGGTTCCGTCAAGCCGGAAAGCGAAAGTTCAGTCTGCGGCTGATAGGCTCCGTTCTCACTGGGAATCTCCACAATTCGATTATTGCCTGTATCTGAAACATAGACGTTTCCTGAGGGATCGACGGCAACACCGGATGGGCTGGCGAGGCCTGTTCCAAGATAACTGCGTGCTGCATCGCTGAAGAAGATGACAGCTCCATTGCCAACGCCGGAGGTGAAGGCCGTGATCAGCGGGTTACCATTGGGGTCCGCGATCTGCAGCGCCCCGCTTCTCGCTCCGGCGATAGCTGGGGTAAACACTAAACTGGCGGAGCACATGGCTGACTGCGTGTAGGTTGTTGTCTGGCAGGTATTTGGGGAAGCCACGGCGAATTCAGGGATCCCAGTGGTGGGAGTAAACACAGAGAGTGCGCCCAGGGTCGTTCCCGCGGCAATTGAGAAGTTATAAGTGATGGGGGGAGATGTACTTCCAACGTTGGTCGGGGGAAAGGCTGGGAAAGCTGTTCCGACCATCAGTGGCTGGTTTGCTCCCGCGTCCGCAATATAAGTGTCACCGGCATTGTCGATGGCCAGGGCAACAGGAGAAGTCAAGGTGGTCGAAAGCGTCTGGCAACCGTTAAACCGCTTGCCGGCTGTATTCCACTGGCAGTAGACGAGGGCATGGTTGGTTGCCGAGACAACAGTAAGATCCGAGCTCGTGTCTACGGCAACTCCAATGGGTGCTGCCACTGCAGCGGAACTTAGCCAGTTCACCGGGGTGGAGAAACCGCGCCCCGTCCAGGTGGACTTCCAGATGGCATTGCTCCCAGTGGCCGCGATATAGAGATTGCGATTCCCGTCAATGGACAGGCCTTGAGGATTGAGCATTCCGGTTGCAATGGCCACCGGAGCACTGTATCCGTTCCCTGAATAGGGGACATACAGTACCCTGCTGGTTCCCGTATCCGATACCAGAATATCTTCCATCATATCGACGGCTATCCCGGTCGGGTTATTCAGACCGCTCACAACAGTTTCCGGAGTGCCATAGGTGCCATTGCTCAGGGGTAGCATCAGAACCACATTGTTGATGGAGTCAGTAACAAAGAGATTGCCATTGAGGTCCAGGGTCAGCGAATTGGGCGAGCCAAGCCCGGAGGCCAGAACAACAGGGGCTGCGTAGTTTCCGCTTGTGCTGGGAATCATCAGAACTTGCTGGTTGCCCTGGTCGGCGACAAAGACGTCCCCCTGGGAATCCACCGCGATGCCTGACGGCTGTGCAACCGTGCCGGATGGAATGGCCGATTGATAACTCACAAATGCAACCTGGCCGTTTGCGGATTGCATGCATCCGACCCAGCCAAGACATATTGCCAAACTTAGGCCGAGGCCACCGTATGCCCCAAAGCTCCCATTCAGTCTATGCACGTTTTTCATTGCGAGCCCCCACGCCCAGGGAACCGCAGTACGGATCCAAGGGCTGCTGGCCTTTCTATCGTCTTGGATTCGGACTTGCTTAGCGGGCTCTCATCCGTGTTCTCTGGTCTGGGTATGTGCGCCCGTCCTGCTCGGACGGAGTCTCGTAAAATACTGAAAATAAACGATAAAATCTTGGCTCAGGCCTCATTCCAGGTGCCATGGCTTGGAAAACGCAGATGACAAATGTCATTGGCCTGTGCCACCGGCAACCAAGGCTCAACACTTTTGCCCCCTTCGCCGTTACGGAGGAATGCTTCGGCTGATGGCGGTGCTCCATGGTTCGCCTGTACCTTCCGGGGTGTCTCTGACGGTAAGCGCGACCTCTCGCCTTAATCGCCACAGGGAGTTTGCCGTAGATTAGGAACTGTGATGGTTCTTCGCAGATGGGCCGATCTCCGCAGGAAATCTCTCAGCCGGGCTACAATCCTGGCATTGGTCTCGCTGCTGGCCGCCTTCCGGCTTTCCGGATACCCGGAGGTGCATCTTTGCTGGTGGCTGCTGATCCCGTTCTTCTCTGCCTGCTTTGCAACCTGGGAAACCGCGCGATGCCTGCAGAAAAAGTGGAGCTTCTATCACGGCGCAGTCCTGCTTCTGATTTATGTCGATCTGATGATCGTGATGCTGATCGCGTTCTTCTGGCTTGCACCTTTCTCTGACCAGCTTCAATGAGCCAGGGCAAGCCATCTTTTTCTCGACCCATCCAGTTGCGCAACGTAGTATGGAAATGCCCCTATCGGGTAAGTCTTCGAAGGAGTTGTCAAAAAATGCTCAAAGGGTTTCGGGATTTTATTCTGCGTGGCAATGTCGTGGATTTGGCGGTTGCCGTCATCCTCGGTGTCGCTTTCAATGCGATTGTGACATCGCTGGTCGGTGACGTCATCGGTCCACTCATTGCGGCCATCGTCGGCAAGCCCGATTTCAGCGCCGTCATCCTGAATGTCAATGGCGGGCATATCAAAGTTGGTAACTTCTTCAATGCGGTCATCAACTTTCTGATCGTCTCCAGCGTTGTGTATTTCGGTGTCGTCCTGCCCGTGAATCACGTCATGGCAAGAGCCAAGGCGCTCAAGCCGGCTGATGCCCCGCCCGAACCGACTACCAAGGTCTGCCCCGAATGTCTCAGCGAGATTCCTCTCGCCGCCAAACGCTGCTCGCACTGCGCGCAGCCTGTTGCCTGATTTTCCTCCGGCTCCATGAAGATGGAACTTTCCCCCACGGCACCGCGTATTCCGCGGTGTCGTCTCATCTTCCCCCTCAGGAAACCTATGCGCAAACCCTTCCTCGTCACGCTCGCTCTTTGTGCCGTCTCCGTTCCAGTCGCAATCCTTTGCCGTGGGCTGCAGCCGGTCTCGGCTTCGTCCGGCCAGCCTCAAGCCGCGCAGGAAGCCGCCAATCAACCGGTGTACGCGGTTGACGGCAGCTTGGTGCCGCCGCTCAACTACCGCCAGTGGATCTACCTCACCACGGGCCTGAACATGAGCTACACGGCAAAGGCAGCCGACATGGACATGTTCGACAATGTCTTCGTCAATCCCGAGGCTTGGCGCAGTTTTGCCTCAACCGGCAAGTGGCCCGACAAGACAATTCTGGTGCTGGAGAGCCGCGGCGCACAATCCAATGGCTCCATCAACAAGAGCGGTCATTTCCAGACCGGAGTGATGGGACTCGAAGTCCATGTGAAGGATGCCGCCAGATTTCCCGGCGGATGGGCCTTCTTCGATGTGGAAAGTGAATCGAAGGCAACGCGGATCCCCGCCACCGCTCCCTGTTACAGCTGCCACCAGCAGCACGCCGCCGTCGACACCACCTTTGTCCAGTTCTATCCCACGCTTTTACCCGTCGCGCAGAAATTGGGCACGCTCAGCCCCGAATACATGAAGGAATCAGCGCTCGAAAAGGGCCACTAGACTTCTCCTTTTTCCCGGTTTTGACTACCCCAGTCTGTCGGACTCGGCCACGCGCTTGACGACTGTGTAAGCTTGCTGTCACAATCCTCGGCGAATGTACGAGCCGGGGCAACGCCGTCGTCTCTGTTGCGCTCGCCCGGCCCGCATCACTCGGTGGCTCCTTTTCACGCTCCAGGAGCCCAAGGTGTTGCCATGCTCCAGCTGATTTCGTCTCTCCCGCGTCTCTCCGTGCGCGCGTATTTTATGCTTTGTGCGCTGCTTGTCCCCGTCTCTGCCGCCGCCCAGCCCACCACCGCCACTCGCCCTCCGACGGACCCGGCTACCGTTCAGTTTGCGAACCCCTCTCCAGGCCAGCTTCCCCCGGAGCAGCAGGGCGATCTGTTCCTGTCGCACCAGCGCTTTCAGGCGGCCATTGAGGCCTATCACCGCGCCTCGCCCAGTGCTGTTCTGCTCAACAAACTTGGCATCGCCTACCAGCAGATGCTGATGATCGACGACGCCCGCCGCAGCTATGAGGCTTCCTGCAAGCTCAATCCCCACAACCCCGATGTGCTGAACAACCTGGGCACCATCTACTACGCCACGCGCCAGTACGGCAACGCAGAGCGCTACTATCGCAAGGCGCTCAAAATCAATCCCAACTCCGCCATCGCCAACAAGAACCTGGGCACCGTGTACCTGGCTCAACGCAAGATGGAGAAGGGCGCCAAATACTATCAGCGGGCGATGGAGCTCGATGCCACCCTGTTTGAGCGGGGCGGTGTCTATCGCGTCGGCGATCCGGCTTCGACCCAGCAGTTGGGCGCCATGAACTACTACATGGCGCGCAGCTTCCTCGCCGCCGGCAAGCTCGACCAGGCCATCGATTACCTGCGCCGCGCCATCGATGAGGGCTTTACCGACGGCAAGCACATCCTGGCCGACAAACAGCTGGCCCAGTTGCGCGACAGCCCAGCATTCCAGCTGATGCTGGCCGAGCAAAACGATGCAAAGGCGGCGCGCATGGCTCCCGGCTCTCCTTCTGGTTTGCAGAAGGACTGATCGGTGAGTTTCCCGAGAGCCTGTGCCACCTACCCCTGTGGCGCGAACACGCCTTGGCCGGCGGCGCTGTCTGCCTGCCCGTCACCGCGCACCTCGCGCAGCGCGCGTCCGCTGCCGCCCCTCAGCGCTCGCTGAATCTCGGCCATCACTTCCAGGGCAATCGAAGCCGGCGTTTCCCCGCCCAGTTCCAGTCCCATTGGCGCGTGCAGCCCTTGCATCCACGCATCGGTCTGCGCCGCGGCAGCCGGGCCTGTCAAACCTCCATCGGCCACAATGGCCTCGACCATCTCCCGCGTCCGCCGCGCCGGGCCCAGCACTCCCACATAACCAATTTGACAACCTATCTCCCGGCACAGCAACGCCTGCAGCACCCGCTGGTCCTGGTCCAGAGAGTGCGTCATCAGCACCGCCGCATCGGTCGGGCACAGGCCGCTCACTGAGATTTTGCCGGAGGGCAGGGTCCAAACTGCGTCGGCCATGGGGAAGCGCGCCGCCGTGGCCAGGTTCGACCGGCCGTCAGCAACACGCACATACCAGCCCAGTTGCCGGGCCATGCGGGCCACCGGCAGCACATCGTCGCCTGCGCCAAAAATATGCAAACCCGGCCGCGCCGCGTACCATTCCACCCGCACCGCGGCGGTCGCTCCGCTCTCCAGCCGCAGCGGTTCGTGGAATCCCCGCTGCTGTCCAAAGCCCGCTTCCGCCAAGCGAGCCAGCGTTGTCTCCCCCGCCCCGCCAGCTTGCCCTGCCGGAAAATACGCACGCTCACCCAGGGCGCCGCCTTCTAGCACCGTGGCTACGGCCAGGGGGGTACGCGCTTCAAATCCGGCTTCCAGGTGTTCCAGAAATCTCTCCGCCGTTCGGCTGCGTTCCAGCAGCAGCTGCACCACGCCGCCGCAGCCCATCCCGTACGGTACCTCGCCGTCCTCCGCTCGCGTGGAGTAGCGACGAACCAGCGGCCCCTGTTCCGTGTGCCAGAAGGCCTTCCGCGCCACTTCGCCTTCCAGGCATCCTCCGCTGATGGTGCCCGCGCGCCGTCCGTCGGCCCCAATCAGCATCTGCGCCCCAGGCTTGCGATAGCCGGAACCCTCCACGGCAACCACCGTGGCCAGCACATACTCCGTCCCGCTGGCTCGCAACGCATGCCACAGCGGCAATATCTGTTCCAGGTCGGTCATCTTGCTCTTGAGCCTAAACCCTCCTGCACGGAGCCGCAAACCTGCCCCCAAAATCCATCGGGATACCTTGCGCCCGGCCTTCCAGCCTCTACCCATGCCGTATCCTCAAAGAAGGAAACCTATGGAATCGACACCCTCCGCAACCGAACTCGCCCAGTTTCACCAGATGCTCGCCGTCGCCCTGCAAGAAGCAAAAACAGGCCTCGCCGAGGGCGGAATCCCCATTGGCGCAGCGCTCTTCACCCAGGACGGAAAACTCCTCGGCCGCGGACACAACCGCCGTGTCCAGCAGAACGACCCCTCCGTTCACGGCGAGACCGACGCCTTCCGCAATGCCGGCCGCCAGACATCCTACCGCGACCTCGTCATCGTCACCACCCTGGCCCCCTGCTGGTACTGCAGCGGACTGGTGCGCCAGTTCAAAATCGGCACCGTCGTCGTCGGCGAGGCGCGCAACTTCGACGGCGGCCTCGACTGGCTGCGCCAGCACGGAGTCCGCGTCATCAACCTCGACACCCAGGAGTGCGTGGATATGCTGGCCCGCTACATCGCCGCCAATCCAGCCGTCTGGAACGAAGACATCGGCGAGTTGCCTGCGTAGAACCACGTCAGTTTCACCTTTACGCGTGGCCGACACTCAGGCAAACTCAAGGCTATGTCTAACTCTCGCGCCAAGCTCCTCCTGCTGGCAGCCGCGTTGCTTGCCGCCTCCGTCGCTCCCTCGCTTGCAAAGGCACAACAGGCTGCCATCGCCGCCGATCCGCCCATCGACAAGGCGTTCCCGGCCTCGATGGACTCCTTCCAGATTCCCAGCCACGGCGCAGCGCTCAACGCCATCGCCTACATTGCCGCCGGTGCTGGCCCGCACCCCGTGGTTCTGCTGCTCCACGGCTTCCCCGGCAATGAAAAGAATCTGGATCTGGCCCAGACCATTCGCCGCGCCGGCTGGACTGTCGTCTACTTCGACTATCGCGGCAGTTGGGGAACGCCGGGCAGCTTCACCTTTGGCGGATCCCTCGAAGACACGGCCGACGCCATCGCTTACCTGCGCAGCCCGGCCAATGCCGCCCGCCTGCGCATTGACCCCAAACGCATCGTCCTGCTCGGTCACAGCATGGGTGGCTTCATGGCGGCATACAACGGCGCGCACGACCCCGGCATTTTCGGCATCGGCCTCATCTCCGCCGCCAATATGGGCGCCATGGCCGGCAATCCCACCACGCCCGAGGCCATTGCGGCCACCCGCAAGGCTCTCGGAGCCAGCCTGGAGCGGGAAGACATCCTCCCCCTGGCCGCCTGCACAGGCGAAAGCCTCGCCCAGGAGCTCATCGACCACCGAGGCTCCTGGGAGTTTGCCGCTTACTCCAACCTCTTCGGCGACCGCCCGCTCCTCGTCATCACCTCAGACGATGGCCTGGCCGCCGCCGCCGGCAAGCTGGCCCAGACGGCCATCGCGCAGGGTAGCAAACACGTCACCCTGCACCACTTTGCCACCGACCACAGCTATTCCGACCACCGCATCGCCCTCACCACGGCGGTGCTCAACTGGCTGGCCGGAATCCAGTAAGTTCCTTTCAGCGCAGCAGAAAGCCCGCCCGGTCATCTGACCCGGCGGGCTCTTTCCTGCTTGCCATCTCTTAGAAGTGGTACGCGATGCCCAGGCTGGCGCGCGGATTTACTCGCAGGTTGGGCGAGTAGCTCAGGTGGTTCGGGTCCAGCACAAAGGAGGAGAGAATTCCGTCGCCCGACACGTGCAGGTACCAATTCCGGTGCACCGCATACTCAAAGCCGCCACCAATTGCCACGGCAAAGGAGACATCCGGCACGGCGCTCACGTTGGCCGTATGCGCCCCGCCAAACATCACGTGGAACGAGCCGATCAGCTTTTCCGACGGCAGATAGACCGAAGGGCCGGCCAGAAAAGTGGTCATCGTCGGCTTCACAAGCGTCGTGCTGTCCATGTACTGCCCATAGTCAGCCGTCACGCCAAACCACGGCTTCAGCTTTGCGTCGCCGCCGACGTTGAAGCCCTTCAGCGCCGAGGAGCCCTTCACCTGGTTGGCTGAGGAATAGTCGCCACCCGCAAAAATGTCATAGCGTTGAAAAGCTGGTGCAGCGGCCGGTTTGGAATCCTGTGCCAGCGCACACAGCGGCAGGCTCATTGCAATGGCGAACAACAAAAACTTACCCTTCACCCGGTATCTCCTCAGCGCATCCAGCAATCTCGTCTGTTGCGCACAATCATTCCGCCCCAATCGGGCAAGCGTCTCATACATAGACGCTCCAGCCCGCAATCGGGCGCTTTCCTTCCAGCTTATCAGTCCGGGTTGTGCTCGCGGCTCAGGTGCGGCTGTTTTTGGCTCCACCCGCTCCGCTTACACCTTCGCCATCGCCCCCGAAGGCAGCGTAAAGAAGAACTTCGACCCCTTGCCCAGCTCGCTTTCCACCCAGATCCGCCCACCGTGCTGCTGGATAACCCGCCTGCAGATGGCCAGTCCCAGCCCCGTGCCGCCCAGGGCGCGCGAGTCCGAGGCATCGCCCTGCTGGAAGCGCTCGAAGATCATGTCCACTTTCTCCTGCGCAATGCCCCGGCCCTGGTCTTCGACCGTCAGGCAAATCTCGTTGGCTCCCGAAACCGATGCCGCCATCTTCACAATCGTCTGCGGGGGAGAGAACTTGATCGCGTTCGTCACCAGCTCCGAAAGCACTTGAAGGATGCGTTCCTCGTCGGCCCACACCGTCATCGAGGCGGCAGCGTCGAAGCGGAAAGTGATCTTCGCCTTGTCCGCGGCTTCGTGCTCCACATCGGCCGCTCGCCGCAGCAGGTCGATCGCCGGAACCACCGTGCGCGTCAGCGGCATGCCGCCCTTTTCCACCTTGTCGAAGTCCAGAATGTCGTTCACCAGCCGCACCAGACGGTCGCAGTTCCCAATCGCCACTTCCAGCATCTGCTTCTGCTTCTCCGGCCTCTTGTCCAGAGCGCCCGAGCTGATCAGCCCCAGCGAGGCCCGCAACGACGTCAACGGCGTTCGCAGCTCGTGGCTCACCGTCGAAATAAACTCGTCCTTCATCTTGTCCAGCCGTCGCCGTTCCGACACATCCTGGAAGGCGACCACCATGCCGGCAATCTTGCCTTCGTCCAGGATCGGGCTGGCCACATACTCCACCGGAAAGCTCGTCTTGTCCTTCCGCCAGAACACATCGTCGCGGATACGCACGCCTTCGCCGCTCGCCATCCCCAGCCGAATCGGGCAGTTCGATTCGTGGTGCGTGGTACCGTCCGCGTGGCTGTAGTGCACCATCTCGTGCATGTTGCGGTTCAGCAGCTCTTCCACCGTATAGCCCAGCAGCTTGGCCGCCGCCGGGTTGATAAACGTCAGCTTGCCTTCCAGGTCCGTACCGTAAATCCCGTCGCCAACCGCGGCCAGCACCAGCTCCCGCTGGCGCCGTACCAGGTTCAGCTCATCCTCTGCCACGTGCTGCTCGGTCACGTCCATGCCGTGCGTCAACACAAAGGACTCGCCGCCGTGAACGTCCATGCGACGGCTGCGGAAGACAATCTGGCGCTCCGCCCCATCCTTGCGCAGCATTGGCACCGTCCCCTGGAACTCACCACTGCGGATCAGCGTCGTCAGGTTCTGCGTGAACCTCTTGATCGTCTCAAGTGTCATCAGCTCCGCCAGAGGCCGGCCAATCAGCTCCTCCGGCAGATAGCCCAGGCTCTCCGCCGTAAAGCTGTTCATGGAGGTGAACCGTCCATCCAGCGTGCAGGTAAACACAAATCCCAGGCTGTTTTCCACCACCGTCCGGTAGCGTGTTTCACTGTTCAGCAGCGCCTGCTCGGCCCGCCTTTGGCTGGTCACGTCCTGCCCGCTGATAATCAGGTACTGGATGTCTCCGGCCGGGCCCGGCAGCGGACGCACCGTCCAGCTCACCAGCCGCGACGGTTCTGACTGGGCACGCCACTGGTTCTCGTACGGGCCAACCACGCGCCCCTGGGCTGCTTCCTGCAACTTGTCGCCGGCCCATCCCAAGGCCTCGCGCTCCGTAAATACCTCTTCGATAAACGGCCTGCCCACCACCTCAGACAGCGGCAGCCCTGTCATCTCTTCGCACGGGCGGTTGAACCGAACCACTCGCCCCGCCGTATCCAGCACCGCAACCAGCGCTGGAATCGAGTCCAGCGTAGCCGCCACAAAGCTCCGCTCCACCGCCAGCGCACGCTCCACCCGCTGGCTCGCGCGCTGCAGTAACTCCAGCATCTGGCTCCGCTTCAGCAACTCCACCCGCGTCGTGGCCTGACGGGCAAGAATCTGCAAAAGATTGATGTGCGCCTGGCTGAATCGACCCGGCTCCGCCGCCAGCACCGCCAGCATCCCCTCCGCCCCATTGCTCAGCCCACTCACCGGAACTCCCAGGTACGAGCGGCAGGGAAGCGCATTCACCAGAGGAATCCCATCTGAGGAAAAGCGCCCGTCCCCCAGCGCGTCCGCTATCAGCAACGGACCTCCCTGATGGCTCATCCAGTGGTCGGCCGTCTGTATCCGGTCCATCTCGCGCCCGGCAAATCCGTACGTCGACTTGAACCAAAGCTTCTCGGTGTCCAACCAGCCCAGGTACACATAGTCCGCGCCAGAGATCACCGCGGCCAGCCGCACCAGCTCTTCCAGCGCGGCGTCCGTCCCACTCTCCATCCCCACTGTCTCTCCGGGAGAAATCAGTGGCCGTCGCTTCTCTCGAATTGGAGCTTCTGCTGGAAACATTGGATAGACTGCCAGAATCCATTATGCGGGGATTTCCATGGAATGGCTCTGGCACTATCGTGTGAGAGGGACGAAGGTTACCTGCATTACTAACGGACAGTTCAAGGGCCGCCGCCGCGTGTCCCGGCCCTCGCCGGCGCCTTCGCACCATCCCCCAAAATCCGTCTTACTGCGAAGGCAGCTTGCAGCAGTCTCCGGCTCCGGCGGGCTCTTCATTGCTGGAATCCAACACCACCTTCCAGCTCCCATCCGGCTCCCGACGCCAGATCGTCATATACCGGCCCGTGGTCACCCTCTCATTGCCGTCCGCATCGTGGCTGCGCCCTTCATAGTGGCCCCAGGTGTAGCCCATGTCTCCGCCCGGGCTCATCACCGCATCGGTCGGGGTCCAGCTCAGCTGGTAGTCTTTGGCCAGCCAGGTCGCCTGCCGCGCAATGGCCTCTCGCCCGTGTATAGGCGCCTGCCCGTTGGACAACGTCACCGCATCTTCGGCAAACCATGCGGCAAATGCTTTGCCCCCGCCTTCAGCCGTCGCCTTGGCAAACCGCGCTTCCAGGTCAAACAGCACCGCCTTGCCCGGCTTCACCGTCGTATCGGCAAAGGGATTGGGCGCGGCCGACTGCTCGCCCGGCGTCAGCAGTTGAGCCCTGGCAGCGCCAGGGGCAAGCGCCGCAAACAGCATCAGCATCAAAGGAAAAAGGCATTCCGGAACGCATCGTTTCACTGGCTTCATGGCACAACCATCCTAAATCAGCCCTCGCCATCGCGCCTCGGTTCTCCAGCCCCTCAATTTGCCGTCTCCCGCCTGCAACATCCGCCCTCCTCGGGCCTCTTTTCCCGATTTCGTCCACCCACCCGTCCAACTTTCATCCCGTGCAAACGTCAAATTCAGGAATTGGTATACTTGGAGAGGCTTGCGTCGCTTCCCAGCCCCCAAATGGGGTTTTTTCTTTCTGGTGCCCTCCTATCGCAACGGAAAGAGAACGGAAGCGGCCCCACCCATTCGATTTGGCAGTTCGCCCCTCCGGGCAAGGAAGTTTCATGGCAAGTTTGCTTGATTCCATTCAATCGGCAGAGGATATGCGGCGGCTCAATCCGGCCCAGTTGGAGACCCTCGCCCAGGAAATTCGCGACTTCCTGATTCAGACTCTCTCCCGAACAGGCGGACATCTCGGCCCCAATCTCGGCGTTGTCGAGCTCTCCATGGCTCTGCACTATGTCTTCAACACGCCCGAAGACAAAATCACCTTCGATGTAAGCCACCAGTCATATATCCACAAGCTGCTCACCGGCCGCCGCCACCGCTTTGACACCATCCGCCAGCCCGGCGGACTCAACGGCTTCATGCTCCGCACGGAAAGTGAGCACGACGCTTTTGGTGCTGGTCACGCAGGTACCGCCCTCTCCGCCGCCCTCGGCATGGCCGTCGCTCGCGATCTCTCCGGCGGCCACAACCACGTCGTCGCTGTGGCCGGCGATGCCGCTTTCACCAACGGCATCTCCTACGAGGCACTCAATAACATCTCCGCGCAAACCAAGCGCATGATCGTCGTGCTCAATGACAACGAGTGGTCCATTGACCGCAATGTCGGCGCCATTGCAGGCTACTTTCACCGCATCGTCACCAACGAGCATTACAAGCACCTGCACGACTCCGCCGCACGGCTCCTCCAGCGCTTCGGCGGCAAGGCGGTCGTCCACGTCGCCCGCAAAGCCGAGGAAGCAGCCAAGGGCCTGCTCTGGCCTTCTATGCTTTTTGAGGAGTTTGGCCTCAAGTACTATGGCCCCATTGACGGCCACAACCTGCCCCTGCTCATTGAGACCTTCCGCTTCCTCAAAACCGAAGACCGCCCCGTGCTGCTCCATGTGCTCACCCAGAAGGGCAAGGGATTCCAGCCCGCGCTCGACAAACAGAAGAAATTCCACGGTCTGGGCCCCTACAATCCTGAGACTGGCGAAACCAAGCCCGTCGGGCAGGTCACCTACTCTGAGGTCTTCGCAAATACCCTGGTCCAGCTGGCCAATGAAGACGTCAAGGTCCTCGCCATTACTGCTGCCATGCCCAACGGTACAGGCCTGGATCTCTTCCGCCCGCACCACCCCAAGCGCTACTTTGACGTGGGCATCGCCGAAGAGCACGCGGTCATCTTTGCCGCTGGCCTTGCCACCCAGGGCTACAAGCCCGTATGCGCCATCTATTCCACCTTCCTGCAGCGCGCCGTCGACCCCATCATCCACGACGTATGCCTGCAAAAACTCCCCGTGGTCTTCTGCATGGACCGCGCCGGGCTCTCCGGCGACGACGGTCCCACCCACCACGGACTCTTTGACATCGCCTATCTGCGCGGAATTCCTGAAATCGTCATCATGGCCCCCAAGGACGAGGATGAGCTGGCCGACATGATGGCCACCGCCCTCCAGCATCCCGGCCCCACCGCCATCCGCTATCCTCGCGGAGTCGTCGCCGGCGTCGCCCGCAAGGCACGGCCCGAACTGCTTCCCATCGGCAAGGCTCAGGTCGTCGATGCCGGCCCTGAAGCGGGCTCTGACGTGGCTATTTTCGGACTCGGCCCGGTCATCTCCCTCGCGGCGGAACTCCAGCAGCAGCTTGCCGCCGAAGGCTTTTCCGCAGCACTCATCAATCCCCGCTTCGTAAAGCCCATCGATCTCGACGCCATCGCCCGCTTTGCCAAAAGCGCGCGTGTCTTCGTCACCTTTGAAGATCACGCCCTTATGGGCGGCTTCGGGTCCGCCGTCCTGGAAGCGCTCGACCAACTCGGCCTCAACGTCCCCGTCGTTCGCATCGGCTGGCCTGACCAATTCATTGAGCACGGCAAGGTGGATCAATTGCGCGTGGCGCACGGACTCAGCGTCCAGGCCGCGCTCGATCAGTTGCACCCCCTGCTTGCCCGCCTGGCCGACCAGGCATCCGAAACTCCAGCCCTCACGAGGCCGGTTGCCGGGTGAACGAGCGTCGTAAGGTACCTTGCTTCGGAACATCCTTTCCGCCGTGCGACAATGGGCTCACTCGTTTTGTCAGGGGTGTGGTTGGTCTGCAATCCGTCATCCAGTTGCGCGAGAACATCGCTTTACCACTCCGCTTGCTCGGTGGCCTTGCTGCGGTTTTGTCTCTCGCCCCCCTCACCATGGTTGCCCAGCTGGCGCCCGCCGGCAAAAGCCCGCAGCTGATAGCGCCCACCCTGGTGCTGGTCGGCGGCACCGTCATCGATGTCAGTTCCTGGGGCCATTCCGCCGAAGACATTCACGACGCCGTCATCTACATTCGCGACGGCCGCATCGCCGCCGTCGGCCCCCGCGCCGCACTTCCCATTCCCAAAGGTGCCCGCGTCATCGACTGCACCGGCAAATTCCTCATCCCCGGCCTCGTCGATGGCTTTGCCGGCATGAACAGTCAGGGCCAGGCAAACGCCAATCTCTACATGGGCATCACTACCGTCGTCGCCAGCGCTGACTCGGAGCGGGGTCGCATCGACTTCCACGCCAGTCCGACCCCCCATCTGTACCCGGTTGACTCCATCGGCTCGACCGACGACTGGAACCTGCTCATTGGTCGTCCGGAATGGGCGCAGAAGCTCCACAATCCCGGCGGCCATTCCATCGAACTCAGTCCCCAGGACACGGAGCGCCAACTCGCCGACACCGCCCGGCTCGGCACGCGCGTCCTCTGGCTCGGGCACAACCTCACCGCCGCCAACACCCAGTGGATTATCGAGCACGCCCACCAGATCGGCCTCGTCACCTACGGTGAGCTCGTCGCCACCCCCTACCGCGTCGCCATCCAGGCCGATGTCGATGCTCTGCTGCACATGGGCCGCTATGAGCTCGGCGTCATTCCCGACGAGCTGCAGATGCCCCTGGTTGATGACCCCGAGGGCGCAGCCAACCGCACCGCATACGGATATGCCGAGCGCATTCCCCCCACCGACCTGCATCTGCGCGACTATGCCAAGTTTTTGGCCGCACATCGCACCGCGCTCATGCCCACCTTCAGTGAGTTCTACCTGCGCCTGCCCGGCCATCGCAACCTGTGGCTTGAGCCCGCCGCCAGGGCCCTCGATCCGCGCAACCTCTCCGGCCTTACCGATCCCAAAACCGGCGAACTGCTCTACCCACAGGCCGCCTGGGTCCATCGTCTGCCGGCGATCACACAGCGCTGGATGGAAGACTCCCTGCGCCGCAAGGCGGACCAGGACGCCGACCACCTGTGGGCCATCAACCAGACCATCTTTGAAGCATTCCCACACTATCTTGCCGGCAGCGGGTCTCCCGCACAGGGCACCATGCCCGGCATCTCGCTCCACTCGGAGCTGGAGATGCTCGTTCGCCTCGGCCTCTCGCCCCGCGAAGCCATCGCCGCGGCTACCAACAACTACGCCGAGCAATTTCACTGGTACGAACTCGGCCTCATCGCTCCCGGGCGCCGTGCCGACATCGTCATCCTCGACGGAGACCCCACCGTCAACATCTGGAATGTCCGCCTCATCAACACCGTGCTGCTCGACGGCAATCCGCTCGACCGGGAAGCCCTCCTCAAACGCTAGCCCTGGCCTGCCTCATTGAAAACTCAACTTGAACCCATGCACCTCGGCAAACCCTGATCCCTCCGACACTTCGTTGCCCAGCTCCAGGTCGGTGATGTACATCTCGGGCGAAATCAGCTTCTGCTCCCGCGCATAATCCACAAAGCTGCTGATTGCCAGCGGCCCATCCAGCACCGGTTTCTCCGCCACAAAGGCCACATACGTCCAGCTGTTGCTGTTTTCTCCGCTCGCATCCTGCTGGTGGTCGTTCACCCAAACCTCCCAGTTCACCCCGTTCACCATCACCCGGCCAATCTGCCGCCCCGATGGCCGCTGCCCCGCCTGCGCATTCCAGATCATGATCTCCGTTCGGATCGTCCCCGGCGCCGCCGGCAACTCCGACACGGCCCACAGCGAGAACGCCATGTTATAGACGCCCGTGGCCTCCAGGTCAATGTGGAAATCAACTGTCAGCCGCTTACCGTCCGCCTCGGGATGGAAAGGGAAGCCGTCCATCCGTCCCATCGCAACATCCCACGGCTTGACCCCGCAGATCAGCTCCGGGTAGGCCACAATCTTCGGAAACACCAGCCACGGCGAACGCCATCGCCAGCCAAAGGCATCCTGGCCGTCTTCGCGCTCCACAAATGTCTCCTGCTCCATGTCCATGGCTGACCCAGTGGCGTTCCAGCGATTGTTGGCCAGGTAACACTGCTCGTTCTCCACCGGCGTCCGCGCCCACGCCGTTGAGGACCACGCCGTCAGTCGCCCGCTGGGCTCCTTCGGCTCTGGCAACGTGCGCAGATCATGCGCCCATCTGCCCCCAAATCCAAACAGCGATGGCACCAGGATCGCAAGGCAAACCCACCAAACCCACGGCGGGAAAGAGAAGCTCTGGATATCTTCCTCGTCGCCATCTCGGTCTTCCGGTACGTAAGGCTTCGGCAGCATGATCGTCTCCATTTCGGGGAAAACGGATGATCGTCGCGAGCAGGTTCAGTTCAAACCGGCTTTCAGGAGCCTTGCTGTGCTTGAATCGCTGTCAGCCGCCTGGCTACCCGCTCCTGGCCCAGCGCTACCATCACCGCAAACAGGCTGGGAGCCACGCCCTGGCCAGTCAGCGCCACGCGGGAACCATTGATGAGCGCGCCGGCCTTCAGGCACTTCTCCTCGGCAAAGCCGCGTAGTAGCGCTTCGGTTGACTCTTCGGTAAAATCCGTGGCCGCCGCGTACCGGCCGCCCAGCTCACGCAGCAACTCAGGTACATGGCCACCCAGAAACTTCTCCCGCGCCGCCGGGTCGATCGCATACTCTTCTCCAAAATATGCCACAAATGCGGTCGCAAAATCCGTCAAGTCGCGCGCCCGCGGCTTCAGCAGATCAATCGCGTGCGCCACTTCCTCCGCCGCCCGCGTCGGCCTAAAGCCCACCCGAGCCCACTCTTCCTCAATCAGCGGCAGCAGCTTCGCCGTAGGATAAGCGCGAATATACTCCGTGTTGAACCACGCCAGCTTGTCGTTGTCGAACACTGAGTTCGACTTCGAAATCCCGTCCAGCGAAAAAAGCTCAATCAGCTCGTCGGAGCCAAATATCTCGCGATCCTTGCCGTTCGCGTCCTTCACCTGCCCCGGGGTCCAGCCCAGCAGCGCCAGAAAATTCCGGAAGGCCTCCGGCACAATGCCCATCTGCTTGTAGCTGATTACGCTCGTCGCCCCGTGGCGCTTGGAAAGCCGCGTCTTGTCCGGCCCCAGAATCAGCGGCACATGCGCAAATATCGGCAGCTCCGCGCCCAGCGCCCGGTACTGCAGCACCTGCTTGGGCGTATTCGAAATGTGGTCGGCACCGCGAATGATATGCGTCAGCCGCATATCCACGTCGTCGGCTACCACGCTCAGGTGGTACGTGGGAATCCCGTCCGACCGCAGCAGCACAAAGTCTTCAATCTCCGCGTTGGCAAACTCAATCCGCCCGCACACCGCATCGTCAAAGCTCGTCGATCCGCCTTCCGGCACCGCAAAGCGCAACGCCGCCGGCTCCCCGGCAGCCACCCGCCGGCCGGCTTCCTCCACGGAAATCTTCCGGCAGCGCCGGTCGTACATCGGCGGACGTCCCGCAGCGGTGGCCTCTGCCCTCCGCTGCTCCAACTCGTCCTTCGTGCAGAAGCAGTAGTATGCGTGGCCCGACGCCAGCATTCGCGCCGCCATTTCCTTGTACAGCGGCAGCCGCTGCGACTGGTAAAACGGACCCTCGTCCCAGTTCAGCCCCAGCCAGCGCATTCCTTCCAGAATGCCCTCCACCATCTCTTCGCTGGAGCGCTCAAAGTCCGTATCCTCAATGCGCAAAATCAGCGTCCCGCCCGTATGCCGGGCAAACAGCCAGTTAAACAGCGCAGTCCGCGCTCCGCCTACATGCAGATATCCGGTGGGCGAAGGGGCAAAGCGTACACGAGGAACCAGGGCAGTCGTTGCAGTCACTTCAGACATTAGGCCGTATCATTTCCGGGGGAATTCCCCTCTCCGATGCTAGCATCTGCCGAGCCGCTCCTGCTCACCCGACCCCATCCCGGCCAACCTGACCAACTTGACCAACTCCCCCATTCGGCGCATCATCAAAGTCAGCCGAACAACTCTTGCCTGAAGCGAGGCCCAGCCCGTGTCCAGCACCCAGTTCAATCTCTACGATGCCAAGACCCAGCTCTCCAGCCTCGTCGAGCGCGCCGCCAAAGGCGAAGAAATCGTAATCGCCAAATCAGGCAAGCCCCTCGTCAAGCTGGTGCCGGTTGAGCCAGCCCACGCCCCGCAGCGCATTTTCGGTAAAAATCTGCTCGGCATCACCCACCTCGCCGACGACTTTGACGCTCCTCTGCCGGAAGACGTCCTGCGCGACTTCGGCCTCTAACCCATGCGCCTCTTGCTCGACACCCACGTCTTCCTCTGGTGGAATTCAGCCGACCCCCGCCTGCCCCAACGCATGCGCGACCAGATCGCCAACCCGGCCAACCAGGTCTTCGTCAGCGCAGCCTCAGTCTGGGAAATCGCCATCAAACGCGCTACCGGCACGCTCGCTTTTACGCAATCCGTCGTCCCTGCCATTGACGGCCACGGATTCTCTCGCCTGCCCATCGCCCTGGAGCACGCCGAGTGGGCCGGCTCCTTGCCCGCCCTCCATCGCGACCCATTCGACTGCCTGCTCGTAGCCCAGGCGCAACTGGAAGGCCTCACCCTGGTCACCATCGACGAAGAAATCCTCCGCTACCAGGTCCCGCACCTCTAAAAACGCAGCCAAGACGCAACAAGGGCGCAGCCCAAGCCGCGCCCCTGTTGCGTTTCCCGCATGCATCCAGACTACGTGATGTCTTCCGTATCAAACGCCGGCACAATCTCGCGCCGCTTCGGCACTCCGTGCACCTGCGTCAACAGGTCTTCCACCACATCTTCCAGCTCCCGCTGGCTCTGGATCACCGCCGACATGCTCTTCAGGTCCTCGGGGTCGCGCACCCGTTCCAGCAGCACCACAGCGTGACACTGCGCCACGTGGTCCAGGCCCAGCCCTTCCGGCGTCTTGGCCTTGATGCTCACCTGGTCCATATCCACGCCCAGCAGGTCGGCAACCCGCTCCCGCATCTCCCCGGCAATCGGAGAAATCTTCGGCGCCGCCAGTATCAGTGAGCAGTCCAGGTTCACAATCCCATACCCGGCGTGCTGAATCTCTTCCAGTGCCAGGTTCAGAAACACCGCCGAGTCGGCGTCCTTCCAGCGCGGATCGCCCGGCGGAAAAAACGTCCCAATGTCCCCAGCAGCCACCGCGCCCAGCAGCGCATCGGTAATCGCGTGCAGCAGCACATCTCCGTCCGAGTGCCCGGCCAGCCCCTCAGGGTGGTCCAGCGACAGCCCGCCAATCCTCAGCGGTACCCCAGGCTTGAATGCGTGCGAATCCCAGCCAAATCCAATCCGTGTATCCATATCCTTAGTATGCCTGTCTTTCGAAAATCTGTTTAGCCGCCGATGCGCTGCCCTGGCCGGGTGCCCCATGTCTCGCTCTTGCAACCGAGACCAATACTTTGGGTGCCTCATGTCTCGCTCTTGCAACCGCGACCAATACTTTGGGTGCCCCCGGTCCCTCGCTTTTGGGGACCGGGGAATCTCAAATCTACGCTCTAGCTCTTCTGCCGCAGATAAAACTCCGCCAGCGCCAGATCCCCCGGCTGCGTAATCTTCAGGTTCACCGCCGACCCCGGCACCACCGCCACCGGATACCCGGCCCGCTCCACCACGGAAGCCTCGTCGGTGCCCACAAATCCATCCGCTTCCGCCTCCGCAAAGGCCTTTTGCAGCAGACCGCAACGGAAGCCCTGCGGCGTCTGAGCCAGCACCACAAACTCGCGCGGAATCGTCGCCGTAATCAGGGCTCCATGCGCCGTCCGCTCCACCTGCTTCACCGTATCGATCGCCGGCATCCCCACAATCGCTGCGCCGGTCTCCGCCACCGCATCGATCGTGCGCTCAATCGTCGCCGCGTCAATCAGTGGACGCACCGCGTCATGCACCAGCACCACGTCGTCTTCCCCACAGGGGATCACCTTCAGCGCGTTGGCCACCGACTGCTGCCGGCTGTCTCCGCCTTCCACCACTTGCACCTTGCCGGCAAACCCATGCTCGGCCACCTGCGCCTGCACCCGCTCCAACTCGTTGTGGCGCACCGCCACGTAGATCGCCGTCACCCGCGGCACCGCCGCAAACGCACGCAGCGAATGGATGAGAATGGGCAGCCCATTCAGCTCAAGAAACTGTTTCGGCTGGGACGCGGCCATACGCGTGCCCAGTCCAGCGGCGGGAAGTATCGCAAATACGTGCATAACCAGCAGAGTATACATTGGTCTACCATCAAATTGTGACTCTGCCCCTTTCCACCCCCGACTCGGTCTCCCAGCTCGCCGCCATGCTCCCTCTCGACACCACCCGCTTGCCCCCCGGCACGCGCCTCGCCGTCGCCCTTTCCGGCGGAGCCGATTCGGTCGCACTGGCCCGCACCCTCCACTCCCGCGCCACCGAACTCGGCCTCGTCCTCCACCTCGCCCACCTCCACCACGGCCTGCGCGGATCCGCCGCCGACGCCGATCAGGAATTCTGCCGCGCTCTCGCCGTCACCCTCGGCCTGCCCTTTCACACCACCCAGATCGATACCGCCGCCGAAGCCCGATCCAACGCAGAATCCATTGAGGAAGCCGCCCGCCGTCTCCGTTACGCCTGGCTCCGCAGCCTCATGGCCACTCAGCGGCTCGATGCCGTGGCCACTGCTCACACCCTCGATGACCAGGCGGAGACCGTCCTCGGCAAATTCCTCCGCGGCGCATGGACCGAGGGCCTTTCCGCCATCCATCCCGTTGTCCATTTCCCCGAAGGCCGTCTCATCCGACCCATCCTCGCCCTCCGCCGAGCCCAGGTGCTGGCCTCGCTCGCCGCGCTAGGCCAAAGCTGGTGCGAAGACGCCTCCAACAACAACCCGGCCTTTACCCGCAACCGCATCCGCCACGAACTTCTGCCCCAACTCGACCAGTGGAACCCCCAGCTCCGCCAGCACCTGGCCAACATGGCCATCCTGGCCCGCGACGAAGAGGCGTACTGGGACGCGGAGATCGCCCGCCTCGCACCGCAATTGCTGCTCACCGGCCGCCCCGTACGCGGCGGTGGCCGCGCCTCCGGAACTCCCGATCAGCTCGCCCTCGACGTTGTTCGCCTTGCCGCTCTCGCCCCTGCCGTGCAGCGCCGCCTTCTCCGCCACGCCGCCCGGCAATTCGGCGTCTCACTCGGTTTTGACGCCTCGGAAACCCTGCGCCGCCTGGCCACCGAAGGCCGCTCTGGCCAGCAGGCCACCCTCCCCGGTCCCTTGCTCGCCGAGCGCACCCCGCGTGAACTGCGTCTATCCCCCAATTTCCCCGCAGCGCGCGTCCCCGAGCAGCGGGTCGTTCTGCCCGTCCCCGGCGAGGCCGTGGCCTTCGGCTTCCGCTTTCAGGCCATCTCCGCCCAGCCCCAGCCCGACGCCCTCATCCGCGCCTCCAGGCCCGGCGACCGAGTCACCCTCCGCTACTCCAGCGGCCCGCGCAAAATCAAGGAAGTCCTCGAGCGCCTCAATATCTCCGCCGCCGACCGCGCCCACTGGCCCGTAGTCTCCTGGGCTGGGCAAATCCTCTGGATGCGCGGTGTCGAGCTCCAAACCGCCACCGGCTGGCAGCTCCATGTGGAGCCCGAAAACGCCCACTGAAACGATACACAAGATCCGAAACCGCCCCCTGACCGCCAGCTTCTCCACAGCCTTTTTGGGTTCCTCCCCCAACACGATGCATTTCCACTTTCCGCCCAAACCCGCAGGCATCCCAAACATACCCGCGTGGGAGTACAATCAGTGAAATGCGCTTTCGGGCGCTGGGCAGCTTGCTGTGTGTTTTTGTAAACACCGGGGCTGTGACTTTCGGAGCCTTTTCGCCGACTCCCAGCGTCTAACAAGAGCTACAGGCGGCTCATGAGCAGGGAGGTCCCTCTCCGCCGCCTGCACAAAGGAGTCCTGGTGAACTCGACCGCAAAGACAATCATGTTCTGGGCTTTCATCCTCATTTGCCTCGTGCTGCTCTTCGGAGTCGTCTCGAAGAGCGCTGGGATGGGCGCAAAAGAACAGGAAGTACCCTTTTCCACCTTCCTCGATAAGGTCCACCAGAGCCAGGTGAACGACGTCACCATTCAGGGTTCCGAGGTACACGGACACCTCAAGTCCGATGGCAAGGATGCTGCCGCTTTCCACACGGTTATCCCTACCAGCTACCCGGATATGTACACCCAACTCAGCAACGGCAAGGTCTCCGTCAATATCAAGGACCCGCAGGGCAACATGCTCTGGCCTGTGCTGGCAAACATCCTCCCCATCATCCTCATTCTCGGAATCTGGTTCTTCATCATGCGCCAGATGCAGTCCGGCGGCAACAAGGCCATGTCCTTCGGCAAGAGCCGCGCCCGCCTGCTCTCCATGCAGCAGAAGAAGATCACCTTTAAGGACGTAGCCGGCGTCGATGAGGCCAAGGAAGAGCTCAAGGAGATCATCGAATATCTCCGCGAGCCACAGCGCTTCCAGAAGCTCGGCGGACGCATCCCCAAGGGCGTGCTCCTTGTCGGACCTCCGGGCACCGGCAAAACCCTGCTGGCCCGCGCCGTTGCAGGCGAAGCCAACGTGCCATTCTTCTCCATCTCCGGTTCTGACTTCGTCGAAATGTTCGTCGGCGTCGGCGCAAGCCGCGTCCGCGATCTCTTCGAACAGGGCAAGAAGAACGCTCCCTGCATCATCTTCATCGACGAAATCGACGCCGTCGGCCGCCATCGTGGCGCTGGCCTCGGCGGTGGACACGATGAGCGGGAGCAGACCCTCAACCAGCTCCTCGTCGAAATGGACGGCTTTGAGTCCAACGACGGCGTCATCCTCGTTGCCGCCACCAACCGCCCCGACGTCCTCGATCCGGCCCTGCTTCGTCCCGGCCGCTTTGACCGGCGCGTCGTCGTCGGCCTGCCCGACGTCCGCGGCCGCGAAGAGATTCTCCGCGTCCACGTCAAAAAGGTGCCCGTCTCCGACGACACCAACCTCAACGTTCTCGCTCGCGGAACTCCGGGCTTCTCCGGCGCAGATCTCGCCAACATGGTCAATGAGGCCGCCCTCAACGCTGCTCGCGTCAACCGCAAGCAGGTCACCATGTACGACTTTGAGCTCGCCAAAGACAAGGTCCTCATGGGCGCAGAGCGCAAGTCCATGCTCCTCACCGATGAGGAAAAGAAGGTTACCGCCTACCACGAAGCCGGCCACGCGCTGGTCTCCGTGTTGCGCGACCACACCGACCCCATCCACAAGGTCACCATCATCCCTCGCGGCATGGCCCTGGGCGTCACCATCTACCTGCCCGGCGACCGCCACAACTATACCCGCGAGTATCTGGAAACCCGTCTCGCCACGGCCTACGGTGGCCGCGTCGCCGAAGAAATCTTCCTCGGCCAGATGTCCACCGGCGCAGGCAGCGACATTGAGAACGCTACTGACCTCGCTCGCCGCATGGTTTGCGAGTATGGCATGAGCCGCCTCGGTCCGCTCACCTTCGGCAAGAAGGAAGAGCAGATCTTCCTCGGCCGCGAAATCGCCCAGCATCGCGACTTCTCTGAAGAAACCGCCCGCCAGATCGACCAGGAGGTCCGCCGTCTCATCGACGAGGCCTACAACTCGGCCTACTCCATCGTGGACGCGAACAAGGACGCCATGCACCGCATCGCTGCCGCCCTGCTCGAGCGCGAAACCATCGACGCCGAGGAAGTCCGTATGCTCATCGACGGCACCACCCTCCCCGAAATGCGTTCGGCCCTCGCCTCGCCCACCGACCAGGGTGGCGGCCCAACTCCCCAGGTCCTCAAGCCGGACTCCGGCCGCGGCGGCCCTGGCTTCCCCGAAGGCTCACCTTCGCCAGCGTAACCAGTCTCCAACCATCAAACAGGAAAAGCCACCCGCAAGGGTGGCTTTTTTGCCGGCGATTCCTGTCTCCTATTCCCTGGTCCCTATTCCTTAGTCCCTTCACTCCCTCCCTCTACGCCAACGCCATCACCACCGCCCCCGCCGCAATCAGCCCACCGCCCACCAGCGCCATCGGCGACAGCTTCTCTCCCAGAAACACCCCGGCAAACACCATCACCAGCACCACGCTCAGCTTGTCCACCGGAGCCACCCTCGACGCCGGCCCCATCTGCAGCGCGCGAAAGTAGCACAGCCACGACAACCCCGTCGCCAGCCCCGACAACCCCAAAAACATCAGCGTCCGCCGGTCCAGCGTTCGCAACTCACCCTGCTTGCCCAATGCCAGCGCAATCCCCCAAGCAAACACCAGCACCACCGTCGTCCGCACCGCCGTTGCCAGGTTTGAGTCCACATGCGCCACCCCCACCTTGGCCAGCACCGCCGTAGCCGCCGCAAACACCGCCGAAAGCAAAGCCCATCCAATCCAGGTCATACCTGCATCCTATTCCCATGCCCAGCAACCCGCCCCCATCGTAAAATCAACATATGCGCTCCGGCCACATCAGCATGACCTCCCGCGCCGTCGCCACCCGCCGCGCCGTCCACCAGCTCCTCGACCATCCCCCCGTTCTCCACGACCCCATCGCCGTCCCCATCCTCGGCCCGGAATTCTTCGCCGACCCCGTCCGCCACTCCGACCCACGAGCCCGCGCCTTCCGCGCCTACATGGTCGCTCGTAGCCGCTATACGGAAGACAATCTCGCCGCTGCCGTCGCCGCCGGCGTCCTGCAATACGTCATCCTCGGCGCCGGCCTCGACACCTTCGCCTATCGAAATCCCTACCCCACCCTCCGCGTCTTCGAAGTCGATTTCCCCAGCAACCAGGCCTTCAAACGCGACCGCCTCCGCTCTGCAGCCATCTCCGAGCCCGCCAGCCTCACCTACATCCCCCTCGATTTCGAGCACCAGACCCTCCGCGACGGCCTCCTCGCAGCCCGCTTCGACCTCACCCGCCCCGCCTTCTTCAGTTGGCTCGGCGTCATCCCCTACCTCACTCTCCCCGCTTTCCGCGCCACACTCGACCTTGTCGCCGCCATGCCCCCAGGCTCCGGAATCGCCTTCGACTACTCCCTTGCCGACTCCGAGCTCAGCCCCGCCCGCCAGCGCGCCCGCAAATCCCTCGCCGACCGCGTCGCCGCCGCCGGAGAACCCTTCAAGCTCTTCTTCGCCTCCCAGCAAATGGAAAACGAACTCCACTCCGCCGGATTCGCCAAAATCGAGCAACTCGACTCGCTCGCCCTCAACCAGCGCTACTTCCTCAACCGAAACGACGGCCTCGCCCTCCCCGACGAAGGCCTCGGCAAGCTCGTCACCGCCTGGCTCTAACCAACCGCCAGCCCACTTTGAGTACACTGGTTACAACCATGCGCCGCCTCCTCATCCTTCTCGCGCTTTTCCCCGCACTCGCAGGCTGCGGATACCACACCCTCGGCGCATCCACCCATCTGCCCACCGGTATGCACACCCTCGCCGTGCCCGTCTTCGCCACCAAAACAAACGTCTACCGCTCCGAAACCGTCATGACCACCGCCATCGTCCGCGAGTTCGCACAGCGCACGCGCCTCCGCGTTCTCCCTTCCGCCACCCCCGACGCCGACGCCACCCTCCACGGCACCATCCTCTCCCAAACCGTCACCCCGCTCACCTATAACTCCCAAACCCAGCAATCCTCCAGCTTCCTCATCACCCTCACCGCCTCGGTCACCCTCACCGCCTCCGACGGCCGTGTCCTCTACGAAAACAAAAACTACGTCTTCCGCCAGCAGTATCAATCCACCACCGACCTGCCTACCTTCCTCGAAGAAAGCCCCGCCGCTCTTGAACGCCTCTCCCGCGACTTCGCCCGCGCACTCGTCGCCGACGTCCTCGAAGGCTTCTAATACGCTGACCGCTCAATTGTGAAACATAAATTTCACTGATGGGTGCCACAGGTCCCTCGCTTTTGGGGACCGGGGAAGTACAAATCCGTACGGTCAAGGTATCAACACCCCACACCCGCAACCGCAACCCCCGCGAACATTTGCCGTATCTTCGCCTTTCCGTAAGCGATCATATTCCCCCGCAAAGATTAGAGCTTCCAAACCTCCGCTCCCCCCCATACAGCGGTATTCTGGAGCAGATGATCTCCCTCCCACAAACCGAGGAGCAACCCCGATGAGCACCCCGCGCACTGGCGCTGGTTTCGCCGCCGTCGACCGCTTCCTCGCGGAAATCGCCGCCGCCAACTCCGGCTCCGGCTATCCCAAAGACGGCGTCCTCAAGCCCGCCTACGTCCTCGTCGGCGACGACACCTTCCTCTACGAGCGCTGCCGCCAAGCTGTCCTCAAGGCCTTCGTCCCAAACGACATGCGCGAGTTCTGCCTGGCCGAGATGGACCTCTCCGACCACACCATCTTCTCCATCCTCGACACCGCACGCACCCCGTCCCTCATGGCCCCCTTCCAGGTCATCTTCGTCCGCAATCTCAAGCAGCTCTACGGCCGCGGAGCCAAAAAGGAAGAGTTCGCCGAGCTCGAACGCTACTTCCGCCAGTCCAACCCCGGCGCGCTCATTCTCTTTATCGCCGACCACATCCGCATCCCTGCCGACCTCCGCCGCATGGACATGGACGATAAAAACCGCTACGAGCGCCTCCGCGAAACCCTCGGCGACCACTGCGGCATCGTCGAGCTGGCCCGCGTCGAAGAGGCAGACGCCATGCGCTGGGTCGCCGCCACCGCCGGAGAGCAGGGCACTCGCATCGACCCCGACGCAGTCCGCGAGCTTGTCGACTCGCTCGGCACAGACATGATGCTCGTCTCCTCAGAGCTGGAAAAGCTGCTGCTCTACAGCTACGGACGCGGCAAAATCACTCTCGGCGACGTAGAAACCATGGTCCTCAGCGCAAAGCAGCGCTCCCTCTACGAACTCACCGACGCCATCAGCCTCAAAGATCGCGCCCGCGCCCTGGCCCTCCTTCAGGGCCTGCTCAACAGCTCCGACGCCGGCGAAGACGCAGCCATCGGCCACCTCTACATGCTCGCCCGCACCTTCAAGCAGATGCTCGTCATTTTGGAAAAGAATGTGCGCGACTCCCGCGCCATCTGGCAGGCCCTCTGGCAGGGCTTCCGCATGCCACCCTTCGCAGCCGACGACCTCATCCGCCAGGCCCGCCGCTACAAAAACCGCCGCGAACTCACCCGCGCCCTCCGCCTCATAGCACGCGCCGACCTCGAACTCCGCAGCTCCCCACCCGACAAGCGCCTCGTCCTCGAGCGCCTCGTCTACGACCTGGCCAGCGAACCCAAACCCAACTCCGCCTACAACTCTCTCCAGCTAAGCTTTGAGGGCTAAAATACTTTAGAAATATTTGCCGGAACCGAGCTCCTACCGCACACCGCGATCCTTCAGCCAAGGCCCATAATGCTGGTCCATCCCCTCCACATGCGTCTGGAACCACGCCCGCAGAAACTCCACCATCGTCCGCTCCCGCCCGCTCGGCCCCCCCGACGCATACGAGTTCGAATAATCCGCCAGCTGCGTCAGCAGACGCTGGTGTTCCGCCCGGTGTACCGCCAGCTCCGGAAACGCAAACCGCGCCATCAGCGCCTCTTCCGCCTCAAAGTGCATCATCGTCAGCGCCATCAAACGGTGCAGAATCTCCACCGTCTCCTCGCCCCCATGCGACAGCGAGTGGCGCAGCTCGTTCAGCGTATCCATCAAAATCCCGTGCTGGTCATCCATTGCCTGGATGCCCGTCGAACATGTATGGCTCCAAATGAGAGGGGACAAAATTAACCTCCGTCAATTACCAAATGAGTGCCTACAGATCTTCCTGCGCTGATTGGTATATCGGCGGATTCTCTTGGGCTTTCATTCAATTGCTCGATTGTGTGACTAATCTAAGAGTACTTCCGGGTCTACATCATGACCACGCACCGTTAGTGTGATAGCCGCTCCCAAAATCAGGCCACCTCCCAGCCACGCGTACGGCCCCAATCGGTCCCCCAGAAGCTCCACTCCCAGCAACGAACCCAGCGCCGGCTCTATATTCAGGAACACCCCCGCTCTCGATGCAGGCACATGGTGTATCCCCCAGTTCCAAAGCAAGGTCGTCGTCGCCGTACACAGAATCCCGCTCGCCGCCAGCGCCAGCCACGCCGTCCGGCTCACATCGGCCACCGGCGGCAAACCCTCGGTCGCCGTCACCCAAATCCCCAGCATCAGGGTGCCTGATAATATCCCATACGCGGTCACCGCCAGCGGACTGTGCACCTCCATCAGGTGCTTGTTTCCCAGCACCCAGCCCAGCGCAATCGCCAGCGAGCACACAACCATCAGGTCCCCGTACAGCGTCGGACGCCCGCCCATGGCCGATGCTGGACTGCCACCCAGCACAATCAGCGCCGCTCCCACCGTTGAACCCGCCAGCGCCACCCAGCCAATCCAGTCCAGCCGCTCCCCCGCAAACACTGTTGCCCCCAGCGCCAGCAGCACCGGCATCGTGCCCACCATCAGCGACGCATGGCTCACCGTCGTATGCGCCAGCCCCGCAAACTGCAGCAGAAACTGCAACGGAATCCCCAACGCCGACGCCAGCAGCAGAGTCCGCAGCTCCCGCTCAGTCCAGCGCGGCCCTCGGTTCCGGCTATGCGCAAACAACACCGGCGCCATGCCCAGCGACGCAAACAGAAAGCGGTACAGCACCATGTGCCCCACGCTCATCTCGCGCAGCGCCAGCTTGCCAAAATAGAATCCCGTCCCCCACAGGCCGCCCGCCAGCGCGCACGCGCCGTAGCCCAGACACTTCAGCCGTGGAGTCATCCCAACTGTGCTCATCTCTTCCACTCTCGCACAGCCCTCCCGGCCTTCCCAAACCGCCGTACCCCACACTGACCCAAATAGGCGACAATGGAAGGCAATGCGCACGTGGCAAATGGTTCGGCTCGGAGTAATGGCGTTGTGTCTGGCGGGAGCACTGGTTTCCTTCGCTCAGACACCCGTCCTCAGCTCGCCCCCCGAGCGCAAAAGCAAGAAAAAACACGACGCGGATCGCTCCGGTCCCAAGCCCAGCATCGCTCCCTCCGTCACCATCCCCGTCACCCCGCTCGGCTTTGCTTCGCCCGCCTCCTATTACCTCGGCCGCCGCGTCGCCCAGGTCTCCCTCGGTTTCCTCGATGAGGACCACCTCCTGTTCACCTTCCGCGTCCCCGGACTCATCCCACGCGAAGCCGAATCCGATAACGCCCAGACCAGTCAGGAACGCCGTATCCGCGCCCTCGTCCTCGCCCTGCCCACCGGACAGGTCACCGCCGAGGCCGTCTGGAGCGTCCACGACCAGAAGCGATACCTCTGGATGCTCAAAGACGGTCACTTCCTTCTCCGCGACCGCAACCTCATCTCCCGTGGCGACTCCGGACTCACCCTGGAGCCCTTCCTACGCTTCCCCGGCGACGTCGACTACCTCGAACTCGACCCCGCTCAGAAGCTCCTCGTCACCGACACCACCGAGGCTCCCGCCGCCGGCGTCAAGTCCTCTTCAATTGCACCCCAAACACCGCCCACTGCCGACGCCGCGATCACGCTCGACGACCAGCAAAGCTCCCCCCAAAGCCAGGCTCTCCTGCGCATCCTCCGCATGGACACCCGCGCCGTCGAGCTCTTCAGCCGCGTCACCACCTCTGTCCACCTTCCCGTCGACGGCGAGGGATACTACGAGGCACTCCGCAGCCGCGCGCAAAGCTGGGAAATCACCCACCAAAGCTTTCGCGGCTCCGCTGCCCTCCTCAGCCGACTCGACTCCGTCTGCAGCCCCATGCTGGACGCCGTCTCCCCCGGCTCCGTACTCGTCACCTCCTGCCTGCTGAACGGCGACTATCAACTCACCCTGCTCACCCAGCAAAGCCAGCGCCTATGGGTCAGCGCCATCGCTTCCACCCGCGTCTGGCCCCTCCTCGTCACCGCTCCTGATGCCCGCCGTTTCGCCCGTTCCACCCTCGAACTCTCCCGCCCCATCAGCTCCGGCACGCCTATTGAGTTCGACGACCTCAAGGGACAATCCGTCCTGGTCTACGACCTCGCCAACGGCAAAGTCGTCCTCTCCGCCCCCACCACCCCCATCCTTGACGGTGGCGGAAACTTCGCCCTATCCCCGTCAGGCCGCCGCTTTGCCGCCCTCAACGACGGTGCCATTCAGGTCTTCGATCTCCCGCCGGCACCACCCATTCCCGCGCCCCCCGCTTCCTGAGCCTCCCCGCGCTGTCCCCCGGGCAAAACTCGTTGTACACTACATTTTTGGGGGAAGGGTCTTGTCCACTGCTGTCCTGCGCTATTCCGCTGCCGCTCTTACCGATCGAGGCCGTAAGCGCACCTCCAACGAAGATGCCTTCGGCTACTCCGTCGAGCACGGCGCATACGTCGTCTGCGACGGCATGGGCGGTGCTGCAGCCGGTGAAATCGCCAGCTCCCTCGCCGTGGATGAATTCCTCCGCATCGTCAGCGAACGACGCGAGTCCTCCACCGAATGCTCCACCACCGACTGGGCCAGCACCCTCCCCCAGCCCGGCATCCTCGCCGCAATCTCCGCCGAGACCCTCATCGCTGAAGCGGTGGACTCCGCAAACGACGCCATCCACTCCCGCGCCAAACGCAACCTTCGGCTCAGTGGCATGGGCACCACCCTCGTAGGCCTCCTCATCGAAGAGCATCGCGTCTTGGTCCTCAACGTCGGCGACAGCCGCTGTTACTGCCTCCATGCTGGCCGCCTCCGCCAGGTCACCGAAGACCATTCCCTCGTCGAGCAGCAGGTCCGCCTCGGCCGCATGACCCCCGCCGAAGCCGCCCGCTCTCCTTTCAAAAACGTCATCACCCGCGCCGTCGGCACCCAGCCCGATGTCCGAGCCGACATCTTCTCTATCGAACCCCACCCCGGCGACCTCTTCCTCCTCTGCTCCGACGGGCTCACCCGCGAACTCTCCGACGCTCGCATTGAGGCCCTGCTCACCGCCACAGCCAACCTCGACGAAATCTGCAAACGCCTCATCCAGGCCGCAAACAAGGCCGGCGGTGGCGACAACATCACCTGTTTGCTGCTACGAGCGGAATAGCCCGGGCCGAACAGCTCACCCCACCTTGCCCCGCCCGGCCCCCCGCCTGTTACCATCGCTCTCGACATCGGGAGGGAGGGGCATTCGCGCATGGACACTACACACCCCATCGGTATCATCGGCGCAGGCACCATGGGCTCCGGCATAGCCCACGTCTTCGCCCGCTCCGGCTTTCCCGTCCTCCTCTGCGACCTCGAACAGGCCTTTCTCGACCGCGCCCTCGAACGCATACGCGACAACCTCGCCCGTGAAGCCGCCAAAGGCAAACTCACCGTGGCCGAGCCAGACTACGCCGTCGCCCGCATCCGCACCACCACTTCCCGCGAAGACCTCGCCCCCGTCTCCCTCGCCATCGAGGCCGCCACGGAACGATTCGACCTCAAAAGCGAGCTCTTCCGCGATCTCGACCGCATCCTCGCCCCCAACGTCATCCTCGCCTCCAACACCTCCTCCATTTCCATCACCAAACTCGCCGCCCAAACCGCTCGCCCCCACCGCGTCATCGGCATGCACTTCTTCAATCCCGTACCCGTTATGGCCCTGGTCGAACTCATCCGCGGACTCCAAACCTCCCAGGCCACTTTCGATCAGGTCCGCGACCTCGCCCTCCAACTCGGCAAAACCCCCATCGAAGTCAACGACTCCCCCGGCTTCGTCTCCAACCGAGTCCTCATGCCCCTCATCAACGAGGCGGCCTTCACCGTCATGGAGGGCGTAGCCACCGCCGAGGCAGTCGATAGCGTCTTCAAGCTCGGCATGGCCCATCCCATGGGCCCGCTCACCCTCGCAGACTTCATCGGCCTTGACGTCTGTGTCGATATCCTCCGCGTCCTCCACGACGGCCTCGGCGACCCCAAATACCGCCCCTGCCCCTTGCTCGTCCGCATGGTCGATGCCGGCTGGCTCGGCCGCAAGTCCGGCCGCGGCTTTTACCAGTACTAGGGCCTGTTCACACTACCTGAGTGGATGGCGTTGCGAGCGTAAATCGGGCCAGACTAGGCCGAGCCCGAGAGCTGTGGCGACCCCACCGCCGAGGGCGAGAACGCAGTATGGCCCGATTTGCGCCGCAACCCGCAGGGACGGGGCCAGTTTTCCCCATTTCGGCGTCGCTGCTCGCTTCAGTAACCGGTTACAGCGCACTCGTCACTCCTTGAACTGAGAAAAACTGGTTCCCGTCGCCACCACCCAGGTAGTGTGAACAGGCCCTAGCCAGGCTTCCGCCCAATCTTCCACAGCCTCACCACCCGCTTCAGGACTATCCTCAATACATGGTCCGTTTCACCGTCCTGGCCTCCGGGTCCAAGGGCAACAGTTCGATTATCACCGGCGGCTCCACCCGCATCCTCGTCGATGCCGGACTCAGCTGCCGCGAGCTCTTCCGCCGCATGATCCTCGCCGGCGAAGATCCCTCCACCCTCGACGCCATCGTTATTACTCACGAGCACTCTGACCACGTCAACGGCGTCGCCGTCACCGCCCGCAAGCTCGGCATCCCCGTCTACTTCACCCCCGCCACCCACCAGGCCTGGGTCTCCCAGGTCACACCCAAACATCGCATCAGCTACGCCTCCTGGGCTGAGTCCTACCGCCAGCAACGGGACGCTCGCACCGCCGCCCAGGCCGCTAGCGCACAACTCGACGACGCGGAAGCTGCCCCCGGTCCCGAAGCGGACCAGCCCGATGAAGAACTCCTCGACATCGCCGCAGCAGAGCAGGGAACTGCCAAGCCCGCCCTCTCCGCCCTGCCCCGTGTTGAATACTTCCACCCCGGCCAGCCCTTCACCATCGGCGACATCACCGTCAACCCCTTCACCATTCCCCACGACGCCGCCGACCCCGTCGGCTTCGTCTTCGCCGCTGAGGGCGCACGCCTCGCCGTCGCCACCGACCTCGGTTACATCTCCCCAAACGTCGCTGCCCAGCTCCAGCGCGCCGACCTCATCCTGCTGGAGTCCAACCACGACCTCGAAATGCTCCGCGACGGCCCCTACCCCTGGTCCGTCAAGCAGCGCGTCCTCTCCCGCGTCGGCCACCTCTCCAACGACGCCGCGGCACAGTTCCTCCAGGAAACCTACGACGGCCAGGCCCGCTGGCTCATCCTCGGCCATCTCTCCGAGAGCAACAACCTGCCCGAGTTGGCCCGCATGGCCGCCGAAAGAGCACTAGCCGGCCGCGCCTGCCTCCTCGCCAACCGCCTCCTCCTCGCCTCCCAGCACGCCCCGCTTCACCCAATTGATTTCTAACTCGATTCCCACACATTTCAGGTAAGTTACTTTTGGGTTAATCACGCGTATACTTGGAAGAGCATCGGTATCGCGCCGGCGCTTATAGCTAGCAAGAACATTTTGTAGCAATTTCGGAGAAAAGCGAGTCTAACGATTATGGCAAGAACCCTCTGTACGGATCGGGTCATCGGCGCCATTCTGCGTAGCTGGCGTTACGACATCTCCGGTATCTCTCCTGAGATGCGCAAAGACTACGAACAGCATTTCGTCGAGTGTGCCCGCTGCCGCAGCCGGCAAAAGTTCCATCGCTCCCTCGATGTCTCTCTCGCCGTCCTCACCGTGCTCTCGATGATCTCTTTCCTCTTCGCGCTCACCGTCCTTCAGCGCGTCAAGGTCATGGAGCATGTAGCCTTCAACATCCTCGGCCTCGACACCGTCTCCATGTACCAGATGCTCGTTTCGGCTGCCTTCGCCGGCCTGGCCTTCTCGCTCATCGCCTTCGTGCTGGTCATGACCACCACCCCGGCCCCCTCGTATCTCGGCGGCATGGCCCGTGATCGCGCCAGAGACTTCGAAGCCCGCCTCCCCGACGCCATCAAATCCCTCCGCCCCCGCTAGTCGCTTTCTCTTGCTTTTGCTTTTCTGTCTGTCATTCCCGCAGGGAATCTGCTGTTGCTGTTGCTTCTGCCTTTGCCTTTGCTTTTCTGTCTGTCATTCCCGCAGGGAATCTGCTTTTGCCTTTGCCTTGTAAAAGGGCATGGCTTCAGCCGTGCCGCAAATCCCCATCAAACCCACCCCAACCGAGGGGCTCGATGCCCCGAGGCTCTTCTTGAACACTGTTCCCTGTCCCCCAAGAAAATCTGATCCCTGTTCTGCCGATAATTAAACCCAAAACGCGCACAATAGAACTGAGATCCAACCCCCATCGAGCGCAGCTCGATCGAGTCCCTGCGTCCCTGATAGTCCCTTAGTCCCCGGGCAGCCATGGGCTGCCCGTAACCACTTCGCCACCACGGGAAAGAGAAGCAAAAACGCCCAAAATGCACTCTCGTTCCCTTTTCCTTCGCTTTTCGATGCATTCACCCAATGAAATCAACCACTCTATGTTTTAAAGTGGATTGAAAAGTGGCCGAAAAGCCATTTTTGGGGTCCCTGATCCACCCCACCTAAGTCATAGATTCCAAACACTAGGCACTTTCCGCGCCGCGCACAACGGGGCGCCGCCGCAAAGTCGCCTGACTCAGCTTCCAGAGCGCATCGAATGTTACAAGTCAGTGAACCCCAGCCGGCCGCTTCTAACGCAGCAGCTTTTCCTGCGCATCCAGCTCGACCATCGGCTGGTACCCCAGCTCCCGCCAGAAGCCAACCACCAGCGCCTCAGCCTCCGCACTCGTCTGGCTCGTCACCCGAATGGGAATCTCCACCGGGCCCGACCCGTCCAACTGGTTGGCCCGCACCGCAATCCCGATGCACTGGCTCGGCCGATACGTACAGCTCGCCAGATCGGCAATCGACAAATGCGTCGTAGGCGACGCCAGTACCGTCCGCGGCGGCGCCATCCGGTCCAGCAGGCAGAATATCTCCAGCTTCGACTCCAACTCGTCCGGCACACAGTCCAGTACTAAATCCGCTTGCCGCACCGCATCTTCAATCGATGACATGAAGGTCACCAGCGGCATCGATTCCGCACCAAGCTGCTCCCGCAGAGACTCCTGCGCATGCCGCAGATTGCTCGGCATCACGTCTTCCAGCACCACCCGATAACCGGCCCGGGCAGCCGCCAAAGCCAACCGGCGGCCCAGCGGACCAGCCCCAATCACGGCGACACCAATGTCGATGCTCAAGGAAACAGTCCTCCGGGGCAACATGCCTGGTGGTGGGTTTGCTGCGCTGCAACGGCCCAGTCAGCCGTCGCGCTCATCAAATGAAAGCTAGCTGGCCTTCAACGCGTCCAGCACATCCTGCGCACTGGGCTTGGCCTGCGCCAAATGCGCCGATACCAGCGCCCGCTCTTCGTCGTCCAGGGTGGCCACGCCCGTCAGTATGCGGCGCAGTGTGACGGAAACATCGTCAATGTAATTCATAAGGCGGATTGCTTCACCGGAAAGCGGCATGGTCGGGATCCTCAGGGTTGTGATGTCAGCTCTCATTCTCAGTGCTCGGGCCATGGAGTGTAAAGGCGTGCTCCGTTAGGCATGAAGCGGGCAGGGGCGGCGGAACAGAATGGTCTCCGCTTCCAAGCCATTGCCGGCCGGCATAAAACCACATTTCTCAAGAACGCGGACCGAGCCATAGAAATGCGGGAAGGTCTGGGCCACGAAAGCTTCGATGGGACGGCGCTGCTGCAACCACGGAAGCATGGCTGTGACCGCTTCCGCGGCAAAGCCCTGGCGCTGCCACGCAGGCAGAAGGCCGTAACCAATCTCGGACTCACCCCTGTCTACACTTGGAAAACCGGCGCCAAAGGTGCCGATGAGGATACGGCGGCCGTCCTGGCGAAGGAGAAGGTAGCGGCACCAGCCAACAGACTCCTGATTCTCGGCGATAAGATTGAGCAGGTAGGCGAGGACGTGGGCTTCCCAATTTTCCTGGGGCCACGCGGCGGGGATCTCGGCCTGGAGGATAGCACCAAGTTCGGTTGCCATGGTGGGACCAAAGCCTACTTGGCAGAGGAGGGATTCACGGGTCACGGGAGCAAGGGAGAGGCGTTCCGTATCGATTTCCGGGAACTCAAGTGTGTTGACGATCGCTGACATGGGAGGGGCTCGCTTTCCGGCTGGGCTATGCGCACGGGTTCGCCAGTGCCCGGCCAAATGGCGGCTTCGGGAACTGACACATGGAAGCGGATAGTGCGAGCGGCAGGCATGGACACCCTCTGGTGCGATCAGAACCTTTGCGAGTGAGCTTAGCACGATTTTGGGTTTCCCCACCATCAGAACGGGTTTAGGGCCTGTTCACACTACCTGGGTGGTGGCGACGGGAACCAGTTTTTCTCAGTTCAAGGAGTGACGAGTGCGCTGTAACCGGTTACTGAAGCGAGCAGCGACGCCGAAATGGGGAAAACTGGTCCCGTCCCTTCGGGTTGAGGCGCAAATCGGGCCATACTTCGTTCTCGCCCTCAGCGGTGGGCTCGCCACAGTCCTCGGGCTCGGCCTTGCGTGCCCAGAACTGATTGGCCCGATTCACGCTCGCAACGCCATCCACTCAGGGAGTGTGAACAGGCCCTAGTGACCTGCGAATATCTCCACCAGTAGCCACACATTCAGCCCCGCGATCAGCAATGCTACTGTCCATGCGAGAACCTTCAGCGGCAGCCCGTTCACAAACTCGCCCATCACCCGACGGTCGCCGGTAAACAGCACCAGCGGAACTACGGCAAAGCTCAACTGCATACTCAGAATCACCTGGCTCAGAATCAGCAAACTCGCCGTTCCATGTTCCCCCATCAGCGCAACAACAATCACCGTTGGAATGATCGCAATCAGCCGCGTCACCAGCCGCCGTGCCCATCGCGGCATGGAGAGGTTCAGGAAACCTTCCATCACCACCTGCCCGGCAAGCGTGCCCGTCAGCGTGGAGTTCTGCCCGGAAGCCAGCAAGGCAATCGCAAACAGCGCGCTGGCCGCGCCCACGCCAACCAGCGGCGAAAGCAGCTTGTAGGCATCTTCAATCTCCGCAACCTCGAGGTGCCCGGAGCGATGGAACACGGCCGCTGCTACCACCAGAATTGCCGCGTTCACAAACAGAGCCATGGTCAGCGCAATCGCTGAGTCCCAGTTGGCAAACCGGATCGCCTCACGCTTGCCCGATGGGGTGCGGGGATAATCCCGCGTCTGCACAATGGACGAGTGCAGGTAAAGATTGTGCGGCATCACCGTTGCGCCCAGAATGCCAATCCCGATGTAGAGCATGTCGGGGTTGGTGATAAGCCCAAGGGAAGGCACAAACAGGTTGGTGAAAATAGGCGCAAACTCCGGCCGCGATAGCAGAATCTCAATGCCGAACAGGGCGGCAATTGTCCCAATCAGTACAATCACCAGCGCTTCAAGATAACGAAAGCCCCGCTCTTCCAGCAGGAGTATCACCAGAACATCCAGGCTCGTCACCAGCACGCCAATCAACAGCGGAATATGAAAAAGCAGTTGCAGTGCGATGGCCGACCCAATCACTTCCGCCAGATCACACGCAGCGATCGCAACCTCGGCAAGAATCCAGAGGATGAAGTTTGCACGACGCCCGTAACGCGCACGGCAGGCCTGTGCCAGGTCCTGTTCGGAAGCTATGCCGAGTTTCAGTGCCAGACTCTGCAGCAAAATCGCCATCAGATTGGAAAGCATGATCACGAAAAGGAGGGTGTATCCATAGCGCGATCCGGCAGCAAGGTCTGTTGCCCAGTTCCCTGGGTCCATATAGCCGACTGAAATGAGAAAACCTGGCCCGATAAAGCCAAGCATCCGCCGCCATGCCTGCGGAGAGCGGGAAACGCCAACCGTCGAAAAGATGCTGGGCATCGACTGGCGCGGAGGCTCAACCACAGAATTATCTTCTCGGATTGCGGTGCTTGATATCAGATCCGGCATGAGCTTCAGGAGGAGACCACCTGAACTCAAGTATGGCACAAAATGTTAACCATAGTTAATGGATCTGTTCTTAACATAGTTGAATGCGATCAGCCGAGCTGGCGGAGTGTCCCACGCAGATCCTCGTTGATTCGTTTTGAAACCGCACAGCTTCGGCCCCCCATTTTTGTCAAGCCCAAAAACTTCCCAGCAATCTAAAACCCCAACAAAAAAAACCACATACACCCCCAAAAAACCGCGCCAACCCCGCCGATAATTATTCCCCAAAAGCGGACAATGAGAGAAGTCATCCAGAGGACAAATTCCATGGAAGAAGATATCCGAAAAATCGTCCCGGCCACCAGACATTCGCGGGTGCCCATGTCCCGCTTCTGGGACATGGGAGTAGCCACTCTCGCGACCTCAGCCCTCGCGCCGAAACGCCAAAATGCGCAATAAAAGTGCACAAAAACGCACAAAAAACGCCTGGTAACCAACCATCAACATCAATACCATCAATGATATACGAGGAAATTCCCGCGAAAAACACCCCACCCCCCCCCTTTCCGGCAAAGACGAGGCTGAAACTTGGGCCGCATGACACTGACTTCAGGACCAAACGCCCACGCCACACGAGTGCAGCGTCCAGTGCAGACCTCCGTGGATTGGGGGCACGGATCCAGTTAGGAAGCAGAACTCAGGGGCCGTACCCACACCCGTTCGGCTGCCGGTCGGCCCAGGGTAATGGGCCCGATGGGGGTCTCAATTGCGAGTGTTTCATCGTAATTGCGGGCGGAAAGATGGACGCAGACGTTGGGATTGATGCCGGCCTGGTGCAGAAAGACGAGGAGACGGGGGTCACGCTCAAAGAGCGCAGCGACGTTGTAATCGGCCCCAACGGGGGCTTCGTAGAGCGGGATAAGCCCTCGCTGCCGACGCTGATTGGGACTCTCGGGTAGCACCGTATTGCCGTGAGGACAGGTGCCAGTGTCCCCGAGCTTCTCGATGAGCCGGGCCTCAAACGCGGGTGAAACGGCATGCTCCAGACGCTCAGCCTCAGCGTGTATTTCGTACCATTCCATGCCGAAGACCTCGCTCAACATACGCTCGATCAGGTGATGGCGAAGCGCCGTACGGTAGGCAGTTTCCTTGCCCAAGGCGGTCAGGCGCACGATGCCGTCGTCTTCCACTTCGACAAATCCATCTCGGCGCAGTCGCTTGAGGGCCATCGTTACCGCAGGCGCAGAAACCGAAAGCCAATGGGCAAGCGTCGCCGGAATGACGTGGTGTCCCTCCGACTCTGCCTCCAGAATCGCTTTCAAATAGTCTTCTTTGGATACGGTGATCGCGTCGGTCATCGGATTCCCTGAGGATCAAGTCCGTGCTGTCTCGGAGCACACTCGATTATAGGATGCTCAGTTGACCGAGGGGCTGAATGGGCCGAGTTATCGAGGAGGAATGCAGATCGTCAAGGGGTGAAGCTCCAACTTTTAGGGGAGTGAGGAGTACAACGGGCGGCGGAAAGCGCACCCTGATTGTTGAATGGGAAAGATCTGGTTACCCGGTTACTTTGGAGTTATTGAAAAGGACCAATCCTCGCTGAAGCGGCATTGTCTGTGGATGTCTCAGTGTGGTGCGTTTCGTTGAACGACTCCAATTTTGCCTGAGGTTCTCACCATGAACGATCGATATTCCAATGGATTTCCCGGTGCCAGCATGGCCATGATGCGCCGTGCGACGCTGGGGCTGGTACTGCTGCTTCCGTTTGTACCTGGAATGGCAGCGGCGCAGGGAAGCGGCTACTGGCACACTAGCGGCAGCCAGATGCAGGACGCGAACAACAAGACCGTGCGGATTGCGGCGGTGAACTGGTACGGTTTTGAAACGACCGACCAGGTGGTGCATGGACTTTGGGCCCAGGACTACCACACAATTCTGTCGACAATTCAGGCCGAGGGCTTCAATACAATCCGGATACCGTTCTCAAACCAGATGGTGGAAACACCGGTCGTGCCGTCGAACATCAGTTTCTACGGGTCTACTGGGCCTATCAACACCGACCTCTCCGGACTGAACGCCTTGCAGGTGCTGGACAAGATAGTGGCGGGAGCGGGGAAGTTGGGGTTGCGGGTGATTCTGGACAACCATCGCTCAGAGGCTGGGAACAGCAACGAGGGAAACGGCCTGTGGTACACGACCGCTTATCCGGAGGCGAATTGGATTGCCGACTGGGGAGCGCTGGCAACGCGCTACAAGAGCTTTACCGACGCTGCTGGGAATCCGACCGTCGTTGGCGTCGACTTGCGCAATGAGCCGCATCTGATTGGATACAGCGGCAACAGCGGGTCGTGCTGGACTGGGGACACCAGTGTAAGCGGGTGCCCGGCGAGCAACACCGCGCAAAACTGGCCTGCAGCGGCGACACGTGCTGCGGCTGCAGTGCAGAAGATCAATCCAAGCCTGCTGATTATCGTGGAAGGGGTGGACTGCTACAGCGGCGATTGCGGCTGGCAGGGGGCGAACCTGGAGGGTGCTGGGAAGTATCCGGTGACTCTGCCGGTGGCCAATGAGTTGGTGTATTCTGCCCATGACTATGGCCCGGACCTGTATGGGCAGTCGTGGTTTAAGGGGTCGACGACACCGGCGAGTCTGGCCAGCACGTGGGGTAAGTTCTGGGGTTACCTGAGCACAGGCAACACGGCCCCCGTGTGGCTGGGTGAGTTTGGCACGACGAACACCGCCGCGGACATGGAGAGCAATGCTGCGGGCAGCCAGGGGCAGTGGTTCCAATCACTGATCAGCTACCTTGGAAATAACCCATCGATCAGTTGGAGCTACTGGGCACTGAATGGGGAAGACAGCTTTGGTCTGCTCGACTCAAACTATGATGCGACACCGGCGAGCGCGCTTAAGGAACAGATGCTGACATCGATTCAGTCGGCACTCGCAACAACATCTCCCACGCCTACACCGACACCAACGCCGTCTCCGACACCTACACCTACACCTACACCGAAGCCCTGTGCGGCAGTACCGGCAGTGCCGGGTGGGTTGAAGGCCACAGCGGGAACCTCTTCAACCGTTTCTTTGAGCTGGACGGCGGTGGCTACGCCGGCAAGCTGCTCCGTGTCGTACAGTGTGCTGCGGGCGACGGGAACGGCAGCAAGCACCACTCTGGCTAGCGGGCTGACCAGTGCTAGCTTCAGCGACACAGGATTGGCAGCGAAAACCAAATACACCTATTCCGTGGTGGCGTCGGATGCGAATGGCAATTCGAAGGCATCGGCAGCGGCAAATGTGACAACCCCTGCGGCGCCTGTGGCGGGGTGCCATGTGGGCTACCAGATGCTGAGCCAGTGGCCGGAAGGATTCCAAGGCGCGATCACCATTCGGAATACGGGTGGGACCAGCCTGACAAACTGGACGCTGGGGTTCAGCTTCTCGTCGAAGCAGACCATCGCCAATGCCTGGAATACAAACGCCAGCCAGAAAGCGGCTGCGGTGACCATGACCAGCATGAGCTACAACGGAGTAATTGCCCCCGGAGCAACGTTGGATGGGATTGGGTTTATCGGCGTATTGTCGGGGACAAACCCGAATCCAGCTTCGTTTACATTGAACGGGGTCGTCTGCAAATAGCTCGAATTGATTTGCCCGGGGAACGGGTTGCGTCAGGGACCGGAATCTGTGGTCCCTGACGCGTTTTTATGCCTTTGATACGGAGGTATCTTTGTTCTGAGGCAATGGGGTCATTGGAGCAAGAGGATCGTTGTCCCGGTCGGTGACCAAGGCCAGATTTGCAAGGCCATGTGCGAGTCCTTCGCTCCAGGCGCCTACCGGTGCACGCCAACTCCAGTTGCCGTTGGCAACTGCAGGAGTGTTCATGCGAGCCTCGGAGCCAAGTTCAAGCAGGTCCTGAGCAGGAACGAGAGAAAGCTCGGCCACGGACGTAGCTGCAGCACGTATGAGGGGCCATACAGGGTAATTGCCCACTGGGCCAACGTATGTCTCAACCGCGGCGCGCTCCGCCACGTGAGCTTTCTGCCACCATCCCACTGTCGTGTCGTTATCGTGGGTTCCTGTGTAGACGACCGTGTCCGGCGTGAAGGCGTGGGGCAGGTGGTTGTGGGCTTCCTTGGCGCCAAAGCCAAACTGGAGGACACGCATGCCGGGCATGGCATGATCCGTGCGCAAGGCATCAACCTCCGGGGTAATTACGCCGAGGTCTTCCGCCACGAGTGGCAGGGGGCCAAGAACCTCTTCGAGGCGATGGAAGAGCCCTTCCCCCGGAGCGGTGATCCATTGGCCGTTGATGGCAGTCTCTTCGTGAGCGGGGACGGACCAGTAAGCCTCAAAGCCTCGGAAATGGTCAAGACGCACAATGTCGTACTGTTGGCAGGAGCGACGAATGCGGTCAACCCACCAGGCGTAGCCGGTCTCGGCCAGGACATCCCACTTGTAGAGGGGGTTGCCCCAACGTTGCCCGGTCGGTGAAAAGTAATCCGGCGGAACTCCCGCTACGGCGGTGGGCTGCAGACCCTTGTCGAGCTGGAAGAGCTGCGGATTGGCCCATACATCGGCCGAATCCATGCTCACAAAAATGGCCACGTCACCAAGGATGCGTATGCCGCGCTGATGGGCGGCAGCGCGAAGGTTGTTCCACTGGCGATCGAAGGCGAACTGGAGGGCCTTTTCCGTGGCAATTTCCGCGGCGAAAGTCTCAGTTGCCTTGGTCAGGGCTGTGGAATCCCTGCGACGAAGCTCCTCCGGCCATGCAGCCCAAGCGCCTGTGTTGTAGTGGCGGCGAAGCACGGCATACAGGGCGTAGTCGTCGAGCCAACTCTCCTGCGCATGCCAGAACTGTTGAAAAGCCTCCCATTGACTGGCAAATTCCATTGTGTGTGGGGCGAAGGAGAGGAAATGGCGTGCGGCTTCTTCCAGCATGGGAAGCTTCTGTCGTTCGACGGAATCAAAGTCAACGTTGCCGGCCTGTGCGGGCGGGCCGGCGATGCGTTGGGCGTCAATCCAACCCCAGTCGGCGAGGAGCTCGAGACTTATGAGGAATGGATTGCCGGCGAAGGCCGAGCTGCCGGCGTATGGAGAATTACCGTAACCAGTAGGGCACAATGGCAGAACCTGCCAGACGTGTTGCCGTGATGCAGCGAGGAAGTCGAGAAATCGGTAGGATTCAGGGCCGAGATCGCCAATGCCGCCGAAGGAGGGCAACGAAGTGATGTGCAGCAAAACACCGGAAGAACGTTGGAAACGCATGGCTACATTATCCCCTGCAACGGTGGATTTCGAGCAAAAACAAAGTGGCCGTCTTCCATAATGGAAGACGGCCACTGATTGTACCGGTACAGCCTGTACTTATTGTCCGCTGCCGGGCAGCCCGCCCGTGGCCAGCTTGGCATTGATGGCGATGAGCTTGGCCTTCTTGTAGCGATCCTGGGTTGCGCTTACGAAGAGATTGAACGCCTCGTCGCGACGGTCGGCGAGAATCTGGTCGCGTGTCTGGTCGAGGTTCTTGCTGATTTCATCGGCGGTGGGTTCCTGTTTGTCGAGCAGCTTGGCGACAACGCCGGTTCGCTGCGCGTCGATAGGACCGCTCATGCCACCAACGTTGAGGGTCATCAGCTCAGGGGCAACTGTGTCGATCTGCCCGAGCTCAGGAACCTGGCTTGAACCACCAACGAGCTCACTGGTCTTGACGGTTGCACCCAGCTCCTTGGCGGCCTTGTTCAGGTCGTTGTAGGTCTTGGCCTTGTCCGCCAGAGCCTTTGTCTTTTCACCCAGCAACTGAGGCAAACGCTCGTCGGTGTAGTCCTTCTGGATATTCGACTTCCAGTCGGCAAAGGTGGGAGCATGCGCAGGGGTGATGCCGGCCACCTGGAAGACCGCGTAGCCTTCGCCAGTGGAGGCGGTTGCCGGAGCGTCGCCCTGCTTGAGGGTGAACGCCTTGGTGATGACCTGCGAACCATCCGGTAGTCCAGCAATGACGCCCTGGGGTCCAAGCGCGGGAGTGGTGACCACTTCCAGCTTGTGTGCCGCAGCCGTCTTGGCCAGGCCATTCTTCGCCGCTTCGGCAGCAAGAGTCTGGGCGTAATTTGCTTCTGTCTGGGACTCCTTCTGACGGATCAGGGTTGCCTGAATTGCTGGCAATACCTCGTTGAGAGGTTGGGTGTGCGCAGCCTGGCGTTCTTCCACCTGGATGATGTGGTAGCCAAACTGAGACTTTACGATCTTCGTGTCGCCAATCTTCTGCGAGAAGATTGCAGCATCAAACTCGGGAACCATCATGCCGTGACGGGCAAAGCCCAACTCGCCGCCCTGAGCACCGCTGACGGGGTCCTCCGAGTTCTTCTTCGCGAGTTCGGCAAAGTCCGCTCCGCCCTGTATCTGCTTCAGCAGTGCCTCAGCCTTGGCCTTGGCTTCGGCGTCCGACTTGGCGGCGCCGCCGCTGGTCTTGATAAGGATGTGGCGAGAACGAGCCTGCTCGGGCTGTTGGTAGTCTGCCTGATGCTGGGTGTAGTAGGCCTGCACCTCCGCCGGGCTGACCTGGGCCGCGCCACCAGGCAATTGAGCTGCCGTGAAGGCAAAGTAGCTGATGGTGCGCTGTTCTGGAACCGCTGCGGCATAACGGGCGGCATTCTTGGTGAAGAAGGCCTGCAACTCCGCGTCGGAGGGGTTGATGGTCTTGCGCAGATCGTCGGCAGATAGAACAGCGTAGTCGAACTTGATCTTGATGTTCTGCTTGCGGTAGGTGTCGCGAATCTCACTATCACTGACGGTCACGCCAGCCGTAATCAAGGCGCGGAGACGGTTGATAGTGATCTGCTGGCGCAGTTCCTTCTCAAATTCGTCGGTGGAGAGATTGAACTGGGCGTAGACAAACTGTTTGTACTTGTCTTCGCCGATGAAGTTGCCGCCGGGGAAGAGCAGTTCGCCGTACTGGCCCTGATGGAGGAAGGCGCGAACATCTTCGTCAGTAGCCTGAACGCCAAGTTTTGCGGCCTCAGCCAGGATGATCTTCTGCAGAATGAGCTGCTGGCCCATGCGCTGCACCATCATGGGCAGGACAAAATCAGGCAGGCGCTGGCGTTGCAGCTGCTGCTCGGCGACTTCCTGCACCTGGGTCATGGGCACGCTCTCACCTGAGAAGGTGTATTTGCTGTACCAGTGCGGATATACCGTGGCGTAGGTATCACCGGAGACGGTAGCGTTCTGGAAGATGCCGGGAATTAGGGTGATGACCATGGTGATGACGGCAGCGCCGATAATCACGATGAAGATGGCCTTGACGAAGCGATTGTCCTTGCTTTGCAGAAAACGAATCATGAGCGGATTACGACCTTCGGGATGGGCGCTGCCAGGGGCACGCAGTTAATAATGATTACCCCAGGGGAAGCGAACTTCTCCATGCGGAAATTCTTGGTTCTCTGAGATTATAGACGGTGAGCACTGGAAACAGTGAACTGTGAGCGGTGAATCGCTGCAGCGGGGGTGAGATTGAGCGGGAATCTGGAGAGCGGCGGCATTGTCAACGAGGTGGAAGGGCCGTACAGCGAGGGTCCGCTGCGCATTGACCTGAACCATGTTCCGCCGGGAAACACGTGCATGGTGAATCTGCTGCGGCTGCTGTGGGCGTGCTTTCAGTTGCCGTTTGCGCGCTGGACGCCCAAGGCGCTGAGCCCGCTTCGTGTGGCCCTGCTGCGGCTTTTCGGAGCGCGGATTGGGCCGACCTGCAACATTGGGAGCGGAGTGAAGGTGTGGTGTCCGTGGAACCTGACAATCGGGGAGCGGTCGGCGGTCGGATTCGACACCGAGATTTACAACTTTGAGCCGGTTACGATCGGGCGGCACGTCGTGATTTCCCAGTACAACTACCTGTGCACCTCCACTCATGACTACACGCATCCGCACTTTCCGCTGGTTTCCGCGCCGATCGAGATTCGCTCCCAGGCTTGGATCGCATCCGGCTGCCTGATTTCGCCGGGAGTGACGATTGGCGAGGGAGCCGTGATTGGGGCGCGGTCGCTGGTCACCAAGTCAATGCCGGCTTGGACGGTTTGCGCGGGGAGCCCTTGCAAACCGATGAAGGCACGGGTGGTGCGGGCGGTTTGAGCGAGGGATTGCGTTCTCGTTGTCGAGTTGAGTGGCGACTATAATCGTCAGTTGGAGCTAGCAGGCCCATGGAAGAGAGCGCACCCTTTTGAAACCTGATATGACAGTGGAGTTTGCTGGGCTGGAGCTGGTGAACCCGGTGATTGCCGCCAGCGGCACCTTTGGCTATGGAATTGAGTTTGAAGAGCTAGTGGAGTTGGATAAGATTGGCGCGCTGGTGACCAAGGGCCTGTCTCTCGAGCCGATAGCGGGCAATCAGGCGCCGCGGATTGTGCAGACAGCGTCAGGAATGCTGAATGCAATTGGGCTGCAGAACATTGGCGTGGCAGAGTTTGTGAGCAAGAAGCTGGTTGAGTTGCGGCGTTACCCAGCGGCGAAAGTGATTGTGAACGTCTTCGGCTACCGGGTGGCGGACTACGTTGGGGTGATTGAGCAGCTGAATGGCGCGGCGGGGATTGCGGCTTATGAGTTGAATGTCAGTTGCCCGAATGTGCATGAGGGCGGAATGGCGTTTGGCGCCGATGCTGGAGCGCTGGAGTATCTGATTGCCAAGGCGAAGGCGGCCTCTACGCGGCCTCTGATTGTGAAGTTGTCACCGAACGTCACCTCGATTGCGCAGATGGCGCTGGTTGCGGAGCGGGCTGGGGCGGATGCTATATCGCTGGTGAATACGTTTCTGGCGATGGCCATTGATGCGGAGACGCGGCAGCCGGAGATTCGGAACGTCACGGCGGGTTTGTCTGGGCCTGCGATCAAGCCGATTGCGCTGCGGATGGTGTACGAGGCGGCCAGGGCGGTGAAGATTCCGGTGATCGGGATGGGCGGGATTGTAACGCCGGCCGATGCGGTGGAGTTTCTGCTGGCCGGGGCGGCGGCGGTCCAGGTGGGAACGGCGAGCTACGCCGATCCGCGGGCCGTGGAGCGGTTGGCGCAGGGGATGGAGCGGTGGTGCAAGAGCCACAATGTGGCCAAGGTGACCAGTTTGACGGGGGCCTTGGAGATTCCCTGGCAGAAGTAGCGGGGTTAACTGACTTGGAACATCCGATGCGCTCTGGAACTTGGCTCAGGCGACTTTGCGGTGGCGCCCGGGGTGCGCTGTGCGGGAAGTGTCTATTGTTTGGAATCTGCGACTTAGCTGGTGTGGGTAAGGGGCCCCAAAGGTGGCCTTTTGGCCACTTTTCAATCCACTCTAAAACATAGAGTGGTTGATTTCATTGGGTGAATGCACTGAAAAGCGAAGAAAAAGAGAACTAAGGTGCACTTTTTTATTCTTGTTTCTATTTCCCTTGCTGGTGAAGTGATTACGGCCAGCCTATGGGTGCCCGGGAACTAAGGGGCTAAAGGACTAGGGACGCAGGGACAAGATAGAGCCGCGCTGGACGGGGGTTCGCTCACAGTTCCATTGTGCGTGTTTTGGGCTTAATTGTCGGCAATTGTTTTGGGAAGTTTTTGTAGCGAGTTAGCTGCGGCTTCGGCGCGCTAGCAAGTCAGAAGGTTCGCTGGATCGAGCTACGCTCGATTTGGGGTCTTGGAGGGTGGCGGACCGGGGGCCTTGCGGGGCTAAGATCCCCGGCATCCAAAGGCTCGGTACATGGGGTGACCCCGGTTGGGGAAAAGAGAAACCTGGCCGCCAGGCGTGCGGCGACACAGGCCCGTTCATCACAATAGAGCTGTGAGGAACGGGGCACAGTCCCTGGTTTGAACAGACCCTAGCTGGAATGAGGGAGGCTTTGCCATGCGCCGGTTTCGGCCGAGCGGAAGATGGCATCCATGACAGCCATGTTGCGGATGGCGTCTTCCACAGAGACTGGAACTGGCTCGTTGTGCAGAATCGCGTGGGAGAAGGCGTCACCCTGGAGAGTGTACTGGTCGCAGACGGGGAAGGTTTCGATGGTAATTCCCGCGCCGAAGAGGTCTCCGCCGTCGTCGATGATGAGGCGGGTTGGCCTGTCTGGGGGAGCGTTGAAGGGGATTTCGATTTCGAGCCGCCCTTTGACGCCGAGAAACTGGATGCGCTGGTAGGGGACGAGCTGCGTGCTGCAGGTAAAGATGGACTGGCCAGCGGGAAAGTCGAGCATGGCGGAGGTGAGCCGATCGATGCCCATTTGCGGGTCGCGGTCGATTAGGCCGACGACGCGGGTCGGTTCCTGGGCGAAGGCGTAGCGAGCGCCATGAATGGCGTAGCAGCCGATGTCGAGCAGCGCGCCGCCGCCGGAGTCCACACGGTTTCGAATATTGGCCGGATCGTCGTTGAAATAGCTGAAGAATGCCATGACGGCGCAGAGCTGGCCGATGCGCCCTGAGTCGAGCAACTGACGGACGCGGAGCCACTGGGGATGGCAGCGGATCATGAAGGCTTCGCCGATCTTTGCGCCGGTTCGATCGCGAACTGCGAGCAACTGGCGGGCTTCGGCGGCTGTCAAAGCGATCGGCTTTTCGCAGAGCACGTGCTTGCCGGCTTCGGCAGCCTTGATGGTCCAGGGCACATGGAGCTGGTTGGGCAGGGGATTGTAGATGGCATCGATTTCGGGGTCAGCGAGGAGATCCTCATAGGAGCCGTAGGCTTTGGCGATGCCCAGTTCATCGGCCGCCTGGCGTGCCCGTGCGAGGTCGCGGCTGGCGATGGCGGAGACGACGCTGAGCGTGCCCCGCTGCATTCCCGGGATTACCTTTTTTACGCCGATATTGGCAGCACTGAGGACGCCCCAGCGAATCTTGTTTTGCATGGAGAGAATTTTAACTCTGGCGCGGGGAGGCTGGAGCGTGGGGAACGGAGAAAGGCAGATTTTAAGGGGAACTTGAAGGAAGAGGAGTGAAGTGGTGGGCAGTGAGGGACTTGAACCCCCGACATCCTGCTTGTAAGGCAGGCGCTCTAACCAACTGAGCTAACCGCCCACTCTGGTGGTGGGAAGGGCCGCGAACGATCCAGTTTCATCATACCAGCGAAAGACGAAAATCCCCACCCGAGGGAGCGTGGGCGGCACTCGCCTGGTTCGCTGTGGTTGATACACTCAAGCCTGTGCGACGGGTGATGGTAAACGCGGATGATTTTGGGCTGACACGGGGAGTGAACCGGGCCGTAGTGGAGCTGCACCAGGCGGGAGTGCTGACCAGCGCGACGCTGATGGCGAATGCGGGGGCTACGGACGAAGCGATTGAGCTGGCCCTGGCGAATCCGACGCTGGGGGTGGGCTGCCACGTGGTGCTGGTGGATGGGGAGCCGAGGCTTGACCCTGGGGAGTTGCCACACCTAACCACCGGGGCTGGCTTCCAACCGAAGCTGGGCAGCTTTTTGGGCAATGTTTATGGGCATCCGGGCCGTGCGGCGAGGCTGGCCGAGGAGATGGAAGCCGAGGCCTACGCGCAGATTACGAGTCTGCAGGCCCGGGGCTTGAGGTTGACCCACGTGGACACGCACAAGCATACGCACATGTTTCCGGCGGTGCTTCGAGCGGTGCTGCGAGCGGCGCGGAGGGCGGGGATAGGGGCGATCCGCAATCCGTTTGAGCAGAGGTGGGCGGTGGCCGCGACCCCCGGAGCGCCGTGGCTGCGCCGGACGCAGGTGAGCCTGCTGCGCACCCTTGCGGGCAAGTTTCGCGCGATGGTGGCCGAGCACGGGCTGAGGACGACGGATGGGGCGATTGGGGTGCTGGCGACTGGAACGCTGGACGAGGCGACGGTGCGAGCACTGTTGGCCGCCGCTCCGGTGGGCACTTGGGAGCTGGTGACGCACCCTGGGTATAACGACCGCGACCTGGCGCAGGCGCGTACACGGCTGCTTGGATCGCGCGAGACGGAGCGCCAGGCGCTGGCCGAGGTTGCCAGGGCGGGGAAGCTGCAACTCATCCATTTTGGCCAGGTTACGCGAGATTCAGAGCAAGGTTAAGCATCGGCGAGGCCGTTGCCAGCGTCTTATAGAACGGAAAGAAGTGACTATGCGCATTGGAATTACGTGTTATCCGACCTACGGCGGTAGTGGCGTGGTGGCCACGGAACTCGGCATTGAGTTGGCTGCACTGGGCCATGAGGTCCACTTCATCAGCTACTCGCAGCCGTTCCGGCTGACGGGCAGAGAGACCGGGATTTTCTACCACGAAGTGCCGGTGTCGAACTATCCGCTGTTCGAGTTTCCGCCGTACGACCTGGCGCTGGCCTCGCGCATGGCCGAGGTGGCGGAGTATTACCACCTGGATATTCTGCACGTGCATTATGCGATTCCGCATAGTGTGAGCGCGCTGCTGGCGCGACAGATGCTGGCGGAGCGGGGCAAGCGGCTGCCGTTTGTGACGACGCTTCACGGGACCGACATTACGCTGGTGGGGATGGACCACTCTTACCTGCCGATTACGCGGTACGCGATCCAGCAGTCGGACGGAGTGACGAGCATCTCGGATCATCTGCGGGAGAGCACGCTGAAGAACTTTGGGATTACGCGGCCGATTCAGGTGGTGCACAACTTTGTGAACTGCGATGTGTACGAGCCGATCCGCGACCTGGAAAAGAGGGCTGAGGCGCGGGCGCGGTTTGCCGCTCCGGGGGAAGCGCTGCTGATTCATCTTTCGAACTTCCGTCCGGTGAAGCGGATTGCCGACGTGGTCAAGGCGTTTGCGCTGATTGCGGAGCAGGTGCCGGCGCGGCTGATGCTGATTGGGGATGGGCCAGACCGATCGACTGCGGAGTGGCTGGCGCACACGCTGGAGATCCACGACCGGATCCACTTTATGGGCAAGCAGGACCGGGTGAATGAGCTGCTGCCGCTGGGCGACCTGATGCTGATGCCGAGCGAGATGGAGTCTTTCGGGCTGGCGGCACTGGAAGCGATGGCATGCCAGGTTCCGGCGATTGCGACGCGGGTGGGCGGGGTTCCGGAGCTGATTGACGATGGGGAGAATGGACTGCTGTACCAGGTAGGCGACGTAGACGGGATGGCGGCTGGGGCAGTGGCGCTGCTGAGGGACGGGGAGCGTTTCCAGGCGATGCGGATTGAGGCGCGGAAAACGGCGCAGGCGCGGTTCTGCTCGTCGCGGATTGTGCCCAGGTATGTGGAGTACTACGAGTCGATTCTGAGCAACGCTAGCTAGGAGCTGGACGCTGGATCGGGTATCTCGATGGTGACGAGAGTTCCCCGGCCGGGTCTTGACGTGACGGTGAAGCGGGCATCGCCGCCGTAGAGCATCTCTAGCCGTTCGCGGACGTTTGTGAGGCCAATTCCGGAGCCGTTGCGCGGCAGGGCGGACTTTGGCTTCAGCATGATTCCGACGCCATCATCTTCGACCTCGATGATCACGCGGGAGTCCACGAGACGGGTGCGCAGAGTGACGGTTCCGCCATGGATTCGCGGCTCGAGGCCGTGCTTGATGCTGTTCTCGATGAGCGGCTGGAGGAGGATGCTGGGCACGAGGACGTCGAGTGTGGCGGCATCGATTTCCTTGATCACGTGGAGCTTATCGGTGCCGAAGCGGACTACTTCAATGTCGAGGTAGTCGTCGGTGAACTGGAGCTCCTGGCTAAGGGGGACGAAGGTGTCGTGGTCTTTGAGGAGGGCGCGGAGGAGATTGGCGAGCTTGACGATCATTTCTCGGGCGGTGTCTGGGCGGAAACGGACGAGCGAGGCGATGGAGTTGAGTGTGTTGAAGAGGAAATGGGGATTGATCTGGCGCTGGAGGGCATCGAGGCGGGCTTCGAGGACGAGGCGCTTCTGCTCTTCGAGCTTGAGTTCAATGCGGAGGGCGTTCCATACCTTGAGGAAGATTCCGACGACCATGGGGGCGGTGAGCCAGATGAGTCCCTGGAGCCACCATGAATCGGAATTGAGGGCAAAGAGACGTTTGGGATGAAGGCGGGCGATCCAGTCGTGGGCAATCTCCATGCCGGTGATGAGGAGGAGCAGGAGAATCTGACGGTCAAAGCGGGGCTGGCGGAGATTTCGGCGGACCCATCGCCAGAGGCTGAGGTCGATAAAGGGGGTAAAGGACCAGATTTCTTCGCGCTCGACGAACCTTGCCGAAATGCCAGCGATAAGGCCGACGGCAACGAGAAACGGGGCAGCGAGGTACTCGTGGCGGAGCTCGGCGGGAACGGCGAGGATGAGGGCGCTAAGCATGGCCCATCCCGGCCCGAGCAGTAGGCCGAGCAGGGTGACGGTTTCAAGCGAGAGGTCGGCGGCGAGGAAATTGGGCACGGTGAGGCGGGCCCACACGCCGAGGGTGAGCGGCACGAGGAAAAAGGCCATGAGTCCAAGGGTCTGACGGCGCTGGCCGTGCTCGGCAAAGAGGAGCCGCTGAAAGACGCGGGAGCGGGCGAGGGCGCTGGAAAGGGAAGCGGCCACGCCGAGCTTGACCAGTAGCGTAATGAGAATGAGCTTATCGTCCTGCACGGATTCACTGTAGCAGCCCGCTTCGCCCTGTGACACGGTGGAGCCCCATGGGGACCGCCCTCACGGTAGAATCAAAGCATGGCGTATGCAAGCGTAACCAAGGTGGCTGAGGCCGATTTTCCGACTCGTTGGGGCCACTTCCGCATTCTCGGCTTTGAAGGTCGGCTGCCGGAAGGCCGCGAGGACTGCGACCCCTCCGCGGAGCAAACGAAGGTGGATGGGCTGGTGGCGCTGGTGATGGGAGACATCCACGCTGCGCCTCCTATCATGCGCATCCACTCCCAATGCCTGACCGGAGACGTGTTTGGGTCGCTGCGCTGCGATTGCAGATTGCAGCTGGAAATGGCGCTGGGCAGGATTGCCGAGGAGGGAGCGGGGATTCTGCTTTACGAGCAGCAGGAAGGCCGTGGCATCGGGCTGATGGCCAAGCTGCAGGCGTACGAGCTGCAGGACCAGGGGCGCGACACGGTGGAGGCGAACGTCGAGCTTGGATTTGCCGCTGACTGCCGGGAGTACGAGCTGCCCGCCGCCGTGCTGAACCTCCTGGGGGTTGACGCAGTGCGGTTGATGACCAACAATCCGGAGAAAGTGGCGGCGCTGGAGGCTGGTGGAATTCGCGTGGTGGAGCGGATTTCGGCTGAGGTTGAGCCGCAGGAGAGCTTCGAGAAATACATGCGGACGAAGGCGGAGAAGATGGGGCATATTCTGGAAGCATCTATTTAGGGAGCCGCCTTCGCAAGCAGCGACGCGCAAATAAATCGCCCTCGAAATTGAGGATATTTTAAAATGAGCGCACTTCCGGCATCCGTCAACAATCCCGAGCCGGCGCTAGCCAAAGCGCTGCTGCGGCGACCATGGTTTCAGGCGCTGGCCGCGGTCGCAGTGGTCTACGCACTGATCGCCGGGCTGCAGACGGTGAGCGAATTCGACCTCTTCTGGCAGCTTGCCACGGGGCGCTGGGTGGCCCAGCACCGCGCTGTTTTTTCCACGGAAGTCTTCTCCTACACGGCCGGCGGACAGCCCTGGATTTACCCGGTCGGCTCGGGACTGCTGTTCTACCTGACCTATCTAGGCGGCGGTTTCGTGCTGCTCTCCTGGCTGGGGGCGCTGGCCTCGATGGGCACGATCGCCATTTTTCTGCGGCGAGCATCGGCGCTTACCGCCGCGCTGGCAATTCTCGCGGTTCCGGTCATTGCGCTGCGCAGCGTGCCGCGGGCGGACATTTTTACGCTGGTGTTTTTTGCGGTTTTCCTCTCCGTGCTTTGGGAGCGCTATCGCACGGACGGCTCGACCTGCTCGGGGGTGGCTTTCTGGCTGCTGCCGCCGTTGATGGCTCTGTGGGTCAATCTTCATCTTGGGTTCCTGGCCGGGGTGGGCCTTGCAACTCTTTTTGCGGCTGCGCTGGCCGCCCGTCTGCTGACTGGTCCCAGATCTCGTGAGATCGAGGGTCAGCTCAAGCGGCTCGCCGCGTGGCTGGCTGGAGTTTTTGTCGCCACGCTGCTCAACCCCTGGGGCTGGGGCATCTACACGGCCATTGGCCGACAGCAGGCCGCCACAGCCACGCACACTGCCTACATTCAGGAGTGGCAGCCCTACGCCCTGACGGCGGCGACTGTGCGCCACGCCCTCGTGTTGCGCGACCCGGCCAGCGCCACGCTCTGGTTGCTGCTGGTCGCCGCCGTCAGTCTCGTGATCGCGCTGATCCGACGCCAATGGCTCGCCGCGCTTCTGCTCGGCGGAACGCTCGTTATGGCGCTCCAGCACATCCGCTTCATGGCCATCCTTGCCACGGTCGCCGTGGTCGTCGGGGGTGCTGTTCTTACGCTGGAGTGGCGACGGCTCCGCGCCCGATTCGCTACGCAGCCACTCTTTCTGCCAATGGCACGGGCTGCCGCCGTTGCCCTGATGCTGCTGGCCAGCCTGCGCACGGTGGACCTGGCGGACAACCACTACTACCTGACCTCCGACCAGATCACTTCGTTCGGAGCTGGGCTCTCCTGGTGGTTCCCGGATCGCGCCATGGACTTCATCGCCGGGGAACACCTGCCCACACAGGTCTTTCACGGCTACGAAGACGGCGGTTTCCTACTTTGGAAGCTCGCGCCCAGCTACAAGGACTACGTCGATGGACGAGCCATCCCTTTCGGTCCTGATCTGTTCACGAATCTCCGCCAGCTGATGCTCAGCTCGCCCGATTCCCCGGCCTGGAAAGAGGCAAACGAGGCTTACGGGATCAACACGATCGTGTTTTCCCTCGCACGCTTTGACGGGCTCCGCTACGTTTCCGGTGTGCTGCAAAGCTACTGCAGCAGCTCCACCTGGCGTCCGGTGTACCTCGACGAGGTCTCAGTTGTGTTTGTTCGCAGAACACCCGCGACGGAAGGGCTCATCGAGCGATTTCCGCTGGACTGCGCTACTGCGCCGATCCCCGGCCCGCTCAACTCGCGCATCCCTGGCGCGGAGTTCAATCGGTGGGCCAATTCGGCGGCGCTGCTGCTGGCCCTGAACCGTACAGAGGAGGATCTTGCAGCCACCACGAGGGCACTCGACATTGTCCCCGGTGTGCCCGCCCTCTGGTTCTATCGCGGACACGCTGAGAAGGAGATGGGCCGATCTGCCGCGGCCGAACGCGACCTGCTGCAATCGGCCGCGCTGGAAGACCGCGACTCGACCTGGGCCGTGCTGGCCGACCTTTATCGCAGCCAGGGGCGCGTCCCCGAGACCATCCACGCCCTGCAGCGCATGGCCGCAGACAGCCAACACCCCGCTGGAGTTTTTCTGCTGCTGGGCAACACGTGCCTTCAGGCCCGCCGTCCGAATGATGCGATTCAGGCTTTCGATCAACTGGAGCAATCGCTGCCAGCAGGGACGGACAATGCCACGCTTGCGGAGGCGGATAATGGTCGAGCGGTTGCCTGGCGCATGGCCGGCGACCTGGAGAAGGCCGCAGCGTTTGAAGAGAAAGCCGTCACACTGGCCCCGGAGCAGGCCGGCTACTGGACCGAGCTGGGCCAGCTCTACGAAGGGCAGGGGCGTACGGCCGATGCGTCGAGAGCGCGGCAGCAGGCAGCCAGCCTAGTTCCTGCCCAACCATGAGCCATATCTCTTTGTAGAGGACTCAGCAACTGGTCCTCCAAACTGATTGCTCAACGCGGAGGTTCCGTTGGAGTGACGGGCTGAACGTCGCCTTTGAAATGCACGTCGAGGGTTGATCCCGGCACTACTTCAAAGGTCGCTGACGCCAGACGAATCCTGTTGTCGGACTTGTCGATCTCTTCCAGAATACGGGTAAAGAGATGATCCTTCATCCATCTGCGCTTGCGGTAGTCCACGACATAGCGGACGGTAAACTGAATCCAGTTGTCGGTAGCCTGCAAGGTAATCATAGGTTCCACGTTTGCGTCTTCAACACGATACTGCCGCACCATGTTTTTCCAGGAGTCTTTTACCTGATTGGAATAGTCGACGAGCACTTCTTCCACCAAATCGCGAAGCATGGTCCTGGCGAGTTTCCAATCGGATCCGTATCGGACGGGGAGGGTAATTTCGTCCCAGAGGAAAAGGAAGTCACCCGAATAGTTATAAACCGGCTCCCTAAAGACGAAGCTATTGGTAATGCGAACGATGCGTCCGGTGTAGAGGTCGCCGTTGACCCATTCACCCACTTCCATGAGGGTGGTGCGCAGGATTGAAACGTCGATGACGTCGCCTTTGATCCCGTCGAGTTCAATACGGTCTCCTGGGGCGTAAAATCCGCCAAGGGAGATCGCGATCCAACCGGCCACGCTGGCGATTACCTCTTGGAGCGCGAAAGCGATGCCTGCTCCAGCGACTCCGAAGGCAACCGTGAAACTACCCAACTTTTCGCTGAAGACGATGGTGATTGCGAAGGCCGCGACAAAGTATCCCGCGAGACCGACGAGCTTTCGAGCACGATAGCGAGTTTCGGTGGTTTTAATGTAGCGGCTGATGGAGCGCTGGAGAAATCCAGAGATGGTAAGGATGACGACTACGGCGACTGCAGCCGCGATGAACTTTCCGACTGTAGGGTTATACAGAAGTCTCTTGATCGTCTCTTGCATCATCATCTCCGGTTGTTCATGTGTGCGTCCTGAATCGCTCTGGAGTTTTCCCCGAGCAGTTTCGGAGACACCGGTTATTTTGAATTGCTTCCGCCGCTGTTTTTGCCGAGGGGATTGTCCAAACCAACCCGAAAGGAAGAGGCTTTATAGTCTTTCGGGAGATATTGATCAGGAATGGCGATGTGGTTGCCGTCACGGATTGTGGAGAAATGAGGCGACATGATCTCGACTCCGCCTTCGTAGAACTTGTCCTGGATGTTCTGGTGAAGGTCCGAGTAGGTTTTGGCCATGTTGCTCGGCTGATCGGTGTAGGCGTTGATCTGGTAGTGGACGTAAAAGTCATCCAGCGCGGTCTGCAATACAAATGGAGCGGGTGTGGTGAGGATGTTGTCAGTTGAGAGAGCGGCGTCAATCAGCAGTTTGTGAATCTTTCTCCAGGGAGCGTCATAGCCAATGGTGACGGTGGTGTGAAGGATGAGGCCTTCATTCTGAACCGAACCGCTGAAATTGATTATGTGGCTGCTCAACACCATGGAATTTGCGATGGTGATCTCGACGTTTTTAATCGTCCTGATGCGTGTGACGAGCAGAGATACCTCGATGACGTCTCCGACAGTATCCGCGATCTGTACCCTGTCCCCAAGGCGAAAAGCGCGCATATAGGTAAGGATGACTCCGGCGACGATGTTTGCGACCGCTGAAGTCGAACCGAGGGAAAATAGGACCCCGAGAAAGATGGATATGCCTTGGAAGGCGGGGGATTTGGAGCCGGGCAGCTAGGGAAAGATGGCAATTGCCGTGACAGCCAGGATCATGAACCGGACGATTTTGTATGTGGGCTGAGCCTACTCTGTGTGAAATCCGGAGATGACAATTGACCCTTTCCCTATCTCCGCGAAAATGATCCTGGCTAGTTTCGTAATGTAGACGGCAACAAGGACGATGACAGCGATGAAAAACAGGTCGGGAAGGTATGAGACGATCGTCGTCCAGATAACCGCTAGGGAACCCCTGCACAGGCATCTGATTTCGCAACATCAAACCATTGCGGCGAATTCTTTGTGGTTTTCGGGCGGGATTTGTTCAAGACAGCCTTTTTGCGAGTCGCTTTGTTGTGTCTGGAGGCC